>Ga0268264_10000100_pt1 | contig 227852 bp, 214 predicted proteins | sample KBSSwiS32_FD_190357 | JGI IMG/M metagenome (GOLD analysis project Ga0268264, IMG submission 190357) | Switchgrass rhizosphere microbial communities from Kellogg Biological Station, Michigan, USA - KBS Switchgrass S3-2 (SPAdes) (version 2) | ecosystem: Host-associated > Plants > Roots >... | reverse complement strand
ATCGTAGGGCGCCATGCGCCGATCGTTTTCAGCCAGGCAGCGGCCGAGGAGGTCGTGCAGGGTGAGGTTGGATCCGAGATCCTGGGCGGAAGTCATCGTGAAGTTGTCAGCGGACCTCGTATCGGCTTCGTTGAATGCCTTCGCGGTCCCAACACGGCTCGCCACCTGTTTGAGAATCAGGTAGCCGCAGCGCAGGCGGAATAGCGGTCGCTTCCACCACGGCAACTGTGCGCGGCGATATTTCACCCAGTTCACAAAGAACAGGATGTGACGCGCTTCCTCCTGTACGACCGGCTCGAATATCTGAACCAACTCGGGCGTGAAAATGCCCGAGGACCGGGCGATGTCGATGAGACCAAAGGCGAAGAAAGAATCAAAACACTCACCAAATCCCGCCAGCAGGAATTCGTTTTCGAGCGACCGCGGCACGTGCGGCGGTGGTGTTTGAATGGGTATCCGGTAGTGTGAAGTGAGCGCGGCCAACAACCGTGCGTGTCGCTTCTCCTCGAAACCCTGCAGCTCAATCACTTTGCGCAGTTCCGCATCCGGCTCGAGCTGCGCCGCCGCCATGACCTTGCCGGACGTGCGGCTTTCGGTTGACACCGCTTCCTGCCAGAAGGGCAATCCAACGAGCCGGGTGCGTTCGGCTTCGCCCAGGGCCGGCCAACGGATCGCTTCCGGCTCGAACACCTCACAAAAATTACGCAAACGCATCGGCGCCGGCAACGTACCGCAATCTAGGTAGATTTCTGCCCCAAATTAGGTATTTCCCCCCGATTCGGTACTCTGCCGTCGAGGCCATGCTTTGCCGCAGTTCTTCACACCTGTTGCCGGGAGATTTCCGATGAAATCGTTCATTGCATGCCTTGCTGTACTGATGTTTGCCACTGCCGCCGCCGCGCAGACCTCGCACCATCGATATGTAGTCGAAAGCGCCACGCCTCCGAGCACTCAGGGCAAGGCCAGGTCGAACGACGAATCAGTCGGAGTACATTGGTTGCGCTCGTACTCGACCGCGGACAAGAAGAAGACCTATTCGTTGTACGAAGCGCCTGACGCGGACGCAGTTCGCAAGGCAGCGGCACTCAACAAGTTGACAGTGACCAACGTCAATGAAGCTCCTGTTGACCTCGATTCGGAGAGTGATGCCCGTTCGGGAAACCTTCCTTCCGGGATGCACCGCTATATGATCGAGCGTACTTTCCCGGCGGGGGCTCTGGCCGGATTGGACTCGGCTACCAAAGCGAAGGTGAACGCAACCAACTCGAAGTTCGGCGCGCAGTGGGTCACGTCCTACGCCAACTCGGATGAGACGAAGACGTATTGCGTTTACAACGCGGCCGACGAGGCTGCTGTGCGTGCGGCGGCGAAGGCCAACAACTTGCCCGTCGACAAGATCACCGAAATTCCGGTGGCTTCGACCGCCAAGTAATCAGTCGGAAAGCTTGCGTGCCATCGCCGCGGCTTCCGCTCGCGATGGCACGCCCAGCTTCATCAGGATGGAAGAGACGTGATGGTCCACCGTTTTCGTGGACAGAAACAGCTTCCTGGCAATAGCTGAATTGCGCAGGCCCTTGGCCAACAGTTGCAGGATTTCCGCCTCTCGCTTGGTGAGCCCATGCGGATCGAGCCGCGTGGAAGCGCGCGATCCCCGCGGAATACCCTGTAAGCCGCGCGCACGCATTTCCTTGCGAAGGGCGTGAGCCGCCGGCGCGGCGCCGAATTGCTCATACGACGCGAGGGCCTCGCGTTGTTCCGACTCGCCGCCATACCAACCCAGCATGTTGGCGCGCTCATACGGACAGCCGAGCTTCTGCCAGGCGGTGGCCGCCCCCTGCCAGTCTCCGGATATCTCCAACCTGTACGGCGGCGCAAGGTCGGATGGAACGGATTCGAGTGCTCCGGCCCGCCACAGCCAGACGGCCAACATGCTCTTGCCCCAGGCATCGCGCTGATCGCGGCACAACTCATAGGCGGGGCGAACCTCACGGATCACGCGCTCCCGGTCCCCAACCAGCCACGCAGCTTCGGCGAATGCCATCGCGAGCGGGCCCAGGCGCTGTGTTTCCCGGCTATCCGCGGCCAGTGTCCGCGCTTCTTCGAGAGGGCCATTCGAGTCGGGGTCGCCACGCCGGATACGCAGGTGACCGAGCGTAATGAGCGCGGGCAGTCGACTCACAGGCGCCGGTGACCGATCGCGCAACACGATTTCCAGATCTTCACTGGCGCGGTTCCAGTCGAGCTGCTCGAATCGCGCCCGGGCCCGGAATGCGAGCATGTACAGGCGCCAGGAGTCGAGGTCGTGCTCGTAGCAGTACGCGATGCCGTTCTCCAGGTATCGGCTGCCTCGCTCGTATTGACGTGTGCACACCGCTGTGGAGGACAGGTTTGTGTAGGCGCGTGCGACGTGTTCCTGATAGCCGTTGTCCAAAGCTATCTGCAGGCTTTTCTCGACATCGGCCCAGCCGGCCGGATCGTCGCCAATCAACCTCGCCGTGCCCAGGTTGTTGAGAGCGTGGCTCATGATGTCGCGGCGGCCGAGGGGCTCCGCCAACTTCAGGGTGCGTTGCGCCCAATCGATCGCGGAGTCGCTATGGTGGGACAACATGTCGAGCTGCGCGCGATTGCTGTAGGCCATGGCGAGCTCAGGACCCGGTGGAAGCGCTTCCAACGCCTCGACTGCGGCCGTTGCGTATTCATGCGCCTCCGCGCCGCGGCCCGCAAACCAGGTGAATCGCGAGAGCCAGCGGAGATTGTCGCCTTCTTCCAGTGACTGTCCCGCGGCGCGCCGGATTTTGAGTCCTTCGCTGCGGGCTTCGATCGCCTGTTCAATCTGATCCGTCATGTAACATTCGTACGAGTAGCGTTCGTACAGGAGCGCCCGTTCAACCGGCTCGAGTTTGTCGGCATGTGGAAGGGCGACACGGTAGTGGGTCGCCGCCTCGCGATGCGAACCAACATTTGCGGCGTGCAATGCCGCGAGAGTTGCGAAACGCAGGACGTCCTGCCAACTGCGAGCGCCGTCCGCGTGGTGTGCCAACCGTGCGGGCGGTGTGTCGGGCCTGGTTGCAAGAATGGACAGCACCTTCGCATGCAGGGACTGTTGGCGTGCCTGCGAGAGCGAATCCTCAAATGCGCGGCGCGCCAACTCGTGACGAAAGGCAAGAGAGCCATCCTCGCCGCGCAGCATTCCGATGCTCAGACAGCTTTCGATACTGTGCTCATCGAGACCGCCGGCCGCTGCCAACAGCCAACCTTCGGTCCGGCCCGGAATGATACTCACCAGCTCCGCGATCCCGCGCGCATCCGGCGACAAGCGGGCGGCCCTCGCAAGGACCGCATCGCGCACCATCACGGGTACGCTGTTGTCGGCGCTCGCGAGTGCCTCAGTGACAAACAACGGATTGCCACCGGTGATGTTGTAAAGATCGCCAACGGTTCGACCGGCCTGTTTCGCCAATTGCTCGACAGCAGGCTTGGACAGGGGCGAAAGCGGCGCGCGATGTGTGTTTGTACGGGGGAAGTCGCCGATGACGAAGCGCAAGGGGTGTCGGGCACTGACTTCGTCGTCCCGGTAGGTCATCGCCAGTAAAACATGCGCGCGCTGAATGCGGCGTCCCAGGAATTTCAGCAGGTCGAGCGTTGCCTCGTCTGCCCAGTGCACATCCTCGAAGACCACGAGCGATGCGGGGCCCCGTTCGAATTCGTCGAGGGTGGCGGTGAACACCTTGTCCCGGCCGGCTCCTGATTCGATCGCCGCCAACAGCGCGCCCTTTGCCTGGCGGGCGATGTCGTGCAAAGGAGCGAGAGGGCGGGGCGTAAAGAGCGCGTCGCACGCGCCCCAGAGCACCCGTGCGGCCCGCTGCTGACAGGAGAACTCCTGCAGGAGTGAGGTCTTCCCAATGCCCGCCTCGCCGCAGACCAGCGCGATGGATCCGGCTCCGCCCACCGCAGCGTTCAGCCAGACAGTCAGGTCCTCCAGGTACTTGTCGCGTTCCAAAAGCTGCATGCGTTGAGAGCATACTGTGGTTTCGTGCGTTATTGTGCCCATGGAAGTATCTTGGAATGGGCGCCGATGGCGCGTTTGGGCGCTCAGGACGCTGGTGGGCGTGGCCGCGCTGGTTGCTGTCCTGTTGGCGGCGCTGTGGTTCGTTCAGGACCACCTGAAGGACCCCGTCATTCGCTATGTTGCCGGCCACTCACAACGCCGGATCCGGATTGACGGGCGTTTCCAGGCGGTTCTGTTTTCCCTCCATCCCAGGATCGTTGCGGACGAGGTCACCATCGGAAATCCGCCCTGGATGCCACCCGGCCAAACCGCCGAGATCGGCCACCTTGAGCTGACGTACGACCTCATACCCGATTTCCGGTTGCGCGCGCTCGTTATGGAGCGGGCCACTCTTCACCTGGAGCGTCAGGAGAATGGACATTCCAACTGGCAGTCCCGGCCGCCCGGATCGGGGCCCGGAACCGGGCCGCCCCTGATTCACAGTCTGCGCATGCCGAATGCGCGGGTTTTCTATGACGACGCGCGCCGCCGGCTGAAATTCGACGGCACGGTGACCGCACAGGACCTTCCGGATGGGGGACCGGCACCTCCTTTGCGCATCGAGGGGACCGGACAGCTCAATGGACGGCCCGCCCACTTCGTGCTGAACGGCGAACCGTTGAACAGTGTCGCTCGCAACCATCCATACCGTTTCGACTTCATGGAGACCTCCAGCGGCACGCTGTTGACTGGCAAAGGCGAGGTGCCCAAGCCCTTTGATTTCCACTATCTCGATCTGGCGTTTGAATCAACGGGCCCGGACATGAAGGACCTGTACTTTCTGACGGGGCTCAGTCTTCCGGCCACCGGCCAGTATCACCTCAATGGCCGGTTCAACCGGGACGATCATCACCTGGAATTCAACGGCCTGCAGGCCCGCTCCGGGCAGAGCGACATGCATGGGAAGATTGTTGTTGATACCCAGACAGGTGGGGCGCCGTCACGCACCCATGCGGATCTGCGCTCGAAGCTGCTGCGCATGTCGGATCTCGGCGCGCAGGCTGCCGGCCGCGCACCCGCGTCTGATAATAAGGGCCGCCTGCTTCCTGACACCCCATTGCGATTTCAGGGTGCGCGCAAGTCCATTGCGGAGTTTGAGTTTCACGCCGACACGCTGGAGATAGGGCATACCCCTGTCCGTGACTTCGCGACCCAAGTGAAGATCAACCTGGGCACCATCGAGGTGGCGCCACTGTCCGGCACGGTACGCGACGGGAAGATTTCGGGTGGCATAAAGGTTGATGTGAGCGAGGACGTTCCACGGGCGAACGTTGACCTTCGAGTGGCACACATGAAGCTGTTGGCACCGACCGAAGGGAAGCCTCCGCCCGTTGAGGGCCCGCTGCAGGGCCGGATTGCGTTGCAGGGGAAGGGCAAATCTCTGCACGACCTGGCCGCCAACGCCACCGGCACCGTCACCGCTGTGTTGCCGCGCGGCGCCATGCGATCTTCGCTGGCGGAGCTTGCCGGGTTGGATCTGCGCGGCCTGGGCCTGATGGCCTCCGGGAACAAAGATGACACCGGCATCCGCTGCGGTGTCGCCAGCTTTGATGTCAAAGACGGGACAATGACATCGCAGCGTCTGCTTCTCGACACCGATCCGGTGCTGATCACCGGCGAAGGTACAATCGACCTGGATTCTGAGGCTCTCGATCTGCAACTGGTCGGTCGTCCGAAGCATCCGCGCCTGCGGGTGAGGGCGCCGCTGTTGGTCCGCGGCACCCTCCGGCATCCTTCCTTCAGCATGGAGGCGAAGAAACCGATGGCCCAGGCAGGCGCCGGCATTGCGTTGGGTGTGCTGCTCACCCCGGTTGCGGCTATGCTGGCCTTCGTGGATCCGGGGCTTGCCAAGGACAGTGATTGCGGGGCATTGCTTGCGGAGGTGAAGCAGGGGAAGAAGTGAATCCAACTGAAATCTTTCGCCGGGCGCGCGACTTTCTGGTTGCGCACCGCACCGACTACGAGGGGGCCTGTCACGGTTTTGAATGGCCCCGTCCCGAGCGTTTCAATTGGGCGTTCGACTGGTTCGATGCCATTGCGCGCGGGAATTCGCGGACGGCATTGAGGATCGTCGGTGATGGCGGCCTGGATGCGCAGCTGTCGTTCGATGACCTGCGCCAGCGTTCCAACTTTCTGGCGCGGGAGCTTCGGTCCCTGGGCGTCGTGCGGGGCGATCGGGTCCTGATCATGCTCGGCAACGTTCCGGCCTTGTGGGAACTGACACTCGCGTGCATGAAGTTGGGTTGCCCGGTCATTCCAACCACCACCCTGCTGATGGCGGCTGACCTGCGCGATCGCATTGAGAGAGGGGTTGCGCGGGTCGTGATTACGGATCCGGTATTCGCGGAACGCTTTGCGGGCATGGCGGATGGCGGGTTGCGTTTGTTGATCCGTGGCTCGCGCGAGGGTTGGCAGACTCTGTCCGCGACGGGGGCCCGGGATGATTTCGATCCCGGTGCCGACACCCCGGCAACAGACCCGCTGTTTCTATACTTTACCTCGGGAACCACCGCGAAACCGAAGGCGGTGGTTCACACGCATGTCAGTTATCCCATCGGGCATCTGTCGACGATGTACTGGCTCGGCCTGCGGCCCGGGGATCGGCATCTCAACCTGAGTAGTCCCGGTTGGGCCAAACACGCCTGGAGCTCCTTTTTTGCGCCCTGGAATGCCGAGGCGACCATTGTGATGGTCAATCACGCTCGCTTTGATGCCGCGGCCCTGGTCCGGGAGTTGGTGCGATGTGAAGTGACTTCCTTCTGCGCTCCGCCCACCGTCTGGCGCTCGATTATTCAACTGCCGTTGGATGAGATCGAGACCCGGCTTCGCGAGCTGGCCAGCGCCGGCGAGCCATTGAATGCGGAAGTCATTATCCGCGTGCAGGCGGCCTGGGGTTTGACCATTCGCGATGGATACGGTCAGACCGAAACCACGGCACAGATTGGCAATTGTCCGGGCCAGGAAGTCGTTCCGGGTTCGATGGGCCGGGTTCTGCCCGGATACCACATCGAGCTGTTGGATATCGAGGGCAACGTGAGTGATGAGGGCGAGATCTGCGTGTCACTGCTGGAGAAGCCGGTGCCTGTGATGCCCGGGTACCTCGGCGAGCCCGGCGCGATGGAGGGTGCGTTCTATCACGCTGGCGACATCGCGCGGCGCGACAGCCGGGGTTATTTCACTTACGTGGGACGCAATGACGATGTCTTCAAATGCTCGGACTACAAGATCAGTCCGTTCGAGCTCGAGAGCCTGTTGATAGAGCACGAGGCCGTGGTCGAGGCGGCCGTGGTGCCCAGTCCGGATGAGAAGCGCCTGTCCGTTCCCAAGGCATTTGTGATTCTGGCGGCAGGTCACTCACCTTCGCGGCAGACCGCCGCTTCGATCCTGACATTTGTGCGTGAACGGACCTCGCCGTTCAAGCGTATTCGCCGCATCGAATTTGCCGATCTGCCCAAGACGGTATCCGGAAAGATCCGGCGCGTGGATCTGCGCCGGTCCGAGCTGGCTCGTGAGCTGACTCCCGGCGGCCGCAACGCCCTGGAGTTCTGGGAAGAGGATATCCAGGGTTAAACGGGATTTTGAATTTCGTCAGTCCAGACTTTGAAGCCGGTCAGCGTCGTGGGCCCGAATGTCATGCTGATCGCCACATCCGCGGCATCTCGCCCCCGAGCGATCAACACCCGCCCGATGCGGGGCGTGTTGTGTCTCGCATCGAAGGTGTACCACGCGCCGCCCACGAATGCTTCAAACCAACCTGAAAAATCCATCGGGGAGTCCACGGGCGGCACGCCGATATCTCCCAGGTAACCCGTGCAGTAGCGGGCCGGGATGTTGAGGCAACGACAGAATGCGACCGCGAGGTGTGCGAAGTCGCGGCAGACGCCCTTACGCTCGTTATAGGCCTCCGAGGCCATCCGTGTAGCACGGGCATATTGGTAGCCGAACTGCAGATGCCGATGAACGAAATCACACACGGCCTGCACCCGGGGCCAACCGGGCGTTGTTTGCCCGAACAGTTGCCAGGCAATCTGCGACAAGTTATCGGTGTCGCAGTAGCGGCTGCCGAGCAGATAAACGAGGGTCTCCTCGGGCAGGGTCTCAACACTGAACTGTTGCGCGCTCGGCACCACGGGGTCCGGCGTGCCCCGGTCAGTGATGACGGCATCGGACGTGATCCGAAGTTGTCCCGGCGGCGCCACGAGGCGAGTACACCAGTTTCCGAATCCATCCCGGTACAGTGTCAGCGGGACCCAGGGTTCCGTGATCATGTGGTCCGCGCGCACGAGATCCGCCGCCCGCGTGTAGTGGACGTTCAGATTCAGAATCATGGGGGTCGGTTGAGCCGACTGATAGATCAGCTCGTAGCCGAGTCGAATTTGCACCAGGAATCTCCACTGTCGACAATTGAAACGAGCGCGCGGGCCAATCGTTCCGCCCACTCGCTTTGACCGGCAGCGGTGGCGAGCAGATCCTGCCGCAACTCGATTCCGACATGTAGGATACCCCGTTCCTCACCGTGCACGGGAATTGTGTAGTCGCTCGAATCACTGGCAGCGTACGGCTCGTTATCACCGATCACGAGGCCCGTTTCGGCGCGCAGACGCCGAAGCAACTCGGTGGCAAGGCGTGCGTCCCTGTTATACAACACTCCGGCATGCCAGGGACGCGGCGCTCCATGGTAACGGGGTGTGAAGCTATGCACCGAAATGAGGATCGTGTGCCGTTGTTGTGCATGACGCGTGTCCAATTCGGTGCGAATCCGATTGTGGTATGGGAGGAACAGCTCGCGTTCGCGCGCAGCCGCGTCCTCCACGGTCACAACCTCATTACCCGGTATACGGGTTGCCTCGCTCATCCGGACAATGGATTCCGGAATGCCTGGACGGCGATTGCAGTCGATGACCAGTCGGGAATAACCGGCCAGGATGGCAAACGCATCGAGTATGTTCGCAAGCTTTACGACGACGCCCGCGGCGCCGATATCCCAGGCAATGTGGCGCTGCAAATCTTCCGCAGCCACACCCAGCGATCCCATCTTCCGGGGAATACGAGCGCTGGCGTGATCACAGGTCAGGAAAAACGGGGACTGTCCGTGGGGCCGTTCGATCCGGAAGGGAGGAGGCTCATCAGCTTCCAGCAACGTCACTTGGCTGACTCATCTGGTACAGGTACGGCTGGAAGGCTACGGAATACGGAGCGGACACCTTCACTCCACGCTTTGCTCAGTGATGTGAAATAAGCATCGCCTGGGGCGAAGCGGTGCCGGGTTCTGATGCACAGGGCGTCCCGGTCATAACACACGAGGTCGATGGGCATGCCCACGGAGAGGTTGCTGCGCATCGTCGAGTCAAATGACACGAGCACACATTTCATGGCGTCGCTCAGACTCGTCGCAGGACTGATGACCCGATCGATGATGGGCTTGCCGTACTTGGCTTCACCCGTTTGAAAGAAGGGCGTCTCCGTGCCGGCTTCGATGAAGTTGCCTTCGGCAAACGTACGGAACAGGCGAGGGGGCTCGCCTTTGATCTGGCCCCCGACGATGAATGAGGCGTTAAAGGGCGTCGCGCTGGTCGCGAGGTGTTCACCATCGCGTCTTTCCACAGCTCGCACCGAATCTGAGACGACCGTGGCGACGTCGAACATCGTCCGCGCGGTCCAGATGTTGGCGATGTCATGGTCCTTGGACTGATGGTCTCTGGACAGATAGTCTCTGGATTCGCCGCGCTGTTTGAGCAGGCTGACGACTGCCTGCGTGCCCGCGAGATTGCCGGAGCTCAGTAGAACGATGACACGATCGCCCGGGCGCTCGAATACGGTCATTTTGCAGAATGATGCGATGTTGTCGACGCCAGCGTTCGTTCGTGAGTCCGACGCGAAGACGACGCCTTCGTTGAGCAGAATACCGACGCAGTAGGTCATGGCGGCGATGATACAAGATCAGACCCGTCTGACACGCTTTGAAGAATCGCGACCATTACCGATCCCCGCAGCTCATCGCACGATGGGAGCCACGCAATGAGGAGGGGCACCTTTATGAAACGAACGGTTTTGTTGGGACTGGTGGGGTCGGCCTTGCTCGTGCCGGCTGCGTTTGCGCAAAGCAGCGCGGCAACGCCTCCAAATCCGGCCGCCTCGCAGCCGACTCCGCCGACGTCCACTCAAAAAGCGGATCCTTCGGCTACGCCCAGTACCACGGGCGCGCCTAAGACCCCGCAGGGTAGGTCCGCGGAGAAGCAGAAGGCCTATACAGGCAATACGGGTAAGAAGCCGGATGCGGGCACTGGGTGCAGCTCAGCCCGGCCGAAGCCAAACGGTGGGGTCGATTGCGGTACCAGCGGTAACGCGGCTACCGCCGGCAAGGTGCCAAAGTAACCGTTGAAGCGGTGGCCGCGCGGTGACGGCGGCCAAGTAACGGTCAGAGCTGTGCGGCGAAGGTGTCACACGAGTCGATCTGACCGCTTTCGACGCCTCGCTTGAACCACGAAACGCGCTGCGCACTGGTGCCGTGAGTGAAGGACTCACGCACCACGGTGCCGCGCGACTTGCGCTGAAGCGTGTCATCGCCAATCTGGGATGCTGCGTTCAGCGCGGTTTCAATATCGCCGTTTTCCAACCGCCAGCCTGTTTCTTTCTGCGACCGGGTGGCCCAGACACCGGCGAAACAGTCTGCCTGCAGCTCGAGACGGACACTCAATGCATTCGACTGAGCGTCACTGCCACGCGCGCGTTGCGCGTCGACTCTCTCGATGATCCCCAACAGGTTTTGCACGTGATGGCCGACTTCGTGGCCGATGACATAGGCGTGCGCGAACTGGCCCGGGGCGCCCAGTTGTTGGGTCATGATGTCAAAGAACGACAGGTCCAGGTAGACGATGTGATCACGCGGGCAATAGAAGGGCCCTGCCGCCGCCTCACCCATCCCGCAGGCCGTCGGATAACTATCGCGGAACAGGCGTAGTTTCGGTTCCTGGTAGGCCGCACCGCGCTCCTGGAAGGCGGTGGTCCAAACCTGCTCGGTGCTGCGTAAAATCTGCGATACAAATTTCGCCTGTGTATCGCCTTCGGGAGGCGCTTGTCCGGGTTGCTCCGGGGCCTGGACACTGCTGCCTGTCCCGCCGCTCAACAGGCCAAGAATCTGCAGAGGGTTGACGCCGAATACCCAGCCGGCAATGAGTGCTACCGCCACGGTGCCGAGACTGATGCCGTGAACGGGCCGGAAACCGCCGCTGGAGCCGCGTACGTCCTCGACGTTCCGGCTCTCGCCCTGATCATCCATCCGCATGGTGAATTCCCCCGGAAAACTGCGCGCAGGTTAGCTGGACTTGGCCTGCGCCGCAGCTTTCATTCCCGAGGGTTACCGCTTTGCGTGAAGATGTGCCTCTAAGAACCAGAGATCCTTGTCGATTTCCCGGGAAATGCCCGTGAACAGATCCGAGGTATCGGCATCGCCTGCCTTGGCGGCTTCGTCAATTGCCTTTCGCACCTTGGCTCCAAAGCTGGCCACTGCGCTGGAGAGGGCATCAACGTGCTGCACGCCTTCCGTGATTTCAGTTGGGTACGGTGTCAGGGTGGATGTGCGGGATACTGCGGCGATCGTTCCGTTGGCCGTGCCGCCCAAGGCTGTGATCCGCTCGGCGATCGTATCGACGTGGTCCTCAATGTGCTCGGCAATCTGATCGAACAGCTCATGGAGCGCAATGAAGTTGGGACCCTTCACATTCCAGTGGGCCTGCTTGGCCTGGGTCCCCAGGTCGATGGCATCAGCCAGCCGGTTGTTCAGCAGGTTCACGATCGGTGTCCGCACGGAGGCGGGTAGATCGTTTCGGGTGTCGTACATACGGGTCACTCCAATCTTTCTGTATGGAGTGCATTCTCCGCCGCACTTCGGCGGAAGGGCCAATGAGCTGTTTGGATGGCCGCGATAGGTTGGGTCTATGGCGATTTTTTCAGGCACTGTTGGAACCGGCCATCGACGCGATGTGCGTACCAGTCCGTCGTCAGAGTGCGCGACAGCTTTGGGCCCTGGAGCCTGATTTTGGGCACGACTGCCTGAGGCGCCGGTTGTTTCCGTGCGTGTGCCGCTAATTCGAACACCCTCTTGTACAGGGTAGTGCGCTCGAAATCGGCGCTCTTGCTCTCCTCGAGCGCGCTGTGGATGTCCTCATCGCTGACGTTGAGCTTTTCGCGCAATCCACGGGCTGCTGACTCGGTGTCTCCCAACAGTGCACCGTCTGGTGTTACAGGTCTGCCCGAGGCCGTCGCCAACGCGCTCTGGAAGGCAGCATTGCGGCTGGCATACTGACCTGCGTTGTAGTCTGCAAAGCGATAGAGATATCGGGGGTAGGGCGCGCGATAGCCCAACAGGTGGGCCACTCCGAAGTAGACACTGCCCCGGCGCGTAAACAACTCATCCGCGAGATCGCCTTTCGCGTTGTAGGGATAGTTACGGGCCGCGGGCGTCTGCTTCAGAAAGGACACATTCACCTGCATCGGACCCCGGGTGCGGATGGGATTGTGATTTTCAAACAGTGTGTGTCCCAGCGGGACCGAGTTGATAATGTCCTCGTAGATGTCACTGAGATCCTTCTCGGTTCTGGCGTGGTCGATCCGGTCACTGTAGGTGCGCCCGGTCGGCGACTTCAGATCCAGCGCTCCCTTCACCAGCATCCACGGCACCATCGAATGGGCTGCAAGTTCGTGGATTTGCTTCCATGCAATCTGCGACATCCCGGGCACGGCCGGATTCACCTGGAAATTCGATTCCTGGGTGATGACGGCCACGACCGCACACACGTTTTCCTTCGTCGGCTCGATCTGCTGAGCGTAGAAGGCGGCGTAGATGTCTTCAGTCCAGCCGGGCTTGTCCGACACCGTTGCAGGCAGAGACTGCTCGATGAGGGTGTGTGCGTCGGCCTCACTGATCCCGGGGCCGTTCGTGTGCTCGCTGGCGCACCCGGCAATGACGGCGCCAAGCACCAGCGCCGTGAGCTTTATCGTTCGCTTGACGTTCAATCGGTCCATCTTTGCCTAATGATACCGGGATTGGCACCATATCTCGCATGGACGACAAGACACTCGACACTGAGGCATATCCCCAGCAGGGCCGCGAGCGGATGATTCTGCCTCAGCCCATCAATGCCCTGGGCACGGGCCAGCCGAACATGGAAGCGCCGATGCTCGCGCGTATGTCACCTGAGCGTGTCTTCATGATGGGCGACAATCCGGCATTGCCGCGGATGCCCAAGGCGCCGAAGCTGCTCGACTTCTTCCGTTTGCGCTTTACGGATATCACCTACCGCCATCTGCTGCAGAGTGCAAAGACTGCCCTGGATGCGGGCCAGGACGAGAAGGTGATCATCGCTTGCCTCCTGCACGACATCTCCAATGGCGCGTTCATGCGAACCGAACATGGTTACTGGAGCGCGCAGTTCGTGGGGCCGTATGTCAGTGAGGAGGTTGCCTGGGCGATCAAATATCATCAGGCGTTGCGTTATTTTGCCGACGAGACCGTCGGCTTCAACTATCCGGATGCCTACAACAAGTTCTTCGGTCCGGACTACGAACCGCCGGACTACATCCAACAGGCCCACCGCGAAGCCCGCGCGCACCGTTGGTACATGACCTCGCGCCTCATCACCATCTATGACCTGTATTCCTTCCAGGACAGCGTCGCCATCGACCCGGAAATTTTCACTGACATCATCGGTCGCAATTTCAAGGAGCCCAAAGAGGGGCTCGGCTTCGATGCTTCACCGGTCGCCCACATGTGGCGAACGATGATCTGGCCCAACAATTTCCTTTAGGAGCCTGTCGGACAGGCGCCTAGGTCTTTTGAGCGACCTTGGCGACGAGCTCGTCGGTACGAGCCAGCAGTCGTGCGAGGACCGGGGATTGGTTGGATTCGCTGTAGCCCATCATCAGGTCGATGGTGGGTTGCTCGCCCCGCAGCCGGCGGGCCACCACGGAACGGGTCAACATGTTTTGCCCATAGATCGGGAACAGGGTGAAACCGCCGGTGGAGGCGACCAGCGACATCGCGGCGGAGAGATTCTCGGCATCAGCGCCTGCCTTCAAGGTGACGCAGGCTTTCTTCGCGTAGTCGTCGATCACCGATTTCAGCACCGGCGCCATTCGCGCGGGACTGATAAAGATCTCTCGCTCCAGCTCCTGCGGAGCGATGGTCTTGAATCTGGCGAGCCGGTGGCCGGCTGGCAGGAGCACGACGAGCGGCTCGGGAGCCAGCAACCGGAAGGCAAGACCGGTGGTCGTTTTCTCCCGGCGAAGAAATGCTACATCGACCTTGCCGCGCATCAGCGCGGAGGCGAGCTCCGGTGAAGACTGACTCAGAATCATAACTTCCAGCTCGGGCGCTTCCTCGCGCAGGATGCGCAGCGTTTCGGGCAGCCATCCGACTTCCTGCCCGATCAGAAATCCAACTACGAATACCGGCTTGCCGGGGCGCTCGGCCATACGGGCCGCTTCCGCGGCCGTGTCGACTTGCAGGAGCGCCAGTCGGGCGTGATCCAGGAATACCCGCCCGGCGGCTGTCAGCGTGACGCCGCGTGCCCGGCGCTCCAGCAGCTTCACGCCCACTTCCATTTCGAGCTCGGCAATCTGCCGGCTCAATGACGGCTGGGAGGTGTGCAGGCGCCGCTCGGCCGCATGACGGAAGCTGCCTGTTTCAGCGATGGCCACGAAGTATCTGAGGTGCCTCAGTTCCATGGGTGCGGACCTATGCCTGGGAGGTATGGCTCGATCATACAAAGTCTTGGTTTGCGCAGCCCGGTGAAGATGATCATGCGGCCACTGAGGTAACCGGAGTCTGGTGGTCGTGAGGGAGCGTCGTCCAGTCAATGGCGGATTGGTGTGGGCTGCGGGTTTTGGAGAACCTGAGTACCATCACCAGTCCGTCGATCCGGACGGGGCGGCCGAGTTCGCGGTGATGCGGTTTCGCAGCGGATCCGGATCAGTCGGCCCGGCGCCCATGCTCCCGGCGCGCGATGCATTTCTGGTATGGGTGCCACTGGCGCCGACGGCCATGGGGCAGTGGCATGCGCGGTATGACGGACGCGAGATCGGAGTTGCCAAGGGGATCCCATTCGCCACGACTGTGTTGGACTTGCAGCGCTCAGTGGAGCTGCGGATTCGCGGACCCTTCGACTGCCTTCATTATTACCTGGCGCGCTCGCTGTTGCAGCGAGTTGCTTTGGAGAATGAAGTGTCGACGCAGTATTGCCTGCGGGAGTGCTTCTTCAACGAGGATCTGGTGGTAGCGCAACTGACACGCTCGATACTGTCCGCGAACGGCTCTGTCGGCAACCTCATGCTCATTGCGTCGTTGTTGGGTGCGCATATCCTGCAGAGATATTGTGACCCTGCGAGCCTCGCGCCGCAGGCTGGGCACGGGCTGCGTAACTGGCAAAAGATCCGCGCTGAGGAGATCCTACGGGCGCATGTGAGTGGCAATGTCACCCTCAGCGAGTTGGCAACGGCGTGCTCGTTGTCGCAGCGGCAGTTCTCACGGAGCTTTCGCAAGAGCTTTGGCCTGTCGCCGCATCAGTATTTCATTCGATTGCGTCTGGAACGGGCCAAAGCGCTTCTTGCGCAGACGAGAAAGTCACTTGCAGAGATCGCTCAGCTATGTGGCTTTTGCGACCAGCCGGCGTTCACCCGGTCCTTCAGCCGGGTGGAACGCATGACTCCCTCGCGCTGGCGCAGGCTCAATGGGTGTTCTGCGTCGCGCTGCTGAGTGTTTTGACGGCATCGCGGATGACATCGAGAACGAACTTGGGTTGCGACAGCATCGGGACGTGGCTGCTGGCGACTTCCGCGATTTTCGCGCCCATGCGCTTCGCCACGAACCGTTGCAGCTCAGGGTTCACCGTGCGGTCCTGGGTTGCCAGGATGTACCAGCTCGGCTTTGATTTCCAGGCAGTGCCTGCCACCTTCTGGTTGAGCAGATCGGCGTCAGGTGCCTGATGGGTCGCCCAGACGAGCTTCTGCTCTTCCTCGGGCAAGTCTCCCGCAAAGGCGCTGATGCCATCTTTTGCCATCCAGGCGCGCCCGTTCTGGACCTCGACGTGCGAGAAGACCTCGGTTCTTGGAAATTGATCCTGCTGACTCTGCGACGTTTCGTCGCTATCGGGCGCAAGCGCGGCGATATAGACGAGTCCGGTAACGCGAGGGTCCGTGCCAGCAGCGGTTATCACCGTTCCGCCGTACGAGTGACCGACGAGCAAAGCCGGAGCACTGACCCGCTGCAAAGAGCTTTTAACCGTGGCGACGTCACTCGCTAAGGAATTGAGCCCGTACTGAGCGGCGATAACCTCGTGCCCGTCCGCCAACAAGCCCGGCATCACCTTGTTGAAACACGAGCCGTCAGCCCAGAGGCCGTGAACAAAAACGATGCTGATTTTCTGCTGCTTGGACGCCATGATCGCTTCCTCTTCCGTGTTGTGGGGTGAACATTCGACATAGGTTGCCGCCACCGTCCGGGGCGGTCTTGAGCAATCGAGCCGCTTTTGTGCTTTCCAGCACCGGCATGCCGCCGAAGCGGGGCGGGGGTGGGCGCGTCGCTCGCTCGATAGATGCAATGACGAGAGTGCCGTTGGTAGGATTCGCGACACAGCGGAGGACTCGTGCATGAAAATGACTATGGTGGGTTTGGCATTACTGTCGATTGCAATGGGAAGTGGTGCATCTGCCGCGGGGGATGCGAAGTACCAGGCGTTCAAGATTGGTAGCTATAACGCTGTGGCGCTCAAAGACGGCGTGTTGCAGGAACCGAATGACGGCAAGAGTTTCCTGGTCGGGCAGCCAACGGCGGATGTGGCCGCGGTGCTCAAAAGTAGCGGAGCGCCGGGAGATCACTTCGAGTTCAGTGTTCAGCCGCTGCTCGTTCACGCGGGCAAGCGCGTATTGCTGTTCGATACAGGCGCTGGAAGCAACTTCGGTGACATTACCGGCAAGCTGCAGGGGGCCCTGGTCGCGGCAGGTGAGGACTCGGCGAAGGTCACGGACATTTTCATCTCGCATGCTCATGGTGATCACATTGGCGGGCTCGTGACACCAGCGGGCGCACTGGCGTTCCCCAATGCAGCCATTCATATGTCCGCCCCTGAGTGGCAGTGGCTGAGCGGGATGAGTCCTGAAACCGCAAAGAACTTCGGCCTTCCACAGGTCACCACGCTCGTCGGCGCGATCCGCCCGAAAGTGGTGCCTTTTGAACCGGGAGCCCAGATTCTGCCGGGTGTCGTCGAAGCGGTGCCGGTCAAGGGACATACCCCGGGACATTCCGCTTACCGCATCATCTCGGGTACCAACACTCTGTTGGTGTTCGGCGATACGCTGCACAGTTACGTTGTGTCAGTGCGCAAGCCTGCGTGGAAAATCTCGTTTGATCTAGACCAGGAGACGGGTGCCGCGAGCCGGGTTGCGTTCGTGTCGCAGTCGGCTACATCCGGGCAGCGCTTGTACGGGGAGCATTTTCCCTTTCCCGGCGTCGGCAAGATCGTGAAGGAGAAGGACGGTTATACCTGGGTGCCCGAGTCATTGCACTGAGCCATGCAGTACATCAGCCTGACCGCGCTCGTTGTTCGCGACTATGACGAGGCATTGCAGTTCTACCTCGGGACACTGGGGTTTGAGCTCATCGAAGACACCTATATCGCTGAGCAAAATAAGCGTTGGGTTGTCGTCGCCCCTCCAGGTGCCAGGGAGGGGCGGCTGCTGCTGGCGCGCGCGGTAGGTGATGAGCAGGTTTCCAGGGTAGGCAATCAGACCGGGGGACGTGTCTTTCTGTTTTTGAATACTGACGACTTTTGGCGCGACTACCGGAATCTGGTCGCCAAAGGCGTCGTGTTTGTGCGAGGGCCCAGCGAGGAGCCGTTCGGAACCGTGGCGGTCTTCAAAGACCTGTACGGGAACCTGTGGGACCTGATCCAACACCGGACCGCCGCCGGCTGAGAGGCCCGGCGGCGGTCGATCGGGTCGTTTATTCGGGCTGCGGGTCGGCCGATTACTCTTTTGAGTTGCTGGTGCGCTTGATGAACGCTGCCACGTTGTCGTGGAGCATCTTCAGCGAGGTCTCCTTGGCGTAGACCATGTGACCGGACTCGTAGAATTTATATTCAATGTTGGCCTGGAGGCTGTTGGGCATCGGCAGGTGGTGCAACTCGTACACGCCCTGGTAGAAGGGCGTGGCGAGGTCGAAGTAGCCGGCGTTCAACTGAACCTTCAGGTTCGGGTTGACCTTCATGGCGTTGGCCAGATCCGGCATCACGTTGGTGCCCTGGCGCGAGGACATGGGCATCATGTTCTGGCCGGGTTGTTGGTGTGAAAAATTCCAGGTGGCGAACGTGCGGATGCTGGGTTTGAAGGACTTGCCTTCGCCGTAGTGCAGCTGCTGGCGTGCGTACTCGTTGAACGCTGAAACGTAGGCGGAGCCCAGGGCTGATGCCTGTGGGTCGTATTCAGCGCGCTGGGCCAACGGGTCGAGCTCGGGGCCGGAAAAGCGGGAGTCGAGACGACCGGTGGACATGCCGTCGGCGCCCTGGAGCGTCTGGCGGAACTCGCCACCGTCGATGCGCAGATCGGCCTTCAGAATGTAGTCGACAGGTAGACCGGTGTACTGATGCAGCTTCTCTGCGACCGCGGCTTTGTCACTGGCCGACAGATCGGATCCGGCAGCCAGCGCGCGGGCGTATTCACCCATCGCGAACTGTTCGACCTCCGTCAGGAACTGCTCGATGTTCGGATGCTCCGCGGGCAATTTCTTGTGGTACCAGGCCGTGGCCGCGTAGGTTGGCAACACGGTCTGGTAGGGAACGTCGATACCCGGATTGCCTGCGGGGCGATCGGGGCTCAGGTCGAAGTTCAGAATCTGCGAGAGCAGGATCACGCCATTGAAATCGATGGAGCGATCGGACTGGAGCTGGTTGACCAACACCGCGGCCCGCGGCGTACCGTAGCTTTCGCCAAAGATGTATTTCGGTGAATTCCAGCGTGCGTACTTCGACAGGAACTGCGAGATGAATTCTGAGAATGCGTAAGCGTCCGCGTCGACGCCATAGAACGCTTTCTCCTTGTCCTTGCCGGCAATGCGGCTGAATCCAGTTCCCGGCGCGTCAATGAATACGAGGTCGGATGCATCCAGCAGGCTGGAGCCGTTGTTGACGAGGGAATAGGGCGCGGCCGGAGTGTGGACATCCGTGGAGGTTACGATCCGGCGCGGGCCGAATGCGCCCATGTGAAGCCAGAAGGATGCGGACCCGGGGCCACCGTTGAATATAAAGGTGACAGGTCGGCTGCCTTTGCCGCCACTGTCCTTGCCGCCGTCTTTGAAGTACGCGACGTAGAACATGGACGCTTCGGCAGTTGGGTTCTTGCCTTCGCCGTCGTCGGCGCCTGGCTTGTCACCCGCGGGATCGCGCGGGACATCGTCCCAGTCCTTGGGATGAATGACGAAGGTCCCGGCGACCGCCTGGTAGGAAATCGACTTGCCATCAATGGTGACTGAGCTGTTGCTGGTAACCGATTCGGGTTTGAAGGGCTCGAAACGGTGTGGCTCCGGCTTGTCACCCGGGGGCGGCGCGCTGGGCGTTGAAGGCGCCGCGGCTGCGACGAAGGACGTGGAAGACAAAGCGACCAGGCATGCACTCAACACGAATCGATTCATGAGCCGCCCTCCCAGGCATATGTATTCTCGTTCGTTCAAGTCTAATGCAATGCGCCGTCGATGGATGCGATGTATATTTGAGGAACGGGTCCTCTCGTACTGACACCGGCTCTGAAGATGGCTACGGCGGCGATACTATTATTTTCGTACGGCACTCTGCAGGACAGGAAGGTCCAGGTTGCCAGTTTCGGGCGGGAGCTGCGGGGCCAACCCGATGCCATGCCCGGCTACCGGCAGACAATTCTCGAGATCACCGATCCCGAAGTGCTCGCCACCAGCGGCAAGAAGTACCACCCGATTGTAGAGCCCAGCCCGGATTCCGGGGATGAAGTGCGGGGGACCGTCTTCGAAATCACCGCGCAGGAACTCGCCGCGGCCGATCAATATGAGGTATCCGACTACAAGCGCGTGTCGGTCCAGCTCAAATCAGGTCTACAGGCGTGGGTCTATGTTCGCGCCTGATTGGAGAACTCGAGAATGTTCCTTCGTTGCAGACGCTCTGCCGTATTCCTCCTTTCGACTCTCACCGGCGCAACTGCGCTCGCAGCAGGGTCTGATCGCGCGCCGGTGTTGTTCGGTTTCAGCGCCGCGGACTCGGCGACTCAACAAACCCTCGAACAACGTTTTGATGCCGGGCTGAACCCAGCCGATCTCGATGGCTGGCTCAAGAACATGGCCTCTGAGGCGAACCACGTTGGAGCGCCGCACGACAAGGCCAATGCTGAATTCACCCGGGACCAGTTTCAACAATGGGGCTGGGACGCGAAGATCGAGGTCTTCTATCCGCTCTACCCCACGCTGAAGTCGCATACCCTGGAGCTGGTCGCGCCCACGAAGTTCGTGGCGGCCTTGAAAGAGCCAGTGGTCGAGGGTGATTCGACCTCGACGCGGACTGACGGAATGGGTCCCTACAACGTGTACGGCGGTGACGGCGATGTGACCGGCGAGCTCGTCTACGTCAACTTCGGCATGCCGGATGACTACAAGGATCTCGCCCGGCGCGGTATCGACGTCAAAGGCAAGATTGCGATTGCGCGCTACGGCGTCGGCTGGCGCGGCCTGAAACCCAAGCTCGCGCAGGTGCACGGCGCCATCGGCTGTCTGATCTACTCGGATCCCCAACAGGATGGTTACGGTCAGGGTGACGTGTGGCCGAAGGGCGGCTGGCGGCCGAAAGATGGCGTGCAGCGTGGCTCCGTGGCTGACATGCCGGTGTACCCCGGCGATCCATTGACCCCTGGGGTTGGCGCCACAAAGGATGCCAAGCGGCTGGCGATTGCCGATGCCAAGACAATTCTCAAGATTCCCGTGATCCCGATTTCCTACGCGGACGCCCAACCGCTGTTGGCCGCGCTCACCGGGCCAGTGGCGCCGCCACATTGGCGCGGCGCGCTCCCGATCACGTATCACATGGGCCCGGGTGGCGCGAAAGTGCACATGGCGGTCAGCTCCGACTGGAGCCAGAAGCCCTTGTACGACGTGATTGCGAAGATTCCCGGCTCGCAGTTCCCGGATGAGTGGGTGGTGCGCGGCAACCACCGCGACGGCTGGGTATTCGGCGCCGAAGATCCCTTGTCGGGCCACATCGACATGATGGCCGAGGGCAAGGCCATCGGCCAACTTTTGAAGTCCGGTTGGAGACCCAAGCGAACGCTCGTGTATGCGAGTTGGGACGGCGAGGAGCCGGGGCTGCTGGGCTCGACCGAATGGGCCGAGGCCCACGCCAAAGAGCTGCAGGGCAAGGCGGTGCTGTATCTCAACTCCGATGGCAATGACCGGGGATTTCTGTCCGCCGGCGGCAGTCACTCGCTCCAACGTCTGGTGAATGATGTTTCGAGCACGGTGAAGGATCCGCAGACAGGCGTCAGTGTCCAGGCGCGGCTGCGCGCCAAGTTGGAAGTCGACGGCTTCGAGAAAGGAGCCTCGGATGAGGATAAGAAAGCCGCCAAGGAGGCCGCGGCCGGCGGAGATCTCGGCATCGCAGCGCTGGGCTCGGGATCGGACTTCACGCCGTTTCTACAGCACCTGGGTCTCACCTCGCTCCAAATCGGGTACGAAGGCGAAGCCGACGGTGATGGCATCTATCATTCCAACTACGATTCCTACGACCACTACATTCGTTACGGCGATCCCGGCTTTGTATATGGAGTGGCGGAAGCTCAGACGGTCGGGCACATCATCCTGCGCATGGCGGATGCGGATGTTCTGCCGATGCAGTTCGGCCCATTTGCCGATACGGTCAGCGGATACGTTACCGAGTTGCACGAACTGGCGGAATCGCGGCGCAAGGCGGCAACTGATCTCGGCAAGTTGATCGACGAGAACGCGTTCAAGCTGGCGGCGGATCCCACGCGCGTGGTGCTTGCGCCGGAGCGCAGGCCGGAGGTGCCGCATCTCAACTTTGCGGCGCTGGACAACGCGGCGGATCGTGTCAAGAAAAGCGCCAAGGCCTACGATGAGGCCTACAACAAGCTCGTGGCCGGTCAGACGAAGTTGACGGCGGTCCAGTTGAAGGAGCTCAACGGCCATCTGCGCACGATGGAAGCCACGCTGACCGATCAACACGGGTTGCCCGGACGGGACTGGTTCAAGCACCTGATCTACGCACCAGGCCTTTACACGGGATATGGCGTAAAGACCGTGCCCGGTGTGCGCGAGGCGATCGAGCAGGACCAGTTCGATGAAGCGAATCAGTACGCGGCCATGACGGCCGCCGCGCTCGTGGCGTACTGCGATCGCCTCGACGAGGCGACGAAGATTCTCAGCGCTGCTCGGTAGTCGAGTGCCGCGCGATCTTCACAGGGACTGATTTGTAGGCCGGTGTCCCGCTCAGCTTATCCTGGTAGGCGAGCGGGACCAGGCAGTTGGCTTCGGGGAAGTACGCGGCGATCGAGCCGGGTGCAATGTCGTAGGACACGACAGTGAAGCCCTTCAGTTGCAGATCCTCGTATCCTGGCAGTGCGGTCGTGACGTCAACACGATCGCCATGCCGCAGGTTTCTGCCGACCAGATCCTCTTCGGACATGAAGATCACATCCCGACGGCCGAACACACCACGATAGCGGTCGTCGTTTCCGTAGATGGTCGTGTTGTATTGGTCGTGGCTGCGAATCGTGGTCAAAAGAAGGGCGCCCCCGTTGGGTGCCGGCGTGTGCGGCAGGAGAAATTCGGCCTTGCCTGAGTCCGTCTTCCAGACGCGCTCCGTGGCAGGCAGCGGCAACCGGAAACCGCCGGGCTGACGGATTCGCTCGTTGTAGTCGCTGAAGTCCGGAAAGACCGATTCGATGCAGTCGCGGATCCGGTCGTAGTCCGCCACCAGCTCGTCCCACGCCACGCAGGTGTTGGGCAGAGTCGCTTTCGCGATCCCGGCCACGATGGCTGGCTCTGACAACAGGAAGCCGGAAGCAGGCGGCAGCTTGCCCTGCGATGCATGCACCATGGACATGGAGTCTTCCACGGTGACTGACTGAGGTCCCGAGGCCTGGATGTCGATCTCAGTGCGTCCGAGGCAGGGGAGAATGATCGAGTCCTTGCCGATCAACAGGTGTGAGCGGTTGAGCTTCGTCGCGATGTGCACGGACAAGTCCACATTGCGCATCGCTTTGAAGCAGCGGTCAGGGTCGGACAGGGCGACGGCGAGGTTGCCGCCGAGACCGATGAATACTTTGGAGCGCCCATCGAGCATCGCCTCCATGGCGGCCACCGAGTCGTGGCCGTGTTCGGCCGGGGGATCGAAGCCGAAGGTGCGCTTGATGCCTTCCAACATCGCCGCGGGCGGCTTCTCCCAGATGCCGACGGTCCGATCGCCTTGAACGTTGGAGTGGCCGCGCAAGGGGCAGATACCCGCGCCGGGCTTGCCGATGTTGCCGCGCAGGAGCAGCAGGTTGGCGAGCTGTTGTACGTTGGACGTGCCCGTAATGTGTTGGGTAACGCCCATTCCGTAGCTGATGATGGTCGCTTTTGACTTGGCGTAGGCAGCGGCTATGGTCTGCATCTCCCAACGCTTCAGCCCGCTGCGTTTCTGTAGATCCTGCCACTCGGCAGCCCGCAGGCTGGCGGCCAGCTCATCGAAGCCACTGGTATGAGTGGCAATGAAGTCGTGGTCCAGGGTCTTTTGACCGGCGTCCTGGGCTTCCAGCAGGGCCTTCATGATTCCCTGCAGCGCGGCCGCATCACCCCCCACCTTGACCTGATAGTAGGATGAGGCGATGGGAGTCGAGCCGAGCAGACCCATCTCGATCGGGTTCTGCGGGTCGGCGAATCGCTCGAGCGCGCGCTCTTTCAGGGGATTCAGCACGATGATCGGCACTCCGCGGCGCGAGCATTCGTGCAGGGTGCCCATCATGCGCGGATGGTTGGTTCCGGGGTTGTGACCGATCGAGATGATCAGGTCACACTGGTCGAAGTCATCCAGCGAAACGGTGCCCTTGCCCTGGCCGATGGACTTCGGCAGGCCCACGCTCGTGGCTTCGTGGCACATGTTGGAGCAGTCCGGGAAGTTGTTCGTGCCGAACTCGCGCACGAAGATCTGGAATAGAAAAGCCGCCTCATTGGAGGTTCGCCCGGAAGTATAGAACTCCGCCATGTTGGGATCCGGCAGGGCCCGCAGCGCCGTGCCAATCCGCTCGAATGCCGCCTGCCAGGTGATCGCCTGGTAGGTGTCAGTCTCGCGATTGTAGGCAACCGGATGAGTCAGCCGGCCTTCGTTCTCGAGCTCGAGGTCCGACCGCTCCAACAGTGAGGTCACCGTGTGGGTGTAGAAGAAGTCGAGTGATACCCGCCGCTTGGTCGCTTCCCAGGTAACGGCCTTCGCGCCGTTCTCGCAGAACTGGAAGGTGGAGTTGTGATTCTTGTCGGGCCAGGCGCAGCCCGGACAGTCAAATCCGTCCGGTTTGTTGGTTCGCAGCAGCACCTTGGGAGCCACGTGCACGTCCATCTGCTCGCGAACTACCTTCGCAGTCGCGCGCAACGCACCCCATCCCCCCGCGGGGCCGTTGTACGGTTTGATGCCGGGGACGGATGTGCGTTTGGCCATTTGGTTCAGTTGCGGAATTTCAAACTGCGGTTGAAGCTGAGTGCGGCAAGGGTGCAGGCCGCGCCTGAAAGCAGGTACACACTGACGTAGGCGAGTCCGAAGTGGGCGGATAATCCCAACGCCACCAACGGTGCAAACGCCGCTCCAACCAGCCAGGCCAGATCGGAGGTCAGTGCTGCACCCGTGTAACGGTACCGCGGCTCAAAGTTGGAGTTCACGGCGCCGGCTGCTTGTCCGTAGGACAGCCCGAGGAGGCTGAATCCCAGGATGATGAACAGGTCCTGACCGATCAGGCCGCCGTCCAGCAGTGTGGGTGCAAACCCACTGAATACGGCGATCATAACGGCGAGGGTGCCCAGTGTTCTGCGACGTCCGTAACGGTCCGCGACTCTGCCCGAAATAATGATGCCGATCGCGCCCAGTGCGGCGCCCAACATCTGCACGCCCAGGAATTCGGGGATCGACTGGTGTGAGTACAGTTTGATCCACGACAGCGGAAACACTGTCACCAGGTGGAACAGCGCGTAGCTCGCAAGTGCAGCAAATGCGCCGATAATTACGGTGGATCCCTGGTTGCGTGTGATCTCGAACACACTGGCGGGTTCCAGCTCGCGTTCGTCCAGCAGCTTGGCGTACTCGTGCGTTGTCACGAGTCGCAGACGGGCGAAGAGCGCGACGACGTTGATGGCGAATGCAACATAGAACGGGTAGCGCCAGCCCCACTCGAGGAAGTCATCCTCCGAAAGGCTGGAATACAGAAAGGAAAAGAGCGCGCTGGCAATGAAGAAACCCACTGGCGCGCCGAGCTGTCCCAGCATGGCGTACCAACCGCGGCGGTGCTCAGGGGCATTGAGTGCCAACAGAGACGGTAAACCGTCCCAGGAGCCGCCGAGAGCCACGCCCTGGCCGAGGCGGAAAATCGACAACAGCACAATTGCGCTGAATCCCAGGCTGCCGTACGAGGGCAGGAAAGCGATGCCTGCCGTGGAGATGCCGAGCAGGAACAGTGCAACAGTCAGCTTGGCCTCGCGTCCGAAGCGCTCCTGGATGGCCATGAAAGCCACGGAGCCGATGGGCCGCGCAATAAAGGCGAAGGCGAAGATGGTGAAGGCGTACAGCGTGCCATCGAGAGCGTTCGCAAACGGGAAAAACACGGACGGAAACACGAGCACCGCGGCAATTCCGAACACGAAGAAGTCAAAGTATTCGGAGGCGCGTCCAATAATCACACCAATGGCGATCTCGCCGGGCGCAACCTGCGAATGGTCCGCAGTTTGCCGCGCGTCATTGCCGGGGATGTGCTGTGGCAGTGCAGTGGTGTTTATATCGGACATAATTGGTGCAATGGGGCGGATTTAAAGGCGCACGTCGAGTGACTTTTACAGTATGAAGAGTCTCATTCCCGGGCGCACGCTGCGATAGGACAAAACGTCCAATCCCTGTGCGCCTGCCTCTTCCACTAGATTAGGCGTTCCTTGCAAGGCGTACTTTTGCGAATGTCAGTGTGTAAGTTAACTTCGGCCGGATTCACCCAGGGATTGCTGATTCTGACAGCCGTATTGCTGTCTGGTTGCAACACCGTGCTGCTGCACCCGTCGGGCTCCGTTGCGGCGCAGCAGGGTCATCTCATCGTGCAGTCGACGTTTCTGATGCTGCTTATTGTGATCCCGGTCATAGTTCTGACTGTTGTGTTTGCGTGGCGCTATCGCCAGTCCAACGAGGATGCGACCTACACGCCCGACTGGGACCATTCCACGCAGCTGGAGCTGGTCATTTGGGCAGCTCCCCTGATGATCATCATCGCCCTGGGTGCGCTGACGTGGATCAGTTCACACACGCTCGATCCCTACCGGCCGCTGCGCCGTCTCGATTCGGATCGAGCGATAGCCGCGGGCGTGAAGCCGTTGACCATCGAGGTCGTGGCCCTCGACTGGAAGTGGCTGTTCATCTACCCCGAACAGGGGATTGCCACGGTCAACGAAGTAGCCGCGCCCGTCGATGTACCGATCAACTTCAAGATCACGGCCTCTTCGGTGATGAACTCCTTCTTTGTGCCGGCGCTCGCCGGACAGGTGTATGCCATGCCCGGCATGCAGACACAGTTGAATGCCGTGATGAACAGCCCCGGTACGTATGAAGGATTTTCAGCCAACTACAGTGGCGCCGGTTTTTCCGGCATGCATTTCGCGTTCAAGGGGCTCAGCGCGGACGGATTTGCCGCCTGGGTCCAATCGGTCAAAGGGTCCGACCAGGGCCTGAGCAAGGCGGCATACCAGGTCCTCGCCCAGCCCAGCGAGCGCGAGCCTGTCCGCCTTTATTCAACCGTGGATGCGTCTTTGTACGACGCGATCCTCAACCAGTGCGTTGCTACATCGTCCTGCTCTTCGGCTCAGGCCGCGAATTGACATCATGCCCGACACTTCCGCCTCGACCTCCAACCTCTTAGGCCGCCTCGACTGGAACGCGATTCCGTTCCACGAGCCGATCCTGCTCTATACCTTTTTCGCGGTGGCCGCCGGTGGTATCGCGATTCTCGCCGCCGTCACGTACTACCGCGGCTGGGTGCCGTTGTGGCGCGACTGGATCACGAGCATCGACCACAAGAAGATCGGCATCATGTACATCATCCTCGGGATTGTGATGTTGCTGCGCGGCTTTTCAGACGCGCTGATGATGCGTGCACAACAGGCGCTGTCGTTCGGGGATTCGGTAGGTTTCCTGCCGCCGCATCACTACGACCAGGTGTTCACGGCCCACGGCGTGATCATGATTTTCTTTGTGGCAATGCCGCTCGTCACCGGGCTCATGAACTTTGTGGTGCCGTTGCAGATCGGGGCCCGCGACGTGGCGTTCCCATTCCTCAACAATTTCAGCTTCTGGATGACGACCTTCGGCGCAGGTCTCATCATGGCTTCGCTGTTTGTCGGTGAGTTTGCCCGGACCGGCTGGCTGGCCTATCCGCCGCTGTCGGGAATTCTGTACAGCCCCGATGTGGGCGTCGATTACTACATCTGGGCCCTGCAGATTGCGGGAGTCGGGACCCTGCTGTCCGGCGTCAACCTCATTGCCACCATCGTGAAGATGCGGGCACCGGGCATGAGCCTGATGAAGATGCCGGTGTTCACCTGGACGGCGCTGTGCACCAACGTGTTGATCGTTGCCGCTTTTCCGGTGTTGACCGCTGTGTTGGCGATGTTGTCGCTGGATCGGTATTGCGGGACGAACTTCTTTACGAATGACCTCGGCGGCAACCCGATGATGTACGTCAACCTCATCTGGATCTGGGGCCATCCGGAAGTCTACATCCTCATCCTGCCCGCGTTCGGCGTGTTCTCCGAGGTCGTGGCGACCTTCAGCGGCAAGCGCCTGTTCGGTTATGCGTCGATGGTCTACGCGACCGTGGTGATCACGATCCTGTCGTATCTCGTGTGGCTGCATCACTTCTTTACCATGGGTTCGGGTGCAAGCGTCAATTCGTTCTTCGGCATCACGACCATGATCATCTCGATTCCCACGGGCGCGAAGATCTTCAACTGGCTCTTCACCATGTACCGCGGCCGGATTCGCTTCGAGGTTCCGATGCTGTGGACGCTCGGCTTCATGATCACCTTCGTGATCGGTGGCATGACCGGCGTGTTGCTGGCGGTTCCGCCGGCGGACTTTGCGCTCCACAACAGTCTGTTCCTGGTGGCGCACTTCCACAACGTCATCATTGGCGGCGTGTTGTTTGGAATGATGGCCGGCATCACGTACTGGTTCCCGAAGGCATTCGGCTACAAGCTGGACCCGTTCTGGGGCAAGTGCTCGTTCTGGTTCTGGCTCACCGGCTTCTGGTTTGCCTTCACGCCGTTGTATGTCCTGGGCCTGATGGGTGTGACCCGGCGCCTGAGTCACTTTGACGATCCCTCGCTGCGGATCTGGTTCCTGATCGCAGCGTTCGGAGCAGTCCTCATTGCCCTCGGCATCGGGTGTTTCCTGATCCAGTTGTTTGTCAGCTTCCGCAACCGCGAGGCGCTGCGCGATACGACGGGTGATCCCTGGGATGGCCGCACCCTGGAGTGGTCTACGTCATCGCCGCCTCCGGCTTACAACTTCGCGTTCACGCCGGTGGTCTATGACAATGACACCTGGGACGACATGAAGAAGGGTGGGTACATGCGTCCCCTGGAAGGGTTCATTCCCATCCACATGCCGAAGAACACGGGTGCGGGCTTCATTCTGGCCGCGCTCAGTGCACTGGTCGGATTCGCGCTGATCTGGCACATGTGGCTGATTGCGTGCGTGGGCTTCGCCACGCTGCTGATTGCGATCGTCGTTCACACCTTCAACTACAAGCGTGATTACCACATTCCTGCCGCGGAAGTGACACGTGTAGAGGACATCCGTACGCGGGTGCTGGCTGGTAGTCATGTCTGAGGCTCGTCGTTTATCGGTTTTCATGGCGACTGGTGATGGCGCTTCCATTTCCGGCGCGGTCTCCGTAGCGCCTGGTGGTGAGATTGCCAACGCAGCGAATGAGGCGCGTCGCTTCTACCTGACCCGGGAGCATCATCCGGAGAACGGCACGCTGTTCGGGTTCTGGTTGTACCTGATGAGCGACTGCCTGGTGTTCGCGTGCCTGTTTGCAGCGTACGCCGTGTTGGGTCGCAGCTATGCCGGTGGGCCGACAGGCGCTGAGTTGTTCGACTTGCCACTCGTGGCGGTGAACACTTCGTTGCTGTTGTTGTCGTCGATCACGTATGGCTTTGCGATGATCGAGATGCAGCGGGGGCGCGTGCCTGGGACATTGATCTGGCTCGCGATCACCGGGTTGTTGGGCGCCGGCTTTATTGGCATCGAGCTCACGGAGTTCGCGCACCTGATCCACGAGGGTGCGGGGCCGGGCCGAAGTGCGTTCCTGTCGTCATTCTTCACGTTGGTGGGGACGCATGGTCTTCACGTTACATGCGGCATCATCTGGCTCATCACGTTGATGGTGCAGACGGGGAAGCACGGCCTCATTCCTGAGAACCGCAGACGACTGATGTGCCTGTCGATGTTCTGGCACTTCCTGGATGTGGTGTGGATTGGGGTGTTTACGTTTGTTTATTTGATGGGGGTGTTGCCGTGAGTGCTGCTCAACATGCTGTTGCTGACCATGGGCACGGCGGCGGCCACGACGGGCACGGCCACGGCGGCGGCGAGACTCACTTCACCTTGCGCGGTTATGCGACGGGCTTCTTCGCTGCCGTTTTCCTGACAGCGCTCCCGTTCTGGTTCGTCATGGGGAAGACGTTCGGTAGCTCTGGAATCACCGCCGCAGTGATCCTCTCGTTGGCGGCCGTTCAGATCGTGGTCCACATGATCTACTTCCTGCACATGAGCCCGAAGTCCGAGGGAGGGTGGAACCTCCTGGCACTGCTGTTCACGGTCATGCTGGTGGTGATCGCGCTCAGCGGGTCGCTGTGGGTGATGTATCACCTGAATCACAATATGATGCCGGACTCGATGATGAACATGCACAACATGCCGTGATCCATCGCGGGGCGCCTCTGGTCGGCAATCGGCCCGATTTCGCCGGGTGCACCCCGTGAGCCCTGCGGGGCCACCTCGTCGGCGCTCACCCTGGTTCAAGGCAATCGTCTTCGCCTTGGCCGCTTGTTTCTTCGTGTTGTTTGTGGCGTTGGGCACTTGGCAGGTCAAGCGCCGGGCCTGGAAGCTGGATCTCATTGCCCGGGTTGAGCAGCGGGTTAATGCGCCGGCTTTGCCCGCGCCGGGGCCGCCCCAATGGCCGAACGTCACGGCAGCCGCCGATGAGTATCGGCACGTCACCGCGACTGGCACCTTCCTCGATAGCTCACAGACGCTGGTTCAGGCCGTAACCGACCTGGGGGCTGGGTATTGGGTGCTTACTCCGCTGCGGCAGGCGGATGGCAGCGTGGTGCTGATTAACCGGGGATTTGTGTCGGCGGATGACCGGGGGCGGGTGAGGCCTGGGGCTGCACCCGGTGTGCGGATCGCGGATGGCTCGGCGGCAGCGACCGGGCCCGCATCTAAGGGCGACGACTTGCCGCCTGCATCAACGGATGCCGACGGCCGGCCGGCCGCGGCAACATCGACGGTCACCGGCTTGCTCCGCATGACGGAGCCGCGGGGAGCTTTCCTACGGCACAACAACCCCGCCGCCAACCAGTGGTATTCGCGGGATGTACAGGCTATTGCGGCGGCTCGCGGGTTGGGCCACGTGGCACCGTATTTTATCGACGCAGAGGCCAATCGGACGGATGGCAACATCGCACCGCCAGCGAGCCCGCCGATTGGCGCCGAGGCGTCCGCCCACAACGGCAACGCTCCGATTGCCGCCGGACCTGGGTCGGCCGGGTCTGGCGATACCGTTGCGCCCACCCCGGGACTGACGGTTATCCACTTCCACAACAGCCACCTCGTCTACGCCATCACCTGGTATACGCTTGCGCTCATGACAGCCATCGCAATACCCCTGGGGATGCGCAAGCAATGAAAGGCGAGCCCCGTAGCCCAGCCATTCCCCGAACGCGAATCGATCCGCACGTCTTCGACGAGCAAACCGGCACGGAGAACATGCGGCAACTGATCCAGCTTCGCTGGATTGCTGTTGTTGGCCAGATCGTCACCATTGCCGTGGTCCATTTTGGATTCGCCATTCATCTGCCGTTGCGGGAGATGGGCGTCGTACTCATCTGCCTGGTGGCGTTCAACATCGGCAGCATGTTCCGCTGGCAGGAGCATCACGAGGTTAGAAACGGCGAGTTGTTCTTCGCTCTGCTCGTCGACGTGGCGACGCTGACAGCACAGTTATATCTCAGTGGTGGAGCGACCAACCCGTTCAGCTTCCTGTTTCTGCTACAGGTCATTCTCGGGGCTGTTCTGCTGAGATCGTGGACTGTCTGGACGATGGTGGGTATCACTGGCGCCTGTTTGATCGGCCTGACCTTCTTCTTCAGACCGCTTGCCGCGCCTCCGGATTACTACATCGAAGGAACACTGATCTGCTTTGGTCTGATCGCCGCGCTGCTGGTCATTTTCATCACGCGCATCAACCGCAACCTTCGAGCGCGGGATGCCCGGCTGGCTGACCTGCGAGAGCGAGCAGCCGAGGAAGAGCACATCATCCGAATGGGATTGCTGGCCTCGGGCGCAGCACACGAGTTAGGCACGCCGTTGTCTACGGTATGCGTCATCCTTGGTGACTGGCGCCGAATGAAGCCGATTGCGTCCAACCCGCAGATGCTCGAAGAGATTGACGAGATGGAAGCGCAGGTCAGTCGGTGCAAAAACATCGTCAGCGGGATTCTCCTGTCAGCCGGAGAAGCCCGCGGGGATTCGCCCATAGAGACAACGATTCGAACGTTCGTGGACGACCTCGTCAAAGAATGGCGCGAAACACGGCCTGTGAAGGATTTCGAATACGCCAACCGGTTCGGTCACGATTATCCGATCGTGTCTGATTCGGCGATCAAACAGATGGTGCACAACGTTTTGGACAACGCACTGGAGGCGTCGCCGAATTGGGTGGGCCTGGACGTTGCGCACGAAGGGGATGCGCTGAAGCTGACGATCACGGACCGGGGGCCCGGATTCCCTGAGGAAATGCTGGAGCAACTCGGCAAGCCGTATCAGTCCAGCAAAGACAAGCCAGGCTCGGGACTGGGGCTGTTCCTGGTGTCCAACGTAGCTCGCACCCTCCATGGGAGCGTTTCGGCTCATAATCGGTCGGAAGGCGGAGCTATAGTGACGCTGACGCTACCGCTCGAGTCAATTGTGATGGAAGAGAGCACGGCCGATGGAGGATGAAGATGAGCGACTGCTTCTCATCGTCGAGGATGACGAGGCATTCGCACGAACTCTTGCGCGCTCGTTTGAGCGCCGCGGGTACACCGTGCTCGTTGCGTCAAGTCTGGACGATGTCACCAAGCTGCTCGAGACCCAGACTCCCGAATACGCCGTTGTTGATTTAAAGCTGGCAGGTGGAGCGTCTGGCCTCGCGTGTGTTCAGAAGCTTCACGCGCATGATCCTGAGATGCTGATCGTTGTATTGACGGGATACGCCAGCATCGCTACTGCGGTCGAGGCGATCAAGCTGGGTGCTTGTCACTACCTGGCTAAGCCGTCCAACACAGACGATATCGAAGCTGCGTTTGGGCGTGCGGAAGGCAATGCTGAGGTCAGCTTGACCGAGCGCCCGACATCGATCAAAACGCTGGAGTGGGAGCGTATTCACGAGACGCTCGCCGAAACCGGATTCAATATCTCAGAGACCGCGCGGCGGCTTGGGATGCATCGGCGCACGCTGGCGCGGAAGCTGGGAAAGCAGCGGGTCAAATAGCCGATAGCGCGCCGGCGGGACCCACGTTGCCGATCGAAGGCGTGGGCTGGCGGCGGCGTCCCAGTGCGCTACTGCGCACCTACCCATGCGCCGAACGGCGGCAGTGTGACGGCTGCAGCGCTCTTCGGAGCAGTCATCCCAGCTGGGCTCGCCATCAGGGTCTTCAGCGGCTTCGTGCCCTTGGTGTCCAAAGACACAGTCTGCGGCGTATCTGACATGTTCAAGGCCACGAGCACCGTTTGCCCTCCCTTGGCCACCCGGGCATACGAGAGCACCTTCGTGTTCTGTACATCCAACATCTGCATCTCCCCGTTGGCCAAAGCCGGGTTGGTCCGTCGAAGCGTGGTCAACCGACGGTGCCAACTCAGAATTGAATGGGGATCGGCCTGCTCTGACTGGACGTTGATCGTCTTATAGCCGGGCGGCACGGGCAGCCAGGTCTTCGGGTTCGCGCTGAAACCTGCCTGGGCGTTGGACGTGTCCCACTGCATTGGTGTGCGTTCACCGTCGCGGCCTTTCTCTTTGGGCCAGCCCGTGATGCCAATCGGATCCCTGACGTCCTCCACCCGCGTGGGTGTCGTCGTGACCTGCCCGATTTCTTCTCCCTGATAGAGCAGGGCAGTCGCACGGGATGTCAGCAGCAGAGTCGCGATGATCTTTGCAATCTGTTCATTGTGTACGCCATCGCCGTACCGCTCCCAACTGCGAATGTTGTCATGGTTGTCAAATACCAGCATCGGCTGAGAGCCATGTACCTGGGTCTGCACTTCGGTCAGGCGATTGCGGAGCTCGACGGCATCCAGTTTGTTGGTAAATCCAACCAGCATGTCCATGGGAAGGTGAAGCTCGTCGTGGTGGGTTCCGCCGTACCACTTGTCCAGCTCCGCCGTGTTGGGCAGATAAGTCTCGCCAATCAGCACGCGGTCCCCGGCATAGCCGTCAATCATCTTGCGCATCCGCCGAATGACGTCATGCACTTCCGGAAGATTGTCGGTGTAGATACGGCTGACCAGCGGATCGCCCTGGGCGTTGACTCCCGGCTTCGTCACAGGCTCATCACGCAGTTGGGCGTCCTCAAACACCGTGGTGATGGCATCCAACCTGAAACCGGCGACCCCGCGATCGAGCCAGAATCGAAGCGCGTCGAACATCGCCTTCTCGACCTGCGGGTTGCGCCAGTTCAGATCGGGCTGGGCGCGGTAGAATTCGTGGTAGTAGAACTGATTGACCGCCGGGACCCATTGCCACGCGGAGCCGCCAAACAGACTGACCCAGTTGTTGGGTGGTTGGAGCTTGCCGGCGGCATCGGCGCGACCGTCATTCCAGACATACCAGTCGTGTTTTGGGTCCTTGCGGGATGCTGCCGCGCTCTTGAACCAGGGGTGTTGATCCGATGTGTGATTCAGCACCATGTCCAGCAGCACGCGAATATCGCGCTTGCCGGCTTCAGCCACCAGGCGATCAAAATCCGCAAGCGTTCCGTACTGCGGATCGACGTTCTCATAGTCCGAGATGTCGTAGCCGAAATCGACCTGCGGGGAGGGGTACATCGGGCCGATCCAGACCGCGTCCACCCCGATGGACTTCAGGTAGTCGAGGCGCTGTGTGATGCCGTTCAGGTCACCAATGCCATCCCCATTGGAATCCTGGAAGCTCCTGGGATAGATCTCGTAGATGACTGCGTTATTCCACCACTTGCCGGCAGGTGCTTCCGCGGCGATCGCCGTCCCTGCCAGGCACAGCAGAAAGGCCACGTACCGAAACAACTGTCGGAACATCATGAGCTGACCTACTCTCGATTAAGCTGCGTCCGGCGCGCATAGTACGCCCATCCGCCCCGCAGTGGTGCTGACATCGCCGTGAATACGAATGCCGCCGCCGTCTAAACCGTTAGTGTCATTCTGGCAGATCTGGAACATGTGCTTCGGCTTCCTCGGCCTGCAGTTCGCCTTTGGTCTGCAGAATGCCAATGTCAGCCGCATTTTTCAGTCCCTCGGCGCCAGTCTCGACCAGGTGCCACTGTTGTGGATTGCCGCGCCACTGAGCGGACTTCTGGTACAGCCCATCATCGGCTATATGTCCGATCGCACGTGGACGCGCCTCGGCCGTCGCCGACCCTATTTCCTGGTCGGCGCCGTGCTGGCTTCGATTGCGCTCGTTCTCATGCCGCGCTCGCCAACACTCTGGTTCGCCGGCATGCTGCTGTGGTTGCTCGATGGCTCGATCAATATTTCCATGGAGCCGTTCAGGGCGCTCGTGGGCGATCAACTCGGCCCGCGGCAGCGGCCCACCGGTTATGCCGTTCAAAGCTTCTTTATCGGGGTGGGTGCCGTCGTTGCGAGCATGTTGCCATGGATTCTCGCGCGCGCCGGCGTGAGTAACGTGGGTCAGGCTATTCCCGACACGGTCCGGCTTGCATTCGATGTCGGCGCCGCGGTGATGCTTCTGGCAATCGGCTGGACGATTATTCGTACGCGGGAGTATCCCCCGGATGTTCTGCTCGCATTCGACGATGCTCAGCCGGTTGGTGACGGCCCGGCACACGGCAGCCGAAGTCATGAAACAAAAGCCGGAATGTTGGTCACTATCGCGCGGGACCTGCTTGCGATGCCACCGGCCATGCGTCGCCTGGCGTGGGTGCAGTTCTTCTCGTGGCTGGCGCTGTTCTCAATGTGGATATACACCACGGCCGCGGTGGCGCAGGTGCATTTCGGTACGACGGATCCCCGTTCAGCGGCCTATAACGAAGGGGCCAACTGGGTAGGCGTCCTGTTCGGTGCCTACAATGGTTTTGGCGCGCTCGCGGCCGTCTGTATTCCGTTCATGGTACGGCGGTTTGGTCTGCAGGTCAGCCATCTCATCAATCTGTGGCTGGGCGCGCTGTCGCTCGCGTCATTTCTGTTCATCCGAGATCCCAACTGGCTGCTGCTCTCCATGTTGGCCATGGGCTTTGCCTGGGCGTCGGTGCTGTCGCTGCCGTATGCAATGTTATCTGACACAGTGCCGGCACAGAAAATGGGTCTGTACATGGGCCTCTTCAACCTGTTCATTGTCATCCCACAGGTTGTGGCGGCCGGGGTGCTGGGGTCCGTGTTGAGACTGTTCTTCGGCGGACAACCGATCTATGCGCTGGCCCTGGGAGGAGGGTGCTTTGTCGTGGCAGGACTGCTTACTTTGCGGGTGCCCCGCACGATTGCCTGACAATGAGGCGCGTTTTGAGTGTCCTGGCCTCCGCAGGCTCACCCCTGATCTGACTGAGTACCGTTTCAACCAACACGTCACCGGCCAGACGGGTATCCTGGGCTACCGTGGTCAGGGGTGGGTTGGTCAAGGTCGCGGCGGGAATATCGTCGAATCCCACGACGGCCACTCGCCCGGGTACATCGACATGGCGTTCCTGCAAGGCATGCAGTGCGCCCATTGCGATCAGGTCGCTCGCGGCCACGATTGCATCAAACTGGACACCGCGCTCCAACAATTCGCAGGTTGCAGAGTAGCCGGATCGCTCCGTGGTGATTGAATCCACCTGCAGTGCCCGGTGTGCAACGACCCCTGCATCCTTCAAAGCCTGAGAGTACCCGCGGTAACGCTCGAGGAACTCCGGATAGTGAGTGGAAGCCGTGCCGAGGAACGCGATGTTGCGGCGTCCCAGCCCGATCAGGTGTTGCGTTGCCAGGTGGCTGCCCTGGAAGTTGTCTGAGCCGACGGACAGGCCCGGTTGACCCGCCTGCATGACGCCCCACAGGACGAAGTTGGTTCCCTGCTCGACCAGGCGCTCGAGCCGACCACGGTATTCAACGTAGTCGCCGTATCCCAGGAGAATCAGACCATCCGCTTTACGGGTGTCGGCATAATTCTCGTGCCACTGGCCCGACTGCTGTTGAAACGAAATCAGCAGGTCGTAACCGTTGCGGGCGCAGGCGCGCGTGATGGAGCCCAGCATCGAATGGAAGAACGGGTTGATCTGGGAGTCATCCGGCGTGGGATCCTCGAAGAACAGCAGGGCGAGGGTGTTTGAACGCTGGCACCGCAGGTTCGATGCGTTCTTGTCGACCTTGTAATTGAGTTGCTGGGCGATCGCTTCCACGCGCCGCCGGGTTTCCTCACTGACCTGAGGACTCCCGCGCAACGCACGCGAGACCGTTGGCTGAGACACGCCCGCCAGGTACGCAATGTCGAATGAAGTCGCCTTGGAAGGCGCGCGGGCCTTGTCGTTGCTCACCCGTGAGGTCCCCCTTTGACACCTGCATTCTCAGTATAGGCGTATCCGTTCATGAATGAATACGTATGCCGGGGCCTTCCGATTTTGCTCCCGGACGATAAGCTGAATAAGGGGCTGATCAGACGGTCGACCCGGGCGCAGTTGCGCATCGACAACATGGGAGGGGGACATGGGCCAGGTGTTTAATGGTTATGGAATCGCGTGCCTGCTGGTTGCAGCTGCACCCATGGCAGGCGCTGCTGAGGCCCCTGCGACCGCTGCCGCGGAGGGTCCCGCGGCCACGTCCGCGCCATCCGATGACTCTTCGGATAACGTCGCAACGGTGACTGTGACTGGAATCCGCGCTGCCATCGAGAACGCGATCGGCATCAAGCAGGACTCCGGCTCCATTGTCGAGGCCATCTCCGCCGAAGACATCGGCAAGCTTCCCGACACCAGTATCGCCGAGTCAATTTCCCGCCTCCCCGGTCTGACATCGCAACGCTCAGACGGCCGCGCTTCGGACATCAGCATCCGCGGTACGGGTCCGGAATTCGCGACTGCATTGTTAAATGGGCGCGAGCAGGTCAGCACCGGTGATAACCGCAGCATCGAGTTCGATCAGTATCCATCTGAGCTCATCGGGGGTGTGATTATCTACAAGACTCCGGATGCCAGCCTCGTCGGTCAGGGACTGTCCGGCACGATTGCCCTGCAGACCCTGCGACCCCTGGAGTACGGGCGGCGGGCGGTTGTATTGAACGTCCGCGGCGAGAAGAACTCGGATGCCAAACTCGGCAGTGATTCAACCAACCATGGTTATCGCGCGAGCTTTTCCTACATTGACCAGTATTTCGATCACACACTCGGATTGACCATCGGCTATGCCCGCCTGGATTCGCCGATCGTAGGCAAAGAGGTGGGCATGTACGATCCGTGGAAAACCAACGCGGATCCCAGCGGCAAGCTCGAGCACGCCACGTTGCCGGGCAATGTCTGGATCTCCGATGGAATGAAGTCACTGGCGAGCTCGGGCGACAACCGCCGGGATGGCGCGCTTGCCACCCTGGAATGGCGGCCCAACACCAATTTCAGCAGCACGCTCGACAGTTTCTATACCAAAAACAAACTGGACAACGATCGTCGCAGCGTCGAGGTCAACCTCGGTAACTATCCAGGCACCAATGTATTCAGCAATCCGATCTACGCAGGGAACACCCTGGTGGGTGCGACCGTCAGTGGCGTGGTCCCGCTGGCTCGAAACTTCTCCTACCTGACCAATGACCAGATCGTGCAGGCCGGTTGGAACAACAAGTGGGTCGCGGACGATTGGAGCGTGATGGGCGATATCGCCTGGTCACGCGCAACCCGCGACGAGCACGACTACGAGACACAAGGGCAGTACCAGAACGGCGTTCTCGACACGGCTACGTTCTATCTGCCGGAGTCCTCATTTCCCACTTTCAAGCTGCAGAACGCCTACGATAATCCCGCGCAGATTCTGGTCGGCCCTACGATCTACGGCGCCGGTTACAGCCGCTTTCCGCACGTCATCGACGAGTTGAAGTCCTTCCGCCTGGAAGGCTCGCACTCCATCGGACATGGGTTCAGTGACATCGTGGTCGGACTGAATTACGACGACCGCAAGAAGGACAAGCACCAGCCTGAAACCAGCCTGAGCACGATCAACAATCAGCCCTATCAGCTGCCGTCGAACCTGTTGCTGCCGGATGCCAATCTCGGCTTTTCCGGGTCGCCGGGATCGCTCTCGTGGAATGTCCCGGGCGTCCTCGCGCAGTTTTTCCAGCCGGTCGTTCCAAGCAGCAATGCAGGTTTCCTGGCGGGAAAGAACTGGAAAGTGTTTGAAAAGCTGACGACGGGGTACGTGAAGGCCGATCTGGACCAGGCACTGACCGACAATATTCACCTGCGCGGCAACATCGGTGTGCAGGTAGTCCATACGGATCAGAGCTCGAGCTCCACTTTGTTCAACGAAGCCACGGGTCTCCCCAGTCCCATCACCGACGGCAAGAAGTTCAACGACGTGCTGCCGGCCGCCAACATCGTCTTCGAGCTGCCGGCGCAGCAGACAGTGCGGCTGGGAGCGGCCAAGGAAGTCGCCCGCGCCCGCATGGACCAGTTGGCGGCCTCCTTTGATTTCAACGTTTCGCAAACCACGGGGCTTCCCGCGGCGACCGTGGGAAATCCGAAGCTCGATCCCTGGCGTGCGACCGCGTTTGATGTTTCCTACGAGAAGTATTTCGCGAAAAAGGCGTATGTCTCGGCCTCCTTGTTCTACAAGGATCTGAAGACCTACATCTACTCGCAGACCATCGACGGAGTCGATTACTCAGCGTTGACCGCTGGGCTTCCGCCGGGCTACGCCACGACCCCCGTCCAGAGCTCGGGGTTTGAGACCATTCCGCTCAACGGCAAGGGCGGTCGCCTGGACGGCATCGAGCTTACGGCCTCGGCGCCTGGCGAGCTGTTGACGGAGTGGCTGCAGGGCTTCGGTGCCATGGTCAGCTTGTCGCAGACCGACAGCTCGATCCGGGTGCAGGGTGCGGTCGCGGGTGCGGATTCGCAGAACATACCGCTGCCCGGTCTGTCGAAGACCGTCTGGAACGCAACCGTATATTTTGAGAAATACGGCTTCTCCGCGCGCGTTGCAACCCGCTACAGGTCCAACTACATCGGTGAAATCACGGACTTCTCCGGCAGCCGCGCTCTCGAGTACGTGCGTCACGAGCAGATCACGGACCTGCAGACCAGCTATGAGTTTCAGAAGGCGCCGTTGCTGGGATTGTCGCTTCTGTTCCAGGTCAACAACCTGACCAACACGCCGTTCATCGACTACGCCGGGGATACGCACCGCATCCGTGACTACGAGACCTTCGGACGCGACTTCTTCTTCGGCTTCAATTACAAGATGTGAGCCATGTGGGGCCGGGGTTGGCTTTACGCGGCAGTGCTGGCTGCCGCGTCAGGGACTATCGATGCACAGGAATATCGGGAACGCCTGCCGCAGGACGAGGTGATCTACTTTCTGCTTCCGGACCGGTTCGCCAACGGCGATCCTGCCAATGACCGGGGAGGGCTGCGCGGCGGCCCGCTGCAGACAGGGCTTGACCCGACTGCGAAAGGCTTCTTTCACGGCGGCGACCTGCGCGGTGTGTTGGCGCAACTCGACTATATCCAGCAGTTGGGCGCGACGGCGATCTGGCTCGCGCCGATCTTCAAGAATAAGCCTGTCCAGGGGGCTCCTGGTCACGAGTCAGCGGGTTATCACGGCTACTGGATAACCGATTTCACCCGGGTAGATCCTCACTTCGGGACCGAGGAGGATTTTCGGGCGCTCGTCGACGCTGCGCACGGGCGCGGCATGAAGATCTACATGGACATCGTCGTCAATCACACAGCCGATGTCATTTTCTACAGGGAGTGCACGCCCCAGATGTGTCCGTATCGCTCCCGTGTCGAGCGGCCATACACCCCCTACGTTCCCAGGGGTGAAGAGCACATCAAGGTTCCGGACTGGTTGAATGATCTGAGCTACTACCACAACCGGGGAAATTCGACGTTCGAAGGGGAAAGCGCCCTGGACGGCGATTTCGCCGGGCTCGATGACCTGATGACGGAAAACCCGCGCGTGGTGCAGGGGTTCATTGACATCTACGGGGCCTGGATCGATCGATACGGCGTGGATGGATTCCGTATCGATACCGCGAGGCACGTCAATTCGGAGTTTCTGCAGGCTTTCGTGCCGGCGATGTTGGCCAGGGCCCGGTCCCGGGGGATTGCGAATTTTCACATTTTCGGTGAGGTATACACCGGGGCGGTGGATGTTGCCTTGCTGGCACGGCACACCCGCCTGCACGAGATGCCGGCCGTGTTGGACTTTGCTTTCGCGGCCGCTGTGCGCGAGTCCGTAGCGGGAACGCGGGGTACGGATGTACTGGAGCGTCTGTTTGCGGATGACGTGCTGTATGAGGCCGGGCCGGATACGGCATTGCAGTTGCCTACATTCATCAGCAACCACGATCAGGGACGATTTGCGGCGCATGTTCGGGCTGCCCGGCCGGGCATCAGTGATGACGAGGTCAGCCGGCGAACGCTGCTTGCTCACGCCATGCTGTTGACTCTGCGCGGGGTGCCGGTCCTGTACTACGGGGACGAGCAGGGTTTCGTGGGCACTACAATGGATCAGGATGCGCGACAGGATCTGTTCGGGCACTTTGATCGCGACCAGCGCGCCTATCGCGAATTGGCGCAGCTCGCCCGTTTGCGGATGGCCGAGCCGGCTCTGCGCCGGGGCCGGCAGATAACCCGGGGCGTTTCCACGGCCCCTGGCCTGTTCGCAGTGTCGCGCATCGACCCGGGGTCAGGCCGGGAGGTGTTGGTTGCCTTCAACACGGCAGACAATCCGGTCTCTGCCCGGGTGCAGGTGAATGTCAGCTCTCGGCATTTCTCCTCACTCCATGGCCAATGCCAGTCGGAAGTGACGGCGCCCGGGGTCTACTCCGTGACGCTGCCGCCCCTGGGCTACATCGTGTGTGGAGCTCACGAATGAAGGGGCCGGAGTGGTGGCGGGGAGCCTCGATCTATCAGATCTATCCACGGAGCTTCGCCGACTCGAACGGTGATGGTATCGGCGATCTGGCCGGTATCGCTGCCCGGTTGGAGCATGTTGCTTCGCTGGGCGTGGATGCAATCTGGCTGTCGCCCTTCTTCAAATCGCCCATGAAGGACTTCGGCTACGACGTTTCCGATTATTGCGCGGTGGATCCGATATTCGGCACGCTGCAGGATTTCGATCGGTTGGTTGCGCGGGCGCACGATCTCGGGCTGCGGGTCATTATCGACCAGGTTTTCTCCCACACTTCCGATCAACATCCCTGGTTCAGGCAGAGCCGCGCCAGTCGCGACAATCCGCGTGCCGACTGGTATGTGTGGGCTGACGCCAAGCCCGATGGCGCGCCGCCTTCGAACTGGCAGTCCGTTTTCGGCGGGCCGGCCTGGGCGTGGGATGCCCGCCGTGGCCAGTACTATCTGCACAACTTTCTCACCGAGCAACCGGACCTGAATCTCCACCACCCGGCGGTCCAGGATGCGCTGTTGGAATGTGGGCGATTCTGGCTGGAACGCGGAGTCGATGGATTTCGCGTGGATGCCATCGACTATGCAATGCATGATCCGGCATTGACCGACAATCCGCCGGCTGTTCCAAACGGCAAGCCGCGCACCCGGCCGGTTGATTTTCAGGAAGCTCGCTACAACAAGTCACACGCGGACATCGTGCGCTTTATTGAGCGCGTGCGTGCGCTTGCGGACAGCTATGGAAGCCGCTTCACGGTTGCCGAAGTCGGCGGGGAAGGCGGCGAGCCCACCATGAAGCGCTTCATCGCGGGTGACAAGCTGTTCCATACCGCCTATGGATTCAACTTCCTGTACGCTGAATCGTTCTCGCCCCCGCTGATCCGCTCGGTGTTGGAGAGTTGGCCGGACGATGGTGTGACAGGTTGGCCGAGCTGGGCGTTCTCGAATCATGATGCTCCGAGGGCCGTATCGAGGTGGGTGAGCGCGGCGGATCGCGTCATCGGGGCACAGCTTGCAATGCTGCTTCTCGTGAGCCTGCGCGGCAATATCTTCCTGTACCAGGGAGAGGAGCTCGGGCTGCCTCAGGCCGATATTGCTTTTGAGGATCTGCGGGATCCCGAGGCTATCGCCAACTGGCCTCTGACCTTGGGTCGGGATGGCGCCCGGACTCCCATTCCCTGGACAGCAGATGCGAAGTTTGGAGGGTTTTCGCAGGCACGGCCGTGGTTGCCGGTACCGCGGGACCACCTGTCACTGGCGGTCGATGCGCAAAATGCCGACTCCGATTCGCAGCTTGCCATAACGAGACGCTTCATTGCGCTTCGAAACAGCTCTCCTGCGCTGCGGATCGGATCGCTCCGGGTCGTGGAGGCAACGAAGACCCTGCTGGTGATTGAGCGCCGTCACCGCGACGATCGTCTGTTTTGTGTATTTAATTTCGGCTCGCCGTCCCATAGTCCCGCCGCGCTTCCCGCCGGGAAATGGCGTGTCCTGGCGGCTGTGGGCGGCGCTGAAACCGGGGGCCTGCCGCCCATGTCAGGATTGATTGCACAGCAGCTCCAGTCCGCCGTAGGCTAGCAGCCTCACGCTCATGGAGGCTCGCCTTGAAACACCGTCCAGCTCAGCTCGCAGCATTGACGGCTGCCCTCGTTATGTCGACCTTTTCGAGCGCGGAGCCGCGCGCCGGCAGTTGGATCGATATCTCAGCCCCGATTGATCCGAAGACCACCCCGGTCTATCCGGGCAATACGCCGGTCAAACTTGATTTCGCGCTGAACTACGACAAGGGCGACAAGCTGGCCCTGTCGAGCTACACCCTGGGCGCGCACACCGGCACGCACGTTGATGCGCCCATGCACTTCATCAAGGGCGGTGCGCCGGTTGACCTGGTGACGTTGGACAGGTTTGTCGGGCCGGCACGTGTCATCGACTGCACGGCCGATGCAACGGTTATTGATGCGGCCGAGCTGAACAAACACGACTGGAAGGGTGCGCGCCGTATCATCTTCCGCACGCGGAACAGCCGCAACCACTGGATGACCGATCCGACATTCCACGAGGATTTCACCTACGTGGCGCCCGATGCCGCGCAGTTGCTGGCGGATGCGGGTGTGGAGCTGGTGGGCATCGACTATCTGTCGATGGAGAAGTACAAGTCATCCGACTTCAAGACACACCGCATACTGCTGGGCAAGGGAATTCCCCTGGTCGAAGGGCTGCAGCTGGCGGATGTGACGCCGGGGAACTATGACCTGATTGTGTTACCCCTGCGGGTCGTCGGTCACGAAGGCGCGCCCGCCCGAGCGATTCTCAAGCACCGGTAGCCAGTTTTTGAGCACGGTCCAGCAGCTTGCCGGCGCCCGCTGCCGTGGCCCACGCGGCGAACCTGGCGGTGGGGGCGGCCCATCGCAGCTGATCAACATTGGTGAATAACGGCAGGTCCGCTTTGAGCGTGGCCAGTTCCTTGAATTTGAGCGCCAACTCCTGCTGCTCGCCGAGTACGTCCGGAGGAAACGCCTCGATGGCGCCGTATTTGTTGACCAGTTTTGCCGCGGTTGCCTTACCGACTCCGTCCAGGCCGGGGTAACCGTCGGCGGTATCCCCTACCAACGCCAGGAAGTCCGGGATCCGCGCGGGTGGTACGCCGAACTTGTCGCGAACGCCGTTTTCGTCACGGATTGCCTTGGACTTGCGGTCAATCTGCACGACACGGTCGGCCCTCACGCATTGCGCCAGGTCCTTGTCCGGCGTCCAGATACAAACTTTCTCGACTCTTTCATCCTCTGACGCGAGGTGCGCCGCGGATGCGAGTGCATCGTCCGCCTCTGTTTCCACCATTGGCCAGACGACGACGCCCATGGCAGCCAGGGCTTCCTCCAGCGGCTCAAACTGAGCCCGCAGCGCCGGGTCGATGCCTTCGCCGGTTTTATAGCCCGGCCAAAGCTCATTGCGGAAGGACTCGATGACGTGATCGGTGGCAACACCGACATGCGTTGCCTTCTCTTCGATCATCTGTATCACAGTGGTCAGCACGCCGAGAACCGCGCCCAGGGGCTTGTCCTGGCCCTTGTTGAAGCGCCGCAGCCCGTAGAAGTGCCGAAACAGCTCGTAAGTTCCGTCAACCAGATGGACGATCACCGTGGGGCGCCTCTTGCCGGCTTTGCGGGTTTGCAACCACGGGCATGATAAGGGCAGGCACCCCCGGACGCTACATCTGCTCCATGGGCAGCATGTTGTGATTCAGGTTGGCCATGATCCAAAGCGAGCCGAAAATCACGAGGCAGGCGATGAGTATGCCGAACGCGAGGGCCAGCACATTGTTGGTGTTGTCCGGTGCGGTGGTGATATGCAGGAAAAACACCAGGTGGATGCCCATCTGGGCTATGGCCAACACGACAATGGCTACGGAGATTCCAGGGCCGTAGATCAAGTGGGTCTGGGCTGCCCAGAAGGAGGCGATTGTCATCAGGATGGCCAGACCCAGGCCAATGAGGTATGTGCGTACTGCGCGCCGTCTGGAATGGCCGTTCTCTCCTGCGTCGCCTGGGGTAACTCCACTTGCGGAATTCATATGCGCGTACCGTTGAGATAAACCAGGCTGAAAATCGCAATCCAGATGATGTCGAGGGCGTGCCAGAAGAGGCTGAAACACAGGTACCGATGCCGGATATTTTCGCGGAATCCCTTCGCGTAGAACTGCGCCATCATCGTCCCCAGCCACAGCAGGCCGGCGGTTATGTGCGCGCCATGACACCCGACCAACGTATAGAAAGATGAGAGAAATGCGCTGTGGGTCGGGCCGGCCCCGCGTGCCACCAGGTTCGCGAATTCCTTCAGCTCGAGCATGAGGAAGGCGGCACCCAGCAGTCCTGTCACGAGCAGCGATATCTGAGTCCACTTCTGGTTGCGCTCCGCGACCGCCAGGGAGGCCATGCCACACGCGAAGCTCGAGGCCAACAGGCACGCCGTTTCAATGGCAACGTTGGTGGTGTCGAAGAGTTGAGCGGGGCCCGGGCCGCCGTTGGTTGCTCCGTTCAATACGGCGTAGGTGGCGAAGAACGCCGAGAACATGATGATGTCGGAGAGCAGGAAGATCCAGAATCCGTAGCCTACGGTGATTCTGCGGGAGGCCGGGCCGGTGGCGCTGGTTGGCCCGCTCTCGTCGTGAGGCGCAATTGAGGGTGCCGCCGCGTTCATGCCGGAAGTCCTTGCAACGTCGAGCTCATGCCAGGGGTTCTTGCGACGCCGTGCTCATGCCGCTTCCTCTCGTAGTGCCGCGACTCGTGCCGCCCGATTTTCCTCGTCGATCCGCGCGACTTCATCCGCCGGAATTTCCGTTTCGCTTTCATCCCTCCAGGCGAAGACCACGAAGGTGGCATAGGCGCCGGCGAGGCCCACAATAACGAGCCACCAGATATGCCAGATCAGCGCGAATCCGGTGGCAGTCGCGAAGAACGCGGCTACGAATCCGGTGGGTGTGTTGCGCGGGATTTCAATTGCGGTGTACTTCGGCTCATCCCCGAGGGTCATGGATTCGCGTGCTTTCTGCTTCATTCCCCAGTAGGGGTCGGCCCCACTCACATCGGGATATACCGCGAAGTTGAACACGGGAGGCGGCGAGGGCGTTGACCACTCCAATGTGCGGCCATCCCAGGGATCGCCGGTTGGCTCGCGCCGCTGGTTGCGCGTCCGTATTGACACAAACAGTTGGATCACCTGGAGAATGATTCCACACAGAATCAGCAATGCGCCGGCCATGGCTACGAGCGTCCATGGGTACCACTCGGGCCGGTCGTAGTGTTGCATCCGTCGGGTCATACCCATCAGGCCTAGCATGTACAACGGCGCGAATGTGACCCAGAAGCCGACAAACCAGAACCAGAAGGCAGCTTTGCCGAGCCGCTCATCCAGCGTGAATCCGAACGCCTTGGGAAACCAATAGGTGTAGCCGGCAAAGACACCAAACAGAACGCCGCCAATGATGACGTTGTGAAAGTGAGCCACCAGGAACAGACTGTTGTGCAATACAAAGTCTGCCGGTGGCACCGCCAGCAGAACCCCGGTCATGCCGCCGATGACAAAGGTGATCATGAATCCGACTGACCAGCACATGGGAGAGGTGTACCGGACCCGGCCGCCGTACATGGTGAACAACCAGTTGTATATTTTTACGCCCGTGGGGACGGCAATCACCATGCTCAGGATGCCGAAGACTGCATTGACGTCGCCGCCCGCACCCATGGTGAAGAAGTGATGTAGCCAGACGGTGAAGGAGAGGATGCAGATTGCCATGGTGGCGGCGACCATTGAGCGGTAGCCGAACAGGGGTTTCCCGGAGAAAGTGGCGATGACTTCGGAGTAGATGCCGAAGGCTGGCAGGACCAGGATGTAGACCTCCGGATGTCCCCATGCCCAGATGAGGTTGACGAACATCATCGGGTTGCCGCCGGCGCTGTTGGTGAAGAAGTGAAAGTCGCAGTAACGATCGAGCAGCAGCATGGCCAGCACGGCCGTGAGAATGGGGAAAGCGGCCACAATCAACAGGCTGGAGGCGAGTGAGGTCCAGCAGAATATCGGCATCCGGGTATAGGTGAGGCCGGGCGCACGCAGCTTGAGGATGGTTGTGGCCATGTTGATGCCGGCCATGAGCGTTCCGATGCCGGATATCTCGAGCGCCCACAGGTAGTAGTCGACTCCTACGCCCGGTGAGTAAGTCAGTTCCGACAGTGGCGGGTAGGCGAGCCAGCCGGTTCGCGCAAACTCACCCACGACGAGGGAGATTGTCACGAGGAACGACCCGGACGCGGTCAACCAGAAGCTCACTGAATTCAACGTTGGAAATGCAACATCCCGCACTCCCAGCTGTAACGGAATCACAAAGTTCATCAGGCCGATCACAAAAGGCATGGCCATGAAGAAGATCATGATCGTGCCGTGGGCGGAGAAGATCTGGTCGTAGTGCTCGGGCGGGAGATAGCCGGGGCCGTGGTAGGCCAGGGCCTGTTGCGAGCGCATCATCAGGGCATCGATGAAGCCTCGCAGCAGCATGATCAGCGCAAGTATGCAGTACATCACGCCAATCCGTTTGTGATCCACGCTCGTGATCCATTCACGCCAGAGGTAAGGCAGATAGCCTTTGCGGACAATCCAGGCCAGGACCGCGCACATGATGAGCGCGACCACCAGGGATGACCCCAGGGGGATGGGTTGATCAAATGGGATCGCCGACCAGGTTAGCTTGCCAAACATCAAAGATTTCCAGCCGAAGGTGCCGGCGTTGCGGGCGGCCCCTCGCCCGAGGGGAGCTGGAGCGAAACGATCCGGTCGAACAGACCCGTGTCTACGGCGCGATAGGTGTAAGGTTGAATGTTGGATGTCTGACGGAGAAGGTCACGGTACGAGGTGTCGTCCAATGCCTGGCTGGTGGTTTGAGCCCGCGTTTGTTCAACCCAGGCGTTGAATGTATCGGAGTCAACGGCTTCCAACGTGAAGCGCATGTCGGAGAAGCCATCGCCCGAGAAGTTGGCGGATAGTCCGGGGTAAGTGCCGGGTCGGTCGGCCTGGAGGTTGATCTGGGTGGCCATGCCGCTCATGGAGTAGATTTCGCTGCCCAGCCTGGGCACGAAGAAGACGTTCATGACCGTGGCGGAGGTGACTCTCATGTGCAGTGGCACGCCGGCAGGGACGACCAGGCGGTTGATACTGGCGATCTTCTGACCGGGGTAGATGAAGAGCCATTTCCAGTCGAGGGAAACGACTTCTACTTCCAGCGGTTTGGTCTTGCCGGGAAGTGGCTGTGCTGGATCGAGCTGGTGTGAGCTGATCCAGGCGATGCCGCCGAGGAACAGCACTACGAGCGCAGGCACTGACCACACCAGCAGCTCGAGCTGACCCGAATACTGGAATGTGGGGAGGCGTCGCGCACGAGCGTTTCCCGCTCTGTACCACCAGGCGAAGGCCAGCGTAGCCACCATCGTGGGTACAACAATCGCCAGCATGATGGCGAGCGCGTCCAGCAGAATGGTTCTTTCGGCGGCACCTACCGGGCCGATGGGCGACAGAATTGTTTCGCCGCATCCGGCCAGGCAGGTGAGCAGGCTGACTGCAACTAAAGAGCGCAGGAAGGCGATGATCATGGCGAATCCGTCGGGGAGCCAGCCTGCCTCGCAACCGGGGGAGACCGGTTTAACGTGATTCGCCATCGAAGGTTCCTTGCGCTTGGGGCGCAAGATAGGCAATGGCGGGTGGGGAAGGATTGAAGGGTTCTGCGGCGACTGGGACGTTTCCCTCGTTGGGGACGATGCAGAAGCTCGACTGTTGTCGGTTGTGCTCGCTGATGGAACTTCTGCACCATGTGAGCATGGTTACCAGAGATCGGTGCAAACAATTTACCGCTGCATTTTGGGCTGGCTTGGCCGCACCGACCGCACTATTTGAGGCGCCCGTCTCATATCCCTATTACGTTGCCGCGAATAGCATCCATCGCGCTTTTGGCCAGGTGGCATGGCACGTGAATAACGCTGTGAGTGCGTACCGTGAGCAATCCGGTCACTCGTCCAACAACCAGAAATAGCCGCCAATCATACGCATCGCCAACGTCAGGGACTGGGCCACAGGAGACAACTTCAGCGTCCGCTCCTGAGAGCGAACAGGTGGATGTACCTTCCTACCCAGAGCCGATGATGTTTCCGTATGCGCCTGTGATCGGGATGGGACTGCAACAGGTGCAGATGTGGCATGCGCCGTTTCCACCGCCGCAGGCTGTCCGTGACTACGAGCACGTTCTACCAGGGAGAGCTGGGACCGACTTCTAACGATGGCCGAAGAGTCGCAGGCTGCGCAGATTTCAACGCTCTATTCTGTAGCGACGAGGCAACCCTGGGCCGCGGCTGCTTTTGGGTCAGCAGGATGTCTCCCGCATTTGCAGGAGCCGCAATATTCTTCCGCCGCCGACGGTCTCCTTCGGTACGGAGGTGTCCATGAGATTCTGGGTGATGGTGGCGCTGCTCGCGCTCAGCGGCTCTGCCGCCGCGGCTGCGCGTCCTGCTGTGGTTGAGCTGTTTACATCCCAAGGCTGCAGTTCCTGTCCACCCGCGGAGGCGTACCTAGGAAAGCTGACGGCTCGAACGGATGTGATCGCGCTGGCCTTCCATGTGACGTATTGGGACGACCTGGGATGGCGGGATCGCTTTGGCCTGACCGAAGCGGTCGATCGGCAGAATCTGTATGCGAAAAACTTTCGCAGCGCCTCTGTTTATACGCCCCAGTTGGTCGTTGATGGGCTGAGTGGCACGCCCACTACGGCACTTCGGTTGGAAGCGGCCCCTGATGCGGTACCTGTGGCAGTGAATGTTGCCGATGGCAACGTGCAGGTGGAGGTTGGGACCAACCCTCATTTCACTGGTGGTGACGTGGTGCTGGTGTCATATCTCCGGCACGCTGTTTCCGCGATCGGTCGTGGCGAGAATGCTGGCCGCAAGCTGGAAGAATTCAACATCGTACGGGGCATTCGGAAGTTGGGTGCGTGGCGTGGCGATGATGCTCGATTCAGCGTGCCGGTTGGATCGTTACCAGCTGATGTTACCGATGTGGCGGTATTGGTTCAGGGAGTGGGGCAGAAGGCGATCATCGGCGCCGCCGCGCAAGCGGTGAGATGAGAATCTCGACTGTTGCTCAAACCTGGGCGTTACCGGTGCGGGGGTGGTATGTAGGACATCGGCCATCCTGACTGGGGAACGTGTCCGCTACATCGCGTTGCCGTTCGCGTGCACGCTTGGGCCGTCAATGGCCGATGTGATGGAGGTTGCACGTTATGGGTAGCCAGCCCCAGTCTCAAGATGTTGAGCATCAGGCATCACCTGAAGTGGATGATTTGCGGATTCGGCGGGAGGCGGTGCGCGACAGTTCATTGGAACAGAGATGGCATCAAGCGCGGCAGAGATCGCAGCCTACGCAGGTGGAAAGCACGGCGGAGCGGCCACGCCCGCCGTCGGCGAGTTAAAGGAGGTGGGCGCGAAGCGGGTCCATCTACAAGACCCGGTAAATAGCCGAGCCATGGGCCGGCAACTCAATCTTTATTTCAGGCGACGACGGCAGATTCTTGCCATCGAGCAGGTTGCGCGCCATGTGCGCGCCCGCCGGTAGCCCGAGCTGTGGCCACGTGGCGTGCACGGACTGAGGATCGGCTGATAGATTGAAGATCGCGACAACGCCGCCGCTGGCGAGCCACACCCGGATGTTTTCCATGCCGGCCGGAAGTTTGTCGAGCGGGTGACTCGAGGTGCTTTTCTGGTTGACGTCGATGAGCGCGCGGTTGGTAATCAACACGCGGCTGAACTCGTCGAGTTGTGTCAGGTTCGCGCCGAGGATCAAGGGTGAGCGGGCGATGGACCAGAGCACGAACTGGGTCTGTTGTTCGTCGTGGGTGAGTCGAGACTGACGCGCATTGCCCCAGCCCGGGTTGGGTTTGAGCGCACCCCACGGCAACATGTCAGCGTCCGGCCAGTTGCCCGGCCTGGCATGGGGTGACCATTTGGCCAGGTTGTCGAACGCCGTGACAATGCCGTTGGGAAAGTCATCGCCGGGTTTCACCGGCGGGAAACTCCAGCCGTCCCAGATGTCATTTGAAATCCGCCACATCTGCGAGTACTCGGCAACCTCCGCCGCATGTGACAGTTGCGTTGGGCCGGGCGACAGGCTCAGTACGATTGGCCGGCCACTGTGTTTGATCGCCGTGGCGATCTGGCGGATTTCCGCTCCCTTGTAGGGATGGTCGGAGATGCAGTCGACCTTGATGAAGTCCAGGCCCCAGGCGGCATACTGCTTCAACATGGAATCGTAATAAGCCTGGCCGGCGGCGTTGTCCTTTACACCATAATTGCCATCGTCCCAGGGACAGAGATCACTCGTGTCGGCTGCGTCGGTGGCGTGGAAGTTGGATCCGGCGACGGGCAGGTTGTCATGCACCGCGGCTTTCGGGATGCCACGGATGATGTGGATCCCAAACTTCAGCCCCTGTGCATGTGTCCAGGCGGCCAGCGGCGCCAGGCCGGTCCCGTCCTTGGCCGTGGGGAAGCGATCAACGGACGGCATCAGCAGACCATGGCCGTCCAATTTGTAGTCACGCTGCTCGAGCTTCGCACCGGCAGGGTTACCCATGTACCAGCCTTCATCGATGACGGCGTACGTCCACCCAAACTGGCGCAGTGTCGCCAGAACCGCGACGTTGGCTTTGAAATCTGCCTCGGTGATGGTGAAACCGTAGGCGTCCCAGCTGTTCCAGCCCATGGGTGGCGTAGCGGCGAGGGTCCTGGCTCCCGGAGCGGGAGACGCTGGTTTGGCCGAATGTGTTGTGGCCGCGACCGTTCGAAGTGGCGCAGTGGCTGCCACGACGTTTGGGGCGGGCGGGGGTGGGGGCGCCGCTGCGGCGGCCAGCGTCGACAGAGCCGGCAGTGCGCTCGCCAACACCATCGCGCAAAAATGACCAAAGCGTGCAGGGGCTATGTCGACCTTCGTCGTCGGCAAACAACCGAATGAAAACTCTTCCACGGCAACTCCATTAAACGACCAGCAACCATTGCCCGAACTCGGCAGTCCCAAACGTAGCACGGAAACCGTCCGGGACGCCCTCGTGTAAGAGGAACTTGAGCAGGCCGTGGACGCCGAGTGACCCGAGCTCCTGCCACATAACATCCGAAAGGGCGCCGCCCGGTGAGGCCGCCTGCATCATCAACGCCACCAGGTACAGGACAATCACGAGATTGAGGGCCGTCGTCAGGTCGAACGGATACGAGTAGACCTTGGAGAACAGCGTGTTCTGCAGAATGCGGACCATGGCAGCGGCTTCGAGCACTTCCATGTCTGCCAGCGTGGGTGGGAAAACGGAGGGAAGCGCTTTCAACGCCGCGCGGTCCCAGGCCAGAACCCTTCCCAGCATCCCACGCAATGCCTCACGCAGATCGTCTGTGATGGGAACCGTAGCTTCGTTGAGCCAGCGGCTCGTATCGAGTGGCTCCCCGTCGCGAAGTGACCCCAGCAAACGCGTACACAAATACAACCGCCGCCGCAGTGGAACGGCCGTTTCGGCCAGAAGGTCACACAGTCCCTTCTCAATGTCCCGGAAGTTTTCCCAGGGAATGTCCATCCCTGGCGCCAGCCTGAAGGCTTCCGCACGCCGAGCCTCCGACTGCACGAGACGCTCGCGCAGATCTTCCTCGCGATGAAGCGGCGCCACGCCGATGCCCCTGCGGGCAGCTCCGCAAATCGGGCTCATTGCAACTGAAACGCCGTCGGGCGTATGTGCGAATGAAAACGGAAATACCGAGCACGGGCCGAATGGTTGCCTCCCCAGCGACTGATGGATCAAGCACTGCCGTTGATTGCCGAGAAACCGGCAGGTCTCGTTCAGCGCTTTCAGCTGCAACTTCCCGTCCGCTCGAACCGGTAGCCGTGTCCCCACCAACTCCGGCTTTACCCTGTCCCAGGGCACGGCGTCGATCAGAATTTGAGCTTCGGCCGGCAGCGAAATCTCGTAGTCGTGCCGGCAGCAGACGGTGCTCATCATGCAGCTGAAGCGCGCATCAGGAAGCGTCTGGAACTTCAGAGGTTGACGCCAGTAGTACCGAAAGAAGCTGGCGTCGATCATCGCCCGCGGGGCGACCGGGGTGCCGTTGCGCATCCAAGGGTAATTAGCCAGGGATTGCAGCAATCCCTCGCGGTAGGTCCAGCGCTTGACCTGGGGAGAGACGGCGCACCACCCGATCGCTGGACCTGCGGCCCCGACCGCCCGGCTCGCAGACCCAACCGCCGGATCGGCGAACCCAACGGCGACCGGCAAGCTGAGCTCACCGCGCGCCTCACTGACCTGAAACCAAGCCACCGAGCCGCCGTCAGAAGCTACCGAGCGGTCGTCAGACAGGTCGAGGAGTGCTTCGCGGCGAAACCGGGGTAGGACGTCCACCCCTCGAAGGCTGATATCCCGATGCGTAGCAGCGAACTCGTCAGCGTCGACTTCTGCCGCTGCACGAACACCGTCGCCGCTGCGAATGACAGCGCTTGGGGCGTGTAGTTGATACAGGCGGCTACCGCCTTCAGGGTCACAAAGCGCCTGAAGATAGTCATCGAATGCGCGTGAAACATCCAATCGCTACACTGCCCCCGAAATGCGCCAATAGATCGAGTATAGACCGGACAATGGCTACGCTTATTTCGGGTGCGGTACAGTAGGACGGATGACCGCACACAAGAACCAGTCCATCACCCGCCGATTTGGCTTTGCCTTCCTGGGACTCGCCGCGGCCTGGCGGACCGAAGGCAATTTCCGGATTCAACTGATTGCGCTGGTGGCGGTGGTAGCCATCCTGCTCGTCGTGAAAATAGAGCCTGTCTGGTGGGCGCTGGTGTTGATGACGAGCGGCGGCGTCCTTACTGCGGAACTGTTTAATACCGCGGTGGAGCATCTGGCGGATCACCTGCATCCGGAGACCCACCCTCAGATTCAGATCGTGAAAGATTGTGCTGCGGCAGCGGTGCTCGTGACGGCGGGCGCGGCTTTCGCGGTGGGCGTCGCGCTACTCTTTCACCTTGCACAGCGGTGAGAGTGTCCCCGCGCTTTCTCGAGTCGCGCCACCAGCTCGCGACTCGGCTTCCCATTGAAGTCCGATTTCAGGGGCCCGCCGGTATTCATCACGAGATCAGGCTGGTGGAAGCTGGCGGTTCGACTACATCCATTGTGGACTGTTAGCCCTCAATTTTTCGTCCCCCTGTTGCATCAGTACGAGCTGCGCGACCAGCTCTGGCTGCAGCTCGGCCCACTCGATTCCAATTCCCCCGTCAGCCAGTCGTACAATCTGCCCCTCGAACAACTGTCCGCTGCGTCGCGGCCTCCCATCAGGTGCAATTTGTACGGTCACGTGTAGCAAAGGGCGGCAGGGGAGCAGTGTTGAGATAAAGGCACCGCTTACGCTCAAATCGCGCAGGCGGCCCCGTGCCGACACCGTCGAACCCCAAGTCCGCAGAAAAACATCGACGTCAGTCGCGTGTCTTGAACCGAGACGATGCTCCATATTCCCCTCCTGCTCAGCACACCAACCGAGCAGGCAGAGGATGCACCTTTTTATATGACAGTGTCAGCCATCTGCCTCGATCTTTTTTCGTAGGATATCTCTGACAGCACCGCGGCAATTCACAGTTTCAGTGACACTTCAACGTCGTCACCAAACGGCACTGACAGGTATCCGTTGCCCACCGTTCGCACCTTCGACAGGTACTCAGGGGACCAGTCAGCGTTGTCAGCGACGATCATGGCTCCAGGACGCAGCCGCGCTTCGAGCAACGCAAGAACCTGCGGGTATAGGGACTTTGCGCCATCGAGCAGCACCAGATCGATAGTCTCCGGCAATCCGCTCGAGAGCGTCTGCAATGCATCACCGGCACGGATTTCCACCAGGTCTGAAAGACCTGCTGCATCGATATTGTCCTGTGCCCTGGCAATCTTCGATGTTTCAAATTCCGTGCTGATGAGGCGCCCGCCGCCGTTGTCGCGCAGCGCGGCGGCCAGATGCAGTGTTGATATTCCGAACGAGGTTCCGAACTCAACAATCGAGCGGGCCTTCGAGGTTCGTGCCAACATGTAAAGCAGCGTGCCCGTGGCCGGCGACACCGCCAGATGGAAATCCTTCATCCGGGAATACATCTCGCGATACTCGGTCTTGCTCGTCATCAACCGCGTGCGCTCCTCCGGCGGGGTGTTGGTGCTCAGGTGTGCGAGAACGGCACTCGAGGTTTCCGCGTCCTCGAACAGTTGCGTGAGCAGGTTGGAAAGTGGCGGGGAAGTCAGTGTTGTCATGATGGATCCTGTATGGGATGGCCAGTGGCCGGGAGTGCGTCTAGAATACGAATGATTATTCGCATTTGGTATTCGCATTCCATCAGGCCCCCATGAAGCCAGCGCTAAAACCCGTCGTTTCCGCAAGAAAAGCCCCCCGTCAGAAACGCTCCAGACAGCTCGTCGAGGACATACTGGAGGCGGCTATTCGCGTTCTGAGCCACGAAGGCGCGCAGCGGTTCACCACCGCCCGCGTGGCTGAAACCGCCGGCGTGAGCGTCGGCTCGCTCTATCAGTACTTTCCAAACAAGGAAGCCATCCTCTTTCGGCTGCAGACGGATGAATGGAAGCGCACGGGCGCGCTCCTGCACTCCATCCTGACTGATACGAGCCGGCCTCCCCTGGATCGCGTGCGCACCACGGTGCAGGCATTTTTTCTGTCCGAGTGGGAGGAAGCCGCCCTGCGCGTAGCCTTGGGCGATGCGGCCCCCAGCTACCGGCGGGCCCCCGAGGTCAAAGACCATCGCAAGGAGGGAAGGGAGCGTGCTCAGCGGTTCATGGCGGAGGTGCTGCCAAACGTCGCGCCGAAAGAGCGCCGATTCGTGGCGGACGTCGTCATGACTACGATGTCCGTCATCGGAAAGAAGGTATCCGAGCAATCCCGGTCCAGGGCCGAAGTCGAAGCCTGGGCCCGGGCGATGGGCGAGATGTTGTGCGCGTATTTATCGGCATTGCCAACCGGCATATGATCGAAGCGCCGCAGTCGCGTTGAGGACGATCAGTTGATCGATGCCGCCACTGTCTCGAATCGCCTGGCTGAGCGATCTGCCTCCCACGGCCTGCCGGGCGAGTTCTATCGGGATCCGGGAATCTATGATCTCGAGCTGAAACTGATTTTCTACCGGGAATGGTTGTTCGCGGCCCATACCGTGGAGCTGGAACAAACGGGCAGTTATCTGACCCTGCAGGTGGGCGACTACCCGATCGTGCTCACGCGCGATCGGGATGGAAAGATCCATGCGTTTGTAAACAGTTGCCGCCACCGCGGCGCACGTGTCTGCCAGGAATCGCACGGTGTCGCTCCCAAGCTGGTCTGTCCCTATCACCAGTGGACTTACGATCTCGACGGCCGGCTGTTCGCGGCGCGCCAGATGGGTCCCCACTTCGACAAGAGCCAGTTCGCCCTGCGCCGGATACATTGCGAGATCGTCGCGGGTTTCATTTTCGTCTGCGTTGCTCCCGAGCCCCCTGACTTCGAGGCAACGCGCCGGCAGATCGAGCCGTATCTGCTGCCGCATCGTCTCAGCGAAGCGCGCGTCGCGTTTGAATCGACGATCGTCGAGAATGGCAACTGGAAGCTGGTGTGGGAAAACAATCGCGAGTGTTATCACTGTGCCCGTAACCACCCGCAGTTGAGCATCACTTATCCTGACAGGCCCACCATCACCAGCAGCATCGCGGATCCGATAGTGATGGAGCACTGGAAGAGCTGCGAGGCGGCCGGACTGCCGAGCGAGTTTCGGCTTTCAGCTGACGGACAGGTACGAACGTCGCGGGTGCCTTTGACCGGCGATGCGGTGAGTTTCACGCTGTCGGGACGCGCGGCCGCGAAGAAGCCACTGAGTGATGCCATTGACGCCAACCTGAAGGTCGGCTCGCTGCTGCTGTTTCACTATCCCAGCACCTGGAATCACTTCCTGGGTGATCATGCCCTGACCTTCAGGGTACTGCCGCTGGGTCCCGCTCAAACTCAACTCACCACCAGATGGCTGGTCCATCGCGAGGCCGTCGCGGGTGTTGACTACGACCTCGACGAGCTCACGCGCGTGTGGCTGGCCACCAATGATCAGGATCGTCACATCGTCCAGGAAAATCAGATCGGCATGAATGCGCCGGTGTACGAGCCGGGACCGTACTCGGAAGTGACGGAGAACGGCGTGCGCCAGTTTGTTGACTGGTATTCCCGCATTCTGCAGGGGCGCCTGCGCGGCGAGCAGCTCACGGACGTAGCTTGATCTGTGTGAATTCCGGCTGCCGCGTCGCGCCAGGGCAGGGCCTCCAGCTTGGCTGAAAGCTGCTTGAAAGAAGCCATCTGAACGGCTGACGTTGCAGATATGTGACCGTTCCGCCGTCATCTTTCCACTTGCGAAATGTCATCTCAATGTGGTCAAGTGGCGACAGGGTGAGTGTTGGTAACCAACACCTGAACAACAAGCAGAAACAGGGAGCAAGTGTTCATGAAGCGACTTTCGCGGGTGTTGTCAACTATTTGCGTGCTCGCCGTTGCCTTGACCGCCATGGCCGCCCCGGAGCCCGCTGCGGATGAGGCGCAGCAGCTGGCGCAGGGACAACAGAGCGATGTCATCGTCATTCTCAGGGACCAGATGGCGGATGTACCGCCGGTGCGCAGGGCCATGAGCGCCCGCGCCTCGGCCCTCGTGACTTCGCAGCGCTCGCTGATCTCCGAGCTCCAGCAGGGCAGGTCGCGCAAAGTCCGCTCCTTCAACACGATCAATGCCTTCGCCACCAGCCTGTCGGCCGCGGAGGCCGCGCACCTGTCGACCCATCCAGAGGTCCTGGCCGTCGTTCCGGATCTGCCGATCCGGGCAAAGCGGCTGCGAAGCCCGAATGCAGCCGCTTCCAACGCGGCTCCGGCGGCTATCGCCGCTGCTGCCGTTCCGAATGCCGCGAGCTCGTTGTGCAACACCCTGGAGCCGGAAGCCCTGCAGGTTACCAACACTGCATTCGCGAATTCGGCCACTCCCCAGGCCCAGGAAGTGCGCGATGGGAACGGCGTTCCGGTGACCGGCAAGGGTGTGAAGGTTGCCTACATCGCCGATGGTCTCGATCCAACGGTTGCCGGCTTCACCCGGCCCGATGGCTCGAATGTATTCATCGACTACCAGGACTTCACGGGCGATCCGGCGGGAACGCCCACGGGTGGCGCGGAGGCCTTTGGTGACGCTGCGTCCATCGCGGCCCAGGACATGCCCAACGGCAAGCCCCTGTACTTTGACATCAGCAGGTTTGTGGTCCCTCACTACAAGCTGCCTTCCCCCTGCAACATCCGCATCCGCGGCATGGCCCCCGGCGCCTCTCTCGTCGGCCTAAATGTTTTCTCCTCACTGGGGTTCACGACGACCTCCACGTTCGTGCAGGCAATCGAATGGGCGGTCCAACACGATGACGTCGACGTCATCAACGAGTCCTTCGGTGGTAATCCGTTCCCCGATACCGGCACTGACCCCATCTCACTGGCCGACCAGGCTGCCATCAGGGCAGGTGTCACGGTCGTGGTGAGTACGGGTGATGCCGGGACTGCGGGAACTCTCGGTACTCCGGGTACCGATCCTGGCGTCATCGCCGTGGGTGGCACCAACATCTGGCGGTCGTATGCACAGACACATGACGGCGCCATCCCGCTGACTGCGCATGGCGGATTCATCAACAACAACATCTCGGCATTGAGCTCCGGCGGCTTTGCCCAGCACGACGCACGCACGGTCGATGTCGTGGCCCCGGGCGATTCGGGGTGGGCTCTGTGCTCCTCGAATATCGACATGTTCACGGAGTGCACCGACTTCAATCTCAATCCATCGGCATTCCAGTTGTTCGGCGGCACGAGTGAGTCCTCGCCATTGACCGCCGGCGAGGCGGCACTGGTCATCCAGGCCTATCGCAGCACCCATCGCGGCGCCGATCCGACCCCGGCGCTCGTGAAGCAGATCATCATGAGTACGGCGACCGATCTCGGCGCGCCCTCCCAGGAGCAGGGTGCCGGCCTCATCAACTCACTGGCGGCCGTGAACCTGGCGTTGTCCATCAATGATTCACACGGCAGGCCGCAGGCACGCGGCACGGAAATCCTCGCTTCGCCCAACGCTACGCTCGTCACCGACGAGCCGAATGCCCGGCAGGTCCGTTCCTACACCATCAGCAATCCCGGAGCGACCACGGTTCAGTTGGCTCCCGCGCTGGAGGCACTGACTCACGTGGCTGCCGGTAACACGCTCAGCCTGAACCTGAATCCGGCCAGGGATGCGACCTTCATCAATTCCGGGGGCAACGCCCGCGCCTACATCAAACAGACATTCAAGGTCCCCGCCGGCTTGCAGCACCTGGATGCCGCAATTGCATTCCAGATCGACCTGACCAGCACCGACAGTCCGCTCGTACTGTTCGCGCTGTTGGATCCTTCCGGTAAACAGGCGGCCTATTCGCTTCCACAGGGCACCGGCAATGGTTACGGGCACGTGGATGTCGACAATCCGGCCGCTGGCACGTGGACCGTCATTGTCTGGACACGCCCCGTCGGCGCGGATGGAAGTTACACCGGCCCGATTGAGTTCACCTGGGCTGGCGAGAACTATGCGCCGGTCGGCACCGTATCACCGGCGAAGCTGACTCTGGCTCCGGGCCAGAGCCAGCAGATTACGGCGCAGTTCTTCATGCCTTCGCAGCCAGGTGATCTGGGAGCCGCCATCCGGCTGCACCCTTCCGGTGGCGTGACGATGCCGCAGATACCAGTCAGCCTGCGGACGCTCATTCCCACCACGGCGAACGGAGCCAACTTCACCGGCTCGCTCACGGGCGGCAACGGGCGCAATGGCGCCGGCCCAACGCAAACCTTCGCGTTTGATGTACCCAACAACGTGTCGAACATGAGTCTGACGCTCGACATCGCCGACCCCGGATACATTCTCGAAGGGGTGCTGGTGGATCCGAATGGAATGCAAGTGAGCGTGCAGCCGAATCTCGATCCGTTTGGAACGCCGGTGGGCGCGCTGCAGTTGTTCAAGAGCAATCCGCAGCCAGGTCGCTGGCAGTTCGTGCTGCTGCTCAACTACTTCTCATCGGGCAACCAGACCAGCCTGCCATTTACTGCCCGCATTGGGTTCAATGGCGCGCGAGTCGTCGCCAACGGAATTCCACAGAGCAAGAGTGTGTCCCTCTCCGCCAGCCGGACCACCGCTGTGACAGTGAATGTCACCAACACCGGCGCGGTGACACAACAATACTTTGCCGATCCGCGTCGCACCGCTCTGGGCACCGTTTCGCTGCCGGCGGTGAAGAATCCGACCTGTGCGGTGAGCACGACGCTGCCGGGAACTTGCGCGCAGTTCATCCTGCCGCCGGAAACCAGCACGATTCAATTCACGGCGAAGTCCACTGTGCCGATCAACATGGACGCATTCAGCAACTCGGGATTCCTGGTGGGAACGACTGGCAGCCCCGATATCTTCGCCAGGCGGGCCGGACCCAATACGGTCGTGGCCTCCCTGGCGGAGCCGGTGATTCCGTGGGGCCTGTGGAATGTCGTGCCGGCGCTCATCGGGCCGTTCAGCTCGGCGGGTGCATTGACACAGCCAGTCACGATGACCGCACTGGCAACCATCAAGAAGTTCGATACGACGATGACGTCGGATACGGGTGATGCCTGGGCGGCGTTCACAACCGGTTCGGGAACCGTCAATCCGCTGGTGTTGGGACCCGGTGAGTCAGGCCAGATCACACTGCAGATCAAGCCCTCCGCGAGTGAGGTCGGCAAGTCGGTGACCGGATTCGTCTATATCGATACTTTCAACTCCATTGTCGGGACCGGCGATGAAGTTGTGAGAATTCCTTACAGCTACACAGTGGTCAAGTAACCCTCAGGCGCTGAGCTGACCCCGCGCAAGTTATGCTCGCGCGGGGTCTCAGTAGCCTCAGGCGTTGGCCGCCTTCTGACGAACGGGCAGCTTCCAGCCCGGCCGGATGAAATGGCAGGTGTAGCCATCCGGAATGCGCTGCAGGTAGTCCTGGTGCTCCGGCTCGGCTTCCCAGAAATCTCCGGCGGGGGTTACTTCCGTCACGACCTTGCCGGGCCACAGGCCTGAGGCCTCAACGTCGGCGATCGTGTCTTCCGCGACCCGCTTCTGTTCGGGACTGGTGTAGAAAATCGCCGAACGATAGCTCAGGCCCCGGTCGTTGCCCTGGCGGTTGAGAGTGGTCGGATCGTGGATCTGGAAGAAAAACTCCAGCAACTGCCGGAAGCTGATCTGCTGGGGATTGAAATTGATCTCAATCGCCTCGGCATGGGTCCCGTGGTTGCGGTAGGTGGCATTCTTCACATCGCCGCCGGAGTAGCCGACCCGGGTGGAAATCACGCCAGGAAGCTTGCGGACCAGGTCCTGAACGCCCCAGAAACAGCCGCCGGCGAGGATTGCACGTTCCGTGGATGGGGTGGTCACTGGGAGCCTCCGGGCGAGTAGTTGGGATGGCGGCTAATCTGGGCCCGGGCCGGTCGCCGTTCAAGGGGTAAACGGCTCAGGCATCACGAGCGGCGGGAAGCCTGTGTAGTGCCGGCTGTGGTCCCCTGCGTGATTCGTCATCCCCGGCCGGGTCAGCAATCCCCGCGGCGCCACGAAGCTGCTGATCGTCCGTTTGGGCTTCTCGTGCCAGGCGATGTTGAAGGCGCAGAGCTTCGGGAAGAACTGCAGCTCGCTGTAGGGCAGATGATCGTGAATCCACCAGCCCATGGACTGCCAGCTCGTTTGGGGTCCCAGCCGATCCACGAGCCACGGGATGACGATCGTGGTCATCGCCCCCATATACCCCTGCTCGTCGCGTTGATCCCAGATGTGCCGCGCACGATCGCGCTCATTGGAGGCGCAACTCAGGTTATGCGCGTTGCCGAAACCGTTAACCTCCGGGGACCGGTAAGCTGAGCGGATGGCAATGCGGCCGAAGGTCGCCTGCAGAGGCTCGAGCAGCTCGGCGCACAGATGGCGACCCGCCTGAATCGCAAGATCCGGGTTGGCAGGCAGGTTGCGCATGCCCTCAATGGCGGCGATTTCACTGAAGAGAAAATCGCGCATGAAGAATGTTCGCGACAGGCGGGTCCGACTGAAGGTTTCCGCGCCTCGAACCGTTTGGGGTGACCGCATCTCGAGAGGGCCTTGGAGTGAGCCGTGGCTGTAATCAACACTATCGATGATCTCGCGTTATTTCGCGACCTGCTCGGGCGCGTGTCCGCGGACCCGGCTGAATTTTCCACACCGTCCGCAATGGCCCGCGGCGTGGGTGTTACGGTCAGGAAGCTCAATGACCTGCTGAGCGAGCACGCTCATCTCACACCCCAATCGTGGCTGCGCCGCCTGCGCGTGCGAAAAGCGGCCGGCACGTTACTGGCAACTCGCCGCAAACCCGCGGAAGTCGCAGCTGACGTCGGGTTCGCCAATGAGCCGGAATTCGAGGCGGAGTTTCTGCACGAGATGCGGATGACTCCAGCGGACTATCGAGCCCTCGGCCGCTCGCACTCATTCCAGATCCCGCTGCCCGTCGGATATCGGGCGGGTGAAGTGCTTGCCTATCACGCGCGGGATCCGGAAGGTCTCACGGAGCGCTCCGCAGGCAATCAGATCTGGAAAGCACTGACGAGCGCTGACGGACCCGTAGTGCTGCACTTGACGCTGGAGCCCGAACAGGCCTCCGTACAGGTCCATTCAGATCACAAGATCGGCCGCGAGAGCATGGCGGCGTTGCACACCGATGCGTTGCATATGTTGGGTCTGGTAAACCAGATCGATCAGTTCGAGCGTCAGCATGCGGCTTTTGTCAAAGCACGCCGGGGTTTACGCCTGCCCCTGATTCCCCGGGGCTTTGATGCGTTGTGTTGGGCGATCACCGGACAACAGATCAATCTGAGCTTTGCGAGCGCGCTGCGCCGGGCGATGATCGGTCTCGCCGGTGAGAAGGTCGGCAACATGATCACGCATCCGACCGCGCAGGCGTTGGCAAACGTCAGTGTGCCGCAGTTGGCCGCCCTGCGTTATTCCGGATCCAAGGCGCGTTACCTGATTGATGCGGCGGGCGCCGTCGCGAGCGGTGAGTTGGATATTGAGAATCTCACGCTGGGGTCGGCCGTCGCGGCCCAGGAAGCACTGATTGCTCAGCGCGGGATCGGGATCTGGACCGCCCGCTACGTGTTGATGCGACGCGGTTTCGCGGATTCGGCGCCTGTCGGCGATAGCGCGCTGGCAACCGCCTTGCAAAGGGTGCATGAGTTGCCGAGCCGGCCGGACGCCCAGGATACCGAGCGTCTCATGAGCCGATTCGCCCCCAATCGCAGCCTGGCCAGCATGCACCTGTGGACGTTGTTGAAGGAAGCGCGTCAGGTGTAGGCTCAGCCGTACAGCTGCAGCGGGGGGACAGCAACATGGGCTCAATACGTATCGAGATTGCGAATTCAGTAGCGACGATTACGCTGCAGGCGCCAAAGACGAGAAACGCCTTTGACGTCACGATGGTCCGTGAGATGCATCGTATTCTCGACCATATCCAGAAAGAAGGCGCCGCCATCCGTGCATTGGTTCTTACCGGCAGCGATGGCGTGTTTTGTAGCGGTGTTGATCTGCACTCCGTGGACCTGAGCACGGCGGAAGCGCGTCAGTCCGCGCATCTCGAGTTACGCAAGTTCATGGACCCGCTGATGATGCGCTTCAGTGAGCTCCGTCATCCCATGGTGGCCGCCGTCAACGGCGTGGCCGCGGGGGCCGGACTGAGTCTCGCGCTGGCCGCGGATATTATCGTGGCGGCCGAAGATGCCTATTTCTGGCCCTCGTTTGCGCGCGTGGGGCTGGTGCCCGACGCCGGAGTTACGTTTCGCCTGGCAAGACGGATCGGCGGCGGCCGATCGCTTTCGGCGCTGCTGCTCGCGGAAAAAATCACGGCCGGTCAGGCATTGGATTGGGGCCTCGCCTATGCGTTGGCACCCAGGGATGAGGTGCTCGGCAAGTCGCAGGAAATAGCCCAACGTCTGGCAACGGGTCCGCGCTCGGTGCTGGCGCAGATCCGGCAACTCACCGCATCTTCATTTGACCATTCGCTGGCGGAGCAATTGCGCGCCGAACGCAGCGCCCAGGAGCGGGTTTTGGCGGCTCACGAGTGCGTCGAAGGGGTGCGCGCGTTTTTCGAGAAGCGCGAGCCTGAATTTCACTGAAAGCGGTGTTGGGTTGAATCTCGACGAGCCCGCCGGTTGCGTTCGCAACGGCGGGCGCGGCTCAGGTTGAGTCGCCGGCGGCCGCGGTACGAAGACGGGACACAAAGATTTACAACGCGGCGGGAACGAGCTTAGTATCGAAGCTCATGTCACGTTCGGGAACACGCTCGGCATAACACAAACGCGCGAGCCCGCTTCAAAAACCTAAGATTTCGGGGAGACCGTTCATGAATGGCCATAGGCTAGGGATACCTTTTGCTTGTGTTTTGGCAACGGCGCTGTCTGCATTGGGATCGAGTCCGGGCAGCGCGTACACACCGGGCCCCCGACACAACGTGTCGAACTGGGTTGCCCAGGCTCAACGAATCGGCAGCGCTTCTGACTCCAGGTCCGTGCGCTTCACGGTGTATCTGAGCTTCCGCAATCAAACCCAACTGCAGTCCTTGATCGGCGAGCAATCCAATCCGAAGAGCGCGCAATACGGCAAGTACCTGACGCCGGAGCAATTCCGCGCGCAGTACGCGCCACCCGCGGCGGATGTCGCGAAGGTTCAAAACGAGCTGCGCAAGCTGGGATTCGCCATCGACTTCGTGCCCGACAGCGGATTATTCATACAGGCGCATGGATCGGTTGCCCAGGTGAAATATCACTTCGGCGTGAGCCAGGAGCTGTATGCCTACAAGGGCAAGGTCCTGCGTGCCAACGTCGAAACTCCTCGGCTGCCGGCATCCATCGCGAACATCGTGACGTACGTGGCCGGCCTCGACGATACCGCGGCGCTGCGTACACCGAATCGCATTCGCCTGGGAATGCACCAGACGATGAAGCCGAATTCGGGTGACGAAGCCTCTCCGGATGCGCCGCCGCCTCCGCAGGAAGGCATCAACAGCCCCGTCTGCAGCAGCTATTTTGGCGATCACACGGCAACCCTGTCGACCGCGCCGAGCCCGTATCCGAAGACGCTGCCCTGGCTCGTCTGCGGTTACACGCCGCAACAGATTCGTCAGGCCTATGGCTCAGACGATGTCAAACAGGACGGCAGTGGCGTCACGGTGGGTATCGTCGATATCTATGCATCGCCAACGATCGTGGACGACGCGAACCGCTACTCCGCGAATCACAGGCTGCCGAAGTTGACCAACAGGAACTTCAAGCAGTATGTGCCGAAGGGATTGTATGACGTTCCGGCGGATGATCCTTGTGGTCCTCAAGGGTGGTATGGCGAGGAGACACTCGACGTCGAAGCCGTGCACTCGGTCGCTCCAGGAGCGAAGATCATCTACGGTGGCATCGAGTGCACCGATCCGGGCAACGCTGCGCTGTATGACTTCATCGACCATCGCCGCGCGGACATCGTGACCAACAGCTATGGTTTCAATGGTGAGTCGCTGCCGGCTGACTTCATCCAGACGGAGAATCAGTTCTTCATGCAGGCCGCCGCTGAAGGCATGAGCATCCTCTTCTCGAGCGGCGATGACGGCGACCTGATCGCCGCCAACGGCATTGCTTCCGGGTCTTGGGAAGCCACCAGTCCATGGGTGACCGCGGTCGGTGGCACGAGTCTTGCGCTGTATGACAAGTCCGGTAACAAGGACGAGTGGGGCTGGGGCACGTATCGGGCCTTCCTCAACAACGCGACCGTGGCTGCCAATGGCAGGACGATCACGACCAGCGGTGTTGGGTTGCCGTTCACTTACTACGGCGGTGCCGGCGGCGGCCCGAGCCTGGCTTTCCTCGCGCCGTTCTATCAAGCGGACGTTCCGTATTCACTGTCGGGCTACACGACACTTGAAAATGGATCGGTGGTGCCACTCCAGGCCCCCCACCGTGTCACCCCTGACATCTCGATGGTGGGCGATCCGTACACCGGCTTCATCGTTGGTGAGACCTATGCCATCACCGGTGATCCGGTGCTCGATGTCGGTTGTGTGAAGATCTCGAAGAAGTACGAGTACTGCGAGGAGGGCGTGGGTGGCACGAGCCTGTCATCACCGCTGTTCGCGGGAGTGCTCGCGCTCGTGAACCAGGCCCGGTTCGAGAAGCACAAGCATGCTGTTGGCTTCGTCAACCCGGCGCTGTATCTGTTGGGCTCCGGTGCGCCCGGTTCGACGTATGCGCCGATCATCGACGTGCGTCCGCCGAGGACTCCCACGGCCGTGTTGCGCGGCTACCTGGGAGATCCCAGCAGGGTGCGCGTTGTGACCATGAACTCGGTTCCTTCGGATACGGATCCAACGAAGGTCATCGAGGGCGCCAACACTTCGTATCGCACGACGGCGGGCTATGACAACGTGACGGGACTCGGCGTGCCGAATGTTCCCGCCATGATCAGGGCCTTCACGATCTTCTGATCTTTCGGCCAGGAAACGGGCTGGCTCGCAATGGGCCAGCCCGTGATGGGCCAGCCCGTAATGGGCCAGCCCGTAATGGGCCAGCCCAAATGGGCCAGCCCGTACTCACGGCGCCGTCAGCGACATGTCGTAAGTGATCTTCACCGCATCCGGCCGCGTCTGCGTGTTGAGTATGCGGAACTGACTCACCGTCACCGGGACTCCCACCGCATGGATGGATTTGTCTTTGACCAGCGCAAGCAGGTCGAAGCTGAATGCCTTGGGGAGCGCTTCCGGGGCGATCTGTTGAATGACATTCAAGGCATCGCGCGAGCTGCTGTCATCCACCCGGTCGAAGCGGATGTCTTCCAGGGTCAGGGATGAGCCTTTACCCACCGGCCGGGCTGAAATCGTGACATTGGAGGCCATGTCGGTTCCGGCGCAGTTCTCCCCGATCTGGATCCCGATGCGCGCGGACAAACGTGCGTTCAACACCAGCCGACCGTCAGTCAGATGACTTTTGGGCCGGTCGAAGAAGGCGTAACACGGACCGTTATCCACCAGGTACCAGCGGCCGTTCTGGTTGAACAACTGCTCGGAGACGATTTTCTGAATGGAAGTGGGACCCAGGGAAAGGTCGGATGCTCCGGCGGCGACGGAGGTGGCCAGTGTGAGGACAGCGAATGCGTAGCGGTTCAATGTCGGGCCTTTGGGGATCTGTCATGCTGTGACAATGATGGACCATAATCCCTATTCGCCTCCGCAAACGGAAGTCCGCGAACCCGTAGAGCCCGAAGACGCCATTCCCCGCCCCAGGCAGGTGACGTGGGCCGTGTGGTGTTTTTGGACAGAGCTCGCCCTCGGCGTGCCGCAGTTCCTACTGCAGCTCTCCGATGGGGAAATCCGGCAATACCTCATCGGCACGCTGGTTACAATTGGCATACTTTCCGTGTTGCAGGCCTGGGTGATCCACAAGATCTCCACCCGCAGGAACTGGGCTCGATACGTCTCATTGGTTGCGACCGTACTGAGCGCCCTGATGGGGCTCGGGGACTCGGGCAATATGAGTTTCGGGGCTCTCACCATTATGGTGATTGGCTTGCTCCTGGACTGCGCTGCGCTGTTCCTGCTCTTTACCCGCCCCGGCAAGGATTGGTTCAAGCCTCGCCAGGCCAGCTAAGATGGCGGCATGGGCCACGACCACGACCATGACCACGAAGACGACCACAGCGAGCTGAGCGACATGGAGCTCCACGTCCGCGCGTTGCGGACCGTGCTGGAGCAGAAGGGCTACATTGATCCGGCGGCCCTCGATGTCCTGATCGACACCTACGAGACGAAGATTGGTCCGCGTAATGGGGCGCGGGTCGTCGCGAAGTCGTGGCTGGATCAGGCATACCGGGATTGGCTGTTTACAGACGCCACTGCGGCAATTGCCTCTCTCGGGTATCACGGTCGGCAGGGCGAGATGATCGTCGCTCTGGAGAACACTGACTCGGTTCACAACCTCGTGGTGTGCACTCTGTGCAGTTGCTATCCGTGGCCCGTGCTCGGCCTGCCACCCACCTGGTACAAGAGCGCGCCTTTTCGATCCCGCGCTGTGAAGGATCCGCGGGGAGTTCTTGCTGACTTCGGTGTTCAGTTGCCCGCGTCGGTTTCAATTCGTGTGTGGGACTCTACCGCGGAGGTTCGCTACCTGGTCGTTCCTCAGCGTCCCAAGGGTAGTGACGGGCTCAGCGAAGAGCAGTTGGCGGACCTGGTCACGCGCGATTCCATGATCGGCACGGGGCTGCCCAAAGATGTATGAATCTCACGCCGACCTCGGCGGCAAGGGAAACCACGGGCCGGTGATCCCCGAGCCTGAAGGTGAGTTGTTCCACGCACAGTGGGAGCGCATGGCTCTGGCCATTACACTTGCCATGGGCGCTACCGGCACATGGAACATCGATGAAAGCCGATGCGTCCGGGAAACACAGTCCAACTACGACTCGCTGACGTACTACCAACTCTGGATCCAGAGTCTGGTTGCACTGTTGAAGAAACACGGCCTGGTCGAAGCCGACGAGGTCGCTGCCGGGAAAATGCTTCATCCTGCGAAGTCATTGAAGCGCGTGTTGCGCGCTGTAGACGTACCGGCGGTGTTGGCAAAAGGCGCGCCGACGTTACGGGCGGCTAACTCAGCTGCACTGTTCGCTGTTGGCGATCAGGTGACGACCCGATCAAAGGCCGTCGACCATCACACGAGGCTGCCTGCTTACGCCCGTGGTAAGAACGGCCGCGTAGCCGCAGTGTATGGATCTCATGTGTTTGCAGACACCCATGCCCAAGGCCTGGGTGAGCAACCTCAGTGGCTTTACAACGTGGTGTTCACTGCGCGTGAGTTGTGGGGCGAGGGCGCTGATGCGACCTCCACAGTTTCTATCGACGCGTGGGAGTCGTACCTGGAGCCGCACCCGTGACCCCCGACGAGCCGGTGTTTCGTGAGCCGTGGGAAGCACAGGCGTTCGCCATGACTGTGGTGCTGCACCAGCGGGGGTTGTTCACATGGACCGAGTGGGCTGACGCATTGAGTGCCCAAATCGCCTCGGCACCTGAACTGCCGTACTACCAACACTGGTTGACGACCCTCGAATCTATCGTGGCGGCGAAGGGCGCCAGCTCACCCGCGGAGCTGACGCGCTACCAGCGAGCCTGGCAACACGCCGCGGATCGCACCCCGCACGGCCAATCAATCGATCTCCAACCAGACGATCTCGAGGCTGATTCGCACAGCCACTGCCGTCACTGAAGGTTCGGACCGGTCCGCCGGGCCACGCTCTCTATGTATTGCCGGGCGTTCGAGAACGACGCAAACAGTTTGCATCCGAGCTTTTCAAAATGAGTTTTTATTTCGAGGCCGGAAAAATCGGCCGAGTTTTTATTGGCGAACACACTTTCTGCCGCGTCGCGCTCCCTGAGAAAATGCTCGACCGACGAAAAGATGATCGAATCCTGAGGCTGCAATGAAAACCGCTGCCGCGCATCGAGTGACGATTTGAGCATCGTTCCCGACAACGGAATCACCGTGGCGCAGGTTGCGAGTCGCACCAGAGCGTCGTTTAGCGCACCATCTTCCACATCAGCCGCGCCGAAAAGCACCTGGTAAATCTCTTTGGAAGCAGCCGGTAGATCCGCGAAATATTCCGACCTTCCGAGCTGTTCGACCTCGTCAACCAGTTTACGAATAACCTCGGAGCGCTGTTTCTTGCGGCGTACGAAGGTCTCGTAGGGCTCGAACAGTGCACAGGCAGGTATCGCAAGCTCGATCTCGTGATTCTCCGCAAGAGTCACGATGCGCTCGGCGTCTGCAATTTCAGACTGCCGTTGCGCGAACTCGATGACGAAGTTGGATTCGACCAGGACAATCATGCTGGCTCTGGCGCCCTGAACCGACCTCCTTTGATTTTCTCGAGAAGCCCTGAGGTGACCAACATCTGATCAGCCTCGGAGAGGGCCTCGGGTTGCCGAAAACCATTAGCTAAATAGTTGAGCCAGACAGTGAGGGCGATCTCCAGGCTTTCTTCGCAAGGGCCGCCCGGCCGGTCGGCAAACCGACCCATATAGCGTTTGAGCACGGCCTGCGTCGACGCGGTGAAGTCTGGGGGCGCTTCGATGTTCGCATTCGCCCGCCACAGGAACAGACGCGTAGGAAAAGCGAGTAGAAAATAAGGGAGATCCAGATCGAGCCCGTGCGCCACGAGGTTCCGTCGAAACCGCGTCGCGTACTGGCTGGAGGTATCTTGGGTTGGCCGGCATACAACTATCAGAATGGGTCGCCAGCTAGTCGATTCGATGATGATGTTGGCCCGAATTGCCATGGGTCGCTCGTTTGCCAATACGTTGAGCATTTTAACACCGTGTGAAGAACTGGATGACGCAGCATGACTCGGTGCCCTCGGAGGAGGAAGCCGTGATTATTGGGCAATACGCTCAAATTCTCGGGGTTTGCCACCATGAGAGCGACCCTCACAACAGTTGGCCGACGCCTGCGCTTGCACGTCGTCCCACCGTCGGGACCACCCGTCCACAACCACCATCGCGAATGCGTGGACTTCCTTCTCGCGACTATCTACGGCTACATGAACCGTGCGCGAATCCGCCGCCGCTGCGAAAGCCGAGGGCGTGGTCGGTGTTGATATCCACGAGGGCAACCACGCGTGGCAGTCGCGCGTGATCGAATTCTTTGCCATTGGAACGGCCGTGCTGCCGCTCGAACGGGAGATCGCGCCGGAGAAGATCCCCGACCCGATCATGGTGTTGTCAGTCAACGATTAAAGATTAAGACCTCTCAGGGTAGCTGCACGTTATGCTCACCATCTTGTGACTGAGGCACACCCGGTTCAATCGAGTAGTAGTCACCCGCCTCGGCAACGAAAATGTGAGCGGCAATCTTCAACCCCTGTGGCTCATCGAGAGTTCCCGCGGCAATGGACACGCGCTCGCCGCCGATCTCTTCATAGAACAACGACGATCCGCATTCACTGCAGAATCCACGCCGGTATCCAGGCACGGCAATAAACCACTTCAACGTAGTGCTTCTCGGCAGGCTGAACACACCCCGCCTGCAGGCGGTCGCGGCGACAAAGTGTCCGCTGGTGCGGCGGCATTGCTCGCAGTGGCAGGCAATCACATCGCGAAGCGGCCCACGGACCTCGTAGCGGACACCTCCACAGGCACATCCACCGGTGACGACGCTCATACCTCGGACCTCGCAAAACCGCTGATCGCGTTAAAATAGGGCATGTCGATCATCCATGCATCTCTTGCCGCGCTGCCCCTGTGGAAGCTCGACTGTGGAAGCCCCTCGCGTATTGGCTCGGTGGAGAAGGGAAACTGGAGGAAGTCGACGCCGACCGCGACGTATTCAATGACAATTCGGTCGTGATGTTGAATCTGCCAGGCCACACGCCTGGCGACCACGGCCTGCTATCAGCGGGAACTGCTGACCTCAGAGCCGATCGCCAGCCTCAGAGCCGATCGCTGGCCTCAGAGAAATTGCGGGCAGGTCGCGATCCCCGGCTCGAGCGTGTCAATCAACACCTCCCGACGCAGAATCGCAAACGACCGGTCCGTCGCACGCAGGCGATCGCGCCGCTCCGCGCTCCACGCCGAATTCGCGGCCCCCTCGTGACTGATATGCATCACGCGCAGGTAACTCACGACGTCGTACTCACCGCGGCAATGCGCAAATGACACACTGACATTGGTTACAAACCGCCGCGTACACGGAAGGTTGGCGGCCTCCAGCTGATGCCCGGTCCGCTGCAGCAGCGCATCGCGGCCTAGATCAACATAATCCGATGCACCGCAGCTATCGTGCTGCCGCTGACCGAAGCAGTTGCACACGCTGTAGGCGATGTCCCGTGAGAGCAGGGAGGCCCATTGATCGAAGCAGCGATGATCCAATAGGAGTGCTTCGTAAATGAGAAACTGCTGGATTTCCGAATATACCTGCGGATTCACAGGCATGAACGGCTGTGGTTTCCACGGCTTGGGCTGAATAGCAGTGACGGCTCGATGCATCGATATCGACCCCCATCCACGGTCCTGACGGACTCTTCACCCGAATGTAACAGCGGGCGAGGCGTATCGCTAATCCACGGCATCAATGGCAGGTATTCAGGAGGCCGATAGATTGCGTACGACACCTGAGGGGGTGAAAACCCCCACTCGGCTTTCCAGAGTTGCCGCGGGCCCTGCCGTGAGGTTAGGGTAGGCCAGACGGATCCCCCACGGCAATGCCGACGACATCTGAGTCCCGCACGGAAGTTTTTACCAAGCTCTTCGCCGAGAGTCGGCAGGCTTTGACCAGTTATATCCGGCGCTTCGTCCGATCGAGGGAGACGGCGAAGGAAATCGTCCAGGAAGCGTTCCTGCGCACCTACCGGCAGGGGGAGTCGGTCACGACGCTCCGTGCATTCCTGTTCTCCACCGCTCGCAACCTCGCTGCCAATGAATACCGCCATCAAAGGACGGTAGAGCGCGACGTACAGGCCAACCTCGAGGAATACCGAGCCAACGACGAGTGCGAGTCGCTGGAGTCCGGGTTGATCAGGGACGAGCGCAATCGCCTCGTCCAGGAAGCCATAGACCGCCTCCCGCCGCAATGTCGCGCCGCCTTCACGCTGCGCATCTTCCACGAGTGCTCCTACAAGGAAGTGGCGGAGCGCCTGGGAATCTCGGTCAAGACCGTCGAAAAGCACATCTCGCGGGCCATTCGCGAAACGAACAGCTATCTGAAAGTCCGGTACAGCGGTCCGAGGAACCATCGTGGAGGACATCCATAATGGGTGAAATCCATCGACTGCCGGACATCGGCAAGACGGAGCGGGAAGCCGCGGACTGGTTTGCCCGGGTGAATGCCGACGACGTTACGGCTGACGACCGCGCCAGGTTTGAAGCTTGGCTGCATACCAATGTCTACCACGAGAAGGCCTATGCCGAGCTCTGTGCCACGTGGACCGAACTGAGGAAGGCTGGGTCGCTGGTGCGCGCGGTCAGTTTCGGTCAGGCAATGAACGCCGCCGCCGCGCCCGAGCGCTCGCGACGCTGGCTCGTGGGGGCGGTTGCCGCAACCGTCGGTGCGGTCGTGCTGGCGGTGGGCTGGAATGTCTACAAGCAGAAGGAAGCCTCTCGCTTCCAGACCGGAATCGGCGAGCAGGCCGCGGTGGCGCTTCCCGATGGCTCGTCCTTCGATCTCAATACCAACAGCCGGGTGCAGGTCAACTACAGCAAGCGCTCGCGGGTGGTCTATCTCGAGCGTGGCGAGGCCTTCTTCAAAGTGGCCCATGATCCGCAGCGGCCGTTCTGGGTCCATGCGGGTGACCGTTGGGTCCGTGCCGTGGGCACCGCGTTCAATGTTTACCTGCGTCCGGCGGGAGCGGAAGTAACCGTTAGTGAGGGAACAGTCAACGTTGTCAACTCAACAACGGAGTCGCCGCCAACCGATCAGAAGCCGGTGGCCGCAGTGACCGCCGGCGAGCAGGCCGACGCGGACGGACGGGCTGAGGTCATCCGCTCGCTCAACTCCGCCCAGTTGAGTCGTCTGCTGGCGTGGAGAAAGAGCACGCTGTACTTCCAGGATGAGCCGCTCGGCGACGTCGTCAACGAGCTCATGCGCTACACAACATTGAAGATCGAGATCGCCGACGACTCGCTGCGCAACCTGCCGGTAGGTGGCACGTTCCAGGCGAGTCCGGAAGGCGCCGAAGCGTTATTGACGACGCTGCAGGATGGATTCGGAGCCAAGATCCGCCGGGCTGACCCGGGACACGCCTATATCGAGGGGCCGGCGCAATAAGCTCCAGCAGGGGCCCGCAGCAGTTCCTCCGGGGTGCTCACCCCAACCTGAACAAAGGCTTATACTCGTGCTTCGCGCCGTACCGGGGAACCGGTAATGACGTTCAGAACGGAACCCTTTGATGCCTACCATTCACGATGTCGCCGCACGCGCCGAAGTCTCGACTGCAACTGTTTCCCGCGTGTTGAGCAACCCGGAGAAGGTCTCGGAGGCCACCCGGCGGCGCGTCCTCAAGGCCGTCGATCAACTCGGATACTCGCCCAATGCCGCGGCCAAGAGCCTGCGCACCCTGACCACCCGGAAGCTCCTGGTCACCGTGCCGGACATTGCAAACCCGTTTTTCTCACTGATCATCCAGGGCATCGAGGAGGCGGCGCTGCGGGAGGGTTACTCGGTCATGCTGGGCGACACTCATCACGATGCTCAGCGCGAGGAACGTTATGGTGAAATGCTTCTGCGTCGCGAGGTTGACGGACTGATCTTCCTCGGCCACAGCATGAGCAAGTCCGTCGGTGTTCTGATGAAGAAGAATCAGTTGGCACCCATCGTCAACGGTTGCGAGTACAGCCCCAACCTCGGCGTGCCCAGCGCGCACGTTGATAACGAAGCGGCTGCCTACGAGGCGATGAGTCACTTGTACGGACTCGGCCACCGTCACATCGGCGTGCTCACCGGTCCGTTGGCGAGCCCTCTGAGCCGCGACCGTCTGCGCGGCGCACAGGCGTGCGCGAAGGAGAATGGAGCATCCAAACAGGTGATGGTGGTCAATGGAGACTTCTCCATCGAATCGGGCATCGCGGGCGCGGCCCGGCTGTTTGCGCAACCGACGCCTCCCACGGCGGTCTTCTGCTTCAACGATGAAATGGCGATTGGTGTATTGGATTACGCCAACCGCGTGGGACGTTCTGTTCCGGAGTCACTGTCAGTCATCGGATTTGACGATATCCGCTTCTCGCGTTATATGCGGCCGGCGTTGACGACCATCAGCCAGCCCATGCTCGATATCGGCCGCGAGACAGTGCGTTTGCTGCTCGGAGTTTTGCAGGGCACCGTTACTACACCCGTGTCGATTACGCTGCCGCACAAGTTGGAAATCCGGTCCAGCACCGGCGCGCCGCCGCGGCCGCCGAAAGCCTGAAATTTCCGTGCGCCCATCGTCTGCCGGCGCAGGCGACGCAAGGCTCGACATCCATCGTGTAACGGATTACATTCCGGCGCGTCAACGAAGATCTGTCGTTTGCAAGGGGGCCGGGATGCACGGAGTGATGTCATGAAGGGCCGGCTGAGCCTGATGATGTTCCTGGAGTTCTTCATCTGGGGCGGCTGGTTCGTCACCATGGGGAGCTACCTGGGTGCCACCCTGTCGGCGAGCGGCTCACAAATAGGGCTCGCCTATGCAACCCAATCGTGGGGCGCCATCATTGCCCCTTTCATCTTTGGTCTGATTGCGGATCGCTATTTCAACGCCGAGCGGGTCCTGGCGGTCATCCACCTGGTTGGCGGCGCGCTGTTGTTGTTCATCGCGCGCTCGGCAACCTTCTCGGCGTTCTACCCGCTGCTGCTCGCTTATATGATTCTTTACATGCCGACGCTGGCGTTGGTGAACGCGGTTGCGTTCCGGCAGTTGCGGGACCCTTCGCGCGAGTTCTCCACCATCCGCGTGTGGGGCACCATCGGTTGGATCGTAGCGGGTCTTTGCATCAGCTTCGTCTTCGGGTGGGATTCATCCGAGTCGATCTCGCAAGGGGCTCTGCGCAACACCTTCACGATGTGTGGTATCGCGTCGGTACTTTTGGGTGTCTACAGCTTCACACTGCCAAAGACACCTCCCGTCAGCGGGTCCAATCCGCAGTTGCGCGATATTCTCGGGCTGGAGGCATTGCGCCTGCTCGCCAACCGCAACTTCCTGATCTTCTTTGTCAGCTCCATTCTCATCTGCATTCCACTCGCGTTCTACTACCAGAATGCCAACCAGTTCCTGACGGAGCTCCACGTTCCCAACGCCACCGGCAAGCAGACCCTGGGTCAGATGTCCGAGGTGTTGTTCATGCTGCTGATCCCGGTATTCCTGAATCGTTTCGGGATGAAGACGACGCTGCTGGTGGGCATGCTCGCCTGGGCGGTGCGCTACGTCCTGTTTGCCTTTGGCAATGCGGGCGATCTGGTGAGCCTCCTCCTGGTGGGTATCGCACTGCACGGCGTGTGTTATGACTTTTTCTTTGTCTCGGGCCAGATCTACATTGACTCCAAGGCGGGGCCGCAGATCAAGAGCGCCGCCCAGGGGTTGATCACGCTTGCGACCTATGGCGCCGGCATGTTGATCGGGTTCTGGGCCGCGGGGAAAATCACCGACCTGTATGTAACGGGGCCGGGAGCCCACGACTGGAAGTCCATCTGGCAATTCCCCGCCGCCTTCGCCGCGGTCATCTTCGTGTTGTTCGCGCTCGCGTTCCGGAATGAAAACGTGCGCTATGAGAAATCGTGAAACCTGAGAAAATCAAGTGGGCGCTCCTGGGTGGAGGAGCGGGCTCACTCATCGGAATCGTCCATCGCATCGCCGCCGGCATGGGCGACGATTACCAGTTGACCGGCGGCGTATTCAACCGGGATCGCCACACCAGTCTGCAGTTGGCGCGTGACCTCGGCCTCGATCCGAAGCGGACGTACGCGGATCTCGATGCAATGATCGCGGCTGAGAAGGCGCTGCCCGAGGCCGAGCGGGTCAAGGTTGTGACCGTGGCCACGCCGAACTACCTGCACTTCGAGATGGCCCGCCAGCTCATCGAAGGCGGGTTTCACGTCATCTGCGAGAAACCGGTGACAGCGACGGCCGCCGAGGCCGAGACGCTGGCGGCCCTGCTGAAATCACGCAAGTTGATTTTCGCGGTCGCGCACACCTACACCGGTTACCCGATGGTCCGGCAGATGCGCGGCATGATCGCCGCCGGCCTGATCGGCCCCATCCAGAAGATGGATGCGCGGTACTACCAGGGCTGGATCAACGCGGTCATCCATGATCCGGCGAAGCGCGGGACGGTCTGGCGCCTGGACCCCAAACAGGGCGGGCAGAGCAGTTGTGTCGGCGATATCGGCGTGCACGCCTTCAATTTGATTGAGTACACGACGGGGCTGCAGGTCCGGCAACTGCTGTCGGATCTGGAAACCCTGTATCCGGATAACACGCTCGATGTGGACGGTTCGATCCTGTTGCGATTCGGGCAGGGCGTGAAGGGCGTGTTGTGCGCCAGCCAGATTGCCACGGCTGAGGAGAATAACCTCCGCATTGCGGTCTATGGCCGCACGGGCGCCCTGAAGTGGGAGCAGGAGAATCCCAACCGGTTGGAGTTTCTTCAGGAAGGCAAGCCGCTGCAGATCCTCACGCCGGGGCACGAATACAACCTGCCGCAGGCCCGGCAGGCCGCGAAGCTGCCCCCCGGACATCCGGAAGGGTTTATTGATGCCATGGCCAACATCTACCGGGGTGCCGCCGAGGCCATCAATGCGCAGGCCGTGGACCCGGGGGCATACCCTGACATCGACGCGGGGGTGCGCGGGATGCGGTTCATCGAGGCGGTGTTGAAGTCATCCCGCGATGGCAACGTTTGGGTGCCCATATAGGGCAGGCCAGGTCGGGCGCGGTCGTCCCACCACCGGCACAGCCGCGGGGCGGCGACGGTTGACCGCCGCGGGCCGTTCCAACTCAACTCCGGTACGGCTGCCGGCCGAACCCCTGCACGGCGATGCCCTGCGATCCCAACACATCGTGTTGGAGCGAATACATCGCCGCGGCGGCCGCGTCGATTGCCTTCACGAACGCGAGCGAGCCCTGCAGGATAGGGGCCAGGCGCTCCTTGTCCTGCAGGCGCGCCTTCGGATATTCGTGCTCGAGGACGAGGACCGTTTTGGCCGGGTCGATATCCAACAGCTCACGGGCGGCCAACTGGTGATCGAGCCAGTCCACCGTTCGATTCTGCAGGTAACCCAGCGGATCGTGCCGGGCCGTGCCGGGTAGCTCGTGCTCGGCAAACACCGTCTGTTTCTTCCAGGCGTTGACCTGGTCAGCCGGGTTGGGGGAGGGCTTGCCCTTGATCCAGTCCCCACGTTGCAGGGTCTGGCCACCGTAGCCCCAGGCGGCAACACCGCGTGAGTCGATGACCTGTCCTTTGACATGGAAGCCGTCGATCAGGAACCCGTACCCTTCCTCTTTCAGATACTGAAAGATGGAGCGGCTGTCCTGTCCCATGAGAATGGCATGCGAGGGATCATAGTGAATGCGGAACTGGTCACCTACGCCGTGCCGCTCGCAGATCCGGTGCAAGGCGATCCAGGGGCCCGGCGCATACGCCAGGTTGTTGTGCCATCGGTCGAGCGTCGTCCAACCCGGCATGGGGCAGTGCTCCACGCGGAATACCAGCCCGCGGGCCTTTGCCTCGGCAAGCAACGGAATGAACTCGGATTCGAACATCTCGAGGTTGGCATCCATCTCCAGGTTGGGATTGCGCCCCACGAAGCCGCAGACCGCCCGGGTGCCCAGCAGGACCGCGGCATCGAACACCCGCAGCATGAATTCCCGCTTGCGCTCCCGGGAGCCGGCATCCGCCGCCAGCATATTGTCGAAGTAGCCCAGGTCTGACAGGCCGACGCCGGTCTGGCGGATTGCCGCGCCCACCCGCGCCGCGCGTGCCTCGTCAAACGGCTCGCGCAGATCGAGGGTATTGGCCACCGGATCCAGCATGGCTTCCGGCGGCACATCCGTGCGGCTCGGATGTAACGCGGCCGACAACTGAATGTTCGGACTGCCTATGTCGCGCGCGAACTGCAACCACTCCTCGATCGCAACATCGGGATCCGCGTCCCGTTTGTCCCGCGGTGTCAATTCCTGCAATGCCGCCGTCAACACACTCAACTGCATGATCCGGGGCTGAAATTGCTGTGCTGCCATGCGTCCTTCGCCTTCTGACACGACCGGGCGGCACGCCCCGGTTACGGTAATCCATTATAGCGCCTCGGCCGTGTAATCCATTACAAATTATGCGCCCACCAAGGCGTCGCGCGCATAGGCGAGACACTTTCCAACTTCTTCAGTCGCGGTGCCGGTACCCGGGTACTCATATTCAATGTACGCGGGAATAGGGTAGTGCTCGCGTTTGAGAAGCTGCAGCACCGCGGTGATGGGCGTGTCGCCCTGGCCGAATGGCACGTTGGGCCCGTCGTTCTTCTTCCGGTCCTTGACGTGCAGGTTGGTGATTTTGTCGTGGTACTTCTGAATGAACTCGACCGGATCGAAGTTGCCGGCCGTGAAGTGACCAATGTCCAGGTTCACGCGGTAGAGCTTCGACATCGCGAGCCCCGCTTCGAAGCTCGCGGGCGTGGCGAATTGATTCGGATCTGACACGTTGGAATGGCCATGCAGACCGAGCGGCAGGCCCGCCTTCTCGAAGAAGGGCACGGCCCGCTTTGCCATGGTCAAGGTTGTCGACACGGTCATGACCTTTGCGCCGAGCGCGTGTGTCATCTCGATTCCACGCGCAATTTCGGAATCGTTGCATTGGTCATTCAGGCCGAAGTTGAAGGCGAAGATCCGAATGCCCGCGGCTTTGAATTTGGCTCCGTGCGCCTTCATGTCGTCGAGCCCGGGCCCCAGTCTCCACGTGCGCACAGCCTCCTGGTGAGCGGCACCCGAAGTCGGTGGCCATAGATTCGCCGGCCACAGGCTCGGCTCCCACATTTCGCATTCCGTGATGCCGAGCTGACGCATCGCGGCGATCATTTTTTCGGTCATGTCGCCTGGCTTGCCCAGCATTTCGCGGAAGCTGTAAGTCTGGACACCGAGACGAACGCCATCGTCCTTCTTGTCGGCCGCGAAGGCGCCCAGGGCGCCCGTCAGGGCCGCGCATCCCGGCACACCCATTGCCGCCAGCCACAGGAAATTCCTTCTCGAATGCATTGTGCGCCCCCCTTCGTCAGTGGTGTGTCCGACAGATCCGCGGTCCCGAAATACTGTACGCTGCAACCGATTTCACGACAACGCACCAGTGTAAATGACTTCCAGCAGAGCTTCGATCGGGTTTGGTGAATTCGTCACGTTGACCGCGGTGTTGATGGCGATCCAGGCGATTGCCATTGACGCGATGCTGCCGGCTCTCCCGGCGATCAGCCAGGAGATGCTGACCCCTGGTGACAATCGCGTGCAGTGGGTGGTGACCGCCTATGTGCTGGGCATGGGCGCGGGTCAATTGATCTGGGGCTCGTTGTCGGATCGTTTCGGGCGGCGCCCGGTGTTGATCTGCGGCCTGACCGTCTACGGTATCGCCGCGCTTGCCTGCGCGCTCACACGGAATTTCGAGATGCTGTTGGTTGCGCGCCTGGTGAATGGGCTTGCGGCCGCGTGTTCCGTGGTCGTTCGATCGGTGATCCGGGATATGTACTCAGGGCGGTCGATGGCTCGCGTGATGTCTCTGACCTTCATAGTCTTCATGGTGATTCCGATTCTGGCGCCGACGCTGGGGCAGGGCATTCTGATGCTGTGGCCCTGGCGCGCGATCTTCGTGCTCTTCTGTGTGTTCTCCACCGTGGCAATGATCTGGGCAATGTATCGCCTGCCTGAGACCCTGCCCGTGGAACGGCGGCAGACACTTTCTCCGCGCCACCTGGTTGCCGCTGCCGGTATTGCGCTCGGAAACCGGATCTCTCTGGGCTACACGCTGGGAGTGGCGGTGAGCTTCGGGTCAGTGTTGGCGTACGTCGCCATGGCACCGCAGATCTTCGGTTCCGTGTTCGGGCACCTCAGCTGGTTGCCGGGGATGTTCGCATTGTGTGCTCTGGCCATGAGCTTTGCCTCCTACCTGAACTCCCGGCTGGTGGAGCATCTGGGCATGCGCTTCATTTCGCACTCTGCTTTGATTGCATCGATCGCCACTTCCCTGTTGCATTTCCTGGTGGTGCTCGAAGGCTATGAGCGCCTGTGGACGTTCGTACTGTTCCAGGCTCTCGCCATGGGCTGCTTCGGACTCATGGCGTCAAATTTCGGAGCCATGGCCATGGAGCCGGTCGGTGCCGTGGCCGGCGCTGGGGCCTCGCTCCAGGGGTTTGTGACGACCTCCGGCGCGGCCATTATCGGCGCCGCGATCGGCAAGGCGTTTGACAACTCCACCCTGCCGTACACCATCGGGGTCCTGAGTTGTGGCGTGGCGTGCCTCGTGTTTGTGTTGGCAGCCGAACAGTGGCAGCTCTTCAAGCCGCATTCCGGTCCCCCGCACGTGCGTATCGCTGCGCAGTCCACAGGCCCACCAGGGCAAGCGCAGCGCCTGCGATGATATCCACGAGATAATGGAATCGCAGGTACAGGGTAGATAGCCAGAGGACTATGCACGGGCCCAGGACCCACCAGAAGCGCCGCCTCCAGTGCCGCCAATCAAACAGCAACAAGTACAGGGAGGCGGCTACGTGGACGCTGGGAAACACATCTACGGCGTTACTGCCGCGGTTTACCAGTCCGAGGGTTGAATCGAGTAGTAGGGGACCTTGCAGGGCCGTCTGGAAGGTCATGAACAGGTGGGGACCGCCGGCCGGCAGGAGCGTGTAGCTCATCAACGCGATTCCGTAGATGGTGAACAGGCCGGTGATGCACTTGCGGAAGGTGGGTATATCCCGGAAACAGTAGTGTCCAGGGCCTGCGAGCAGGTAGTAGAAGAAAAACAGATACCCGGCCATGGCAATGTTTTCCAGCCACGGCCGCAGCAACGGTTCCCACAGAACCGCGGGTGTTTCTCCGAACAACTCGCGGTCCCAGTTGAGCAGCAGCGCATCGACGCGCGCGGTGCCCATCAGCGGGACCGCGATGCCCATTGAGAAGAAGCAGATTCCCATCGACACGTAACAGAACGCCAGGCGGATCCGCCAGCGATCGGGTGTTGGATTGCGTTCCGTCCACAGGATCATGCAGACGGATGCGGCCAGGCATCCAAAGAACACGGCGGCCCAGAATCGCGCGGGGGCGTCGATCAACAGGCGCGTTCCCGTCACGATGAGAAATGCGTTGAAGATCCATTCGTGCGGCAGGACCGCCGCGGCTATTTTGCGTGCTGCCATTTCTGAGCGCGGGCTTCGGCTTCCGTTTTCGAGTCCAGCGGTTCGCCGGACACAGTGTCATTGACAGCCTGCACGATGGCGGGCGGCGTGGCCGAACCCGCCGGCCGGTAGCCGGCATTCCCGGCAGACGTGTTTGTCAGCCGCGCCATGACCATCAACTTCCAGGAACCGGTCTCGTTACAAGCGAGCCCCGCCAACTCCTGCAGGCGGAACGTGCGGCAGTACTCTCCGCTTTTGGAAAGGAAGGTGATACCGATCTGCACCGGTCTGTTGGTTTGGTCGCTGGCCAGCTGCGTCGAAAGCGCGCGCTGCAGGGTGCCCGATCCGATGAGTTGCGCGTCAGTCTCCGGTTTGTTGCGCAGGTAGGTGACGAGCTGCAGCGCCAGCGCGCCGAGGATGAAGCTGGCCGCCAACGCAATCCATCTGGGAGGTTGGCGCGTTGGCGCGCGTCGCCCCCGCAGTGGCACCACGTTGGATGACGATGGCCAACTGTCGTCAGCACGCCGTTTTGAATCCCGAGGCGCTGATTGCGCCGCTGATCGCGCCGCGGCGATCAGCCGATCGGGCACCGGCTCCTCGAGCACGGGTTCGAAGCTTTTGTGGACCGCATTTTTGAGGTCGCGATGGGACGCCACCCGCCGGGCGATTTCAGGGTCGCGGTTGATGGCGTCCTCTATCTGTTTTCGTTTGATATCGTCGAGCTCGCCATCGGCGAAGGCCATGAGATCTTCGTCAGAGAAAGTCATGGCAACGCTCCGAGCATTGTCTGGAGTGAGTCGCGGCCGCGCGCCAGTCGACTCGTGACGGTTCCAACAGGAACGCCGACGATTTCGGCTGCCTCCTTGTAGGAGAGGCCTTCGACGAGGACGAGGCTGATGACCTCGCGTTGCTCGTCGGGCAGGCGCGCCATGGCATCCTGGACTGAAAGGGTATCCGCCTGGCTGCTTGCGGCAGGGTCCGCCACATTTTCACCGAGCTCGGGCGCAACGAAGAGCTTCGTGCGGCGACCCCTTGCCCGGGCCTCGTCGATCCAAGCGTTGCGCAGGATGCCGAACATCCAGCTCGACAATTGCCCCTGGGGGCGTAGTTGTTCCGAGCGCGACAGGGCGCGCTCGATCGCCAGTTGAACCAGGTCGTCGGCATCCTGGACGCTGTTGGCGAGGGAGCGCGCGAAGCGTCTGAGACGCGGTAATAGCTGAACAATTTGCTCACCCAGGTCGTCTTTGACTGTCACTGCTGGCGGCTCATGTCTCTAATACGAACCGTGATGCAGGTTTCTTCCCGCGGGGGGGCGTGCTCAACTAGATTGGCTTCCATGAGAGCTCTGGTGTGCATAGTGTTGATGATACTGGTCCCGGCCGCCCGGGCGCAGATCACCTTGCCCAATGTTCGCCTTCCCGTGCTGCCACAGGTCCCGCTGACGTCGACCGTCGCGGAGGATGCCAGGACCGACCTGCGTATGCTCAGGGAAGTTCGTCGGCAGGCGGTTCGGGACCTCATACGCCGCAACCGTGCCGTCATTCAGGCAGATCGCAATGGGGCTCCCATTGTTCGTGGGGAGATCCTGGTTGTGTCTCCGGAACAGGGCGTTATCGATGCGGTTACGGCTGCCGGGTTCACAGTCCTGCGGACGCGGGTGCTGGAAGGGCTCGATGCTCAGATTGTCGTTCTGGGCGTACCTGCCGGGATGGATACGGTTCGTGCGCTGTCACAGCTGCGGGCGCTCGCGCCGTCGGCGAGCTTCGATTTCAATCATATCTACACGAGCAGCGGGGTCTCTCGAGCCGCCGTAGCGCAGGCTGCAGGCGTTTCGCCGGCGTCCGTGCCGGCAGCCGTCGCGTCTGTGACGGCGAGGGTCGGATTGATCGACACCGGCGTTGATGTGGGGCATCCCGTATTCAAGGACCTGTCAGTTCATCAACATGGTTGTGCGGCCGGGCCGGTGCCGGATGCGCATGGGACCGCGGTTGCGTCTTTGATGGTGGGGCGGTCTGCTGACTTCCACGGTTCGGCGCCAGGTGCGGAGCTTTACGCGGTGGATGTCTACTGTGGGATGCCCACTGGTGGCGCCGCGGATGCTGTTGCTGAGGCGTTCTCGTGGCTCGCGCACGAACGGGTACCCGTGATCAACGTCAGTCTGGTCGGGCCAGCCAATGTCACGTTGGAAACGATCATTCGGTTAGTTGTTGCTCGGGGTCATCTCATTGTTGCGGCTGTGGGCAATGACGGACCGGCTGCGCCGCCGTTATATCCGGCCTCGTACCCTGGCGTGGTCGGAGTTACCGCGGTGGATGCGCACCGGCGTGTGCTGTTTGAAGCAGGGCGGGGCCCGCAGGTACATTTTGCGGCACTGGGTGCTGAGATCGCTGCCGCGAAGTCGGTGCAGACGTTTGAGTTGGTGCGGGGTACTTCATTTGCCGCGCCTCTGGTGGCGGGGTTGTTGGCTGTGCGCTTGCCCGGGCCGGATCCGGCCGGGGCGCAGCGGGCTGTGGAGGGGTTGGGTCGGGAGGCCGTTGATTTAGGGGCGGCGGGCGTTGATCCCGTGTATGGCCACGGTCTCGTGGGGGCTGACCTGGCCATCGGTCGCAAGCCATGACGGATTGCGACCCCATGATTATGGAAAATAAAGAATTTTCGATGGGAGAGGGAAGGAATCGCCGCGGGCCGTCGTAGTACTTCCTGAAGGTCGCGGATGGGCCGCGGTCCCTCAGGAGATACTCATGAAAGCGAATAATCTGATTGCGACTGCTGTGGTGGCTGCGGGCCTGGTTTTCAGCGCGGGCGCTCAGGCGGGTGGGCTCGTCGGTGGGTTTGGCGGCGGAATGGGTGGAGCGCTGGGTGGTGGCATGGCCTCGGGGATGGGCACCTTCGGGGGCGGCCTCCAGGGCACGGGCATGGGCAGGAACTTCGGCGCCAGCGGGATGGGCAACGGCGCGTTGAATGCAAGCTCGAATGCCATTGGCGGCGTGAGGCAGGATGTTGGTCGTGGCAAACAGGCCGCTGACACTGGCAAACACACGGCCGCTGACAGCGGGAAACACACCGCCGACGCTGGAAAGCAGGGTGCCGTCACAGACCTGAGCAAAGCAGCCAACACGGCGGATAACACCAGCACCGGCGCCGTGGGCGGCGCCAATGCCCTGGGCAGCGCCAACGCAGTGGGCAGCGCCAACGCCCTGGGCAGCGCAGGCGCCCTGGGCAGCGCGGGCGCCCTAGGCAGCGCCAACTCTGTCGCTAGTGGCACAGCCAGCCACTCGGGCAGTGCGGCCCAGGATTCCGCCGCCGCCCCGACCGTTGGGAATTTCAGCGGTGCTGCGCAGGGTTCCTCCGCCACTGCCGCGACCGTTGGCAACTTCAGCAGTGCTGCGCAGGGCTCCTCCGCCTCCGCCACGAGCATTGGCAACATGAGCAGTGCGACGCAGCAGTCAGTGGCTTCGGAGGCGAGCTCAACTCCAACAGCATCAGCGCAGGGCAACGCCAATGTTGGCGCGAGCGCGTCAGCTAATCACTAACGGAGCAACAAACGCCGCCGGCATGGACGCTGGCGGTGTCGCCACAACGCGCGACTGGGTGCGTAGTCTTCGGGAACGCTATTAGATGGGTATGACGGGGCGATTCCGGTCCCTGCGGGGTGGTAGCCAACCACTAGCTGATACCATGGTCGACCTGTGGGTTTGTCACACCGGTTCCTGCCATGAAAATCCCCGCGTCTATCATTTGCCTGTGCTCGCTGAGCACGATGATCCAGTTGGCCTGGGCTGATGCTTCGTCCAAGGCGGCGAAGATAGCGGAGTTGATGCAGCTCACCGGAACCCGGCAGTTTCTGCATGAGGTCGACGGAAAGGCGGACCAGGAAGAGGCCGCGCGGGCCTGGGGAAGGTTTTATTCGAAGAATGTCAGCGAGGGTGACCTCGACGCCATATTGGCGTATTACCGGTCGCCGGCGGGACAGAAGGATGTGAGTGCCTCGCGGGCGGCGTTGGGGGACGTGCAGCGGTATATGGCGCAGAAGCGAGCTCCGACCGCCGCGCCCGCCGTTGCTGCCAATGGTGCGCAGACGGCTGCCGGCGACTCAGGGCTCGCGCTCCGAGGTAGCACCGGTGTTGGTTCGGCCTCCGGCGGCACGACCCGCGGTGCTGCGACTGCCGGCGCTGTTGGTCCCATATCCACCGTGCCACCGTCGGCGGCCGAACGCCCTTGGGACACGGCACCCCGCGCACCTGACGGGCGCGTTGTTCCCAGCCCCTCGTCGCCCGAGCAATGCGACGTTCCACCAACATCGGCACCTGGTACTCATGCAGTGCCATCGAGCGGCAAGTCAGTAGTCTGCATTTGCACAGACGAAAAGGGCATCCTCACTCGGGAACCGGTCATTGCTGAATCCTCCGGTGACCCGCGAGTTGACTCCGGCGCGATCAAAATGGCCCGCGTCGATTCGGGCCGCTACATCCCACCGACCGTGGATGGTCACCCCCAAAGTGCCTGCTTCCGGTTTGCCATTGATTTCAGTCACCACCAGTGAGTCGCCCGTGTGCCGGTACCGATAGTCAGGTAGACTGACATACCAACCCGGTCTGATCCTGTGCGGAAGTCTCATGGAAAATTTCGCGAGCCTGATGAGTGTTCTGGCACTGGCCACGGCGCCCACGGATGCAGCCAGACTTCCGCCACCCACCGTTTTCCCCGCTCCCGGCACCTACTTCAATACGACCTCCCTGTCGTTGCGCGACGAGGTGCCTGGCACTGAGATTCACTACACCTGGGACGGCAGTGAGCCGACCGCGAGTTCGCCGGTATACGACCAGCGCGAAGTGCTTTTTATCGGTGGCGTGTATGACGGCAACAAGGGATTGCAAACCGGTTATACCCTGCGCGCCATCGCCATCAAAAATGGAATGGCTCCGAGTGAGCCCGTAACGTTCTCCTACCGGGTGGAACGACGCGATCGCACGGCCTACCTCTCGGAGGAGGTCGCGCCCGGCGTGCGCATGATCCGCGACTCCGACAATGACAAGATGTTTCTCATCCGCGGGTCCAAGCGCTATGCGTTGGTCGACAGCGGGATGGGTCGGGGCGAGTTGCGGAACTACATTTCCCAGTACACGGGCGGGTTGCCGCTGGTAGTGATCTTCACTCACAGCCACGGCGATCACATCGGTCAATCAGATCAGTTCATCGCTGATTCCACGGAATACATTGGCGCGGGTGACCGCGACGCGACGGCCGACTTCCTGCAAAAGCATGGAGTCACACAAAAGCTGATCGGCTCACACCTCAAAGCCGTGAATGACGGCGACGAGGTGGACCTGGGCGACCGGGCGCTGGAGATCGTCGCGGTGCCGGGTCATACGCCCGGTTCCCTCGTTGTTCTGGATCCCTCGACCGGGAACCTGTTCACCGGCGACTCCGTCGGCAACAACTCCTATCTGCCGCCGGATGTGTTGTGGATGCAGTGGGTGACGCAGCCCCTGGACCAGTATTTCTCGACGGTCCGCACGGCCCGCCTGCGATTGGCTGATCGCGTCAAGTTGATCATGACCGGCCACAACGATCGGCCACTCGTGGGTACAACCTATCTCGACAACCTCGAGAAGGCTCTACAGCGCGCGATGGATGAGGGCAATGACGCGCTCGTTCCGTCCTTTCGCCCCCGCGGTATCAAGCAGATTGTTGTCGGCGACCGGTTCACCGATCCCAACTGGTTCGGCATCAATGTCAACGCGCAGACTTTTCTACCGGCACCACCGGATGAGATCGCCAGCTTGACGCTCATTGATCTTCACGGCGCCACGCTGACCAGCCGCTTCAACCCCACGACGCACGACTACCAGGCCAAGGTGTCAGGCTCCGGCCCCATCACAATTGCGGTGCAGCCTGCCTCATCACGAGTGCAATCAGTCACCGTGAACGGTGACCCCGTTCAGCCAGGCGTGCCGGTTGATATTTCCTACAGGGGCCGCAAAGACGTGGTCGCCATCAGCATCACGGCGCATGATGGCAAAACAACCAGTGCCTACCGGGTGAGCTTGTCACGCTGAAGTCCGCTTCAGGCCCTTCCGGTGCGGGGCCCGGCGATCAGCCAGATGATGAACCCCAACACGGGCAGCAGGACGACGAGCACGGTCCACAGGACCTTGCGCTCCGTGGATGCGCCGCTTTGAAAGATATTCACAATCGCCCAGATGTCCGCGACGAGGACGAGAATGCTCCACAGGCTGCCGTGGCCGTAATACATGACTGTTCCTTCTTCTAGATGACCTTCAGTACAAAGAACTGAACCTCGATCTGGGTTCCGAAGTCCGGGTGCCCGGGAAGATAGGGGAGGTTGGCGGAGTTGAACACGGACGACCAGAGGCCCTCGGCCTCGAGCCCCGCGAGCAACTTGCCGAATTCCCGTTGCACCACGAGATCCGTGCGGTGCGAAAGCACGAGAATTCCCCCCGGTCTTACGACCCGGCACAACTCACGGAACAGGCTGTCCCCTGAAATGTAAGAGAGCACGCCAACGCAGATGGCGGCATCAAAGTGTTGGTCAGGGAAAGGCAGAGGTTCGAGCAGGTCGGTCCGGACCAGCGACGCATAAACCCCTTTCTTCGCGGCGCTTTCCAGTGAGGGCGCCGAAATGTCGATGCCGTGGAGTGTCTCGAATCCAACGCGCCGCAGATCCAGCCCGGTGAGACCCGTGCCGCAGCCGACATCCAGAACCGTTGATGTCGAGCTGACATACCGCGCGAGCAGATCTGCGGCCACCGCGGGAGCCTGATATCCCCAGGCATTCAACAGCGTTTGATCGTAAGTCGGCGCCATCTCATCATACTGCTGCATGACTTCGGCGCTGTCGGTGCTGGGCTTACCGGCCCAGTCGTATTTGTCTCTCATGCAGGAAATCCCAATGCGCCGGCATCGATGCAACACTGCGCTCGACGCCCGTACGCAATTCTTCCAGTCTGGTATGGATCTTGTGTTGATCGACGCTGTCGACCAACGGGTCGTAGCGGCGCGGGACAATGTTCTGGCCGATCATGACGGACAGCCAGCTCATCACTGGAAACAACTCGGCATCGTCGCGCAGGATGCGGCCATGACTGCGGAACAGATCGATCTTTTCCAACAGCGTATCGGTGAGCGTCGTGGATCTGCACTGCTCCCAGAACGCACCGGATCGCTCGGTCTGTGAGTAATGCAGGAGCAGGAAGTCGCGCACCCGCCCGAACTCGGACTCGAGGATGCGGTTATAGCGTTCAATTTCGGCCGTGGCGAAGTCGCGATCCGGGAAGAATCGCAACAACATCGCGATGCCGCGTTGGATCAGATAAATACCCGTGGCTTCCAAGGGCTCCAGGAACCCCGCCGCCAGGCCGAGCGCGACCACGTTGCGGCTCCAGGCCTTGCGGCGCCGCCCCGGTGTGAAGCGAAGTGACATGGGGGGTGTGAGCGAGCGGCCGTCCAGGTTTGCCAACATGGTGGCTTCGGCCGCCGCATCAGTGATGAAGTCACTGCTGTAGACATAACCGTTGCCATTACGATGTTGGAGCGGAATCCGCCATTGCCAGCCGGCCTCCCGCGCGGTGACGAGCGTGTACGGGTCCGGCGCGCTGGCGGGCTCGCTGTGTACGACGAGCGCGCGGTCGCAGGGCAGCCACCGGCTCCAATTCTCGTAGCCGGTCCCCAGCGCCTCTTCAATGAGCAGGCCGCGGAATCCGCTGCAATCAATAAAGAGATCCGCGGCAACCGACTCTCCGCCCTCGAGGGTGACCGACTCAACAAATCCACTCTCGGGATCCAGGCGGGCACCGAGCACGTCACCCCTCGTTCTCTTCACGCCACGAGCTTCCGCAAAGCCGCGCAGATACTGTGCGAAGCTCGAGGCATCGAAGTGGAGGGCGTAGGTGATCTTGTTGAGCGGTGTGTTGGGCGCATGTACGGGCCGTGTGAATCGGCCCTGCATTGCCGCCACGGCCTGGATGGAGTAGTCCTCCAGCGGAGCCGCATCGCCGGCCAGGAACATCTTCAGCCAATAGGCCTGGAAGGGAATGCTGCCAATGCCCGGCCCCGTGGGGCCGAACGGATGGAAATAGAAGTGGCCCGGACGGGTCCAATCCCGATAACCAATACCGAGCTTGTAAGTCGCCTTGACGTCCCGGACCAGGTCATCCTCGGCAATCCCGAGTTGGCGTATGAAGTCCATGATGGGTGGGACCGTCGCCTCGCCCACGCCCACCGTACCGATCCGGGCGGACTCGATCAGCCGGATCTCGATCCCCATTCCGTGGAGGGACTTCGCCAGCCCGGCCGCAGCCATCCAGCCGGCTGTGCCGCCTCCAACGATGGCTATTTTGCGGATCCGTCTATCGGTCATTGGGTTGCCTCGGGCGGCACAATAACGCAATATCGTGGGCGCAGCACGCGCTCGAGGGCCGTGCCGGACATAAGCAACGATGCACGTTAGCCGCGGGCTCCCGCCTTGCGGCAGCCGGAGCCCTCACGCAATGCATTCATCCGTCCACCAGACAGAAAGTCTGCTTTTCCACGTTCTGCTGCAACTGATCGTGATGATCGCCGCGGCGCGGATTGCCAATCAGTTGCTGCGCCGCCTGGGCCAGCCAGGGGTGATCGGCGAGATCATTGCCGGCCTGTTGTTGGGGCCCTCCTTATTCGGTCACCTTTTCCCGCAGGCTTCGGCGTTCCTGTTTGCCGCACCCGGGGTAGGGCCGCCCACCACCATCATCAGCCAGATCGGGCTGGTGTTGCTGATGTTCCAGATCGGAGCGGACTTCGAATTCGGGCACCTCACGCAGAAACGCAATCGCCTCGGGATGATCAGCATCGCCGTATGCTCCATTGGCGTGCCGTTCGCGCTGGGGTTCCTCATTGGCAAATCAACGGCGTCGATTCTGGCTCCCGGCATCGACAGTCTCACCTACAGCCTGTTTTTCGGGGTGGGGCTGGCTATTACGGCCGTGCCGATCCTGGGCCGCATCCTGCGCGAGTTCGATCTGACGAGCACCGAGATCGGAGTCGTCGCCATCTCGGCCGCAGCCCTCAACGATGTGACCGGTTGGGTGTTGCTTGCGGGGATTTCAGCCTACGCCTCGGCGCAGTTCTCCGCCGGGGACATCAGTCTCCAGGTCGGCGGCATCGTGCTGCTGGGCGTATTTTCGTTGTTTGTGTTGCGTCGCCTGGTCGCATGGTTGCTCGTGAAGATGACGCTGGAGGACGGTCGCGTGCCATTGAACCTGATGGCGATCATCATCCCGATGATATTCGCCATGGGTATCTGCACCTACAAGTTGGGTATCTTCACCATCTTCGGTGGCTTTCTGGCGGGTTTGCTGTTTCACCATGACAGGAAGTTTGTCGAGGCCTGGCGCACCCAGGTGGGCAACTTTGTGTTGGTGTTCTTCCTTCCGGTGTTCTTCACATTTACCGGCCTTCGCACCAACGTCCTCGGTCTGACCAGCCTCTCAGACTGGTCGTGGCTGGCTGTCGTCCTGACAGCCGCGATCTTCGGCAAGATCATTCCGGTATATGTCGCAGGGCGCAGCAGTGGTTTCAATTCCCAGGAAGCGGTTGTCCTGGGCTCCCTGATGAATACCCGCGGACTCATGGAGCTGATTGTGCTCAACATCGGCTTCGACATGGGGTTCATTCCCCAGAATGTCTTCACCATGTTGGTCATCATGGCCGTGGTGACAACCATCATGACGGGACCACTGCTGCGGATTTTACTGCCGCGGGCAGGCTATCGCATACCTGCGGGCATCGAGGCTTGACGTAGTCCGATCAGCGCTCGGCAACGTGGGCCAACAGGCCAGTCTGGCCGACGGCGACGTGCTCTGCAAGAACGTGGCCGTCCGGATAGTCGCCGTCGTTCTGGCGGCGGAATGGAATGGGCGGCTCGTCAAACAGGTGCGTGAGACGTCGGCGCCAGGCTGATTTCTCAGCTAGTACGCGCGATGTGCTGATGCGGCCGCTCCCATAGATCGCATGAGTGCGCAGCACATCCATTCCAGCGAAGAAAAGTGTGCCGTGGGTGATTGGAAACAACAGTTGATCCAGTGGCCCGTTGATACCCCGGGGCAAATAGTCTTCCGCGGGTCCGCCGACAGTCACGCACAGCATTGCGCGCTTGCCTTGCAGACCGCCGGCGCCGTAGCGGTAACGGTTACCTTCGCCCCGATACCCGTATGCGAGCCCATAGGCAAAGACCCGATCCACCCAGCCTTTCAGGATGGCCGGCATCGAGAACCACCACAGCGGAAACTGCAGTATCAGAGCATCCGCCTCGAGCAGCTTGCGCTGCTCTGACTCGACGTCGGCCCGCTGTTGAGATGTGGAATAGGCATGACCGGATTCAGTGATAAAGCACAGCCGCTCGCGGTTGACGCGAACCGGAAAGTCATCCGCATCGTATACGGCCTTCCAGCGCATGCCGTACAGGTCTGACAGACTCACTGTATGGCCCTGCTCACGCAGGACTGCGACGGACTCGTCGACCAGACAGCGGGTCAACGACGTCGGCTCAGGTTGGGCGTGCACAATCAGGACATTCATGGGGGCTCAATGTGCCCGATGGCGAGCTATAGTGGAAATGAATTGATTCAATACCGGCCATAGTTATGGACAATAGTCATGAACAATATGCGTAACTTCGACCTCAACCTGCTGCTCACCCTCGAGGCCCTGTTGACCGAACGCAGCGTGACCCGCGCGGCGCGTCGCCTGCATTTGAGTCAGCCGTCCGTGAGCGTCCAATTGCGCAAGCTCCGGCAGTTCTTCGATGATCCATTGCTGTCGGTTGCGCCCGGCGGAATGGTCCCGACCGCGCGAGCGCTGTCGTTGCTGCCTGGTTTGCGTGCCACGCTCGGCGACATGCGCCGCCTGTTGAGTCAGAAATCCTCTTTCGATCCCGACAGCGCACATTGCACCTGGCACATCGGTGGCTCGGACTATCCGGAAGCGGCGATTCTCCTGCCACTGCTCGGGCACCTGCGTCGCCGCGCACCCGGAATCTCAGTCGCTTCGGTACAGGGCGGTCACGCGAGGATGTTCAAGTTGCTGGACAGCGGCGCAATTGACCTTGCTCTCATGGCATTGGACCGGGTGCCTGAGCATTTGCACCACGAGGTCCTGTTTGAGGAGCGCTACGTTCTGACTGTCCGCAAGGGGCATCCGGCTCTCAGACGTCGGCTGACAGCGAGGCAACTGGCCGAGCTCGAATTCGTCATCATGTCGCCTGAGGGCGGCGGCTTCAGAGGGGTGACAGATCTGGAACTGGAGCGGCTCGGATATCAGCGGCGGGTGATTGTTTCCACTCAACACTTCCTGTTCATTCCCGAGGTAGTGGCCAGGTCCGACCTCGCTGCGATGCTGCCCTCGCGCCTGGCCCGCAGCCGCGCAGGCGAGCTGCGGATCGTCGCGGCACCCTTGCCACTACCCGCCTTCGAGATGGCCATGGTCTGGCACGATCGAACTCAGTCGGACCCTGCACACGAGTGGTTGCGTCAACAGGTGCGATTGGCGGTATAGCGTTCGCCACAGCCGGGGTCCCGCTCGAATCGCGTCACCGGATTGTCACCGGCTGCGACCATTTTGACCCGTTTCAAACCAGCGCGACCTTACGCCCGCTCCCGGGCTACGCCTATTGTGAGCGCAACACAGGCTCACCAAAGGTGGAACATCTCATGTCCTCTAAACTCGACACGCTCCCGAGCTCGTTCAAGACGACCGGATCGAAGTACTCCTACAGCCTGAAGCGCTGGAATGCATTCGATGCGTGGCAGGAGCACGTCCGCAAGTCAGCGGCCTCCGTGGGTAGCGCACTCTCTGTGCGCCCGGACCGTGATCTGCGGCGGGTGGTGGTAGCAGGCTGACCGTGTCCGCATCACTGTCAGTCGACAAAGCGCCGAGCTCCTGGCAACTGCTGTTGGAGATTGCGCTCGTGCTCCTGATGTCGGCCATGGCGGAAGCACAGACCGGCTTTGAAGCTACGACGCCGCCCGGACCAACATCGCGAGGGGGTCACGATGACAGAGCGGGCGGCGTCGAAATCGAGCGAGGGGGTCACCCGACGAGATAGATATTGCAACGGGCGTGCCAGCGCGCGGATGCTGCGCTGAAGCCCTGAAGCATCGAGCACAGGGCATCGCCTGCACCTCTCCTGCCCAGCATCCTTCCGACTTGCACCCTGGAAGGGCGGATGTTGGTTTTCATCCAGTGTGCGGGCGCACCGGAGGCCGTCGCAGTGCTCAGGCGGAAGGCGGATTTTGTTCTCGGCTCCTGTATGCTATAAGACAGCATCCGCAGCAGCATTTTCTCGCTGGATACTCAATTGTTGGCGTGGAAGCAACGAGCACAGGCCCGCCGCCTCACGATTGGCGCGCGCCGCGCACTTCTCCTGTGCGTGGTGCTGTTGTCCGTTTCGCTCAATGCGTTTATCGCGCAGACCCACGTCGATGCCACACAGCAGGTCGCGGCGGCCGCACACGGCCATGCCGCGGGGCCGTCATTCGAATATGACACTCGTGGCGACCTGTGCGCACTTTGTCAAATTGCATCGCACGCGGCGCCACTGCTGTTTGGCGGCCAGTCGCAGCTCGCGGTCAGTCCGACCGCGGTGCATGTTGATGTTGGTGACGGATACGACTCTCCTGCGCTGATTCTTGCCCACCGCGGCCAGGCGCGTGCGCCCCCGCCTTCCCTGATCTGATCCAATCCCCAAAAGTCAGCGTGTAGCAAGGCTACCCGCTATTAACAGATCGGCAGGCTGCCGCCGGACGGCAGGCCTGTGTACAGGGCTGGAAAATCAAAATGCGTAGCAATTTTCGCGGCAGTGGTGCCGCATTGGGATCCTTTTGTCTGCTGGTTTCCGTCGCGCACGGCGCGGAGCCCGCGGACGCCATCGCCTCGGACACCGATGAACCAATGCGTACCGTGGTGGTCACCGGGTCGCCCATCTCCAATGACCCGGACAAGTTGTCAACAATAGTCGAGAGCGTATCCCGGGATCAGATCATCCAACGCGGGGGCGCCAGTCTCGCGGATGCCTTATCGGATGTCCCGGGCGTGAGCGCCACCACGTTCGCCTCGGGGGCGAGTCGACCGGTCATTCGCGGCTTCGACGCGAACCGCGTGCGTACCCTCGAGGATGGAGTAGGGTCATTTGATGTATCAGACGTCGGTCCGGATCATGGTGTACCGGTAGACCCCTTGTCGGCACAGAGAATCGAGGTTGTGCGCGGCCCGGGCACTCTTCGTTATGGCAGTCAGGCTATTGGCGGGGTGGTCAACGCAATCAACGATCGCGTGCCTACCAGGCTGAATGACGGGCCGCTGAGCGGCGAGGTCGACGGCGGTTACGGCACTGGGTCGGACAGCAAGGATGCCGCGGGGATGGTGGACGGTACCGTCGGTCACTTCGGCTTGCATGCGGATGCATTCGGGCGACGTACTCATGACTACAGCATTCCCGATGGCGTTCAGACCAACTCATTCTTCAGGGGCGATGGTTACTCTGGCGGTGGCTCGTATTTCTTTGGCGACCAGAATGCGAGTCGCGTGGGCGTGGGAGTGGTCCACTATGACGCGAAGTACGGAATTCCGAGCGATACCACCTGGATCGACATGCATCAGACCAAGGAACTGTTGCGTTCGTCATTCGCCCTGGGATACGGGCCTCTCAAAACCCTGAATGTGGAGGGCGGCTACGGCGATTACAACCACAAGGAGCGCAACCCGGACGGCACCACCAATTCCACCTTCCTGGACAAGGAGTGGGACAGCCGCGCCGAGTTGATTTTCGATGCCATGGGGCCGCTGAGTGGTTCGGCACTCGGTGTGCAGTTTCAGCACAAGGATTTCTCGGCCATTGGCGCGGATTCCTCGTATCTGTTCCCCACGACCACCCGGTCCGCGGCCGCGTTCTTCTTCACCGAGCTACCTGTAAATCAGCAATTCAGGTTCCAGGCGGGAGCGCGGGTGGAGGACGTAACGGTGAATGGCACGCCGAGTACGGATGTTGCAACAGAGCGCGGGTTCACACCCATCAGTGGCTCGATCGGTGCACTCTATGACATCGCGAAAGGCGTACACATTGGCCTCACTGCATCGAGTGCTGCCCGCGCTCCAGGGCAGACGGAGCTCTTTGCTCGCGGTCCGCACGATGGCCCCCTGACGTTTGAAACCGGTGACCCCTCACTGAAAATCGAACGAGCCAACTCCCTGGAGGCAAGCCTGCGCATCCACCAGGAGAAGGTCACCTTCGAAGGCTCGGTATGGGGCGCGAAGTTTCAGAACTATATCTACGGCGCCTTGACGGGTCGCACCTGTGATGATGACGGAGTGTGCTCCGAAGGAAACGATGAAGAATTGCGCGAGCTCATCTACGGACAGGTCGACGCCACGTTCTATGGAGTGGAAGGCAAGTCCACCGTGACAGTTCTCGGCGATGAGTCCGGGAAGTTGGAAGCGCTCGCGTTGGGAGACTATGTGCGGGCGAAGCTCAGCGACGATGCAGGCAACGTACCTCGCATTCCTCCGTACCACATCGGGGCGGGGCTGCAGTGGCGCAGCCCGATGTGGGATGCACGCGTGCTGGCCAAGTACTCAGGCAGTCACGACGGTGTGGCGATGTTTGAGACGACGACGGCAGGGTTCCTCAACCTGGATGCGGACGTTGCCGTCAGGCCATTGGCCGCACTGCCTGGATTCGAGGTGGCGATTGCCGGAACCAACCTCCTGAATCGGGACGAGCGCAACTCGGTCTCGTTCAACAAGGACGTTGTACTGCTTCCGGGGCGTGATATCCGTGCGCTGTTGCGCGTGAGCTTTTGAGGAAGGGTTGGCATCGCCCCGTCTGGGGCGGTGCCAACTGCACGACCGGACCCGCGCTGATTGAGCTCCCTGGACATGTTCACCAGGCCGGCGAGGGAGCTCGCCTGCATCTTGCGCATGAGCTTGCCACGATGCACTTTCACTGTGACTTCCGAGATACCCAGCTCCACGGCCACCTGCTTGTTCAGGCGCCCGGCGACCACCAGCTGCATGACTTCGCGTTCACGCAGGCTCAGTGACTGATAGCACTGCTCGAGAATCTGATCCTGCCGGAACTTGCGCAGTGCGCCGGTGCTGAGCCTCAGGCCATCCTCGATAGCTCGCAACAGCGGCTCACTCGCCAAGGGTTTGGTCAGAAACTCGATGGCGCCTGCCTTCATGGCCCGTACGGTGGCGGGTATGTCGGCCTGACGACTCATGAAAATGACCGGCATCTCGACCCGGTCTGCTACCAGCCGCTGCAGATCCAGCCCGGTAATACCGGGTAACTGTAACTCCACCAACAGGCAGCACACAGTCAGGGCGCGCGGCTGCGCCAGGAACTCCTCCGCTGACGATGCGAACCGGGGTTGCCATCCGGCTCCCCGGAACTGCGCGGCAAGCGGTTCGCGTAGGGAGGTATCACTGTCGACAATAAACACCGCCGGCGTTGGGAACGGAGTTACGGTTGCCATTTTTGGACTCCCTGAAGTGGCCTGTGGGCGAGGCCACCCATGTTCCAGCGCCGCTGGCCGCGAGGCACGCCACTTAAGGGTGACCTGGAACCTCCACCCGCAAAGCAATCAGTCAGGCGGTAACAGGACGACCCGGCGCCCGAAACGGAACGAGTCTATCGAATAGCCACCGGGGCCGAGCAGGGCCAGCGCCAATGCATCTAAAGAGGTAATGGCGGCTACCGCGATGCTTTCAGCGCCGACACTTGCCCACACAATGGCGTGAAATACGAGTGCCGCGGCCGAGGCGACCGGGGTGAGGTACCCGGCACATAGAATGACTGAAAGAATGATCGCGGCGCCCATTGCCCAACCGGGCAGGATGGCTTTGTGAGTGTAGATATCCAACAGAACGGCTCCGGCGACGGAGGCCCGCATCAGAACCAGGGCCAGTCCGGGTAATCCGGGAGGAAACATTGAGAACAGCCGTTGCACCGGCAGGAGCCTGCGCCACGCGGACACGTTGGCGTACTCCAGAGTCGGGTAGCGCCCGATACCCCTTTTGGGGGATCCTTGGACGTACCCGGTACGGTAATCAGCGGATGAAGGGCATGCCGCTTTTGTTACTCCTACTGCTGTTCTGTGTTCCCGGTAGCGCCGCGCAGATCCAGGATGATCTGACGTTGCACCAGTTGAATCATCGCGCCTTCAAGGTGACGGAGGGCGTTCCGAACGATGTCCATGCCCTCGCGCAGACAACTGACGGCACTCTTTGGATCGGCGGTCACAACGGGTTGACACGCTTTGATGGCATCCGCTTTGTGTCATACCCCGGACCGTCGGATGAGCCGCTGCAGTCGACCAACATCAGCAGCCTGATTGCCTCACCGGACGGAGGCCTGTGGATCGGATTCCGGCTGGGTGGAGTCGACTTTCTGAAGAACGGACGCCTGAGGCGCTATGGGGACCGGGACAGTCTTCCTGAGGGCACCATAGAGCAGTTCGCGTGGGATCGGGATGGTTCCTTGTGGGCGGCCGCTCGCGTCGGGTTGTTCCGTTTCAGAGGAGGGAAGTGGGAAAGGGTCACCCTCGAGTCCACTTACGGCACTCCCTATGCGGTCCTGGTTGATAAAGCCGGAACAGTCTGGTTAGGGACCGCGGACGGTTTGTTCGCTCGTCCCGCCGGTGAAGCTGAGTTTCGCGTGATTGATCGGCGGGTCCACTTCGGTCCCGGCAGGAATTCCCTGACTACCTCACCTGACGGCAGGCTCTGGGGTGTGGGCAATCACGAGATCGTCCGGATAGATGGAATGACACAGGACGACATCGTCCCTATCGTGGGCGTCTCCGGCGGTCCCGTGCTTTTCGATGCGTCTGGCAACCTGTGGGTTGTAGATGTGGGAGCCGAAAGTCTCTGGCGTGTCCTTCGGACCGAGCTGACAGTGGAAGGTCAACACGAGTTGACGGTCCATCCGGAGAAGATCTCGAGCCTGGAGGGTTTCAGCCGGGGTCTATCGTCCGCGATGCTTCAGGACAGTGAGCACAACATCTGGGTCGGCACCCAGGGCAGCCTGGATCGCTTCAGTCACAGCAACGTCGTCAAGGATATTGCGCCGCCTTGTTATGAGAACTCCGCGTCAGCGGCCGCGTTTGGCGCCGGAGATGACGGAGTGTTGTGGATGACGTGCGGCGATCCTTCCGGGGCGAGCTTGCACGAGATCAGGGGTGGAGCGATCGTGAGTCGCCAGGCTGCGCCCGCATTTTCAGTCGTGTATCGGGATACCGGCGGAACGATCTGGTTCGGTGGCCCGACTACGCTCGGTCATCTCGAGAGTGGCCGGCTCGTGAACATGCCTCTGCCACCTCAAATCCGGGGCCGCCCCCTGCAGGCGCTCGTCCGGGATCGGGACGGCGCAATGTGGGTTTCCATCAGTCGCAGGACATTGTTTCGTTGGTTGGATGGCGAATGGACCGAGTACGGCAATCTCGACGCGCTGCCGCGTGGTTATCCCATTGTTGAGACCATGGACAGCCGTGGCACGCTCTGGTTTGGTTACGTCAATGATCTCGTCGCGCGAGTCAACGGCCGCTCGGTTGAGCTGTTTGATTTGAGGCAGGATGCCGGCTTGGGCAACATCCTGGCCATTCTCGCGACGCAGGACAATGTATGGGTGGGTGGTGAGCTCGGCCTGGCGCGTTTCGACGGCAAGCGGTTTGTACCGATCCGTACTACCTCCGGTGCACCTTTCAAGGGGATTTCCGGCATTGTCCGCGCGCAGGATGGCGATCTATGGGTCAATGGTGCCGCAGGCGTCGTGCGGATCGACCACACGGAGGTTGAGCGGGTACTGCGTGATCCCACGCACGTGGTCGAGTCCGAGTTGTTCAACTACCTCGATGGCATACCGGGGACTGCGCTCCAGGTACATCCGCAACCGTCGGCTGTCCTGACGAGTGACGGGATCGTGTGGTTCTCCATGACCGCGGGTGTCATCTCGATCGATCCAACCCATCTGGTCCGCAACGGCAGGCCACCTCCGCTGACGATCTGGTCGCTGACATCGGGTGGCAAGCGGTATCCCAACCGCGGTGCCGACCTGAATCTTCCCGTTCATACCAACCAACTGCAGATTGAATACACGGCCGGCAGCCTGACGGTGCCGGAACGAGTGCATTTCAAATACGAGCTCGAAGGCTCGGACAGCGACTGGCAGGATGCGGGGACGCGGCGCGAGGCACTGTATACCAACCTGGGTCCGGGGTCCTATACATTCCAGGTCATCGCTTCCAACAATGACGGTGTCTGGAACAACACCGGCGCGGCGCTTCATTTCATGATCGCCCCGGCGTTCTATCAAACCAGGTGGTTTGACGCACTGTGCGCGCTGGCTGTTCTGGGAACGCTGGTGGTGCTGTATCAGATCCGGATACGGCAGGTTGCCGCGCAGGCGCGGGGGCGCCTGGAGGCGCGGCTCGCCGAGCGCGAACGCATTGCCCGTGAGCTGCATGACACTTTGTTGCAGGGAATCCAGGGGTTGATCTGGCGGTTTCAGGCGGCGACGGACCGCATACCGGCTGATGTGCCCGCCCGTGACATGATGGAGAAGTCGCTGGACCGCGCGGACAAACTGTTGGCTGAAAGCCGTGACCGGGTGAAGGACCTGCGTCCGACAGCGGCCGAAGTGGCCGATCTGGCCCAGGCGCTGGCGGCCGAGGGCGATCAGTTCGCACAGCTCCATCCCGTTCCATTCCGGGTCAGTGTTCAGGGCACACGACGGGATTTGCATCCGATTGTGCGCGAGGAGGGGTTCCTCATAGCACGCGAAGCGTTAGGCAACGCATTCCGGCATGCCCAGGCACGGGATATCGAGGCTGAAGTCACTTACGGCGATCGAGCGCTCCAGGTCAGAGTGCGCGATGATGGCTTGGGAATCAGCTCATCTGTATTGCAGGCAGGCGGGCGGCCAGGCCACTTCGGCCTGCTCGGAATGCGGGAGCGAGCGAAGAAGCTGGGTGGACATCTCGATGTCTGGAGCAAGCCCGGTGCCGGTACCGAGATCGACCTGCGGGTTCCCGCGCAGGTGGCCTACAGGCGGGCGAAGGCAAAAGCGACATTACGTGGATAACATCATGAGTACACCCCAGGACTCCAAGGTCATCCAGATCCTCGTAGTTGACGATCATCTGCTGCTGCGTGAGGGTATTGCCGCGGTGTTGGAAGGCCAGGAAGATATGATGCTGGTCGGGGAGGCCAGCAACGGACGGGAAGCCGTTGAGAGCTTTCGCCGCCTGAGACCCAACGTGACTCTCATGGACCTGCGCATGCCGGGCATGAGTGGCCTGGAGGCAATCACGTCAATCCGCTCTGACTTCCCTGACGCGCGCATCATCGTGCTGACCACATACTCCGGGGACGCACAGGCGGCCGCCGCACTGAAGGCAGGGGCGGCCGGCTATCTCCTCAAGAACCTCGTCAGGAAAGAGTTGATTGAGACGATCCGCACGGTCCATGCCGGCAAGCGGCGAATTCCCCCTGAAATCGCAACTGAGATCGCCGAGCACGTCGCTGACGACGCGCTCACTGACCGTGAGATTGAGGTGTTACGAGCAGTCGCGGCCGGGAAATCCAACAAGCTGATCGCGGCCGAGCTCGATATCGCAGAAGGCACGGTCAAAACCCACATGAAGAGCATCCTGCCCAAGCTCGACGCCTCGGACCGTACACACGCCGTGATGATCGCCCTGAAGCGCGGAATCCTGGATCTCTAGAGAATACCCAACGGTTCCTTGCGCCGCGGCGGGGGGAACGAGCGGTCGAGGTCTGACAGATCCTGAGCCGTCAGGCGGATATCCAGCGCCGCGCGGTTTTCCCGGACGTGTGCCTCGGTGCGGGCGCGCGGTATGGCGATGGTGCCGGAATTCAACACCCAGGCCAGGGCAATCTGGGCCCGTGTGGCACCGTGCCGTTTGGCGACTCCATCGAGGGCGTCGTGAGAAAGCAGGCGGCCTTGTTCGATTGGCGAGTACGCCATGATGGAAGTGTTGTTGCGCCGACACCAGGGCAACAGGTCCCATTCGATTCCGCGGCGTGTCAGGTTGTAGAGAACCTGGTTGGTAATGACCGCATCGCCGCCGGGCAGTCGAGTCAACTCTTCCATGTCATCAACACCGAAATTGCTGACGCCCCAGTGGCGAATTTTTCCCTGCTGCGCGAGCGCCTGGAACCCCTGCAGTGTTTCCGCGAGCGGATGGGAGCCGGGCCAATGCAACAGATACAGATCGATCTGATCAGTGTCGATGCGTTTGAGGCTGCGCTCACAGGCGGCCACGGTGCCGTCGCGGCTGGCATTTTCCGGAAGGACCTTCGAAACGAGAAACACTTCTTCACGTCGCCCACGGATCGCATCGGCGACCACCTGTTCCGCGCCACCGTCGCCGTACATCTCGGCGGTGTCGATCAGTGTCATGCCCAGATCCAGTCCGAGTTGCAAGGCCGCCACTTCCTGGGCGTGCTTGCGGCGATCTTCTCCCATTCGCCAGGTACCCTGGCCCAGGGCGGGGACGCTTTCGCCGGTGCGTAACGATATGGTTTTCATGTGTGTCCTCAACGAAACTTCCGCGCCTTGAGCGGAATCGCCGTGGTGTTCTTGGTCTCCAGCAGGGTCACGATGGAGCGTACATCCTGCACGCCGGGTAGCTTCATGAGCACCGAGAATACAAACTCCTGGTACCACAGCACATCCGGTGCCACGACCTTCATCATCACATCCATCTCGCCGAACACCGTATAACATTCCAGGATCTCTGGAATGTTGTTGATCTGCTTGACCAGGTCTGCCCGCGCTTCGTCGGTCAGGCGCGTCATTTTTACCTGCGCAAATATCTGCATCATGTAACCAAGCTTGACCCGGTCGACGATGACCACGGTTGACTTGATGTAGCCCTCATCCCGAAGCCGTTGAATGCGCCGCCAGCAGGGTGACTGGGAGACGCCGACGCGTTCGGCGACGTCGCCGGTGGAGAGCGATGCATCCTGCTGCAGTAGAGCCAGTATCTTCAGGTCGATTGCGTCGATCTCGGCGGGCATAGTTATCTCCCATTCGTGTTCCGCAAGCATATACGATGCGCCGGATGGGGCGGTGCGCGCTCAGAACGAAAAGAAAAACCGGTGTGGGCCGCTTAGGCTATGCGGATATGAGAAAACTTTCTGGGATCACGCTGGCGCTGAGCCTCATGACAGTGGCTGCCTACGGCAACCCCCCAACGCCGGAAATGGTCACGGACGAGCCGCTCCTGGCACCCGTCACCACGCACCATGAGATCCAATTCGGGACCTCGAAGCTCGCATACAGCGCCACCTTCGTGGAAATGCCTCTGCTCGATGCCAGTGGCAAGCTGCAGGCAGGCATCTCATCGACCTCGTATACCCTGGAGCACATAAAGGATCGCTCACACCGACCGGTGATGTTCCTCTTCAATGGAGGTCCTGGCGCTTCCTCCTCACCGCTGCATTTCAGTGCCTTTGGCCCCCGGCGACTGTCAGGGCAGTCCGATTCGGCCGGCCAGATCGCAGATAATCCCAACAGCCTGTTGGACGCAACGGATCTCGTATTTATCGATCCGGTCGGTACGGGATTCAGCCGCGAGCGACCCGGTGATCACAGCGGCGCGTACTGGAACGTCGAGGCAGATGCCTCTGCCGTTGTGCAGGTGATGAAGAAATGGCTCGCGGATCATGATCGCGGCGAGTCTCCGGTGTTCATTGCGGGAGAGAGCTACGGTGGTTTCCGGCTCGCAACCCTCCTCGGGCAGGCCGACGATCTGCACATTGCGGGCGTGATCTTCATCTCGCCCCTGTTGGATGCCACGGCGTCCTCCGACAGTCCTGGGAACGATCTGCCCTATATTTTCCAGCTGCCCACCATGGCAGTCGCAGCCTGGGAGCACAACAAGATTGACCGCGCCGGCCGGTCAGTGCAACAGATCTTCGAGGAGGCTACGCGGTTTGCACAGAGCGAGTATGCCGTGGCGCTCCAACAGGGTTCGGCATTGCCAGCCGCGGACGTCACACGCATTGCCCAACGGATCGCCGGCCTGATCGGTATTCCCGCGGACACGATTGCGGCTGCGAATTTACGGATGGACAGTCAGAAGTTCCTGGAAGAGCTGCTGGATGGGCGCATTGTCGGAAGGCTCGACACTCGTGTCATTGCACCGAAACCGGATCCGGCGAAGCAGCCGGACCGGCCGGCAGGTGCCAATGATCCGGCACTGGGACTGGGCGCCTCAAACGTCATCAAATCCGTGCCCATGAAAACCTACATGGAGAAGGAGCTCGGCGTTCACACTGCACGCGACTATCTGTCGCTGACCCTGGATGTGAACTTCCGCTGGAACTGGCAACGCGGCACCCAACCGGATTTCTACGTCAATCCGACCCCCAACATTGCCTCCGCCATGATTCGCAGACCACGAATGAGGGTGATGCTGGTGGGAGGTCTCTACGACATGGCTGTGCCGGTGTTGGGGCCTCGGTATGCGATCCAACACGCGGGAGTGCCATTGGATCGCGTCGACATGCGGGCGTTTGTCGCGCCGCATTCCGCATTCCAGGGCGATGCCAACCTGGCGGCGGGATCCAGGATCGTACATGAGTTCGTGCGCTCCACAGCTACAGCGTACGCGGCTCCGCCTCCAGCTTTGCGCCTTGTCATCAAACCCGTATTGGATTCGAAGGATACGGGTTACGTCGATGTGACGGAGAGCTTTCAGGAGGCGGACGTTACTGCAGGGGCGCCACTTCTGACATTACCCCTCGTGTCCTCCAATGTTGAGAGCGTAGCCAACAAGATCACTGACTTTTCGGCGTCGGACGGGAAGGGCCCTCTGACGTTGGTGGTTGAGGACGACTCTGCAAAAGATCCCGCAGCCAAACGCCGCTGGCTGACGACGCGTGCGGTACATGGAGAAGTGACAGTTCACTACCGTGCCCTGATTGACAACGCTCCGCAGGTCCGCGGCTCGGGTCCTCCGTTCGGGCTTCGAACCGACGCGGGTGGCATTTCGGGACTGGGCAGTATGTTCCTGGTTCTGCCATTTACATCGCAGGACTACCACATCAGCCTTCATTGGAATCTCGCGGCATTCGGACCGAAGGCAACTGTCATGTCGAGTCTGGGTGCCGGCGATGTGGATGTGGCGTCAGCGCCAGCCAGCCGGGTTGCCGATGCCTATTTCATGGCGGGTATGGCGCATCTCTATCCACTCAAACCACCGTCGACCGGCTTCGCTTCGGCGTGGCTGGGTGAGCCGTCGTTCAACGCCAGCGACGTAATGGCCTGGACTCAGAAGCTCAACACCTGGTACACGAGGTTCTTCAAGGGAAATGCGCAGACGCCGTATCGAGTGTTCATGCGTCCAAACACTGTCAATCCCGGTGGGGGTGTCGAGATCCCCAACAGCTTCGTTGCGACGTTCGATGGTCGGACGAAAGCTGATGACCTCCAGCTGACACTTGCGCACGAGATGCTCCATACCTGGGGGCCTCGTCTGGAGCCGGAGGGGTTCGAAACCCAGTGGTTCACCGAAGGGACCGCTGTCTTCTACCAGCGTGTGTTGCCTCTGAGGGCCGGATTGCTGACTCCGCAACGGTTTCTGGACGACCTCAACCAAACCGCCGTCCGGTACTACACTAACAGTCTGATATCTGCGCCCAACAGTGAGGTTGGCAAGCGGTTCTGGGAGAACACGCTCATCCGTGTATTGCCCTACGACCGGGGATCGTTCTATTTCGCCGTGGTAAACGATCAGATTCGCAAGGCCTCCGGCGGCAAGCGCTCCCTGGATAATCTGATACTCGACCTGGTGGCCCGCGGCCGTCGCGGGGAGAAAGTCGACACCGCCAGTTGGATTGCGATGGTGGCTGAAGAGGTGGGACCTGCGGCTCAGCACACCTACGATTCCATGTTGTCGGGCGCAGTCCTGCTGCCGGATTCGGATGCCTTCGGGCCGTGCTTTGAGCGAACCACCGGCACGTTCCGGCGCTTTGAGCTGGGTTTCGATGGCAAGTCAATGACCCTCCACCCCCGCATCGTCCAGGGGCTCGTCGCCGGCTCGGCGGCGGCTCAGGCCGGCTTGCGCAATGGCGATGAGATTCTTTTTCCTGTCGGCCTCGACACCGTTCAATCCGATCAGAAGGCAACTGTGACATTTCAGGTCCGGCGCGATGGCGTTCAGATCCCGATTACGTATCTGCCACGGGGCGAGACCACTGAAGCGTATCAATGGCGTCGCAAGGCCGGCGTGTCTGACTCAAAGTGTGGAATCTAGAATGGGCCTGAAAGCACGGATGGGAGCAGCAACATTGCCACTGCTCCTCGGAGCGTTGTCGCTGCTCGCCACGGTTGCTCACGCCGCCGGCACAACTGAGCGCTTCTCGATCGTCTCGAATGGCGAGACCGTTGGCCACATCATCGCCACACACACTGGGCCTCGCGTCGATATCGACTATGCCGTAAGTGATAACGGTCGCGGACCCAAGCACAGGGAGCGCCTGCTGCTCAACGGGGCGGGCATCCCGATCGAATGGTCGATCGAAGGCACCTCTTTGATGGGTGGGGCCGTCAAAGAGCGCCTGAATTACGAGGACGGCGTAGAGAGCTGGGCGAGCCAGGCGGACAAAGGGGAAGTCCGTACGCAGGCTGCCCGATTGTATGTTGGCAATGACGCCAGCCCGTGGGCGCTCGGAGTTTACCTGCACGCGTTGATGAGCGCGAAGGCGGGATCCATGGACGTGTTGCCGGCCGGCCGCCTGCGGTTGCAGAAGCTCCGGCAGGTCAGCGTGGGATCGGGAGCCCGGAAAGTTCAACTTCGAGCCTATCTCCTGAGCGGAGTGGAGCTGACTCCGCAGTTGTTGCTGGCGGACGCACAGGGTCGGCTGTTTGCTTCGATGTCCGATACCCTGGTCGTGCGCGAGGCGTACGAAAAACAGTATGAGCAGCTCAAAATGCTGGCCCAGTCGCTCACCCTCGAGCTCATGCAGGTGATGCAGAAGAAGATTGCGCATACCTACGATGTGCCCGTACGCATCCGGCATGTGCATCTCTTCAACCCGCAGGCGGGGTCGGTTGGGCCGGCGGTGTCACTGGTTGTATTCCGCGGGACAATTACAACGGTTGAGCCGGATTCGGATGGCGCTGCGCACGGGGATGAGGTGTCAATTGACGGGGCAGGGGGTACCCTGGTTGCCGGCCTGCATGACATGCACTCGCACAACTCGTTGTGGAGCGGGCCGTTTTACCTTGCCGCCGGCGTTACGAGCGTTCGTGACATGGGCAACATCAACTTCGTGTTGCTCGATCTCATGAAACGGCTGGATGCCGGCGAGCTGCCCGGGCCACACATCATTCCTTCCGGATTCCTCGAAGGACGTACGCCGTATTCGGCGCGAAACGGGTTCATTCCCGAGACCCTGGAGGAGGGGTTGAAGGATGTGCACTGGTACGCGGATCGCGGCTACCTGCAGATCAAGATTTATAACTCGATGAACCCTGACTGGGTGAAGCCGCTTGCAGCGGAAGCGCACAGGCTCGGCCTGCGTGCGGTTGGGCACGTTCCGGCATTCACCACGCCCGATCGGATGATCGAGGATGGGTACGATGAGGTAACCCATGTCAATCAGCTCATGTTGGGCTGGCTGCTGTCGCCTGAGGAAGATACGCGCACGCCGCTGCGGCTCACGGCCATGGCTCGCGCGGCGGACCTGGACCTGGCGGATCCGAAGGTCTGGCACACAATCAATCTGATGAAGTCCCATCACACCGGGTTGGATACAACGGCTGTGATTGTGGAGCGTTTGATGTTGAGCCGGTCGGGGCAGGTTGCGGCCGGGGACGCTCCCTACCTGGATCACATGCCTATCGGGTACCAGCGGTACCGGCGCCGATCCTTTGTCGACTTCAAGGATGACGCCGAGAAGGCCAGATATGACAAGGCGTTCTCAAAGGTCATGGAGACCATGGCGCTGTTGAATCGGGAAGGCATTCGGATGTGGCCGGGTACCGACGATGCGACGGGATTTACGGTGCATCGTGAGCTGGAGTTGTATGCCAGAGCCGGTATGGCACCGGGTGAGGTGTTGCGTCGGGCGACGTTCGACTGCGATCAATACCTGTATCGCGACCAGCTCTATGGGAGCCTGCAGCGCGGCAAACGGGCTGACTTCTTCCTCGTACCCGGCGACCCTTCGAAGGACATCAGCGCCGTTCGCACCATCCGGCTCGTGATGAAAGAGGGTGTGATTTATTATCCGAATGAAATATACGAAGAGCTGGGCATCAAACCCTTCGCCACGATTCCGAGTCTCAGTGGGCCAAAAACTCCCTGAGGTCCTTGGCAAAGGCACGGGCCGGCGCGTCTCCGAGATAGACCATGTGCCCCGACTCGTAGTTTTTGATCGTTATACGCTCAGGCGGAATATCGGCGTGGTCAACCGTATACTGAGCGTCTGCGAAGGGTGTCACCAGGTCGTAGTAACCTGATCCTACGAACAGCTTCGAGGATGGGTTGCGGCGCATCGCCGCAGCCAGCTCGTTGGAACGTAAGTCAGACGCAGAGCCCTCCCAGTTCCAATGGGCATTGACTGCTCTGAAGGCGATCACTTCGTACCGGTCACTGAGCGTGACAGCCAGTTCGTTCTCGATGTATTCATTGAATGCAGCGATGTAGGCGGGCGTGTATTGAGTCATGGCGGCGTCATCCGCGACCGGATCGGCCCCGCTGCCGACATGGGGCATCGTATAGCGCCCGTCGTATTTCCCTACGTCCAGGTTGCGTTCGTGCAGCAACTCTCCGACAAACTGGTTGTTGTCGAGCCGCAGATGATGTTTGAGGATGAAATCGGCCGATAATCCTGTGTAGGAACTGAGGCGGGCTGCAATGACGTTACGCTGTGCCTCTGGGAGACGGCTGCCGGCGAATAAAGCTGCGCCGTAGTCCGTAGCGGCGAACTGCATGACTTCATTGAGGAATGCTTCGAGAGTGCGGCCACCTTTGTCCACTTTGTTCTGATACCAGGCGGTGGCAGCCAGACTGGGTAGCAGGAGTTGAGTAGACGCATCTTGGCCCGGGCTTCCCAGCGCTACACCCAGCAACATGACTCCATTCAGGCTCACTCCTGGAAGATCGCCGCCTTTGAAGGGACCCCCTTGCAGGGTGGTTGCAAGCACTGCTGCCCGCGTGGTGCCATAGCTCTCGCCCAGAACATACTTCGGCGACATCCAGCGATGGTGTTGTGTCAGCCACTTGCCAATGAAATCCGCAGTGGCCTTCGCGTCGACTTCGACGCCGTAGAAATCGTCAGGTTTGCCACTGCCGACCGCATGGCTGAAGCCGGTACCCACGGGGTCGATGAACACGAGGTCCGCCACGTCCAGAGGACTCAGCGGGTTGTCCAAAATGTGGAACGGACCTACAGTCTTAGGATGGGCCGGATCATCAGGGGCGATTCGACGCGGACCCACTGCGCCCATGTGTATCCACAATGATGCCGAGCCGGGACCACCGTTGAAGATGAACAGGACAGGGCGGCTGGAAGTATCCTTCACTCCCTGGCGCAGGTAGGTGAATGCGAAGATGGCCGCCGTGGGCGCGCCATGAGCGTCAGTCAACAGGGTATCAGCGGCGGTCGCCGTGTAAGTTACGGCGGTTCCGCCAAACGTACCGGCGTGTGTTGTGACGAAGGAGCGGGTGTTGGGCAGAGACTGCGGCTCGTGCGACGGCGATTGCGATGGAGCCGCCGATGGAGCCTGTGATGGCGACGCGGCTGCGGTCTTTGCTGCCCCGGCGAGGACTAACCCCGCCAGGGTTGACCCTGCCAGGGTTGCGAGCACCGCTGCATAAACTGACCCGCGAAATTTCATTTCGACTCCGCCGAGGCGTTGTGTAACGGGACTTGGGGCAGCCGGTATCCCAGGCTGGCGAGGAATGCCGCGCCGTAAAGCGCCGCTGCTGCGGCTGTAAAGCAGATAACGATTCCGGTGATGCGGGCGCCGGTGTCGTGGACATTGGCGTTGGCGCCCACGCCGGCCATGGCCAACAGCATCGACAATACAAAGCCGCCCGCGGCGAATCCTGTCTGCTGTACGAACACGAACAGACCGAAGATGACGCCTTCACGGCGTTCGCCGGTGAGTTGTTGGTCGAGCTCGACCGTATCGGGGACCATTGCGCTGGGCAGCAGGCGCGACCCGGTGTTGGTGAGTCCGTAGAGAAACATGAATGGGTACATCAGCCAGGGCGCATCACCCGGGAAGAAGAATGGCAGGACACAGCAGACCGCGTTTGCCGCCAGAGCGATGCGACAAACTGTGGCCTTGCCGAAGCGGTTGGCCGCCATCGTCCACAGAGGAGTGCACAGAATTCCGGTTATGGAGCTGACGGGATACAGCACGCCGATAAATCCAGCGTTTCGATGCATCACCTCAGTAACGTAATAGACCAGGGAGCCGCTGAACACCGCATCGCCCAGATTGACGAACAGGAATGTCAGTGTGACAAACGCGAACGGGCGATTCTCGACCAGAGGGGCGACCTGCAGGGTCATGCGGCCGTGGTGCGTCGTTGGCGCGGTTGCCGGTGATCGGGCTGTCGCGAAGAATGCAATCAGCCCACTGGCAATGATGACGCCGGCGAATGTTGCGCCGAGCATGGAGAATCCCGAGACCTGTGTGCTCGCTCGAGACAACAGGAGTGGTGCGCAGGTCAATGTCAGGAGGATTGCCGCGCGAGCCGCAATTTCCTTGTAGGCGACGAGTGTCGTGCGTTCTGCCGGATCCTGAGACAGCTCCGCGAGCATCGCGGAGTAGGGCACTTGATAGAGAGTCAGCCCGGTGTTGTTCAACAGGAACACGACTCCGAACGTAATCACCTTGGTCAGCGTGTCGCCGGCCTGCGGGAGATTGAAGAGGAGCAAGAAAGCCGCGCCCCAGGCGAGCGCACCACCCAGCAGATAGGGCCGTCGCCGGCCAAACCGCGTGCGGGTACGATCTGACAGATAGCCGACAATCGGGTCACCGACGAGGTTCCAGAGGCGCGGAATGAGGAGCGCAAGACCTGCCCAGGCCGGTGGTATCTGCAGCACCTCTGTGGCATAGAACAGCAGGTAGATGCTGGAGACAGCCGCGTAACTGGCGAGCCCGAGCTCGCCGGTCGCCCATCCCAGTTTTCCCGAATCGATACGCGCGCCCGCTGGAATCATCATTGCGTATTCTCACGCATTGCGCGCGAGCGCGCTGACAAAGCGGTCGATGTCCTCTTCAGTGTTGTAGAAGTGGGGCGACACGCGCACCACCGGGCCGCGATCCTCCACGAAAATCGACTGTTCCGAAAGATTTCGCACCAGGGTCGAGGCTGCGGGGTGCTGGATCGACACGATGCCGCCGTGGGCTTCGGCGGGCGTGATGACCTCAAAACCGTGCTCACGGAGCGAATTGATTGCCCGCAGCGCAAGAGCATCCACCTGCTGGTAGATCGCCTCCCATCCGAAACTACGCATGAACTGCAGACTGGCATGCAAGGCATAGACGCCCGGATAGTTGATGTGGCCATAACGCAGCGAGCGGCTGGGGGTCTCGTTGTTGTAACCCCGGAACTCCGGTTGCAGGCGCGCCGACAACTGCTCGCTCACAATCACAAAGCCGAGGCCGAACCCGGCGAGCAGCCATTTGAACACCGATGCGCAGTATGCATCTGCGATCCCGGCCTGCACGGGGACCGCGCCTACAGCCTGCACGCCATCCACAATCAACAGGCAGCCATGCTCCCGGCAACGGGCGTTGAGCCGGGACAGATCAACCAGGGTGCCGGTGCGCCAGTGAATATGCGAGACGGCCAGCGCTTTGACGTCGCTGTTGACTGCGGCTGCCAGTGCCTCGGTCCGATCCGGCTCGTGCGAAATGGGAACCTGGATGAGCTCGATTCCGCGCCGCTGGAGGCTCTCCCAGGATTGCACGACCGACGGAAACTCATCCGTGGCCAACACAACCTTGTCGCCGCGATTCAATGCGAGACTGTGCGCTACGAGGTTCAACGCTTCCGTCGTGCTGCCCACGAAATGAATGCAGTGAGCCGGCACTTTCACGAGCTCAGCCAACTCCGCCTTGGTGGCGGTTACCGCGCCAGCCCATTCCGCCGCCCCACCCATGCCTCTGGATTTGCCGGAGTCGTAGAATTCAGCGGCTGCTTTTCCCTGGCCGTTCCAGGACAGGCCCGCGGCCGCGGTGTTCAGATACACGTTGTGTTCGAGAAACGGAAACACTGCGCGGACTGCATTGATATCGAGCATTACAATTCCACCATCTGCCCGAGACCCAGCCGCTCGGCTTTCCTGTGTATGTGGGCCGCCAGGGCAATGTCCTCGGCGGCAATTCCCAGCGACTTGAAAACTGTCAGATCCGATGGCGACCCCCGGCCCGGATGCGTCCCGGCGATGACTTCGCCGATCTCCGCGGCAATGTGCTGTTCAGTGACTCGGCCACGTTCAATGGCGCCGAGCAGCTCGCCTGCCTGGTTGAGGGCGGACGTTCTGAAGTCCACGAAGAATTGGGCGCGCGTCACGAGCTCGTCGTCAGTCTCCGCAAAACCGCGACTGCTCGAGCCAACGAGATTGACATGGACGCCATCAGCAACCAAACGTCCGGGCAGGACTGGCATTGGTGAGCGGGTGAGCGTGCAGATCACGTCCGCCTCGTTGACTGCCGTTTCAACCGACTCACAGGTTTCAATGTTGGAGCTCGTCTGCGCATGGCGGTCGGCCAGGGCGAGGGCATTCGCTCGTGTGCGGCTCCAGATGCGGATCGATGCGAAATTTCGCACGAGCTGCAGTGCGCAAAGGTGTGCATCAGCCTGCTCGCCGCTGCCGAGGATAGCGAGCTGCCGTGCGGTCTTTGGAGCGAGAATATCCGTGGCGCAGGCTGTAGTTGCGGCAGTCCGCAGGGCGGTGATGGTGGATCCACATAACATGGCCACGGGAAGGAGACTGGCGTCATAGAGCATCATCACGCCAAGGTGACTCGACCGACCCGCCTGTTTCGGTGCAAGGCTCAGCAGCTTGATACCTGCGCTGGCCTCGGAGCCGAGGAATCCGGGCATCATGACGAGCACGCCGCCCTCGCAAGGCAACGGCATTCCGGTGCGCAGGGGAAGCTCCGCATCGCCACGGCTGACAGCGGCCAACGTTCTGCTCATGAGTGGGATCAGCTCCTCATACGAGGCGAGCCCACGAATCGTTCGCGCATCCAACGCTCTTATTCTCACCGATCCCCTTTGCAGCCCGCCCGAGCGACTCCTGGCAACTGCCTCGGATTCTAGGCAGACGGGGGCGCAGTTTCTTGTCGTTGTGGACGCGATAGCCGCCCCGGCGCGCATAAATTATTCACGCGCGTGGGGTGGGTGTCGGAAATGAGAACGAAAATTGTGGTCCCGACGGCTTAAGCTCGATCGGTCAATGATCATCTGGAATAGGGACGATGCTGCAGCGGGTTTGGCTGGCCGGTCTTCTAGCGCTGTTGAATTTTGCATGGGCGTCTTTGGCGTCTGCCGACGTGGCGCCCCTGGTCGGTGGCGATGAAGCGATTGTCGTCACGTCTCACCAGGTCGAGACCGTCAAGGGATCTCTGAAATACGAAGCCCGTGCCGGGCGCCTGGCCATCCGTAATGACGAGAGCGGCGAGGTTCGCGGGTATATCTTCTTTGTTGCCTATGTTGTGAAGTCGGCTGGCGCACCCCGGCCCCTGACTTTCATCTGGAATGGCGGCCCTACCTCGAATTCCCTGCTCGTTCACACCGAGATGTTTGGGCCGCGCCGCCTTGCTCGAGGCGGTTTTGTGGACAACGCGGAAACGCTGTTGGCCCATAGCGACCTGGTCTTCATGGATCCGGTCGGTACCGGCTTCAGCCGGCCGGCACGCCCGGAGTATGACCGCGAGTTTCTGTCGACCCTGGGTGACTTTGCCGCCACGGCCGAATTCATTCGGGCCTACCGGGCGCGTTTTCGTTCAGAGCACCAACCGTTGTTTCTGGCGGGTGAGAGTTACGGGACGTGGAGGGTGAACGGGACCACGGAAATCCTGGTTGGACGAGGCATCGAGGTGGGTGGCGCCATCCTCATCTCCGGTGGCGTGCCGGGTTCGCAAATGCCCTTCGAATTCTCGGATGCCATGTATATTCCGGCCCGGACTGCCGCGGCGTACTTCCACAAAAAGCTTGCACCGGAGCTGCTGAAGGATCGCGAAGCCACCCTGAAAGAGGTGAACGACTGGATCGCCAACAGCTATCTGCCCGCACTGACACACCGCGACAGCCTGAGTGCAGACGAAAAGAGCAGGATTATCGCTGATCTGGCCCGGTACACCGGCGTGCGTCCGGAGCAGATCAATAACGGTACCCTCGTGATGTCCAACAGGGACTATCTACACGGCTTGTTCGAGGGCGATCCCGCCAGGGTGCTCAACACCTTCGACATGCGCATTACAGGCTCCGAGCCCGAAGACCCGGTCCGGAAGGGTTTTGTCAGCGACTACCTGCGCGACGAGCTCGGCTACTCAACCGATCTCGCTTACACGGGGCTCGAGGAAGGCTATATGCCCAGCCCCGGTCCGACGAGCCGCAGCACCGGTGAGCGATGGGTTTACGATCACACCGACATAACGCCTGAGCTGATGAAGCGTATGCAGGCAGGCGCAGGACCTCCCAACTCGCTGCCCTGGTTGCAGAACGCAATGCGTGTTAATCATCATCTGCGGGTATTCGTGGCCGCGGGCCGTTACGACTCGCTCAACATGTGCGAGGGGAATCTGCGGATGGTGGCCAAGCTCGAAGCGGATCTGTCTCACCGCTTTACCAACCACTGTTATGAAGGTGGGCACATGATGTATCGGGATCAGCCCACCCGGCTCCAGTTGGCAGAGGATATCGGAAGATTCATCGCGGGAGCCGGGGCGAAGTGAAAAGGCGGGAGTTGCTTGCGGGGTTTGGCGGAGTCGCCGTCGCGGCGGCTGGCATGCGTGCGCGGGCTGGTTTGGAGCCAGCAGCGGCGTCAGGGTCAGTTGCGCATCCGGGGTCGGTTGCGGCGCCGGGGCCGGCTGCGGCTGCAGGTTGGCCCCGCAAGGCTGACTTCGACATTGCCGACGGCTATACGTATATCAATGCAGCCTACACGCATCCGATACCGAAAGTCGCTCTGGCGGCGGCTCGGGCGGCCGCCGAGAACAGGGGGTCGTTGCACCCCGCACAACCAACTGAAAAGCATCCCGATCCCAGGGCGCTGTTCGCAGCGCTGATTGGCGCACAGCCTTCTGAAATCGCGTACGTTCCGAGCACGAGCTTCGGGGAAAACCTCGTCGTGCAATCGTTAGGATTGCATGCAAAGTTCGACGGCAATGTGGTCACCGACGGCCTTCACTACGAAGGGGCGTTGATGCACCTGCTGGAGCTGAAGAAGAAGGGCCTCGATGTCCGTATCGTCCAGCCCACTCCCGATGCACGAATCGAGATGCGCGATCTCGAAAAGGCAGTGGATCGCAATACACGGCTCATCGAGATCTCCTCCGTTGCCATGTATAACGGCTTCGAGCACGACCTGAAGGCGGTTTCGGATCTGGCTCATGCCCATGGTGCGTATGTGTACGCGGATATCATTCATTCTACGGGATGCAGTCCGCTGAACATCACCGCCACCGGAATCGATTTTGCCGCCTGCTCGACTTTCAAATGGCTGATGGGTGATTTCGGCCTGGGTTTTCTCTATGTACGCCGGGACGTTCAGAGGAAGTTGGATCGTCCGGTAGTTGGTTACATGGAGGGAGATGTTCGCGCGTTCTATCCGCCCCAGCTGCCCGCCGGGCCGTACGTGCCGGTTTCCTACAATCTGGAGACTTCCGCGAGCGGCATGTTTGAGCCTGGAACCTCGGGATTCATAGGGTCTGCCGTGTCGGCGGCGCTCTTGAGTGCTTCACTGCAGTATATCCGGAAACTGGGTCTCGAGAACATACAGGCGCACCGTTTGCCGCTGCTGAAGAAGCTGCGCGCGGAGGTTCCACGCTTCGGATTCACATCGGTTACACCCGCCGATGCGGGTGGTGGACTTCTTACCTTTGCGAAGAAGGATGTCTACAAGAGCGGACTGCCCGAGAAACTGCAGGCCGCCGGCGTCAATGTGCGCTTCAGTCACGATTGGATGCGGCTTTCACCTTCTGTTTATAACGACATGCGTGATATCGAGCGTTTTCTGGAAAACCTGGGCTGATTAATTTATCCATGAAGCCGAAGTCCACCAGATAATATTTGCGGCCTCGGCCCAATGTTGCGCACAGAAAGAATTAAACGTGCAACTCATTCTGTATAAGCTCTCTCGTGTAGGGGCACGAGCAGAATAGATTCTTTCGGGGGTTTGAAAATGAAGGTGACGTTCGGCCATCGCGCATTTCTGTGGGGAATGACCGCAGGCCTTTATTCAGTCGGTAGTCTGGGCGCGGACGCAGCGTCTTCGGCCGCGACTGACTCCGGCGGCAATAGCGCCGCACTCGAAGAGATCATTGTGACAGCGGAGAAGCGCGCAGAGCGTCTCGTCGACGTTCCAGCGGTCATCACCGCGGTGAGTGCATCTGATCTCGCCGACCAGAATGTCGAAAAGATTTTCGACTACTACTCGCGCATTCCAGGCTTGTCCTTCAACGGCAACAAGACATACAGCCTGTCGCTGCGCGGTATTACCACCGGCGGCGCCACCAATCCGACACTGGCGATCCTGGTGGATGACATCCAGTTCGGCTCATCCACGGCCGCGGGTCTCGGCAACAGTGTTTTCCCGGACTTCGATCCGGGCATGCTCGAGCGGATTGAAGTGCTCCACGGCCCGCAAGGCACGCTGTATGGCGCAGCCAGTCTGGGTGGATTGATCAAGTACGTTACGCGTGAGCCGAACACCGAGAAATTCTCCGGCCGCGTGGAAGCGGGATTTGAGTCCGTGAAGGGCGGCGATATGGGCTGGACCACGCGCGGTTCGGTCAACATTCCGCTCGTGACCGACAAGATTGCATTGAGTGCCAGCGGGTTCACGCGCTGGGATCCGGGTTGGTTGGACAACATCGCTACTGGCGTGCAGGGTGACGATGTCAACAGAGTTCACACTTATGGCTACCATACGGCGCTGTTGATCGAGCCGATTGATGAGCTGGCCATCACGCTGTCGGCCCTGCAACAGAAGCGCCATGGCTATTTCGCCAATTCCGTGCAGGTTCACATGGAAGACGACAACGTACCGGGTTCCTTGCCGACCTTCGTGCCGAAGTACGGTGAGAACACCATCAGTACCGGCAGAACGTCTGATCTCGGCACCCAGCAACTCTACAGCGCTCGTGTCGTGTGGGATGTGGGCGGCATCCAATTGACCTCCCTGACATCCTGGGGCAAGAGCGAGGGAACCAACTTTCAGGACGTGAGCACGGTTTTCACGTTCCTGCCGCCCATCTACGGCATACCGGGCCAGGGCACCGTGTTTATTGATGACGCTGCCGATACCCGCAAGATCACGCAGGAGTTCCGGGTCTCCGGCAAGTTGGACCAGCTGGACTGGCGCGCCGGGTTGTACTACACCCGGGAGTACGGTTCCGTCGATCAGTCTTTGACATTGTTCGAGTCCGGTGCACTGTTCGCTACGCCCTACATCGGGTCGATTCCCGATTACTACAAGGAGCGTGCCGCGTTCGCGGATGCGACCTATCACGTCACCAGCGAGTGGGATCTGCAGGCGGGCGTGCGTTACGCCAAGAACGATCAGATCATCGGCGGCAACACCGTCGTCGATGGCACCGCGCAGCGTGTTTTCGGTCCCTCCTCGGTGACGCCGAACGTCGTCTCCAACGACAACTCGACGACCTGGGAAGTCTCGCCGATCTACCACTTTTCCAGGGACGTGATGGCATATGGCCGGGTTGCCACGGGATACCGTCCCGGTGGCCCCAACAGCAACCTGCCGAATGTGCCGTTGAGTTTCGCGCCGGACAAGGTCATCGACTACGAAGTCGGATTCAAAGGCATCGTGCCCGACCACACCTTCAGTTGGGACGCGGCACTGTTCCAGATCAATTGGAATCACGTGCAGTTGCAGGATACCGACGCGGCGACGGAGTTCACTTACACGACCAATGGAGGCCGTGCCCGCAGCCGTGGCCTCGAGCTTTCGGTCGCCTGGAAGCCGTATAAGGGTTTGAACATTGCGGCTACCACGACCTTCATGGATGCCGTACTGACCGAAGATCTGCCGGTCATAGCGGGTGCCGACGGTCTGGCCGGACACTCTGGTGACCGGTTGCCCGCTTCAGCTCGCTTCTCGAGCAACCTCGATATCCAGCAGGACTTCCCGTTGAGTGAATCCCTGATGGGTTATGTCGGCGCCAACTGGAGTTATATCGGTGCGCGTCCGTCCGAGTTTGTCAACTCGTCAACCGATGCATCGCGATTCAACTGGCCGAGCTACAACCTGTTGGATCTGCGAACGGGTTTGACATTCCAGGACACGTGGCACCTGAATGTGTTTGTGCGAAACATCACTGACAAGAATGGCGTGGTCCAGGCGAACAACCGCAATGGCACCAGCGTGCCCTTGGTGAATTTCCTGCAGCCGCGCACGATTGGCATGTCTGTGGCGAAGGACTTCTAGTACCCGCAGGCAATCGCCACTACGGAATCAGCCCAGCCGCTCGGTATGCCTCGATCGCCTGATCGTAGGCAGTGATGTCGCCCCGGCCGCGGGCGACCAATTGTGCGCCCTCAATGGCCGCAAAAATGGCCAGGGCATGCTTTTGATCTGCCTTGCGCGCGACCGATTTGTGTCCACCGAGCTGCTCCGTCAGTGGTAGCGCAGGATCTACGTCGGCTGGGAATCGCCGCGTACACTGCGATACGGCGGGCTCAACGCCCGCCAATTCGGGAGCCACGGGTCGGATGACCAACCGCGTAGTTGGATATGCCGAATCTACTCCCACCGATTGGCATTCTTGGGATACCCGGGGCGTTGGATCCTGACAACGCAGAAGCGCTGGCCGGTGGGTGCCTGCATCACAACCCAGCGCTCCAGGCGATCCACCACAGTGGCGCCCAATTTCTCCAGACGGGCAACCTCGGCCGGGATATCGTCCGTTTCGATGTCGAGGTGAACCCGGCTCTCATGTTTGACCCGCTGAATCTGCACGATAGGCTCGTCCGGCGGCGTTTCCAACATCACATAGTTGCCGCGCGTGCCCGGGTGTTTGGGGTCAATGGGGCGGCCGAGCGCTTCAGCCCAGAAGCGGGCCGCGGCGTCCACGTCGGTTGTCTGGCAATCGATCAATAGGGCGCAAAGACGAGAGTGATGCATGGGAACTCCTGGTTGCGGTAACACATTAGGCGCAATGTCCTGGATGCACAATCGCGTCAGCGGCACCTCCACCTGAACCAACGTCTCATCAGCGGGGAACAATCCGCGGCGCGGCGAGGTCGATAAGAGCGTACTGCCCAGGGAGGAGCGCACCGCCATGAAGACATCCGTACTCGCCATCGGCCTGGATCCAGCCTTCGCCGACTCGACGGTATTCCGGGGGCTCACGCCAGAGCTCGTCCGAAGTTATATCGACGCGCAGATTCAGAAGGTGACTCAGGCAGGATATGTTGTCGAGCCCTGTCTCATCGAGGGTGGCGAGACGGCGGAACAGATGATTGCCGGAGTTCTGCAATCGAAGCAGTTCGATTGTGTCGTCATCGGCGCTGGCTTGCGGCTACCGCCCGAGCGGTTCCTGCTCTTCGAGAGACTCATCAACCTCGTGCATGCGCTCGCCCCCACGGCAAAGATCTGCTTCAACACGAACCCAGCGGACACGCTCGAGGCTGTGCAACGCTGGGTCGGACCCAATGACGGGCTCCCGGCGTCTCCGGTCATCGACGATATCGGGTCTTCGCGGAACTGAATATCGGGCTAGTTCGTATTGGGATAGCGGACGTGCGAACCATTCCGTGGTTGTTGGTTTCACGTGTGGGACCTAGGTTTTACGCAGCGTTTCCTGGAGTGTGACGAGGAAGTTCTTGGCGTCCGTCATGCCCTCACGGGCATACAGCGTAACCATGGCGGAAATGGCGGTCTTGAGAGACCTGTGCAGCTTATCTGCTTCTGCGCTTTCCAGGCGCAGGTTTACTGACCCGTCGGAGGAGGTAGAGGCTTGCATGGAAAGCTCCTGGTGGCTGACTGATAGCGATTATATCTGCGTACGTATGAAATCAATAAACGCACGCAAGGGCGCGGGTACGAGGCGCCTCCCCGAATAGTAGAGAAACGGCCCCGGAAACTGGTGCCACCACGGTTCCAACACCGGTTCGAGGGCGCCACTGTCAAAGTGAGGTTGGAGCCAGGCGTCGAACAGCAGGAGGATGCCGGTTCCGGCTTTCGCCGCATCAATGGCCAATTCGGTGGCGGTGCCGATGCTGACGAGGAGAGAGCCTGTTGGTTCGATCCGCAGCAGCTCACCGTCGCGCTCGAATTCCCAGGGTGGGGTTGCGCCGCTGGAGAATCGGCCGCGGATGCATACATGTTCCAGAAGCTCGCGAGGATGCTGCGGCCGGCCATGTTTGTTGAGGTAGGAGGGGGCCGCGCCTGCGGCGTAGCGTTGTATTCGCGGACCAATGGGGACCGCGATCATGTCCTGCTCCAGGCGCTCGTCATAGCGGATGCCCGCGTCAAAACCGGCGGCGAGCACATCGATGACACTGTCCTCGGCCACGATTTCCACCCGAATCTCAGGATAGGCAGCGAGAAAGGGCGGAATAATCCGCGGCAGAACCAGACGCGCGGCGCTGATTGGGACGTTGAGCTTCAGTGTGCCCGCTGGCGTATCGCGGAATGCGTTGACTACGTCGATCGCTGCTTCCACTTCGGCCAACGCGGGGCTGAGGCGTTCGAGCAGGCGGCTGCCAGCTTCCGTGGGCACGACGCTGCGCGTCGACCGGTTGAGGAGGCGTACGCCCAATGCCTTCTCCGCTCGACGTATCGCCTCGCTCAGTCCAGAAGCACTGCTCCCGGTTACGCGCGCGGCATCACGAAACCCGCCGGCCCGGGCTACCTCCACAAACGCGCTCAAATCACCCAGATCGGCCTTCATTGTCCGAATTCCCGCACACCCCGTATGGATTGTGACCCATTATCGTGCAGCCGTACAGCGCCTAAATTACGAGCAACGAAAGAGGAGTTCGGTTCATGAGCACATTTGTTCTAGGTGATCGTCCCGTCAATCGGCTCGGATACGGCGCCATGCAGCTCGCAGGTCCTGGCGCATTTGGACCTCCAAAGGACCCTGATGCCGCGGTGGCGGTCCTTCGCGAAGCCGTGGTTAACGGCGTGAACCACATCGATACCAGCGACTTTTACGGTCCACACCATACGAATCAGATCATTCGCAAGGCGTTGCATCCGTATCGGGAGGAGTTGGTGATCGTGACCAAGGTCGGTGCCAGGCGTGGCGCTGACGGATCATGGCAATCAGCGTTCACGCCCGCGGAACTGACTGAGGCCGTACACGACAACCTCCGCAACCTCGGGCTCGATGCCATGGAAGTCGTGAACCTGCGCTGCATGTTCGACGTTCACGGACCGGTTGAAGGGTCCATCGAACCTCAACTCAACGCGTTGGCTGAATTACAACGCAAGGGTTTGATACGCCACATCGGCCTCAGCAACGTGACGCCAACGCAGATTGCGCAAGGGAGAAAGATTTGCAAGATCGCCTGCGTACAAAACCAGTACAACCTCGCGCATCGTGCGGACGATTCCCTCGTGGATGAGCTTGCGCGGAACCACATCGCTTATGTGCCGTTCTTTCCCCTTGGCGGCTTCAGCCCGCTGCAGTCATCAACGTTGTCGGATGTTGCGAAGCGCTTGAATGCGACTCCATTGCAGGTAGCCCTCGCGTGGTTGTTGCATCGGTCGCCTAATATTCTGCTCATTCCGGGTACATCGTCGGTTCAGCATTTGCGTGAGAATCTGGCAGCGGGCAGGCTGGAACTGCCGGCGGATGCGCTCACCGCATTGGATGGGATCGGTTCAGCAAAAGCATGAATGTTGGCTGAATTCGATTGCGCCGACGTGGGCACGCCGCTTGCTTAGCTCGAGTGCAAGTTTGCCATAGTATTGTGAGGTCAAATCATGAAGAAGATTCTGTTGGGTGTCGCGGCGCTGGCCTTGTGCAACATTTCCCTCGCCCAGGTCGGAACCACGGTGAAGGAAGGTGCCAAGGCTACCGGTGAAAAGGCAGAGCAATACGGTGACCAGGCCAAAGCCGCCGTTTCCTCCGAGCCGAACAAGTCGGTCGACAAGACGAAAGCCCAGGTGCACAAGGCCAAGGCCCATCACCACGCGAAGAACGCCAAGGACGCCGCGAAGGACATTCCAAAGTAACGCCCCGACATTGAAAACTGCGGCCGAGCGACTATCGCGATCCGATGATGGTCACTCGGCCGCGCAGGTCCCTGCACGGACCCAAGCGCGGTCGATGTCAACTTCCTCCCTGCGTGACTTTCAATTCCGGTGCTCCGCGGTGGCACGCCGTTGCGTTTGTTTCAACGGCCCGTCGGTCCCACCAACACGACTACGAGGCCACCTGCGAGCTCACCGGCAGCGAATTCTGCGTTTGGGTCGCGCGCGGTGGCGGTGCGGACATCCGGATGCCGATGAGAATCTGGCGCCCGGCCTTCCGGGCGCAGAAGTTCCACCGCCCCGGCAAAAGCGGGTCGACGTTCCACCCCTGGAGCTGATAATTACGGTGCGCAAGCCGCAACCGATCGTGCAGATCGGCCCCCGCCTTCAGCTCTTCAGAGCGTAGAGTTCGCCCGCTCGAATCGGTAACTTTGAACCACGTGACCACATCTATGGAGATAGGCATGAGGGCGTTCATGGGATCGTCCTGCGTCGGAAAGGGGTGAGACGATCATGCCTGCGTCAATAGCGTCCTCAGCAAACGATTTTGAAGGGGACTGTACGGGCCCGGATGGTTTGACGTCCGTTCTTTGATAGCGCTACCATCCGGGCGGCGCTCAGATCAAACGAGTGCATTCGATGAGGGGGACCAGCCATAAAAACCAAATCCAACACCGTCGGCGCGGGCGGCGTGCGAGTGCGGCGACGCCAGAGAGTTTTGTCGACCATCGCGTTAGCAGTCAGCGGCGTTGCCACCGCAGGCGGGGCTTCCGCGGTCAGTGGCACTTCCACGGCCAGTGGCGTTTCCGCGGTCAGCGGCCTTTCCACGGCCGGCGCGGCAATAGCAGTCGGGCCAATGCAACCGCAGTCGCAGACTTTCCAGCTCAACCCCTTGTTCCAGGACCACGCTGTTCTGCAGCGGGGTAAGCCTGTCACCGTGTGGGGCCAGGCCGCAGCGGGTGAAACCGTCACAGTGTCGTTGCAGCCGTCTGCCTCTAGCACGCCAGCGTCGGTGACCAAGGCGGCTGCAGACGGCCGTTGGACCCTGACTCTCCCACCTATGGAAGCGGGTGGCCCCTATGACCTCACCGCTCAAACCAGCTCCGGAGCAACCCAAGCCGCGCACGACATCCTCGTGGGCGACGTGTTCCTGTGTTCCGGGCAATCGAACATGGAGATGTCGGTGCTGCGCTCCGGCGACTCGCATGGCGAGATCAACAAACCTGCCAACAACACCATCCGCTGGCTCAATGTGGAGCATGCGACCGGTGCCACGCCGCAGATGAATTTCGCCAACCCTGTGAGTTGGAAGATCTCCACGCCCGACACCGTCGGCGACTGGTCGGCAGTGTGCCTGTTCTTTGCGCGGGAGTTGCAGCCAACTATCAAAGTCCCAATCGGGTTGATTCAGTCGACCTGGGGTGGATCAAACATCCGGCCGTGGATCAGCGCGTCAACATTGCACGCACTTGGCCGGTATGAGCCCGGACTCAGCGTGCTTGCGACCTATGCAAAAGACCCCGCGGCCGGCCAACGTCAGCTCGCCGGGCAATGGGAGCAGTGGTGGCGTACCGCCTCAGGTGATCGTCCCAACTCTGAGCCATGGACCGTCAAGGCCTCGGGGGAGTGGCGCAACGCGCCGCAGACTCTGGGTGACTGGCGGACCTGGGGCGATCCCGAGTTGACCTCCTTCACTGGGATGGTGTGGTTCCGAACCGAGTTCAACCTGACACCGGCGCAGGTGAAGTCCCTGCGGACTGCCGCGGCAGCGGAAACTGCAACGGCAACATTGTCTCTGGGCAAAATCAACCAGGTTGACGAAACGTGGATAAACGGTCGTGCAGTGGGCAACACGTTCGGTTATGAAACGCCCCGAACCTATCAACTCCCGGCAGCCATGTTGCACGCTGGGACCAACGTGCTGGTCATCAACGTACTCAGCACCTACGGAGTAGGTGGGTTGTTGAACGGCGGACCGGATCGGACACTGCACCTGCCAAACGGCGACACCATACCCCTCACCGGTGTCTGGCGGTACCGCGTAGTGCCGAAGAAACTAGGCAATCCCCCCAGGGCTCCCTGGGAATCCGTCGGCGGCCTGACCACCCTCTACAACGCAATGATCGCCCCCCTTGGCTCATACGCCCTGCGTGGCGCCCTCTGGTATCAAGGCGAATCAAACACCTCTGAGTACCAAACCTACCAGAGCCTCCTGAACGGCATGATGACCGACTGGCGCCGCCAGTTCGGCGCGGATCTGCCGTTCCTGATAGTACAGTTGCCCAACTACGGTCCCTTCGCATCGACCCCCGTCGATTCCGAGTGGGCCGGACTGCGCGAGGCGGAGAGACTCGCGGTGAAAAGCGATCCTCACGCCGGCCTCGCTGTGACGATCGACGCTGGTGAACCCCACAATCTGCATCCGACCAACAAGCAGGACGTGGCGAAGCGCTTGTTCCGAGCAGCACGTCACGTCATCTATGGGGAATCAACGATTCCCTCCGGTCCGACGCCGCTGCGTGCTACTCGCAACGGCCAGGAAGTCACTGTTGAGTTTGGTGATGTCGAGAAGGGCCTGGTGACGTACGGCACTGACAGACCAGTCGGATTCGAGCTCTGCGCAGACGAGCCGGGAAGCTGCCGTTACGCCGATGCCCGGTTGTCAGGCTCGCAGGTCGAGTTGACGGTCCCCGCCGGGACCACACCCACCCGTGTCCGCTACCTCTGGGCTGACAGCCCGCCGGTTACCCTGTTCGATTCGTCCGGTGTGCCGCCGGGGCCGTTTGAGCTGCGGCTGCAGTGAGCCCAATGCTGATCCGCTGAGGATCGGCCTCGAGGCAGACGCCCGGGATCTCATTGCGTGGGTACAGCTGTCTGTCACCTTCCCGCCGGCGCTGTGAAGGTGATGCCAATGATTGGTTTGTGCGTGTTGATTGTTGGGCCTGTTTACAGGTGCCGATGGGATCGCTAACATCCTTGCAAGTTGGAAGGGGGAGAACATGGAACTGTTCAACTTCAGGCATCTCGGGGTCCTGTGGTTCCACGCGTGGCTGGCACTTTCCGTGCCGGCTCTCGCAGTCGCGCAGAACTGCGGCTTGCCGGCCATGCCGGATTCCACCATCACCACGGCTCAGGATCGGGACCACATGTTGTGTCAGTTGGGAATCACCCTGCCGACACTGCCGCCGCGGGCGAGCGACCCGAATCGCCCGGTCAATGCCCGGCCGGTGGATCCCAACAACACCGAAGGCAATTGGACGGATCCGCGCGGGCACGTGGTGATCCGCACGGATTTCGGTCTCTGGCACACTTATGACAGTGACGCCGGCGTGAATGGCGGCGCGCTGAGCGGGTTTGGTGACCAGTGACGCCGGCGTGAACCGCGCTACAGCGATCTCGATCTATTGCGGATGGAGAGTGGTCGGGGCATCAAAACACCGGAAGAATGGTGGTTGCTGCGGCGTCCGGAGATTTTCCGGCTCGTGCAGAAGGATCTGTACGGTAAGGCGATTGATCCGCGGATTCCCGTTACCTGGGTTGTCAGTGCCGAGACAACAGGGTCTCAGGTTGCAGGTGGCACGAGCTACGCCTACAGACAGAAGACGATCACTGGCACTGTGGATATCAGCAGCTATCCGCAATTGCGCAATACGCCTGTTATTACCGCATTGTGCCGTTATCCTGCGGCCACGGGGCGCAAGTACCCGGTTGTCGTCACTTTCTCCGAAGGGGCTGACCGCTTTCAATACACCGCGCCGTATGGGGTGGGGACCTGCAGTTACAGTCCAACTGCCGTACAACCGGATAGTGGTGGTGCCAACCTGTCGAGCTATCTCATCGGCCTGGTGACTCACGGCAATTGGCGCAGGCCACAGGACCCGGGCTCGCTCGTTGCATGGGCGTGGGGCGTCAGCCGGCTCATTGATGAGTTTGTGACCGACCCGGACCTGGATGCCGACAAAGTCGCCGTGGAAGGTCATTCCCGGTTTGGGAAAGCGACTCTGGTTGCGGGTGCTTATGATGCGCGCGTCGTTGTGACCTGGCCCAGTGATGCAGGTGCCCTGGGGACGGCCGTAGCCCGCCGTCATTACGGCGAGACGCTGGAATTTGTCGGATCCACGACGGGGGAGTATCACTGGGTCGCCGGCAACATACTGCACTTTGCCGGACCGTTGCACAGTGGCGGCTACATTCCGAGGAAGCTGGAGAATCTCCCTGTTGATGCTCAGTCAACGACCGCGTTGATTGCTCCACGGGCCGTGTTCGTGACGAACGGAACCGACACGCCGCCGGGGTTTGGTGATGCATGGGCCGATCCCCGTGGCACATTCCTGTCCGGAAAGCTCGCATCGCCGGTTTAGAATCTGTTGGGATGGAAGGGTCAGATCATTCCGGAGGGAACTGTGTTCACCTCCGGCCCTGACGAATCGATTGGCGGCACGCCTCCGTTCAACGTCGCCTTCATCGAGGGTACCGTAGGCTGGCGGCGGCAGATCGAAGGCCATACGCCCGTGCCCAACTGGCCTACATTCGCGATGTTTGCTGCGCGGTATCTGAACGACGGCCGTCCGGTCGTGACGCCCGGGCAGAAGTTTGTTTTGGGTGAGGGGAGCGGCGCGCTGGTTGGTACGGTTGACGCATCCGATGCCGATGCTGGCGACGCACTGGGAAACTGGCAGGTCAAGGGTGGCGATGGCGCGGGCCTGTTTACCCTTGCAGCCGACACAGGTGAGATTACGATCAAACAGCCGCTGAAAATCGATTTCCTTCGCCGGCTGCCGTACACGCTAACCGTGATCGTAGGCGACGGGAAGCTGCCCAGCAACGATGAGCAGGTGACCATCCAGATTCCGGATCAGGTGAACATGTGTCACAACGGTCACCGTCATCGCACTATCACCGTTCCGCGACTGCTGGTCCCCCTGCACCTGTTGTTGGGTGACGCTATCGGTAGCTGCGGTCATTGAAGATGTTGCGGTGAGCTTCGGTGAATGACCGCTCACGGGGTAATCGCTTTCCGAGCGGCGGCGAGGTGCCAGGCTGCCCAGAAGCCTGTAGGCGCCAGGACGAGCATGGCCCAGCGGAGTGACTCAGGACCGGTATGGAACCCCGTGGAGAACCAGTCGCTCAGCCAGCCGATGAATTGCGGCGCGATCACGAGATTGCAGATGTTCGCGGCGAACAACAGGAGCGCGCAAGTTGTGGCGCGCATCTGCGGTGGGACCGCATTCTGCAGCAGGCCCAGAATCGGACCGATGTAAAAATATACGGACGGGACGTATATCCACAGCAGCAGCCGCGTTATCTGTTCATCGTATACGATAAATAGTAGCAACGAAGGAACTGTTGTCAGTGCGGTGACCCAGGCTAGTAGCCTGGCGATATGACGAGGGTCGGTTGCGGCTGGGCGGCTCATGAGCCAGCTTGCCAGCAGCGTTCCCCCAGTGCCGGCGATCAAGTGCATCGGCCCCAACAACCCGCCAGCCTCACCTACTGTCATGTGGTACGAGCGCACGAGGAAGGTTGGCATCCACCACATCAGTCCCCAGCTCCACAGAGTTGCTATGGAGCCGCCCATCAAGAGGTGGAAAGCGCTTTTGTGTTGCCACACATAGATCAGGTTGGCGAGGAGGTTGGTCGGCGGTGGCCGGTCGGTTGACTCGTCCAACTGTCCGCGTTGTGGTTCTTTGACTGTCAACCAGACAATCAATGCAACCACGATTCCGGGGATACCCAGTGCCAGAAACGCGGCGCGCCAGCCTCCCTTGTCGGCAACGCCGCCTGCCACTGATGAACCGAGCCAGGCTCCCAGGCATGCTCCAAGGGCGAATATAGTCAGCGCCATCGGCCGCTTCGCGGCTGGAAACTTGTCGGCGAGTATCGATGTTGCGGGAGGAGTTCCACCGGCCTCGCCGATTCCTACACCAAAGCGGGCCAGCAGTAACTGCCAGTAATTTTGCGCCAGCCCGCACACGGCGGTCATTGCGGACCACAGCGCCAGTGCGATTGCCAGGATGTTGCGGCGATTCGCCTCGTCGGCGAGCAGCGCAATGGGGATGCCAATCGTAACGTAAAATAGAGCGAGCGCTACGCCGGTGAGGAAGGCCACACCACTGTCAGTGAGTTGCAACTCGAGGCGGATGGGCTCGATCAGGGTGGAGATGGAGAAGCGGTCGGCAATGTTCAGGGCATAGACGATTGTCATGACCGCAAGGACGTACCAGCGATCGCTGTCAGGTGTCTTCGTCAAAGCGAAGACACCTGCCGCTTTATTCTCGTGTGCTGACAGGTTGCTAGCGAACCGCGGCGACGATTGTGATCTCAACTTTGTAGCCGGGCGATACCATGGGGACCTGGCCTGTTGAACGGGCGGGTGGGTTCTCGCGGTCGATCCAGGCTTCCCACACCGCGTTGAATGCCGGGAAATCCGCCATGTCGGCGAGCCAGATGGTTGCTTGCAGCAAGTGGGATTTGTCGCTGCCCGATGCGGCGAGCAGCTTGTCGATGGAGTCGAGGGCCTGCTGGGTCTGTTCCTTGAAAGGGGCGCCTTCGGTGCCGACCTGGCCGGCCAGGTAAACGATTCCGCCATGAATAACGGACTGTGACATGCGGGCTGATTTCTGCAGTCTCTTGATGGTCATTGCGTCGGTACTTCGGTGTTCGTCAGGGAGCGGCGGAGTTTACACCAAATGCCAGCAGCACATTGCCGGCGGTACCGCCAAACATGGCATAGCCCGAGTTGGAGAGCAGCATTCCATTTGCGATGGCGGGGCCGCCGGCGTCAATGGAGCCGCCGCGGGCTTCGACGCCGTTCGCGGTCTGAAAGTCGCGCGACGTGTCGAAATCCCAGATGACCTGGCCTTTGCTGGTTTCGTAAGCGCGCAGGTGTCCATCTCTGGACCCTGAGAAGACGACGCCGGGGATGAGTGACACGGCGGCTGGTTGCGCGGCACTGCAGCCGGCATTGTCACCACAACCGGAAGTCACGGTCCGCCAAAGTTCCTTCCTGTCGGACAGGCGCAATGCCACCAGGCCACCGGCTTTGGGATTGAGCTTTCCTTCAGCTACGTAGTCGGACACCGCTACATACATGTTGTGACCATCGCTGGCGGAGCCCCACATGACACCGCCCAACAGGCCGCCCATGGCAACTTTCGTGGACCAGATCTGTTGACCTTCATGGTCAGCGGGTTCAGGAATCGTGAAGGACTGCCACATCTGCATGCCGGTGTCGGCGTCCAGTGCGACGATGCTGCCTCGGAATTTGCAGCATTGATAGGTTGGGCTCGCGCCGTAGACTTCTTCACCGGATGAGACTGGCATATAGACTCTGTCGGCGTAGACTTTGGGAGATCCCACGGTGCGTACGGCTGGATGGCCGTTCTACGTGATGTTTCCATCTCAACACGCCAGTGTTGGCATCCAGGCTGTAAACCGTTCCGGCGGTGTCGGCGAAGAACGCCACTGCGATGTTGCCTACGGGCGCGATGGTTACTGCTGCTCGCACTTCGGTGCCAGCATCAAACGACCAGTTAGTGCATCCGGTGTTGAGATTTCATTTAGCATCGTTGTCGAGCGGGCGGCTAAGTTCGCGTTGGCTAACGGTAGGAAACTGCGCGTCATGCCGGAGCGCGGCTGTCCGGCCGATGGGCGACGCATCCGACAGTACTTCGGGGAGTTGCGTCAGAGTGGAGCGCCCTTTAACAGCCGGACATCCTCGCTATATTCCCCGCTGGGGCCCGAAAAGTTTCGCGACACACTCTATGAGCTTCGCTTCAAGCGAAAATCATCGCCCATGGCGCAAATTGCGGACTCATATCTTTGGCCGATCGCGATCGCGGGTTACGACCGGGGCAACAGGGCATATAATCTGCTGAAGTCTGCGGGGCGTCTGATTGAGAGCCACATTTCGGAGACTCAATGGGATGAGCGCGCAACAAAATACAGTTGCTTCGAGTTGGTCCGGCGTCACGAACGCGGCTCCTAGAAACGACAAAGGCCCAGACTGCTGTCTGAGCCTCTGCGGCGGCCTTCTCACGAAGACCTCGTGGGCTATGCCCGAAACGGATATTACCGAAAATCTTTAGAGACTGCCAACTACGGAAGCATCCAATGACCCTCACCCTTACCCTCGGCCCCATCGGCCCCATCGGCCCCATCGGCCCCATCGGCCCCATCGGCCAGATCTCGCGATCGGTCCAGGACATTGCGCAGTCCGAAGCCTGGTACAAAACCGTGTTGGGTCTACCGCACCTGTTTACCTTCGGGAAGCTTGCGTTCTTTGATTGCGGTGGAGTGCGGTTGTTTTTGTCCCAGGAAGAAACGCCGCATGCGGAGTCCATTCTGTACCTACGGGTCACCGATATTCAGACAACCGCGGCGGAGTTGAAGTCGCGAGGCGTCGAGTTCGTGGATCAGCCGCACATGATTCATCGACATGCCGATGGCACGGAAGAGTGGATGACTTTCTTCAAAGACCCGGAAGGTCGGCTGCTGGCGTTGATGTCGCAGACGAAGCCCGCGACCTGAGTGACCCGTCACTTGAGTCACCCGTCACCTGAATGGCCAGCCCCGGTTGCCAGGCCCCCTGGTGGCGGGCCCCCCTGGTGGCCAGGCCGGCCTTGGGCGCCAGCCGCCTAAGATGCCACGGCCCCTAAGTGGCCAGGCACCATCCATCGCCGCGCACCCAGCATTGATCTTCGGGAACGGCTTCGCTGCCGCGCACCAGCCGCGTCACCTTGCCCCAGCCGCCTTTGGTAAATGCGGCAGCCAAAGCGGCTTCTGCTGAAGGGGCGCGGACCCCTTCCGCTGGAATGATGGCGGTTGGGAGCAGGGCGCGTGCTTCGAACCCAGCCCCGTGACGCTGGATTTTGAAGAACAGCCCGGAGATGGAGTTGAACGAACGGGTGTTGGTATCGGTCGTCAGCGGAATGATCAGACGACCCCCGTCAGCTAAAGCGTCGAGCCACGCAGAGACCGAGTGAGTAACTCCGGCATTCACGTAGATAACATCTGCAGCGCCCAGGGACACCACAGCGCCGTTGCCTTCAATCACGCGAGTGTTTCCGAAACGCGCCAAATTCATACCGGCACGAGCCGCTAAATAGGGATCATGCTCAACAGCAGTCACCCGCGCGGAACCGCCGCGAAGGCGGCCTGCAGACGCGGGTCACTGATCCGCGCCGCTGCCAAAATTTGCTTCGCGTAGGCTCGCCTCACAATGGCAAGCTCTGTCTCACGATCCATCGATTGAGCCTTTTCGTTTCGCAGATGAAAGGTTATGCGCTACCGGCAGGAGCGCGCGGACGCGGAAAAATTATTTTTCGCTCACCTGTCCGCGCACACCGCAAAAAAGCGCATAGGTGGAGTGAGGGAACCGCGAGCCGCCATGCACCAACCACGAGCCTCGGATGTCTTTCTCGAGAAAACACCTGCCGCCTGGGCGCTCGCCCTCCAGCTCCTCACCAGGATGGATCTCTTGCGCCTGAAAGTGATTGCGCGTCTGCATGCCCGGGGTCTGCCCCCGGAAATCGACTGGAGCGATCTGCTCCAGGAAGCCATCTCCCGGGTGCTGGACGGGTCCCGTCCGAAGCCGGAAGGGGTGCCCGTCGTGGCATTCCTGGCAGGGGTCATGCGCAGCATCAAGACAGATCACTGGCGGCGCGCCCGTCGCAGGGCCCGGCAGCTTCCCAAGCTGCTGGTAGACATGGACACCGATGAACGAGCCGACGCCTTCAATCCGGAGCACAGCCTGACAGCCATTCAGCAGTTGGCCCTCATCCATCAACTGTTTGCCGATGACCGCCAGGCCATCCAGGTCATCGCGGGACTGCGCCGAAGTCATTGACGCGAGCGACGAGGAGATCCTCGCCGCGGCCCGGGAGCTGGGCATGAACCCGGCCATGAAAGGCTCGTCCGCGTTTTTCGGAGTGACACTGCTCGTCCATTTCGGAAAGCCACCGCAAACGCCAGGCCGCCGCAAGCGTCAACAGGTTGCTCGCCGCCGCATACCGAAGGATGATGTCCCACCGTCATCCTGAGGATTGCCATGGTCGTGCCGACTCCCACTTCTGTGGCGTCGATCCTGGTGCTCTCAGCTCCCTTTCAGTGGTTCACGGTCGCCGGCGTCAAAACGTTCCGCATCCCCAAGTTGCGTGATTCGGGCGCCGGTCTCGGAGGTATTGCGTTTATGCTTGGGACCCTGGTCATTGTGTGGCAGGGTCTGTACAACGGGTTCGATCTCACCCCAGCCGTCTCCGGGGCGGCGTTGTCGGTGCTGTCCTTGGTTCTGTATGAATGGGCGCGCTGGACAATCGTCGGACGCAGGTTCGCAATCGCGCTGGCTGAAGAAGTCCCGGAAGCAGTCTGCGAAGACGGGCCGTACCGTTACATGCGGCATCCGTTTTATTTGAGCTACGTGCTCGCGTCCTCAGGCATGCTGGTTGCGACCCCCAATCTCGTTGCCGCGGCGGTATTTATTTTCAACGCGACAGTGTTCACCTACATGGCACGGGATGATGAACGAACGTTGCAGGCGAGTGCTCTCAGCTCAGACTACGATGCCTACCGGCAACGAGTTGGATTTCTGATGCTTCTCCCGCGCAGGCGCTGATGGATACAACACTCAATATCATCGGCGGCGTGCTCATCGCCGCGGGCCTGGTCGGCGCGATCGTGCCGATGCTGCCCGGCATTCCCATGATCTTCGGCGGCATCTGGCTGATCGCCGCTGTTGATCATTACCAACATCTGGGTATGGGTTGGTTGCTGGGGATCGCAGCAGTGGGAGCAATCGGGCTGTTGGTGGATCTGATTGCGGGCGCCCTGGGTGCCAAACGCGTGGGCGCGAGCCCGCGGGCAGTGTGGGGCACTCTGCTGGGCACGATCATCGGGCTGTTCTTCGGACTTCCCGGCCTGTTGCTGGGCCCGTTCGTCGGAGCGCTGCTGGGAGAGCTTGCAGCGGGAAAGAGCGTGCTGAGGTCAGCTCACGTAGGGGTGAGCACGTGGGTGGGATTGATCTTTGGCACCATCGTCAAACTCGTCGCGTCCGTGACGATGGTGGCGTTGTTTGGTGCTGCGTGGTGGTGGAACCACGGGGCGTGAGTTTCACGCCATGACGTTGATCAACGTCCCCATAGTCTGATTCGCGATCTCCAACATCTTGGCGTTGGCTTCAACGCTGAGCTTTTGCTGGTTCGCATCAACCAGAGCACCCGTGGGATCCACACCGCTGGCGATCGCCTGCGCGTCTTGCGCGACATTCGCCATACCGCGGGAGATACCCTGCTGCGCGTACTGCAGCGCGCCTGCGCCGATGCCAGATATACCGTTCATGACCAGCACCATACCGGAACACCGCGTAAAACACCGTGCCCTGGCTCACACGGGAATCAGACATAACCTCAGCCAGGCGCCGAACGGTACTGCCAGAATTTGGGAAATGCGAGGCTCGTCGCAACCACCGCGACCATGCAGACGAGCCCGCCGCTCCACATGCTCAACGACACGCTGCTCAGCGACGCCACCCACCCAGCCCGCGTATTCCCCAGGAGGGGGCCGCTCATATAGGAAATCATTGCAATGCCCGCCAGCCGGCCACGCATTGAATTGGGCACCGCATGATTCCAGATGATGCCCCGGAACAAGCCACTGATCATATCGGCCCCACCGGCGGCGATCAGGCACAGCACCACCCATAACGGGGTGGGCGCCAGACCGGCACCCAGAACGAACAATCCCCATCCCGCGGCCGCGATGACCACCACGCGCCCCTGGTGCTCGATCCGTGAGCTCCACCCGCTCAAGAGCGTGGCAATGAGGCTGCCAATGGCCATCGAAGAGAACAACACTCCGGTCATGCGTGCATCGCCCCATTGCAGCGACAGGGCGGGAAACAGGGCCACCGGGAAGGCGAACAACATCGCGGCGATATCGATGATATAGGTGCCGATCAGCTCGGGTTTGGACAGCGCGAAGCGCACGCCGATCGCGGCGTCGGTTAACGCGGAATGTGGCTGAACTTCAGGGTCCGGGGTCCTGCGCATGAGAGCCACGCAGACCACAGCCCCTCCGAATGAGAGAAAATCAAACAGGTACGCGCCCGTCAGGCCAAAAGTTGCAATCAACACGCCGCCCAGCAGCGGACCGGCAATCGCCCCGGCGGAGCCGCGGAAACCGCTCAAAGCGCCGGCGGCGGCATACTCGGAAGGGTCAACCAGCTCCTGGGTGAGCGCCTCCATCGCAGGCGAATGAAAGGCTGCGATCGCCTGCAGCGCGGCTACCAGGATGAAAATGGCGACGAGCGACGGGTGGGGCAGCAGGCTGTTCACCAACAGCAACGCAACGACCACCGCCATCGCCGACTCCGCAGACAGCATCAACAGGCGGCGATTGATGCGGTCTGCGTAGGCGCCTCCCAGCAGGCCAAACAGCAGAACCGGAACTAGCTGCGCAAGTCCGAGCGCTCCAACCCAGGCGTTGGAGCGGGTAAGTTGATAGACCTGGTACGGGACAGCCATGTAGCTGACCATGCTGCCCAGAAAAGATATGAGCTGCCCGATGAAGAGTAAACGGAAGTCCCGGTGTCGTTTGAGGGGCGCGATGTCGATGAGCATGGATGGGGTGCGCGGGGGCCCATCCCGGGGCCGCCAGAACGAAACCAGCTGAAAATAAGGGGTTTCAACCTAGCATATCGCGGTGCCATTCCATACACCCCCATCATGGAGATTGCGTCTCGACCTCGAGAATGGGCTCCATCAGGACCGGTTCCGTCCGCTTGCGATGCTGCACTTCGGTCCGGTCGATCACGACGTCACGTGGGGCCCGAAATCCCAGGCGCACCTGGTTGCCTTTGATACCCAACACCACCACCGTGATGTTGGAGCCGATTGCAATGGATTCCTCGGGACGGCGGCTGAGTACGAGCATGGTCTTCCTCCTTAAAGCTCCTAAAGCTATGGAGGATAACTATCCCACCAGGCGCCTCACGGCGTCTGGAAGTCATCTCCACTGTGGAGGGAATCTGCGGGTCCTAAGGGTGATATATGCAGAGTGGCGGTAATCGCAAACCGCCAACGGCTTCACATGAGTCGATCCAACGCCGCGATTTTCAAGGGTTTCACAAACTGGCCATTGAAACCTTCCCGCCGGCAGCGTTGCTCGTGCGCAGGGCCGCTGAGACCGCTCACGGCATAGACCCTCGTCTGTTCAAAGCCCGCGAGGGAACGCAGCTCATGGCAAACGGCGTAGCCATCCAGTCCCGGCATTTCAATATCGAGGAAAACGACATCAGGGTGACACTCGCAGGCCATGCGCAATGCGGCCTCGCCGTCGCCACATGTATGCACTTCGTGACCAGCCAGCTCCAACAGTTCGCCCAGTGACTCACGGGAGTCCGCATCATCATCCGCGATGAGCACCGTCTTGCGGCCTTTTCGCTGCGTCGCGGTCGAATGGCCACGCCTGTGCCAGGGCTGGCCATCCGCTGGAGCTGAACCGGTATCTGGCGCGATTCTCACGTTCAAAAGAGTGCGCTGGCAGGCAGGCCGGGACAAGCTCAGCCCATCGTCTCGGCGTGTCAGCCGAAGCTGACAAAAGCTGGGCCGCAAGGGTGTCTTCTTGAAACCAACAATGCGATGATGACCCCGTCAGCAGGAGGCTGTGCGGTTCCCCATTGAAATACCTGCCCCTCATCTGGTCCGGCATCTGGCGCAAGCCCGGGCGAACCGTCCTGATCTTTCTTCAGGTCAGTGTCGCATTCGCGCTATTCGGTGTCCTGCAGGGAATGAAAACGGGTGTCGAGCACGTCGTCGGGGAGACCCGCGCGGACCTGCTGCTCGTCCACGGAAATCTCAGCATCATCGACCCACTGCCCATCGGGCTGCTCAAACAGATTGAATCGCTGCCGGGTGTCAAAGTAGTGGTACCGGTGGAGTTGTTTCTGGGGACTTATCAAAAGCCCAGTGAAAAGATCGGCATCGTCGGGGTGCGGCCCGACGAGGGCTGGCAGTCCGCCTTCACTTACAAGATTCCCCCGGCCGCGGCCGCGGCGTTCAAAAACGCGCGCACGGGAACACTGGTCCGTGAAGGGCTCGCCAGGAAGTACGGGTGGAAGATCGGCGACCACATTCCTCTCAAAACGACCGCGGCCAGGGCCAATGGAGCAACTGACTGGACGTTTGACATTGTCGGTATGTATGGGGATGACGATGTAGGCGGCGGCAACAACGTCATCCTGATCAACTATGACTACTACGATGAAGGTCGCCTGGTGGGCAAAGGCACGGTCAGTCACTTCAACGTGGCCGTGTCGGATCCTCACCAGGCAGTTGCCGTGGCGGATGCAATCGACCGCCACTTCGCCAACTCCTCCAATGAGACCAAGACAGAATCCCTGCGGGAGCTTGCGCAGGCCCAGATGCAATCCATTGGTGACCTGAATTTCCTGATCCGCGCCATCGTGAGCGCGGTGCTGGTTGCGTTGCTGTTTGCTACGGCGACCATGATGATGCAGTCGATCCGCGAGCGTACCTCGGAGCTGGCTGTTCTCAAGACGCTGGGATACAGCGACCGCACCGTGTTTATTTTCATTCTGTGTGAATCCATGGTTATTTTTATTGCCGCCGCCGTGTTCGGTTTGCTGCTGGCCTGGATCGCATTTCCGCTGGCGTCCAGGTTTGTGCCAGGCTTGACCATGCCGTGGGAGGTTGTCGCTGCAGGACTGGGTTTTGCTGCTATCGTGGCAACGATCAGCGCGTGCGTGCCGGCCATACAGGCTGCGCGGCTCAATATTGTCAACGCACTGGCGAGCCGGTAATCGAAGTGAAGTTCTTCCGCCAGCTCTTCGCCATCCTGCGCGTCAACCTGTCAGGCTTACCTGCGCGGCTGGGTTCGAGCCTCACCATCCTGGTGGGGGTGACGAGCGCGGTCGGTGTGTTGGTTTCCATGTTGGCAATGGGTATTGGCGCGCGCGAACAGGAATTGGCTGGCGTACGGGCCGATCGCGTGATCCTGACAACTACGGGCTCACGATTGGGGCAGGGCAATGTGACCCAGGATGAAGCCGGCATCATTCTCGGATTGCCGGGAATCAGTAAGGACGCAAAGGGAGATCCGATTGTGGCCCTGCAGTCCGTGGTACCCCTCCAGGGCCGGCGCCACGTCACCAACATTCGGATCTATTTTCCGCTCATTGGAATTACGCCGAACGTCACCGAGCTGGCGCCGGAAATGCAATTTACCGCCGGCCGGATGTTTAAACCGGGACTGCAGGAGCTCATTGCCAGCAATGCCTGCAGCCGGCAGTTCGTCGGATTTCAAATGGGCGACCGTCGCCCCTTGCACGGCAGCGACTGGACCATCGTGGGTCTGTTCGACCGCGGCGCATCTCAGCAGTGCGTCGTCTATGCCGACGTGAAAACGCTGATGACCGTGATGAAACGCAACACGTATTCCACGGTGACCGTCCGGCTCAACACACCGGCTGACTATGATGTATTGCACGATGCGGTGGCCGCCAATCCCGCCTTGCACATCGAAGTCCAACACGAGGAGGAGGCCATTGCAGATGCCTTCAAACCCCTGAATGCCATACTCAATTTTGTGAGCCTGTTTGTCGGGACGATCATGGCGATTGGCGCCACTCTCGGAGCCGTCAATTCGTTGTACGCCATCGTGGATTCACGGCGGCGGGAGATGGCTACCTTGCGGGCCATCGGCTTCGGCGGTGGCGCGGTGGTCGTGTCCGTGCTGGTCGAGTCGATTCTGTTGGCCTTGCCGGGTGCCATCCTGGGGACCCTGGCGGCCTGGGTGCTGTTCAATGGGCTCGCGGCCAGTCCGTTCGGGTTCAGTTTCCAACTGGCCGTCACGCCACCGCTTGCCGTGGTGGGTGTCGAGTGGGCCCTGGTGATGGGACTGCTGGGCGGGTTGTTGCCCGCATTGCGGGCGGCTAGGATGCCGATCACTACTGCGCTTCGAGCAACGTAAACATGCCGGATGTCAGCGGGGGCTGCTATTGCGGAAACATCCGCTTGACCGTGTCCTTCTCACGGGATCTGTCGGCGTACGCACCCCGTGCCTGCGACTGTGATTTTTGCCGTAAACATGGGGCCGCCTATGTTTCGGATCCCGCTGGATCACTGCACATCCGGGTCACTGATGAGCGCGAGCTGAGTCGATTCCGGCAGGGGAGCAACACCGCGCAGATGCTCCTGTGCCGCAAGTGCGGAGTGTTGGTCGGTGCCGTGTACCAAGAGGCTGATGAGCTGTTCGGCACCGTCAACGCCCAGTCGCTCGAGTCCCGGGCATCCTTTGGGACGCAGCAGAGTGTCTCGCCCAAAGCCCTTTCCGCCGACCGCAAAGTTCAGCGATGGCGGGAAATCTGGTTTCCGAAGGTGGTCCTGGAGACGGTTCTCCCTCAAGGGTAGGCCGTACGGCCCAGCTCACACGTCTGCTTCAGTCTCAGGTACTCGATGGGTCCCGTGATCAGGGGCCATCCGCTCACGGTCTGTTGGTCGTTGCGCGCCGCTGTCAGCGCGGGCACTTCCACGGCCGCTGACGCTTGGGGGGACAGCCAGGGAACAGCGCCGAAAGTCCAACCCCGGCGCGTCCGCACTTCGTGCAACGCTGATTCATAGCCAATTTGCTCTGGTCGGTGGTGCTCACGGAGCTGCTGCAGGCGCCATTCAAACAGCCGCTGCAGCCGCGGGTGGTTGCGAAAGTAAGGTATCAACACGACAGGGCGCATGAGCGCGGCCAAAGTCAGATCAGCCGCGGAGAATTGCTCGCCGACCAGGTAGGAATGGGCGCTCAAACGCTCCGCCGCGGTCAGCAGGCACTGCTCCAGTTGCTCAAACGCCCGGTCGGCCCGATTGTGTTTGAATCGAAATCTCCGTGTCAGCACTCCCGCGATCATCCGGCCCGCCACACCGGCTTTGAAACTGCCGGCGGGAATCTCAGGCAGGAAGAGACCGGTGAGGATGGCCGGGTGCTCCAATGCGATCTGCGTGTATGCCAGTCGCCGGGCAGCCAACCCCAAAGTCGAATCGAACCACAGCATCCAGCGTTTCACCTCGTCGCTCAGATGCAGTGAGGGTGCAGGATGAGTCTGCTCCAGATATTCAACGATGCTCGAAGACTCGCTGAGGACCGCACCCGTGGCCTGGTCGTGAATTGTTGGAACCGTGTATTCCTGGCGGCCGTTGTCGAGCTTCGTTTTACACCGCAGGTGCCGCATCTCCCGCTTGCTGAACGGGTTGACCTCGACTGCCTGCCATTCAACGCCCTTGAAGTCGAGTGCCCAGCGGACTTTTTCGACGTAATGCGACCAATGGAGCTGATAGAGGAGGATCATCGAGCGCCATCTTAGCCGCTCGCGCGGCCTGTTGCGACTGACGCGTAGGAAGATGCCGACGGCTGATTACGCGGCTGCCCGCTGCCGAAAAGTCGCGGCTGTGGATACCCTTGTTGCTCCAGTTGATTGCAGAGGAGTTTCAGTATGGCAACAGCATCGGGGCATACCTCAGCTATTCGCGCCAAGAAGGTGATTGGAACGAACGTCAAGGATCCGAGCGGAACCAAGATCGGTGCCATTGAAGACATCGTCCTCGACAAGCAATCGAATTCCATCATGTTTGCAGTGGTCGGATTCGGTGGCTTTCTCGGCGTGTCTGAAAAGTACCATCCGATCCCGTGGTCGTCGTTGGATTACTCGCCTGGCGACAATGCCTACGTGGTGAATTATACTAAGGACCAATTGGAAGCCGCGCCAGCCGGCTCGATTGACGATCTGACCCGGGACGATGGTTACGGTATACGCGATAAGACCTACCAGTACTACAACGCCCCGCGGTACTGGGAAGGCAATTCGCTTCGGTAGACGGCCGTCAATGGTGCAGAAGGCTGCTAATGGTGGGGGGCCGTGAAGGTCCCCTACCAGTCCCCGGAAGTGCCCAGCAGGCTCGGCTCCCGTAAAATTCATACCATGCCCGCACCTGGACAGCCGAACCACGACTCTTACGACCTGCAGCGTTTTGTCGACGCTCAGGCGCCGGTGTTCCAGGCTGTGCGTGCGGAGCTCAGCGCCGGCCGCAAGCGATCGCATTGGATGTGGTTCATTTTTCCGCAACTGCGCGGCCTGGGCCGCAGCGCCATGGCTCATCAGTACGGCATCACCGGACTCGAGGAGGCGACCGCTTATGTCGAGCACCCGCTGCTGGGACCCCGGCTGCGGGAATGCACACACCTGGTGAACCAGGCGAAGGAGCGCTCGATCACGCAGATTCTCGGGTCCCCTGATGACATGAAGTTTCATTCCTCCATGACCCTGTTTGCCCGCGCGACCGCGGACAACGCGCCGTTCCTGACAGCGTTGACGTTGTTCTTTGACGGACAGGACGACCGACTCACCGTTGAGAAGCTCGGCTGACCGGAACGCCACGTTTCGTCGTGACATCTAATGCGGTGGGAAGGAAATTCTCCACCATCGGTTGTCACAGGAACGCACTATGAAATTCGCTTATCCGGTATCCCTCTGCTTGTTCGCAGCCGCAGCCGCAGCCGCAGCCGTGGCGCAGGGTGCAGGACCCACGGACCCTCAGATAGCCGCCATCGTCGTCACGGCGAATCAGGTCGACGTGGATGCCGGGAATCTCGCCTTGAAACACGCGCAATCCAGGGAGGTGAAGGATTTCGCGCAACTCATGGTGACCGATCACAGTGGCGTCAACAAATCCGCCACCGAGCTGGTACAACGTCTGCATGTCACGCCGGAAAACAGCCCCACCAGTGAGAGTATGCAGAAGGGCGGGAACGCCAACCTCGCGGCCCTGCAGAAGGTGAGCGGTGCAACATTTGATAAAAACTATATCGATCACGAAGTTACTTATCACCAGGCGGTGCTGGACGCGGTCGATAAGACATTGATTCCCAGCGCCCACAATGCAGAATTGAAAGCCTTGCTCGTCAAGGTACGGCCGGCGTTCGTGGCGCATCTGGAAATGGCCAAACAACTGCAGTCCAAACTGGCCGGGAAATGAAGGTGGAGACTGTCGAGCAAACTGCCGGTCTGGCTGGCGATGACGGTTCCATTGCCAGACGCATTGCCCAGGGTGACCGGGTGGCCTTCGAGCTGCTGATGCGACGCCACAACCGCCGGTTGTATCGGCTCGCCCGGGCGACGTTGCGCGACGGCGCAGAAGCGGAAGATGCGCTCCAGGAAGCTTATTTACAGGCCTTTCGCGCGATGGGCCAGTATCGCGGCGACGCATCGCTGTCGACGTGGCTGTCGCGTTTGGTTTTGAACGAGTGTCTCGGCAGGATCCGGCGGCACGATCGCCGCGAAAACGTCATTCCCATGGTCGCAGCCACCGACCAGGTAACCGATGCCTGCGTGGAGATTGCAGAATCGCCGGATGCGGCCCTGGCTCGCGCCCAGGTCCGCAACCTGTTGGAACGCAGAGTGGACGAGTTGCCCGACAGCTTCCGGACCGTGTTTGTGATGCGCTCCGTGGAGGATCTGAGCGTGGCGGAAACCGCCACCCTGCTGGGGATTCCCGAGGAGACCGTGCGCAGCCGGCACTTTCGCGCCAAAAGCATGCTGCGAGCGGCGCTCGAAACCCAGCTCGGTGAGGCCGAATCCGACCTGTTCGATTTCGGCGCCGAACACTGCGACCGGGTGGTCGCCGGCGTGTTGGCCCGTCTTTAGATCAATTTGATCGCGGGCGTGTCGTGATACATGTGGACGGCCTCCGCGAAGGAGTGAGCGGAGGCGTCTGCCGCGGGCACTGAATCAACGCTCGATTCACTCATCATCCCTGGGAAAAATGCAGTAACGATCCGCACCTTGGGCAACCGATTGCGAATGCCCTCGATCAGTGCCGTGGCCCGATTGCGTTCCTCGCAGGGATAGGCGCTCACAATGTAGATCATGGCAATGCTTTCCGGCTTCGCTTCGGCCGGAGGCGCTTGCAGATCCTCGACTGACAGGTGCCGGGCGTCGACTTTTTCGTCGCGCAGGATTCGCACGAGTATCTCTGTCGCCAGATCGTCCGCGGTCGTCCCCAATCCAACTCCCAACACGATGGAGGCGGGAGGCACGTCCAACGGGCCCTGCCAGCGGCCGGTCCGCTCCTCGCGCAGGGTGCGCAGTTGACGCCCGAGATTGTTGATTCCCGTGCTGGTCCGCCATTTCCTCAACAGGCCCCGCGGCTGACCCAGCAGATCGCCAATGACGGCGGTGACGGCAGTGCGGACCTTCGCCTGTTGGTCATCACTGATGGTTCCCGTTCCGAAGTCCAGCCGGGCGAGATGGATGGCGGGCATGAGGACGAGGTCGCAGTAGGCGGCGAGGGTGTTGCGTTTGAGAAATTCACGGGCGCGGGCGATGATTTCGGCGGAGTCGCCGGACAGGGCGCGTTGGTAGAACCCTTGCGCCATGGTGAGGGCCTGCGTGTCGCCCAACAGGATTTCCAGCAGGCTCAGCGCCTTGATGTGGCGGCCCGCCACCAGCAGGCATACGGTGAGCGGTGTCGACAGCAGCAGGCCGACCGGCCCCCACAACCAACTCCAGAAGATGGCCGCGATGATCACTGACAGCGGCGAGAGGCCGGTGGTGTGTCCATAGAGCTGCGGCTCAATCAACTGGCCGGCAATCAGCTCCACGACCAGAAACAAGCCGATGGTTTCGGCGGCCAGCGACCAACCCGGATCGACCGCGGCCGCCAGCATCGCGGCGAACAGGGCGGCAATCCAGATTCCCACATACGGCACAAACCGAAGCAAGGCCGCGAGCGCACCCCAGACCATGGCCTGGGGGATGCCCAACAGGGCGAGGCCCAGCCAGATCGCCGCTCCCACGCTGAAATTGACAGCAAACTGGGATACGAAAAAACGTGACAGGCGCTCACCGGCATCATTCAGCGCGAACGTCGTCAACCGGATGTCCGTGACGCCGGCGAGCCGGATGACCCGGTCCCTGAGCCCTTCGTGCTCCAACAGCGCAAACACCAGCACGACGAGCACCACGCCGGTGGTTGCAATGGGTCCCCAGATGGATTCCACCACGTTTTTGATGACGGTCAGTGGCTCCTCGCGGGGCTGGTGGACCTCGACCGGGACGAGCCGGGTTCCGTCGGCGGCTTCCGGTTGCTCCAGCGCGGTGCGGCGCCGTTTCGCGACAGGCTCGTCCTTGGGGACATGCTGTTCGATGACACGGCCGGCCTGAATGGCCAGCTTCTGGAGTCCCCCGACCGTCCACTGGTCCAGGGTTGCCACCTTCGCCCGGATGGTCTCCTGGTACTGCGGCAGGCTGACGGCCATCCGCACGACCTGCGTACCGATCACCATGGCGAAACTGGCGCAGGCGAGCACCAGTAAAACCACGGCAGCCAGCGCTGAAAACGCCTGTCCCATTCCCAGGCGCCTGAGCAGGCGCACCAGAGGATTGATCAGCAGGCTCAGGATCACGGCGAGCGTGATGGGCACCAGCACGTCACGGGCAAAGTAAAGCAGCGCCAGGATGGTTCCGGCCGCAATGATGCCGAGCGCCCGATTGATCCGGGGAGCGGCGCGCACGGTGTCGTGCCCAGGGGAAACGGGAGTATTCATGCCAATGGCGGGCCGCGCGAGTCGGCACCGATATCATCCGCGGGTCAGATCAGAAGTTGCGGAGTCTACAATGACGAGACAAATTATCCGAACCGCGGATGCGCCCAGCTCACCGCTCTACAGTCAGGCCGTCAGGGCCGGATCCATGATCTACACCTCGGGCATCGTGGGCATGGATCCGAATACCAACCAGATGGCCGGAACCACGATCCAGGAGCAGACCCGTCAGGCGATCATCAACCTGCGGAACATTCTGCGCGCCGGCGGCGCGACGCTCCAGGATGTTGTGGAGGTTCACGTGCTGTTGACGCGTCCGGGCGACTTTGCCGGGCTGAATGAAGAATATGCGAAGTTCTTTCCCGTCGATCCACCCACCCGGGCCGTGGCGAGGCTGGGTGTTGAGATTCCCAACGTGTTGGTGTCGATCAGGATGGTCGCGGCTGTTTGATCAACCGGCGGCGTGGCGCGGCCGTGGCGCCGGCCTATGGCGGCGGGCGTCCCTGCGCTCCGGCATCGATCTCCTTTTCGGCTTCGAGCCAGTCCTCGAGATCGTGGCCGGGCGCGAAGTTGCGGCCCTGGGCGCGCCTGTAAGCGGCCTCGGCAATGCGCCTGAGCCGGTCCGCCGTGGCGTCATTCAGAGGGATGAGCCCCGTGGGCACCGGACCTATGGGCTGCACCGGGGCGCCGGGCGCTTCCATTGACGGCTGCGGGTTCTCAGCTTTTTGTGTCATGCGAGTCCACCTCGGGCATGTGCGGGGCCCTGTCGGTTCCTGAGCCTGAAGCGTCGCTCATTGCCATGCACGAGGGCAGCCCGGAAATCCCGGTCTTCGCGTAGGACTTTGCTGACGGGCGGATGCGCCAGTCGGGAGGTGCCCGAAAGTGTGCACCCGGGTAGAGTAGAAACCGTGGTGTCGAGATCACCTCCGGGCTGAATCCATCGAACGCCACATAGAGGCCGCTATACGCGGCCTCTTTGTTTTGCGGGATGACTACTCCCGGCTGGCGCCATCGCTCGGGCCGGGAGCAGTACAGGGAGCCGTGTCAGCTGTTCACCTCAGATCGTAGTGGTCACCGTCGCCGTGCGGGTGCTCTCCACGCCGTCGGCGGAGTAGGAGGTGACCGCGAAGTACCAGGTGCCCGAGGTCAGGCCCGTGACCGTGTAAGAAGCCAGGCCGGGGTTCGAAACCTTCACGCTCTGCGACAGATTGTTGCGGTCCGTGCCGTAGTACACCGTGTAGCCGGCGAGGTTCGTCAGAATCGTGCCGTCGCTATTCTGAGTCGGTGGCTGCCAATCGAGGGTTGCAACGCCATTGATCGTCTTGATTGGAGTAGTGGTTTTGGTGCTGGAAGGCGGCGTCGTAGTGGCCGTGGCGGGAGCCGTGTTCGAGGCCGCCGTGGTGACCGAGGAAGCGCTCGCGCTGCTGTCAGCGCTCTGAGAGCGGTCGATCGTGCCGATATTCGGAGTAACTAGGGCGGTCGCCGCATCCGTATCCGCCGCCGAAACAGCACTGCTGGAACCTGAGGATCCGCCACAGGCGGCGAGGGTCAACGTGGCAAGCGTGCACAGAAGAGCGTTGCGAATCATGTAACTACCACCCCGGTTGTTGAACGTGAGTCCACGCCAAGGCAGCAGTACGTGCTGACGACAAACTGTGTTGCCGGTAACCCCGCTATCTCGTGCCTGTGAGAGCTCGAGACCGGAGGCTTTGCGTCCCCGCCTTGCGACGGGTTTGCCCTTGCGTTGTGAGCCTAGTTAACCTGAGGAAAACTCCAGCCGCAAGCGCCGGTGCGCACGCTCGGCACGCTGTTGAATCGGTGTTGCAACTGTTAAAAAGTGTTGGTTCTCACTTTCCGAGGCACTCCGAAGCGTCAATTTGCGGGTCTGGCCGCACAACTTCCGTGCCGCATCGCGCTCGAGCGCCCGCGCGGCGCGATTTCGGCGCTGGAAAATTATTTTCGGCAGTGTTTGAAACTGTGAAGCGAGTATCGCCGCGCGCGGCGCTGCGCGCTGTTGGTCGGACCGAAATCGCGGCGCAGCATGCTTTTACGAGGTTGATTCGTGGGTCGAATACTGTATCTAGATGACGACATGCAACTCGCCGGCCTGCTCGTGCGGCGGCTCGCGCAGATGGGACATTCGATGCAGGCGTATAGCGATGCATCCGAGGCGCTGCGCGTATTTAACAGTAGTCCTCGAGTGTTTGATCTGGTTCTCACCGACATGTCGATGCCGGGTGGCAGCGGCCTCGAATTCGCGCAGGAGGTGCTGAAGGGACGGCCGGATGCGCGCGTCGTGATTGCCAGCGGTTGCGAGGATCCGAACTGGGCGGGGTTCGCCCGTTCGGTCGGTGTAGAGGCGGTGCTTTTGAAACCGTTGCGGCTGCAGGAGTTTGCGGACGCTATCGGCCGATTGCTCAGCCTCTGACTAGGCTGGACGCTCCGGTCCGCGCGGTCTGCGCTTTCCGAGTCAGATAACGGACGCTGCGCCGCCGCCGCGCACGCATCCATTCCGCCGCGATCACCCCGACGCCGAACGCCACCCAGAAACAGCTCACGAAACGCGGGTAGGGCGTCTCAACGATGGAAGCGATCATCGTCGCGAACGCAATTCCAATTGCAACAATCACTTTAACGGCTGCAAACATGTCCAACTCCGGGTGACATCGCGAGCGCCGATCATAAGACCACGGCGCGCACGAGACATAATGTCGCCCGATTTAGACATGGATGCATTGCCACCGCTGCGTGAACGAGCGGGCTGGGGCGCGAGTGCGTGGCTCACTCGCGCCGCCGCCTGTTATTTTTCCGTGACGCCGGCCGATGCGGCAATTTCCCGGATCTTCTTCAGGTGCGCATTCACAGTGGGCAGGATCTCCTTGGCGAATGCCTGGGCCTTCGGGTCCTTGCCTGAGGCGATCTCCTTTTTCAGCAGCCCGGCCGTTTCCTCGTGGGCCGCGATCTGCCCCTTGATATAGGACTTGTCGAAGGTATCGCCCGTCAAAACTTCCAGCTTGGCCTTGGTGGCCATCTGTTTGGCGCTGGAGCTTTCCGGCAGGTCGACATTCTCAGTCGTGGCGAGCGCTTTGAGCTCGTTGTTGGCTTCCGTGTGATCTTTCACCATCATGGCGCCGAAATCCTTGACGGCCTGGCTGCTGCCCTTGCTTTCGGCCAGCTTGCCGGCTTCCACTTCCGCGATGCCACCCTCGGCGGCATGTTTGAAAAAGCTCTGGTCCGGATTGTTGTCGGCGCTCCAGGCAACCACGGGGATGGCAGCGATCAGACACGCTACGACTCTTATCATGTGTTAATTCTCCAAGTGAATGGACAGCAATTGCTGTTCCCAACGCGACCGCGGTCAAATGACGCCCAGCAGCAGCAGGACAATCACAATGAGCAGTACGAGTCCCAGTCCGCCGCTCGGGTAGTAACCCCAGCCCGAGCTGTACGGCCATGTTGGAAGCGCGCCGAGCACGAGCAGCAGCAGAATGACAATCAGCAGGGTTCGGGTCGACATGATGGCAATCCCGGCAGTGAGTTGGTTCGATAACGCGCCCCGACTCACCGGGTTCCTGTCTTCCCCTGTTTTTGGACCTCAACACGCCGCTGCGACGATCGTCCCGGGATAAGGGGCGGATTCGCTATTATGCGAGCATGTCCGACCAGCCGGCCCACCCTGAACCGGATCTCGAGCGCCTGGATGCCAGTGCCGTCGAGCCGGAAATCCGCCACATTGCCAGGGTGCTTCTGCCGGTTTTCTACGAAGATCTGAAGCACATCGCCCACCGGGCCCGGTCACGCCTGGGAGGCAATCCCACACTGCAGACCACGGCGCTGGTCCATGAAGCGTTCCTGCGCCTCGGTGCTTCCCGCGGATTTGCAAACGAAACCCACTTTCTGAGAGCCGCCGCCCTGGCCATGCGCCACGCTCTCATCAACCACGCCGAGGCCCGTGTGGCCGAGAAACGGGGCGGGGGTGGGGCTCATCTGACACTCTCGCACGCGGCTGATTTCGCAGTTCAGACCGATGAAGGCCTGTTGGCGCTCAATGCCGCGGTCGAACAATTGTCCCGCCAGGAGCCGCGCCTGGCCGATGTGGTCGAATGCCGTTTCTTTGCCGGCTACAGCGAAGAGGATACGGCGCGTGTGTTGGGCACGTCCTTGCGCACGGTGCAGCGGGATTGGTTCAAGGCGCGTACCTGGTTGTATCGGGAGATCGTAGGGACTCCTTCAGATGGAGCCGGATGAAAGCGCCTGCTCGGCGCGAATTGTCTCAGGGTGCTCGGCCCCCAACTGCGTGCGCAACACCGAAACAGACTGTTGCAGCACTCTTTCAGCCGCCTCGGCCTGCCCATCCGCCTGCAGCGCTTCGCCCAGCAACTCGCGAGCATGCGCGAGCTCCCAGCTACCCGGTGCTACCCCTTCACGAAGAGCCACGGCTTCTTTGAGCGATGCGAGCACCGCTTTGCGATCGTGTCGCGCTGACTGCGCGCGGCTCCACAGCTCCAGCGCTTCCGCCAGCGAAAGTTTGGCTGCGGGACCGGCTTTGCGAAGAGCGGCCACGGTGTCAGTCAGATCTACTTCCCGACCGCGCGCCAGCGACCAACGCGCAAATCCCAACCGCGTGCGGAGTGAAAGCGGATGGGTGGGACCGTATTGTTTGCCTGCCGATTCGGCAACGGCAGACAGCGTCGTATGAGCTGCCTCCAGATCACCCGCACTGAGCTGTGCATCTGCCAGGAACAAACGATTCTGTACGCTGACAGGGCTGGTTGCCCCAGCGTAGCGGGCGGCGAGGGTGGCGGCGTCACGCAAGACCCCAACTGCCTCCATGTTGTTGTTCAGGATCCAAAGCGCCCGTCCGTAGTAACCCATTGCGGCGGCAACCGCAGCAGAGTCTCCTGCGAGCTCGCGTTCGTGCGCGATCGCACTCTCGAGTTGCTCCCGCGCAGCCCGGATCTGTCCTGTGCGCAGCTCCAACGTGCCCACATTTCCCAGGATGATCTGGGTATCGAGGGCGTCTCCCATCCCGATGGCGCGATAGATGTCGATGGTTTCCCGATAAGCGCTCAGTGCCTCGTCGAGCCGGTTGGCTGCTGTCAGACTGATGGCAAGCGAGTTGTAGAGGACCGCGGTCTCGCGGTTGTTGCGACCGGACAGAGCGATGCGCTCGTCAATTGTCGCGCGGCTCGTCAGGATCGACCGCTCAATGTCGCCATGGACGCGCTCGAGCTTCGCGCGAATGCCCATGCCTTCCAGGCGCTCCTCGGCATACCGTCGAGGGGATCGCTCCCAGAGCGCCATCGCCTGTTGAAGGAGTTGGGAGCTGCGATCCGCGTGCCCCCGCAGCAGCTCGATGTTGGCCAGCTTCTGCCGTGCGTCCGCCACATCGGCGGGATTCGCCTGACCGTTTTCCTCGGCCAGAAAGCCTTCGAGCAGCTTTCCGGCTCCTTCCACATCCTGGAGAGCACCGTACAGATCAGCCAGCGTGAGCACGAGAGGGCCCGCGAGCCTGGGTCTGTCGCGATACTCCTGCAACACCCGCAGGGCGCTCTGATCAATCATGTTTTTGGCGGTTGCCTTCTGACCGCCTTCCTCGCTGATCGCCGCCCGAAACATCCGTGTTAGTCCATCACGTGCGGCTTCCTCACGGGCCGCGTCCCGTCGAGCAATGTCGCGTTCAATCGCGGCACGTCGCGCTTGCCATGTTGCTGTGCCCAGGCCGGCAGTGAGGGAGATCAGCACGAGGACAACACCGGCAACCAGACCTCGGTGCCGCCTGAGTGTTCTCCCCAGACGATAGAGACGAGCCCCCTCACGAGCTTGCACTGAGTCGCCATTCAAATAGCGCACAATGTCTGCTTTGAAAGAGTCAGCGGTGACATAGCGCCGGCCCGGCTCATGCCGGAGCGATTTGGAGATGATGGCGTCCAGGTCTCCGCGTAACGCCCGCGCGGCCGCCGGTGTTTCGGCGACCGTGCTCGCCAACGGCACCTCTTTGTTGACCACTGCACGCACTGCCTGCGCGATCGGCGAGCCGCACTTGACCCATGGATGGGCTCCTGTCAGCAGCTCAAACAGAAGGACGCCGAGCGCGTAAGTATCTGTCGCCGTGGTGACCGGTTGCCCGAGCAACTGCTCGGGTGCGGCAGAGGCGGGTGTCAGCGGAGCTCGTGTCAGGGAAGCCTGTGTCAGATCGCCGTCCGGCCCTGAATCAAGCAGCTTCGCAATGCCGAAGTCCAGCAGCTTCACGTGACCGTCCGCGGTCACGAGTATGTTGGATGCCTTCAGATCCCGATGCACGATCAGGCTGGCGTGCGCATACGCGATGCCATCACAGACCTGCACAAAAAGTCGAAGTCTCTGCGCGAGGCTGCATTGAACGGACGCGCAGTACTGTGTGATGGGCAGGCCTTCAACATACTCCATCACCATGTACGGGCGCCCGTCAGGCGTCGTACCCCCATCCAGCAGCCGCGCAATCGATGGGTGCTCCAGCCGAGCGAGAATCTGTCGCTCTGCCTGGAAGCGGTCCAACTCATTTCGGGCACTGTGCTGCAACACTTTGATGGCAACACGTTGGTCGAAGTCGCCCTGCGCGCGGGCGGCTTTGTAGACTTCGCCCATGCCACCGCGTCCGATGCGAGCAGTGATGCGCCACCCTCCGAGTACCGTGCCAACTGCCAGATCATCATCGATCGCATCGGGCCCGGTTCGCGCCGGCTGCGACAGGAAGTCTCCCATCGACTCGGCGGCCCGCAGGTAGCTTTCCACCTCCGCGTGCACCGCGGGATCGATTACGGTCAAGCTCCGCCAACACTCGTGGCGCGCCAATCCCTGGTAGTCCAGAAGCTTGTCGAGGAGGGCGTCGACCTCCGTTTTTTGTTGCTCTGACAGCATCGGCGGTGTTTATAACCGCGCCGGGCGCCGCGCTCAACCGCGGGTCATTTCGGGTTGGCATCCTTCATGGATTCGAGCTTGCCCAGGTCCACGTTGCCGAAGGCCGATTCAAGTTTTGACATGTCGACGCCTTCGCCCGTCAGGTCGATGGCGAAACGCTTGGCCACAATGGCCTGAAGCTCCGCATGGCGGCTGTGTGTGTTGTACTTTTCATGGACTTTGCGGCCTCCGAGGATGACGTCCTTTTCGTACCCGGAATCGCTCTCGCTGTTCGTGGTCTGGGGCAGGGCTTCGGCCATTTCCATGAGCCCCGACACGGCCGACGCATCCGCAATCGTCAGCTCCACGCTGGTGCCATCAGCTCCCTTGTAGATCCCTGTTGCGTTGGTTGATTGCATTCCGAGGCCTTGCTTCGCTTCGCCCGAGGTGTTGGTTCGCTCCATGCCGGGAAGTGAGGGCGGCAACATGCCTTTCAGGGTTTGAAAATCCACTGGCGCGACCCGATGGCTGCCGCCCAGCGCGCCACCGAGCGCGGACAACAGGCCACCGACGGCCTGCCCGGCATCCTGTTGGGAAGCCGCGCCGCCCGCGCCGGAGTCGCTGCTGCCCGCCTCGGAGGCGCTGCTACCCGCGCCGGAGCCGCTGCTGCCCGCCCCGGAGGCAGTGCTGCCCGCGTCGGAGCCGGCCGCCGCCACTTTGGAGAGCGCTTTGCTGAGATCCTGTTTACCTTTCTCATCGGTGCCGAGCATGTTGCCGATGACATTGCCAACAGTGGCCGCGGCCTGGTCCCGCTCTTGGGCCTTGGTAGCCTCGCTCGTCGGCGCGAAGTGAGCCAATGCGCCGCCGGTGGCAATTCCAACACCTGCCATCACCGCGCCAAGGACAAATCCGAGGATGATCGTGCAGACCACGACGCTGGCCGTATAGCCCGCGGCACTCTCCTGTTTGCCGCGCATCATGATGGGCAGGCCCAGGTACAACACGTAGATGGCATAAACGTCCGCGGCAAGCTGGAGCAGGGTGCTGAAGGCCGGTAATAGACCAAATACCGCACCGATCCAGGCGGGCGTGAATGCATACGCTGCCGTCTTTACTGCCTGCCGCATGTCGCGCACGCCACCAAATGTCGGCGCCAGTACGTTGATAATGAACCCGACGATCAACAGCCCTATGAAGGCGCCGACCAGCGTCGTGACGAGCGACATCAAACCCAAACTGAAAGGCTGGCGAATCGTGCCACCGAAGGGGAGATGAACACCGATCAGCGATACATGTATGAATGCCAATACGGCAGCGACCAACGCCAGTGGCGCGACGTAGGAGATGTAGAGCTGTCCGATCGACGTCGGCTCTCTTTCAACAACAGGCCACTCTGTCTTCGGTGTCAGGATCATGTTCTTGACACGCGCGACCAGTGGCGCGGCTATCGAATCCGCCGGGCTCGGAGCGCCGGCCGCGGCATGCGCTGCCGGACCCGCCAGCGCCGGCTCGAACGTTTGCGCGGAGGCGCTGATGGCGTTGCCGCAGCCGCCGCAAAAGCGTGCATTCGCGGCGACCGGTTCGTTGCAATGCGGGCAGTTCATTGGACTTTCCCCCGTTTTAGGTATTTACAAAGGCTATACCGAACCGTGCTGCGAAACCCGCCACGCTGCGGGGAAGTACATACCGGCGGAGGCCCCATTAGCCTGGCGACCGTCAGGGGACGGCGCGCCCATCGCCCGCGTGCGCGGGGCGACGTCGGTGGGCTGCCGTGGCCTGGTGCCCACCCCGCCGGCAGCCCGTGCTGGCCCGGCAAGCCCATCCCGGCCGGCCTGCCCCGGGGCAGGCGGCCTAACCCGACCGCCGCGCCAGCCAGCGGCTGACCGCTCCGCCAATGCAAGTTGGAATAAATCCAGGGTGGCCGACGTCTTGCCTACATCGACTCACCAGGATGAACGTAATGAGAAGACTGTCCGGGTTGCTTTGTAGCACGTTGTTGTTCGCTTCGACGGCAATCGCAGGTTCCCCAGGCGATCCGGTGCACGGCAAGGCCCTGTATCAGGGCTGCGCGGCATGCCACTCAGTTGATGACAACGACCTGGGCCCGCTGCATCGGGGCGTCGTGGGGCGCAAGGCGGGAACCGTCAAGGATTACAACTATTCGGCCGCCCTGAAAGCTTCCGGACTCACCTGGACCGAGGCCAACCTGAACCGCTGGCTCACGAATCCCAGCGCGCTGGTGCCGGGAACCAAGATGTTCTTCAAGATTGACGACCCGCAGGCGCGGGCCGACATCATTGCCTATCTCAAAGAGTTGAAATAATGGCGGCGGGCCCTGTGCCGATCGGACGGTTGAGTTGCGGGCCGGCCTCGTTCAGCCTTTCTTCGCCTCACCCGGCGGCATGAGGGCAACCGCCGCCTCGCTCGTGAGATACCTGAACGTGAAGGATTCCTGCAGATACAGCCGGACCACACTGTCAGTGTGGCTCAAGTAGCCGATGGAGGTGTCCTGACCGAGGGTCAGCTCGAAATCACCGCCGCGCGCGGTCAATACAAAGGCGCCCGCAATCGCGGGTGCCCAAATGAGGTCGTCTTCGACGAGACGCCGGACGTGCTCCAACACCGGGTATCCGTGGTCGCTGGTTTCGGCCAACGCAGTGTATGCGTCAGCACCCAGCAGCACCTTGTAGGGGCCGTTGACACCAACGAGGCGCAGTTGGCTCAGCGCCTGGGCGATTGCATCGGGATAGTGACGAACCTCTGTAGGCAGTGTCATGACGGGATTGCTCGTCCCTTGGCGTATGCCGACGATCCCCGCGTCCGGGTAGCCGCCGAAGATCGCGTTGTCTTCAGCGAACGCGATCTTTTTCGCGGCATCCTTCACCGGCTGCCAGTCAGAGTCGTTGGCCCCGCGCTCAACATCGTCAATGGCGTCGCGGCTGAGCTCAAAAGGCACACGCAACTCGACCAGCGGCTTCGACTCTCGCAGCCGGGCAACGATCCCATCGCCCGGGGACGCAATCTTGTGCAAATGCCCGGTCCCGACCGCCGCGAGCCCGGTGCCACCAGGGGCGGCCATATCCACCACGCGCCGGCCCGCAAAGTAGCGTTTGAGCGTGCGAGTCGCTTCCTCGGCGATTTGATCCCAGGCCGCATCCGAAACGGGTGCGAGCTCACGATGCAGATTATTCATTCGGTTGTCCTTTCAAGGAGCCAATATTCAACGATCCCGCGGCGGCGGCCAGCGAGCCCGCGGTGGAAGCTGACGCGCCTTCGCCCGCGCCGGCGGCCAGTGAGCCATCGGTTGCCGGCGCGTCGGCGATCTCGTCGAGAAACGTAGCCGTAGGTACGAAAAACAACCCACCGGTTACCGCGGTACTGAAATCCAGAATGCGGTCGTAGTTGCCGGGTGGCCGTCCAATAAACATGTTTTCGAGCATCTGCTCGGTCGTGCGGGGCGAGCGGCTGTAGCCGATGAAGTACGTGCCGAATTCACCCTTGGCGATACTGCCGAACGGCATGTTGTCCCGGAGGATCTTGACCTCCTGGCCGTTCTCTTCAATCACGGTGAGCGCCGCGTGCGCGCAGGTTGGCTTGGTTGCCTCATCCAACTCAACATCGGACAGCTTCCTGCGTCCAATGATGAGCTCCTGCTTTTCCGTCGACAGCGCATTCCAGGCATTCAGATCATGCAGATATTTCTGCACGATGACATAGCTGCCGCCTGCGAAATCGGGGTCTTCATCTCCTATCAACGTCGAGTCGGCGGCCAGTTGGCCCTGCGGATTCTCTGTCCCGTCCACGAACCCCATGAGGTCGCGATCGTCGAAATATTTGAAGCCGTGAACCTCATCGACGGTCACCGCGGCGTCGCCGAACGCCGTGGAGATCTGCATGGCCAGCTCGAAGCAGAGGTCCATGCGCTTTGACCGGATATGGAACAGGACATCGCCGGGTGTCGCCGGCGCGTGGCGCGGTCCCGAATGAAATTCCCGAAAGGGATGCAGCTCTTTCGGCCGGGGTGCTCCCAGGAACCGATCCCAGGCATCCGAGCCGATTCCCATGATGCAGGAAAGCCCTGCTTCGACATCCCGAAAGCCCACCGTCCGCACCAGGCCAGACAAATCCGCGCACAGCCCGCGCAGGGCCGCACGGCTCTGCGCGCCCGGTTTGACGGTCATGACGAGAAAAATTGCGGCGCGCGAGAGGGGCGCCGTTACCGCCTGAGAGACAGCGGGGCTCGCTTGATCCATGAAGTGCGATGACTCAACTGAGGATCAATGAAGTATGACAAAAGCACGGTGCACGGTCACGGGCCCTAACCCCAAAGAGGCAGCCTCACGAGGTCACTCTGCGTGCCGAAATCGTCACCAGCGCCATGAGAGCCGCCAGCATCCAGAAGGCGGACGGCAGGCTGCTGAGTTTCGCAACGAAGCCCACGGCAGCGGGGCCAGCAAGGATGCCCGCGTATCCAAAAGTAGAGATGGCTGCGACAGCCAATCCGGCTGGCATCACGGTTTGCGCGCCGGCGCGACGGAACAACACAGGTACGATGTTCGATGCTCCCGCGCCGATCAAAATGAATCCCAGCATGGCGGCCCAGGCGAGCGACGCCGTTGCCACCAGCACAAATCCAACCGTGGCGAGAATGCTTCCCCAGTACATTGTCTTGCGATCACCGATCCGGCCAACAATGAAATCACCACACAGTCGGCCGGTGGTCATGGCGACACTGAACAGCATGTAGCCGAGACCTCCACGAGCGTCGGTGACGAGCTTTGCGGAAGTCATCAACAACGCGCTCCAGTCGAGTACGGCCCCCTCGGCCAGGAATGTAATGGCCGTCAGAAGCGACAGCAGCCAGACGATGCCGCGAGGAACAACCGATGTATGACCCGAGCCGGGCTGGCCCCCTTGCAACAGCCGCGGCCGGATGAAAAAGGTCGCCACCAACATGAGGATCGACCCGGCCACCGTGCTGGCAAAGGCGCCGAACCGGACCGACAGCAGAAACGTCATGAAGCCTGATCCAATAAAGCCGCCGATGCTGTAGAGCGCGTGAAAACCGGACATCAGGGATTGCCCGGACGCCTTCTCCACTTCGACCGCATGGATATTCATTGCCACATCGAGCGTGCCGAGCGAGGCACCAAACACCAACAGCAGCGCGCCCAGCCCGAGAGGAGTGCCGGCCAACGACAGCAGCGGCAGAATCACGGACAACCCGATGCAGCCCGCGATGATCATCGGTTTGCTGCCGTACCGGTCATTGATCACGCCGGTCAGTGTCATTGCCCCAATCGACCCCACGCCGAGGCAAAGCAACAGCAGGCCCAGGACTCCCTCGTTCACCATCAATCGTTCCTTCGCGAAAGGAACGAGCGGCGCCCAACACGAGACGCCGAATCCAGCCACGAGAAACGCGAGCCGCGTGGCCAGTCGGGTAGCAGGCCGACAGGTAAGCATCAGACCGGCTCAGCCTGGATGACAGACACTCCGGCCTGGATCAGCGGCTTCAATACATCGGCGGGCGCATCGTGCTCCACGAAGATGGATTCAATCTCTGCCAGCGGGGCGACCCGGTAGGGTCCCCGAGCATCAAACTTGTCTGTTGTCATCAAAATTGAGCAGTGCCTGCTGGCCGCGACCAGTGCGCGTTTGAAGGTGGCATCCGAGCTGTGAAAAGCGCTTATTCCGGCTGCGGAAAGGGAGCAGGCGCCAATGAAGCAACGATCTATGTTCAACTGGGTAACACTCTGCACCGCGGCGCCGTCGACACATCCGCCTACCAGCGGATCAACGGGCCCGCCGATCATGATGAGCTGCAGATCCTGGCGCCGTAGCAGGGCGGCACCGATGTCCAACGAGTTCGTTGCAACGATCAGCTCGTAATCTTCCGGCAGGACGCTCGCCAATGCGAGATGGGTGCTGCCACTGTCGAGAAAGATGAGCTCGCGAGGTTGAATCGTGCGCGCGGCAGCGCGCGCGAGCGCCAGCTTCCGATCGCGGCCCACTTCGCTTCGTGCGGCCAGGCTCATTGAAGCGGGCGTTATAGGCAGGGCCCCGCCGTAGACACGACGGCACAGTCCCTCGTCGGCGAGGGCGCGCAGATCGCGGCGGATTGCGTCCTCAGAGACAGCAAATTCCTGCGCGAGGGCGCCGGCAACTACGGAATGCCCCTGGGCGAGGCGGCTGGCAATGACATCTCGACGGGCGAGGGGAGGTTCATCAGGCATGATCAAACGATATCAGGCACAAACAAGAATAACAACGTGTACAATCGCGTGATCTCGGCCAGGTAACGCAATAAAACGAAACCGAAACCGTCCCCTTTTGCCCCAAGGGATTTTCAGTTATCTTCGTTTCGACCCAAGATGAGGCATTCCGCGTGAAGAAGCTGCGTACCAGCAGACGTCGATTCCTGAAGCTCGCCGCAGGCGCCAGCGTAGCCACCACGGCTCTCGATTTCGCCGGCGCGACACTCGCGGCGTCCAAAGCCGCTGATAAAGGTCCCCCGATCGTGGGTGACAGCATGATCTCACTCGAATTCGACCCCCAGATGCGCTTGCGCGTATCGGGCGGGGCGGCCGCTCTCACCCCCGGAGCGGCTGCCCCTACCTCCGCAGCGACCGTGTCGCAGCCGGCCCTGACGAGTTGGTCAATACCGGACGCCGTGGAGCTTGCAGACGGCACCCGCGTCGGCAGCTTTGACCTGACATCCCACTCGAGACAGGACTTCGATGGCCCGTTCGGGAAGGGCACCCGGCTCGAGTTGATGGGCCGATCGGATTCAGCACCGGTCGAAAAGTCGGTGACGGTGGAGCTGTATCACGACTACCCGGGGCTGGCTGTCTACCAGGTTTCCTTCCGTAATCTCGGCAGAGAGCCCCTGGCGATCCAGGGTTGGACGCAGCTCGACCTGACTGTTCCGCACGAGGCCGTTCCGCATGACACGGCTCCCCATGAGGCGGGTCCCCGTGAGGCGGCCAAAGGCGCGGAGCCGCTGTTCTGGAGCTTCTGCGGCAGCACCCATTCCGACCGCCGCGACTGGGTTCAACCCGTGCGCGTCGGTTTCCAACAGGAAAACTTCATGGGCATGGAGGCGTCCGACTACGGTGGCGGCACTCCAATAGTTGATGTGTGGAGGCGCACGGGCGGCCTTGCCATCGGCCACCTCGAAACCACACCGAAGATCGTCTCTCTGCCACTGACCTGCGGTGAGAGCGAGCTGAAGTTGTCCATGACAGCGAAAACCAAGGAAACGCTCAAAGGCCGCGACGAGCTGGTGTTGCCGCAGGCGTTTGTAGCCACTCACTCGGGCGACTATTTTGTCGTGTTGGATGCCTACCGGCGGCTCATGGCCGTACGTGGAATCGCCTCGCCGAAGCCGCCCAAAGCGGCTTATGACGCTGTCTGGTGCGCCTGGGGTTATGAGCGTGACTGCACGCTGCAGTTGATCGTGGATACGTTACCCAAGGTTCGCGAGTTGGGCTTGCGTTGGGCAGTCATCGATGATGGATGGCAAACCAACGTGGGCGACTGGAAGGTCAGTACCACGAGATATCCGGGTGGCGAAGACGACATGCGCAACCTGGTAAAGAAGATCCGTTCGCAGGGCCTGGAAGCACGATTGTGGTGGGCCCCCTTGGCGGTTGCGCCCGGTGCGGATCTCCTTCACGACCACACGGACATGTTGCTGTTGAACAAAGAGGGAGCCGTGCAGAACGTCTCCTGGTGGAACTCGTTCTACCTGTGCCCCGCCTATCAGCCGACCGTCGATTACATGGTTGGCCTGGTTCGGAAATTCATAGGGGACTGGGGTTATGCGGGCCTGAAGATCGACGGCCAGCACCTGAATTCCGTGGCGCCGTGCTACAACCCGGCCCACAAACACGCGCGTCCCGAAGAGTCGGTGGAGAAGTTGCAGGATTTCTTCCAGGCCGTCTACCAGGCAGCCCTGCAGAGCAACCCCGAAGCAGTGGTGGAGCTGTGTCCCTGCGGCACCTCCTATTCGTTCTTCAACTTCCGCTCATTCAACTCGGCGCCGGCTTCGGACCCCGAATCGTCCTGGCAGGTCCGGCACAAGGGTAAATCGCTGAAGGCCCTCATGGGGCCCAGCGCGGCTTTTGCAGGCGATCACGTCGAATTGAGCACGGGAGGGGCGGACTTCGCGTCCACGGTCGGCATCGGTGGCATCGTGTCCACGAAGTTCACCTGGCCGCACGATCCCAAGCCGAAGGACTCCTTTCTGCTGACCCCGGCCAAGGAGCCGATCTGGCGCAAGTGGATTGCCCTTTACAATCAGAAGCAGCTGCCGCTCGGCACCTACCGCGGCGAGTTGTACGATATCGGCTTCGATAAACCGGAAACGCACGTGATCGAGAAAGCGGGACGTTTTTACTACGCCTTCTATGGCCGCAACTTCAGCGGTTCCGTGCCTTTGCGGGGCCTCAAGGCCGGCCGCTACCACGTGCGCGACTACTACAACGACCTCGAGCTCGGCGAGGTTTCCGCCAGGAACAACCAGCTCCAGGTCGCCTTCAACGACTTCCTGGTCATCGAAGCGGTGCCTGCCTGATGGTCGAAAGCGGACTGTTGATTGAAGAGCGGCGGCGGCGGATCTGCGAGTTGTTGCTCGCGGATGGGCGCGTCACGGTCGAGGGACTCGCGAGCCGGTTCGGCACCTCGCAGGTGACCATACGGGCGGACCTGTCTGCCCTGGAATCCGCCGGCATGCTGACGCGCACCCACGGTGGCGCGCTGCCTCGCGAGGAAGAGCCGGATGAATCGCTGGACGTAAAGCAGCTCCAGCATCACGCCGAAAAGGTGCGGATTGCCCACGCTGCCATCTCGATGATCCGCGATGGCGAAACCATCATTCTCGATTCCGGGACTACGACGGCCGAGATTGCGCGGGCATTGCGCAAGTCGGACCTGAAGTCCATCAATGTCATTACCAATGCATTGAACGTGGCGGCCTTGCTGATGGACGTGCCGTCCGTTCGGCTGATCATGTTGGGTGGCATCCTGCGCCGGGAATCCAACTCTCTGTCGGGTCCCATGGCCGCGGCGGCCCTGGCCAGTCTGCAGGCGGACCGGTTGTACCTGGGCGCCGATGGCCTCGATCCCCAGCTCGGGGTCATGACGCCGCATCTGCAGGAAGCCGAGCTCAATGCCCAGATGATCCGGATATCCCGCCAGGTTGTCGTGGTCGCGGATTCTTCCAAGCTGCTGCGCCGCAACGTCTCCGTGATCGCCAAAGTAGAGCAGATCCATACCCTCATCACCGACATCGGCGCGCCCAAGAACGCCGTGGACGCCATGCAACGTCGCGGCGTGGAAGTCAGGCTCGTTTGATCGATTTGGCGCGGCACTATCCCCAAACGTGGCCGCGCGGACCCCGGGTCCTTTTCGGTGGGTTCCGCTCCTTGACAAGCTCGAAAATAGAAATAAGATGAAAAGCAAGAAAGCGAAAGTTTAGGGATTCGCTTGCCCAGGATCGGCCTCCGTCTTGTTTCGTTTTCGATCGATAAATAGAACTTCTGCAAAGTGGGGAGCCACAGTGCCGCGACCGAAGCCTGCGTCCGTTGCCTATTGGGTGTCATTCTTGATTTCGACCGGTGGAGCGGCGGTGGCGGCGGATGCGCCGGCAACCAGCCCGGCGCCCGGGGATCAACCACCACAACAGTTGGAAGAAGTAGTCGTCACCGGCCTGCGCAAGAGCTTCGAGAGCTCCCTGGAAGACAAGAAGAACTCCTTCATCGTCCAGGACTCCATCAACGCCGAGGAGTTGGGCCGCTTTCCGGATGCCGACGTTGCCGACTCGCTGCAACACATCCCCGGCATCACCATCAGCCGTACCACGGGCGGTGAAGGCCAGAAAGTCAGTGTCCGCGGCTTTGGCCCGCAATACAACATCGTCACCCTGAACAACCGCATCCTCGCGACCGATGACGATGCGCGTGATCTGGCGTTCGACGTGTTGCCATCAGAGATCATTTCGGGTGCCGACGTTCTGAAGTCGACCCAGGCTTCCGCGTTGGAAGGCAGTATCGGCGGTACCGTCAACCTGCGGACCGCCAGTCCCTTTGAAAACAAGGGATTCCATGCCGGCGCGCATGTCGAAGGCAACTACAACGACATGTCCGAGCTGTGGGGCAAGAAGGTCTCCGCGTTCCTCGAGAACACCTTTCTCGATGACACCCTCGGTGTCCTGGTCGGCGGTGTCTACTCCAACAACAAGACCCGCACCGACTCCCTGAATGCCTACAGCCAGAACATCTACGGCCCGCAGTTCTATCCTTTCGATCAGACGGATGCCAGCAACGGCGCCACGCCGCTGACCGCAACACCCTGTTGTATTACCTTCGGCTCCGTTTTTGACGACAAGAAGCGCGAAGCCCTGTCGGGCAGCCTCGAGTGGCGCCCCTTTGAGGGTTTCAAGCTGATTGCCGACGGCCTGTGGACCAAGCTCCAGGACAAGCAGAACGGCTACAACCAGTCGTACTACTTCCCGTACGGAACGGATGCCGACGAAAACCCCCTCTGGAGCAACGCCACTGTCAACAACGGTCTGGTGACCGCGGTCACCTCAGCCGCATTCCAGCCTGAGATTGTCAACAACACCATCAACCGCAACGTAGTCACTTCCCTGTACGGACTGCGAGGCAGTTGGCAGGCCACCGACCGGTTCAAAATGGATTTCGATGCCTACCGGTCCACGGCCAGCCGGCCTGAAGGCGGTACCGATACCTTCGTGACCGCGGGCCTCGTGTCACAGGATCCAACGGCTCCCGATATTCTCGTCATGCAGGATCTGCCGCATAGCCTGCCGAGCCTCAATGTGCTCGTTCCTCCGAGCCAGCTCGGCATGACCGCCTGCCCGACCGGCACGGTGAGCCAGACCAACGCCGGGTACTGTTCGTACACCGCGCTGATGAACTCCGGTGCATTGAACGACAACAAGTACTGGTCAACTCACTACGATGGCCTGAACGGCTATTCGGTGCACGACCAGGTGACCGGCTTCACTCTGGACGGCGCATTCAAAGTGTCGCAGGGGCCCCTCGACTCGATTCTGTTCGGCGCGGGCTACAGCCACCGCGAGAAGAGCCGCGAAGACATCAGCAACGACTGGACCAACGGCTCCGGCCAGTACGGTCTGTTGTACAACACCGCCGGTTGCCCGGTTCAGTGCGCTCCTTACAGCTTTGGCAGCCAGGGTTTCAATGTCATTTCCATGACCAGCCCGCCGCACTTCATGCAGGGCGCCGGTGGGTCCTATCCCACCGTGGTCCCGGCCCTGAATGTGGATCAGCTTCTGAATTTCATGAAGAGCCTGGATGGCAAGCCGAATCCGCAGTTCTGCAAGGACTCCGGCGATCCTGCGACCTGCACGCCGTTCAATTTCGCGACCACGCTGCCGCAACGCAATCCGTTCAACTCATATGACGTGATTGAGAAGACCTTCAACTTCTACACAGAAGCCACGTTCCAGAGCGATCGTTGGTCCGGCAACGTCGGCGTGCGCGTGGTTCACACAAAGACTCAGGCGGTGACTGCTCAATCAGTACCTGTGTCACTGTGGTCAGCGGATCCGAATGCCTCGACGGTCACGTACGTTGTTCAATACTCCGATGCGTCCTCTTTCTCGGAAAACTCTTCCTACACCTTCGCGCTGCCGTCGGCGAACTTCAGCTACTGGCTGGTGCCGGACCAGGTGCAGTTGCGCGCAGCCGGCGGCGAGACGATCGCCCGCCCGAACCTGAACCAGCTCGCACCCAACGCGACCAACCAGGCAACCAACGGCACGCCGATCCTCAACTACACGGGTACCGCGGGTTTGAAGCCCATCAAGGCCTGGAACCTCGACCTGTCGGCCGAGTGGTACTACCAGCCGCATGCGGCGGTGACATTGGGTTTGTTCGGCAAGAAGGTGACGGACGACATCTTCACTGGTGTCACTGCCAACGTGGATCTGGGCACCATCAAGTACGATGGCGGGCCTCCGGGTACGGTGCCTGGTGTTCCATTCCTGTGGAGCATCACATCTCCCGCTAACGGCGGCAAAGAGACCTACACGGGTGTCGAGCTGACCTGGCAGCACTTCCTGGAGATGGGCCTGGGTGCACACGTCCAGGTCACACACACCTGGAGCAAAGGCTATGACCAGGATGGCAACCCGACAGGCGCGGTCAACCAGGCTCCGCCCACTACGGTGTCGACCAGCCTCATCTATGAGAAGGGTCCGATCAGTGCCGATGTGAACTGGGACTACACTTCCCGCTATACCTCCTATTGCAACCAGTGCACTGAAGTCCCCGGTTGGCCGGCCATCACCGACCCGTTCTCCTGGGTGACAGCGAGCGTTCACTGGCGCGCCTTCCAGGGCTTCGAGGTCTATCTGGAAGGCCGCAACCTGACCAACTCAATCGCCCGTACATACCTGAACGGCAACTCACTGCTGCCGTGGGCACCTGGGCAGCAGATTGGTCAGAGCGCCAGCGGCGTGGGGTATGGCTATAGCGCCTACGGCCGCAGCTACGTAGCCGGCGTGTCGTATCGCTTCTGATAATGGGCAAGCCCTGGTTCATCTACGCGTTAGTCACCACCCTGTTCTGGGGTGTGTGGGGAGCCTTTGCCGAGTTTCCAACCCGGCACGGGTTCCCGGACACGCTGGTGTATGTAGTCTGGACCCTGACGATGATTCCGCCGGCCCTCTACGCAATGCAGCGGGTGGGCTGGCGGGTGCAGCGCAACGGCAAGTCCATGCTCCTCGGGTCATTGATCGGGTTCACGGGAGCGGGCGGGCAGATGTTGCTGTTTCATGCCGTACACACCGGTCCCACGTACCTGATATTTCCTGTCATCGCCTTGTCGCCGGTAGTGACCATCGGGTTGTCCATGGTTTTCCTGCGCGAGCGGGTGACCCGGGTGGGCGCCATCGGCGTGTTGTTGGCACTCGTGGCGTTGCCATTATTCAACTACTCGCCGGCCGGTGATGCAGGCGCCGTTCAGGGTGTCACCTGGTTCATTTACGCGTTGATTGTGTTGTTGGCCTGGGGAGTGCAGGGCTACTTCATGAAGCTGGCCAATGCCTCCATGGACGCCGAGAACATCTTTCTCTACATGGCGGTCTGGAGCCTGCTGTTGATTCCCATCGCTCTGTGGATGACCGATTTCTCCAATCCGATCAATTATGGTTGGCAAGGCCCCGGCCTTGCCGCTGTTACGCAGATACTGAACGCTGTGGGAGCGTTGACGCTCGTCTACGCCTTCCGCTACGGCCGTGCGTTGGTCGTGGCGCCTCTGGCCAACGCCGGGGCTCCGATGATCACGGCGATTGTGTCCATGATCGTGCTGGGCGTGATGCCGAGCTCAGTCACGATTGTTGCGATAGCACTGGCATTCCTCGCCGCCGCGCTACTCGCCATCGAGCCTGAAGACAAGCTCGTCGAGCAACCTGTATGAATTCAATGTTGGATCTGGTCCGGCGCCACAAATCTGGCGAGCGCGTGGGTATCACTTCCGTTTGTTCCGCTCATCCGCTGGTCCTGGAAGCCGCGATGCGGCTCGCCAGCCAGACGGGCAGCCTGGCTCTGGTAGAGGCAACCTCGAATCAGGTGAACCAGGACGGTGGTTACACCGGTATGTTGCCTGGGGATTTTCGCGAGCGGCTTTTATCGATTGCCACTGCGGTGGGTTTGCCGCATGAGCGCGTTGTATTGGGCGGCGACCATCTCGGCCCGAATGCCTGGCAATCACAGCCATCAGCGACAGCGCTGCAGAAAGCAGGCGTGATGGTGGGGCAGTACGTCGCCGCCGGCTTCCGCAAGATTCACCTCGATTGCTCCATGTCCTGCGCCGATGATCCTCGCTCCCTGGGAGATGAGGTCATTGCCGAGCGTGCGGCCGCTTTGTGTGAGATCACTGAAGCTGAGTGGCGCAAAGTGGGCGGTGAGCCGCCGGTTTATATCGTGGGTACGGAAGTGCCTGTGCCGGGTGGTGCGCACGAGGATCTCGAAGGGCTTGCTGTCACAACCCCGGAAGCTGCTCACACGACAATCGAAGTCCATCGCAAGGCGTTCGAGCGACATGGCCTCCAGGACGCCTGGACCCGCGTCATTGGCCTCGTAACCCAACCCGGCGTCGAGTTTGACCATCACAAGGTGATCGACTACGTGCCCGCCAAGGCCGTGGCCCTGAGCCGCAGCATCGAGTCGGTCAATGGCCTGGTGTTTGAAGCTCATTCCACCGACTACCAGCCCCCCCACGCCCTGGCCGACCTGGTTCGCGATCACTTCGCGATTCTGAAGGTCGGTCCGGGCGTGACCTTTGCGCTGCGTGAGGTGTTCTGGGCGCTCTCGGATATCGCCGGGGAGCTCGGCATCACTACACTGAAGGATGTGGTGCTCGCCGAAATGAAACGCAATCCACGCTACTGGAAGACGTACTACACGAATTCCGGGCAGCAGGACTTCGACCTGCAATTCAGTTTGAGTGACCGGATCCGGTACTACTGGAGTACCCCCGTAGTCGACACCGCCTGCGCGCAGCTTCTCAAAGCCCTGGCGGCCCGCGGCATCCCGCTGACTCTCATCAGTCAATATCTACCGGTGCAGTACGCCGCCATCCGCGAGGGAAGGCTGGCCAATGATCCACGCGAGCTGGTGCTCGATGGCGTGGAGCAGGTACTGCGTCATTACGACCGCGCGTGTCGGCCTCGAGTCCTTCACGCTGGCATCTCTCGAGGAGCTCAATGAACTATCTGGGACATCCGCAAGCCGAGCTCGAAACGGCCGGCGGAATCTGGACTGCCCGCGAGATCTCGCAGCAGCCTGCTGTCTGGCCGAAGATCCAGAGCCAGCTGAATGCGGGCGCGGGCGAATTGCGCGCCTTCCTGCGCCCATTGTTGGAGCGCAAGGACCTTCGCATCGTTCTGACCGGCGCCGGCACATCGGCGTTTATCGGCGAATGTCTGGCACCTGCCATCAAGTGTTCAACAGGCCTACGTGTCGACGCCGTGGCAACGACGGACCTCGTTGGTTCGCCTGACACCTGTCTCGACGAATCCATCCCGACGCTGGTGGTTTCGTTTGCCCGCTCAGGCAACAGCCCGGAAAGCCTCGCGGCCGTGAATCTGGCGGAGCAGCTCCTTCGCGATCGCCATCACCTGATCTTCACATGCAACCAGAACGGCGAGTTGTATCGCCGCGCCCAACAATTGAAAAACACTCACGTCGTGCTGTTGCCCGCAGAGACTGACGATCGGGGCTTTGCGATGACATCGAGCTTCAGCGGCATGGTGCTCGCAGCCGCTCTGGCATTTGACGCATTGCCTCCGGATGACGTGTCAGCCATCTCGAAGTGGGCGGCCGGACTACTGGAAAGCCGGGTGCCGTTCATCGCGGAGCTGGCGCAGGCGGGGTTCGAACGGGTGGTGTATCTTGGTGGCCAGGAGTTCAAGGGCTTGGCGCGGGAGGCCGCGCTCAAAATGCTGGAGCTCAGTGATGGAAAGGTGGTCGCGCTGGCGGAAACCCCGCTGGGTTTTCGGCACGGTCCCAAGACCATTGTGAATGGCAAAACACTGGTGGTGATGTTCCTGTCGAATGACCCCTATGCGCGGCAGTACGAGGCCGATCTGTTGCGCGAGTTGCGCACCGACGGGGTAGCGGGGCGGGTTGTTGCCTTGGGGGCTGCGGAGGATGGCATTTCAGTCGGCGCTCCTGCGACGGCCGGCAACCTGGCGCTGTGTTTCCCATACGCGGTGTTTGCTCAGACGTTCGCATTTCTGCGCTCGCTTTCCCTGGGGCTTCGTCCTGACACTCCGAACGCCCGGGGCGTCGTGAATCGAGTCGTGCAGGGTGTGTCGATCTATCCCTGGAATCCGTCCCGGTGAAAACCTTTCTCGGCATCGACGGGGGAGGGACGAAGACGGACTTCCTGTTGATAGACGAGAACGGACAGCTGCGGGCCTCCTACAAGGGAGGCTCCGCGTATTATCTCGAGACCGGGCTCGATGCCCTGCAGGCCATGTTGACCGCCGGCATCGAGGCAACCCTGAAGCAGGGCGGTGTAGCGGCATCGGAGCTCGGGTTTGCATTCATCGGGCTTCCCGCTCACGGCGAGGACAGCGGTCTTTTGCCGCGTCTGGACAGCATCGCCGTGGATATTCTGCCTGCGTCAAAGTTCCGATGCGGAAATGACATGGTGTGCGGTTGGGCTGGCGCATTGGGCGGCAGCGATGGCATCAACATCGTCGCCGGCACGGGCTCCATTGCTTATGGGGAATTCCTGTCGCGGCAGGCGCGCGCCGGCGGGTGGGGCGAGTTGTTCAGTGATGAAGGCTCGGCACATTGGATTGCGCGTGAGGCGTTGACGCTGTTTTCCCGTATGAGCGACGGGCGGGAGCCGCGGGGCGCCTTGTACCATCTGATGCGGGATCGGTTCCAGCTCACGTCCGATCTTGATTTGTGCGCGGTCGTGTATGGGCCTCCGCCGTTGAGTCGCAGCAGGTTGGCCGCACTCGCGCCACTGGTTGCAGAGGCTGCTCGCGAGGGTGATACCGGTGCACGGCGCGTGTTTGAACAGGCCGCGGACCAACTCGCCGCGATCATCCATGCCGTTCACGACCAACTGCATGTTCCTCCTGATACGACCATCCCTGTGTCCTACTCGGGTGGAGTATTCAAGCTCACGGATCTCGTCACGTCCCTGCTCGAAGCGGCGCTTCGGCAGGGCGAGCGTCGTTACCGGTTTGTGGCGCCCCGGCTTCCTCCTGTCGCGGGCGCCGCTTTGTATGCCGCCAAGCGGGCCGGCTTTCCCTTGTCGGCCAGCAGCATTGAGCGGCTGGGGACTCATTTCGTCGTCAAGGACCCTGCATGAAACAGCTCGTCGCTTTTGGCCTCGCCCTGTGGACGACGGCCTCGTTTGCTGACACCTCATACACCGTCGATGATTTTGTCCGGGTCCACAAATTCGACTCGCACGTGCATGCGAACGTGGACGACCACAAGTTTCTGGACATCGCGAAGAAAGATGGATTCGAGCTGCTCTCCATCAACGTCGATTATCCTGATTTCCCGCAGTTGGATAAGCAGGCTGCCGTAGTCCACAAGCTGCAGAAGGAAGATCCGCAGCGCTTCCACTTCCTGACGACCTTCACCATGAAGGGCTTCGAAGGCCCGACCTGGACGGCTGACAGCATTCGTCACATTGATGAAGAAGTCGCGAATGGCGCCGTGGGTGTGAAGGTCTGGAAGAATGTGGGCATGGTGGAGAAAGACGCCAAGGGTAAGCTCATCTTCCTGGATGATCCGCGCTTTGACGGCCTGATGAACCACCTGGAGCAGAAGGGGATTCCCCTCGTAGCCCATCAGGCCGAGCCCAAAAATTGCTGGCTGCCGTTGGACCAGATGACCACGGAAAACGACCGCAGCTACTTCAAGGAGCACCCCGAGTACTACATGTACCTGCATCCCGAGCAGCCGAGCTACGAGTCGCTGATGCAACATCGCGACAGGTTTGTGGGCAAACATCCGAAGCTGATTTTCATTGGCGCGCACATGGCGAGCCTGGAATGGAGCGTTGAGCGGCTGGCGAAGTTCTTCGACGAGCATCCCAACGCGACCGCGGATCTCGCGGCGCGCATGACTCAGGTTCAGTTCCAGTCCAACGCGGACCGGGAGAAGGTGCGTCAGTTCTTCATCAAGTACCAGGACCGCCTGTTATACGGTACGGACCTGACCGAGAACCCGCCGGACCCGCACGCCCGTGCCCAGAATCCTCCCGACAACGGGCAGGGTTTTGAGAAGGAGGCGGATGACTTCTGGCGATCCGACTGGAAGTACCTGGCCACGGATGGTGTCCAGCACATTGACGCCATCAAGGCAGACACGAAGGGTCTGGCGCTCCCCAAATCGGTCATCGACAAGATCTACTACGCGAACGCGCATCGGGTCTTCGCGCGCCTGTCGAAGCCTGCCGCGAACTGACCTCCGACCATCCGGCAGGAGTATCGATCGGGTCACACGGAGGGGTGACCGAAACGTGGCATTCTGTCTGGCGAAAATTGGAGATGGAATGCCAATGCGTAAGGTCGCCCAGGTTGTCCTCGCTGCGGTTGTATCGATTGGTGCGTTCTCGATTGCGAGCGCCGCCACCGACGCCCGCGTGTATCCGCTGAATGATCACGGCCGGTTGATCCTGTCCGTTGACGACACCTGGAATGAGGAGTTGAAGCCGGCGCCGCAGGGCGGTCCCAAGAGCCTCTGGTTTACTCCGAAGAGTGGCCCCTCTTTCAACATCATGATTACACCGATCATCCCGCGCGCCGCCATGGATGATGCGAAGCTGCGCGAGTTCGTGGCGGGGGTGGCCCAAAATCTGCAGGCGCAGGCAGTTGAGAAGGAGCTGGCTGTCCGGGAGCTGAAGGGGGCCAACGGACATGGCTACTACGTCAAGGCGACCGACAAGGCACCGGCGCCGGGCGAGTGGAAAAATCTCCTACAGGGCATGATGAAAGTCGGCGACGTCGCAGTGGCTTTCACTATCCTGACCAACGATGGTCAGGAATCGGTTGCCAGGTTGGCACTCGAGATGGTGCGCCAGGCGGCGTATCGGGCGGCGGGTCAGCCTAGCTAAATTTTGACATCCTCTCCTCCATGAATGGAGGAGATTCCTACCGTGTCTGAAGCGTTAGGCATCTCAGATCACCTCGGCGGGTTCCTGCTTCGTAGAGGCTGCCCAGGGGAGAAGGCTTGGTTATCGCCGCGTAGTACTCCCACTGAGGGGAGTCTTACGCGGTTTGTACCGCAGCCGGAAACTCCCCCAGGTCTCACGACCTCTCCACAGGCTTCACTTCCGGCATGCCCTGCCGTAAGCCTTTCGGCGATTTGCATTTTATCAGACGGCTGCGGCGGCATCGAGCCATCTCGCCATCGCGCTATCCTTCCTCGCCCTGAAGAGCGAGGCTTGCCGCGCGCTCTAAGTCAGCTCGGTGATCATCGCCGAAAAGACGCTGAGCACCATGCTGCAGCCAAAATAGGCTCCCAGAACCTTCCGTGCCATTGGACGCTCGATCTCGCACCAGGTGACGAGCGCCGTCCCGACGAAAATCACCGTTACGATCACGGAAACAATCGCTCCGAGCACCCCAGGCAGCAGCTCGCGCAGGGACGCCTGGACGAGAATCGACGCGATCGCCACCGCGACCACCTTCCAGCGGCCGGTTTCCTCGGCGCCCATCAACATGGACAGCACGAGGACCAGAAAAACGACCGTATTCAGCGAAGCCACGACGCCTGTTCTTATTATTAGTGCGGCTGACGGCAGCATAGCGTCATTGACTCGGCTGGTTTTTCAGTCGCAACATAATCTTGCGATGAAAGCTGCGCGGTTGCTGGCCGCGCATCGGGGGCTGGCCCAAGGCGAGCGACGTTTTGGGCAGAGCTGGCCGCGTGGCGCTATTTGCGCTGCGCGTTGGCCGCGCGCTCGGTGGCGCTGTGCCACGCGCGTTGGCAACCTTGGCTATCTATGGCAGCGAGCACCCTATGGACACCTGCGCTAGGCTACGCCCCCCCATGCGCTGCCTGCTCGTTACGCCCCCGATGATTCAGCTGAATACGCCGTACCCCGCGACGGCGTATCTGACGGGTTTTCTGCGTCTGCATGCAGCCGACCTCGGGCTCGAGGTGACCCAGGCGGATGCCTCGATTGCCCTGTTTTTGCGGCTCTTTTCGGCACCCCTGGTGGCGGAGATGGCCGCGGAACTGCGTCGCCGGGCGCGAAGCATGGGCAAGAAGGCGCCGCCCATGCCGCCTTCGATCGCTCATTTTCTGGACCACGCTGAACGCTACGCCGACACGGTTGAACCGACGGTTCGCTTTCTCCAGCGGCGCAATTCCAGCCTCGCCTTTCGCATCGTGGGTCGCGCCTACCTTCCGGAAGGCCCCCGCTTCGAGCATCTCGACCCCCATGAGCAATTGCTCTCCGCCTTCGGCACATTGGGTACAACGGAGCAGGCGCGCTATCTGGCGAGCTTGTACGTGGACGACCTTGCTGATGTTTGGAGAATCGGCATAGACCCTCGTTTCGAGCTGGCTCGCTACGGCGAGCGGCTGGCCGCCAGTGCCGCGACGTTCGATTTCCTCCATGACGCGCTTACTGGCGATCCGACTCTCGTCGATTCAACGCTCGATGAAATTACGCGCGAGCTCGTGGGTGAGCATCGGCCCGATGTTGTGGCTGTGACCGCTCCGTTTCCTGGCAATGTTTACGGCGCGTTCCGGATGGCTCGGACGATTCGCGCGGTCGCACCTGACTGCAGGCTGATCCTCGGGGGAGGGTGGGTCAACACGGAGTTGCGCTCGTTGCGTGATCCTCGGGTATTCGACTACTTCGACTATGTGACCCTCGATGATGGCGAGCGTCCGCTGCTGAATCTCCTGGCGCATCTGAGTGGCGGGCCGCGTTCACTCGTGCGGACCTACGTTCGCAAGTCCTGCGAAGTTGTGCTCGAGAACGATGTGACGCAGCACGACATTCCGCAACGGGAAACGGGGATTCCAACGTACGATGGGTTGCCGCTCGATCAGTACGTATCATTGTTGGAAATGCTGAATCCAATGCATCGGTTCTGGTCGGATGGCCGCTGGAACAAGATCACATTGGCGCACGGGTGCTACTGGAAGAAGTGCTCGTTCTGCGATGTGTCCCTCGACTACATCGGTCGATACGACAAGCCCGGCACGGATCTGGTCATGCAGCGGATCCGATCGCTGATAGACGAAACCGGAGAAACGGGGTTTCATTTAGTTGACGAGGCCGCGCCACCCGCGGGCCTGCGCTCGCTGGCGAAATCCCTCATTGCCGAGAAGCTCAGTATCACCTGGTGGGGCAACATCCGGTTCGAGAAGACCTTTACGCCAGAGCTGTGCCAGTTGCTCGCGGAGTCAGGTTGTGTTGCCGTCAGTGGCGGGCTCGAAGTGGCATCCGATCGGTTGTTGGAGCTGATGAAGAAGGGCGTCACGGTGGAGCAGGTGGCCCGCGTCACTCGCGCGTTCACTGATGCGGGTGTCATGGTTCATGCCTATCTGATGTATGGCTTCCCAACGGAGACTGCCCAGGACACTGTCGATGCGCTCGAGAGGGTGCGCCAGCTATTCGCAGCCGGTTGCATTCAATCAGCGTACTGGCATCGTTTCTCTGCGACGGCTCATTCGCCCATTGGCCTGAACCCTGCTGAATACGGAATCACCCTGCGGCCACCGCAGGAGATCCAGTTTGCGCACAATGACGTGGCGTTTGATGATCCCACGGGCACCGATCATGACTACCTGGGCGGTGGATTGCGGAAGGCCATCTACAACTATATGCACGGTGTTGGACTCGATGCCGATGTTCGTGAATGGTTCGATCCCCCGGAGAGCGCGAGTCGTGGCGAGCCGTTGAAGGGGCGCAGGCGCCGCGATCGCCACGGACGCAGCGACGGCCGCGGGCGCGATGGCCTAATCGCGGGTGTGCCGCGGACAACCGTGCCTCCGGACCTGATCGAGCAGTTTCTCTCCTGAGCCCCTCATCCCTGAGCCGCGTTTGTTAATCGCTTTCAACAAGCCATTCGGCGTGATCTGCAAGTTTCGCCCCGAACCCGGCCGGCCCACGCTCGCCGATTACATCAAGATACCTGATGTCTATCCCGCCGGCCGCCTCGACACCGACAGCGAAGGCCTGTTGTTGTTGACGAATGATGGTGTGTTGCAGGCCCGGATCTCCAGCCCACGGCACGAGCTCGCCAAGGTCTACTGGGCCCAGGTCGAGGGCATTCCCACGGAATCCGCGCTGGCCGATCTGCGCTCGGGCGTCGACCTGGGTGACTTCAAGACCCTACCCGCCGGCGCCCGATCCATCGCTGAGCCACCCAACCTCTGGCCGCGCGACCCACCCATCCGCTATCGCGCCAAGATCCCAACAGCCTGGCTCGAAATCACCCTGCGCGAAGGAAAAAACCGCCAGGTGCGGCGGATGACGGCGCGGGTTGGATTTCCAACTCTGCGGTTGATCCGCGCCTCGATCGGCCGCGTCAGCGTTGCCGACCTGGCGCCCGGTGAATGGCGCGAGCTTGATTCGCGGGCGCCGTGGGCCTGAGCGAGAACCGATTCACTATCAGCACTCTGACGACGCAGTATCAACTCAGAACCACATGTCGCGCACGCACCGACCGTCTCGTGGCAGGTCGTCAAACTTGTCCAACCCATCGAAATGGTCAATGAGTAGATGCGCAACCGCATCAGGCTCAGCCAGCCGCACATTCACGGCAATCCGCCGCCGCCCGTCCTTGTCGAGCCGCAGCCCTCGCCAACAAAGCACACAGCCGCAGCTCGGGCAAAAGTGGATCTCGAGAGCGGGATCGTTCCGTGACCGTGTGTAGGTCTTACTGGGCCCCGATATCCTGATGCGCTCGTTCTCGTAGTCATAAGCCCACAGCGCGCCGTACCGGCGGCAGAGCGTGCAATTACAAGCCGTAATCGACCCTGGATCTCCCTCGAGCGTCCAATTCAATGCGCCGCAATGGCAGCTACCCGTCAGCATCGCTCTGCCTCCTGTAATTCAGTGTTCTGAGTGTACTATTTCAGTCTTTTCCAAGGAGTAGCCGATACCTGTGAACCGATTGCTCATCATCTTCGGCACCATATTGATCGTTGCCGGCCTCATCTGGCCCTGGCTGCGCCGGCTGCCTCTGTTTCATCTGCCGGGTGACATCATCATTGATCGGCCGGGATTCAAATTCTTCTTTCCCCTGACCAGCATGTTGCTCATCAGCGCGGCGATTTCGATCCTGGCGTGGCTGTTTCGGCGCTGACCCCACTTTGTTATCTTCAGCAGTAAGGGCCGGCATCGGACGCTGCCCGTCCCATCCGCGTTCCCGAATACGCTGAATTCGCTCGAATTTTAGAACGCCGTTCCCGGTTGTCCTGTTCATCCCGCTTCCGACGTCTGGGGTCAATACCGAAGTCGCGCCTTCGAGATGAGGCATTCGCCATGATCGATCCCAAGAGATGGCCCGAGCTGTCGAGGCTCCTCGATGAGGCGCTGGATATTCCGCCTGGCGAACGGGAGCGATGGCTCGATTCGCTTCCCGCCACGGACAGCGTTCACAAGGAGGAGCTGCGGACCCTCCTGCGTCACGACGCCACAGCGGAAACGCGAGATGTCCTGATCAACCTGCCCAATGTACACAAGGCTGCCGCTCGGGCCCGAGCGGCCCTTAGGGCGATGCCGTTCAGCCCCGGAAGTACCGTGGGTCCTTACGTGATAGAGAAGGAGCTCGGCAGTGGCGGGATGGGGGCGGTGTGGCTGGCCCGGCGCAGTGATGGCGTCATCAAGCGACCCGTGGCACTCAAGCTGCCGCACGCTGGCCCACTTGCTGGTGCGTTGGCCGCTCGTTTCGAGTCCGAGCGAAACATTCTCGCAGAGCTCGTCCATCCAAACATCGCGCGGCTCTATGACGCCGGATTTTGCGCCGACGGTCAGCCGTATCTCGCGTTGGAGTATGTTGCCGGCTCACCGCTGACAGCGTTCTGTGATGAACATCGCCTGGACATCAGCAGGCGATTGCGACTGTTTCAGCAGGTATTGCGCGCAGTTCAGTATGCGCACGGGAATCTCGTCATTCATCGCGATCTCAAGCCCTCGAATCTGATTGTCGATGCCAGCGGAAGGGTAGTCCTGCTCGACTTCGGAATCGCGAAGTTGATTGCGGCCGACAAGGCAGAAGAGGTCGTCAATGCAAAGGCGGCCGAGCATCCGATTGCCCTGACACCCGAATATGCGTCGCCCGAACAAATTTCCGGCGACCCGATTACAACCGCGTCCGATATCTATTCCCTCGGCGTGTTGCTTTACGAGCTGGTGACAGGTGAGTGCCCCTATAGCCTGGGCCACAGTGAGAGGGAACCACTCGAGCGGGCAATTCGTACGGCCGATCCCATCTGCCCGAGCCGGGCAGCCGTGAAGGAAGATGGTGCAAAGGCCCGCGGAACAACCGTGAAGGCCCTTGCCACCGCCTTGCATGGCGATATGGATGCCATCATCCTCAAGGCACTGAAAAAGGAGCCCGCGGACAGATACAGGACCGCGGATGCGTTTTCGGAGGACATTGAGCGCTTCATGGCGGGGGAGCCGATTGCCGCGCGTCCCGCCGGGAGTTGGTATCGCACACGCAAGTTCATTGCGCGCCATCGGATGTCTGTTGGAATGAGCGCAGTCGCGTTGGTGGCCGTCATCGCAACGGCCGCTACCGCTATGTTGGAAGCGCACTCCGCGGCAAGGCATGCGAGCGTGGCTGCTGCGGAACGGGACAGGGCGGTCGCACTCTCATCGCGCAATGCCGCGGTGGGCGAGTTTGTTCGCATCTTCATCACTGAAGCCGCCCGGTCTCACAAGCCCGTGGCAGCGGGGGACCTGGTCACGCGCACCGAGGAGATTGTCAGCAAGGAGTTCCAGGACAGTCCGGAAGATCGGGCCGCTGTGCTCGACGTGCTCAGTGGGTACTACGATACAAAAGAGGAATACGTAAAAGCCGACAGTCTGTTGCAACAGGCGCTCGATATTACCCGGAGCTCCCCGGATGCTGACTTGCGGCGCAAGCTCGCCTGCGGTCACGCGGCCACAATGGCGAAAGTCGGCAGAATGCCGGAGGCTGTGCGTATCCTCAACTCGGTGTTGCAGGACCCGTCGATCTCGCTGCAGCAGTCGGCGAAATGTGTTGCCAGCCTGGCGCGGATTTCGCAGGCGGCCGGAGATGGTCCCAATGGCCTCAAGTATTCGCGGCTGGCTTTGCAACAGCTGCATCAGTCATCGCCCCGTCCTCCATTGGCCCTGGAGGCAGACTTTCTCTGTGACATGGCTGTCTCCTACTACTTGAATGGTCGCAACGATCTGGCGGGACGGCAGTATGCTCTGGCGATGGCCACGCTCACACGAGCGGGTCTCGAGCAGGGCCTCGACTCACTCGTGCTGCGAAACAACTGGGCGATGGCGAGTGACGGTGCAGGTACGCCCAGGATAGCCCTGGAACTGCTCGACCAGGTGCTGCAACTCGCGGCGCAGAGCGAGCCCGATGCGCCCCCCGAGCCGAGCTTTCTTTACAACCGGGCAAACATGTTGGAGTACCTCGGTCGCTTCCGCGAGTCACGCGAGGCGTTCTCGCGATCTTTGGCACAGGCGCAGCGAGCAGGTGCTCGTGAACACATTACAGTGGCATTTATTGGCCTCGCATCAACGTCCCTGGAGCTGGGCGATCTGGGAGCCGCCGGTGGTTATCTCGCGGACGCTGCCACCAACCTGAGTGCCGAAGCGGCTCCCATGCCCCGTGAGATCATGAGACTGCAGATGATCAGAGGATCATTCGCGCTCCGTCAGGGTCGGCTCGAAGCGGCGCGGACCGACCTGGACACAGCCATTGCAACCGGCAAGAACGTTTATTGGAAGATGAGGGCGTTACTACTGCGTGCAGAGGTCAACCTCAACGGCAACCATCTGGATGCAGCGCAGGCTGATGCGAAGTTGGCGTTATCACTTGCGCAGTCTGCCCAGGGAACCGTTCCTTTCTCCAATCGTACGGGGCTGGCCTGGCTCATGTTGGGCCGTATCCTGCAAAAACGAGGCGATGACGCGGGGGCGATGCCCGCATTCCAGGCGGCAATCGACAATTTGTCCAACACGGTCGATGCCGACCATCCCAAGCTGGTTCTGGCCAGACAGCTCGCTCACCAGTGAGCCTCAGTTGTAGTTTTTGACGCTGGGCCAATAATCCGGTAGTGGCGTCTTGATATTCCGCAAAACATAAATTGGCTGGTTCGTCTCATAGGGCATCGCATACGGACTGTCAATGTGGCCCGCCACCTCATGCGATTGAAACAGATCATCGTAGTGTTTGGGATCGCCACCCACGATGATCATGACACTGCCGTCGTGTCCGCGAGGTCCCCAAAGAAAGTAGCTGTTGTGCCCGCTGATTGCGGGCGGTAGTCCCAGGCTCCGGCCGAACACATCGATCGCAGCGGCTTCGCCGTAATTCTCTCCGTAGAACACTGCCCGTGAACGCTCCTGCGGTGGCAGGGCTGCATACACGGCCGCAACCTTCTGAGCCATTTCTCGCCAGCCAAACATGTCAGCGTAGTGTTGGGGCAGAACGCTCAGCTTCTTGTGCTCTCCAGACGAAGGAGTGACGCCAAGGGCCGCCTGATAGCGGATAAACGTTTCAACAGGAAGGATGGGCAATGTGAGCGGAGCAGCAAGGGCGCTCAGTGCAGCCATGCTGACCAGCACCGTCCGGCGGGCGACTACGTTCGTCAGCCATTCTTCGATCCGCACAGATCCGAGGGCCAACAGGGTCGGGTAGATGGCGGAAGGGTAGTAGTCTTTGCCGTGCGAGAGATCAAACACGAGGAGGAGCAACAGCCAGGCGATGGAGAATGCCCGGGCAATGGCGAGCTCGGGTCGCGCAACTCCGGCCCACAGGCCGCACAGCCATACGAGTGTCTGCACCAGTCCTGTCAACATGATCTGCTGCACAAAAAACGCCAGCAGGGACATCTCGACGTTCTTGCCGCTGGCGCCGGCTTTCCCCAGTTCCAGGAATGGCCAGCCGTGGGCTGCCTGCCAAAGTACATTGGGCAGCACCATCAGAGCCGCCAGAAGTACTCCCAGGTAGACCCATGGGCGCCGGAGCGATTGACGCAGGGGCGTAGCGAGGAGCCCGACGGACAGCGCCGCCAGGTAGAAGGCAATCAGGTACTTCGTATTTAGACTGAATCCGGCGATGGCGCCTACCACCAGCCACCAGCGCTCATCGCGCGTCTGCTCCAGCCGTACCAGTGCCCAGCTGACCCCCAGCCAGGTGAGCGCCTGGAAAACATCAGTCAAGAACAGTGTACCTTGCAGAAGATAGATAGGGCCCAGCAGGACAGACAATCCCGCGAGCGACTGAGCGAACCGACCCCCACCGAGAACACGCGCAAACTCCGCGGTGAACGCGACTGCTGCCGTCATCACCAGCGCCGGGATCAAACGGAAGCCCAGGAGGTGGTCACCAAAAAGGGCGTGCGACCACGCAGCGAGCAGCGGCACGGCGGCCGGCTGGTCAACATAACCCCAGTCGGGCCGGCTCCCGCAAACTATGAAATACAGCTCATCACGGAAAAAGCCATAATTCCCGTTCGCCAGGACATGCAGTACCAGGCTCGCCGAGGCGAGCAACACCGAAGGCCTGATCCAGTTCTCTTTTGTCACCTTGCTTCCGTTGCTCGCGAATTTCCGTGCGATTGCTGGATGGTTGCGTCAGCCATTCACATTGACGCAGATCATAATCCTGGGCACGGATATCATGTCGCTCCTGTCGATCATTCTGCTGTTCACAGGCGCTTCGGGCCGGTGGTTCAAACAACACCGGCCGCAAGGGTAGACTGGGGTTGGGCCCGCTGGTCCATGTGGCTGGCTCTGGCTGTATTCGCTGGATTCGCTGAGGCGGGGGTGAAATGGATATCTCGGTCACTCTGCTGGCGCTTAGCGTTGCGCTGCTCGTGTTCAGACGAGAGGCAACCGATATATGGAACGAGATAGTCAGCCATCGTCCGGGCTGGCGTTTGGCCGCTTTGCTGGTGGTCGTCGTGCTTCTGTTTGCACGGGACCCCGAGCTCCGCGCGCTACTCTTCTTCGTGGATTACATCGGTATCGACATCTTCCTGATACTGCTGTTCTTTCAGGGAAGAGAGATGCTCGTATGGTCGGGCAGGGCGCTGTGGCAACCGGCAATGCGCTTTCTGGAAGTATGGAGTTGGTTCCCGATGCCGCTGCCCAGCCCGTCACTGCTGCGCCAGCATCCAGGATGGTCACTTCTCGCGGTCACCCAAGCTGTTGTCACCCTCACTGGAGTGTTTGTTGTCGCGATTGTGGCGATGTCTATTCCGCGTGCGATCGCCGCGAAGGACCGGCCCGTCCAGTCTGCTTTCGAGAGCCCCTTATCTGAGGGCGACTAGTGCGTCGGATTTGCAGCACCCTCGGATCCGGAGGAAGTGCTTCCATAGTCGGCGCACTGGCTCGAACTAACTGGCAGCCGTGGTCCTGTGTCTGTCAGGCAGGATGAGCGGCGCGCGGCATCCTCATCGGCGGCGCTCGAATCGCGCTGCGCATTGGCGCGGACGGCGGCTGCCTTGTCCTCTTTAGCCTTCGACTCGTCAGCTGGGGAGGGCTCAATTGTGCATGGGTAAAGCCGGGCTGCGAGACATCCCCCGGTGAGCGCGGTGTTCACCGCTTTGGTGGTGCGTGGGTGAGGCGTTTGGATGCATCCAGCCAGTGTTACGGCGAGGCAGATTCCGAGCAGTAGCTGTCGCAACATGATTTCCTTTCCGAGAGCCGGCGGGCGATTCCGTCGCAGGTCCTCATAATAGCAGGCAGGTCAGCGCGCTACGTTCCAGTCCACCTTCTCGAATTCAATCCTGTGCTATGCCATGGGGCACATTTTGGAATTTCGTCCCGCCGGTGAGAGTTGGCGACCTTTACCCGCGGCCCACGACCCGCGACCCTGCGGCGCCGCTTGCGGGGTAATCGCAAAGGCTGACGCCGCGAGCCCCGCGGCAAAAGCCAAAACAACATTGTTGCGAATGAGACTGAATCCAGTCGTTCTGCTGCATTACTAATCATTCGGCGTCCCGCGTGGTCCGCGCGTAGTGCCTAAAGTAACTATGACCGTACCTCCGCATCCGGCACAGTCGCGGCCAGATTCAATAACCGTATTCCACGCAGAGGCGGCCGTCCGGGGACAGGGAACCCCGGGGGGCTCGCGAACAGGGGACAAAATGAGACGGGCCTGGCTTCTATCGAGCGTCTATGTTGGATTGCTCTTCGGCTGTGCCGATGTTCGCGTCCCCAAGTACGAGCACCCGCAGACGGAGGCCAAATCAAACTGGTCGCGGCCGGCGGGGAACACCCTGTCGGCTGCTGAGGCCATTTCGCCACAGTGGTGGTCGCAATTCGGCGATCCCCGCCTGGATGCGCTGGTGACGCAGGCGATCAGCGGAAACGTCGATCTGAAAGGCCTGGCGGCGCGGATCACTGTTGCGAAGTCGCAAATCGCGGAAGTGCGCGCGGGTGCGCTTCCCACCGTTGATGTCGGCGCCGGCGCAAACTTCCAGAAAAGCACGGGATCAGCCCTCAGCAAGCAATACAACGCCGGTACTCGCGTCGCCTGGGACATCGATATCTGGGGAGAGGTGGAGAAGGGTGTCCAGGGACAGGTAGCTGAGTTCCATGCAACCGAGGCGGACTGGCGCGCCGGCTATCTGCAGATTGTTGCGGATGTATCGACCACCTATTTTCAGATCCTGCAGCTCGATGAGCAGATTGACGCGCAGCAACATGCCGTGGCCAAGAATGAGCAGATCCTGGTCATCTACGAAAACATGCGAACGAATGGTTTGCTCGCCGACACGGAGGTGCTGCGTCAACGCGCTGAGAACAATCGCCTGACGAAGGACCTGCTCGAACTGCGGCGGGCACGCGATGTGACCGAGAACGCGCTCGCGACTCTGGTCGGCGTGCCCGCCGGGGAGCTCAAGATCGAACACGGCCGCCTGCAGAACCGGGTGAACGTCCCTCCCGTGCCGGCCGGGCTGCCTGCGGATCTGCTGGCCCGTCGCCCTGATGTCGTGGCGGCTGAGTTTCGGGTGCTGGAGGCACACGACCTGATGGGGCAGGCGCGGCTTGCGCAGTTGCCTACGGTCAGCCTCACCGGGCAGGGCGGCACCGCCAGTTTTGGACTGACTGACCTGTTCAAGGCGTTCACGTTCGGGTTTATGCCGACTGTAAACATTCCGGCTTTCAACCCTGGCATCAAGGCGCACGCCAAGACCACCGAAGCGCAGATCAAAGTAGCCGAGCAGGACTACCGTCGGGCCGTCCTGTCCGCGTATGAGGAAGTCGAGGATGCTCTGGTCAACCTCAACGCACATCTGAAGCAGAAAGAGGAGCTTCAGAAGCAGGTTGACCAACTGACCATTGTTTCGGTTCAAACAGCGTCCCAGCTCGAGGTCGGCGTGGTCTCACAGCTCGATGTGTTTGAGAACGAGCGCACTCTGTTGGCTGCGCAACTCGGACTCCTCTTGAGCCATCAACAGGTGTTGTCCGACACGGTCACGCTGTACAAGGCACTCGGAGGCGGTTGGGATCGAATCGAGGTCGCTAATGCAAGTCGCTGATAAGCCTACGCCCTCTGTGGAAAGTGACGCAACGATGTGGGCAGGTGCAAGGCAGCCGCCTGCGATCCGTCACCTCGATGTTGTTCTAAAGCCCCTGTCCCGGCCCGAGCTCGGCGACATTCGAATCGATGCCGCGGTGTTTGTAATCGGCAGAACCGAGCAGCCTTTCGAATCTTACGGGAACGATGTCCTCAACATGCTGTCGCGTCGGCACGCGAGCATTTTCCGCAAGGAAGGCTTCGTTTACCTCGTGGACCTGCAGAGCCGCAACGGGACAACAGTCAACCGCAGCGGGATCGGGCAGGAGCCTTGCCAACTTCGTGATGGTGACGAGATTTGCTTCGGCGGCTCGCTTTCATATCGTATACAGATCACACCGCGCCTTCGTCCGGAAGGCAGCCTGACGGTGACATTGACTCCCGAGTCAGGGGAGGCAGGCCTCGAGACGCTGGTTCTTTCGAAGTTTCCGTTTCTGGTGAGTAAGACTGATGGCGTTCTCGCTCACTATAAGAACGACGCTGCTCACGGAGCTGAGTTGCGCTATTTGTCCCGGCGGCACGCGCACATCTACCAGAAGGGTGACCAGGCCTACATCGGTGACTTGGGTAGTGCCAATGGAACTTTCGTCGACGGAGTGCGGCTGCAGGAACAGGCGGTGCCTCTGCAGGACGGCGCGCTCATTGCCTTTGGCGGCAAGCACTTTGTGTATCGGGTGAGAGTTGTTTGCGAGTCGGGTGTTGAGCCCGTCGTCAGCGAAACTGTCCATCACATGACGGAGCGTCGGCTTCCGATCAAGGCGTTGGACAAGAAGGAGCCCCCGAAGTCCACCGCCGGTACGCCGCCCGCCGCAAAGAACGAAGGCCCGCCGCCGGTGGCGGCCAGCCCGGCACCTGGAAGCACATTGCGGGCTTCGATGAGCGCAAAGGCTGAAAGCAAGGCAGCGGTGCCGGCCAGCGCAACTCCTCAGCCTGCGGGCAAGCCCAAGGGCCTGGGGCTGTTTCGATTTGGAAGCAAACATTCGAAGGTCAACGGATCAGCTGACGGAAAGTCGCAGCCAGGCGAGGTCGGCCTGCAGGTCAAAGTCAAGGCAGCCGTGGAAGTCGGCTCGCAAGCCGCAGCCAATCCAGCGGCGGCGGTCAGCCAACAAGCCAAAGACAAACCAACACGCGCGCCCAGCCAACCGCCCGAAGGCAAGCCGCAAGCCTCGAGCAAGCCGGCAGCGGCAGCCGGCCCGCAGACCAACGCCAAGCCGGCAACGGCAGCCAGCCCACAGACCAACGCCAAGTCAGCCGCGGAGCCCACCCCCCCGGCGGACAGTAAGCCGCAGAATGCCGGTGACCTCAACCTCCTGGCCATGGACAGCGGCACCCAATTCATGGCCGCGCCCACCTCCTTCCTGACCGTCCTCTGCGCGGCGGACCAGCCAAAGAAGGAGGCTGCACCAGACCCCGCGGCAGCCGCGGTCAAAGAGACCCCAGTCAAACGCAAACCCCGCGGTCGCGTGTTGTTGCTGTTGTCCGAGCTCCTCACGCTCATCAAGGGCGAGCCCGACGGCACCTCGAAAAAGCGATGGAGATATGTCGCGGCTGCCGCATCAGTGCTCATCGCGCTCATCGCGACAGCCTATATCTGGAACGCCTCCGAGCGTGCTCTCAGGGAGGCGATCGCACGAAATGACTACACACGTGCGGCACAGATTGCCACGCGCCTGCTCGACAAGCATCCGGATGACATGGAGTTGAAGGCAAAGGCCACGGACCTGGGCCTGAAAGCGGTGGTCACACCCTGGCTGCAGAAGATAAAAGCCCGTGATTTCGAGGGTGCCAAGGTCGTTCTGACGAGCACCCTCGATCTCAGTAAGCGCGACGACGATCTGCGCCCCCTGATCGATGAGTTGGACTGGTTGGGCGGCCTCGAGCGCTTGATCAGCGTCCGTGGAGGATCCGAGGCTCCGATCCGCATCTATGCCGATGAAGACGGTATCGAGCACATCATCAATCGTTGGAACGAAGATACAGGCGAGCACCAACGCGCCCTGTCGCGGATCGCATCGCACGTCCCGCAGTTCAGTGATTGGTATGGCGAGGCCCTTACACATCTGCGCCGCTTGCAAAGCGATTCCACCGTATATCTCGCAGTCATTCAAAGGGTCAAAACGAGCATCACAACCGAGTTGGCTCGGGACAACCCCGAGGTACTGAAGCCCGCGCTGAAGGAAATTGCGCAGCAGTATCCCCGGCTGGGTGGGATGGACACCGTCCGCCAGGACTTGGCGAGTTACATCGAGATCCGACGCGAGGCACGCTCGAGAAAGTCTGGTCGGCTGTTTGCGCTGCTGGAAAAGGCCCACTTCGTGACACCGCCGTTTCAACAGAGCTTCCATGCGCTGATGGAGGGTGGTCAGCTGCCTCCCGCCGATCTCCTTCAGCAGTACGGCGCGGCGACGCGGTCCTGGAAGGAGCACGACCCTGCCAACGCCCTGATCGAATTGCAGAAGTTGGCCACGGGCCCCTGGGCTGAGGATATCAACCGCGAAGTGGCGCGCAGGCGGGCAGTGTCGACTGGATTTGCCGCACTTCAGCAGTCGCGTAACGCCAGCGATTACGTGGACAAACTGTTGGCATTCCGCGAGTCCCTCGATGCCGATGAAGACGTCTACTTCATCCGGGCAACCGCGGCCGATTTGAGCCAGCAGAAGAGTCAGGTCATCACCCGGGCACAGGAGGCGATGACCCAGGCCCGCACGTTCTGGCAGGAATACCGCAGCAGTGGCGCCATAGACGCTTCGCTTCGGATCGAAACCTCCATCTCCGATGACTTCCGCGCCCGTGCGCACTCGCTCGCCGAGGCCAGCAAATACGCCCGCCAGAGCTTCCTGCTTTTCTCGCAGGTCGACCCGAACGAAGGCGCTCAATGGACTGCGATCCGGGACGAGATTGAAACAGAGATACATGAGCAGCGCAGCCGGCTGCGTGATTTGAGCAACGTGGTCGAGCCGGCGCTGTTGAATACCAAGTTGGCCCTGCTCGGAGATGCAAACGAATGACCCAGGTAAATCGCCTCGTTCCGGTGACCGAAGCCCTGGGTGACCACAGCACCGAAGGCATCGCCATCCTGACCGCGGAACCCTGGCGCGCGCTGCACGGCCTGGTCTACACGATGATCGCGCTGGTGTTGAGCGGTTTGATCTGGTCCTTCATCGGGCGGGCGGACGTGATTGTGACAGAACAGGGTGCCCTGGCGCCGGCCTCGGAGGTCAGGCGTTTTTATGCCCCCGTTGACGGTGAGGTGGTGAACCTCTACGTGGCGGAAGGCCAGCCCGTCACCAAGGGTGACGTGTTGGCCCGACTCAATGCCAGGGGAGCGATCGAGGCGGCGAGCAACTCCATGCAGGCCCAGCTGAGGCTGGAAAACGCGGAGCGGGAATGGCGCCAATTCCCGGAAAAGAAGGCCCTCCTGGAGCAGAAGGCGGCAACGCTCAGGCAGGCGATGGAGCTCGAGGAGCAACAACACCAGAAGCGCACCGCGCTGGGAACGAGCAAGTTGGTGGAAGAGCAGAAGGCCCAGATGATGGAGGCACGCACCAACGTTGAAGACACGCGCAGGGCGCGCGATGCCGCGCAGGCCGAGGCAGAGAAATTCGAGCGCGTCCTGGCCGGGCCCGGAGGTAGTGGCGTGTCACTCATCCAGGTGGAGACGAAGAGAAACGCCCGCCAGGCTGCCGAGAATGCCTACCGGGTCGCGCAATCCAGGGTCAGCGAGCTGACGGCCCGTCAAAGCCAGGAGCTCGTCCAGGCGCAGGCTCAACTCGAATCCAGCGGCGAGCAACTGAAGAAGCTGCGCCTGGACTACGAAGCAGCCGCCAACGAGCTGGCGACCGCGGAAGAGAAGTTGCGGCTGCAACTCAACACCGCGCGCGTCGAAGCCGATGCCGCGGCCCGCATCCGCTTTGAAAATATTGACAAGGACAACTTCCTGCAGATCCTGGCCCCCGTCTCGGGTGTCGTCACAGACCTGACCTCCACGCAACCGGGTGACAAAGTCCAGGCGAACGCCCCCCTGGGTGGTATCGCACCCAGCAAATCCCGTTCGGTCGTGAAGGTCGAAATCGCGGAGAACGACCGCGCCTTTCTGCGTGAAGGCCTGCCGGTGAAGTTGAAATTCAACGCCTTCCCGTACCAGCGATACGGTGTCATCGACGGCACGCTCGAATACGTCTCGCCCGCAACCAAGACGTCAGCGCAGACAAAGTTGCCGGTATATGAAGCCCGTATATCGGTTGAGCGGGACTACTACCAGGTGGCGGGGACCCGGTATCCGTTGCGATATGGAATGACTGCGGCAGTCGAAATCATTGTCCGCGAGCGGCGGCTGATAGACCTCGCCCTCGATCCCTTCCGGCAGATTGGCGGATGAGCAGTCGACGGCGTGACCCGATTCCATTCAATTCAAAAATCGAATTAGAAGGAGTGCATGACATGACGAGCCTGGTGAAGATCGACGGTGAGGAGGTTCAACTCGATGAGTTCATTCGCGTCCTGAAGCTGACAGGACAGTTCCAGGAGCTGCTGGAGCAGTTCGTGCGGGATCGGCTGGCAGCCAGAGGCGCCAGAAAGGCGGGGATCCGTGTCTCGGAGGCGGAGATCCAGGAGCGCGCCGACCAGTATCGCCGCGTGCGCGGCTTGCACCGTGCCGTCGATACCAACAAGTTCCTCGATGCGCTGCGGGTCAGCATGGAAGAGTTCGAAGCATTCATCACCGACAGCCTGTACCAGGAAAAGATGATGAGCAAGGTCTGCGGTGAGCAGCCGGTGGAAGGTTACTTCAAGCTGAACTCGCCCAAGTTCGACAGCATCGAAGTGAGCCACATTGTCCTCGACTCCGAGGCGAAGGCCCGGGAGATGATCGCGGTGTTGCGCGAAGATCCTGACAGTTTCGATGAAATGGCGCGTGAGCATTCGATTGCCGACACCAAGGATGAAGGCGGCTTCATCGGCAAGGTCCTGCGGGGATCGCTGCGCTCCGATGTCGAGGCAAAGGTCTTCAACGCGCACGCGGGCGATCTGTTGGGACCCTTCACGTCGGCGGATCGGACTGCTTATGAGATCTTCCGGGTGAATGCGAAGCGGCCGGCGCAGCTGGATGAGGACACGGCCACGGAGGTGCGGCGATTGTTGCGCGAGGACTGGCTGCGAGCGCGGGCTTCTGAACACGTCATTCAAGCCGCCTGACGCCACGTATGAGCATGCAAGAGACCCAGTCGAGCACTGAGGAAATCCAGGCGCGCGTTGAATTCCTGGCTTCAGTTGACCTGCTGTCGGCACTGACGCGCACGGCCATTGAGACTCTGGCGAACAGCGCGCAATCCCGGCTGTTGGCATTCGGTGATACCGTGTGCACGGCTGGGGAGGTGGCTGGGGGCTTGTTCATTGTCAAGTCCGGTTCGATCCGGGTGTTTGCCTCTGACGGCGAGAAAGAGACGAGTCTCGGCCTGAGAAAGGCCGGGGAAGTCCTGGGCGAGATGGCCATCCTGCGTGAATACAAACACGAGTGGTCAGCGCGCTCATCGGGGAAGACCGAGCTGTTGTTCATCCCGCGTGAAGTCATTGGCCCCCTCGTCACCAGCAATCCGACGGCGCGGGCGTTTATTGCGGACCGGGTCGCTATCAGCTCAGCGGGCGGCATGATCAGCCACCTGTTTGACCTCAAGAGCAAGGTCGACAAGGCTGAGTTGGAAGCTCTCACGCGCAGCATTGGTGTCAAGCGCGTGGGCACCGGCAAAGAAATCCTGAAACAGGGCGCCAAGGAAGACCGCCGGCTCTATGTCGTGCGCGATGGGGAAGTTCGCATCGTCCGGCGCGAAGAGGATAAAGAATATTCGCTCGCAACGTTGCGCAAAGGCGAAACGTTCGGCGAACGATCCTGCCTGATGCGTCAGGAGCAGGGCGCGTCGGTTATTGCCACCGCGGACACGACCGTGCTCGTGATCCCGGAGAAGGCCGTTCATATCATTCTGGAGCGCAACCCGAAGGTACGTGAGGCACTACAGGACCGCATTCGCGTCATTGACCGAGAACTCCAACGGCAGATGAAGGTTGCGGAGCTGCGCAGACCCAAGCTGATTGTGGATCTGAAGTCCAAGCCGGAGATGGGCGAGAACGTCATCCGCCGCTTCGCGTGGATCCAACAGGCCGAGGAAATGGATTGCGGGGCGGCGTGCCTCGCGATGATCTGTAAGCACTACGGCATTGGTATGACACTGGGCAAGCTGCGTGAGCTTGCCAACGTGACAACACAGGGTGCGACACTCGACAGTCTGGCCCGTACCGGGGAATCCATTGGCTTCACCACGCGGGGCGTGCAGTGCACCTTTGATACTTTGCGTGGGTTCGAGCTACCGGTCATCTGCCACTGGGAGGGCTATCACTATGTAATAGTTTACGGCGTCTCCAGCAGCCAGGTGTGGGTCGCTGATCCCGCCGTTGGCTTCAGGAAGATGAGCGTCGAGGAGTTCGAGCGGGGTTGGAGCGGTACCTGCCTGACCTTCACGCTGCGCCAGAATGCGACTCAGGTCACGGCGTCGCGGTCGCCGTGGGTGCGTTTCGCACGTTATCTGTTGCCCCACAAGAAGATCCTGCTCCATCTGTTCATGGCGACCTTCGTCATCCAGATCCTGGGGATCGTGCCGCCGATGATCATCCAGAACATCCTGGATGGTGTCATCGTGCATCAGAACACGAACCTGCTGCATCTGCTGATTGTTGGACTGATCATTTCCAACCTGTTTACCCAACTGACGGCTTCGATCCGCGCGGCGCTGGCCAATTTCATGGTCCGCAAGCTCGATTTCAGCATGATGTCGCAGTTCTTCCGGCACACACTGTCCCTGCCATACTCATTCTTCGCAAAGCGCAAGACGGGCGATATTTTCGCGCGCTTCCAGGAAAACGCGACCATCCGGGCTTTCCTGACCGAGTCGACGATCACCACCGTGCTCAATCTGCTGATGATATCCATCTACTTCACGGTGCTGTTCCTTTATAACGTCAGGTTGACTCTCCTGCTGATCGCATTCGTGATTCCGATCCTGACGTTGACCGTGCTCGTGACGCCGCGGGTCAAGCGGTTCGCGCGCGAGGTCTTCGCGGCTACTACGGATGCAAAGTCGTATCTCATGGAGTCGATCGGCGGCGCGGAAACGGTGAAGGGCATGGGCATCGAGCGGCCCGTGCGGTTGAAGTGGGAGACGAAGTACGCGAAGGCGCTGGAAGTTCAGTTTCGCGCGCAATCATTCAACATCGGAGTCGGGTTCTGCGGACAATTGCTCAACGCCGCTACTACGATCAGCATTCTGTGGGTGGGCGCCAGCCTGGTGCTCTCGCGTGAGCTGACCATCGGTCAGCTCATCGCCTTCAACGCACTGATGGGCAGCGTCCTGGCACCCCTGATGGGACTGGTAGGTTTGTGGAGCCTCCTGAACGATGCCTCAGTGGCAATGGAGCGCCTGGGAGACGTTCTCGATCTCGAGCCGGAGCAAAAGCCCGAGGATATAGCCTCGCGCGTGGTGCTCCCGGAACTGCAGGGCGATGTCCGCTTCGAGAGTGTCTACTTCCGCTATGGCGGGGAGGACACACCGTATGTTCTGGAAAACATCACTCTGGACATCAAGCCCGGCGAGCTGGTTGCCATCGTCGGCCGCAGCGGCTCCGGAAAGACGACGCTGGCAAAGCTCCTCGTTGGCTTCTATCCGCCCAGTGAGGGCCGGTTGACAATCGATGGATACGAGATCGGCGCGGTGGATAAGGAATACTTCCGGCAGCAGGTGGGCTATGTGATGCAGACGAACCTGTTGTTTTCGGGGACGATTGCCGAGAATATCGCCTGTGGGGCGGATGAGCCGGATCGCCGCCGCATCGAGGATGTCGCCAAGAAAGCCGATGCCCACGGATTTATCAGCAAGATGCCGCAGGGATATCAGCAGGTGGTCGGTGAACGTGGCACGGGCCTTTCCGGCGGGCAGATCCAACGCCTGTGCATTGCGCGCGCGCTGTACCGTGATCCGCGCCTGCTGGTGCTGGATGAAGCCACCTCGGCCCTGGATTCACAATCGGAAAGCAACATCATTGCGAGCCTGGATGAAATTCTGAAGGGCCGGACCGCGGTGGTGATTGCCCATCGCCTGAGCACCATCATGCGCGCCGACAAGATCCTGGTGCTGTATGAGGGCAAGGTTGTCGAGCAGGGCCGGCACCAGGAGCTGGTCGATCGCCGGGGCATGTACTACGAGTTGGTCCAGAAGCAGTTGAACGCGGCATGAAAATACTCGACCAGGACCCTGTTTCCAGCTCGACAGTCTCGTATGCCGGCCTGATCGAAAAGATTGAGATATTACGTTCGACTCTGCGCTGGGCTTCCAAACTCGAACGCTCGGATATCGAGAAGCTGCTGCGGCAGGCCGGCTCCCTGCGGGACGAAGTCATGCAGCTCTCCCACAAGGAGCGCTTCGTCAATGCGGCGGCCGCCGAACCAACCCGAACCGATCTCTCACGGGGCCAGCGGCGCAAGGCGCTGATTGAGCGCAGCTTCATCTTCGAGGGCGCCTTTGGAGACAATCCGAAGCTTCTGGAGGCGCTGGAGACCGCGGAGAAGGCCGCTCCCACGGGATTGCCCGTGTTGATCGATGGGGAAAGTGGAACGGGCAAGGAGCTGATGGCCCGGGTCATTCACGCCAACGGTGATCGCGCCAACAGGCCGTTTGTATCGGTCAACTGCGGAGCCATCCCCGACAACCTGCTCGAGTCCGAGCTGTTTGGACACTGCAAGGGTGCATTCACCGGCGCGGTCAGTGATCGCAAGGGCAAGTTTGAGAGCGCACATATGGGCACCATCTTCCTGGATGAGATCGGGGAATTGCCCCTGGCTGGCCAGGTAAAGCTGCTGCGGGTGCTGGAAGCACACGAAGTCCAGCGAGTGGGTTCGGACCAGCCAATCCGCGTTGACACGCGGGTCGTCGCGGCGACCAATCGCAATCTTCGGAAAATGAGCGAAGAGGGGCGTTTCCGCGAGGATCTCTACTACCGCCTCGGCGTCATCCACGTAACCCTGCCGCCGTTGCGCGAGCGCAGGGACGAGATCCCTCTTCTGTTTCAGTTCTTCGGCGATGAAGCCGCGGAGGCGCTCAAGCGCCGGCCCATCGAGATGAGCCGCCGTCTGCGCACATTCCTACTCGACTATGCATATCCAGGCAACATCCGCGAGTTGCGCAACATCATTTACCGCCTGTCCTGTCTTGCAGGTCAGACCGCCGATATCGAGCATCTGCCGGTTGATATCCGTCCAGCAGCGCAGGCCAAACGCTCATCAGATATCAACGGGGGCGAGGATGGACAGCCTTTGAGCGGCGATGCGTTGAGCGAGGCCAAACGTGCTGCCAGCGACCTGGCTGAGCGCGAGTTCCTGGAGCGCGGGTTGCATGAAGTGGGCGGCATCGTGGTTGAGCTGGCCAAGCGCTGCAACATGAACCGTTCGCATCTGCAGGTCTTGCTGAAGAAACACGGCATACATTCGAAAGACTTCCGGGCGAGCGCCCGTCCCAGCAACTGATAGGGACGGACTACCGCATACGGACAATCGTCCGGTCCGGGCTTCCCAGATCTTCAGCGTGCACGACCACGGCGGTCACGTTGTCCCGTGCCTTGCGATCCAATGCCATATCCACGAGAGCATCGCACGCCATCCGGCAGATTCCGGTCAGCAAAGCCTGCTCGATCAGAAACGCACTGACGACGTTGCTCAGCCCATCGGTGCACAGGAGAAAGATATCTCCATCCTGCAACTCGAGGGTCAGTTGATCGATGTGCAGCGAGTCTTCGGCGCCGAGCGCGTGGGTGATGTAGTTGGCCTGCGGCAGCTCGACGGTATCCTCATACCCGGAGACTTGTTTCCAGCGCGCGGCTTCTATGTGGTTGTGGTCGCGGGTGAGTTGTTTCAGGCGCCGGCCCCGGTAAAGATAAATGCGGCTGTCGCCGGCCCACAGACAGCTGCAGTAATTTCCCGTCGACACGAGAGCGGCGACGGTAGTTCCGATGAGCGGCACGTTACGCCGAGGCGCCTCGGCGCGCAGGTGGCGATTGACCTCCCACAAGCGTTCCACGGCCATTGAGACCCGGTCCTCCAGGCGCTCCGTGATCGGCAGGTCCACCAGGCTCTGCATCGCCAGTCCGCTGGCAAACTCGCCCAGGGAATGTCCACCCATACCGTCGGCAACAGCCCAGACGCCATGATCAGATTGCTCGAGGCACGAGTCCTCGTTGACCTGGCGGACGCGGCCGGGGTGCGATCGGGACGCCGAGGTCCACAGAATCGAGCTCGTCTGCGCGTCCATGCCGGAAGCCTCCTCGCTGGCGCTCATCAGGTTGCTCCGGTGGTGCCGCCCTGGATGATATTCAACGCATTCTGCGCGGTGTTGACATTCACGTCCCCGCCCGAATTCTTGACGTCGATATTCGTGGTGATGAGATTCAACTGGTCGGCAAAGTAGTTGGTCTGAAAGAAGTTGACGGTCGGCACGATCCGATCGCTCGCGGGCACGAACGGCTGAAACGCGAACAGGCACCAATCACCCGTCAGACCGGCACCCCGGATGGCAGTCATTGCCTTGTAGTCCAGAGCACGGTTGCGGGGCAGGTCGACGATGGTCAAGGTGGTCATGTTGGCAGTCCTGTTGTTCCTTTGGGGTTTCGGTGGGGGCCATTGTGGGCTCCCCACCTCACCGCTTGGATGCATGGGTCGATTCGTTCAGTCAGCGCACCAGGTCGGGGTCACGAACACGGATCCAACCGGCTCGAACGTGGACTGCGAGGAATAGTTGGACTGATCCGCGCTGTTGCCGATCGCGACGGGGGCACAGGAGGCGATATTGAACTTCTGGGCCAGCTCGTTGCTCTGCACGCTGGTTGGCACAGCCTGGCCGGTAAGGGCGACGCCGCCTCGAACTTCGGTCATGTCTTGGGGTTCGAGCTCCTGGCTCAGGTTTTCGATCTTCATGTGAGGTCTCCTAAAGGGGTTGAGTGTTGATATTGCGGTTTAAAATTTTTGAGCCTGCGGCTCGTAGACCTGTAGTGCGAGGGGCGTGCCAGGGGCGGTTGCAGCGACGTGGCGCTTCTTCAAGCGATTGAAACCAGAGGAAAAACAATTCCTGTCATTGCAGGTCCGGCCCGCTGCACGCCCTGCTGAATGATGGGTACGGGCCAACAGTGCCTGGTGAATCTGTTGGGTTTCAGGTGACAGCGGGCGCCGCCGGGGGCATCAGCCAAGGGCATCCGCTATAGTGCGAATAACGCTCACGCAGAGGTTTCTCATGGCTCGAATCACTATCGAGGACTTGCCACAAAGTGATGATCTGGACCGCGAGGCCATGCGGTCGGTTCTGGGCGGTGGGTTGAGCGGCCCGCGGCCGTTAGCCGCGGATCAGACCAAAGCGAAGAGTGGCCCTATTGTCGATTACCCGCCGGGCTGCAGCGAGCTTGCGCGGAAGAAGCCGGCGGGGACGGCCTGACCCCGATGCGATGTGGTGAGGGCCTTCCCGGCCCCCACCTCACGCCGTGCGGCATTACCTGAGAACTTTTCGCAACGGGTCCCCGACCAACAGTGAGCCGACCGGCACCAGGCTGTCCTGATCCGAATCGTTTGACTGGTTGGCATCATTCGCAATCGCAACGGGGCCGCCGGCTGCGATGTGGAAGGCCTGCTCCAATGCATTGTCCTGCACGTTCGTGGGGACGACCTGGCCGGTGAGCGCCACGCCGCCTTTGACTTGCTTCTGCGCCTCGGTGTCGAGGTCCTTATTCAGGTTTTCGATTTCCATCGCGAATTCTCCGATGTGTAAGGGAGTTGAGTTGTTGTAGTTTGAGCGTCTGCTCGGGCACTGCTGGTGCGAGCGCCGTGCCAAACGCGCCAGCCGCTGCGCAGCATTGCGGCAAGTCACTGAATATGAGCCCGAAATAGTTGTGCCGCGCGCGGCTCGTGAAAGTTGCGGGCGGTTTGTAATCGGTGTGTTTGATGGGTGTCGGACAACACGCGGCGAGCTGTTTGTTGGTCCGCTCGCGACACCTTCGGGTGGTGGGTCGGGTGGGGGCTGTCACAGCTCCCCACCGTACCGCGGGACGGGGAATCAGGCCTTACGCAGGAAATCGGGGCCGAACAATGCCGAGCCAACCGGCACGACGCTGTCCTGGCTCGAGTAGTTCGACTGGTCGGCTTCGTTACCGATCGCAACCGGGCCATGCGCGCCCACGTTGAAATTCTGCAACAGCTCGTTGTCCTGCACGTTCGTGGGGACGACCTGGCCGGTGAGGGCGATACCGCCTTTCACTTCCGTCATGGCCTCGGCATCCAGGTCCTTGCTCAGGTTCTCGATCTTCATGTCAGTTCTCCTAACGTATGTCTGTGTTGAGTTGGGTCTTTCGGTGCTGAGCATCGCTGCCCGCGGCTGCTACTTTGCGAGCCGTGTGCCAGGCATCTGCGCTAAGATGGGCCGCGGGGCGGTAAGTGATTGAAGACAGGGTCTAAAATATTTTTCACCGCAACAACGTGACAGTGGCCGCGGATTCCCAATCGACGGGCGTCGGACAACAGACCGCCGGCAATGTGTTGGCCCGGGTGCAACATTCTAATGTATGCAAATGCATATGAATGTTGAGGATGTCGTAAACGCAACTGTTGCGGTATCTGACCGCTCGATTGCAAGATGGGCGGTGGGAGCTTCGGTTAGCATCAACGTTGGAAGCTTGCTGTCCGCAAGTGTCATCTCGACACAGTAGTGAGATAACAGGGGATTCGCGCTCGTAGCTGGAGGACCTGAGGAACGCTTCGAGCTCGTGCTTTGCCGTACGGATGACTGATTGGTCAACTGTTTTCCGTTAACTGTCTTGAATCATGCCTACTTACAAACATCGGGAAAAAACCCGGGCATTGCTCCGTGTCGATTCACGCGTGCTGCGCTGCATTGCGCTCGCATGCCTGGGTCTGCTCGCTCTGGCGGCAGTCCCGTGGGTCGTTGAAGCAGCCCCGCCGAAAGCCAACGTAACGCCCGCAAACCGCATCGGGATCGTCACGATCCTCGAGGGCAAGGCAACGGTGATCCGTGGCCTGTCCCAGTTTGATGCGGCGGAAGGTGTGCGGCTGTACCCGGGCGATCTGGTCCGAACCGAGCCCAAGAGTCTGATGCGCGTCGAGTACGTGGACGAATGCTCTTTGGAGGCCGGCCCGCAGACTCAACTGCAACTCTTTCATCCTGCGGATAAAAGGCGCGCCAGCCGGCCCGCGTTGTACCTGATGCAGGGTTGGCTCAAGTTGGCCTGCAAAGCGGGTTCCGATGCGGCGTTCGCATCGAAGGATCTGGATGTTGTGGGAATCTCCCGCGTGGTTGTCGTGCACGCAACGGGTGACCGGCGTGCCATTTTCGCGGAGCAGGGCACCGCAAAGGTGATCAAACGGCAAAAGAGTGACACCGCGGCAGTCACCCTCAACCCGGGAGATTTTCTGGTGGTTCAACCCGGCGAGGCCTCCGATGTGCAGCCACGCCCGACCGCGCAGTTCATGGAGGCTCTGCCACGCGCCTACCGCGATACATTGCCATCTCGTTACAGTATCTATGTAACTCGCGTGGCAGAGCCACAAAACCCGCGAGGTTTCGTGTATTCGGACGTGGAGCCGTGGGTCAACGGCGAAACCGCGATCCGCCGGCAGTTCGTAGGTCTGTGGATCCGCAAGGCGAATGATCCGGCGTTCCGCGGGGCGTTGGATCGGGATCTGGCGATGCACCCGGAATGGGACCGGATACTGCATCCCGAAAAATACGAAGTGGAGGAGACAACACCTTCACGGGCGGCCAGTGCCAACCCGAATGCTGCATCGCAGCCACAGCCGGATTCGCCGAAGGAATCCGTCCCTAAGAGTAGATAGTCGAAAAACATGCGGGGAAGAAATTGAAACTCCTGGTCAAGTTCAATCTGGTATTCGTGCTGCTGTTCCTGATCGGCATCGGGGCCAGCGGATATATCTCATGGGAGCTGCTGCAGAAGAACGCTCAGGAGGAGGTCGCCGAGAACGCGCGGTTGATGATGACCGTCGCGGTCGCGGTGCGTTCGTATACGTCGGGGCAGATCAAGCCGCTGCTCAAAACGCAGATGATGTACAGCTTCCTGCCGCAATCGGTGCCGGCGTTCTCCGCCACGGAAGTGCTCAACGAGCTGCGCAAGAAGTATCCGAACTACGGCTACAAGGAGGCGCTGCTCAACCCAACCAACCCACGGGATCGGGCGGTTGAATGGGAGGCGGATATCGTCAACCGGTTCCGCAACAACACGGATGTCAAAGAACAGTACGGAGTCCGTGATACGCCAGCGGGTCCCGCGTTGTTTTTCGCGAGGCCTCTGACAATCAACGACGGAGCGTGCCTCGAGTGCCACAGCACGGTAGAGGCCGCGCCCAAGCCCATGGTCGACGTCTATGGACCCGCAAACGGCTTTGGATGGAAATTCCACGAGACGGTGGGCGCACAGGTTGTCTCGGTGCCCACGCAGGTCGCGTTTGGCCGCGCCGAGAAGGCATTCATCACCTTCATGGGCTCCCTGGTGGCGGTGTTGGCGACGATTGGAATCATTCTCAACATTCTGCTGTGGAGGATGTTCATTCGCCCGGTGAGCCGGATTTCATCCCTGGCGGATCGGATCAGCCTGGGTGAGCTCGAGGCGCCTGACCTGGTGGTCAAGAGCCGCGACGAGATCCATACACTGGCTGAATCACTGGCACGGATGCGCAAGAGCCTGGCTCAGGCCATGCAGATGCTCGAGACCTGACGCGGCGCGTTATGGAGGTCCCAACGCAGAGCGGGGTAAAGGGAATTACAGGACAGATGGAACCCCGGAACCTCGGGAAATACCCCTTGCTGGGCGTCATCGGCAAGGGGTCGATGGGCATTCTCTACCGTTCTATCGACCCCCATATCAAACGGCCGGTTGCGCTCAAGACGATTCGGCGCGACCTGTTGGAACAGGCCCAGACTGAAAACTTCTCGGCGCGCTTTCGGATCGAGGCCCAGGCCGCGGGCGGGTTGGCCCACCCCGGCATCGTCTCAGTGTACGAATATGGCGAGGAAGACGCCTATGCGTACATCGCGATGGAGTTCATCGAAGGACGGAGCCTCAGGGAGTGTTTCGAGCAGAAGATGCCGTTCAGCATCGGGCAGGTTGTGAGCATCCTGTCCCAGCTGCTGGAAGCGCTTCAATACGCGCACGATCGTGGCGTCTGGCATCGGGATATCAAGCCCGCCAACATCCTGGTGATGACCGATGGACGGGTCAAGGTCACCGACTTCGGCATTGCCCGCATCGAGTCGTCCATGTTGACTCAGGTGGGGGCGATCATGGGGACGCCGGGGTTTATTGCCCCTGAGATGTACCTGGGGGATGTGTTCGACAGCCGCGTCGATCTGTTTGCCGCCGGCGTGGTTCTCTATCAGTTGCTCGCCGGCACGCCGCCGTTTCTGGGCACGGCCGAAAAGGTCATGTTCAAGGTTTGTTATGAGACGCCGGTTCCGCCTTCGGTGGCAGGACGGTTGCCGTCCCTGCAGGCGTTTGATGCGGTTGTCATGAAGGCGCTGGCACGGCGCCCGGATGATCGGTTCACCAGTGCCGCTCAGTTCCGGGCCGCATTGTTGGAAGCCCAGGCGCATATCGGTAATGCCGGCAATACCGACGAAACCATCATCCAGCCGCGTCCCGAGACGCCCGCCACGGCCAAGGATTCAACCAGTAGTCGGCCGCCTCCGTCCACCAACACACTCCTGGACAGTGGCTGGAACATGGATGATCTGGCGCTGCTGGAGAAGCGCCTGGCCCGATACCTGGGACCGATAGCGAAGGTGATGGTGCGGCGGGCCGCCAAGGAAACAACTGACATAGTCACGTTGACACACCTTCTCGCCAGCAAGATTGCGGGTGTTGCCGAGCGGGATGAGTTTCTGAAGGTAGCGGGGATCGGGCCTGCGCGAGCGCCGCTGCCGCTGTATTCAAAGGGGCCACAGGAGATCGGCGGCAGCGGGACGCATCCCACGGGTTATCCGGCTGCGCAGAGGCCATTGACTCCTGAGGACGTGGCTCGTGCTTCGCAGGTACTCGTCAACTACATGGGCCCGATCGCGCCGGTGCTGGCAAAGCGAGCCGCGAGGCCTGATACCACCCGTGAACAGTTTATTGCCGCGCTCGCTGCCCACCTGCGCGATGACGCGGCTCGGGCGCGATTCATAGATGCTCTGCGTTAGCCGGGGGAACGGTGATGGAATCCAACAAGAAGGTCCTGCTCGTCGACGATCACGATCTGGTGCGTTTTGGGACGAGCATGCTGTTGCAATCACTCGACTCCGTGCAGTGCACGATTACTCCGTGCCGCTCGTTGGAGGAGGCGCGCGCCGCCTGCCGCGAGCAGGGTCCGTTTGACCTGGTGTTGCTCGATTTGAACCTGCCGGATGCCAAGGGCCTGCAGGGGTTGAGAACTTTGCTCAATGACTCGCCGAACGTCCCCTTTGCGATGCTCACGGGTACGCACGATGAGTTTGTCATCCGCCAGGCGCAGGCCATGGGCGCGGTCGGTTACCTGTTGAAGTCATGGACCCCTGAGCGGATCAAGGAAGCATTGCGCTCACTGTTGCAGCCCACTGGATCCGCGAAGACGACGATTTCCGAGCGTTTTCCCCGCCTCGCGGGCACGTCTCATTACGACCGGGTCGCGGAGTTGGGAAGCCGTCATCTGCAGGTGCTCGAGTTGGTGCTCGAGGGTTGCAGCAATCAGGAAATCAGCGCGGCCACTGAGTTGTCACTCGGCACGGTCAAAAACTACGTCTCGGCGATCTTGTTGGCGCTCGATGTGCAATCGCGTTCCCATCTGATCAGCCTGTTCCACTGAGCCGCCTCCACGGCGCCGTGAGCACGAGCGAATGAACACTATTGCCGCCGTGCCTTCCGAGGTTGACATCCCCGGCGCAGAAGAAGCCCGCGCGGATCCCAGAGTGGCCGCGGTGCTTTACAGGATGGCTCTGACGGGTGACCGCCGTGCCGTGCTGGTCACTATTCTGGGCTCCTCGTTTGTTGCTCTGTTGGTTGAGCGCCGGACGTTCTCCCACGTGGCGTGGATCTGGTGCGCCGCGTGCGTGGCGCTGGCGGGTGCCCGGTTCCTCTGGAATCAATCGCGGCCGGTCGGTGAGAGTATCGAGGTTTCACCGGCCCATTCCCGTACCTGGCTGCAATTGTTGTTTGTAGGATCGTCTATTTGGGGCGCAGGGCCCCCTCTGTTGCTGCTGGAGAATCCTTCCGCGGCCATGTTGCTGACCGGGTTGTTCCTGGCGGCGGCCAGCTTATCGGCCCCGTTGGTGGTTGCCTGGCGATCGGCCGTGTATCTATCCCTGGTTCCGGCACTTGCGCCATTGTTGGTGATCCTGACCGTGGGCCCCCTGGTCGGCGGTCCGGTGGCCACGACCAATTCGTTGTTGCTCGGGATGCTGGCGGCGGCATTCCTGCTCGTGTTGGAGCGGCTGACCATAGGGCAGAACGATTCCCTGGCGCTGTTGCTGGCGGCGCGGTTCCGCAATGAGGATCTGGTTCACCTGCTGCGCTCGCAGGTGGATGTGGCGGCGCGCGCCAACCAGGAAAAGACGCGCTTTGTGGCCTCTGCCGCGCACGATCTGCGGCAACCCCTGCATGCCTTGGGGATGTTTTGCGCAACACTCGACCAACGGTTGCAGGATACCCCGGAGCGGCCGTTGGTCAGGAACATGATGAGCGCGATCGAGTCCCTCGAGGACTCGTTCGGCGCGATGTTGGATATTTCCCGGCTGGATGCCGGTGTGGTGCAGCCCTTACCGCAGACATTCCCGGTTCGAGACATTTTCCGCCGCCTTTACCAGCAATTCGGGGGGGATGCCGAAGCGCGCAATCTGGCCCTGCGGTTTCGCGCCAACCGCGGTGTTGTCAGGAGCGATCCTTTGCTCCTCGAGCGTGTGCTGGCGAATCTGGTACAGAATGCACTGCGCTACACGCGCACAGGTGGAGTGCTGGTGGCCGCGCGGCGCAGCGGTGCCGACGTGGCGTTGGAGGTCTGGGATACCGGACCCGGAATTCCCGAGGAGAAGAAGGAGATGATCTTTCGGGAGTTCTATCAGATCGACAATCCCGAACGGGATCGCAGCCGCGGCTTGGGTATGGGTTTGGCGATTGTCCAACGCATCTGCCGCTTGCTGGGACATTCGTTGGACCTGCGGTCAAAGGTAGGCAAGGGCAGTGTCTTCCGCGTTGTGGTGCCGGTAGGGGATGTCACCGCCATGGACGCGACGATCCCCGAAAGCACGCTGCCGGCGCGGAAGCTGGGTACTGTCACCGTGTTGCTGATTGACGATGAACGGGCGATCCGGGAAGCCACCCGGGAGTTGCTGCGGCCGATGCAGGTCGATGTGATTCTGGCGGCGACCATAGCGGAGGCAGTCGCGCTGGCCAAAGAGTCGAAAGCTCCGATTGACATGATCCTGTCGGATTGGCGGCTTCGCGGGCAGGAAAACGGCGTCCAGGCGGTGAGTGCGGTGCGGGCCGTGATCGGGGAGGCTACGCCGGCGATGCTCGTCACCGGGGATACTTCCACGGATCTCCTGAAGACCGCCCACCAGGCCGGCCTGGTCGTGCTGCACAAACCGCTGCAGCCCCGCCATCTCGTGCGCCTGATCAAGCATCTGAGACGATAGTGGCGTCAGGCCAAGTCAAATGACTTTAGTTATTTGAACGGATGGCTGGCGGGGCCCAGTTTATGTGCCCATGACCCTGGTCCTGCAAGGCACCAAGCTGAACGACGAGCCCCTGAGCCAACCCCTGATTGGCCGCTTTGACGAGCGTGGGGGAACGATTGGCCGCTCGGACAATGCCACCTTCACGCTTCCGGACCCCGAACGGCTGATTTCCCGCGTTCAGGCGCAGATCCTCTTCCGGGATGAAGGGTACTGGGTCGAGCACATCAGTAGTGCGAGCTCGACCTTGCACAATGGACGGCCATTGAGCGCCGGAATGAGAATTCTGTTGAGCGAGGGCGATGAGCTGCGGATTGGTGGCTATACGCTCGCGGCGGCGTTTGAGAGCGATGAGGCGAGCGCCACCGTCCTTCGCGGACGGACTGTGATCATGCAGCCTGCGGGGCCGCCTACGAAGCCCCGCGCGGCGGCGGCCGCTCTGGAGTTTGGGTTGCCGTCGACGGAGGCAACGCATAACTTTGTTTCGGCGGCTCCGGATGACCCTGCGTTATGGCAGGGATTTCTCGCGGCGGTGGGGGTCGAGGCGCCTCTGCCCATGTTGCGCAGTTTGTCGCCCGAAGCCCTGAGGGAAATGGGCGCGTTGATTGCAGCGAGCATGCGGTTGGCCCTGGAGGGAGTGCTCGAGCGGTATGCGGATCACTCGGACACCGTGCGCGAGCAGGCGCAGGAAGATTTCCGCCGCTTGTTCGCTCAGGCGTTTCGGCAGGCTCACGAAGCGCAGATCCGGCGCATCACGAATGGCGCCGATGAGGTGGCCGCGCCGGGCCATTGATGGCACGAATGGCGCCGATGAGGCCGCGGCGCCGGGCATTGATCTTCGGTTGGGGGCGCGCCACGAAGACTCGCGCCTGCCTGCATAGTTGCTGTCCGGCCCGCTTGGCTTCGTCGCCGCTGGCGGAGGGGGTCGGACCGCGCTGTCCCCAATGAGCCCCTTACCTCAGCAGCCGCAAGGACCGACCAGGCTCGCTAATCCCAGAGCATTGAGACCGCGAGCGGCGATGAATGTCTTTGCGGCTGCTGTTGTCATGGGTAGTCAGCCTACACATCTCCTGCTCGACCGACAGGTGCCGAAAGTCAACTGTTGCGGGTGACTTTCGACACCGGTGGCGCGCGGGGCGGTAGGGTTATGTTTGATCCATGGATACAAACAGATGCAAAGCTATTGCCCGCCGGCCGCGCTGTCACGCACCGGGGCGGTGTTGGTATGGATCGTTGGCGCGGTCACTTGCGCCTTGCGCATATGTGAACAGCCGGGGGCAGCGGCGCAAGCCTAGCTAGCCCGGCTGGGTTCAATGACGAGGCGGTTCCGCGCGCCCAGCGCGTTGTCTGGTAGCCTCGGCGGCGCGCGAAAGAATCTGGTCGGAAGTCGCGGATGAACTGCTACAGTCCGATCCGGTCTGAACTACAGACTTCAGTCTCCGCACTCATGCTCAAAATCCAGCGCCCGATGCTTCGAAACGCCGCACTTGCCGTCGCCTGCTCGGTTTCGATGCACGGCATGCCGCTATCGGGTGCAGAAGTGCAGGCTGCAGTTGCGGCCCGGCCGATGAGCGAGTTGCAGTCGATCGTGACGATCCATGTGGGCAAGACCGCCGACTGGGTAGCGATCACCTCCGATGCCGTGTGGGTCGGAAGCACTGGCCCCGACGCTGTCCACAGGATCGATCCGAAGACCAACAAGCTCGTCGCCACCGTGAAGTTGCCGGGCGAGCCTTGTGCAGGACTGGCGACCGGCTTCGGGAGTCTTTGGGTTCCGCTGTGCAGTCAGCCCTCAACACTGGCGCAAGTTGACCTCAAACACAACGCGCTGAAGGCTGTGATGAACGTCGGTCCCGCTGGACCAGAAGGGGGCGTCACGACGAGCTCCGATAGCGTGTGGCTCGTGACAGACAAGAACGGTTCGCTTGCACGTATCGACCCCAGCAAGGGTGTGGTCCGTCAAACGATCAAAGTACCCGCGGGCTCCTACAACCCCTTTTACTTCGACGGTCAGGTTTGGGTGACTCACTCTGATGGCTCCGAAGTCACGAGTGTCGATGCTCAAAGCGGCGCCGTCCTCGGAACGGCGAAGACCGGTCCGAATCCCCGCTTCTTGTCCGCGGGCGCGAGCGCAGTGTGGACACTGAACCAAGGTGATGGATCTCTTACGCGCATCGACTCCCGGACGAGGCAAGCAACCCAGACGATTGCCTTGGGCACGCCGGGTCACGGCGGCGATATCAGCGTTGGCGGCGGAATGGTTTGGACCACAATGGCGAAGGTCCCATTGTCAGCGACTGATGCGTCGACGACTGTGTTGCGATGCCAGTGGGCAGGGCCCGGCGGCGATTCACTCGGTATCGGCCATGAGGCAATCTGGCTGACGGACTATCACGGGGGATCGATTTCAAGGCTGCAGATGCAGACCGTGTTGGGTCATTGCCGCTAGAGTAAAATTGCAAAACGCCTGCGGGAAACGGAGCCACACTCGTGAAGAAGATAGATCTTGCCAAGGTAGCGGTCGACTCTCAGTCGAGTTATCCGCCGCCATTCAATGAGCCCTGCGATGGCCAGCTTTGCAAGCGGCTGGCCCGCTCACAGGGTCTCACGCGCTTCGGCGTCAACCTGACCGTCATACCGCCAGGCTGTTGGTCCAGTCAGCGCCACTGGCATAGCCATGAGGACGAGTTTGTGTGGGTAGTCGAGGGCGAGCTGACCCTCGTGACCAACGCTGGCGAAGAGATCCTACGGGCAGGCGACTGTGCGGCCTTCAAGGCGGGTGATCCGGATGGTCATCATCTTGTCAACAAATCCGACCGTCCCGCCAAAGTCCTCGAAATCGGCAATTCTGATCCATCAGACCGATGTACGTATTCAGACATCGATATGGTGGCCGGTCCGGGAGCGGCTGGTTACAGCCATCGCGATGGCACGCCGTACCGGTGAATACCAACGCTAGGCTTCCTCGGCGGTCTTCCGCGATCTGGCCAGTCCCAGGACGCTGGTTTCAGCGAACTCAATCATCTCCAAGACTTCCGGACTGCCTCCAACTTCATTTTTCAACAACGTGATGGCATCGCGCAGCGGGAGATTTTGCCGGAGCAAAGTACGGTATGCGGAGCGAATGGAGCGGATCTGGCTGGTTGCAAAGCCGTTCCTCTCCAGGCCCACTTTGTTGATTCCCCGCAGTACCGAGGGATGCCCGTCCGCGATGCAAAATGGAAGGACGTCCTTGGCCACCTTGTTCATTCCGCCGATAAATGCAAACCGGCCAATACGAACAAATTGCACGACACCGGTCATGCCATTGATGATTGCGTGACTGCCAACCTGGACGTGTCCGGATAGTTTCGTATCGCAGCTGATGACCACGTGGTCACCAACTATACAGTCGTGTGCTATATGGCTGTACGAAAGAAACACCCCATTGCTGCCCACCACAGTGGATTCTCCCGGCCTCGCCGCGGCGTTCACTGTCGAGAATTCGCGGAAGACATTTCCGCTGCCAATGCGGGTAAATGTGATGGAATCGCGCCGATACTTTTTGTCTTCGGGCTCTGTCCCCAGACAGGCGAACGGATGAATCTCGTTGTGATCGCCAAGACTCGTATGGCCGCCGATGACTACGTTTGCGCGAAGCACGTTGCCAGCACCGAGGACTACGTTGCGACCAATCTGGCAATAAGGGCCAATGTTGCAGTCGTCGCCAATGACAGCGCCCGGCTCGACTACCGCGGAAGGGTGAATAATGGTCGGCATGTTGCACCTTGAAAACTGCAATTAGACCGGTCGCGCATTGTATTCCGGTTTCGCACATACAGTGTCCTGGTCGCCAGGCTATGACGCATCCACGTTCTGGATTGCATTGCCGGTGGCAAACCAGCCAGTCGTCCGATGTGCGACGTCCGGAAAGGTCATGAAGTCGTTGCAGCCAATTCAGTCGAATATGAGTCGTACGCCAGCCCAGACGGCGAAGGGGGCGCTTGGTGACACAGCATTTTCGTTCGTCCAGTCCTCGGGGTTGAATCGATACGACCCGTTCGGATTGAAAGTGCTGGTCGTAAGGAAGCCCGCCGTGGCGTATTGCCGATTCAACAGGTTCGCGCAGCGCGCAAATACGTCGAAGTGCGACGAGACATGGTACGTGCCTTGGAGGTTGACCACGGCGTAACCGCCAATATGACCCGAACCCGTGATGTACTGGCCTTCACCGTTGGTTTCGCCGGCCTGATTGGCGTTGTTTTCATTACCGTGCAGGTACGAGCCTGACGTCACCACCACGTTGCCGCCGATGTTGAGCTTTGGCGTGAACCGGTAGTCCAGGGTAAGTTTACCGGTGTGCCGTGGGATCAGCGGGATCTGGTCGCCCGCGCGCACCAGGATATTGCCGTCAGAGTCGGCGGTGCTGTTGGACTGCGCGCTGACTTCGAAGTTTGATTGGAACGTGGCATCCACAAAGCTGTAGCTCAGGTTCCAATGCAGACCGCCTTCCTTGCCGCCGAGCGCCAGATCGAGCCCCTGGCGCCGTGTGTCGCCCACATTCGAGAAGTAGCCCGAGTTGGTCGTAGTGGCAATGAACTGGATGTCATTTCTATTGACGGTGCGGAACATATCCGCGCTCCAGATGAGCCGCTGGTTGGGGAGATTGCCGCGGAGCCCGATTTCAAACGTGCGTGCGACCACTTGTTTGAGATCGGGATCGCTCGCGAAATCGTTTGGCAGACCGCAGGGCCGATCCGGGTCGGAACAGCCGAGCTCGATTACGGTAGGAGCGCGACTGGCTTCGTTGTAGTTCGCGTAGTAGGTGCGGTTGTCGGTTGGTGTAAAAGTGAACCCCACCGCGGGATTGAGCCGGCTGTAGGTGTGGTCGCCGGTGACTGGCGCGGCTTCATCATAGTCGACGCCAAAATCCGCAAGATCGGTGTTCACACTGGTGCCATCCAGCTTTTCAGTATTCCGGTTGTACCGCGCGGCGACGTTGATATGGAAGTGATCGGACGGCGAGAAAGTGTCGGTCAGGTAGATGCCGAAGATCTTGTTGCTGCCGGTCAGTGAAATGATCGTCGGGTCGTTGAAGGGGGAATCCACGGCGTCCAGAAGGTGCCGGGCATCGAAGAATCCATAGAGGAAGTGCTGAACAAACGTGTTGTCCGAGTCCGTGTAGTCCGCACCGACGATGACCTGATTTTTCTTGCCGAGGAGGTCCGAGGTGTCGGTAAGCTGGAGTCCGACGCCGACGGATCTCTGGCCGAGGTTGGAAATCTCACTGACTGAATTTGCGCAGTAGACGATAGAGGCCCGATCTGAGAAGGGAGCGCCGCAATCAATCGGCGGCCCCGGATAGTTCTCATTCGAGTAGTTGTCGTTGTCACTGCCGTTGTTGCTTCCGGTTACCAGCCGCCGATAGTAGGCATTACCTGAAAGCAGCAGATGTTCATTCAGACTCTGCGTCCCCGTCAGGTTCACGAAGTGCAGCAGGTTCTGGGTGATGTCGGGTGTGTAGCTTTGTTCCTTGTGGTAGGTGTACATGCTCTGAGGAATCGCACCGTTGCCGAACAGGTCGGTGTCCGCATAGGTGTAGCTGAGGTCCAGATCCGACTTCTCGGTCTGATAGCCGACCTTTCCGAACAGCTGGTAGACCTGCGAGGTGGAGATATCTCGCCAGCCGGTTTCCTTGAAATACGTCCCGGCAACGAAGTAGTCAAACGGCCCCCGTGCGCCACCCGTCTGGAGCTGAACCGAACGGCGCCCGAAGGAGCCACCATAGGCCTCGATCTCGGTGCCCGGGTTGTCATGGCCGCTCTTGGTCTGGACCGATAATGCCCCGCCCAACGTGTTGAGGCCAAATACGGGATTGGAACCCGAGATCAGAGACACATTCGAGATCGCGGACTCCGGGATCAGATCCCAGTTGACGGTATCGCCAAACGACTCATTGACGCGAACGCCGTCAACATAGACGGAGAGACCTTCCGGAGTGCCGATCAGAGGCGAGGCGGTAAAGCCGTGGTAGTTGATGTCGAGCTGAAAGGGATTGTCCGCGCTATCGCTGACGTTAACCCCCATGAATCGTTGACTCAGATAGTTCGCGACGTCATTGACCTGCGAGTTCCCCAGATCCTGGCTGGTGGCCGTCTGCACATTGGACGGGATCTGGTCCAAAGGAAGTCCGAAGCCGGGGAGGGGTGCGTTGCCGATGACCAGGACCTGTGGAAGCTCACGCGTCGCTGCCGGGTTTGCCGTAGCGGAGTCATCGCCCTCCGAAGCACCGGCCGGAGAGATCGAAACAGTCAGAACCCCCAGAACGACCGCAGCCGCACACCGAGCAAATCCGTCCCGATCCATCTCTGAGCTTCTCGTGACCCCTTGATCGATTGCGAGAATATCCGGATGCGGCCGGGAGAATTTCCCGACTCTGGACGGAGTGCGGCGCGGCAGGCGCGCAAGTGTTCTGTGAATGGAACGGCTGAGCGGGGACTGGTCAAAACCCCAAGCCTGATTGGTTGGCGCACCGGCGACCGGAAGCGCATGGTTCTAGTTGCTCGCGCCGATATGCTCAATGGTGCCCGACATCGGCGCACATTTTTGAGCCCAGGCCAACCTCGCAGCGCGGTTGAGTTGCTTCAGCGCTGCTTCCGCCTTGAGCGCTTCAGACTTGCTGGCGAATGCCTGTGTGCCAAGAACGCGAACAGGGGGGTTGGAGCGCGTGAATTTGGCTCCTTTACCGCTACTGTGCGCGGCGAACCGAGCTGCGACGTCGGTCGCGATGCCGGCGTACGTCCGGCCATCGCGGCACACGAGCAGATATAGCCACCAGCACTGGGTCATGCGGATAGGACTTCAATTACGTTTCGGTGATCTGCACGCGCTTCAGGCGCCCGGACGCTCCGCTTTTGATGGATACCTGGGCTTTGCGCACACTGAAATGCTCCGCAATCAGCTTCACCAACTCTTCGTTGGCCTTGCCGTCCACCGGAGGGGAGGCGACTCGAGCGAGCCACGTGCCATCACTCAACTCTTCGAGCTCGCTGGTTCGGGCATTCGGCTTCACTTTGACCTGGATAATTTTCACACTGCCTACGTTGCCATCGCCTGTGGCCGGAAGCTCCTGGATTCAGTTTAGGTCGCGGAGGACCTCGAGTGCCAGCGGTCGTGGTGGCGCACCGCCGTTACAGCCCGAAGCAGGGCAGGACGACACGGCGATCGCGAGGTCCATTTCCGCGCGCACGATCAGCGAGTCACCCGCGTGAGATCGAGGAGGTGCGATGACCAGGCTCCCATCGACCTGCACGTCGACCGACATGAAAATATTGAACGCGGTCGGAAGTGGATCCGGCTCGATGCCCAACTTCCGCAGCTCGGCACACAGATTGTCGTGACAGTTCGGATGGTGACCGGTCACTCCGTACTGGATGCGGTACATCTCGAGGCTACAAGGCGAATAGAGAAAATCATGCCTACCGACATCATCGGCAACGATGGTGAGCATCGGTTCACTGCGGTCGGACCAGAGGACATCCCCGGTCGAAAGATAGATTTTTCCGCCGTAGTCGAACGTACGTCCGTTCGACAGGCGTTGGCGCCCGTCCTGGGAAAACGCAACGAGATCGCCGCTTTGTCCTCCCTGAGGATCGATGATCCGCAGTTGCTCGCCGCGCCGCAGTAGCAGTCCCATTCCTCCAGCCGCTGGAATTTGCTGTCGCACGACGATCTTCCTTGCCGCTTTCCCGGCGTTTCGATCAATTGAACGGTGTTGCGCCCATCAGTTGGCCAGCTCGATCCGCTCAATGACACCGGTGATGCTTTCCTGGCCTACCGATAGGTATAGATGTTTCTCCATCACGGTTAAGGAGAGTGCCATCCGTCGCGCGAGTTTACCTTCCAGGCTCGTGAGCAGGTTGCGATCGAAGGCATACACCTCGAGCGCCTCGATGCGGTGAATCCGCTCGCCGCGCAGACGCGCCACGAATTGGGCGACATCTTTATGCGTATATACGGCTACCCGTGGAGTGGCTTTGCTGGCCCGATGCAATCGCTCCGGACTCGGCGCGCCAATGTCAATCCATGCCTGCATCGCCCCGGTGAGGTCACGGACGGCGATGGCCGGTTCATCGGGCGTTGACAACCCATTTGAAAACGAAATCCCTTCTGTATATTCCAGGCAGTATGCAAGGAGCCGTGCGATCAGGTAATCAGGCGCTTCAGACGGATGTCGTGCGGCGCGCAATTCAAACGACTCGTACACCCCCCGGTCGGAATCCGCGAGCTCTATCTCGAAAACATACATCGTGGCACCGAGCGCCATGGATCAGATGCCCCCGCCGAGTGAAAGCCGCATGCGGCATTCGCCGACAGATCGGCCCTCGAATCGAATCGCATCGGGCTCAACACCCCACGTTTCGAAGCCAGCCCGGTGCAACCCCAGCACTCCGATCAGCTCTGGCGTATGCGCTCCGAAGAACGCTGACTCCCGCTGCATCTCCAGCAGTTCGCGCACGGCTGCTTCCGAGGACGCGGAGTCGTCTTCAGGGGAAGCCAGAAAGGCCATGGGAGAGTCCAGAAGCGCACTACGGCGAAGGCGAAATAGCTCGCCTGCCTCGGTTGGGTTCAGGATTCGAATCTCCAGTGTCATGCCATCAGGTTAGCACGGCGCGGAGCGAATGCCTGCGAAGGACCGTAAGCGTGGTCACCCGACGGCGATGCTTCGACCCACACGCGACGGTCGCATATGCAGTGTCATCAGACGCATGTATGCGCTTGTGGTGAGTAGTACCGCACAACAGCGCGCCACTTGGCTCGTGCAGGGTCAGTTGGATTCAAATACCGAATTCAGGTCAGGCGCATCGAAGGCGCGCTCGACCCACGATTCAATCGCGTGGACGTCTGCGGCGAATATACGTTGTCGCAAATGCTCAGGAACGACGCCGAAGCGCCGCTCCAGGAGGCGGGACAAGATCCTGGCTTCGCCCTCGACCTTACCCTCGGTCTTACCCTCCGCCATTCCGCGGTCATAAAATGGTTGCGTGATACATCCCATGATTTGCTCCATTTGGTGTGGCACGATCCGTAGCAACGCCTCGCGCATAACCTCGTCGTTTAACACTGTCGAACTCTTATCGAGATAAGTAACGATCACGATCTGCTCCTCAATTGTCAGTGCCGGTGCCTCCGCCAGCACAACATCGATGCGCAGGGCCAAGTCTTTGCGTCGGCTGTACTTTAGCGCCTTCAGGAAGGCCCGCAAACGTACTTGAGTCGACAGTGCATCGTCATCCACCCGTGACAAGTCAACCAAGGCATGGCGGAAGGAGGGTAGGTAGGCGGTCATTGCCGACGGGACGTCGCCGAAGAGACGGGCGACCTCGCAGGAGTACGTCCAATGATCAGGCCCTTGGTTCACGAGAAGCGGCAACACCGCGGGCAAAGGCAGCTTGCGACGGTGCTGCTCGTACCACTGGCTGAGAATGCGCACCACATAGCGCAACAACTGCAGAGGGGCGCCCTTATCCGGCGAACTTTTGTGCTCCATGAGCAGATAGGCAAAGGCGTCTGTACCAGCTTTGAGGCGAACACGGAACAGCAGATCAGAATGATGTTGGCGCAAGTCCTCATCGACAAAGGACGCAGGAACGGGCTCGGGTGGCGCGGGGCCGAGAAGCACCGCCACGTCGGTCGGCAGGTGCTCGCGCAGGAATGTGTCGGCGAGCTTCGGATCGCTCAACACTTGTTTGAAAAATGCGTCGTGGACGCTGATGATCTGACTGGACATGGGATGGATGTCGGTCGGGTGTCCGCCTGTGAAGTATCCTCTCATTCAAACACGTGGGAGGGCGTCGGGGAATTGCTCTAATCTGGGGAATTTGCGCAATAATGGGCCCACAGGCCCACATTGGGATGACTCGGTTATAACAATTCAGACGAATCCGCGTTGCTTGATTGGAATTACCGATGCTCTCGGAGAAAAATGTGCGGAGTCGTTGTGCGGGTTAGTTTCAAAGTTTGCACGCGATTTAACCGTAGAAATTCGCACGCGATGGAAGCCGTCCGTAATCTTACGTCGTAGGTTCCACGCGATTCATGCGCATGAGAGCGCCACGGGACTCGACGACGACAAAACCGGATCCGGCGGACTTTTTGATCCGACTGTTTCACGAAGCCGTGCAGGCAGGTGCTTATATCGTGGTCGGAGGCGGTCCGCATAAGCCTCCCATCCGGACTACGAGCTGGGGAAATCCCCGAGCCTGTAGGCAGTTCGCCGCCAGGCGACTTTCTGCTCGCGCTCGGCGATTTAGCTGCCGTCCTGCAATGTCTGAAGCACGAAATCCGCGCGCTTCGTGACATCCATCTTGGGCAGAATGATCACCTGATAACCGAGCGTCGGGAGGATCTCACGCAGATGCTCGTACTCCGGTACAGCGTCGCTGAGATTGTGACGCCTTTCCCGGTCGGTTTGGTAGATTTCCGGCCAGGGAGGTGTTAGAAACACGCGCTGATGGTAGCGATGCGATGGACCGAGACGTGTGAGCGCCGCCTCTCCTGACATTCGCTCGAGGGCTGCCGCTGCATCGATCAGACTGCGGTCGAAGAAGATCCATCCATCATGAACGCTGGCGTTTCTGTAGTCGGCGACTGCAAGATCAAAGGCTCGGCGCAGGAAAGCCTCCGCGTCCATCCAGGGCAGTGCTGAGCCGCCACACTCCAGCTCCTCCTTGACGATCCTGCGGCCCGGCTCCTCCACGGTGGCGTAACCGCGTCGATGCAGCTCGGTCAACAACGTGGACTTTCCGCCCCCTGAGCATCCCGAGATCACAACAAATCGGTCTGCGGGTTGTCCGACGGCGCGCCTCTGGCTCGGTGCTGAGGAGTACATGATGTCAGTGTGCGTGAAGCCGGCAGCCAGGAGCAAGGGGACATGGGCGGGCTCCGGGGAACGCACGACGATCTGTCTGTCGGAGATCATCACAGCCGCATTGATGAAGTCGCGGAAGATGTGCTGAGACTTGGCGGTCGCGGAACCGTTGCCCCATTCGGTTAGCTACAGTCACTCTCTGAAGCTCGCTACCATGCGAGAATGACTACCGATGTCTACCTCCGAATGGCGCAATGACGAAGGACTTGCGGCAAATGAGCACACCATGGCAATCATCTTGGGCGGACATTCCAGGCGTGTCAGCCACACGGGTAACGCTGAGCAAACACGCACGCCCAATCACTCACGCTGAAGTCCTGGAGGGTTGGATTGACGATGAGGCGTTTCGCGCTTTCTTCCTCGCCGAATTACGACGCGTGCCCTTTGGGGCGTTCTTCTGGGAGTTACCGCCATTGAGGCTGGATACCCTGGGGGGTCCTTATGAGCACGTTGTCCTGGATGGAAAGTCGCTCGAGCGAATTTCCCCCAATCCCGCATCATTTCTAACTTTGTTGCAGGCTGAGGCGGTCTCTGAGTGGGTTGCCTCGTTTCCCAATATCGGTGGGGACGCGATCCTCGTCGTACCCAAGCCGCTGGCACGGAGCTCGGGTTACGGGCATTTGGGGGCATTTCTTCGAGCCGCGCCGGAAGCACAGCAGCATGCCTTGTTGGAAAGACTGGGAAGTGCTGCCAGGGCCGGCCTGCAACGACCTGGTAACTGTATCTGGATCAGCACCGCTGGACTGGGCGTTCCCTGGCTCCATGTTCGGTTGGATAGCCGGCCGAAGTACTACAAACACCAGCCTTACCGGACAATCTGAGCGGGTTCAGCTTCCCGTCGGGATCCTCACGCGCGATGCTTTAGAAAAGACTCAACCGACGTGCCTCTACGGTATCCGGCAGGCGGGCATGGGCCCAAGGTCCTATCAATCCCTCGACCACCGAGCCGATAACTCACGTACACAGTGGCCCGTAGTGCAGGAGGCACGTTGATTATCGGAAAAACAGGACAACCTGCATACGCGGTGCTGGATCAAAGCAAGGTCCCGGTTCGGGCAACGAAAGCAAGTGATGGCAGCGCGGTCTCCGCAATCACCAGCGCCGATGATGATGGCGTACGGGTTACCATTTCAACGGACGCGATCCTGCAGTTGAGCAACGACAGTGCCCAGAGCGATGCTCCACCGGTCTCAGCAAGCTCCTCCCCGGTGTTGATCGCTAAGGTTGTGCCGAAATTCGACGATGCAGCATGGGCGGCTGCGTACGCAGCGCAGCTCGCCCGCGGAGAGGACTTGCGGGACATCGCGAGGACTCTCGCGGCCTCGATGACCAAGCTCATGGACCGCCCAAAAATCGGGAATGCAAAGTTCGACATACAGACCCAAGACGGTCACATCCAGGTAATCTCGAAAGACCTGAGTGCCAGCGATCGGCAGTGGGTTGAAGCTCAACTCAACGCCAACAGCGCCCTGGTGAATGCGACACGACGCTTCCATGATCACACGGTCAGCAACTACACCCTGAACGCCCAGGCGTTCGGAAAGTCCCTGACGTCAGATCAGGTCCAACAGGCCAGTGACTGGGCGGACAAGACATTCAAGTACGTGGACTTGCTACAGGAAGCCGTAGGCGATCCAACACGACAGACGTATCGTGACACGACGGGGCTCACATTCCGGGATGCGAATGGAAACAAGGTGGATCTGCCGGAAAAGCCGGACACCGCTGTCGGCCTGGCGGCCTTCATGCATCGCCTGCAGGCGCTCGATGGGTCTGCGATCCGGGCAACGAATCTTGCGAGTGGGCACTCCACGATCATGCGGTTCAACGACCCGTTTTCGCTCGCCGGTCTGATCGCGCCGCGGTACATCGCGGATCCCAATTCAACCGCTGCCGCAGATGTGGCTGCTCGAACGGCGCGATAAGGCTGGCGGGATACCGATACGTCGACCCCGTCTCAGGCGAGCGCCCAGCCTGCACGGGGCTTCAGCGCACTAGGGGTAATTCTGCCTCTCGCCAATGTGACAGTGCGGCGCGCTCATTCGTCGGGGAACAGACCGGGTGCTGCAAGCGCAATCACAAACAGGACACCCATTAGAGTCAACAGGACAAGCAAGCTGACGCCGACGACCCTCCACCATGATCCCGCGCGACCCCCAACAGCAAGGTGCTGTTGAAACGAGGTCTCAAACAGAAACGAGGCATATTGATAAATTGCAAAACTGTAGGCCAGCGGCAGCAGTGCGTTCGGGAAATGTTTGGGCAGGTAGAAGGCAACGATAAACAGAGCGATGGTTGCTGCCAAACCGAGGCACAACGTGCGAAGGCTGCGGGACTCAGTATTCAGCGTCTTGAAGTTTCGGTGAATAAACCACGCGGCGGCGATCGGGCTGCCCAGGAACGAAGCGGCGAAAATTTGCCCGGGTGAGTACAGCGTTCCGGCACTTACGACGTCGGCGACCGAAGCGGCGGGAGGAGAGTACGGATTGTGATCCATCGCATGGTGCCCAGATTACGGCCTAATCGATGCTGGATATTAGACGCAATTTCCCGGGTGAACTTCAACTGTGCCGTTGACATCAATATGAGTCACGCATGCAAGTGAAATTGCATGCAACTTTACTTGCATGCAAGTATAGCTGCAGGAATTAGCTCTGCGGATCTCCCGCTAGGATGGTCAACGTGATCGCGGTGACCGCTTCCGCATGACGGGTTAGCGAGCGGGTCGGAAGGGGGTGCGTGTGGTAGATCCTCGTGCGGCGATCGCTGGTGCGGTCGGGTCGTGGATGGTGTACGGATTCAAAGGAATGCGATACCTCGTGTCGCGGAACTATCGCACCCGGGTGCACGCGTTCTGGCATGCTCATCCGGAGCGCCGCGGGGGCGGTATCCGACGCATGATCCTGGGCGCGATGTTGGATGTATCCCTGATCGCCATCGTCGTGTTGGTGGTCGTGTCTCAAAAGGGACGATAGAGCGGAATCTCGGGGAACGCTCGGGATGTTCGAATGCGTGCCCACCGGATAGCTAACTCTTTTCCCCAGTCGCCGATTTCGCGCGCCGCGGGCCGCGACGGCCGGTCACGACCGTGCGAGGGCGATCGGTCGTAGGGGTCGCTACCGCGCGCTGGGGGGAAGTGGAGGCACGAATTTGGCGTCGGGGCGGGCTCGCCCAGGGTCGAGCCAGGCTGTATTCATCCGGTCTGATACCGGCGCGTAGAGCGCCCCAAGTCGTCGGCGCCGCAATGGGGAAGCCGCGCCGGGCACGAGGGGAGAACGTGGCCACCGCCGTCGTGCCGCGGCCGTTCCGAAGATAATCGATAAAGAGCCGGCCTTCACGCGCCGACAGCGCGGCCGACGTGGTGAGTTGATCGGGTTGCCGTGCCAGGAGTCGTTCGGCCAGTGAGCGGCTGTAGCGGTGCGCGTCATCGTGGGAGAGGATGCGCCCGTTGATCGGCACCATGACATGGATCCCTTTCCCGCCGGTCAGTTTGGGCCAGCTCTCCCAGCCTTCATCGCTCAGCAGGTCGCGCAAGGCACAGGCGGTTTCAACGACGCGGCTCATCCCGATACCGGGTCCGGGATCCAGATCAAACACCATGACGTCAGGTTGCTCGAGATGATCCACGGTAGAATTCCAGGTATGTAACTCAATGACCCCCATGTCGATGAGTCCGAATAGCCCGGCCAAATCATCGACCCATAGACGCGTGCCGACGCCGCCATCACGCTTCTGGATCTCGAGCGAATGCACGCTGCGCGGCACAGGCGGAAGGGGTCCTTTGTGGTAGAACGTGATTCCTCGATCGTGCCTGACGAGTTTGAGCGGACGCCGGGCAAGATAGGTGAGCGCCTCGTCCGCCACGGCCGTCCAGTACCGTTTGAGTTGGTCACGAGTGGGAACCACTGCCTCGGGCAGAAGTTGCAGGATGTTGGCACGAGGCACGCGGGAGGGGGGTGTTGGCCGTCGTTGGGCGCGCTTTGGACCACGACGGGGCGCGAGTAGATCCTCGCGAATGCCTTTGAAGACCGGCGCACGCAAGCGCTGGCCTTCCGTGACAGCATTGTATTGGATCTCGGCCAGCAGCGCGGGGTCCACCCATGTGGCTTTGGGTTTGTTCACGGGAACCGATAGCGGCGAGGTCTTTCGGATAAACGGGTCGAGCCGTTCTCGAAGCTCATACGAGGCGGCGTGCTTGAATCCCGTCTGTGCCTTACCTGCATACAGCAGTTGATGGCCATCCCAGCGGCCCAAGTATAACGAGGCGATCCGTCGTGGCACGGCACCGAGCTTTTCCACAAAGGCGACGATGGGAAAGGTCTCTGTTTTGGAGCATTTGATTTTGATCCAGGTGTCCTGTCGGCCTGACCGGTAGGGGGCACTGCATTCCTTCGACACAATGCCCTCCAGATGCATGGCGCAGACCTGATGGACGACGGCGGCGGCGTCCGCCTCAATGTGCGGATTGACGGTGATCCGGGAGCGGTCCTGAAATCCTTCGAACAGCGTGTTGAGTGTGCGTTTGCGCTCCATGAGCGTCATCGGACGAAGGTCGAATCCATTCAGGTACAGAATATCAAACACAACATAACCGAGGCGATCGGACTGACCTCGGGCGAGTGCTTCTTGCAACTGGTGAAAGTCTGAAATGCCGTGGGCATCTGTAACGACGATCTCACCGTCCAGAATCATCTGCGTGGCCGGAAGGTATGCCAACGCTTCGGCAATCTGCTTGAAACGGGAGGTCCAGTCATAGCCATTGCGGGTGAAGATTTGCGCGCGGCCCCCGGTGAGATGGGCCTGGGCACGATAACCGTCATGCTTGATTTCGTGGATCCACGCTCCGGCGCGCGGGATGTCATTCCCCGGTGTAGGCAGGCACGGTTCTATAAAGCCCGGGTAGGCGGCGCGCCGGGCGCCCGGTAGAGAGTCTGTGAGTACGCGCGGGCGGCGGCGGGCCGCGGAACGTCGCATGGCGGTCCGCTCCATAATGTTAGGAGTTCTAAACTATATTACACCCGGTTCGTTCCGAAGCTCCGCCAGAGCACCGATCTCCCACGGTCCAACAGCGGAACGCTGTGTCGGTCACCGATGTCTGTACGCGTGAAACGGAGACATGGTTACGAGTGTCGGATCATGCGGAAGATTGTTGCGATCCCAGCCATCTCAGCGATCCCATCGGTCCCATCGGTCCCATCGGTCCAATGCTCCGGCCCATCCCTTCGCTGCAATCGCTACGCGAATCCCGGGTCAGTAACCTGAGTACAGGTGGGTCTCGTTGGTCAGGATCGCTCAGTGGCCGTCTCGTTTTGCGACAAACAAAAGAGATTACCCCCCGGATCTTCGAGCACGACGCAGGGCGTCAGGGTAACCGGATGGCCGAAGGTCAGCGACGCGGCGGCACATCCCGGGGATTGTTAGTGGCCTTGAATCGGAAATACATCAGTACACGAACGGGCTGCCCGTCCAGTTTCGCCGGGGTCTTGTATCGGTAGAATGGCCATAGCTCGAGTGTCTGCTCGTCGATCTGTTTATTGCCGGACCCGACTATGATGGTTGTATCGTGCAAGGTGCCGTCGAGATCCACCATGAACGCCAGCAACAGGTTGCCCTTGAGTTCTCTAGGATTCCCGCTGCGATTGTTGAGAAAAACAATGTCCTTGGGTTGCGTCAGTCGGCCAGCCACCGTGGGATCCGTTATGTCGACCAGTTCTCCTTTCGAACGTTCGCAGAGGCGCAGGAACAGCTCGTTGCGAACGGAGATAGACTCCGGCGTCAGCGCCAGTTTGATTTGTGCCTGATCAGCGTTGCACTCGGCCGCGGCCGGCAGCGGCAATCCCAGGGGCAGTACCATCGCGAAGAGAGGAAATAGGAACGCTCGAGCCGAAGAGGGCATGATACCTCGTGATGAAAACAGAATGCTGGGAGCTTCCAAAACGCGACTGCTCCGTGCAGTCGTTACGGGTCAATTCCTTTCGGCCGATCCGACGTCTTACCCACCCTGCAGGGTAGGTGTTGAATCGCCGCAGGGAATGACGCCACATTCGATTTGCCATTCCGTATGACAGGGCAAGTGGAACCGGAAGGAGCCGGTGCTGGAAGGATCGCTGACCTCATATTCAACTTGCGTGGCCGCAATGGGGTGGCCACACACCGCACACGGTAAGCCACTGCCGAGTCCAGCCCAGATTGAGGCCGGAGTTGAATTTGGCAAGCGACCCTTGCGGATCTCTTCTCGAGCCCGATCGCGAAGCTCTTCCTGCGCGAAGTTTCGTTTGTGGGACATGACGTAACTCCCTGGACGACCCGGAGCCTCAATACTCAATCATACCTTCAACATAATGAACGGCGGCTGTCTCGACGGTGACCGCGTAGCTACCGACGCGCCTGATCGCGCGGTAGCTACGAATTTCTGGCGGCGGGAGTTCTGCTCGGGGCGGGCTTACGAGGCCGCTTCCGGCACGCGGTCGATATTTTTCAGCGCCTCGCGATAACTCAAGGCACTCAAGCGGGCGCGGTTGAGCCGCACATATCTTTTAATTTCAGCGCCGTCGGTCCAGGCGTATTGGCGAAGTGCCCAGCCTATCGCTTTCTGCAGGAAGAACTCGCGCGATCCCAGCGAGGGTTCGATACAGGCGTACAGCAGCTCCAGATCCGTTTCCGCCTTAAACCCGAGCTGGCACACGATTGCGGCGCGCCGCTTCCAGAGATTGTTCGACTTGCTCCAGGACAGCATCTTACGTCGCATTGGCGCAGGGTAGTCCCTCAGAATCGGCCCGATGCGGTGTGAAGCAATATCGTCCACGTAATCCCACCATGCACCGGTGACAATCAACTCCTCGTACATCTTCATTGCGGATGGGGTCTGAAAGGGACGTGCGCGCTCATCACCTGCCAGATACAAGGCGGCGTAACGCTCCTCGCGGAAACGCGCGCCGCGCCATAGATCCAGCACCTGCGCCTGCCAATGCGAGGCCGTCGCAAACTGCACGTCCGCAAATGTCAACTTGCATACTTTGCGAAGCAATGGCGTTGGCACGCCGTGATACGGCATCGCCGATTTCATATATGCCCGCATTGCCGACGCTTTGACTGGGTCACTCGCTTTCTGCAGCGCTTTACGCAAGCTGGGTAGCAACATCGGCAATTCCTGCACTATTCCAGGATTCGCTTGGCGAAGCTCGATCCACTGTCCGTGAGTAGCCACCCAAGAACGATCGAGTTCAGCACGGCGGTTACCCAGAACGCCAACTGAAAGCTCTGCTTCCGGGTCTTGTGACGCAGGATTCGCTGGGCGACGACTGCACCCGGCCATCCGCCTACCAGGCCAATTAAGAGCAGCGAGCTCTCTTCCACCCTCCAGGCGCCGCGTCGAGCGGCTGACTTGTCGTGCAAGTACAGCAGAGATGTCACAATACTGACGACGCTGTAGATGCCAATGACGACTGGCGGCAGTCGTCCCGCCAGCGTACCCGCTGCGACGATGAACATGAACAGCGAGCTGATAGTCAATGGGGCGACGTTTGATGTTGATGCGCGCGTTTTTTGAGACCTGAGCGAAATGGGTGTCGATTTCTTGACCCGGATGGCGCGAGGGCGTTTCCTCTCATCGAGCGTGAGGTCGTATGTCACGATATCACCCTCGGCGGGTGGACGAGTTCGATCGGCGATTGACGTGATATGCACGAAGACTCGCTCGCCGCCACCAATCGGAGTGACATAGCCAAATCCCCGTCCTGCATTCCAAGCTGTGATCTTTCCCTTGTGCCGCACGATGTTGACGATGCCTTCGGCCTCCCTCCTTCTCTCAGGACTGACTTCGAATATTACCGGAACCCGCGACTCTCATCGGGTCATACAGGGCGGGAAGCTGCATGCGACGCTCCGTGGTTGCCTCGAGGCCAATGGCCGCTCAGCGACGTTTCCGGTCCGTTCCTCTTGTGGCTACACTCAGCGGATCTCGGCGCCACATTCGTGCGCCGAAAAGCACGCTTCACTGTAGCCGAGGAAAACACCGAATGTCGAATGAGGACGGCACCAAGATCATTCCCAGGAGGACGCCAGAATCAGCGGCCATGGTGGCTAGCGTCAAGCGGGCGATGGCGATCACCCCGGCTCTCAATCGTTTGACGTTCGACGATGCTGAAGAAATTCGGGCGGTGTTCAGCGATTTGATCGGCAGCAAGGTGCACGACAGCTTTTCGCTGATTCCACCGTTCTACACCACCGGTGGCGAGAACATACGTGTTGGGCGCAATGTGTTCATCAACCAGAATTGCACCATGTACGACCTTGGCGGGATCGACATTGCCGATGACGTAATGATCGGGCCGAACGTAAGCATCATCACGTCGGGTCATCCCCTCGAACCTTCCCAACGGCACGCCTTCGTGATTGCAAAGCCCGTCGTGATTGAGAGAAACGTCTGGATTGCAGCCGGCGTAACGATCATCGGCGGGGTGAGGGTAGGCGAAAACTCCGTTGTGGCGGCCGGTTCGGTTGTAACGCGGGATGTTCCCCCGAATGCCCTGGTCGGAGGAAATCCGGCACGGGTCATTCGTTCAATTGGCGACGACTGAAGGAGCGCCGTTCGAAGGGCTCAAACCCTGGAAGGCTGAGTATCCGAGGAGCCGGCCCAGGGTTGGACATCGATTGCAAGCGTTCGGGCGGCGCCCCTCGCGCGACGCTGTGTGCTTTGGTTGAGTTGGTTAGGAATGCGGTTACGATCGCCGGCGGTCGATGCCGGATTTCGATCCGGGCCCGGCGCGCCAACTCGAGCCCACACCAGTTATATTCGGTGTATCCTCCAGGCATTCTAGTGCAGGTGCAGTAATGTCCCCTAATTCGAAGGCCCGAACCGCGGGCCTGCTCTATGTCATATGCATTGCGTCAGGATTCTCAGCAGAGTTCTTCGTGCGAGACAAACTGGTCAAGTATGGCGACGCTGCGCTTACTGCCACCAATATCGTTGCATCGCCCTCGTTGTATCGGTGGGGATTTCTAGCCGACCTGATCTCATTTACAACCGGCATCCTGATCGCGATCATTTTCTACGATCTACTGCGCATCGTTAATCGTCCGGTCGCTCGCGTCTCCATCACCTTTGCAATCGTGTCGAACGTGGTGTCACTTGCTGCGTCGATATTCTGCTACGCCCCATTGGACATCCTGAGCGGCGCCAGCTATCTGCAGCCGTTCGAGCCGGCGCAGTTGCAATCGCTGGCCTTGCTGTCACTGCGGCTCTACCAGGCGGCATTCAGTGTGAATCTGGCGCTGTTTTCGGTTGACTGTTTTGCGACCGCCTATTTGATCTACGAGGCAACATTTCTGCCGCGTGCGCTGGGTGTGCTGCTTGGGATTGGAGGATTGTGCTACCTCTACAATAGTGTTACTTATTTCTCGGCGCCCGGAGCGGTTCCGGACCTGTTTCCATTCATTTATCTGCCCAGCCTGCTTGCCGAGACAGCGTTGGCGCTGTGGCTATTGGTTGTAGGGATAAATACTGCAAAGTGGCACGCCGTGGCGGGTATGACTGTGCGGGATGCCGGAGTCCCCGTCGCAGCAGGAGCGCGCGAGCCATGATCCGCCCATCGGCTTTCAGCCTGAAAGCAGTGTTTCAGCGGGACAGCGGCTACGATGGTGTCCGAAGAATCCAGGTTTATTTGTTGAGACTGGTCTACGGACTGATGTTTTTTGTGTTGGGAAAAGACACCTGGACGCACATTCTCACTCACCGCGGAGCATGGAACCCCGATGACGCGATAGCCTGGTGCGTTTGGACAGCCTTCGCAACATTGGCAGGAATCGGGATCATTCGCCCACTGAAGATGGTTCCGATTCTACTGCTCGAGATCTTTTACAAAGTGCTGTGGCTTCTCATCGTCGCCTACCCACTCTGGTTGACGGGCACGCTGGTTGGCTCGAGTGCGGAAGGCACCACCTCGGCGTTCCTCTGGGTGCTGCTACCCATCTTTGCCGTACCGTGGGTCTGGGTATTCCGGTCGTACATTCTAGGGCGGACGAGCAGCCCATAATCTCAGATCCACCGGCAGTGCCGATGTCCCGTGGGCTATCAAGTGTCTGTCGTGACCTCGTCCCACGGGTCCAGAGTTGCACCTGTGCGACCCGAATTACGGGCCGTTCCACCGTGTAGCACTCGAGGACGCCGTCGAGCGCTCGGAATTGTCAATTCCATTCCACGATCGATTTGGACTCGCGCACTATCCAGTGGACAGCGCGCAAATACGTCGAGCTCGTGTTGATGTAACTGCCTACGATCCGGTCGGTCACTTCCGCAGCAGCATCGCCATGCCGGATATCCGGTTGGCGGAATGGCCGCTACCCGGCGCAAGCAATCCGAGCGCCTCGGAGCCGTGATCGTTCACAAAAGCCGCGGCCGGCCATGAGAACACCGTACAGCGGATAAGCAGGGGTTGATTCGATCAATGTCTGTCCGCAGCGGCTTTCATATTCCCGCGGACCTTCGGCACGAGCAGCGTGAGATCCACCGCCTGCGCCATTGCCTGATATCCCGCATCGTTAGGATGCAGATGGTCGCCGCAATCGTAAACGGGATTGATGTGTTTGGGATTCTTGGGGTCTGCGAGTACCTTGTCGAAGTCGATCAATCCGGCAGCGGTTTTGTTGCCGCGGATCCAGGCATTGACGTCTTCGCGGATTGCCTCCTTTTCAGGCGTGTAGTAGCCGGATATCGGAGTGCCTTGAAACGAGCCGGCGAAAGGCGTGAGTGTAGCGGCGACAAATCGAAGGCCGTGCTCGTGCGCACGCTCAATGATTTGCATGTAGCCTCCAATGATGTCGTCTGCGCTCGGCTCCTGGTCAGTCGGCATCGGCGAATCCTTTCCGGGCCAACCGATATCGTTGATACCCATCAACATGATTACGGTTGAGATGCGTGGATGACTGAGGACCGACATGTCGAACCTGGCCACGGCATTCGTGCCCATGCCATTCATCAGTACACGATTGCCTGAGTACGCCTCGTTGACGACTGCAATATCTGCGTGCCCCTCGGCCTGGAGGCGCTCGGCAATGTGATCGGGCCAGCGGTTGTTTGTGTCAGGGGTCGAGCACGCCCCGTCGGTAATGGAGTCGCCGAAAAAGACAACGGCGGCAGAGTCTGGTTTTGCATTCGACAGCACTGCGCTGAGAAACAGGCGGGACTTTGTAGTCCCGTCCGGTGTGAAGGTGGCGTCTCGTGTCTTGTCACCCGGACCGGAGATATATGCCGTCTGGACGCCATCCCAGTGAACTGAGCTGACAGCGGTCTTCTTCGGCAGGTAAATGCTGACAGCGACATTGGAGAGGGGCCTGGTTGCCAAATCGACCGGATCGCTGATAAACGGAGCGCCCGGAGGAATGACTGCCGACGGTTTGCCACCGAAGGTCACGAGTCTGATCGTCGCTGGATCAATTGCGCCTGAGCCGCTGGACAGGGCGACAGTCGCGGCGCCGATGGTCAGCGGCCGGATTCCAAACTGATTGGAAATGACGACCCGGAGCTGGATGCCGCCGACGCTCGTTCTCACAATCTGGCGAACGGTCTGGTTGGTCAGGGTTTCGGGAACGTTGAACGCCGGGGGCAATTCTTCACCCCATCGGGGGGCAGGCGTTGCGGCCCACGTGGAAATCCAAGACTGGACAGGAGTCGCCCCGGCAGCAGTGGTGGAAATCAGAGCCCCGAGCGCGTATCCCACGAGGGCGTAACGTGACTTTTTGTCAGATAGCACGATGATCAAACCTCATCAGCCGTAGTTGACGCAGAACTCGATTCGCACCGCATTGTGTCACCAAATGTTCCGTTACCGGTGGCCGCATCCGGGGTGCTGGGCTCGCCAACGCTTGACAGCTCGCTATTAAAACTACATGGTAGTTCTAATGCTAGGCGAATTCGAATATCTACTGATCAGTGTCGCCGCCCGGCTGGGCGAGAACGCGTACGGCGCCGCGATCCGCGAAGAGATCGAGGCAATGGATCGGACGTGCTCGATTGGCGCGCTGTACACCACGATCGACCGGCTCGAGAAGAAAGGATTTCTCAGGACCTGGATGGGCGATCCAAGTCCGCAGCGGGGCGGTCGCGCCAAGCGCATGGTACGAGTAACCAAGCTGGGCGAAGTTGCCGCGGAGGAGTTCTACAACTCTGTGATGCGCACGAGTCGGGGCGTCTCCTGGGCGGTGAAATGACTTTGTCGCCGTCATTGCTGGTGAAGCTGACAGCCCGACTCCTGGAGCCCCGTGAGCGCGAAGTTGTACTCGGAGACCTGACTGAAGTCCACGCGAGCCCCCTGCAGGCTGTGTGCGAGGTATTGAATCTCGGCATTCGCCGTCACTCTGCATTGTGGCTGAATTGGCGTCCATGGCTCGCGGGGCCCGGCCTGGCAGTGCCCGCCAGTTTCCTGTTGATGGGAGTTTCGCTGTCGGTCAGCCAGTCATGCTTGGAGCTCGTCAAACCCGATACCGGCACCGGCAGCGTGACCTGGCTGCTAACGCAGATGTGTCTGTTACTCATCTGGTCCTGGACGTCGGGCTTTGTCATCGGCAGCCTCTCGCGCCGCACTCTCTGGGCAAGCATCGTGATGTGTTGTTGGCCCTGTTTGGTATGCGTGTCGAAATTTCACCTGGAATTGCTTTCCCCGGTATGCCTGCTGTGGTTTCTGATCCCTGCAGGTCTGGGAGTGCGACAGGGACTGAGCGGGAAGAGAATCCGTCTGTCTGTCGCCCTGACCATAACGACCGTCCTGATGCTGGCAATGCTGCTTCGGTGGCAAGGCGGCGTGCAGCGGTGGTGGAGCCCGCCTTGGTGGTTGGTGGATTTCGTCATGAGTTGGCCCGCATTGTTCCTGGTGGCCAGGGCAAGCAGCCGCCCGGAGGCAGAGTAGTTATGTTGCGTCACAGGACACTCTCCCATCGCGATTCGCGTGGAATCCTGGGCGATCGGATGGGCGGATACGGAGCGATACGCTTCGGACGCATCTACAGCGACGTGTTGCCGTTCTTTCATCGACACCTTGCATTTGACGCCCGGGCTCGCGGCCCACGTGCCAATACGACGTGAGACACCCGCCTGCGGCGGCGATTTCAGCCACGGGCCTCTCAGTTCGAGCGCTGATACTCGCGCAGCGCCGACTTCAAAATGGTGAGGAGATTGGGTGGCGTTCCGTCGGTTCTACTCGCCAGATCAATGGCGCGCTCTTGCGCCTGGATTGCTCGATCGCGATGACCAAGCCTGCTCTGCGCCTCTGCTAGCGCAGTCCAGTTCCAGATCTGGCTGGCAGGGTTAGTTGTGTCGGAAGGGCCCGCAGTGTCCTTGGATCCGGCCCTGCTGTCAGGCCCACTGGTCGCTGTTTGCAGATACTCGCTGGCAGTCTCGTAAGCGCTGCTCGACAGGTCCTTCTCATCCGCAATGGTGCGCCCAACTATTCCCCAATAGCTCGAATCATCCGTGGCATTCAGCGCCTTGCGCAGGGCCGTGGACTTTGAAGCGCTGAGCGCGTAGGCCAGGCCATCATGCTCGTTGACATGCAACATCGCTGCAAGCTTCAACGGAAAGGCCTCGGGGGCATATTCGGGATGTTGTGCAAGGACCCGATCGACCTCGGTAACCACTGTTTCGAAGTTACGACTCATGCGGGCATCCAGGACTGGCTTCAGAGCAAGCACCTTCGCAGAGCTCATCCGCGTGCTCTCCTGCAGAGCGCGTGCCCGAACCAGATCGGGCTTGCCAGACAAGGTGTCCTGGAGTGCTTCATCAAATGAGTATGACTTGGAGGCTACTGTATTTCCCATCCAGACGATCGCACCCTTACGATCCACAATAAACGCGGCAGGTAGGCAGCACAGGCCGGCTGAGATCATCCACCCAGTAAACACCGGCTGCTTCATGGGATCGTCCATCGCAACTGTGTAGCCCATTGCGGGGCTGCCCTTGCGGACGAAGGCTCGGACGGAAGTCTCATCACCCTGGCCCATCGCCGATTCCAGTACGTTGACGCCGACGACCGTGAGCTCGTCTCGGTACTTCGATTGCAAAGCAGTCAGCCGAGGTACGCTATCGAGACACGGCGGACACCAGGTTGCCCAGAATTCCACCACGTAGATACGGCCGGGATCGTAGTGAGTGATGGGCTCCCCTTTGATCCAGGCCATGGGGTGGAGGACAGGGGCCGGATCTCCGATTTTGAGATGAGACTCCTCGTCCGCCGCGCTTGTGATTGCGCAGTGGAACGTCAATGCAAGAAGAGCGGCCCAGCGGAGCATTTTCTTTCCCTCAACCGGCGCTCCGCAGTGTAAAACGAGACGAGCCACAGAGGAACACATCCCTTGGAACCCGCAATGAGACTATTCAAGTTCTGTCCCCGGTGTTCTGCGCCCCTCATCGAGGCCACCGTGCAAAGCGAGCTGCGCAGCGTGTGTTCCAGACAATGCGGCTTCATTCACTATGACAACCCAACACCGGTTGTCGCCGCCGTAGTCGAACACAACGGCATGGTGGTGTTGGCGCACAATCGTGCCTGGCCGCCGACAATGAAATCGTTCTATGGACTCATCACCGGATTTCTGGAGCGCTCGGAATCGCCGAGCCAATGCGCGTTGCGCGAGGTAGGGGAGGAGCTCGGTCTCCACGCAACAACAGCCACCCTCATCGGCGTCTATCCGTTTGCCCAAATGAACCAGGTTATTATTGCCTACCACGTTCCCGCTGACGGAACCATTACGCTGAACGAGGAGCTCGACGACTTCCGTCACGTGCCATTGCACGAATGTAAGGTCTGGCCCGCCGGAACAGGCTTTGCCTTGCGCGATTGGCTCCGCAGCAAGGGACTCGAGCCGCCGGTACTGGAGATACGCGGGACCCCGAAGTCGGAATAGGCAACATCATGCCGGCCGGTGTTATCATCCGGCGAGCATCGAGCGGGACGAATACGCAATATAAATCGAGCTCCGCCGGTCTGCCCCTCTAGTCACAGTGCGGAGGAGATGAATGCGCGGGGAGTTACGAACGCAGGCCTGGGCCGCGATGCGGACCCAGATTCGGTCGAACGCCCTGGCGCTCATCAGCCTGGGCGTCGCGCTCACCAGCGTGGGTTACAATACCTGGCGCAATGAGCGAACCGAGCACAACCGCAACGTGCGCGCGGCGACCTTTCAGATACTCACGAAGCTCGCAGAGTTCGAGCGCATCGTCTTCCTGGCGCAGTACGATCACGACCGCGCCCAGGGTAATCCCCGAATCGGCTGGACTGACGTGATTGTCATCCACGACCTGGCGAGTGTCGCGCCCGCGCCGTTGGAATCCAAGGCGGCCAGTTTACGCGAGATCTGGCGTGCAAATTGGGAGCACCTGGGCGAGGACGATGAGACCTCGGTGGATCGCATCGAGGCGGCCGTGGAAGAGCTGCGGCAGTCTGCGCTCAATGCCCTTCGGGAATTGAGTTGATAACCGCGGCGGTGATGTTGGGTTGAAGTAGGGCGTCCTTCCGGCCCCCACGCGCGAGCCGGCTTCTCCTGCGCAGCGACCGGTGTATCGGATCGCTTCGCAGCCGCGTTCGTCTCAGTCGGGCGACTGCCGGTGCCACTGTCGGCCGAGTGTCCAGGCTGCCGCCGAGAAGACGAGTATGTTCGCGGCGATTACCGGCACGGCGCCGATCAAAAAGCCGTATACGATCCAAAGGGTGGCGCCTCCCATCTGCACGGCCCGCAACGGGCCAGGACGCGAGAAGAAGTAGGACGCCACGAACACGGTAGTTGCAACCCAACCCAGCGTTTCAATCATGTCGGGTTCCCAATCACGCAACAGCCGCTTCGGATTCTGACGGCGGCAGCTCGAGAATTTTCACACGATCAGTTCTCGAAGCCCGTTCCCAGTCGTGCAGCAGCAACCCCTGCGCCTCGAGGATCGTGCGGATCTGCGGAGTCCGTAGATTCAACACCTGGTTGAGTACGGGAAACAGAATACTGAATGCGCTGTCGCTCAGCACAGTGGCCTGCGCAATTCGGGCCAGTTGCTGATTTTCGGACACCGCGATCGTAAATCCGTCGCTGTTGTTGACGTGTAGCATCACGTGAACATCCGAGCTGCCGTCGCCGACATAAACGATGCGGTCGGAGACTACTCCGAGCTCGTGGGCGAGCTCATCGAGCACGGCGACTTTGCCGTAACCTGCCGGGACGCGAGTGATGGCCCGTACCTCGCCGCTCCAGGGATCATAATCGAGCTCTGTGCCGAAAATGTGTTCGCGCGGTACGATTCCGGCCAGCGCGGAGGCGACCAGCTCCCTGGGCGCCGCGGAGATCACCCGGAAGGAAAACATGTTGCCGTGCAGGCCGCAGCGTAGTGTCTCCATCAGAGCCGGTAGTCCCTGCTTGATCCTGACGTGACGGCCTGCCTCGATCAGGTGCTGGCGGCGAACG
>Ga0268264_10000098_pt1 | contig 229055 bp, 192 predicted proteins | sample KBSSwiS32_FD_190357 | JGI IMG/M metagenome (GOLD analysis project Ga0268264, IMG submission 190357) | Switchgrass rhizosphere microbial communities from Kellogg Biological Station, Michigan, USA - KBS Switchgrass S3-2 (SPAdes) (version 2) | ecosystem: Host-associated > Plants > Roots >... | reverse complement strand
TTAACATATCCGCAGCCCTCCTCCACTCATCCCTGATCCCGCTCGCCGCCGCCTGCTCAGCACTTCCGGCACCTATATTGAACCTCCACAAAGAAAGGCCGATCCCTTTAGGCGCTCCGTCCTTTAAGGTGTCCATACTAAACAACATATCCGCTATCGAATTCTTCTTCGCCTCCGGCCACCCGCCGATGAATTGACAGGACCAGGCATCAGAAGCACCGAAATTATCGATGGCCTGGTAGACACGGCCGGTATCTATACGAATAGCCGTCGCATCCTGCCCCTTCACCCCAAAAGAGAGGCAAAAGAAGATGACAACGCCGCTAAAAGTATCTTTCCAATTGCGCATAAGCTATCAATACTTTATTTACGCCTGAATATACGCATTCGCTCATCATTAATGGCCGCTAATATCAAATTGTCTCCATTGCCATTCTTTATCAATTTCAGGTCCTTCACATCGCCCTTTATGAAAAGGCCGGCATTGATGTGCGTAGCAGGCAGAAAATTTCCATCGCCTTTCCCTTTTAGAAATAACCCATAGGAAGCATCATAACGGCCTGTCATCACTTCTGCCTGGTACTCATTGCCGGCGAGCAGTAGGTCCAATTTGCCGTCTCCGTCGAGATCATGGGCCAGGATCGCGTTCACAGGTGCAAACTGGGCTTCTGCCGGCAAAATATGCTTCCGGTATTTTCCATTTCCAAGGTTCTCGAACCAACAGGTATGCAATTCATTACAATTAAGCTTAATAGCATCCTTTAAAATATCGTCCGGGAACAAGGTGGCAAGATCTGCCTTTGCGAAATTGTCATTTTTCAGGAACCGCTTCTTAAAAGAGGGCACCTGCCGGGTCAGCTGAGCCAGATTTATTCCAAGCTGTAATGTCTTCTTTCCTGCATCATCTGGTATATAATAACAGAGAAGGGGATCGATCCGTCCATTCCCTATAAGATCTTTCGCAAATAAACTCAGCGGCGTTTCTGCCGAAACATGATACGGATTGTTGGCTCCCAGGTTGCCGGCTATGAGATCCGGATCTCCATCGCCATCTGCGTCTGCCACTGCAAGGCTTTTCCACATACCAAGATCATTTCCCAGCCCCATTGAATTTGTCACTTCCTTCAACTTCCTTTCATCGGCTTTGAAAACACGTATGGGCATCCAATCGCCGGCGATTATCAGTTCGTTTTGCCCGTCGCCGTCAACATCGGCCCAGATAGATGCAGTTACCATTCCCGCCTCGGATAAAGCAGCGCATACCTCCGTGGTTATATCCACGAATACGCCATTTCGATACTCCAGCAAAAAACTTTTTGGGGAATTAGGATACTCCAGCGATACTCTTCCCCCAATGAACACACGCAAAGGCGCCCGCCTGCCGTCTCCTGTACAACTGATGCTTTGTGCAATTGTATTGATGGATGCCGGAAAGGCGGAACGATCCAAAGTGAAATTACCTTTGCCGTCGTTGAGGTAAAGCCTGGGTGTATGGTACGGCGAGCCTTTGTCGAATTCAGTACTCCCGCCTGCAACCATCAGGTCTGGATCATGATCTCCATCCACATCCACCAGGATACTCTGCATATCCTCCTCGTATTTCGGGCCATTCACCAATGGTTTGCTTAAAAAAGATCCATTCTTTTGCTGCAAACAAACCTCCCCCGGCTGTTTGAATGCCCCTCCGATGAAAAAATCGGTAAGGCCATCACCATTCATATCACCAGTACTTATAAATGGACCAGGCTGTGAATATTTTTGAGGGAGCAGCGGGTTAAAGGCAAAATCATTAAAGAAGCTTTCCTGGTGTTTAAAATGGACATTAAGGGCATCCGTAACATCGACATACGATGCCAAAAGAGGAGCGTCTATGCCAGGAGCAATAAAAACTGCCTCCTTCTCGCTGACCAACAGCGTCGTATCTATCGCGGGCCCCTGCAAATGCTGCTGCTTCCCATTTGGCCAGGTGACAATTACGCTGTCGGGACGGCCGCCTTTGCCAAGTCCGAAGTGTAGTCTCGTATCCACAGACGAGGCGTACCCCCTGACAGGATATTGCTCCACTGTCTGCGCAAGACCATTTTGCCAGAGCATGATCTTCGCACCAAACCCCTCCCTGTTCAGGCTATCCCCCCTTAACACAAAATTTATAAAATGATTGGAAGAATCGTTTTTCTCAGGCCCGCGGCTGTTATTGATATATACAGATGCTTCCTGGTTAATATTATTGATCACAAGGTCCAGGTCGCCATCATTATCCAGGTCCACATAGGCGGCTCCGTTGGAGATCGTTCTTTCATTGATCCCGGACAGCTGTGATTGATCGGTAAAACTGCAATTCCCATTGTTGTGGAAATAATAATTGCGCAAAGCTACTTTTCCCATGCTATCCAGCTGGCCTCTTAGCAATCGCTCCCTTACTTGCTTATCCATCGTCCCGTAAGTTTCTGACCTGAAATTGATAAAATCAGAATTGATCAGGTCCCTCCCCATTCCATTGGTAATGCTGATATCCTTGTAGCCGTCATTGTCAAGATCAACCAGCAGCACGCTCCAGCTCCAATCCGTTTCACTCATTCCTGCAAGCTGACCGATCTCGCTGAAGTACGGCATGGCCGTATCGGCTTTTTGGCGTACGCCCCGGTTTAACTGAAGCATATTTCTCATGAATTCCGGCTGATACCCCGCCCTTCTTTCTATTTCATAGCGCCCGTAGTTCATGAAAGAGAACATCATCTTTTTCCGGTAATTATCCTCAGGCATCATGTCTAAAGTGGCAATATCAGGGAGCCCGTCATTGTTAATATCCGCTGCGTCCACTCCCATGCTGCTATAGCTTTGATGCCCGAGAGATTCGGCAATGATATTGGTGAATGTTCCATTCCTGTTATTCATCCACAAAAGATCATTGCTTAAATAATCATTGGTGACATATATATCCGGCCACCCGTCTCCATTAAGGTCGCTCACAACCACCCCAAGCCCATAACCATCGTCTTTGATGCCGGCGGTTAGTGAAACATCTTTAAAATAAGGGTGATTTGTGCCCGGAAGGTTTCCCATGTTCTTATACAGCCTATCCGATCTGATGGAATGCCCGCTGGTATCCGGCTTGACAATATCATTTTGCGAAACAGCAGGATGCAGCTCATGATTGACAAGGTATATATCCAATCGTCCGTCTTTGTCAAAATCGAAAAACGCTGCCTGTGTGGAATAGCCCGTGTCAGCCAGTCCGTATTCCGAAGCGCTTTCCGTAAAAGTAAGGTCATGGTTGTTGATAAACAAAAGGTTCTTTCTATTGCTGCCCGGTACATTGCCGGATACGCAAACGTAAATATCCGCATACCCGTCATTGTTAATATCCACTACACTGATACCCGTGCACCAACTGGTCGTTTCGAGGCCCGCGCTTTTTGTGATATCCCGGAAATGATGCCCTCCCAGGTTCAGATAGAGCCGGCTGCTGCCTTGCGATGCCCCGAAAAAAAGATCGGGCAGGCCATCGTTGTTAAGATCGCCCACGCCAACGCCGCTGCCCATATAGGCATATTCGTCAAAGATCAGGTTAACAGAGTCGTTTTCTGTGATGGTATTGTTAAAATGGATGCCGGAATTTCCGGCATCCAGCTTGCTGAAAAGTGTATCCGGCTTAATATTCTCTTTGCAGGATATGGCAAGGATTTGACACAGCAGCAGCCATGGAATGAACAACCTGTTTATATTTTGACCGCTGGCTTTCAAAACTAATGGTAATTTGCCGTCAGGGTAGTGACGCTTCTCGGATCCAACTGAATATTGTTTGCTGCCATGCTGGATTTCTGCAAATTCTTGGTACTGCTGGTCACATACGCCGTAAAATTACTGCCGGTCAGGTTTGCAGATCCACCCAACCCTCCAAAAGATACAACGGAAGTAGATGACTGGGTATTTACAATGACCACGGTCAGCGTTTTGCCGACAGGGTCGATATACGCCGATACCATGATATTGCCTGCTGCAAACACCGGATCCGTTTGATTGTCCAAAAGAGCATCTACTCTTACCATCCCGGGCCTGACAAATCTCGAATAATTCCCCAGACACCACAGTTGTTTGGAATCGGAAACCAACCCGTCGGTCTTTGACAATTCCGGATCCATAGTGCCCGATGGGCCATTAATATACACGAGTCCGTCACTGTAATTATAAGGATTGATCCCCAGCCACCATTGCCAGGATGATGTGTTGGCAATAGCCAGGTCGTTATGTATCACTTTTGCCACATAAAGACCGTAATCAATATTCGTATTTCTTGGATAGCCGTTGAGATTCCCGCAGATATCGCCCAGGATCCCGAACTCCGTCATCCACAATTGAAGAGAGGAGTTGGTATTCACTGCACTGGTATGCGCCGCCTGGCGGTCCTGCACCAGTGTATTTTCCGGGCAGGTAGTAAAATAGCTATGATACGAAATGGTATTGTCGACGTTAGGGATGTTGCCGATATAATTGGAACTGGAAGGATTGAACCATTGGTTGATCTGGTCACCCCGGTTATCTGACGTGGGAGTGTTCAGAAAAGTCACTTGCCCGGCTTCTCCGGTTACGACACGGGTGCTTACGCCGTTTGTCTGCAGATCCGGGCCGAGGACCTTCACCAAATTCGCAATATCTGTATTGGAAGCCGCCGTCCCCTCCTGGTTGCTCCCCCAATTCCATTGCGGTTCATTGACGGGACTTATATAATCCAGCGGCGTACCGGTTCCCTGAAAATGCTTACATACTTCGACAAGGAAATCGGCATAGTTCTGAAACTTGGAAGGGGCCAGACTGAATTGGGAAGTACCAGTACCATAGGCTTTGCCATTAATGGTCATAGTGACGGGAGGAGAAGCTGCAAATCCCAGCAGATACTTTACACCCCTTTGCTTGGCGGCATTCATAAACCATTGCTGGCCTTGCTGCTTATTCCAGTTATAGGTGCCGTCCGGGTTTTGAAAACATTCCTCCCGCCTGTATTCATCTGCTATGCCGCTTGTATCTCCCTGCTCATAGCTTCCGGCGCCGATATTAAATCTCCAAAGCGACAACCCAATGCCTTTTGGGTTGCCGCCCGGATCCACATCCATGCTAAAAAGATAATCGGCTATTTGGTTTTTCTTTGAAAGATTGGCCCAGTTACCCACAAACTTCGACGACCACGCATCGGACGCTCCAAAGCTGTGAATGGTTTGATGCGTACCCGCCAGGTTCACTTGCAGTACTGCTTTTTGCTGACAGGTGTCTATGCCATTGAAAATACATGGATTTGTTGATGGAAAAGAGGAAGACCCTTTCTTACAACCAATCACCAAAAAGAGTATTGCAAAAAAACCTTTTACTGTACACTGTCGAAACCTGTTCATATATTTTTCATTGAGTACACACTAGTAGCCCGGGTTTTGCTTAATGACGCCGCCGCCTGCCTGAATTTCCGTCTGTGGAATGGGGAAGAGGTCATTGGTTCCTGGTTTATACAGTTTCCCTTTATTGGCAGTCACTTCAGCGATATTGGTCCTGCTGTCATACGGGTCCGTATTGGTCTGCAGCCATTGCACATACGTACCACTGGGCCCGAACAGGGTGGACATCAATGTAGTGCCGTTTACTTTTACCCTATGCAGATCATCCCATCTCACATCCGCATATTCCCCTGCGAGCTCCAATCTTTTCTCCAGGATAATAGCATTGACCAAAGCATCGCCGGACAGACCCGTCTTTGGCGTCAGGCTTACCCGCGCTCTCACCTGGTTGAGCAAGGTGGTAGCCGTCGCGGCATCTCCCTGGCGGGCGGCAGCCTCGGCGTAGATCAGCATCAGGTTCGCCAGGCGCATAAATATATAAGGTTTGGGCTGCCAGCGGTTGTTATACCCCTGATTGGCAGGGCTGCGTTCTGACAGCGGGATATAGTACTTCCTCCAGTTCCTGGCCGAGGTATTCCCACTGGGGTTGCCATTCCAGCTGGTCACCTGCGGGTCTCCTGCAACAGCCTGTCCATTTTTTATAATGGTATTCACCCTCCGGATACTATCATTTTCATTTACAAAAGCATCTTCCAGGTTGCTGCTGGGTACATGCCAGCCCCAGCCTCCATCGGCGCCACTGCCCGCAACAACAGGATTCACATTGCCGGTCTGGTTGTTCGCGCCTACCTCGAAGATCGACTCCTTCCCATTGTAATAAGCTGTTTTAAAAATATCCCCATAATTGGTTTCGAGCTGGTATTCATTCAACCCCATCAACTGATTTGCCGCCAGTACCGTAGAATCGTAATGTCCGGACCATAGATTCGCATAGGCCAGGTAAGCCAGGGCTGCACCCTTGCTGGCCCTTGCCATATCCTCGGCGCTTGTATAATTCTTGCGCTGGGGCAGGTTGGCTGCCGCAAATTCGAGATCGGCATTGATGAATGCCCAGACCTGGTCGACCGTAGCCCTTGCCAGCGGGATCTCGCTTTGTTTGGTATTGTCCGTATAAAGAGGCACTCCTCCAAAATTCTTTGCCAGGTCCAGATAAAAGAAACCTCTCAAAAACCTCATTTCGGCCAGCAAACGGGTTTTCAATTGGGCGTCAATGGTTGATGTTGCCAGATTGGCGATCCCGAAATTGCACTGATTGATGCCTAGATAACTAAATTGATAAAGGTTGTAAACATCACCAGATGTAGGAGTGATGCTTTCCAGGCTGCCGACCTCCCGGTAGGACGCCGCATTGCTAAACCCTCCAAGGTTACCCAGCCATCCGTTATCGGTGGCCGTCTCCAAATTGAGCCTGTACCAAAATGTCTGCCACCAGTCATTTTGGGTGATGGCGGAATAACAGCCCGTCACATAGTTGATACAACCCGCGGGCGTTTGAAATACAGCAGTGTTCTCTACAGTTTGCAGACCGTAGTAAGGGATATCTGTGAAGCTTTTCTTGCAGGACGAGAGCATGAAGGCGCCCGAAAAAAAGCAGATCAATATGATTCTAATATTTTTCATCTTTTCAATTTTATTTGTGAGAATTATAATCCCAGGCTTAAGCCGGCATTAAATGATTTGGGGACAGGGTATTGCCCTCTGTCAACCCCCTGATACTGCTGGCTGTCGGATTGCACTTCAGGATTAAAGCCTTTGTATTTTGTGATGGTGGCCAGGTTCTGCGCTCCCACATAGACGCGAACGCTCTTGATGCCACTGACCTTCAGGAATGGAAAAGTGTATCCCAATTGAATATTCCGGATCCTGGTAAAGCTCCCGGATTCTACATACCAGCTTGAGAAATTATAATTGTTCCCGGTAGCCGGGTTGGGATTGACGGCACTGGTATTGTCAGCCCTCCAGACCTTGTCATAGCTCCCGGCAATCACATTGGATGCGCGGTCGCCGGTGATCAGGTAGCGCTTGGTGGTATTCGCTACTTTTTGCCCATACGAACCATACATTTCCGCGAGCAGATCAAATCCCTTGAAATCAGCTTTGATCGAAAAATCCATATTCAATTTCGGATAGGGGTCGCCCAAAAAGGTTCGGTCACCTGCCGTATTGATGGTACCATCGCCATTGACGTCAACGTATTTAAAATCTCCCGGCTTAGCCAAGGGCTGAATTATATTGCCATTCTTATCAGTATAGGAATTGATCTCCGACTGTGACTGGAATATGCCGGCCACTTTATAGCCGTAAAAAGCTCCGACTCCGCCTTTAGCATACATCCTGGTAAATGACATCCCAAATCTTTCCTGTTCCCGGTAACCATCCTGAGCGCCCACATCCAGGCCCTGAACACCGCCCAGGCTCAGATAGGTGGATTTTACATGACTCAAAGAGATCCTGGGGATGATCCTCAGTTCATTCGGCAGGGAAATAATATAGCTGGTCGAAAATTCCCAGCCTTTGTTCCCGATACTGGCCGCGTTGGCTGTTGGCAGATTGGGCTGTCCCGCACTTAAAGGAATAGAAGGCAGCGTCAGGATCGCGCCGCTGGACTTATTATTGAAGTATTCAAATTCGAAATTGAGCTTGTTGTTAAAAAGGGTTCCGTCCAGTCCCGCTCCGCGATCCAGGTCAGTTTCCCATTTCAGGTTCGGGTTCCCTATCTGCGTGGGTATGGTACCGTACGCCATCTGACCTGCATATGGAAAGGTGGCGCCCGTGGATACCAGGCTGTACCAGGTGCTTCGGGTGATCGCATCTGCATTACCTCTTTGACCCCATCTTGCTTTAACCATAAGGTTATTCAGCCAGCCAAAGCTTTTCATAAAATTCTCGGCAGACAGACGCCATCCGACTGAAACAGACGGGAAGAACGCATATTGGTTGCCAGGAGGGAATTTCGAGTTGCCATCCCTTCGTGCATTGGCAGTTACATAATATTTGCCGTCATAATTATATTCCAGTCGGCCGAAATAAGCAGATCTTTTTACCCAGTACGCATTATTGATCCCTCCTGTAGGCCCGGTTCCGAAAGCAGCCAGGACAGCAGGGTTTGTCAGGTCCATATTGAGGTAATCGGCATAGGCGAACAGGGGATTATTGCCATTGGCACTATCAGCGGAAATTCGCTGACTGCTGCCATAATATTCCTTTTGTTCCGCAGCTTCCTGGCCGACAAGCGCTGTAATATGATGCTTTTCCTCCAAACTAAGTTTATAGGTCAGCACATTGCTCAGCACCCAATTGTATTTTGTGTCGAATCCGGTACCGGCCTTGGTCAACGCATTATAATTATTCGGGTTCAGATAATATCTCGGTGTGAAAAAATTACTCGTGGTATTATCCACATTGGCGCCGGCTGTAGTGCGGAAGGTCAGATTTTTAATGGGTTGGATCTCCATGAATGCACTGGATTGGATCCCATACAGTTGATTGGGGCTCAAGGTGGCCAGGTTCATACCGAACACATAATTGGGGGGAGGCGTTCCATTCCCGGGTCCGCCATAAGGTGTTCCATAGGCGCTCCATTGCGCATCGTACTGCGAAGGATTGGCTGAAGCAGGGATATGCTGCAAATTCGTATTAATGAACGGGCTCGTTATTGGATCTGTACCCAGCAGTCCTAAAAAGTCCACTGGCGTGTTGATCCAGGTTTCATACCGTGGTGCAATAGATCCTCCGAACTTCAGCCATTCGTTGATCTTAAAATCGCCGGTGAACCTGGCGGTGGCTCTTTTCCAATCGCCTATCTTGGTGTTGGCATGCGCGTCAGTATAGGACAGGCTCATGGCATACTGCGATTTTTCAGATCCTCCCGTATAGCTGATGCCTACATTCGTAGTGGGACTATGGGAATTGATCACAGCATTCCACCAATCCGTTGACTTGGTAGTATCATATTGATTAACGGGCGTTTCAGCAATTGAAAAACTGGGATTGGACAACCGTTGGAATTTCAACCATTCCGTGGAACCGGCCATGGTAAAAGGCCTTTTCACCGTTTGGGACTGGTAATTCACAGCCACATTCAAATTACTTTGACCGGCCTTGCCTTTTTTCGTAGTTATCACAATTACGCCACTGGCGGCCTGTGCGCCATAGATAGCCGCGGCCGATGCATCCTTGAGCACGTCCATCCTTTCAATGTCCGCCGGATTTATTGAATTGAAATAGCCGCTTTGGATGGGAACTCCGTCGACTATCAAAAGAGGCTGGCTGCTCCCCTGAATGGTATATACGCCCCTGATATAAATATTAGGCTGCGCACCCGGACCATTTGAACCGGCCAGCACACGGACACCCGGCACTTCGCCCTGAAGGGAATTCGCGGCATTGGGGTCTTTAAAGGTTGTCAGCTCCTTCCCGGATATGGAACCTACGGAGCTGATCAGGTCAGCCTTCCTGGTGGTGCCGTATCCGACTACTACCACATCATTCAGGCCTTCACTCATCGTTTCCATTTGCACTTCCATATTCCCATTTTTGGAAACAGGGACTTTTTTAGGGGCATACCCTACATGGGTGAACAGGAGGGTCGAACCCGCAGGCGCATTTATAGAAAAGGCCCCCGCATCATTTGTCCTTGTTGAAATTTTGCTACCGTCCACAGTAACGGTTACGTCTGAGAGAGGAGCGCCGCCTGCGCTCACTTTTCCTGTGATCACCTGCTGGGCCCATAGACTGGCCGAAGCACAAAATAGCAGGATGCAAATCGATACCATTCTTCGCCCGGCCCGAAGGAGAACAGAAGAATTCCTGGCTGTATTTACAGCCGCAAGCAATGAACTTCCCATAAATGACAAGCAGTTTTAATTGTTAGAGAAATCTTCGTGACAGGACACAATCATCCCGTCCATCAATGATTTGCAATGCAAAATAGAGCTGCAACAGGGGGACAATAGGGGGTAAAAAGCCAAAATGAGGGGGGTAAATTGACATGAAAGTGTTTATTCCCCTTTGATCACATTGAAATCCCTGTTAAAGGAAGGCCTGTATTTTTTAATATACTCCGAAGGCGTCATGCCGAAAACTTTTACAAACTGCTCCCGGAAATACCGGGCATCCCCGATACCTACCTGGAAAGCCGCCTGGTTGACATTCATATTCGCCGTCAGCATCAGCACCGCCGCCCTCCGGAGCCGGATACTCCGGATAAAAGCATTCAGGGACTGCCCCGAAATAGACTTCACCTTCTGGTAGAGTGCGCTCCGGCTCATGCCCATCGCCTTGGCAAACTTCGGGGTGCTGAAATCCTCGCTGTCGATATTGCTTTCTATCACCTCGATACACTTCCGGAGGAAATCCTGGTACTCCGCCGGGACTTTTACAGCCGTCTCCCGAAGGGTGATACTGTCGAAAAAATAGCGCTGGAGCAGGTTCCGGTTCCGCAATATGGACTCCACCCTTGCCTGCAGCAGGTCCTTATCGAAAGGTTTGGTGATATAGTCCTCCGCCCCCCCTTCCACCCCTTTCAGCCGGGTATCGGCAGCCGTCGCCCCGGTGAGAAGGATCACCGGTATATGACCAAGCGCTTCCGATCGCTTGATCTTCCCGCACAGTTCCACGCCATCCATCCCCCGCATATTGATGTCACTGATGATCAGGTCGGGAACATGCTGTTGCGCCAGCAGGAACCCGTCATTTCCATTGTCGGCGGAGTACACCAGGTATTTGTCCGCAAAAATATGCTCCAGGTAAGCCCGTATCTCCGCATCGTCGTCTATCAGCAGCAAAGACTTCTTCGCCGTCACCACCTCTTCAGCCATTTTACCCCCGTCCATGGGCGCCGTCAGGACCTCCTCCTCCGCAGGCAGGTCATCCGCCTCCGCCAGCTCTTCCAGCAACCCCGGGTTCTCCTCCGGTCGCGTGGTGACAAGAGGCGGCTCCCCCCCATCTTTCTTCAGGAGGATGGTGAACCGGGTCCCTTCGTCCACCTTGCTGTAGCAGCGCACCACCCCTTCATGCTGTTCTATAAAATGCTTCACCAGGTACAGCCCGATGCCGAATCCCGTTTTGGGTGTCCCGCCGGCGACATCCGCCTGCTGGTACTTTTCGAATATGCGTCCGCTGTCCGTCTCCGCAATGCCGCAGCCGCTGTCCTCTACCACGATCGCCACGGACCTCTCCCCCTCCTCTTTTATACATAATGAAATGCTCCCCCCGTCCGGCGTGAACTTGAATGCGTTCGACAGCAGGTTGAACAGGGCGATCTCGATCTTCTCCCAATCCCCATAGACCCACACCGGCACATCTTCGCTAAGGTACCGGTAATCGATATGCTTCGCCTTCGCCTGCTGCGCAAAACATTGGAAGACCTCGTTCCCCAGCCCCACTATATTCAACAGCGTGACCTTCAGCGAATCAGATCCGCTATCCGCCTTCCGGAACAACAGCAGCTGGTCCACCAGGCTCAGCAGGCGACGGGCATTCCGGTAAGCCGGGATCAGCTCCTTATCCATCCCCGTCTTCTCTCCATGCTGCAGCACCTCCTTCAGCGGATTGATGATGAGGGTCAGCGGCGTCCTGAACTCATGGGAAATATTGGTGAAGAATTGAAGCTTCTTCTCATTCAGCTCTTTATCCTTCTCATTCTCCAGGTGCGCCAGCTTGATCTCATAGCGCAGCCGCTCCTGTTGTTTGGTATAACGTAAATATAATCCACCCGCTCCCACCAACATCAGCACATATATAAGATAAGCCCACCAGGTGCGGTACCAGGGCGGCAGCACCACGATGGATAGCAATTCCTTTTCCGCCCCCCACAGGCCCGACACATCCGTCGATCTGATCTTAAAATGATAGACACCCTCCCGCAGCCGGGTGTAGTTGGCCGTCTTCACCGTATTACTGTAGTTCCAATGATTATCCCATCCTTCCAGGTAGTAAGCATATTGTATCTTATCGGGAGCGCCGTATTCCAGCCCCACAAAATCGAAAGCCAGCGACGTTCGGTCATAAGGCACGGTGAGCTCATGGATATCCTCCAGCGTCTTCCCGCTGACAAACGGGCTGTTGGCCTCGACAGCTTTATCTGCCATGCGTATGCCCGTCAGGAAGATATCCGGCGCCTGCGCCCGCTCATACACGCTGTCGGGATAAAATAAATTGAACCCCTTGATCCCCCCGAAAAGGAATTCGCCGGAATGCAGGGCGACTGCCGCATTAAAGCTGAACTGGTTGCTTTGCAGACCGTCCGATAAAGAGAAATTCCGGAACTTCCCGGATCCCGCATCCATCCGGATCAATCCATTGAAAGTGCTCATCCAGAGATTCCCCTTGCTGTCCTCCAATATCCGCAGGATGGTATTGCTGTGCAACCCGTCTGCATCGGCAAATCGCCGCCAGCTGCCCTTTCTCCGGTCAAAAAGCAGCAGCCCTCCCCCCTGCGTGCCCACCCAGAAATTCCCGGCCCTGTCCTCATGTATGCAACGGACAGTATAACCCAGCTCATAACGCCGGTGTTGCCTGCCCTCCCTGTCGATCCTGATGAGAGAAGAATAGTTGCCGCCCCACAGTTCTCCATGCCTGTCCTCCGCCAGGCACTGGATATTGACAATGCGCTTATCGAAGACCTCAAACCGGTTAGTCGCCCTGTTCAGCATATATAATGTCCCATCGTTGCTGGTGCTGGCCCAAAGATGCTTCGATCCGTCCTCATACAGCAGCCATACCCTGTTCTCCTCCATATTGGTATTGGGATTGTAGCAGGCATAATGCTGGAAGCCGCCACCCTGCTTGTTCAGCCGGCTGATACCACCATACCAGGCAGACACCCAGATGTCTCCACGCGTGTCACAAAGTACGCCCGTGATAAAATTCCCACCCACACTTCGGCTGTCTGCAGCATCATGCGTATAGACCGTATAGGTATTCTCAGATCGGCGCCAGTGCCGCAGCCCGCCCCCATCCGTCCCTATCCAGACATTGTGATCCGGGTCCTCGCAGAAAGAAAGGATATAATTATCGTTGGGACTGGAAGCCTTCTCTCCTTTATATATAATGGCACGGATAGGATTTGGCCGCGCCTCCACAATATTGATACCCCCACGGAGCGTGCCAATCCATTTCCGCCCCTGCTTATCCACACAAATGGAGTAAACAGCGCTGCTGTTCACCAAAGGCTTACCCTCGGACGAAAGAAAAGGCCTGGCCTTCGCCTCCTGCGCGCCCTTCCACCATACCCCCTTCCCATCCGAAGCGATCCACAGGACACCAGCCCCGTCCATACAGAGATTCGAGATCTTGAAATTTCCGTCAACGACATTCTCCGACCATTGATCACGACCGATATCATACCGGTAGAGCCCATTGTCAGTACCCAGCCACAAGCCGCCTTGTCCGTCCAGCTCCAGGCAATTCCCCTGCCGGTTCATCCTGTTAATGACCTGGACCTTACCGTTGGCAAACCGGCACAGGCCGTAATTCGGCACAAACAGCCACGCCGAACCATCCTCCTTGTTCACCTTGACGCCCGACACTGCATAGCTGCGTATCGCCGGTCCCTCATCATAAAGTGGTATCGGATGACCAATGGCGCTCCCATTTTCAAAAACCAGCAGCCCCGGCTGCTCAGTAGCAGCCAATACATCCCCGCCCGGACTTGTAATAATATTGGAAACAGCTGCTGATACGATGTGAAGTTGATGATCGGTCGGATCCAGATAGCGCGCAGTAGAAAAAAGATTGCTTTCGGGGTGGTAGATGCTGATCCCATTGCGCCCCCCGATCCATAAATTATGCGCCGCATCACCGGAAATAGTATACACCTCATTGCCCCGCAGCGAAGTGCTGTCCCCGATCCTGTTGCGGAAGACAGTGAAAGTATTGCCGTCGTATTTGTTCAGCCCATCATAGGTGGTGAACCACATAAAGCCCCTGTAATCCTGGTAAACACCCGTGACGGCATTATTGGACAGGCCGTTCTCGATCCCAATGGTGCGCACAGGCGGATCGACAGCCAGCACCGACGCAGGCAGCAGAAAAAAACACAATATCCATAGCTTCCCTGCCCGCATCATATAGCGCATATTACCCATACACAAATCTATTGCAAAACCAGTATATCTGTTAAATAAGCACATTTCTATTAACAAATCGCGCAATACATGCCAAAATAGCTGAGTAAAATCCCAAAAACGCCCATCAAACTGCAGGCGTTCCTAAATAATTTTAGCATCGCGCAAAATGTTGAATGATCAAATCAATTAATTACTGCTAAATGAAAAGATTGCTATTTGCCATCCTTGCATTATTCTTCTGCACGCTGGTTAAGGCCCAAACAAAAAAAATTACAGGAAAAGTGTCGTCTTCCGCTAACGCTCCTTTATCAGGGGTAACAGTACAGGCGAAGGGTACCCAGTTTGCAACAGCCACCGACGTGGAAGGAAACTTTTCTTTATCCGTCCAGTCCCAGGGCTCAGTGATCCTTGTTTTTTCGTACGTTGGATTCGAGCCGAAAGAAGTCAATGTTACAAACGCCGGCCCTGTCACGGTCTCTCTAAACGAAAAAGTGCAGGGCCTGAATGACGTGGTGGTGGTAGGATACGGAACAGCCCGCAAAAGGGATCTCACAGGTTCCGTCGCTTCCATCAACGCAAAGGACCTGGACAAGACCCCTGTCATCAGGGCCGACCAGATGCTGCAAGGCCGCGTCAGTGGCCTGCAGTTCACCCAGACGGATGGCCAGCCGGGCAGCGTGACCTCCATCCGCATACGGGGTACCAATTCCATCAACTCAGGCAATGAGCCCCTGTATGTCGTCGACGGATTCGCCGGCGCAGGTGACCTCAGTTCCATCAACCCCAGCGATATTCAGTCCATCGAAGTATTGAAAGACGCGTCGGCTACCGCCATCTATGGCAGCCGGGGCGCCAATGGCGTCATCCTGGTGACCACCAAAAAAGGGGGCGCCGGGCAAAATAGTGTTACAGTCGACGGCTACAACGGGATCCAGAAAGTAGCAAAAAAGCTGAAGATGATGAACGCCAAACAATTCGCTACCTATCTTGACACCCTGCAGGCGCAAAACAATAGGGCAGTCACCACACCACCCGTGGCCCTGCCCTTCACAGCCGATCAGATCAACAGCCTGGGCGCCGGTACGGACTGGCAGGACGCCTTATATAGGGTCGCCCCCATCCAGAATTACCAGCTGGGGTTCACCGGCGGTAACACCGATACCCGCTACTACCTGAGCTTTAACTACTTCAACCAGGCTGGCATCATGAAGAACACCGGCTTCCAGCGCGGCACCATCCGGATGAACCTCGACAAGAAGGTCAGCGATAAATTAAAGGTGGGATTTACTTCTCAGCTCGCCTATACCTCCCAACTGGTAGACGCCACCAAATCAGACGTAGGTTATGGCTCGGCCGGCGCCGCACTGGCTATGAGCCCAACCACTTCCCTCTATGACAGCACCGGCGCCTATACCTACCAGAACCTGCCCCTGAACTACACGTCCGCCATAGGCAACCCCGTCGCCGGCATCGTTCTGTCCAATGACAGGATCGGCATTTTCAGAGGGCTCGTCAATGTTTTCGGCGAATTTGAGATCATTCCCGGCCTGCGGCTAAGGTCCAGTATCGGGGCCGATTACAGCACCGCCTCGGAAAAAAAATATATCCCCACTACCACCTTCCTGGGCGTACAAACCGCAGGTTCCGGCTATCAGGGCACCAACACCCGCTACAGCTGGCTGAATGAAAATACCTTGACCTACAGCAAGACATTTAATCAGCGCCACGCTGTCGATATAGTTGGCGGATTTTCAGTCCAGGCCTTTGATACCAGCGGATACACCGCCTCCAGCACCAATTACTTCACCAATTCACTGGGGTCGGATAACGTGGCCATCGGCGCCAACGTGCAGACACCCGGCGCCTCCGGTACACTGAATACGCTCGCCTCTTATTTTGGACGGGTCAATTACAGGCTGATGGAAAAATACCTCTTTACCTTCACCATGCGGGCAGATGGGTCCTCCCGTTTCGGCACATCCCACAAATGGGGCTACTTCCCCTCCGGCGCTTTCGCATGGCGCATGTCGGATGAAAACTTTATTAAGGACATCCGGGCGATCAGTGACCTCAAGTTCCGCACCAGTTATGGCATAACAGGCAACCAGGAGATCGGCTCCTACCAATCCCTGTCCCAGTATGTCACCAACGGTTATTCCCTGGGAAGCTCGCCCGTAAGGGTAGTGGGCATTACTCCCAACAACATCGCTAATCCGAACCTGACCTGGGAGACCACAGCATCGGCAGATGCAGGCATCGACCTGAGCCTGTGGAGCAACCGCGTCACCCTGACCGCCGATTATTATTACAAGACCACCAGCAAGCTGCTGCTGAACGTAGCCATCCCCCAATCCTCCGGCTTTGGCAGCATCCTGCTCAATGCTGGGAAGGTACGCAACCAGGGATTTGAACTCTCCATCTCCTCCCGGAATATTGACGCCCTCCGGTTCAAATGGTCGACAACGCTTAATTTCGCGGCCAACAGGAACAAAGTATTGAACTTGAATGGTACGGACAGTGTACTGGTCGGCAAGACAGGATCTTATATTTTGGCCACCGGACTGGCCCCTGCCATACTCGTGGTAGGACAGCCAATTGGCTCTTTTTACGGATATAAGTTCAAAGGCATCTGGCAAAGCCAGGACCAGATCACCAAAAGCGGTATGAAGACCAAAGGATTGGCCCCTGGCGACCCCATCATCGCTGACCTCAACCATGACAGCGCCACCACAGGAGCCGACAAGACCGTCGTGGGACACGCCCAGCCGAAATTCATCTATGGCATGACCAACGACATTAGCCTGGGACGTTTCAATGTATCTGTTTTCGTCCAGGGTGTATATGGCAACGATATCCTCAACGTAACAAAATACTCCCATACCACCGGCGGAACCAACAACCCCTTCGTCGAGGTGGTCAATGCCTGGAATGGCAGCGGTAGCAGCAATACCATACCACGCGTTTACAGCAACATGGAAAAATCACTGGGCGTGGTCGATAATTTCATCGAAAAAGGAAGCTACCTGCGCATCCAGACGGTAACCCTATCCTATAATGCCCCGCTCCCGAAAATAACCCACGTCTTCAAAAGCTCCCTGATCTACTTCACCGTGCAGAATGTATATACCATCACCGGCTACTCCGGCTACAATCCGGAAGTGAGCTCCTACGGCATGGATAATCTCAGCGCCGGCATCGACCTCAATCCCTATCCTCCCGCCAGGACATTTATTGCGGGTGTTAAAATGACATTTTAAATTGATAATTGCCATAAAGATGAAAAAGACAACCATATTATATCTCTGCAGTCTTCTCCTGTTATGTAACTCCTGCAAAAAGTTCCTGACTGAAAAGCCCCAGGTTTTCTTGACACCCGATAATTTTTACCAGACAGCCGCAGACGCGACAGCCGCGCTCAACGGCGTATTCAGCGGTCTGGAAGCCCAGCAATATTACGGCAGGACAGCATGGACCGTCTCGGAAAATTCCGCAGACCTGCTCTATTCGCCCAGCTCCAATGCCGACAGATACACATTGTATCAGAACACCTTTACCTCTACCAACGGGGAGATCGGGTATTGGTGGAACAGCAGCTATAAAATGATCAAAGGCGCCAACGACGTCATCGCCCACGTCCCGGCAATAAAAATGGATGTAACGGCCCAGAACAATATCCTGGGCAACGCCTATTTCTTACGCGCCATGGCTTATTTCGACCTGGTGCGCAGCTTTGGAGACATTCCCCTGGTCACCCGGCCGATAGTAGGCAGCACGGATACGTTGTTATACCCGCACCGGTCGCCTTCCTCCGTAGTTTACCAGCAGATCATCAGCGACCTGCAATTTGCAGAAGCCAATTGCCCGGCCGAAAATAAGATCTCATCAGGTAGCAAGGGACTGGTCTCCACCGGCGCAGCTTCCGCCATGCTGGCAAGAGTATACCTTACCAGGGCCTCCACCTCATTTGCCGATCCATCCGACAACCAGAATGCCCTCGCCGAATGTAATAAGGTCATTGGCTATCCTTACTACAGCTTGTTGCCCAATTATCCGGATATCTTCGACTGCGCAAAAAAATACGGACCGGAACATATTTTCTGTATACAGTTCGGATTGCCGCCCAGCACCGGCAATATCACCCTTCGAATGTTCACTCCCAGCCCCCTTGGCGGCTCCGCCTCCTTTTTCTGCCAGAATAACTTCTTCAACAACGGCTACAGCGCCGCCGATTCCATCCGGAAGCAATGGAACGTGGCCAACAAGGCCAAGGACTATGTCACGGGCGTAATAAAATCGACTACTCCCTTCTTCTACAAATACAGGGATAGCCTGTGGACACCGGGAAACAATAACTCCCGGGTCAACTGGATCGTGCTGCGGTTGGCGGACGTATACATGATGCAATCGGAAGCAATGAATAACATCGACCCGACCAACCCCGCTAAATTTGATGGTCTGAATAAAGTGAGGACCAGGGCCGGGTGGACAGATTCATTGAATCTGTCCAATACCCCCACGAGCGCCGCATTCGTGGACAGACTGGTGGCCGACCGTGCAAGGGAACTGTGCGTAGAAGGAGAAAGGAGATTTTACCTCATCCGGCTGGGACGATTCAAACAGAGGATGAGCACTGTGGGCATTACGATTGACGACCCCCATCTCCTGCTCGCCATTCCACAGTCGGAGATCCAGGTAAACAAAAATCTTAAACAAAACCCCGGCTTAAATTAACCCCCAAAGGCCCGGCGAATGCCGGGCCTTCGTATATTGCAGTATATGCGAACCATCACCCTCTTCCTCCTCCTGCTGGTAACTTTTTCTTCCCCGGCCCAAAAGATCCTGAAGGTAGGCGTCGCCGGCCTCACGCATGACCACGCTCACAACATCATGAACCAGTTCAAAAGAGGAGAGGTGATCATCGCGGGCATCGCGGAACCGGACCAGCAGCTGATCCAGCGGTACAAACAACGCTACGGTCTCCCCGACTCCATATTCTATCCCAGCCTTTCCGTCCTGCTGGAACATATTCACCCCGATGCCGTGCTGGCCTACAACGCCATCTCCGAACACCTGGGCGTTGTGGAACTTTGCGCACCCAAAGGCATCTCCGTAATGGTGGAAAAACCACTCGCCACCACCGTTAAGGATGCAGACCGCATCGCCGTCCTCGCAAAACAATTTCATATTCACGTACTCACCAATTACGAAACTACCTGGTACAATACCAATCAACAGATAAATGCCATGGTCAACGGACAGCACGCCATCGGCGACATCCGCAAGATGGTCGTACACGACGGCCATGAAGGCCCCAAAGAGATCGGCTGCTCGAAGGATTTCCTCAGCTGGCTGACAGACCCTGTAAAGAATGGAGGCGGCGCCATCCGTGACTTCGGCTGCTACGGCGCCAACCTGATGGTCTGGCTCATGCATGGAAAAGCCCCGGTCTCCGTCACCGCCATGACCCACCATATCAAACCCTCCGTCTATCCAAATGTAGACGACGACGCCACCATCCTGCTGGAATATCCCGACGCTACAGGCATCATAGAAGCCTCCTGGAACTGGCCCTATAGTATAAAAGACCTCGAAGTGTTCGGCGTCACCGGCTACCTACATGCGCTGGACGGCAATCATCTGCAGCAACGGATGAAGAAAGGCTACGACAGCGTCGCCGTAGATCCGGCGGCCTATCGCGATAATATCCCCTATCTCTCCGATGTCCTCAGCGGTAAGCTGGACCCGGGCAACGACCTTTCATCCCTGCCGAACAACCTGATAGTGGTAAGGATCCTCGCCGCCGCCAGCCAGTCCGCCAAAGAAGGGCGACGGATCGTTTTGTAGAGCGTTTCCTTATCTTCGCCGAAAATCACCCCCATGATGTCCATCCGTATATTCGTCACAGGCGGCACCTTCGACAAAGAATACAACGAGCTCACAGGTGAACTCTTCTTCAAGGAAACCCACCTGCCCGAAATGCTGAGTCGCGCCCGCAGCACCCTCGACGTGACGGTAAGGACCCTCATGATGATCGACAGCCTCAACATGACCGATGAAGACCGTGAGCTCATCGCCCATCAATGCCGCGCAGCCCAGGAGGACAAGATCATCATCACCCATGGCACCGACACCATGTCCGTCACCGCCCGCGTACTGGCCGAAAAAGTAAAAGATAAGACCATCGTCCTCACGGGCGCCATGATCCCCTATAAATTCGGCAGCTCCGACGGATTCTTCAACCTGGGCGGCGCCGTAGCCTTCGCCCAGATCCTCCCCCCCGGCGTCTACGTAGCCATGAACGGCCGCTATTTCACCTGGGACAACGTCCGGAAGAACAGACAGACAGGCCAGTTCGAAGAATTACTCTGATTGTTTTTCCTTTTTCGTAACCACTTTTCCCGATCCGGCATACCCCTCCGGCCCTCCCGGCTTAATTTCGCCGAATGAAGTTTATATTACCCCTCGTTCTCCTAATATCCCTGTCCATCAATACCTTATCTCAACCCACTTCCCCTACGAACAACCACACCGGCGCCATCACCGGCACCATCACCACCAGCGACGGCAAGCCCGCCCAGGACGTCTCCGTTCATATTAAATCAAAAACTATCCTGACGGACGATAAAGGCCAGTTCACTTTTAACCACCTGCCCCCCGGCGCCTATGAGCTGAAAATATCCCTGGTAGGGCATGCGCCCCTCCACCAGCAGATCACCGTCGAAGAAAATAAGACCACCACGCTCTCCCTCCAGCTGCAGGTCTCCGAACAACAACTGGATGAGGTCACCGTCACCACGGGTCATAATAAATTCAACAAGAAAGAGACGGACGATGTCGCCCGCATGCCCCTGAAGAACATAGAGAACCCCCAGGTCTACTCGGTCGTCACAAAAGAGATCATGCGCGAGCAGGTAGTCACCGACTACAACAGCATCTTCAAGAACGTACCGGGCGCCGGCGTTCCATTGGTATACAATCAGGGCAGGAGCTCCCTCCTGGCCCGGGGCTTCACCACGGCCAACCTCATACGCAACAGCGTCTCGGGATACGTATATACCAACATCGATCCCGCCAACCTGGAAAGGCTCGAAGCCATCAAAGGTCCCTCGGGCACCCTCTTCAACAGCACCGCGATCTCCTTCGGCGGCCTGTTCAACCGTGTGACAAAAAAACCGCTGCAAACGACCCGTACCGAGATCACCTATACAGGCGGCAGCTTCGACCTTAGCCCCATTGCCCTGGACCTCAACCGCCTCACCGTAGACTACAACCGTCCGCTCAATAAGTCCAAAACCATCCTCTTCCGGGTGAATGCCGCCGGGCACAGCGAAAAAAGCTTCCAGGACGCCGGCTTTACACGCAGCGTCCTGCTGGCCCCCAGCTTCGTATTCAAGCTCAACGACAGGCTCAACGTCCTCCTGGACATCGAAGCCTCCACTTTCAACGCCACCTCCCCCACCCGTTTTGCTCCTGCAAAGACAGGTAAGGTGACGAACATCAAAGACCTGGGCATCGACTACAAACGCTCCTTCCTCACCAATAGCCTGGATTACACCACCCGGCAGCTGAACGTATACACACAGATCAACTACCGGATCTCACCCGTATGGAAGTCCCAAACCAACTTCACCAGCACTTACTCCGCGACAAAAGGATATGTCACCCAGCTCATCGGCAAGACAGACAGCACCCTGCAGCAAAGCGCACAAAAAGAGGACTTCCCCTATAATGGCATAGAGGTCCAGCAGAACTTCATCGGTGACATGCACATCGGCGGGCTGCGCAACCGTGTGGTGATCGGCGTCGACTATTACAACCAGAAAAGTCATCGCAATACGCCGACGATCAACATGCCCGTCATCAATTTTAAGAATATCACCGCGGCTTATTACAATTTCAATGCGCACGTAGTGGATTCCCTGGCGGCAACAGCGGTCCCCTCCGTTTATAAAACAAATCAAACCACCTACGGCGCCTATATTTCTGACGTCCTCAATATCACCTCCCGGCTCAACATCATGCTCAGCCTGCGGGCAGATCGCTTCGATGACAAAGGCACTTATTATCCGGCATCCGATTCCACCGCGGGCGCCTTCACCCAAAATGCGCTCTCCCCCAAGCTGGGTATCGTTTATGAAGTGGTCAAGGACAAAGTCTCCCTCTTCGGCAACTATATGAATGGTTTCAGCAATACAGGCGGGACGGATTACAACGGCATTTCCTTCCGGCCGCAGCAGGCCAACCAATGGGAGTCGGGCGTCAAGCTGGATGTCTTCAACCACCGTCTCAGCAGCACCATCAGCTATTATAACATCGACGTCACCAACGTCACGCGCGACGATCCCGATCACGCCGGTTATTCCATCCAGGATGGTACCCAGCTCAGCAAAGGCATCGAAGCCGAGATCATCGCCAACCCCTTCGCAGGGTTCAACCTGGTGGCGGGCTACACTTACAACGACAGCAAATTGACAAAAGCCAGCAAGACGGTGCAAGGCCTGCGCCCCGCCGCCGCGGGACCGGCCAACCTCCTCAACATCTGGGCCAGCTACCGCCTGATGAATGGTAAGGCCAAAGGACTGGGCTGCGGCCTCGGCGCCAACTATGGCAGCTCCTTCTTCCAGACGAATACGACGACGCAGGTCTTTACCATTCCCTCCTACACCGTCCTGGACGCAGCCATCTTCTACGATCAGCCGGGCTATCGCCTGGGCATCAAGGTAGACAACCTCACCAACGAAAAATATTGGTCCTTCCGGCTGGCGCCCCAGAACCCCACCCGGATCTCGGCCTCCATCAGCTTAAAATTCTAATGCACATGACCACCAAAAAACTCATTCTCCAATTGCACCTATGGCTGGGCCTCACGTCCGGCCTGGTGGTCTTCATCGTCGCCATCACAGGAGCCCTCTACGTTTTCGAGGAAGAAGGCCGCGAACTCTTTCAAAAAAAGTACTATCACATCACTGCCCCTGAGACCGCCGCCCATCTCCCGCTCGCACAGCTGACCGACACATTCCGCACCCACTACCCGAAAGAAAAGATCCTCAGCATCCGCTTCAAAGAGTCGAAAGACGCTGCATACATATTCTTCACAAAGAATAAGCTGGTCTCCATCAACCCTTACACCGCCGCCATCGTGGGAACAAGGAAAGTCAGCGGAGACTTTTTCACCGTCGTACAAAAGATCCATACAGAGCTCCTGCTGGGCAAAGCAGGCAAGCAGATCGTACGCTGGAATGTCCTGATCTTTTTCATCCTCTGCATCAGCGGGCTGGTGCTCTGGTGGCCCCGCCAACGGCGCTTTTTCCGCCAGGCCGTTAAGATCAACTTCAAAGCCAGGAGCTGGAAGAGGGTCAACTGGGACCTCCACCGTGTCCTGGGCTTCTATGCGTTCCTGGTCCTCCTGGTCATTTCGCTGACAGGCCTGTTCTGGGTGTTTGACACGGCAAAGAACATCGTCGCCTTCATTACCCATAGCCCTGTCACCGAAAAGGAAATGAAAGTAAAGGCCCGGCCCATACCCGGCAAACATTTCACCCTGGATGAAGCTTACAGCTACGCCGCCGTCAACTACCCCGGCGCCAGCGAGACCTTCGTCACCCCTCCCAACGATGATAGTACAGCCCCTATCCGCATCATTATGCGCTACCCCTATACGCTGGTCCGCAAACAGAATACATTCTTCCTCTCTCCTTACAACGGGCGGCTGCTCAAGGCAGATCTGTATACCAACTACACCGCCTACGACAAGGTCGCCAGGAGCAACTATGATTTTCACACCGGCCGGATCAGGGCCCTGGGCATTGGCAGCAAGATCATCTATTTCCTGGCCGCGTTGATGGCAGCTTCCCTGCCCGTCACGGGTTTCCTGGTCTGGTGGGGACGAAGGAAAAAGAAGCCACAGGCGGCACGTTCGTCACAAATCTTAAAAGATTCATCACATTTGAAAAATATCCCTGCACACATAGGCTAATCTTGTTGAAAATTCAGCAAGATGAACCGACTATACCTATCCCTCTTAACGATCCTTTTCTCCATCCACGCACAAGCACAACCGATCACCCCGGGCAAAACCGACACCGTCTATTCAAAGGTCCTGGGTGAACACCGGCGCATACATATCTCCCTCCCTTCCGGCTACGGCGATACCTGGTTCTACCCTCGCCGGTACCCGGTGCTCTATCTGCTGGACGGCGAAACCCATATCAGCTCGGTTTCCTCTATGATCCGGCTCCTCAGCGAAACCCGGGGCCCATTGGACTTCCCGGAACTCATCATCGTGGCCATAACCAATTCCGATCGCGTCCGCGATCTCTCCCCCACCCGCCCCACCCATCAACCCCGGATGGACAGCGCCGCTCTCAGCCGCACCGGTGGTGGTGAAAAATTCCTCTCCTTCATCAGTAACGAGCTGGTGCCCCATATCGACTCTCTCTATCGTACGGCCCCTTATAAGATTTTCATGGGCCACTCCCTGGGAGGTCTCACCGTTGTCAATGCCTTCCTCCATCACACGGCCATGTTCAATGCCTACATAGCCACGGATCCCAGCATGTCCTGGGATGATCAAAAATTACTACGACAGGCAAAAGACATCCTTAAAGAAAATAAATTCGCCGGCAGGTCCTTATTCCTCGCAATAGCCAACAACACGCCACCGGGGTTAGATACCCTTACTATCCGGTCCGACACCAATAATGAGTTCTCCCGCCATATGACATCCATCTTTTCCCTGAGGAACACCCTCACAGCTGCCTACCCCCAGCCTCCCTATCCGTTCAAGCCTTTCTCAGGTCAACCGCCCGAATCCGAAAAGCTCCCGTCCACCGGCCCGGCCCCCTTCCGCTTCTCCTGGAAATACTATCCCGACTGCGATCACGGCTCCCTCCCCCTGCCCGCGGAATACGATGCGCTTCGATTCACGTTCAACTATTATTCTCTGTTCTTTCCCTTCCCGGAACTCTTCCGGCCCACCTGGACACAGGACACCCTGCTGGCCACTCACTATGAGGTCATCAGCCGGTATATGGGCTACAAGGTATTGCCACCCGAGACCCTCGTCAATAATATAGGATATAATTTGATGGGCAGCCGCCAGTTCGACAGGGCCGCTTACTACTTCCAGCTCAACATGGAGAATTACCCCAACAGCTATAATGTGTATGATTCCATGGGCGACCTCCTGGCCGCACAGCAACAAAAAGACAGCGCCATAAAATGTTACCGGAAAGCGCTCACCCTGCGCGAAGAACCCGGCACCCGGGAAAAAATGGAGAAATTAAACAGGTAGCTCCACCGTACGGAACCAGTAATTGATAAATGATCTCATCTTGAATAAAGCATCGGTATAGCTGGCAGGCTTTAAAATAAAGCTGGTGGCGCCTGCGGAATAGCTCGACGCAACATCGTCCGGCAGGGCGCTTTCGCTCAGCACGATCACAGGCACCTTTTCATATCCTTCCGTTTCCCTGATCTGCCGGATCAGGTCCATCCCGTTGTAGGGCTGGGCATTCATGCTCAGTAATATCATGGGCGGTCTGTTCTCCGGATCCTGCAGGTAAGCCGACAATTCGACCCCATATATGAATTGGATGTCACCTATCATCCCCTCGGCCCGGAAAGTTTCCTCCGTAAGCCTCCGGTCGTCCGGATCATGCTCGATCATCAGTACCTTTGCACGCATAAATGCTGATTATACCGCTAAATGTACTCATTTTCTGCCGTTCATCCCATCGCTCCCTTATTCCTATCCTGGAAAAAACTACCTTAAAGACCTAAATTCATAAAAAACAGCATATGAGAAGACCCATCACAGTCGTGTTGGCCATCGCTATCCTATTAGCCAACCTGTCCGCAAAATCACAACCCTCGCCCATCCCCTTACAAGACACAGGCATCATCACCAAACCCGACAGATCCACAACCAAACATATCATAAAAATAGATGGTAAGCCCATCAACTATACAGCCGTGGCAGGAACCCTCCTGCTGAAGAACGAAAAGGATGAATCCATCGCCCTGTTCGGATATACCGCCTATATCAAGGACGGCGAATCCGACGTATCCCGCCGGCCCCTGACCTTCGCTTACAATGGCGGCCCCGGCTCTTCTTCCATGTGGCTGCACCTGGGCGCGCTCGGACCACGCCGCATCGCCATCAATGACCCCTCTTTCACACCGCCCCCGCCCTATAAGCTGGAAGACAACGATCATTCCATCATCGACGTCACTGACCTCGTCATGGTCGACCCCATCGGCACCGGACTGAGCCATCCCATCGGCAAAGCCACCAATAAGGACTTCTGGGGCGTCGACCAGGACATTAAGTCCATCAGCCAGTTCATCTCACAATATATAAAGGAGAATGACAGATGGAACTCCCCCAAATACCTCCTGGGAGAAAGCTATGGCACTACCCGTTCCGCAGGCATCGCCAGCTACCTCCAGGAAAACCTGGGATTACAGCTCAATGGCGTGGTCCTGGTCTCTTCCGTGCTGGACATTCATACCCTGACCTTCCAGGATGATATCTCCCATATCCTCTACATACCTACTTATGCAGCCGTGGCCTATTTTCACAATAAGCTGGCCGCTAAACCCGCCGACCTGGAAGCCTTCCTGAAAGAAGTAAGGACCTTCTCCCAGGGAGAATATGCCACAGCCCTCCAGAAAGGCGACGCCCTCAGCGACGGGGAGAAAGGACAAATAGCCGCAAAGCTCTCCGGCTACACGGGTCTTAGCAAGGACTATTGGACGAAGGCCAACCTGCGCGTCTCCGAGCCCGCTTTTACACAGGAGCTGCTCCGCGACGAGCACCAGATGGTAGGCCGCCTGGACGCCCGCTACAAAGGTATCAACCAGGACCTGCTGAGCCAGTTCTCCAATGACGATCCGCAAAGCACCCAGATCAGCCCGCCCTATATCGCCGCTTTCATGAACTACTATTACACAGAGCTGAAGGTTAACAAGAACTACTCCTATCACGTATCAGCCTATACTGCCGAAGGTTTCAAATGGGACTGGCATCATGCCGCCAATGGAGGGGACGGCTTTCCTGTCATGCCCAACACAAGCGTGGACCTGGCCGGCATCATGAGCAAAAACCCCAACCTGAAGATCCTGGTGCTCAACGGGTATTACGACCTGGCCACCCCCTTCTTCGGTACCGAATATACTTTTGACCACATGGGCCTGGAAAAAAAGATCCGCGCCAATGTCACCATGAAATATTACCCGGCCGGGCATATGATGTATATCCACCTTCCTTCGCTGGTGGCCTTTAAAAAGGATGTGGCGGCATTTATACAGGATACATCGAAGTAGTCCTCTTAATGGTTGATATAAAAGGTTTGCCCGCGTTTTAGTGAAAGGTCGGCAGGCGTCAATGATTGTATGCCTACACTATTGACACCCATTCTATTCACCGATGTCAATGCCCTGATGTGAAACTCATCGGCACTGTTCCTGTTGCAGATGAATACTGCCGGAGCCTGATGGTCGACAGCATCCTGGTAATCGGACCTGGCGAACACCCATTGGTAAGCAGTGATATCTGCTCTGGACATAGGTAAAGGCCTGTATTGTAATGCCCCGTCAATATAGCACAGGTATTGATCAAGGTTGACTTCCTTCAGCAGGTACACCGATTTCTCCGGCACGGGCAGACAGTCCGACTTGATGGCCTTGAACATACATAATGCGCCATTCATCTGCGACTGATTGCCTGCAACAAAAAAGTTGTTGTTAGAATGCTTCAGCCTGCCATAACCCCTGATGCCATAACCGGAAAACCCAATAACAGATTCCTGGTTGATGTCCATAACGTTGAGCCTATCGAAGATCGAGGTAGCCGGCGCCGGAATAAAAACATTGGTAGCGACCCTGAGCGTGGAAAAATTGTTGGACCAATCATTGTCGTCATGGATCTGCCAGTGGACGATACCATCATGCACGCTGCTGGCGATCATGGCGTTGAGGCGAAAAGGCGCCGTGTTGTCCCGCTGCGTCACAGGCAGCAGGAAATAACCATGGTAGTTTTGGGTCTCATTGACCCTGATGGCGGCAGTTCTGAACGTCCCGTCACCACCATTCGCATAAAAGTGAATGGGATCGCCGTTCACCGTAAAATCCACTCTTGTATAGAAGTCGCGATCCCCACCGCTATTTGAGATGGCGACATCGGCCCCTACCTGTATCATATTTGTACATGGATCATAGGCTCCCATATGGCCGGCCGTGAGGCTGACGGACAGGTCGCCAGTATAAGAAAAATAGAGCCCCGCAACGGTGCCGGTTCTCGCAGCGCTCTGACCATACAGACCGGCGCAGGTGAGAAAGATCGAAAAGATTACGATTAGCTTTTTCATTTTTTAGGTTTTTGTGTCCCCCAAAGCTATTCTCACCCCTCTTCGAAGCCTAATTGATCCCCGGTCAGCGCCGTGTCACCCTTTGCGGTTTTCGCCGTTCCTTCCCCCACAACCGCCCTTGATTCTTGATTTCCACTAAAAAAAGATTTATATTTAAAAAAGTTTAATATTTTCCGCCAAACAATCCGCCCCTCATACGCATATTCTCCTAAACTGAAATACTCATGGCAGCAGAAAATGCCCAGATCCTATTCTTCCGGCATATTAAAGGGCTACTGCCCCCTCATTTATCGATGGCAGATGAGGTAGCAGGACTGCTGAACATCAGCAACGACAGCGCCTACCGGCGCATTCGCGGGGAAAAGCCAATTTCCTTCGAGGAGCTGCAAAAACTTTGCGGACAGTTCAAGATATCCCTGGACCAATTCCTTCATCTGCAGAGCGACTCCATTATTTTCACCGGCAAGACGGCCGGCGAAGGGCTTTTCGATTACGAACAATACCTCCTGGATATACTGCAGAACCTGCGGTTAATGAATTCCTTTCCATCCAGGGAAATGTATTATCTCAATAAGGACATTCCCATCTTTCATCATTTTCATTTCCCGGAATTGGCAGCCTTCAAATCTTTCTTCTGGATGAAGACCATCCTGCACTATCCGCAATATGCCAATCAGACCTTTCGGCTGGATCAGTTCCTGAATGAAAAAGTAGTTCAGATAGGTCGTCAGTTGTCGGAGGCCTACTACTCCCTGCCTTCTCAGGAAATATGGAATATTGAAAGTATCAACAGCACCATCCGGCAGATTGAATATTATAAGAATTCGGGCGTCTTCGATTCCCGGCAGGATGTGATTGCCATTTACGATTGCCTGCAAAAGACCATCGACCATATAGAATGCCAGGCGGAGCTGGGATACAAATTTGCCGTCGGAAGCCCCAAACACAATACGCATGCCGCATACAAGATCTATGTCAACGAGTTCATCCTGGGGGACAATACGATCCTGGCTGCTTTGGGTGATCTGAAGATCGCTTACATCAATCACTCCGTCTTGAATTATCTGGTAACCAGGGACCAGGCTTTTTGCGAATACACGCTGCAGCATATACGGAATATCATAAAGAGGTCCACCCTCATCAGTGAAGTGGGAGAAAAAGAGCGTCGTCGTTTTTTTAATATGATCAGGGAAAAGATCACCGCCCGGAAAAACGCGTTATAGCCGCCGCACTTGCAGCAGCACTTTATCAGGCCGCAGGGTGATCAGCGGCAGCATGACAGGTGTCTGACCAACAGCAGCAATGGTAAATGCACGAAAGAAGGCATGAACAAACAAGCACATTTCCGCCATAGCGAAATTATTGCCGATACAAAGCCGTGGGCCCGCTCCAAAGGGGAAAAAAGCAGGCATTTTTTGCAGCTTCCCGGTCTCGTCGATAAATCGTTCCGGCAGAAATGCATCGGCGTCCTGCCAGTGGTCCTTATGGCGGTGCAGGCCATAAAAGAAAGGCAGCACGACAGCTCCCTTGGGATAGGTCCACGGCCCATAATGATCATCGGTGATGGCTACCCTGTCCGTCATAAAGGCAGCAGGCCGCAGCCGCATCGATTCATTGATGACGGCATTGATATAATCGTTCCGTATACTGTCATAAACAGGAATTCCTTCCGCAATCTCCTTCAATCTTGTAAGGACGTCCGGCTTACCGGACACCTGCGACAGCAGCCAGGACAAGGTATTGGCCGTGGTTTCATGTCCTGCCAGCAGCAACACCAGCACCTCATCGATGATCTGTTCTTCCGACATGGGCTCACCCGTATCTTCATACCGGGCGCCAAGCAGCATGTCCAGCAGATCACTATGCTCCCCAGCGTCCCTTCTCCGCTCCGTAATGATGTTTCGTACGATCTCCCGCATCCGCTCTCTCCGCCGCAGGTTGATCCTGTCCTGCCGGCTGATGAAATACGTGAACTTACGCAGCGGACGATTCACATCCTTCACCACAAATTCCTGCAGCTTATTAAAAAGAAAGCTCATCTCCTTCATCGTCTCCGGCGAAAGACCAATGTCGAATAGACTTCGAAGGATGATCTTAAATGCCAGCTGATAAACCAATGGATATACATCGATCGCCTCCCCAGCAGGCCAATCGGCAATAGATTTTTCAATCGTCTCCACCATGATCGAATACAGCCCCTGTAGCCGCTTTGCATGAAACCCCGGCTGTATAAGCCTTCTTTGCTGCAGCCAGTAACTGCCGTTGGAAAAAAGCAGCCCCTTGCCGAACATACGACCGACCTTGCCGGTTGTAAATTCCGATTTACGATAGTTGGTATGATTGTCCTTTAAGACATACTGGATAAAAGCAAGGTCCTGGGTGATGATGACCAGTTGTTTGCCGGGAAAGATAACAGCGTACGCATCCCCAAACTTTTCCATGTTCAGCCGGATGGCATTGACAGTATTGCGACGGAAATACCGGAGACTTCGAAGAATAAGCCTGATAGTAGAATACCCATCCGGGATCTTGTATTGCTCGTTATAGGTCTTCATACAGGCAATAATGTAGCTTTAAATTCCGGCGCCATCCTTTTCCTGCTGGCCTGCTCATAGCTATACGCCACCGACAGCAGTTCACCTTCCTTGTATGCCCCGCTGACGAAAGACAATCCGACAGGCAAGCCCTGCACCGCCCCCATGGGAACAGTGATATGCGGATAGCCCGCCTTCGCGGCAGGAGACGAAAAGGAAAAACCAGACCCATAGCCACCCAGCACCAGGTCAGTACATATGGCCGGGCCGCTGGTGACGCCAACCAGCGCATCCAGCTGGTATTTCAGCATGAGATCGTCGATGATCTTGCGTGCACTGGTGGAGCTTGCCAGTGCATCTGTATATTCCTTGCTGTCCAGTCCGCCTTTTGCCTGGCTGCTCTCCAGCGTCTCCTGTTTGAAATAGGGCATGGCCCTCCCCTCATTCTTACGATTGAAATCGATCACATCCGCCAGCGAACGGATACCTTCCACTCCGGCCCCCGCCAGGTATTTATTCAATCCATCCTTGAACTCGTACTGTAATACGGTGAACTCCGTAGACCCCAGCTCCCTGATAGGAGCCAGCAGTTCCACCTCGACGATCTCCGCTCCCTGCTCCTTCATGGCCTCGATCGCCTGCAGGTACAGCGCCACCACTCCTTCATGCCCCTTTAATTGGGACTTTTCAATCCCGATCTTTTTCTTTTTCAATCCATCCGCCAAACAATACCTGGTGTAGTCCCGCTCCGTCCGCCCCATACTTTGCTTTGTCGCAGGATCGTTCTCGTCGACACCAGCCAGGGCGCCTAGCAAGATCGCCGCATCCTTCACCGTACGCGCCATCGGTCCCGCCGTATCCTGCGTAGCAGAGATAGGGATGATCCCGCTCCGGCTCCAAAGCCCTACTGTAGGCTTGAACCCTACAATACCATTGTTGGAAGAAGGGCTTACAATAGAACCATCCGTCTCCGTACCGATAGCAATGGCGCACAAACTGGCCGCTACAGCCGCCCCCGACCCGGCGCTCGACCCGGAAGGGTTACGGTCAAGCACATATGGGTTCTTTGTCTGGCCGCCCCTGCTGCTCCAGCCGCTGGTACTCCGGCTGCTCCGGAAATTAGCCCACTCGCTGAGATTGGTCTTGCCCAGCAGGACAGCCCCCGCTTCACGAAGCTTTTTAATGATAAAAGCATCCTCCTTCGCCTTATGCCCCAATAAAGCCAACGATCCCGCCGTCGTCATCATCTTATCTCCCGTGTCGATATTATCTTTTACCAATATGGGTATCCCATGTAATGGCCCCCGTACCCTGCCCGCCTTTCGCTCCTTATCCAGCTGACCCGCAATAGCAAGCACATCAGGATTTATCTCCAGCACAGCGCGCAACGCCGGCCCGGCCCTGTCAATATCCTTGATCCTTTGCAAATAAAATTCCGTCATGGTAACGGAAGTATATTTCCCCGACGCCAGGTATGCCTGCAGCTGATCGATCGTAGCCTCCAAAAAGACAAATGCGCGTGGCACTTCATTCAGTAATGCCATCACTGAAAGCCCCGAAAGTGATCCATTTTTGAGAAAATCGCGTCGAAGCATGGGAATAGGTGTTTTTTCGAATATACATAAATAATAAGCACCTCTCCGCTGCGTTTTTAAGTTGTCTAAAATCTATAAAAATGTCCAGAGCCTTTCTTTGCATCACATTGTTATTATCATCATATCTTCTCTCTGCCCAGGAGACCACCGCCTCCACGGCCGAAACACCCAAAATAAAGAACATCCGCAAAATGCTGATGCTCACCGGCTCCGGCAAATTGGGCATTCAGATGATGGAAACAATGATCGCCAGCTTCAAAAGCCACTATTCCAACGTTGACTCCTCATTCTGGAACGACTTCATGAAAGAAGTAAGGCCGGAAGATCTCGTGAATATGGTCATCCCGGTGTACGATCGCAATTTCACTGCAGAAGAGATCGAAGGCATGATCGTATTTTACAGCTCCCCCATTGGCCAGAAAGTGCTCGCCAAACTACCCGTTGTTATGCAGGAATCCATGCAGATAGGCCAGGCCTGGGGCCAGGAGCTGGGTAAAAAAGTGCTCCAGAAGCTGCAGCAGAAAGGATATATTAAGGAAGGATAAATGCGCCAGGCAGACCGGTGCCGCCCTGGCGCATTGTGAAAGTCGACAACTTAAAAAAACCTTATTGATTCACGCGGAAACTCTCCCACGCCTGCGCCGTAGCCCTGTTACACGTCATGGCCTGCGCCCCATTCTCACTGCTGACAAACATCCCATTATTCCCCTGCAGCGAGATCGTCCCATCTGCATTATCGATCCACGTGAACTGTTCCCAACCCTGCGCCGTCGCACGATTGCATGTCATGGCCTGCGCCCCATTCTCACTGCTCACATACTTGCTCATGCTTTGCAGCGCCACCTTGCCGCCTCCGGCGTCCACCACAAGGAACTGCTCCCATCCCTGCGCCGTGGCACGGCTGCAAGTCATGGCCTGCGTACCGTTCTCACTGCTCACATATAAGCCATTGTTCCCTTTCAGGGTGATCGTCTGACCAATAGGCGCGCCTGTCCCGCCTGAATTGTTGATGCTGTACACCCGCACATAGTCCACCATCATGGTCGTGGGCAATGCGCCATTGTCGATGGTATTGCCGGGCAGATCACCGCCGATAGCCAGGTTAAGGATGATATAAAAAGGATTGTGAAAAGCGCCGGTATTATTGATATTATTGGCAATATTCCCGGTCACGTACAGTGTATTGTCCACATACCAGCGGATGCTGCCGGCATCCCACTCCACCGCATAGATATGATAATCCCCAGGCGTCGTATTAATGCTGTTGCCATATTGTACATGTCCGCTGCCGCCATTCCAATGCATAGTCCCCAAAATAGTATTGGAAGTGTTGACATGCTCCATGATATCGATCTCCCCGCAGGCAGGCCATCCAGCCCCCGTATTGATACTATTGCCCAGCATCCAGAAGGCCGGCCAGGTCCCCTGCACCATCGGCTGCTTGATCCGCGCCTCTATGCGGCCATAGGTCGTAGAGAACTTGCCATAGGTCTCCAGCTTCCCTGAAGTATAAGGCTGCCCCCCTACGCTCTGCTGCCTTGCCGTGATCACCAGGTTACCGCCCGTCACCGCGGTATTAGCCGGCTGATAATACTCTTTCTCATTGTTGACCCCCGGATTGCCGGTGATGTTGTTCCATTTGGAACTGTTCACGCTGGTGCCGTCGAACTCATCGGACCACACCAGGGTGTAAGTCACCGCCCGTGACGCCGTAGCCCTCTCCCGCCCCGCCTGCGCAGCGGGTCTGACATCTTTTTTACAGCCAATAGATAACACAAGCATCGAAACTACCAGTCCGATGCCCGCAAGCATGCTCATTGTGGTTGCTCTTTTCATAGTTCTCCGTTTTTTAGTATAAGATTTAAAATAGAAACTTGGTTGTCCCGATGACTTGCATCGGCAATCGCGGCCTCTGGTTGGGAAAAATTACGTTGGGGGGAACACAGGTATAAGAGAATGACAGCCATCAGGGCAACAGTGCGCCCTGCGGCCGGATAAGGTCGTGACAATTTCATAACAGCGGCTTTTTCGTTTTGAATGGTCAAACGAAAATGCTCCAAAATGCAGAACGAACCAAATTATGGACTACGCTAAAACTACTTAGAAAGTATATTTTCATCCGTCCCTGCACAAATTACGATGCGATCGCCGCCGGGCTGGCGCCCTTCTCCCGCGCCCTCCATGTCAGTATCATACAAAAGATAAAACCCGTAAAAGCCAGAGCGGCTCCTACATATTCCGGTGAAGTATAACCATAGCCCGCCCGCAATGGCAGCCCACCCAGGTAAGCGCCTAAGGCATTACCCATATTAGCGCTTGCCTGCAGCACCGAAGAAGCCAGCATCTCCGACCCCTTTGCCGCCCGGATCATCAGCATCTGCATGGGCGCAATGATAGCAAAGGCGACAGCGCCCGTTACAAAGGTCATCAACAACGAAGGCGCCTTGAAATGAGACAGGATGACAATAAAAAATAGTGACGCGATCATGGACAACAGCAAAGAAGTAGTGGTTTTCAGGGGAGAGAACCTGTCCGCCAGCCGCCCGCCCACAAAATTTCCCACCGCCATGCCCACACCCGCAATGATCATGATATAAGTAACGCTGTTCGCGTTAAAGCCCACGACCTCGGTCATCAGCGGAGCAATATAGCTGATCCACGTAAACAGCCCGCCCGTCCCGATAGCGCATACCCCGATGATCAGCCAGATCTCCACCTTCCCAAAGACATTCAGGCTTTGCACAAAACTTCTGTTGGAAGAAGGCGAAAGATTCGGCATCCATTGTTTGATCCCGCCCGCAGCTAAAAAAGCAAGCCCTGCGATCACCAGGAACGAAATACGCCAGCTGAAATGATGACCGATATAGGTACCCAACGGCACCCCGATAATATTGGCAACGGTCAATCCGGCAAACATCATCGAGACAGACCTTGCCTCCCGCCCCGGCTCCGATAGCCGGCTGGCCACCACAGCCCCCATCCCGAAAAAAGCACCATGTGGCAGCCCCGCACACAGCCTGGCCGCCATCAACAAAGGATAGCTGGGAGCAAAAGCAAATAATGTATTGAATAAGGTGAATAACAGCATCATCCCCATCAGAACCTTCTTGGGTGCAAAATGCCCCGTCAGGGCCGTCATCAGTGGTGCCCCGATGATCACACCCAGCGCATAGATGGATATCAGGTTGCCCGCCTTGGGAATACTGATGGAAAGAGTACGGGCCACATCCGGCAATACACCCATCATCATGAACTCCGTCATCCCGATCACAACACCACCCAACGTCAAGGTTAATAAGCTTTTCTTCATAAAACGCAAAATGCCCGCTTTGTGTAGCAGGCATTCAGAGACGCAAAAATACAAAAATTCCGGTCACGTTTTATTCCGCTGGTTTGTCTTCTACCCGTAAAACATCACAAATCATTAAAAAACAACAGAAAATGACACCGAGAATCGCAGTACAGAGTGTATGGAAAGGATTAATGGACGGTATGATGAAGACCGAAAATTACCTGAGGAACTCAGGATTGGACATGAAATTGCTAACGCTCATGCAATACAGGGTCTCACAAATCAACGGCTGCGGCTATTGCCTGGACATGCATCATAAAGATGCTATCCACCTGGGTGAAGAGGAATTGCGCCTTCACACCTTGCCTGCATGGAAAGAATGCCCCTACTACACTGATAAAGAAAGGGCCGTCCTGGCATATGCGGAAGCCCTGACCGTGGATGTAGACGCCGACGACACGGTTTTCGATGCCCTCAAACCATTCTTTTCCACAAAGGAGATCGCCGACCTCACCGTGGCCATCGCCCAGATCAACAGCTGGAACAGGATCAACTGTGCTTTTCGCAGTGTCCCGGGGCATTATCAGGTAGGGCAGTTCGCTTAACGGCGCCATCCCAAAATTGTCCGATATTTGCCATCTGTCAACCATCAGGAATTGAAAGACTATCAATCGATCTTATTTCCCTACGCCTACAACATCCTCGGTTCCTCCGACGATGCAAAAGATGCCGTGCAGGAGGTCCTGTACAAGTATCTTTCTATGCCAAAAGAAGGGATAGAGAATGAGAAGAACTATCTCATCCGGGGTGTGATCAACCAATCCATCAATATCAAAAAAAGTAAGAAGAAGATCGTCCGAGATGACGTCTGGCTCCCTGAACCCATCGCTACGGAACAGGCAGATACGGATCTCCATCTCAGCGACATCGTCTCCTATTCCCTGATGGTATTGATGGAACAGCTAAATCCGAAAGAAAGGGCAGTATTTATCCTGAAGGAAGGGTTCGGCTATTCTCATGAGGAGATAGCCCATCTGCTTTCCGGGACCGTGGAAAGTTCCCGCAAGCTGCTGAGCCGGGCAAAGACAAAGCTCGACACCCCCCAACCCATCCGCAGACAGCAGCCGGCCCCCTTCCCCACCGACCTCCTGGAAAAATTCATCGGCGCCATCCGCGACCGGGACATCCAGTCCCTCGAAGGACTGCTCACCGAAGACATCAAATACTCCGCGGACGGCGGCGGTAAGATCAAAGTGATCAGCAAGCTCACCTTCGGCCAAAAAGGCGTGTCCGAACTCCTGCTATTGGTCTACCAGCGCTTCCAGAGAAATGCATCCATCGTTCCTACCATGGTCAACCATCAACCGGCTTACCTCTATTACCTCAAAGACAGGCTGTTCCTCTGCCAGGTATTCGGTATCTCTCCCGATGGCAAGAAAATAACACAGATCGATAATATCATCGACCCGGAAAAGCTGAAGGCGATTCACTCATAATCCGCAAACATTCTCAGTGGAACGTACAGACAGTCACTTCATCATACCCCCTCCCATCCAGGACACCCACCCAGTTCATGCAGGAGATCCGGAAATAATTTTGTTCCTTTGAAGTACCATGGACATCGTTATCACACCAGCCGCAAAAGAAGACTTTCACGCTATCTTCGATCTGTTTAAAGAATTCTCAATATTCCAAAAAACACCCGAAAAGCTGCACATCACCCTCCAACAGCTGGAAGAGGACGAAGAACATTTCCAATGCTTCGTCGCCGTCGCAGACGGCCAGATCGTCGGCTTCGCCACCTGGTTCTTCGCCTACTATTCCTGGACAGGCCGCGCCATCTACCTGGACGATCTCTACGTAAAAGACACCCATCGTAAATACGGCATTGGCCGCCGTCTCCTCGACAGGGTCATCGATCATGCAAAAGAAAATAATTGCAGGTCGGTCCGCTGGCTCGTCTCCCGCTGGAATGACAATGCCATCGGGTTCTATCAAAAGATGGGCGCCCACATCGACGATACGGAGATCACCGCCGTCCTGCCCCTTTGATCAATCACATCTCACCATCGTCTTCATCAGCTCCCAGTATAGCTTCTTCTTCTCCGCACCCGCCCGCGCCGGCTGACTGGCATATTGCTGATCCAGCGCCATCATCCTGGTCTCCGCATCCTGCAGAGCGCTCAGCTGTTGCCGAAAACAGCTGACAGCATCCCCTCCATGCCTGTGCGATACGCAAATATTGAGGTTTACATGTAGAATATTCTCCCGCACCATATCCAACGGGTCCGACATGTTCAACATTGCCCGCTGCGCTACGCTATCCTGGTAGATATTGCCATGCTGGCTCTTGCGCACCAGCTCCGCATGCTTCTCATTCAACGCTCTTTCAAAATCGACGATCGCCTGTTTCTCCGCCCTGCATTCTCCTGTCGCCTGCTCCTGTTTGCGATCCACATTCGCCTGTTCCGCCTGGATCTCCTGATGCTGCTTGGCAATGAAGGCATCTTCCTGCACCTGGAAGGGAGCCGGGTTAAAACAGTTATGTACATTTTCCATCGTCCCGATCCGGACATAATTGGCTCCGAAATTCGTTTCCATGATCAGGTAAAGCCCCTCTTCGCAATACATATACCCTACACCGAAAGCTCCCAGGAATTTCAGGGGATGCAGCTTTTCAGGATATCTGTCGCCATAAATAAAAAAGGTATTGGGGCTGCCGTCATACCGGTAAGCCCTTGCATTGATCTTGTTATCGCAATAGGCGCGCATCTCCGCCTTCCGCATCATATCCGCTCCCGCGGGTCGCGTTGCCGTAGGCGATTGATACAGGAAATTCTGTGTATTGCCCGTACGCACCCAATGGTCGATACCATTCTTGCTTTTTTGGTTCTTATACATGTATACATTCCCCTTCATGCTCATGACCGTGAAAGTGAAATTTTCCAGCTCGGGCATGATCTCAAGTACAGCACCGCCATGGGAAGAAGGAGGCAGGATCCCTGTCAGCCCATTGTGCGTGTCCAGGTAAATACTTTGCTCCGCATCCAGGCGGCCTACCTTCATTTTCAGGTACAGCTGCTTGTCAAAACAGTAGGTCTGCCGGTTGGGCACAATGATGATGGGCTGGCTCCCGCCCGTGAGCACAGGCGCCCGGGTGATCTCCTGCCTCCACTCGGCAAAATGGATCGTATCGCGCCGGGGTGGTGGGTTCTGCGCATACAGATTCCCCACGCAGCTTAACAAGACACCACATCCTATCAATAATCGTCTCATCATATCATAATTAATTTACAGCTTGACGAATTCCACTCTCCTGTTCTTAGCCTTCCCCGCCTCCGATGTATTGGCAGCCACAGGCTGCGTAGCACCCTTCCCATCCGACTGCAGGCGGCCTTCCTCGATGGAAAAATGGTTCATGATATAACTTTTCACGGCGGCAGCCCTGCGCTTCGACAGGTCCATATTATGCGCAGCCGCACCATCGCTGTCCGTATGACCCACGATCAGCACGCGCACAGAAGGGTTCTTCGCAAGCGCATCCCCCAGCTGATCGATAATGGCATACGATGTCTGTTTGATCACATCACTGTTGACATCGAATAAAATATCATTGGTCACCGCCTTGCCTTCTTCCAATAATTGCTTCACCAGCAAACTGCGGGCATCCGTCTCCGCCGAAGCGATCCGGATATTGCCCACCAGCATATCCAGCTGGGGAGCAGGAACCATATACACGCTGGATAAATAAAAATTATTCCGCATCCCGGGCGTCAATGCCCTGGGCAGGTCTATCAGCTTCACCTGGTCCGCATATATGCGTATCCGCGTCTTGTTGATGGCCATGTCGATATGCAATACCCTGTTGGCATAGGAAGGCAGGGGAAAATCGTTCTTATTGCCCACCACATCCTTCAGCCCATACTCCAGGCTATGGCCGTCATTCTCACGGTATCGGTTGATGCCCACAAAGAATTTATCCTTATAGGCAATATCGTCCTTCAAAATGTCCGACACGGAAGTAAGTCCGAACTGTATATATGGCGTCAGCTGATCCCCCTGCGCCTGCAGGAAAAGATCAAAGCCGATCGTGCAGTTCTCCGGCAACGCCTTATTCAATACAGGATTGACGACGGAGTTATGCGCAATATCCAGCCACTTGCCTTGCTGCCCATCGATATTCACCACCTTGCCGCTGCCATTGGTGTTCCATTGCGCCGGGAAGTCCAGCAGCGCATCTTTCTCAAAATGCTCCTCGAAAAGAACATGCTCGCCCGGCACAAAATCCCCATACGCCCCGCCCGATACCACCGGCCCACTGGCCGGTCCCGTCCCTGTTCCACCCGAACCTCCGGATCCCGTTCCACCACCAGCACCTCCCGTTCCCTGCGAACCGCCCGTTCCAGCATCCTGCCCCGCACTTGCCGAACCTCCCGCAACCTCCTTCTTCGGCTTCTTCCTGAACAAATTCCCGATCGCCCTCCCGGCCTTACTCACACTCGAATCTATTCCACCACTAATACCCTGATCCATCTTATCTCCAACTTTCTGCTTAGCTGTGCCTTTCGCCCTTTCCCCCAATGTCTGCCCATGTCCGGTAAAAGCACCTAAAACAACCAATAACGCAAGAATATAACACTTCATAAAAAAAGTTTAATGATTAGGAGAAGTCACCAGCACCGGTGTCGAATAATTATTATCCTCGTTCGACTCCTTTGAATTATTATAATAATCCGCCAGCATGATCATATAGAACTTGTCATGCTCGCGCACGCCGCTGATCAACACCTCGAATGTCAGGTCCCCGCCCCAGGTCATTCCGCCTTTTACAATGGGCAGCTTGGGTTCCGCAGCACAATAGGTCCACGGAGCCAGCGAACCATGGTCATTCGCGGCGGGAGGACGGTTGGCAGGCGGCTTATACGTTCCCGATGCGTCAGTATAAAAGCACTTCAACGTCGTCAGCGCATTCGAAGGCAGGTCACCGGCATTACGCACCCCCACGCTCACCGTCACCACGAAAGTCCCGCGATTCACGTCCTTGACAACACTTTTCACACTAAAGCTCGTGACCACCAGGTCGGAAGGCTGGTAGTAACGGATATTCGGCCCCACCGGCTGTGGCTTCCCCGACAGCTTCGGCGTCAGCGTCTGTCCACAGACTGCGCAGCCCATACTCATCAGCAGTAAAAAGAATATCGTTCTCATTGTAAGGTTATTTTGCGTACGCAATTCCATGTCTTGTCCGCTATGTAAAAGGTGTTGGCTGCATCTCCGACAGCGCCTGCCAGCATCCCCATACCGGTCCCGATGCCCCCGATCGTGCTGACATATCCGTCCTTCGCAACCCTGCGCACATGTATCGGCGGATAATTGTCCGGGTCTGCCTCCGTCACATACAATACACCATTGGCATCCATCGCCATGCCCACGATGCCACCGAACTTTGCGACGGTCCCATATCCATCCACTACTCCATAGGCCCTGTTGCTGCCGGCGATGGGTTTTACCATACCCGACACCGTTAGTTTACTGATCATGCTATTATTGGAGGCGACATAGATCTCATTATTGCTGTACACCAGCGCTATGATCGATCCGCCAAAACTGACTCCGGACATCGTGGTGACAGTTCCCGACGGCGTGATCTTCCGGATCGCAGTCCCATCTGCAACATAAATATTATTGGATCCATCGATGCAGACGCCGACAGGCGTTCCAAAGCTGGCGGATGTACCCGTTCCATCGGTGACACGCCTTTTTTCATTACCCGCCAGCGTCGTCACCATTCCGGAAGGCGTGATCTTCCGGATCCGGTAGTTATCCTGGTCTGTCACATAAATATTCCCAGCGGCATCGACAGCCAGCGCAGTCGGATGATGGAACATCGCCGCAGTACCCATGCCGTCGGCAAAACCCACCGCGCCACTGCCTGCGATGGTCGTCACTTCACCTAAATTATTCATCTTGCGGATCCGGTTGTTCTCACAGTCCGCGATATAGATATTGCCCTGCGCATCCCGGGCCAGACCAGTAGGATGATTGAACTTTACATTCGACTGCGCTCCGTCACCATAGCCTGGAACGTTATTCCCGCCGCCGGCAACTAAACTGGTAGTCGCATTCCAGTCATACGTGAAACCACTGCCCGTGGCCCACTTCCCTTTCACCGCCACAGAGATGGGGCCCGAGCCGGCTTTGTCCGGAACAGTACAGGTGATCTGGTTGTCGGACACACCCGTAATGATGGCCGATACACCGTTGATCTTCACCTGCACATCCGAAGCGACATTGCCGAATTTCTGTCCGGAAATAGTAATGGCCGTAGCCCGCGGTCCTTCCGCGGGTATCACTCCGCTGACGCTATGTTCACTGGTGGCCATCGTAGGCGCATTTTTCAAAACGGCCTGGTTCTGCACAGGCGTGAACGAGCGGGGTGCCACGACAGCATTGGTGTTGGTCGTATTTGGAGCCGCGGTCGCCTTTGAGGAAACCGTCGTATTTGATGGAGCGATCGGCTTTGTTGGAGCCAACGGCTTGATCTGCGCCCTTGTAATGATACCTGGGGCGGCAATTACAATCAGGAGGAGTATTTTCTTTTTCATAATACCCGAAAGTACCCTTTCGGACCGCCCACCACAACTACATCATCATGTAGGCATCAATCCAACTCCCTTAAAACAAAAGGCTTATCAGCTTTCCCTTCAATCCTTTAGACACTGCTTCCGGGGCGGAATGTACGTGAAGCTTATCGTAGATCTTCTTGATATGAAAGCGTACAGTGTCCATGCTTATTTTTATTTCAGCGGCGATCATCTTATAGCTGAACCCCCTGGCCAGCAGCTGTAAGATCTGGACCTCCCTTTGGGAAAGGTCCGCATTCTCCGTATCCGGCCCCTTGGCCGCCGGCACCATCTGCAGGATCTTACGGGCTACGGTGCCCGTCATAGGGGCGCCCCCGCTAAGGACATTCCGGATGGCGGCAGGGATCTCTTCCGTAGCACATCGCTTCAGGATATAGCCCGAAGCCCCCGCACACACAGCATTAAAGATATTCTCATTGTCATCGAACACGGTCAGCATGATAATAGGCAGGACCGCATCCAGCTGCCGGATCCGCTTCACGGCCGATACCCCATTCACAGCAGGCATATCGATATCCATCAACACTACATCCGGCTTCAGCTCCCGGATATCCGTCTCCACCGTCTCCGCATTGGACATGGCGGCAATCATCTCCATGTCAGGCTCCTCACGGATCAAAGTCTCCATGCTCTGCCTCAGCGCTTCATGATCATCATACATTAATATTCTTACAGGCATATACTTCTCAATTTACGTCCCCCCATCCATGTTCCCGCCTACATCATCATGTAGCCGCCGGCAGGTCCAGCAGTACGGTAGTCCCCTTCCCCGGCGACGCCTGGATATGGCAGCAGCCATCCAGGGAGGCCGACCGCACACGCATATTGTTCAGGCCATTGGTGCTCCGCGGCTTATCCGGCTCAAAACCCACCCCGTTATCCTTCACCTCCAGCTGGATCCGGTCATTGCAGAGCCGGAAAGACACCTCCATCGACGTACAATGGGCATATTTGGCGGCATTGTTCACCGCTTCCTTGAAAATGAGAAAGATCTCCTTCCGCTGCTGCATGGTAAAGGAATGGCCCAGCAGCTCCTCTGCGGCCTCAAATCGGATAGCGATCTCCCTGGCCTCCAACGTCTGGGCAAGATATTCCCGCATCCGCACCATCATATTCTCGATCTTGTCATTGTCACTCCGGATAGCCCACACGATATCGCTCATGCTCTGCTGCATCTGACGTGACTGCTCCGTGATCTTCTCCAGTAAAGAATAAGCCCTGGACTGGTCCTTTTCCAGGTGGTTACGGCTCACCTGCGAAAGGATATGAATGCTGGTAAGTGTAGACCCCAGCTCGTCATGAAGGTCACGCGCAATAAGATTACGCATTTCCAGCAGCGCCGCCTGTTGCTGCAGCTGCTTCTTCAGCTGCCATCTGTTAAATATACCCGCCGCGATCAGTGCAAGAAGGACAACACTGCCGATAATAATGTTCCGCGTCTGCTTTTGCTGCTGCAATTGCCGCTCTTTCAGCTCCTTTTCCGCCCGCGCCAGCTGCAATTCCTGCTCCCTGCTCTTTGCTTCCAGCTCACTTTTATCCAGCTCCACCTCCTGCTGCGCGATCCTGGTATTCTGCAGCTCCCCCGACTGCGACAGCAAACTTATCTCATTATCCTGCTTCACGATCTCCAGCTGATGGATACGCTCATTGGCCTTCAACTCCCCGATAGCCTTATCTTTCTTCTCCGTCTCATACCGCGCCTGGATCTCCGCTATATTGCGCGCCGTCTCCGCACGCAGGATACTATCCTTATAAGCATAATACTTCTTCAGGCTCTCATAAGCCCGGTAAAAATCCTTCCGCTCCTTATAAAAAACAGTCCGGTAGTAATACAGGTCCCGGAGATTGCCCTTGTCGTCGATGGCCAGCGAGATCTTTACCCCCTCGTCAAAATACCCTTCGGCGCCCACAGAATCTTTCAAAGACGCGGACAGTACGGCGGCAGCGATACAACGATGGGCTAGCATACCGGAATCCCCGGTCTCCCGGCAAAGCCGGATGGCCTTTTTCTCATAATCGAATGCCTCCTCGTTCTTCCCCTTCCGGTTCAACAACAGGGACATGCCGGTGTAGCTTTGCGCCAGCCTCCGCTTCGATCCGCTGAGCTCCGCATATCGCAGCCCCTCCCGCTGAAGACGGATTGCCTGGTCCATACTGTCCATCTGCAGATAGATCTGCGAAAGATTATTATAGGACAAAGCCAGTATATCTTTATCCTGTCCTCTCTCCCGGATCCGCAGCGCCTGCGTCGCATATAGGACTGCTTCCTGCTTATCGCCAAGCTCGAGGCTGCTGCCGGAGAGGTTGCTCAGCGTTTCCGCCATACCGTCAGCATCATTGATCCGGTCGTAGAGTCGCATCGCCTTCAGATACCACTCCCGCTGCTTATCCAGCTCACCCTTATTACCATACAGGTATCCCATGTCATTATATACCCTGGCCGTATTGGAAGACTGTTCCTTTTCAAATCGTATCGATAGAGATCGCTGAAGATAGGTCAGGGCCTCTTCTTTCCGGTTGGCGGCAATGGCCCATTGCCCCAGCCCATAGTAAGACCTGGCAATAAGGCTACTGTCCTTCAGGAAAAGGCTCACCTGCAATGCCTGCCGGCACAGCAACGCAGCAGAATCGGGATTGGAAACTTCTTTAAGCCTGTCGGCTTCCTCCAGTAAGGCGGAGACGCGCTTAGGGTCCTGGACATTATAGCGCCCTTCAGTACCATGATGGCGCTGTGCTATCCGGTCGGACTGGGCGACAACGGCGGAAAGGAGTAAAAGGGATAGGCCGGTCAAAAGCCCCGGCAAGCAGCGACATTGACTCATTTTTTTTAGGCCCTTGCCATGAAGATACTAAATTTGATCAATCCTACTCCTCCGGACTTAGCACAAACCCTATCTTCTCTATTTCCTCCTGCAGCTGCGGTTCCAATCCCTCATATACATCCTGCACCGTTTGCACAAGGCCGGTCACATCTTCCCCCTCCCTACTTTGAAATTCGATCTGCGCCAGCAGACTGTGCAATACATGCGCCTGCAGCACACGGGCGCTCCTTTTCATTTTGCCGGCCCGGTAGACCACCTTCTCATCTTCACCCCCGGCAGCAGCCTTTCGCATCTCGGCTATCCTTGCCGGAGATTCAGTGATAAAGGCGCTCAGCCGGTCATATAAATACTGCCGGTCATCCATCTGCCGTAGCAGGCTCAGGTCGTACGCCGGCAATTCATCCGGCATCACTTCCCCATCCTGGAACACCGGCAGGGGACTGCGCCTGTCCAGCAGTATATTGATCTTTTTATACAGCTCTTTAAAATCAAAAGGCTTTGTCATATAATCGTCTACTCCCGCATCGAGACAGCGCACCTGCTCGCCTATGAGGGCCGTAGCCGTCATGGCAATGATCGGGATCTGCAGCTTCAGCTCATCACGTATGGCCTGTGTCGCCCCATAGCCATCCATGACAGGCATCTGCAGGTCCATGATAATAAGGTCATAACCCTTGTCCTGCTGTAGCAGGTCCACGGCTTCCCTGCCGTCATTAGCAAGCTTTACGATGCCACCGGCCTTGATCAGCACATATTCCACCAGTTTCTGGTTCACTTCATTGTCTTCCGCTACCAGGAATCGCCGGCCCGCCAATAATTGATTGTGATCAGTCATGCCAGTCGCTGTCCGCCCGCTGCCGGATTCCTCCCGCTCACTATTGCCATAGGTGATGGAAAAGCTAAAGACAGACCCCTTTCCCGCTTCACTGGTGACATAAATATTCCCTCCCTGCAATTGCAGCAGCTGCTTGCTGATAGCCAGCCCCAATCCGGTGCCGCCATACTTGCGGGATATATCAAGTCCTGCCTGGGAGAAATTGTCGAAGATCTCCGGCAGCCGTTCCTCGGGGATACCCATACCCGTATCCGTCACTGTGAACAGCAGCTCTGCCTGCTCGGCTGTCCGTTGCTGTAAGTCTACCTTCACAGTGATGGAGCCTTGCCCGGTAAATTTAATGGCATTACCGATGAGATTGATCAGGACCTGGTTTAGCCGGTAGGGATCCCCTTTCACCAAATGAGGGATCCTTGCATCTGTCTCCAGGTGAAAAGCCAGCCCCTTTTTCTTCACCCGGTGGATAAAGATCGCCTTCACATTCTCCATCACGTCTTTTAGCCTGAAATCTATTTTTTCAATGGTAAGCTTGCCCGCCTTGATCTTGGAGAAATCCAGGATATCATTGATGATCACCAGTAAATTGTCCGCGGATCGCTTGATAATGTCGACAAATTCTTTCTGCCCTTCTGTAAGCGTTGTCTCTCCTAATAGATTGGTCATTCCCTGTATGCCATTCATCGGCGTTCGGATCTCATGGCTCATATTGGCAAGGAACTGCTCCTGCATCCCCTTGGCCGCCTGCGCCTCCCTGGTGGCAGTGATCAATTGCTCCTGGTAATGCGCCCTTGACCTTTCCAGCTCCTCCTTTATACGATGCGTTTCCGAAATATCCCTGACGATACACTGAAAGCCGGCAGGTTTTCCCCGCCGCAGCAAAAGCACAGCGAATTGCTCTACCCATTTTATCTTCCTGTCTTGGGTAAGTATCCGGAAACTGAATGTAGTCTCCCGGACACCCGTATTCAGTTGATTGAAATAATGAGTGCTCACCTCCCGCAGGCTGGAAGGATCCACCAGCATCGAGAAATGCTTACCCTGCAGTTCCTCCGTGGAATAACCCGTCAGCTCCGTCGCCTTTGCGCTGACAAACGTAATATATCCCTCCTCATTCGTAGAGTAGATCACGGCGCCGGCATTCTCGATGAGCATCCGGTATTTCAATTCACTTTGGAGAAGGTTCTTTTCCGCTTGTTTACGCAGCACGATATCCCTGTTCAGTTGAAGGAGGATGATCACGATGAACAGGAAAGCCAATAGCGAACCGGTAATGAGCATATAGGTGCTCCCCCGCTCATTGCTCTGCCTCGCGGCCTGCCGCAGGGTAAGAATGTTCCGCTCCTCCCGCATCATGGATCGCAATGCCCCTTTCATCCGGTGGATCATGGCCGCCGCCTTCATACCCGCACTTGCCCGGTCCATTACAGCCGGCCCGAGATAAACTATACTGTCCACGAATAGCCCCAGTTGGTGCGTATAGCCCGCCAGTTCCTTTAAATAGCTCCGCTGATGCGGATTGTCTGCCGTAAGCTCCCCAAGCCGGGTAAGATATTGCTCCAGCAGCCCATGAGACTCCTGCATGTGAGCCTTTAAACTATCCGCTCCGTTGATGCTATATTGAAGAGAATAAGTCTCCCCCTCCGCCATCTCACTGTCTATCCGCTCGATCTGCTCGATCACGGAATAGGTATGGTCGATCCAGAAACCCTCATTCTTCATATTCGCCTTGTTGGAATAGATCAGCCACCCCACCAGGCAGAGGGATGCGATAGAGAAAAGCAAAAGCCACGTTATCTTCCGCTGAATTCCGGGCGATCCATTAAAAATAGTTATCATACCAACCAATGGAATTGAAATAAGCACTTAACCAATTGTATGATAACGTATAATCTCCCGTAAGATTTCCACCTTATCGAAGAAGGTTCATTTTTTTAGAAGAATTACATATAAACCCCTATTATTCATTCGCCCGCTGGTGTATTTTTCCGTATGCCCATATATTTATTGAATAAATTCGTCTGAACGCACAAACTACTGCACATGAGAAAGCTCGCCGCCGCAATGGCCATTATTTTCTTTTACAGCATCCATGCCCTTTATGCCCAGCATATCCCTACGCCAAAACAGCATTTCGGCTTCAACATCGGCGACGACTACCAACTGGCCACCTACACCCAAACGGAAGCTTACTTCCGCAAGCTGGCAGCCGCATCGGATCGCGTCCGCCTCGTAGAGATCGGCAAGACCGAAGAAGGCCGCACCCAGCTCATGCTCATCGTTTCCTCCCCCAAAAACATCCGGGACCTGGAACATTATAAGACAGTCTCCCAACAATTGGCTCACGCTGAAGGCCTTACGGACGAGCAGGCTCATGCGCTGGCTGCCAAAGGCAAGGCGGTAGTTTGGATCGACGGCGGCCTGCATGCCACCGAAACAGTAGGCACCCACCAGCTTATCGAGACTGCCTACCAGCTCATCAGCCGCAAAGACCCGGAAACCCTGCAGATCCTGGACAATGTGATCATCCTGCTTACCCATGACAACCCCGACGGTCAGGAGCTGGTATCTTCCTGGTATATGCGCAATCCCGCACCCGAAAAAAGATCATTGGAGAATGTTCCCCGCCTGTATGAAAAATATGCAGGTCATGACAACAACCGTGACTTCTTCATGCTCAACCTGAAGGAGACACAGAACATAGGCCGCCAGCTCTTCATCGAATGGCTGCCCCAGATCATGTATAATCACCACCAGGCAGGTCCCGCCGGCTCGGTATTGGCAGGCCCTCCCTATCGTGATCCTTTCAATTACGTCTTCGACCCGCTGATCATCACCAGCATCGACGCGGTAGGCGCCGCCATGAACAATCGGCTCAACGTAGAAGGGAAGCCTGGCTATACCCAGCGTTCAGGTTCCGTTTTTTCCACCTGGTACAATGGCGGCCTCCGCACCACGACCTACTTCCACAACATGATCGGGTTGTTGACTGAGATCATCGGCAGTCCCACGCCCGCTGCAGTGCCCCTGATCCCTCAGCGGCTGATCCCCAGCAGCGCCACGCCCAACCCCATTACGCCGCAGCCCTGGCATTTCAGGCAATCCATCGATTACTCCGTTTCACTGAACTATGCCGTGCTGGACTATGCCGTCCGCTACAGGGACGAGCTGCTGTACAACATGTACAGGATGGGCCTCAACTCCATTCAACGCGGACAAAAAGACTACTGGACCCTCTCGCCTAAACGCATCGCCGCCATCGAGCAGCTGTACAAAGATGCACCCCGTGAACGAAGGGCGCCCCGCGCCGATTCCGCCGCCGGTGACCCCGAAGACACCAACGCCATTCCTGTCAAATACTACGACAGCGTTCTAAAAGATCCTGCCCTCCGCGACCCCCGCGGGTACATCATTCCCGATCAACCCGACAACGCCACAGCCATCCGCTTTATCAACGCGCTCATCAACACCGGCATTGCCGTCTACCAGGCTACGGACGCCTTCACCGTCTCCGGCGCCACTTATAACAAAGGTTCCTGGATCATCAAAACGGACCAGGCTTTCCGCCCCCACATCCTGGATATGTTCGAGCCGCAGGACCATCCCAACGACTTCCAATACCCCGGCGGTCCCCCCATCCCTCCCTATGACGCAGCCGGCTGGACCCTGGCCTACCAGATGGGAATAAAGTTCCATCGCATCCTGGATCCATTCGACGGCCCCTTTCGCCGCATCCCTTATGGAGAAGAACAGCATCCGAAAAAGACATTCACAGCCTCACCTTCTGCCGAAGGTTTCATCCTCGACGCACGGGCTAACCAATCATTCACGGTAGCCAACGATCTGCTCAAACAAGGCATCAGGGTCCAGCGCGTGACAGACGCCTCCACCGCTCCCCGGGGATCCTTCTATGTTCCTAATTCCCCAACAGCAATCGCAGCCCTGACCGCTTCCGTCTCCTCCACAGGCGCCGAAGCCACCCCGCTCTCACAAGCCCCCGCCCCCGCGTCTCTCAGCCCTATCAGGCCCGCGCGTATAGCCCTTTGGGATACTTACGGCGGCTCCCTGCCCTCCGGCTGGATCCGCTGGATCGCCGAGCAATATCATTTCCCCGTAGAGGTCATCTACCCGAAAGACATCGACAGCGTCGACCTGCATGCTAAATATGACCTGATCATTTTTGTATCAGGCGCCATTCCACCCCTGCCCGTCCCCGGTGCCACCATGCCCGGCCGGGGCCGCTTCGGCCGCCAGCCCAAGCCGGAAGACATTCCCGAAGAATACCGCTCCCATCTGGGCCGCATCACCGCGGACAAGTCTATTCCACGACTGAGAAAATTCCTGGAAGAAGGCGGCAACATCGTCACCATCGGCGCCAGCACCAGCCTGGCCTATCACCTCGGTCTGCCCGTCCATGACGCACTCACTGAATTAGTAGGAGGAAAAGAAAGGAAATTGCCCGGAGAAAAATTCTACGTCCCCGGCAGCGTACTGCAAGTCAGCGTGGATTCCACCCAGCAGGCAGCCTGGGGCATGAACAGCAAGGCCGATGTCTATTTCGAACAAAGCCCGGTCTTCAATATCTCTCCTTCTACCTATACCACCGGCCAGATAAGACCCATCGCCTGGTTCGCCACCGACAAACCCCTTCGCAGCGGCTGGGCCTGGGGCCAGGCCTACCTGCAAAATGGCATAGCCGCCTTCGTGGCGACAGTCGGCAAAGGGAAGCTCTACGCCTTCGGACCCGAGATCACCTTCCGTGCGCAGACCCATGGGGCATTTAAGCTTCTATTTAATGAAATGTATATCCCTGTTCAATAACCGCATATCTCATATAATCGCCTTCTTCAGTATCCCCACAGCCTCCGTCATCTCCTTTTCATTTAAAGAAGCAAATCCCAATCGTACGGCATTGGGCCGGGACGGAGGAGTATGATAATATTCCTCCCCTACACTAACATACAGACCCATCCGCCGGGCCTCCTCCGCCACAGCCCTTGCAGTCACCCTTCCTGTATATTGAGCCCATACGGCAAATCCTCCATCCGGCACGGCAAACCGGATCTTCCCTGCCAGCTCTTCCTGCAACATCGAACAAAGCAGGTCCCGCCGTGCATGATATATTTTGTTGGCTTTTTTCAGGTGCCTGCCAATGTCGCCATGCTTCAGCAGATTGGCAATAGCCTCTTCCAGCAACTGCTCGCCCTGCCTGTCCACAAGCCGGCGGAGACGCGTGGCTGCCCGGATCAGATTCACCGGCGCCACCATAAACCCTATGCGGATAGCCGGAGCGATAGTCTTGCAGAAAGACCCCACATAGATCACATTGCCATAATAATCTATGCTGGACAAAGGCAATATAGGGCTGGTGGAATACTGGAAGTCAAAATCATAATCATCTTCCAGGACAGCGAATTGATATTTCATCGCCAGCTCCAAAAGTTGCATCCGCCGGGCGGGTGTCAGCGTGACGGTGGTAGGGTTATGATGATGGGGAATGAGGTACAATAATCTTATTTTTTTTCGCCGGCATAGCTCCTCCACCGCATCCACAACGATGCCCTCCTCATCCACTGGTACAAAATTCACCCGGGCGCCGGCATGCTCCAGCACTTCGGTGGCGCCTACATATCCCGGTTCGCCGACTACCACCTGATCCCCCTTTTCCAACAAAACCTGGCTCGTGAGATAAAGCGCCATCTGCACCCCTTTCGTGATGAGTAGATTTTCAGGCGACACCTGCAAGCCACGGGTCTCATTTAAAAATTTAGAAAGCTCTATCCTGAGATTTTCTGAGCCTTGCTCGGGACCGTAGGATAAATATCGGCTCGTGAACTTGTAATTGGCAAATCGCCTGTACTCCCGTATCAGCAGGTCCACAGGTGCCAGGCGGGTGTCGGGAAACCCATCGTTAAACACCAGCCGCTCCCGGACAGGCGTAAAGCTGCCTTCATACCGGGATCTTTTCTCGCCCACCGGGAAAGCCGCCCGGTCAGGATATACATAGCCGGCCTTCGAAGCGGCCACTTGCCGCGGCTTGATCTCGGGCAGGTTCTCCGAGACATACAGCCCCTTCCGTTCAAAGCTCTCCACCCAATCCTGGGCCAGCAATTCGTCATATGCCGCCAATACTGTCTTACGGTGAATGCCTAATGCCTCGGAGAGGCTCCGGCTGGCAGGCAACGCCGTTCCCGGCTTTAGAACGCCCTGCTTGATGAGGCCTGTAATGCCGTTGGCGATCTGCAGATATACAGGGACGGCAAGGCCCTTGTCAATGGTGAGCAAACGGTCAATGGGTGTCATGCTGGACTACTTTGTTTGAATATTCTGGACTACTAAGATAGTCCAATGCGAAGCTAAATTTGATAAAAAATAAGCAATATGAATACGAAAAAGATCCTCGTTACCCTGGCTTTCACAGCCATCTATTTCATCTGGGGTACCACCTACCTGGCCAATCTCTTCGGCCTGCAAGGCATGAAACCCTTCATACTCTCTACTCTCCGGTATGCAGCAGCCGCCATCATACTGCTGGTCTGGTGCTTTGTCAGAAAACTATCCCTTCCGAAAGGCAGTCAGCTGAAAGTACTGGTCATCAGCGGCCTGCTGATGCTGGTCGGCGGCGCAGGCTTCGTGGTCATCGGGGAACAGTATATCAGTTCCGGACACGCGGCCGTGATCATCGCCACGGAACCACTGCTTTTCCTGCTGATCGACAAAAAAAGCTGGAAGTCGAATTTCTCCAATAAATGGATGCTTGCAGGACTGCTGTTAGGCTTCACCGGCATATTCATGTTTTCGCGTTTCTCAGCATCGGCCGGAACAACAGCTGACACGATGGAGTCCATAAAAGGTACGGCACTGGTGCTACTGAGCTCCATCTTCTGGGTCTCCGGCACCTTATACGCCAGAAGATACCAGGTAAGCCACGGTTCGGGAGTAATTGATGCAGCCGTACAACATCTGGCAGCTGCCATCGCCTGCTGCGTCATAGCCTTTTCCCTGGGAGAATGGAATTCCTTCTCTCCGTCGGAGATACCGGCAGCGGCCTGGGGCGCCCTGGCCTTCCTGGTGGTGATGGGTTCATTGGTGGCCTTCATAGCATTTTCCTGGCTGGTAAAAATAAAGCCCCCCGCCATCGTAAGCACCCATACCTATGTCAACCCGGTAGTGGCCATCGTCATCGGCAGCCTCATCGCCAAAGAACAGATCGCCCCCATGCAGATCGCCGCGCTGGTCATGGTCCTGGCAGGCGTAGTGACTACCGCAATGAAAAAAACTTCCGCCATATGATAATCCCGCCCGGCGTGTTTGCGTTATCAGTTGAGAGATTCTTTATTGTATTTGTTGCGGTAGTCCACCGGCGACATGGAGGTTATCTTCTTAAAGACATCCCGGAAAGCCTTGATATTGGAGTAGCCCACATCATACATCACTTCATTGACAGTCTTACGGCCCGTCTCCAGTTGCCGCTTGGCAGCCTCGATCTTCAGTCGTTGCATATATTCCAGCACCGTATTGTTCGTCGCCCGCTTGAACCTTCTTTCAAAAGTACGGCGGCTGATGGCGAATTTCTCGCTCAGCATGTCAATGGTGATCTTGTCCTGGTAATTGGTTTCGATGAATTCCTGCACCTTGACGATGTCCGGGTCATTATGGACCTTCTGGCCCTTGAAAATGCTGAAAGGCGATTGGCTCATCTTATCGATGTCCAATACAAAGAACTTGGAGGCAAGGATCGCCAGCTCACGATTCGTATATTTCTCGACGAGGTGCAATAGCAGGTTCCAGTAAGAATTGGCCCCGCCGCTGGTATAGATCCCATTATTGTCCGTCACTACCCTGGAGGCGGTAAGGTCCACCTCGGGGAACATCTCCTGGAACTCATTTGCAAATAGCCAGTGTGTGGAACAGGTCTTGCCGTTCAGCAGCCCTGTGCTCGCCAGGATAAATGCCCCCAGGCAGAGGCTGGCAACCTCGGCTCCCGCCTTATATTGTTCAACGATCCACGGTATAAAATCCTGGTTCAGCTTGATGGCCCTTCCCAGGTCTCCGCTCACTGCCGGTATGATGATCAGATCAGGCCTGGCCGCATCACCCAGGACCGCGTCTACATGAATGGAGAAGATGCCTTCCGTAACTCTTACTTCTTTGTTCAGCCCAATCAGCTGCACGCTGAATAAAGGGTCTTTCCCGGCGCTCTTCAAAAATTCGTTGACGGCTGTGAATAAATAGCGGGGATCAGCTACAGCTTCGATCACAGCAGTTTCAGGAACAAGGATGGCGACATTTTTCATATAGTGCTAGGTTGTGTGATTCCCTGTAAAGATAAGGGGAAGCCCTGTCGTAAACAACCCCTCGAATTGACGTATTACCATACTTTCAATCCCGTTTTGCGGCAATAGCTTTGTTGTATCAAAATCACAGAAAAAACCAGGATATGACACAGATCAACGCCTACTTAAATTTCAATGGCCAGTGCCGGGAAGCCATGACTTTCTACCAGGAATGCCTGGGGGGCGAGCTCACCCTCCAGCGGGTAGCAGAATCCCCCATGGCCGCCCAGTTACCGGCCATTGAAGGCGCCAATATCTTACATAGCATCCTCTCCCGCGACGGATTGATGCTCCTGGGGTCGGATATGATAGGCAAAAAGCTCGAAAAAGGCAATGCCGTCTCCCTGTGCCTGCGGTGCAGCAGCAACGAAGAGATCAATACCTTCTTCAACAGGCTGGCCAACGGCGGTAAAGTTAAAATGCCCCTCCACCAAAGCTTTTGGGGAGCCACTTATGGAGAGCTCACCGATAAGTTCGGTATGAACTGGCTCTTTCATTACGCAAGGAATTAGTCAAAATTTAAATAACACATAAAACCAACCAATTATGCGACGCAACAAGATCATCTACTGGATTTTCACAGGCATCATCTTTGCCTTTGATTCCCTCATCCCCGCCCTGACCTCCAATACGCAGCTGGCCATCGATGGCATCCGCCGTCTGGGATTCCCCGATTATTTCAGGGTCGAACTAACGGTATTTAAAGTATTGGGAGGCATTGTCCTCATCCTTCCCATGGTGCCTCGCCGTTATAAGGAATGGGCCTATGCCGGCTTCGGTATCAATTTCATCTCGGCCACAGTAGCCACCTGGGCAGTCGGCGGTCTTTCCCCCAATATCATCCTGCCCCTCGTCCTCCTGGCCATGCTGGTAATCTCTTACATCGCCTATAACAAGCTCGCCCAGTCCAAATCCAAAACCCAAACCCTGGAACATAATTCCTATTTACCCGCATAACCACTCCCGCCAAAACAGGGAGCCCATACCATCGGCAGCTATATGCCTGAAGCCCGCCTTACATTTCCAATGTACAGCGGCGGAAGGCCATATAGCTGCCGAACAAGCAAAAGACCAAAAGCCCAAAACCCTCAAAAACAAAACTTTTCGTACCTTAGGGTCCTTCAAACCCAAAAAGTACAAAACCGAAAAGCAAGTGCCCGAAAATAACTATATATTCTCCCAGGTAATGCAACGCTACCAGCTCGACCCATTACCCCAAGCCCATCAACCCCTCCATCCCGGGGTCGACAACGAATTTATCACAGCCCTGCTCCGTTCCTTCGAGGAAAAGACCTTCAGCGCCGCTGACTTCGAACCCTATCGCATCGGACTGATCGTGGACTATATCCAGCGGACCCACTCCTTCTACTTACAGAAGAAGCTGCCCGAAATAGCCCAGAGCATCCTCCTCCTCTCCGGACACTATGAGTCCAGCCACCCCATCCTGATGATCCTGCAAACCTTCTTTCACCGGTATTGCCAGGAGCTCACCACCCACATCAACGAAGAAGAAAGACTGCTGCTGCCCTATATCGTTAAACTGAACAATGCCAGCCTGGCACCCTATCACTTCTCCGAATACATCATGGCAGGCCAGCGCTACTCCATCGCGGAGTTCCTCAAAGACCACCACGACACGGAAGACGAACTGAAAGATATACGCGAAGCCATTCGCCTTTACCAGCCCCCCTCCACCAATGAATCCCTCTATCGCATCCTGCTTACACAGCTGGAGACCTTCGAACAGGACCTGCACGTGCATGCCCTCATCGAGGAAGAGGTGCTGATCCCCAAAGCGCTGAAGCTGGAATCCGACATTCGCAGCCGGATGGATTCCACAGGCCGGCTGAACTAATCCCGGTTCATCCCGTAATTACAACAGTCCATTCACCGAGTCATTGTCGGGCCGGATCGCCGCGCCTACCTTGCCCCAATTATGCAAAGAATAAAAAAAATCGCTAAATGGACCGGCATCGTTCTGCTCCTGCTCATTGCCAGTCTCACCGTCACCATCGCATCCCGTCAGAACCTGCATTATGACGCCCCCTATCCTGACATACATGCTTCGTCGGACAGCGCGGTCGTCGCCCGGGGAAAGCACCTCGTATACAGCTCGGCCCATTGCATCGATTGCCATCAAAGTGCAAATGCCGACTCGCTGATCTCCCTGGGAAAGGAAGTACCGCTCACCGGGGGGTTCTGCTTCAATTTGCCGTTGGGAAAGATCTATTCGAAGAATATCACTTCTGATAAAGAGACCGGCATCGGCAAATATACGGACATGGAAATAGCCCGTGCCTTGCGCTATGGCGTTCATCCGGACGGAACAGTGGTGTATGACTTCATGCCGTTCCATAATACGAGTGACGAGGACCTCACCGCTATCATTTCATATCTCCGTACCCAGCGCCCCGTCCACAACCCCGTTCCGGAACATCAGCTCAACCTGATGGGCAATGCAGTAAAAGCCTTTATGGTAAAGCCTGTCGGACCTTCCGAACCCCCGCCTGTCGCCGTAAAACGCGATACCTCCGCGGCATATGGACGCTATATGGTGCTGCACCTGGCCGAATGCAGCGGCTGTCATACCAAAAGAGATATGACGGGAGCTTTCATCGGCGAGCATCTGGCAGGCGGCGGCAATGTAGAAGGGTTTATAACACCCAACCTCACCCCCGATCCCAGCGGCAGGATCTATAAATGGACCAAACAGGATTTCATCGCCCGTTTCCGGAAAGGCCGGCTGATCCCCGGAAGTCCCATGCCCTGGGGCTCATACGGGCGGATGACCGATGATGAGCTGACGGCAATTTATAATTATCTGAAGTCGGTAAAGCCTGCCCACACAAAGTAAGCAGGCTTTGCCTTAAAAAAAGAAAGATAACCTATGGCTGAGGCGCCGCCAGTGTTCCGGCATTTACATAAGGCCAGAAACCTGGTGTGGGCACACTAACACCCTTGGTGTTGCCACGTTTCAAACTGTCTGAGCCAAAATAATACAGTGGCCATCCTTTGTATGACAGCTGTATCTTTCCATACAACATGACAGTATCGAATGCAGTCTTATCGAGAAAGGACGGGATATTCTTTACACCGCCCACTTCGTCCATTGGCCACGCCGGATTGTTGCTGAGATCGGCCTTCGTGAAAGTATTCTTCTTGAACTTGTCGGGAGAAAATGCATACAGCGTTCTGCCACGATCATCCGTGATGTACTGTGTAATGCCCGCTTTCGGCTGAAAGAGGCTGTCGTATTCAATGCCATTTTTGCCCATCAGCTGCTTGTTGGCCAGCATCACAGTATAGTCCGGCTTGGCGACAAACCATACATTGCCCACTTTGTCACCTTTCACATCACCCGCCTTCGTATCATTCTGAAAATAATACAACGGCCATCCTTTGTACGTCGTTTGCTGCTGACCATCACTGCGGGTGATAGTAGCGAAGTCCTTGGGATCCAGTCCGTCACCCAGTTTCGGGCTGTTGGTATGGAAGATAGGCCACGCCGTTAGACAGCCCCCCGTGCAGCCCGAGCTGCCATCCGCATCGATCGTGAAAAAATACAGTGTATTGCCGGCGCTGTCAGTCAGTATAGTGCCGAATTGTGCGTTTGTCGACAGCTGAACGCCGGTCGCATCGGGGGTTGTAGCGTTATTGTTATTGTCTTTCTTACAGGCGGCTACTGCTAAAGTTACCCCAATAGACAGCATGGTCAGGGTCCGGTATTGTCCGGCCCATTTGATAAATGTGCGCATTGAAAAGTTGGTTTGCAAGTACAAACGCCGGCTTGAACCATGGGGTTGGCTCAGCCATATAAAAAAACTTTTCAATCCATTGGCCTATCAATCCAATGATTTCACCATAATGTTCTTGAAATGCACTTTGCTGTTGGGGTCGTGACCTTGTAATGCAAAGGTGCCGCTGGAGAGGACCCTGCCCTTCATATCCTCGGGCCGGTTGACATTGTCAGGCTCCGTATAGTCGACGACCACTTTATCGTTGATCTTTATGATCACTCTTTTGCCCTGCACGGAAAAAGATTCCGTATACCACACATTGTCCTTCACATAAACTTCCTTCACATCCTGCACGGCATAGAGACTGCCCGTTCTGCGCCAGTCCGTATGTGAGTTGTTCACCTGCACTTCATAGCCCTTTTCAGGCCAGCCGCTTTCCTGGTATTGCGTATGAAAATAAATGCCCGAGTTGCTTCCCGGTTCGGTCATGACATCTGCCTTGAACTCGAAGTTCTTAAAGTTGTGATCCTTCACAGGCCCTGCATAAAAAAGATGCGCCGTATTGCCATGCGCGATGATCGTCCCGTCCTGCACCGAAAAGGTGGACGCATTTTCACCCACTTTCCATCCATCCAGCGATTTTCCATCGAATAAAGATACCCATCCATCGCCATGTTGATGAGCAGTTTTACACGATAATATCCCTAGAGCTAAAGCACCGATCAAAAACAAACCCTTTTTCATATGTCTCTATTTAATCAGCCAATTTAGGGTTTTATCCTTTTAGCAAAATGGGCTGATCCTTCAAATAAAAAACTTAGAAGATGTCCAGGCTACAGTGAAAAAGAACACAGGGAACGGAAGGTTATGCCTTCGGGTCCATGTATGCACAGACCTCCTGGTAGAAAAATTAATATCCCACTCCTCACTGGCATTGGCCCAACGCCAGTCACTGGAGGCGCCGATGAGATAAAAATCTCCCTTTTGCCATCGGAACTTATAGGTCTGGAATCCCCGGACAAAATCAAAGTTGATCCGCAGTACACCATGGTCGATCTCCATACCTTCATAAGAGTCACGAGAGGGATATACTTCCCCTGCCCTTAAAATGAATTGGTTTTGATGAACCATCAGGCTGTAATTATTGCTTCCCGAATCGCGGAACATGATCAGTAAGATCCTGGGGCACCGGCAACACCCAAAAAACAATAAGGCAATAAACAACTTTCATACCCATAAAATACAAGTCTTCCTAAAACCGCACAACAACTGTATCGAAAACAAACATAAACAAGCCATTAAAATACCGCAACTAATTCATTATCAACAAATTACATTTTGGCATTTTCTTAGCAGCCTTCTTAAAGTACCTAACATCATCCCATGTTTAAGAACTACTTCAAAATAGCCTTGAGGAACCTCCGCAGGAACAAAGCCTTCACCGCCATCAATATCGCAGGCCTGGCCCTCGGCATCGCCGCCTGCCTGCTCATTGTACTTTTTGTACAGCACCAGCTAAGCTTTGACCGCTACAATAAAAAGGCCGATCGCATCGTCCGTGTAGTCCTTAAAGGCAAAATGCAGGTGGGAGAGATCAAAGAATCCCATGTCATGCCCCCTGTAGCCGCCACCTTGAAAAAAGACTTTCCGGAAATAGAAGAAGCTACCCGCATTCGCGCATATGGCACCCCGCGCATCACCTACAACAACAAAACATTCAAAGAGGACGGCATCGCCTTCGTTGACTCCAATTTCTTTCACGTTTTCACGATCCCTCTGATCAAAGGCGATCCGAACACGGCACTGATAAACCCCAATACAGTGGTGATCTCAAAAGCCGTGGCGAAAAGATATTTCGGCGATGAGGACCCCATCGGCAAAGTCGTGCAGTTCAAGGATAGCAAGGCCGCAGCCACCGTCACCGGGCTCTTTGATGAGATCCCCGCGAACTCCCATTTTCATTTCGGGCTCCTGATCTCCATGTCCTCTTTTCCCGAAGCGAAAGACCCTTCCTGGCTCACCTCCAGCTATTATACCTATCTTGTCCTGCCCGAACACTACGACTACAAAAAGCTTGAAGCCAAACTACCCCAGGAAATAGATAAATACATAGGACCCCAGCTGCAGAAAGGCATCGGCCTGACCCTGGAACAATTCAGGAAGAATGGCAATTCCATCGGACTCTATCTCCAACCCCTCACGGATATCCACCTGCACTCGGATTTCACAGGGGACATGGAGCCATACGGTGACATCCGCAATGTCTATATCTTCAGCGCCATCGCCATCTTCATGCTGCTGATCGCCTGCATCAATTTTATGAACCTCTCCACAGCCGGCGCCTCCAAAAGAGCAAAGGAGGTGGGTGTCCGTAAAGTGATGGGCTCTGTGAAAGGACAGCTGGTAGGCCAGTTCCTGCTGGAATCCCTTCTGCTGACGGTCGTGGCCCTGATGATAGCCCTGGCGCTCGTGCGCATTGCCCTGCCCTTCTTCAACGACCTGACAGGTCAGCGCCTGGACCTCCATCTTACGTCAAACCCCTGGATCCTTCCCGGACTAACCCTCTTTGGACTGCTCACCGGTCTGCTGGCCGGAAGCTACCCCGCTTTTTTCCTCTCCTCCTTCAATCCCATCACCGTACTGAAAGGCAAGCTTACCTCAGGCAAAAAGACCGCCGGGCTCCGCAGTGGACTGGTCGTATTCCAGTTCTTCATCTCCATCAGCCTCATGGTGGGTACGATGGTGGTATACAGGCAGCTGTCCTATATTCGTCATAAAGACCTTGGCTATAGCAAGGAACAGGTGCTCATCGTACAAGAGACATGGTGGCTGGGAAAGAATAAAGATGCATTCCGTCAGCTGCTGCTGCAGGACCCGCGTATCGTAAGCGTTTCCGCTTCAGGCTATCTACCCGCGGGGCCTTCCAATAATAATAATTTCTTTGCTTATTCGGATGGGAATGACAACCAGATGATCAAGAACCTGCGCTATGACGTGGATGAGAGCTATATCCCCACCCTCGGTATGTCGATGGCTTCCGGACGTAATTTCTCAAAGGACTATGTATCCGATTCAAACGCCGTCATCGTCAACGAGTCAGCTGCCCGCGCCTACGGCTGGAACGGCAGTCCCCTTGGACATACCATCACCCATGCTGAGAACGATGGCGTCAAAACCACTTATCATGTCATCGGTGTGGTGAAGGACTTTCACTTCAGGTCGCTGCACGAACAGATCACACCCCTCCTGATGACGCTGGGGCAGGACTGGAATAACTTCATTGTGAAGACCAGGACAAAGGACATCGCCGGCCTGCTGACGACCATGGGCCGCCACTGGGCGGAGATGACGACAGAATCGGCATTCTCTTACTCCTTCCTGGACCAGCGCTTTGACAACACCTATAAAGCTGACAAGAACACTGGCCTTATCCTGGGCATCTTTGCCGGCCTCACGATCTTCGTCGCCTGCCTTGGCCTGTTTGGCCTGGCCGCCTTTACAGCAGCACAACGTACCAAAGAGATCGGCATCCGTAAAGTGCTGGGAGCCGATGTAACGGGACTGGTCACCCTCCTGTCCAAAGACTTCTTGAAGCTGGTGGGCCTGGCCTTCCTCATTGCCGCCCCCTTTACCTGGTGGGTAATGACCCGCTGGCTCCGGGACTTCGCCTACCGCAGCCCCATCAGCTGGTGGATCTTCCCGGCCGCCGCCATCCTGGCCCTCCTGGTCGCCCTGGTGACCATCAGTTCTCAGGCTATAAGAACGGCCCTGGCAAACCCTGTGAAAAGTTTGCGGGCCGAATAAGAAAATAGTACCTTAAGCGCTCTATGATCCCAAAAACCCTGCGCCTCCTTTTCCTATGCCTGTTCCTCACGGCAGGTATCAATACCATGGCCCAACCCGGCACCTGCACCAAAGGCGGCTTTCAGGCCGTTATAGGCGACAACGGCCAGCAAACAGCCAATGACCTGAAAGAATGCATCGGGGGCAAAGGCTATGTCTTAGCCGGCAGCACGACCGAGAACAGCGCAGGCGGCACAGATGCCCTGCTCATCGTCACCGATACGAATGGCGTTACACGCTGGGCGAAGACCTATGGCAGCATAGGCAACGACGGTTTCAACAACGTCATACTCACAAAAGACGGTAACTACCTCGCCATCGGATGGAGCAATTTCACTAACCGTACGTCGGATATCTTCGTTGCCAAGATCGATCCCAACGGCAGCCTGCTTTGGTCCAGATCCTATGGAGCAGGTACTACCTATGGTGAAAATGGACATGCCATTGCCGAGATGGATGACGGAACTTTCGTCATCGCAGCCGATTACAACAGCGAACCCACCCAGGTGCAATCCATTTACATGAAAATTAACGCCAGTGGCGACCCGGTATGGATAAAGATGTTGCAGGACGGCGGATCTTCACAAGCATATGGCCTGGTAATACAGGGAGATATGATCACAGGCACGGGTGTGGTCGCCAGAGGCGGCAGCAGCACTTACAACGATGGCTACCTGGTAAAGCTCCGCGCCGGCGATGGCAGCATTGTCTGGACAAAGAACATCGAAAGCGAGAACAGAAGCAATCGGCTGGAGGCCATCCGGCTAAAGAACAACCAGTACATCCTGGACATGTACAACACGGATACCTGGGTGTCAGGCAACGTGGTCCCCATGATCTTTACCACCGACACCAGTGGCAACATCATCTATGACCAGAGCTACGAGATCACGGGTTTTCAGCCCAACTGGCCCGTCAGCAGAGGCATCTTCCCCACTGCCGACGGCGGATATCTCAGTGCCATTTCCGAGCTCAATACCAACACATCTCCCCGCTTTGTGAAGGTTGGCAGTTCCGGGGCTGTGGACTGGACGGATAACTTCGTCACCTACACAAGCCAGCAAATGCGCATGTCCCTGGAAGACGCCGATGGCAATATGCTGGCCGTCGGACAATGTACGCTGCCAAATGGGGCTACGGATATCTTATTTATCAAGACCAATCCCAATGGACTGCTGGGCGACAACACCGGTCAGTGCCAGGTCACCCATCCCACGGCCACCAACCGGCCCATACCCATCACTATCTCCGATGCCGGCCCGGGCTATTGGACCAACATTAGTGACGGTAATATCACAGCCTTCACACCCCTTGTCTCCTTCGCTCCCTACCTCGATCACACCACCTATCCCTGCGATGGCGTCGAACATTGCAGGACCTTGAATATAACAGGCAAGGACACCCTTTGCGATTGGCATACCCTGGTCAATTATCTTGGCGTAAGGGACCCGGGCTGTACAAGCCAGATAGCCTGGTCCGTGGACAACCCAGCTATTGCCACCGCCGTAAAGCTCAATGACAGCACCGTAACGATACAGTTCAACGCACCCGGTTCCGTCACCCTGCATGGCGAGATCACCACCACCTGCGCCATCATCTCCGCCGATAAAAAGATCTGGGCTTTCGACAGCATCCCTGTCAGGTTAGGTAATGATACAGGCATTTGCGTGACAGCCACCCTGACCCTGGACGCAGGCCCCGGCTTCCTGTCCTATGACTGGAGCACAGGGGCGGCAACACAAAAGATCACCGTCAACGCCCAGGGGCAACTCCGGGTGACGGCCGCCTATACCCCATCCTGCATATCCCGCGATACTATAGAGCTGGCCATGTATGATCCCAGGGTGAACCTGGGGCCGGACACCTCTCTCTGCCGCAACGACACCTACACATTCAATGCCAACGGCATTTTTAACGACTACCAATGGCAGGACGGCTCCACCAACAGCAGCTTTACCACCGATCAGCCCGGGAAATACTGGATCCGGGTGCATGACAGCCATAATTGCGTCGCTTCCGACACGGCATATATTCTCACCATCCACGAATTACCCGCCGGATTTTTGTCGCCCACCGCCACCATTTGTACGGACGACTTCCTGGTCCTGCAACCCGAAGGCATATGGTCATCATATCTTTGGTCCACCAATGCAGTGACGGATACCACCACCATCACAGCTCCCGGCCCCTATTGGCTCGAAGTCACCGACCGCTTTGGTTGCAAAGGCCGCGAAAATACCATCGTCGTTGCAGCAGATTGCCGCCGGGATATTTACTTCCCGGGAGCTTTTACACCCAATGGAGATGGGAACAATGACGTATTCCGTCCAAAAGTATATGGGACACTGGCCGAATTTTACATGGCCATTTTTAATCGCTGGGGAGAAAAAGTGTTCGAAACAAGAGATGCCACCCGGGGCTGGAATGGCGTTTTCAAAGGGATCTTACAGTCCAGCAACAGTTTCGTATGGTATGCGGTCTATCGCTTCTCAGGACGCACCCAACACCAGCAGAAAGCAAAAGGCAATCTCACCCTGGTACGTTGAGTGGCCACACAGCATGTGTCGATCAATGCACTGCCGGCGCCGGCCTCCGGGCCGGCCTGGGCAACACCGGCGGCCTGGCGATCCCATTCAGATCATAAACGATCCTGCCACCCTTAATGGTCATCGCACATTCCAGCCGGGTAGTACCTTGCACCCGGCGGCCCGTATAGTCGAAAAATCCGAACTTCCCTTTCCGCAGGTTGAGCAGCGCAATGTCCGCTATCGCGCCCACCGAAAGATGTCCCAGCTCCTGGTGTTTGATCTCACGGGCAGGATTCCAGCTTACGGCGGCGACAGCACTGTCCAGGGGCATGCCCATGGCCAGGAACTGCGAAGTGACATTCAGTATATCTTTCATAGAGGCATTCATGCTGTGTGCATGAATATCCGTACTGATGGAACTGGGATAAAACCTCTCGCGGCAAGCCGGTATGGCCTGGGAAAAAGCAAAACTGATCTCCCCATACCCCACATCAAAGGCAATACCCCGCTTCCGCGCTTCCCACACAAAAGGCTTCACCCGCTGCGACAGTGTATCCACGATGAACTCCCTGTCCCATAACTGTCCGAAACAATGCGTAAAAACATCCCCCGGCCGCAAATGCTTCATGTACAGTTCCTCGATAGACAGGCGTGGTTTACTGCTGCCAAAATCGATCATCACCGGGATATCTGCCAGTGTACCCGCCTTCACCGCCTCATCCACAGGCTTCCATGACGGGCCCTCATAATGAGCTACTTTAAATCCCACGATCTGGTCGGGATATTTCCGGGCGAGCTCGGCCGCCATGCTGCCATCCATATCGGTCGTGTCCTGCTCATATTTTCCTCCCCGCATGCCTCCGCCTACAATGTTCACCCACGCCAGTACACGCGTCTGGCTCTGCTGGATCACCTGCTGCTGGAAGAGGAGGAAATTACGCCACCCGGAACTGCCGGCATCCGCCACCGTAGTGACGCCCGTGCGGAAAGTAAAACCATCCGGGACAATGGCGAAACGACCATTGCTATAGGCCGATTCCTCTCCATGGAATACATGTGCATGAATATCGATTAGCCCCGGCACCACATACAGCCCGTTGGCATTGACCACCTGCGTCGCCTGCCCGGTATCGATCGATCTTTCCACCCGCACGATCTTCCCGTCACTGATAGCGATATCCATAACGGCATCGATATGATTCTTCGGATCGATGACGTGCCCCCCTTTAATAACGATCGAATAAGGTTGAGCCATCCCCCCTTCCCACAAGAAAAAGAGAGACAGCAGCAAGTACAATTTCATCATGACAGTACCTCCTTCAGGCGCGCCGCCACGATCTTCTCCTGGCCAGGCTTTAACATCCAGGCCGTTATTACAATGCTGCTGTCTCTCACATCCGCCACCTCGATGGAAGGATCCCCTTTGCGCAATTTCTCCTGCAGGTCCCTCCCGCTTAGCTTCACTTTGTTTATATCCCAGCTCATGTGTAGTGTAGGTGTAACATTTCCTAATACAGGTACAACAACAGACGTCGTAATACCATTCAAATTCCTGACGGCCCCCTCTATATGTGCAATGGCCGCCGCCCATAGCTTCCACTCTTTCTCATGGTCCCGGTTGATAAAGCTTTCCAACGCCATATACATGCCCAGCACCTCTTCCTTGTTCACTTTCATTCCCCTGCCGACAGTGAGGCCCCTTGGAGGCATGCTCAGCCTTGCAGCGGCCACAATATCTTTTTTGCCCATCAGCAGCCCCGCGCTCTGTGGCCCCCTGATAGCCTTGCCGCCCGAAAGAGCCACAAAGCTGAACCCCATATCATTGAACTTCCAGAGGTTCGACACCGGAGGAACATCTGCCGCAATGTCGATGGAAGTAGGGATCCCATGCTGCTTGCCGATAGCCAGCCACTCCTCATGTTGTATCTTTCCCTTGTCAGATTGTATATGCAGAAAATGTAACAATGCCGTACGTTCATTGATAGCCGCCTCCAGCTCCTCCTTCGTCTCGATATAGATGACCTTACAACCCGTATTCAAAAAAGCATGGTTATAAACGATCTCATGGGCCTTCTGGCAAATGACTTCCGACTTCATACCCGTTCCTTCCAGGTGCGGCAGCTGCTCCGCTTTCTTGGGGTCCATACCCGTAAGGATCCCCGCTAATCCAAGGGTCATGGCGGAAAAAGCTCCCGAAGTAACGACAACCGCCTCTGCATGCACCAGCGCGGCGATCTTTTCTCCCACCTTGTCCTGCACCTCGTCCAGCATACAGAACTCCCGGGAGGCATCGGCAATAGTCTCCACAACAACATCCTGCATTAAGGAGCCCGTCATGGCGGTGTACGTCCCGGCCGCATTGATGAAAGTACGCACGCCCAACTCCTTGAAAAGATCCCTCTTTACAGTAGCCGGGGCAAGCGCTTCCGGCACCTTCATCACGCCTATAAATGGAGTAAATGATAAATACCTGAGAAGTTCCCTCCTTTCCATAAGCAGTTAATTTTAACCCTTACTATACGTAAGCGATGCAATCCATCTCCACCAGCGAATTCCCCGGAACTCCGCCTTTTGCAACAGCTACGGTCGTACGCACAGGCGGCTTGCTTCCAAAACGTCCTTTGTATACTTCGTTCATACCCTGGTAATCCGCAATATCATTGAGGAAAACAGTCACCTTCAATACCTTTTGCATGGAAGACCCCGCAGCGATCAGCTCTTTCTCCAGTTCCTTCAGCACGATCTCTGTATGTGCCTTGATCTCGAAAGGTTCAACGTGTGCGCCCTTTCCGGCAATAAACACCATCCCGTTGAATTTGGTATTTCCGGAGAATAGGGGCACATCCTGCTGATAGGCCTCTTCCGAAACATCCGCAGTACCCGCCTCATGGCGTACGCCCGCATTAGCATTCACCATTCCGCCGGCTTTAACCACAGCCACACCTCCAAACATTCCTCCCACCAGCCCGAGTAATCTTTTCAAAGCAGTCCTTCTTTGTTTTTCCATTTTAATTTATTTTAAAGAGGTTTTGCAATTAATTTGCAATAAATATAGACCATTTTTCTAAAAAACGACCACCGATTGCAAATAAATCGCACCAGCTAACCGTTTTCTTTCCAGCCAACCCCGCAGGTTTCGCATCTCTAACCCTGCTTTCTTTCCATCTGGGAAATATGCCGGAACTCTGCATTATAGATCTTACAGAGCAATAAAAAATAGCTGATCAGCAAAGGCCCGAAGATAAAGCCCCAAAATCCAAACAGCTTCAATCCCACGATAACCCCCAGCACGGTTATGACCGGGTGAATATCTCCTATCCGTTTTAGCAAGGAGATCCGCGCCAGGTAATCCACATTCCCGGTAACCACCAAACTATAAATGCCCAGTCCGATCGCTTGTCCCGTATGGCCCCCCGCAAACAGCGATACGACCAGCGGCACCCATACCACCATAGTGCCTACGATAGGAAAAAAAGCGAATATTCCGGTGAGGAATCCCCACAGCACGGGATCTCCCACCTTGAAGATCCAGTACCCCAGCGCAGCAAATACCCCTTGTATGATAGATATCAGCGGGATCCCGATCGCATTGGCCCGCACCATATTTTTGGTCTCTGCCGCCAGGAGATCGATATTCCCTTCTTTCAAAGGAATAAAATTGCCCAGTGCCTTTTCCATCTCCCGCCCGCTCGTCAGCATAAAAAAGGCAAGGAACAGGATCATGATCAGGTTCCCCAGCATCGTAGCCGTACTGTTCAGCAGGATGGGAAGGAAATTGGTAGCGCTCCTTTGCATGCTCTGGATATTCTGCTGTGAAAGGATCTCTTGTCCCGTCCATGCTTGCACCTGCTTCGAGAAGGACTGCAGCACCACCGTTACTTCATGGGTACTGGAGAACAGCTTATTGATCTTCACCGACAGCATCCGCACGGTAAGAAATATGGGGAGCCCGATACAAACCAAAAATCCCACCAGGAAGGTCACCGCCGCCAGTCCCTTCTTCCAATGCTTCTGCTCTGTTAAATAGAAATAAAGGTCCCGGCTAAGGATATATAATGTCACGGCGCCCAGGAAGCCCGGGAAAAAATCATACAGCTCCATGAAAAGCACTACCGCAAGCGCCGACATCCCCACCAGCAGCAATAGCTGGCGTATCTTGTTGTTATAAGTATCTGCCATATATTTGACCCATGTTTGACTTACTCTATCAAAAGATCAATGAAAAGATCACTCTGACAGAAGAGGAGTTCAATCTGTGTAAAACCCTTTTCTCCCCGAAGAAGTTACGTAAAAAACAGTACATTCTGCAGGAGGGCGACGTATGTAAATATAATATCTTCGTCACAAAAGGCCTTTTACGGTCATACACCATCGATGATAAAGGCAACGAGCATATCCTCCAGTTCGCCCTCGAAGGCTGGTGGACAGCCGACCTCTACAGCTTTTTCACGGAAGAACCCTCTCTCTTCAATATCGAAGCCCTGGAAGACAGCGAGCTGCTCCTGATCACCCGGCCCTCCTGGGAATCCCTTCTGCAGCAGCTTCCCGCTTTCGAACGCTATTTCCGGATCCTTATACAAAATAGCCTCATCGCCACCCAACGCCGCCTCATGGATTCTCTCAGCGAGACAGCCGAACGGAAATACCTCAAATTCATGAAGACCTACCCCGAAAGCGTCCAGCGCGTCCCCCAGCACATGATCGCCTCCTACCTGGGTATCACCCGCGAAACCCTCAGCCGCCTCCGCCGCGACATCGCCTCCGGTAAATCATTTCCTTAGCTCCCGCACAAAATCTATTGCCCCCACCTCAATTCCCATGCCCCCTAAACCTAATAAACGTGACCTACATCACACCCATTTATTACCATACATCAATGGTCCCCCCCACCTCACCTACGTACCTTTACCAAACAAAAAAAAACAAACATGTCAAAATCTAAATGGTCCATAGACCCCACGCACTCAGAAGTAACATTCAAAGTAAAACACCTGATGATCAGCACCGTTACCGGGCATTTTTCTAAATTCAACCTGGACCTGATCACCGATGGCGATGACTTCAACACCGCCTCCGACATCCTGTTCACCGCCGACATCGACTCCATCGATACCAACAGCGATCAACGGGACGCCCACCTCAAATCCGAGGATTTCTTCCACGCCGCAAAACACGCGCAGCTGGAATTCAAAGGCGCTAAATATGAAGCAAAAGGCGATGAAGCCAGGCTCCATGGTGACCTCACGATAAAAGGTGTGACCAAACCCATCACCCTCAACGTAGAGTTCGGCGGCATCGTAAAAGACCCCTATGGACAGACCAAGGCCGGTTTCACCGTCAGCGGTAAGATCAGCCGTAAAGAATTTGGCCTCACCTGGAGCGCCGTCACCGAAGCTGGCAGCGTAGTAGTAGGCGACGAGATCAAAGTGAACGCTGAAGTCCAGTTGATCAGAGCTTAATAATACCCCCTGCCTGCCTTGCGGCAGGCAGGGCAAATAAAAAAAACCATATGTCAGACAGCATACTCGGCCTCCACCATATCACGGCCATTGCCGGCAACGCCCGGCGCAATCAGCACTTCTATTCCAAAGTCCTCGGCCAGCGTCTCGTCAAAAAAACGGTAAATTTCGACGATCCGGGCACTTATCACTTTTATTTCGGCAACGAAACAGGCGCCCCCGGCACCATCCTCACTTTCTTTCCCTGGGAAGGCATGGGCCCTGGCCGTACAGGCTCCGGTATGGCAACAGGCATAGGATATTCCGTACCGAAAGACAGCCTGGAGTTTTGGAAAGACCGTTTCAACCAGGCAGGGACCAAACAAGGGGAAATAGGCCAACGCTTCGGCGAACAGTACCTCCCCTTCCAGGACCCGGATGGGCTGAATATCGATCTCATCGTCAGCAGCACACCCGATGTCAGGCCCGCCTGGACGACAGCTGAAACCACTACGGGCAACGCGATCAAAGGCTTCCACAGCGTCACCCTTACCCTGCGCAGCATCAAGCCCACCGCTACCATCCTCACGGATATATTTGGCTACAAGCTGCTGGAACAGGAAGGATCCCGCTATCGGTATGTCACAGACGCTATTGAGAATGCGGCCATCGTAGATCTGATCGAAGCTCCTTCCGAGCCCCACGGTTACAATGCGGCCGGTACCAACCACCACGTAGCCTTCCGGGTAAAGAATGATGAGATCCTGATGGAATTCAGGGAAAAGATCGCGAAGAAAGGCTTGCACATCACGCCGAAGATCGACCGCGACTATTTCTTCTCTTTGTATTTCAGGGAACCCGGCGGTGTACTGTTCGAGCTGGCCACCGACAATCCCGGCTTTACCCGGGACGAGGCGCAAAATGAACTGGGAACGCACCTGAAGCTGCCCCGGCAATATGAATCCGACCGTGCCCGCATAGAAGCTGTACTACCCAGCCTCGACTGATACCACAAACCCAGGACCCAAAAAAAACTCACTTATATGCACACCAAAAACATCGTCACCGCAGGCAGGAAGCTGGAAGAAGCTGACAAAGCCCTCATCATGGTCCATGGAAGGGGAGGGCGCGCAAACGATATTCTCTTTCTTGCCGACGAGCTGGCCGTAGAAGATTTCGCATTGCTGGCGCCACAGGCCACAGGTAATACCTGGTATCCCTATTCTTTTATGGCGCCACCACCGCAGAACGAGCCCTATCTCTTCTCCGCCCTCAGTACATTGAAAGGGCTGGTCGCCGACATCAACGAAGCAGGTATCACAAATGAGAATATTTATTTCCTGGGTTTCTCCCAGGGCGCCTGCCTGACACTGGAATTTGTCGCGCGCAATGCAGCCCGCTATGGGGGTATCGTGGCCTTCACCGGCGGCCTCATCGGGGACAAGATCAACCGTGAGAACTACAAAGGAAACTTCGGCGGCACGCCTGTCTTCATCGGCACAAGCGATCCCGATCCGCATGTACCCGTCGAAAGGGTCTATGCCACTACGAATATTTTGAAAGACATGGGCGCCTCCGTCATGGAAAAGGTCTATCCCCTGATGGGACACACCATCAGCCAGGACGAGATCGACCAGGCCAATCATCTCATCTTTAACCCCGTAACACAAACTATATGAAGACCCTTCTCTTCCCCGCTTCAGAAAGAGGGACCAAGAACATCGGCTGGCTGAAAAGCAATTTCTGCTTCAGCTTCAGCGATTACGCAGATCCGTCCAAAAGCGCCTTCGGCACCCTGCAGGCCTTCAATGACGACTTCCTTCAGCAGGGAAAAGGGTTCGGCATCCATCCACACCAGAATATGGAGATCATCTCCATCATGCTGCAGGGGAAGATGAACCATAAAGACACGATGGGTTACAGCACCACCGTGGAAGAAGGTGGCGTACAGATCATGAGCGCAGGCGCCGGTCTCCGGCACGAAGAGTATAATATAGGGGAGGAAGAAGTGAATTTCCTGCAGATCTGGATCCAGCCCAAGCTGCAGAACATCAACCCACGCTATCAAACCCGCAGCTTTCCAAAAGCTAAGAGAAAAAATGAGCTGAAGATCGTCGTCTCGGGAGAAGAAGGGCAGGAACATTGCTGGATCAACCAGAACGCTAAATTGTCGCTGGGATATTTCGATCGCCAAAAGGACCTGACCTATACCTTCAATCCAACCAACAAATGTCTTTTCATCTTCGTAATGGAAGGCAGCATCAGTGTCAACGATACCACCATCAATGAAAGGAATGCCCTGGGCATCTGGGACACGGGCGAAGTTTCCATCCATACCAACGACACCAGTCACTTCCTGGTCATCGAGACGCCGGTAAACCAAAAATGATCAATTCTTTCCTTCTCCTTTAATAAACCCAACGATCCTTTTTACCAATTCCTTATCCAATGGCAGCTGATCAGTCCCATAAGTAGCCAGGTTCTTATCCCGGTCCATAGGCGCATCTTTCAAAACATGGTTCATGCTGTCTATCAATACAAGCCTGGCCTTAGGCGCAGCTGCCTTCAATTTCTCTGCGTCCTCCCGGCCTGCTTGCAGGTCCGTCAATCCCTGGATAATGATCACAGGCATCTTTAATTCACCGATCTCATGGGCAGGATCATATCGGTTCCATGAAGCTATATAACTTTCATTCCCTGTTTTCAGGCTGTCCAACGCCTTTTCAACGCCAGCTCCTGAACGCCCGGCCTGTCGCAGCTGTCTTTTTAATACGACCTCCGCCGGCTCACCCACACCTGCCAGCGAAATGAAGCCGTCCGCCTGCCCCTTGCGCGCGGCAATAACCCCGATCAACGCTCCTTCACTATGCCCGATCACAACCACCCTGGAAAAACGCGTATCAGCCTTTAACCTTCGGATACACGCAGCCGCATCATTTACATAATCCTCAAACCGCAGGCTGTCCATCCTGCCCTTGAAATTTTCGCTTTCCCCGACATATCTTTTATCATAGCGATAGCTGGCGATCCCTTGCCGCTGCAACGCTTCTGCCAGCATCCTGTAAGGCGCCGCCTTTACGCCCAATGGGTTATTTCCGTCCCTGTCCGTAGGACCCGACCCGGCGATCAATAGAACAACTGGAAATTTGCCTTCCGTGACCCCCGACGGCACCAATAATTCTCCATGTAGGTCGCCCCCTGGTACCGCTATCTTGTAATTGGTGTGATAAACAGGCTTGGCATCACTATTCGCCCGGTTGAAGATACCCGCAACGTGAAAGCCGCTATCGATCACGAGCACCAGCATCAAAGTATGCTTCGATCCGGCGGCTCCATACCGGTTATAGTTCTCACGGCTTACATCCAATTTAAACGCTTCCAGGTCCCCTACGGTCCCCTTGATCTGCACAAATACCACCCGCCATTTTTCAGGCGTTACCACCCCCTTCATCTGGGTACTGAACATACCATAAATACTGTCCGCCGCATCGCTGGCATACCACTTGCTAAAAGCCTTCAACGTCCCGTCATAGCTCCCGCCCCTATCCTGCCCTGCGGCACTGACACCTATTAATACCACCAATAGAAAAGCCAGGTATGTACGCATAAAACAAAAATACCTGTTTTTTGTATGGATTTTCACCGCACCCGTATCTCATCCGGTTAAACCATTAGTCCATGAGAGCATCTTTTCTCTTCTTCTTATTGCTTATTTTTACTATTTATACCGTACAATCCCAGCCCATCCGCGACACGGGTAAGCCGCCTACCGCCAAAAGCGCCATAAAACCCTGGTCCCCGGATAAAGGGGTCGTGATGGACTATTTCCAGAACCAGCAGTTCGCGGAAGCCATCGACTATCTCCAGCCAGCTTTTGCCGCCGACTCATCCAACCTCAGCACCTTGTCCTGGCTGGCCTACGCCAATTATATGAACGAGGACAAGCAGGTCTCCGAAGCCTATAACCTCCGTATCCTGCGACTGGACAGCAACAACATCTCCGCCCTGTCCTATCTTGTCAACCTCAACAAAGACGACGCATACGTAATAGCCATGGAATTCGCCGCGCGCCTCATCAGGCTCCAGCCCAACAAAGCCGTCTGGTGGCGCACCATGGGTGACCTGTTCCGCCGCTCCAATGAGATCGACTCGGTCATCATCTATCACCGCCATGCCTATGAACTGGCGCCCACCGACTATAAGAATGCTGTGGCGCTCGCAGACGCCCTCATCGAAAAGAAGTTATACCCCCAGGCCGACAGCATCCTGGACACCAGCCTCGCCCGTGATTCCATGAACCTTTCCTTACTAAGATCGCGCATCCACTCCGCCTACCTGGCACAGGACTATGCAGCCGCTATTGCCCCCGGAGAGAAGATCAGACAGCTCAATACCCCCGTCCTCAATGCCCTCACCTGGCTGGCCCTCTCCTATTACAACCTGAAAAAATATCCCGAATGTATCTCCACCTGTGATTATATGCTGGACAACGGATTCGACATAGAATCCATTTACTATTATGAGGCAAGAGCTTATACCAAACTACAGAACTACAAGAAAAGCAATGACCTGCTGGCCATCTGCCTCAACAAAGCCATCTCCCACACAGCAGAATGGTATTACAATGACCTGGGCAGCAACTATGAGGAACTGAAGAACTACAAAGCAGCCGTCGCACATTACGACACAGCCTACTACCTTTTCAAGGAGCCGCTCATGCTCTATAATTGCGGACGCATCAGCGAGACCGGGCTAAAGAACCCGGCTATGGCCCGGAAATATTTCACCCTTTACCTCAAAACAGCACACCCCACGTCCGCCGAAGAGAAAAAAGCCTATAACTACGTGCGGGCCAGGTGGGCCAAACACAAATGAGCTTATTCGACACGCAGCCCACGGCTGGGGTTGCGTGTTGCCGCCTTTATCACCTGCAAACCGATCGTGCAAATTATGATGAACAAGGCTGCCAGGCCTGCTCCGGCAAATAACGTCCAGCTTACCACGGCCCGGTAAGCGAACCCCTGTAACCACCGGTTCAATCCACACCACGCCAATGGTGAAGCGATGAGCAGCGCTATTCCCACCAGTGCAAACAGCTCCCTGCTTAACATCCACGCCACGTCGGTCATGCCCGCTCCTAAGACCTTCCGGATACTGATCTCTTTTGTCCGCCGCTCGGTTGTAAAAAGCACCAGCCCCAGCACACCCATACAGGCGATCATAACTGCGATGACCATGGCCACCGTGATGAGCCGCTGCGTCTTCCGGTCCTTTGCATATAGATTTGCAATGGATTCATCCAGCCAGCTATAGTCAAACGGCTGCTTTGGAAATAGCTCCTTCCATATCTGTCCGATCCGTGCAAGCGTAACCTGCTTATCTCCTGCTCCTAACCGCACCCCCGCATTGCTTTCCAGCCCGGGAATATGCCCGATAGCCAGCGGCCGGATAGCCTCATGAAATGACCCTGTATGAAAGTCTGACACTACTCCTGCCACAGGGTAAACCTTCCCCTGGAAACGGATCATCCGTCCCAATGCTGCCGCAGCGGCCGGAAAACCCAACGCCCTGCAATAGGTTTCATTGATCACCAATTCGTGAAGGCTGTCGCTTTCCAGCATATTCCTGCCCGCCAATAGCTTCATTCGGTAAAAAGGGATCAGGTCCCTTCCTCCGGCCAGCAACGACACGAGCATCTCTCCTCCCGCCTGGCCCTCCATTTTCATCGGCAGCTCGATGATAGCCGCCCCCATCGGGGCATGCCCCTCCAATATACAATCCTCCACAGCCGGTAATTCCTTCACCCGCTGCCGGAACAGCTTCATCTCTGCTGAATCATTCCATGCATCCACAGTGATCACGGCATCCTTTGCAAAACCCGGGCTCGTATCCAACATATATCCGATCTGGTTCCTTACCCCAAGTACCCCTATGATAAAGACAAGCGAAAGCACAAATTGAACGCCGGTCAATATCCCGCGGTAGCTCCCCTTTTTAATAACCATTCCTTTCAGGCTTTGCACAGGCAAATAAGAAGACAGCACCAGGGCAGGATAAATTCCCGCCAGCAAGGTAGTGCCCGCCATCACGGAAAGTACAAACACCAGGGTGTCCGCACTGAAAATGGAAAATGTAACCCCCGCCGGAATAATCCTTAAACAAAGACAATAAAGGGGCCACCATCGATCCCGCAAAAGTGGTCGCCAGAAAGGTCAGCAGGAATGTCTCTGCCAGGAACTGTCTCACCAGGCCGCCCCGGCTGCCGCCCAATATTTTGCGCACACCCGTTTCCTTCGCTCTCTGTATGGACTGAGCCGTCGAAAGGTTGACAAAATTGATCACGGCCATCATCAGGATGAACAGGGCGACACCCATCAATACATACAGCGTAGGCAGGTCAGCCTTCCTGATGCCATCGTGGTCATAGGCTGCATTGAAATGCATGTCCGACAAGGGTTGCAGGACGATACCAAATTTCACCAGCCGCAACATGGAGTCGGCTCTCAGGTGCCGCGCCGCAAAACCAGCCAGCTGCCCTTCCAACCCTGTCCGCGTCCTGTCCTTTGCCAGCTTGACAAAAGCCCTCGTCCAGGGATTCCCCCGGTCGAAATGCCAGTCATCCGGGTGATAGCTGTTCTTCAACCCGCTGCGTCCAATAGTGCTGATAGAAATAAATTCAGTATAAGGGATATCGGTATTTTCTTTCCAGTCCTTCACCACGCCCGATACACGCACGCGAATGGAATCGTCATAGATCATTTCCCTCCCAAGCATCTCCTGAAAGGCAAGACCCCCAAAATATTTCCGGGCCTTCCGCTCCGATAGCACCACAGAAAATGGGTCCTTCAGCGCAGTAGCAGGATTGCCGGCCAGCCAATTATATTTGAAAATGGAAAAATAACCCGGCGCTGTAATGATCGTCCCGTCATGCCCCCGGGCGGGATAACGGTAATAGGCAGCAACTGCCTCGATCCCGGCGATCTCTTCCTGTAAAGCATTGGCAACGGGAGGAGGAGTATCCTCCGTATAGCCTACCTCCAACGTCCCTTTCCCACGGTCCTCCTGTACACTTCCACCCACCCTGTAGATCCGGTCCCCGTCCGGATGATCCCTGTCAAAGCTCAGTTCATAACTACAGACCTGGTAAATGACGATACAGGCGGAAATACCCAGGGCAAGCCCCAGTACATTGATAAAGGTATATACCTTGTTCCGGAACAGGATCCGAATGGCCATCTTCAAATAATGCTGCAGCATGCCTTTATTTTTCTTATGATGCAGCCCCTTTTCTTTTCCACAAAATACCGCAAGAACCGGGTTCCCCCGCTCTCCTCCCGGCATACCTTTGCCCTATGAAGAATATTGACAAACTCGACTGGGACGCCGTCGCCGCCAGCCTGCATGAGCATGGCTTCGCTCAGGTCCCTGCCTTCCTTGATATAAAGGAATGCCATCACCTGACTGGCACCTACAACGATCCTGGCCTCTATCGCAAGACCATCACCATGGAAAGATATCGCTTCGGAAAAGGCGAGTATAAATATTTCTCCTATCCCCTGCCGCCCCTGATCCAGTCCATCCGGGAAGCCGTCTACCCCAGGCTTGTACCCATTGCCAACGCCTGGATGAAAGCCTTGAATGATCCTAAAACCTTCCCCGCAGACCTCTCCGCATTGCAAGCCCAATGCCGGGCCCACCACCAGGACAAGCCCACCGTGCTGATCCTGCAATACGGGGAAGGCGGGCATAACACCCTCCACCAGGACCTGTACGGCGAGATCTTCTTCCCTATGCAGTTGGTCCTTTTTCTCGACGAACCCGGGAAGGACTATACAGGCGGCGAGTTCGTCCTCGTCCAACAGACACCCCGCGCACAGTCAAAAGCCATCGTGCTCACCCCACGCCAGGGCGACATGTTAATTTTTACAACGAATTTCAGGCCCGTAAAAGGCGCAAGAGGTTACTACCGGGTAAATATGAAGCATGGCGTAAGCCCCGTTCATCACGGCGCCCGCCATACCTTGGGCATCATCTTCCATGATGCTTCCTAACCAACCAATTTCTCTTTCGACCGCGAAATATCCACTGTCTGGTACAATCGCTCAGGTATAGTCGCCAGTCTTGAACTATGGATCTTCTCCCCCAATCCATAGAACTCCTGGAAGGACATCATCAATGGCCTCCATTTATCCGGATCCACACGATCGGGATGTCCCTCCATGATAATGGATTCCTCCAGGTGTATCCTTTGCACCCGCAGCTCCAACGTAAGTATCTTCCCTTTCAACGCTTCATCCTTTGCTGCCAGCGAATGCACATCCTCTACCACCACTTCCATCTGCACAGGGCATTCCATTATCCGTGGCGCAGACACCGTCTCCGACACACCCGGTGTCAGATGAGCCAATCCAAACTTGTCAGAAACATGACGGTAACCCTTCTGCAATTTTCCCGCCGGCACAGGATCAGAGCCCGTCGTCAGCGCCAGTGCATTCACTTGACCGGCCTGATGTACAGAAGGAAGGTTCAACACCCCTTCACGGTTGCGTAAAAGATTTTCGGTCGTCTTGGAATAGGCGGAGATGCCGATGATACAACGCCATCCCAGCCAGAATATGGAGGAGATCGGCGCCACATTGTAGGAGCCGTTCTCATTCACCGTGCTGATAAGCACCACCGGGGTGCCAAAGTATAAGATAGAAGGTTCAGCGATCTTGTGCATATAAGTAATTTTTGTACGGTAAAATTACCCTGCGGCGCCTGGCCTTAAAACCCGGAACTTGCTGACTTCATAACAGCTTCCTTCATCCCCCAAAACTTTTTACCACCCCCTCCTTATAATGCCCGCTCACCGGTATCACCTGCTGATCAGCCAGCACCAGCTCCGCTGTCCTCACGATCTTGATCTTCGACACCGATACAATATAAGATTTATGCGCCCGGATGAATTGCCCCGCAGGCAGCAGCTCCTCCAGCTTCTTCATGGTAAGATGGACCAGGTATTTTCTTGCCGGCGTTACGACCTTCATATAATCCCTCGACCCCTCGATATACAGGATCTCCGAAAAAGCGATCCGCAAAAGCCCCTCCTTCTCTTTCACTACTAAATGGTCCCCTGTCTCCGGCCCCTCTCCCTGCAATGCCTGCCCGCCACCTGCCGGAACAGACAGCGGCAGCGCCTTCACCTTCCCCACCGCCTGCGCAAACCGCTCATAAGAGAATGGCTTCAGCAAATAATCCACCACATTCAATTCATACCCCTGCAGCGCATATTCCGCATATGCCGTGGTAAAGATTACTTTGGGCGGGTTAGCAAGGGTCTTCAAAAAAGTGATCCCATTCACCAAAGGCATCTCGATATCCAGGAATATCAGGTCCACCTTGTGCTGCTGCAGCTTGGCAAAAGCCTCCATGGCATTGCGGCACTTCGCCACCAGGGTCAGGCCTTCCGTCTGCAGGATATATTGTTCCAGGATCTGGTGAGCGATCACCTCATCATCCGCTATCAAACAATGGATCATATTCGAATTTTTAAGTCGACGGTATACACATCGTCGTTCCCGCTGATCTCTAAAGTATGACGTTCCGGGTAATATAATGCCAGTCTTTTCCCGACATTTTCAATCCCCACGCCGCCATATGGTGTTTTTTGTCCCGGTGCCCTGACAAGGACACTGTTAGACAGGGTGAACCTCAAAAAACCATCAGACACTTCTACCCTTCCCCGTATAAACCCATCATCCGTCACCCGCTGCGACCCATGTTTAAAGCTATTTTCCAGGAAAGGGATCAACAGCAAAGGAGCGATAATGATCTTCTCACGATCCGGTGCAATGATCTCGAAGGATATGTCTGCAGATGGGTAGCGCTTTTTTTCCATTTCCAGGTAGTTACCCACAAAAGCGAGATCCTTGTCCAGCGACACCTGGTTCCCCTGGCAGTCGTAAAGAACATACCGCATCATGTCCGAGAGCCGTAAGATAAAGGAAGGGGTTTCCTTGGCCCCGGTAAGGCTCATGCCATAGATACTATTCAAAGTATTAAAAAGAAAGTGAGGATGTAGCTGCGCCTTTAAGGTCTCCAGCTGCAGTACCAAATGATCCCTTTCCAGGTCATGCCGCTTCCGTTCGTTCTCGAATGCCCAGCGCATGAACATGATGGAAAAGAACACCAGGGGGTCGATCAGATGCTCCGGTCCATGCAAATTGGGGCTCCATAAGCTCAGGTCATACCACCTGGCTTCCCGGGCATAGAACTTATCCATCACCGCATCACTGTTCAGGGCCTTGAATACATGCACCACCGCCCAATTGCACCATTTCATCACATACATGAAATAAACCAGCGACAGCAAGCCCAGCAAAAGATACCGTCCTTTCCGTAAAAGCAGGGCGCCGGCCCATCGGTACATGGGTATCACATAGAGGGTAGTAGCAATGGAATAGAGGATGATCTGTGGATAAGGGAAATTCATCCGTACCCGGGGCAGGCCCGCGGTCTCCAGGGTCATACCATATTTATACAAGCTCACATAGACTACCCAAACCAGTAGTTCGTAGACGGGAATAGCCGGCCTTTTGCCTGTGTACCTGAATAGCTTCATGCCTTCAAAACTAGGGCATTTTGCCCCTCCAGTAGAAGCTCCCTTCGACAAAACGCTGCTTTTTTTCGACAAGATGAGCCCCCATGAATTATGCAGATCATTTGCCCGCATTGGTAGAACGCGCCTTTCAAATCCCCTCACCGCTTCGTTGTTTTGTTCCCACAACAACAAAAAACCAAAAAAATGCAAATCATTCCCACCATCCTGGCCGCCTTCATCCTGCTGTTAAATACGCATACCATCCAAGCACAGGATAGCACAGCGCACAAAGCAATGGACTCTGCCAGACAATTACAGACGGTCTCCGTCACCGCCGTCACACCCTTTATCATTCAACGTACCGATAAGGTCATCGTGAACATCGCCCAAAGCCCCCTGGCGGCCGGTGGTAATGTATACGAGGCCGTAAAAAGAGTGCCCGGCATCATCGACCTGCAGGGGCTCCAGTTCAGAGGCCGCCAGGTCACTGTATATATGGACGACAAGCGCGTTCGCCTCACCGGGGAAGAGCTGCAAAACTATCTGTCAGCCATGCCCGCCAATACTGTAGATCGTATTGAGGTCCTTCCACATCCCTCTTCCAGGTACGAAGCCAACGGCGGTATCGTGGTCAATATCATCTCGGCAAAAAGCAAGGACTTTGGCATCAATGGGGTCCTGACCGCCGGTGGCGGCGCCGGCAACTATGGACGTTATAACACCGGCCTCAGCCTCAACTACCGCAGTCCCGGGCTTAGTCTCTATGGCAGCTATGACCTCCTGAATACAAAGACCCGTAATGGCAGCAAGATTTCCCGCTCCTTCAATGACGCTTACCAGATCTTTGAGAACCAGTCTACCCTTTCCACCGGCACAAGCCATACTTTCAAAACAGGCTTCGATTATACCATCAATAAGAACAGCAGCGTCGGCATGCTGGTAAGAGGTTCGCTCAGCGGCAGGACCAGGAATACAACGGATCTATCCCGCCAGCACTACTATATACAAACCTTGGACTCCTTCTCCGATGTCACTACCGTCAACCGCCCCCAATATTTCACCCCTGCCGTCAATCTGTACTATAAAATAAAGGACCTGACGATCAACGCCGACTATTTCAGCTATGCCAAGGATTGGAAAGATGATTTCACTACCCGCTACACAGACGCATACGCCATGGAATACCGCGCACCTTACCTGTTAAGGGACAATTCACCCGCGCGCAACAAGACGAAGTCTCTTTCAGCCGACTATTCCATCCATGCCGGAAACGTCAGTTACGAGGCAGGCGCGAAGGCCATTCTCACTCGTACGGACAACGATGTAGCCTGGGAAACATATAACAATGGTTCCTGGATCAACGTCCCCACCAGAAGCAATCACTTCATCTATAGTGAGAATATTTACGCAGCCTATCTTACCCTGGCGCGCACTTTCGGAAAATTCAATGTCCAGGCCGGACTACGTACGGAGCATACTTATACCAATGGTAATTCCATCACGCTGAAAAAGGAGACAACCAACAGGTATACCAATCTTTTCCCCAGCCTCAATGTAGCATACAGCCCTTCCGCCAGCCACCAGCTAAGCTTTTCCTACAGCCGCAACATCGAACGATATGGGTTCAGCATCGTCAACCCCTTCATTATCTACCAAAGCCAGTACGCCTACTACCAGGGCAACCCCAATATCAAGCCCAGCTTTTATCACAACCTGGAGCTCAGCTGGGCTTACCATAATGAGTGGATGGCCTCCTTCGGCTATAGCCATTATGTACAAACACCTGCGGAAATATATAAGAAAGATCCCGGCGGCAATGCAATGATCAGTACTTATGACAATGTCTCCTCCGCCGATCAGCTGACAGTCAACATCACGTGGACAAAAAGCCTGTTAAGAGGCCATCTTTCCACCAGCAACACATTCGGCGGACTGCACGCCGGCTATCATGCCCCCGACTCCACCGGCCTCAACAACACCTCCTACACCGCCTATCTCAGCAGCAACAACAGGATCCTCCTCGGCCATGGCTGGAAAGCGGAAGTGAATATGAATTATTACAGCCCCATGGCCATCGGCGCCTATCGGTTCAGGCCACAATTCGAAATGGGAGCCGGACTCTCCAAAAGCATCATGAAGAACAAAGGCGCCCTGACCCTCAACGTCACCGATATTTTAAATTGCAGCAAACGCCGCTATACGACATCTTCTTTCGGCGTCGCTTCCACGACCCGCGATAATACTGAAACACGTTTTGTAAAGCTGGTATTCACCTGCAAATTCGGCAACTCGCAGGTCAAAGCCGCCCGGACCCGCCAGACAGGCATTGAAGAAATAAAAAACAGGATGAATTGATACCCCGGCTACCCCAACACCTTCCGTACCCCGTTCTTAAACAATTTCCCGATGGGTATCTCCGTCTTATCAACCTCTATCAGCTCATGTGTATACGACTTGATCTTCCCGATGCTGACAATAAACGACCGGTGCGTACGAATAAAACCCTCTTCCGGCAGCATGGCCTCCACCGAAGAGATTGATTGCTTAGTAATAATTACACCATTACTGGTGTGGACTTTCACATAATCCTTCATGCTTTCCACATACGTAATGTCCCCAAGCATGACCTTCACCATCTTCCGGTCCATCCGGAAATACACAAAAGCGTCCTTTCCGGCGGCAGCCACACTGGCCGGAGAGGATGCACCGGCGGACCCGGCCTGATCATTGCCATTCCGTAAGGGCACCGCGTATTGAAAAGCCTTGCTCACCGCCTTTACAAATCTGTCGAACTGTATAGGCTTCAGCAAATAATCCACGATATCCAGCTCATACCCTTCCAGCGCATAGTCCGCATGGGCTGTGGTAAATATCACACGGGGAGGGTTCTTCAATATCTTCACCAGGTCTGTGCCTTTCAGCTGCGGCATGCGGATGTCCAGGAACAGCAGGTCGATGGGATGTTGTTGGAGAAAGCTCAACACCTCCATGGCATTTGCGCATTCTCCCCTCAGCTCCAGCATAGGCATTTCATCGATATAACGACGGAGGATATCGCGGGCAGGGGGCTCGTCGTCCACGATGAGACACCTGATGGGGGAGTTATTCTGCAAGTTCATAGGTCATTACATTTGTATCCGCAATATGCCTGGCCTCGGGCTTTTTTTCCAGCTGTATCCTTAAATTGACAATAAAAACATCTTCCTCATTATTGATCACCAGCTGATGCCTTTCAGGATACATATATTCCAGGCGTTTAACGACATTGGCGATTCCGATGCCTCCGGAGGCGGCAGATATGCCGGGCGCTTTTCCATTCAGCACCTTCATCCTCATCCAGTCGCCTTCGATGACGAGCTGCAGGCTTATCCATGGCTGCTCCAGCATTTGGCTGGTCCCATGTTTGAAACAGTTCTCTATAAATGGCAGCAGCAGCAGGGGAGCGATGTAGGCATCCGTTGTATCACCGGTCACCTGTATGCTGACATCCAGCTTATTGCCATACCGTACCCGTTCCAGTAGAACATAGTCCTGTACCATCTTCAGCTCTTTCTCCAATGGCACCAGGGGCCGGTCGCATTCATACAGCATATACCGTAAAAGGTCCGACAGACCCGCGATGAGCACAGGCGCGGAAGAAGATCCCACCTGCGCATGGGCGTATACATTGTTCAGGGTATTGAAAAGGAAGTGCGGATGCACCTGCGCTTTCAGCAGCTGCAGCTGCGAAGCGATGTTCTCCTTTTGCAGCTCCAGGTTGCGGGCCTGCTTGACATACCAGTGCTTCATCAGCTTGATGGCGGCAGCTACGCCGCCGATGGTGATGCCTCCACGGAGTCCGGCCATCAGGCCCATAAAGAAATTGCCTACGGGGTAATGGACAGTAGGGAAAAAGCTTCCCAATATGCAATACCGGGCCCTGTCGAGGATGTAGATACTTTCGACGGCTGATATGGCCCCCGTGACCAGGAACAACAACATCAGCAGCAGGATCGTCTGCACATACTTTCCCTTTACCACAAAACGGGGGATCAAAAAATACATCAATGAGTAGGAAAGAAACATATGCGGCGCCAGGTAAACGAGGGCATCGACTGCCGACATTTCCAGCCGCTGCACGAATACCAGGTACAATAAACCCGGCGAGAAAGAATACAGGATAGCCTGTGACACCCACCAAACTGCCCAGAATGCCAGGTGCCGCCGCCACCGGTAGCGGGGCTCATTTGAGAATATGAACGGATAGCTATCCATATTCCCAAATTTACTAATAGCTGGACAGACCGGAAACCCCACCCATCATTTGTCGATATAAAGACGGGTTTTGTCGACCAACGGTTTTTGAAGGGTTTTTCCGGGCCTCCCAGGCTGTCACCACTTGTTCCAGCTCCTTTGTCAGCCATAGTTTTGTCTTTTTACGGGAGGCATTCAGCTGGCCTTTTACCCTCTCTTTGTACAACAGCTGGTTATCATTGTTGTAGAAATACACGATGGACGAGTCGGTGCTGTTTTCCACTACCCAGTAACCTCTATCCGACACCCAGCTGGGAATGGGACGCACATCTTCCTGTGCTGCGGCCGGCAGGGCGGCGGCCAGACAAACGATAAATCCTGCGACGATGATCATTTTCATAACATGATATTTTATCCCGAAACTACTCCTTCATCATGCCCATCATTTGAAAAGTGGCTCAGCGCGGCATGACTGGCCCCATACGACTGCCCAACAGCGACCAACATACATAGCCGCTACGGATGCCCTTTGTCGACGATTTTCGCTTAACTTTAGTCTTATGAACAGACGAACATTCATACAGCTGTCTTCTGCCGCCGCTGCCGGCAACACTTTTATTCCTGCCGTGGGCCAGCCGCAGGATGGCAGGTTAAAGAACTGGGCGGGTAACATCGAATACAGTACGGATCACGTACATTATCCCCGCTCGGTGGAAGAAGTGCAAAGCCTGGTGAAAAAGTTTGAAAGATACAGGGCCTTGGGCACGCGGCACTGTTTCAACAGGATTGCCGACAGTACGGCGAACCTGATCTCCAGCCGGGACCTTAACAAGGTGATTTCCCTGGACACGGCCGCAAACACGGTCACCGTGGAGGGAGGCATCAAATACGGGGAGCTGGCCCCCTACCTGGATGAAAAAGGCTACGCCCTCCACAACCTGGCATCCTTACCGCATATTTCAGTGGCAGGTTCTATCACCACCGCGACACATGGCTCGGGCATCGGCAATGGTAATCTCTCCACGGCCGTCACTGCCCTGGAGATCGTCACGGCGGCGGGCGAGGTAAAACATTTCTCCAAAGAAAAGAATGGCGATGAGTTCTTCGGCGCCGTTGTCGGCCTGGGCGCCCTGGGAATCATAACAAAGGTCACGCTGTCCATCCAGCCCCGTTTTCTCGTCCGGCAAAATGTCTACGAGCACCTGCCCGTTGCACAGCTGAAAGACAACTTTGAAAAGATCCTTTCCACAGGCTATAGTGTAAGCCTTTTTACGGACTGGCGACAGGACTCCGTCAACGAGGTCTGGGTAAAAAGCCGGGTAGACAAGGACCCCGCCCCCGTCGGCGAACTATATGGAGCAAGCGCCGCCACCAGGAACCTTCACCCTATTGCCGCCAATTCAGCAGAGAACTGCACAGAGCAAATGGGGGTGCCCGGCCCCTGGCATGAAAGGCTCCCGCATTTTAAGATGGGCTTTACGCCCAGCAATGGCGCAGAGCTGCAAACAGAATATTTCGTCCCCCTTCATCACGGACCGGAAGCCTTTTCCGCCATCGCCCGCCTCGGCCGGCAGGTCAGCCCTCATCTCTTTATCTCCGAGATCCGCACCATCGCCGCCGACCATTTTTGGATGAGCCCCTGCAGGAACCAGGACTCCCTCGCCATCCACTTCACCTGGAAACCCGACTGGCCCGCCGTCAGTAAACTATTGCCCACCATCGAAAAGGAACTGGCCCCCTTCAACGCCAAACCGCATTGGGGCAAGCTCTTTACGATGGCTCCCGCCACCCTGCAACATCATTATGAAAAATTGAACGACTTCAAAAAACTCGCCGCCTCCCTCGACCCCAACGGAAAATTTCGTAATGACTTCCTCACCAAACACCTATATACCTGAAAAGGATATTGCCATAACCATGGAAGTCCCGGATGGTGATTATGAGCCGGTATCGGCAACAGTTCCCATCGATGAGAAAGACGATGTCTTTGACAAACAGATGCAATCCAACACGGAGATCGTCCGACCCGGAAGATCCTTGCGCTCAATGCGAAGACCAAAGAAACACCTCATAATCCATCGCGGGGATGTTATCGACGACACCCAGGTGGCGACACATCGTAACGATCTGACCCCGATGATAAGAATTATGATTGATCATATGCAAAATAAATTCGTACCTGCTTTGAACCATATCGGTCGATGCTACTTTCTCCAGCAACTCTTTTTCCGTATAAGCCCCGAACGTATCTAACATCAGTCTCGAACCAGTCAACAGCTGGCTGAAACTAAGTGCAGCGGCATCCGTTTCATCGGGCAAGGTTAGACCCTTCTTCGTTATAATGCCCAGCCAGAACTGCTGTGATTGTTGCATATGTTGGACGGTGAGCTCTACGCTGGCAAAACTCGAAGGTGTTTGCTTATAAAGCAGTTCCCTATCCAAACTCATTAGCCAGCAGCTCAATTTTTCATTTGCCCAATGGTTGTATTGGGCATAGCTTAAAATTACTTTTTGAATGCTCATATGCGAATGATTTCAAATTTAAAGATTTGCGAGGAATTGCAGATATTGATTATTACCCTGAAGTAAACGACATGGAGTATGCCCCTCCTCGCCCCCACACGACTGAAGGCAGCTATAAGTCTGAAGTCCGCCTTACATTGGGCTATCACATTCAGCCAATGAAACAAAACCGCACAGGCGAATGTCTCAAAACCGAACATATCTAAACCATCCCCACACCTAAAAACATCATAAACAAATAATTACACCCTGGCACCCTAATTGGTCCAAAACCCCATAACAAGCCCGAAAACATGCTGAAAAACTACTGCAAGATCGCCCTCCGCGTGCTGTTCCGTAACAAAACCTACAGCACCCTAAATATCTTAGGCCTTGCCCTCAGCATGGCCTGCGGCATCCTCATCTTCACTTTAGTAAAATACCACCTCAGTTTCGACAACTTCCACAAAGACCCCAGTCGCATCTACCGTTTCGTGACTGAGCAGCATCGTGACGTCACCAGCTACACAGGCAGCGTCCCACCCCCCTTCGGCAAAGCCTTTCGCGACGATTACAGCTTCGGCGAACAGACGGCCCGCATCGCTACCTGGGAAGATGCCCAGGTCTCCTTCCATGCCGGAGCCGACCTGAAAAAATTCAAGGAAAAAGGCGGGATGGCATTCGCCGAACCCGGGTATTTCGACATCTTCAATTATCCTTTATTAAAAGGCGATAAGACAACAGCGCTTACCGAACCCAACACCGTCATCATCACCGAAAGCAATGCCCGAAAATATTTTGGCAACGAAGACGCGGTGGGGAAGACCCTCCGGCTGGACGATAAGATCGATTGCCGCATCACCGGCGTATTAAAAGACCTGCCCGTCAATTCCGACAGGCAAACCACCATCTATGTTTCCTGGGCAACGCTTCCTTCCTACAGTGATTGGTATACAAAGGACGACTCCTGGGGCGGCATCTCTTCGGACCTGCAATGCTTCACACGGCTCAAGCAGGGTGTCGATCCCCGGCAGGTGGAAAAGCTGCTGCCGGCGTATGTAAAAAAATACCGGCCCAAGAGCAAGAATGTCCATACTTATCATTTACAACCCCTGGCGGAAATGCACTTCGATGCCCGTTATGATGGCCCCATGGCTATGCGCAACCTATGGATCCTGGGCGTCATCGGCCTTTTCCTCATCATCACTGCCTGTGTCAATTTTGTCAACCTGGCGACGGCGCAAGCCTTACGACGGTCAAAAGAAGTAGGCATCCGCAGGGTCCTGGGCAGCCTGCGGGGGCAGCTGTTCTGGCAGTTCATCGCCGAGACGGGGCTGATAACCCTTGTAGCCACCGGCCTGGCCATTGGCCTGGCCCTGGTAGCATTACCCACGGTCAACGATTGGTTTACCTCCCACATGGTCATTGATCTTACAGACATACAGCTGCTGCTTTTTATTCCCTTGCTTATTGTAGTGGTCACCTTCCTGGCAGGCGCCTATCCCGGCCTCATCCTTTCAGGGTTCCGTCCTGTGGTTGCCTTGAAAGGCCGGCTGTCGCAGCAGCACATCGGCGGCTTCAATATGCGGCGCGCGCTGATCGTCACCCAATTTACGATCTCCCTGATCCTGATCATGGCCATGCTCGTCATCACCAGGCAAATGCAGTTCACCCGGAACACAGACATGGGATTTGATAAAGATGCGATTGCAATACTGCCAATGGGCGCTCCCGCCGGGCTGGAATCCAAAACGCTGCAACAGCGCCTGGCGGCTCTCCCCGGCGTTGAAAAAGTATCGCTTTGCTATGCCGCCCCCGCCTGGGAGAGCACCTGGACCACCACCGTCCGCTTTGACACACGCTCCGAAGCGGAGGTCTTCAGGGTCAATGTGAAGTCTGCCGATGATCAGTACCTCCCGACATTTGGTCTGCAGCTGGTGGCAGGCAGGAATATCTTCCCCAGCGATAGCGCCAGGGAATGCGTCCTCAACGAAACAATGGTCGGCAAATTGCAGTTAAAGTCTCCCGGAGAGGCGCTTGGAAAGATCTTACATTCCAACGGCACTGATCTCATCATCACAGGCGTGGTGAAAGACTTTCATGATCGCAGCCTGCACGAAGATATTGACGCCATTTGCATTACATCCTTCACCAGCAACTATCAGTCATATGCCGTCCGGCTGAATATGAACAATATTACCACCGTTATGCCCGCCCTCGAAAAGACCTGGAGCAGCACGTTCCCCGGTAAGATCTACGAATACCAGTTCCTGGATCAGTCCATCGCCTCCTTCTATCAGACGGAAAGCATCATCCTCAAATTCGTCAGCATCTTCTCCTTCATCGCCATCTTCATTGGCTGTCTGGGACTATACGGCCTGGTCGCTTTCATGGTCTCGCAAAAGACAAAGGAGATCGGCATCCGCAAGATCTTAGGCAGCACCGTCAGCGGGATCCTGTGGATCTTTGGAAAAGAATTCGGCCGGCTCATTGTCATCGCTTTTCTCGTAGCTGCGCCTGCCGCCTGGTGGTTCATGAGCATGTGGCTGCGCAACTTTAAATATCACATAGCCCTGGGACCCTGGCTGTTCATAGGAGGATTCCTGATCATCGCCGGCATCGCAGCTTTCACCATCGGGTACCAGAGCATCCGTGCTGCGAGGGCCAATCCCGTAAAAAGCATCCGGACGGAATAACAGATCCGATTCTATTGTACCGTCACTTTTATGATATTGCTGATAGCCGGCAGCGTGGTGAACGCATTCGGATTGGGGACCGCAGCAATAGGCTGGCTCTCCGCCAGGGGTGTCCCCGCCAGGTTGAATTGTGTAATTCCTGCGCCCGGAAATTGATTGACGGCCGATCCGTCATCATACAGTCCGATCGTAGTGGAAATATCTCCCGTCATTGTCGCATCCACTCCATTTCCCATGGAAGCAAAGAACCAATCGTTGGAGAAGCCATACATAGTCGCAATAGCCAGCCTGTCGCCCTTGCTTACAGAGATTACCTGCGACACCTGGCTGCCCGCCATATCCCCCCTCATGGGCAGCAATACTTTCGTTACCGCCGCAGGCAGCAAATACACCGCTTTGATGCCGGGCTTGTGCAGCAGATTGGCCGCCAACGTATCTGCATTACCCTTCTGCGCCAGTAGCGTCAGCCCCATCCCCCTGTCCTTCTCACCTACTTTGTAAATGGGATTATCGATACCATTATAGATCACTACCAGCACAGGTGATAAAGGCGTAAAGATCCCCGTGATGCTTTGGACATAGGTGCTCAACGGCGCGTTATTCCCCGCCTCGGCAATGGAAGTAAGCCCATTGGCGGTCGGTTGGCCTTCCTTATATAAAGGGTTCGGACTCAGTAACGATCCTCCCACGATATAGCTGACTGCCCACACTCCGGGACTGAGGGGCGTTTCATTGGCCGTGCCTCCGGAAATATTTTGCAGCGTCAGCGTAAAGGTGGAATTGCCATTGTACTTCAAAGTTGCTTTCACCAGCGAAGTGGCCGCCAGGTACGTATTGCCTTGGGCATCCGTGCCCTTCACCTCCGTAATGTTCTTCGTGTCCGCTGTCCCCGGATGGCTCACATTGGCGCCTGGTGCCTGGTTGATCCGCGTCCCATTGTCCCATAACTTCACCTGTGCAGAAACATCCCCTTCAATGGGTATTCCCTGCGCATTATAAACAGCGATCCCTGGATTGGCCGGAGCGAAGAACAGGTCATTGGACCACCCATACATGGTGGCAAAGGTCAAAGCCTCGCCTTTAGCTGCGGAAAAAGTAATGGTCGTCGATTGTCCCGGAAATATCAGCGCCGGAGTGCCCGTTCCCTGGAAGGTGCCCGACTCCACCAGCGGCCTGGAATCCAATACATTGGTCACTGTGATGGTCTTTTTCTGCACAGGCCCGCCATCATGATCTTTCTTACAGGATGCCAGCGCTGGAAGCAATGCCAGCACAGGCCATAAACGTAGTTTTGTCATAAATAACTTTTTCACAAATCTCCACCCTGCCTGTCCCGCCAACTGACAGCTACTTGACATACCCTCCGGCCTTATACTTTTCTTAACGTTACGATCCCAATTGTTTGAATTTCGCAATTATTGGTTTGAAAGCGATAACAACCGCCCCGTCCTCCCGGTCTACATTTGTGATATCCAAAACCACCGATCATGCACAACAAAAAAGTATGGTTTATCACAGGCGCCTCCCATGGACTGGGCCTTGCCTTCGTAAAGATGCTGCTGGAAAGAGGCGATCAGGTGGCCGCTACCACAAGGTCGATCGCCAGCCTCTCCAGGCATATCACCGCCCTGGCCGGGAACTTCCTCCCCCTCCAGGTCGACCTGACCGATGAAAAAGCAATAGAACAGGCCATCGCCGATACGCACAGGGCTTTCGGCCGCATCGACGTGGTTGTCAACAACGCAGGCTACGCCGTCCATGGCCCCATGGAAGACCTGGGACCGGCTGTCATCGACCGCTGTTTCGCCATCAACACAGTGGCGCCCATGACGGTCATGTACAAGGTCCTCCCTTACCTGCGCCGGCAACGTTCAGGTTACATCCTCAACATATCATCCCTGACGGCCTGCGCCGCCGCAGCCGACACCGACCTGTATGCAGCTACAAAGCACGCCATCCTGGGTCTCTCCGAAAGGATCATGGAAGAAGTACGCGGCCTGGGGATCAACATCACCGTAGTAGCCCCCGCAGCTTTCCAAGCCCAGCTCTGGTCAAAAGAATATTTCACCATGGAGAATGTAAGGCTTCATGATCACGGCGAAGTGGCCGCAGGCTTCATCGAGCTGGCAGATCAGCCCGTCCCGCCCACCCTCTTATTGCTGGACAATCATTCCACCCCCTTAAAACTTGAAAAACATTCAAATAATGAGATACAATTTGTTAGGTAATACAGGCCTTAAAGTATCGGAGCTCTGCCTCGGCACCATGACCTTCGGCGGCAAAGGCATCTATACAGCCATCGGCACGCTCCCGCAGGACGAGGTGAACGCACTGGTGCGCCGCTCCGTAGAGGCAGGCATCAACTTCATCGACACGGCCAATGTCTATAGCGAAGGATTGAGCGAGCAGATGACAGGTACAGCCATACGCAACCTGGGCCTGAAACGCGATGACCTCATCATCGCCACCAAAGTACGCGGCCGGGTAGGCGAAGGCCCCAATCACCTCGGCCTCACCCGCAAGCACATCCTGCAACAGGTGGAAGAAAGCCTGCGGCGCCTGCAGATAGACTATATCGATCTCTACCAGATCCATGGATATGACACGCTGACGCCGCTGGAAGAAACCCTTGCCGCACTCGATTCCCTCGTCAACAGCGGCAAAGTACGCTACATCGGCTGCAGCAATCTCTCCGCCTGGCATATCATGAAATCCCTGTCTGTCTCGGAACGCCACGACTATGCAAAGTTCATCTCGCTGCAAGCCTATTACACCATCGCCGCCCGTGATATAGAAAGAGAGATCGTACCTTTGTTACTGGATCAAAAAATAGGCCTGATGGTATGGAGTCCCCTCGCCGGCGGTCTGCTCAGCGGCAAATACACCCGCAGCAGCGCCCCGGAAGAAGGCCGTCGCGTGAGCTTCGACTTCCCGCCGGTGGACCGGGAAAAAGTCTATGATGTCGTTGATGTCATGCAGGAAATAGGAAAGACCAGGAACGTTTCCGTAGCCCGCATCGCCCTCGCCTGGTTATTACACCAGCCCGTCGTCAGCACCATCGTCATCGGCGCCAAAAGTCCGCAGCAGCTGGAAGATAACCTCGGAGCCGTCGACCTGAAGCTGGACCCCTCCGAACTGGAAAAGCTGGACACCGCCAGCAGGCTGCCCCCCGAATACCCCGGCTGGATGCTGGAATACATGGGCAGGGAACGCAGATGGGAACGCTCCTAACAAAACATAGAAGAACCACTACATATAACAACTACAAACAAAAGCGAACAGCAATGTCCAACACCGAATCCATCGCAGACTTCTATCGCAATAAATGCCTCGGCATACCGGACAACCTGGAACGGGAGGTGGGACATTTCAATGCATTCAAAATAGAGGACCTGGCCCTGGTGAGCAAACAACCCGTCACTTATGCCCGCCGGGATTACTATAAGATCTCCCTCATGCGCGGCCATCATATCTATCACTATGCAGATAAAAGCCTGGAGGTATCCGGACCGGCATTGCTGTTCTTCAACCCCCGCGTACCCTATACGTTCGAGAACGTGGACGAAGGCCAAAAAAATTCAGGTTACTTCTGCATCTTCAAGGAAGAATTTTTCAGCGACCACATGCGCGTCAGCCTGCGCGAGCTGCCCATGTACGCCACGGGCGGCAAGCCCGCCTATATGCTCGATCTCACACAGGATAAGAATGTGAGCCATGTCTTTGAAAAAATGCTGGAAGAGCTGAGGTCCGACTATCGTTTTAAATACGATCTTATCCGTAATTACATCATGGAGATGGTGCACTATGCCCTGAAAATGCAGCCGGCAGAATCGCTCTACCAGCACAAGGATGCCAACGCAAGGATCACGGCGGTATTCACCGAACTGCTGGAACGCCAGTTCCCCATCGAATCCTCCTCACAACAATTTACCCTCCGTAGCGCCAGGGACTTTGCCGAGCAGTTGAACGTCCACGTCAACCACCTCAACCGGGCCATCAAGCTCAGCACAGGCAAGACGACCACCGGGCATATCTCCGAAAGACTGGCCAGCGAAGCCAAAGCCCTGCTCAAACATACAGACTGGAATATTTCCGAGATCAGCTACTGCCTGGGATTCGAAGAGCCGGCCCATTTCAACCATTTCTTCAAGAAACAAACCCATATGACCCCCTCGGCATTCAGAGGCTAGCGTCTATCAGCTGCTTCAATTCCCTGAACCTCGCCTCCCTGTTATCTTTTTTTATATAGAAGGCCATCAAAAAAGCGCAGTACCCCTTTTCATTGTCTACCCATGGCACACTCCCGAACAATCCCGGACTCGTCACTGTCATACCTTCGGGCCGCACGACCCATTCTCCATAGCCATATCCGATCTGCGTCATTGACACAGGTGAATAGGCAACCCTTACGTCCGCACCGATCCTGTCCTTTTCCATCTCCGCCACACTACTTTCACTTAGCACCCGGTGCCCCCGGAACATGCCTTTTCCAAGGATCATCACCAGGAAGTTCAGGTAATCCTCCGGCGTGCTGCTGGCGCCTCCAGCCGGCAATGCTACCCGCCCCTTTCCAAAATCCGTATGCTGCATGTCCAGTGGCCGGGCAATACGCGCTGCGAAAAGTTCTTCAAACCCCGCACTTCCGATCTTCTCGATGATAGCACCTGCTATCTGCAACCCCGCATTGCTATAATGGAAAACCTTTCCAGGCGCACCTTCCATCGGCATCTCCGCGATATACGCCATCGCTTCGTCCATATTGGCAACCTTCCTCATATCCTTTAGGCTCTCCTTCAAAGGCGGCTCGTTGATCCCCGTAAGATGGCTGAGACATTGACGCACCGTGATCATCCCCTTTCCATGGGCGGAAAGCACCGGCAGGTATTTACCCACCGTGTCGGAAAGCTGTAATTTTCCTTCATCTACAAAAGTCATCACCAGCGCTGCGCTGAGCCATTTGCTGCAGCTGGCAACAGGCTGACGGGTAGACAACGTATAGTCGCTGAGGTCAGCCTCCTTTTTCTGACGCCGGGCAACGAATTTGTTCACCATCTTCTGTTTCCTGGTCATCTCATTCACCGACTGGCTGTACACCAGCTTATTATCCTTCCATACCACCAGCATAACCCTTCCACCCATCTCTTTTACATGATCCTCCATCCACTGGTCCAGCTTATCCGTGCCCTGCGCACGCCCGGCTGAAACCACCATGACAAACAAAATTGCAATCCCCGTATTTTTTAATAACATAGCCCTATTGACCTGGAAAAACAACCAGGGTTTAATATCTTTAATCTGTCATGAGTAAAACTATCCGCCTTTTGTTCGCCTGTCTGGCTTCAGTGATCTCCCTTACTGCCAGCGCACAGCTTTCATCATCCGAAAAAAAAGCCATCGCCTACATCGCCACCCATATGGACAGCACCATGCAGCTGCTGATCGGGTCCGTCAACACCAACAGCGGCACGCTCAATATCGCAGGCGTTAAAAAGGTCGGCGCTATATATGCGAAGGAACTGGACAAACTGGGTTTCACCATCGAATGGGTCGCCGAGCCCGACTCCCTCCACCGGGCAGGACACCTCGTAGCTACCCATAAAGGCAAAAAGGGTAAAAAGCTTTTTCTCATCGGCCACCTGGATACGGTCTTCGAACCCGATATGCCCGCGGGCCCTTACACGGTCCTGAATGACTCCACGGCCACTGGTCAGGGCGTCAACGATATGAAAGGCGGTGACGTGGTAATGATCGCGGCCCTGCAAGGACTGCAGGCCGCCGGACTACTGAAAGACCTGAATATCGTCGCTTATTTTACAGGCGATGAGGAAAGGTCCGGCTTCCCTCATCATGTGGCCAGAAAAGATTTCATCGAAAGGGCGAAGACATGCGACATAGCGCTCGGCTTCGAGTCAGCCATGGGTCTTCACACCGTAGCGGCCGCCCGCCGTGGCGCCAGCAGCTGGTCCCTGGACATCAGTGCACGTACAGGGCATTCTTCCCAGGTATTCACCGACTCGGCAGGCTTTGGCGCGATCTACGAGGCCGCCCGTATCCTCAACACCTTCAGGGAACAATTGAGCCATGAGCAATACCTCACTTTTAACCCCGGCCTCATCGTCGGCGGCTCCGGGATGAAGCTCACGGACCAGGATGCCCGCGGCGAAGTCCTGGGCAAAACCAATATCATCGCCCCCTCCGCACATGTAACTGGCGACCTGCGCTTCCTTTCCGAAGCACAAAAGAATGCTGCCCGCGAAAAAATGCGGGCCATCGTAGCCGCCAGCCTTGCCGGCGCCCAGGCGGCCATCAGCTTCACCGACGGCCTCCCTTCCATGGAACCTACGCCCGGGAATCTCGGACTGGTAGCCCAGCTGGACAAGGTCACCCGTGACATGGGCATCGGCGGGACAGTAGCAGGCGACCCCGGCGCCAGAGGCGCCGGCGACATCTCGGACGTAGCCCAATACATGGATTGCCTCGACGGACTGGGAGCCTCCGGCAGCGGCGCCCACAAAGCAGGAGAGACCATCAACCTCAAAGAATACCCCACCCTCATCCAGCGTGCCGCGATCTTTCTCTACAGGCTCGGGCGCTAAAAACACCCGGACGGCACATATATAATTTAGTTGACAGTGAAAAGACGGCCCCAAAACGTTCATCTATGATCAGCTCTATTGACAACCGAACTATCCATTTCGATGCATACATACTCCCGGTTGGGTAAAACAATCCCCACTCCTGACATCCATAAAAAACTGTAAGTTCCTGAAAACCCATTACTTCCCGATTGGCAGGTTTTTAGATAATAATATAATAAGGCGTAATCATCACAATTGATATATACTGATACCACCAACACGCAGACCCCGGAAGTCATTACTCCGGGGTCATTTTTTTTCCCTACCTTCCGGCGCATGTCACCTGCCGATGAAATAGCTTACTATGTACACCTTTTCAAAGGACTCTTACCCGAGGATGTCACCCAGCTCTATACGATGGCTGAAACAAAGACCCTCCGCGCCGGCGATATCTACATACAAAAAGGCGTCATTTCTCAAAAGCTTGCTCTCATCAACCAGGGCCTCATCCGGGCTTATCATGTCCAGGACAGCAGCGAAGAGATCACCATAAGCCTTCGCTGGGAACAGCAATTCCTCGCCTCTTTCGACAGCATCATTCATCAAAAACCTTCCCGGTTCACCTACCAGGCCATGGAAGACACCACCCTGATGGAGGTGGACTATGCCGCCGTTCAACCCATCATCGACAACAATCCCCGATTGTCGGCTATGCGCCACCACCTGCTGATGCAGATCCTGTCACAGTCTATTGAGAGGATAGAATCCTTTGTATTGCTCAGCCCCGAGGAACGTTATCTCAAACTCATCAATGAAAAACCCGGCATTTTCAACCGGGTGCCCAATAAACATATCTCCACCTTCCTGGGCATCACCCCCGTGTCCCTCAGCCGCATCCGGAAAAGGATCGCCCGGCCCCGGTAATTATCTTTTGCTAATTTTTCCTTGTCCCGGCCAATATATCTTTATGGCCACACTTTCAATATATACTGTATGCACACCATACTCCATCTTATCACCCGGATCTTTACCTTCACAACATTGCGTTACTTTGTTATCGCCGGCATCTTTTTCACCCTCTTCTATGGTCTCACCCGCAAGCGCTTCACCCGGAACAAGATTCAGCAGAAACATGCCGGCAAAAAGGACTTTCAAAGGGAGATCCTGCACTCACTCCAAAGCTCCCTCGTTTTCACGATCATCAGTTATGTCCTCTTCCTCACCCCTTTCTCAAAACACACACTCATATATCATGATCTCTCCGATCATTCCATCACCTGGCTTGTCCTCAGCCTGATCCTTTGCCTCATCATCCACGATACATACTTCTATTGGATGCACCGCCTCCTGCACCATAAAAAAATATTCCGGCTCACCCACCTGCTGCATCATCGTTCCGTCAACCCCTCCCCCTGGGCCGCCTATTCTTTTCATTTCATAGAATCCTGGACCGAAGGCGCCGTACTGCTGGTGATCGCGCTGATCATCCCCGTCCATATCCTCACCATCGCCTTGTTTACAATTACGAGCCTTATCATCAACGTATATGGTCACCTGGGGTATGAGATCATGCCGCGCAGTTTCAGGAGCTCCTTCCTCTTCGAAATATTCAACACCTCCGTGCATCACAACATGCACCACAGCAAGTTCAAAGGAAATTACGGGCTTTATTTCAGGACCTGGGATCGCCTCATGGGCACCGAACATCCCGACTACGTCCGTGAATACGATCGCATCCAGGAACAGCGCTTCAGCGTTACATCGCCGGTTAATTCTTAAGGTTGATCAAATTCACCACCACTTTTGCCATCATATCCTTCTCTTCCGGCTTACTTTCCGCGATCATCAACGTCAATGCCACCAGCGCATTATCCGCAATCTTCTTCGACCCATCCGGCCTGTACAGGATACTGTTCTTCTCCAAAAACCACACGAACAGGAAAGCCGCTATCCGTTTATTCCCATCAGAAAAAGAATGATTCTTGATCACGAAATACAAAAGGTTCGCCGCCTTCTCCTCCACACTCGGGTACAGATCCTTTCCTCCAAACGTCTGGTAAATGGCCGCCAACGAACCCTGAAAAGACTCGTCCTTTTCATTCCCAAAAAGACTGCTCCCGCCAAACTTATCCTTCAATCCCTTAATGGCCTTCATCGCCTCCGGGTAATTGATCTGGAACAGCTCCTCTTTCGTCGTAGCCCCCACCTCCAACACCTGGTGATCATATTGGTCCAGCACATCCAGCGCGTACGTATAATCGGTGATCACCTTCAACAACCCCGTCGCCTCCTCCGTATTCAAAGCCTTTCTTTCAATGACGTTTCCCAGCAGCTTCACCGTCTGCCGCAATTCATCCAGTTGCCGCGACTGCTGCTGCATCCGTTGCTTATCGATAGCATAACCCTTTGTAAGATAATTCTTTAGTGTCTTATTAGCCCAGATTCGGAACTGCGTACCCCGCTGAGATTTCACCCGGTAGCCTACAGAAATGATAACATCCAGAGAATAGTGGTAGATAGGCTTCTTAATAAATTCGGGATTTCCGAATTTGTTCATAGTATCCTCAACATCAAGCTCTTTCTCCGAGTATATATTTCTAATATGCTCATTAATGGTTGATTTTGCTTTTTGAAACAATTCAGCCATCTGTTCTTGCGTCAGCCAGACCGTCTCATTCTCCAGCTTAACCTCGATCTGATCCATCTCAGGCCCCGCCTGATAAAAGACAATATTCCCTCTCTCTTCCATAAAATGAAATTTATATCTTATTTCAACAACCGCGCCTCCACCCCTTCCTTCGTGATCTTCACAGGCCTGATCAACCCATCCGCACCAAACTCCATCTTATCAATGCAAGTCACCCTGTGATTCGCATCCGTCTCCCCCAAAGGCCTCCGGTGATAAACAATATAATAATCATCCGTCCCCGGGATCTGCAGCACAGAATGATGCCCCGCCCCTGTAGCCACCTGCATATCCTGCTGTAATATCTTCCCGATCCTCTTGAACGGCCCCACCGGACTATCCGCCATCGCATAAGCCACCGAATAATCAGGGCCACCCCACCCGCCTTCCGACCACATAAAATAATACTTCCCCTTCCGGTAGATCATATAAGGACCTTCCACATAACCCTCCGGCGTGATCTCTTTGAACGTCACCCCATCCGGAAAAGGAAGAAGCCCCGTAAAATCCGGCTTCAACCGCACAATGTTACAATGACGCCACCCGCCATAGAGCATATACCACGAACCATCCTTATCATGAAAGACTGCCTGGTCGATGGGCTGCGCACCATTGTGAAATCTATCGATCAACGGCTTACCTAAATAATCCCTATAAGGTCCCTCCGGCCGGTCAGCCACAGCCACCCCGATCCCACCCACCGTCGAATCGTTCTGTATATCATTGGCGGCAAAGAAAAAATAATATTTGCCATCTTTCTCCGTGATTGCAGGCGCCCACATAGCCCGCTTTGCCCAACGGATAGCAGCAGTATCCACAATATGCCCGTGCTTTTCCCAACGAACAAGATCAGGAGAAGAGAAAGCATCAAAGAATACCTGGTCCTTATACCGTGCCGAATACGTAGGATATATCCAATACTGATGGCCAAAGACTGCCGTTTCCGGGTCCGCGTACGTGCCGGCAAAAACAGGATTGCCCGAGCGCGTCTGGGCATGGGAAAAATGGGACAGCAAAAGAAGAAGTATACAGATCCTGATGTGCATAGGAGTGATTGTGAGATGAAGATACGCCAAACACGCCAATCTCTCCGCATCTCACGCCAACCCACAAATTCGAACCTCCGCCCGCCTAATTTTACTAAAAAACAAAATGAAAATGACCTCCTGCCTCTGCACGCTCTTGACAATGATCACACACATGCTCCTCAGATCCCAGGCAAAGATCCCCGAAGCCGATATCCAATCCATCACACGCATTAACAAACAATACGGGGAAGCCTTTGCAAAAAACGACTCCACCCTTTTCCTCTACTGTTACGCCACCGATGCCTGCATCCTTGCCCCAAACGCACCGGCCCTCTGCGGAGAAAAGATGCTGCTGCTTTTTTACAAAGCCGCCCACAACACCGGCATGCGGAACATCGTTTTTACCACAGCTAACTGGTACGGGTACACGGGCGACTATGTCACCGAACAGGGTACTTACCGGCAATTTGACGCGAACAACGCACCCATCGGCGCCGGCAAATACCTGGTCGTTTAGTACTCCGGCAGATCCTCTCATGAACAAGGCAGCTGCACCGATGCAGGCTTCATCTTCACCAGCAGCAGCCCGTCCATCTCATGCAGCACAAACGCCATCGATAGCTCCAGGATGTGCTTCTTCAGTACAGGAAAACCCTGCAGCCGCTCCGCAAAAGGCAGTTCTCCTGCGCCTCCCCGATCGTCCTGCTGTTCCGGATCACCGCCCCGACAATGCCCAGGGCCGCCAGCTGCAGGCGCTCCCCAAAATGCAGCCCAAACAGCGGGTCGCCCGATAAGGCCACCGCCGCTTCAAAAAGGTCATTCAGCTGCTGCGCGCCGATAGCCACGGCCCCCTCCGATCGTAAGGCCTCCAGGTAAGACTTACAACAAGGTTCTTTTTATAGTCGGCCATATAAGATCTACCTCAACAACCGGCGCCTGAATTGGTTGCTCAAAGGGAAGCCTCCGTTCATATATTCCTGACTATCTGTAATTTATCCCACCAATTTGGGGCCTAAGCCATCGTCTCCAATATTCATATTATATAATTATATATATAATAAATATCCGCCTCTAATCTGAACATAATCTATTTAAAAATCGATTTATTATTTTTTTAATAATTTTTCAGCTTAAACCTCTGCTTTGGCAAGTTGAAATACTCATATTAAAAATTTATAATATTTTTCAATATAAAAAATTTTATACTTTCGTCCTGCTGTAAAGTGCATTAAAAAGGTATTGCTTGCTGCTCTTCATCTCTGGATGGATGACCCCAGGTAATACCTTTTGCACCACCTCCAATATCCATAAAGCAACGAGCTATTCAAATAGTCTGCTGGGAAACTTACTAACTGACCTGACCCATTAAATCAAAATAGTAAGTATCATTCTATCACATAAAAAAAACAGTGCACTATGTCCATTGCAAAACTTGAGTATATCTGGCTCGATGGATATCAACCCATCCAAAGTTTGCGTAGCAAAACAAAGATCGAAAAAGACTTCTCCGGCAAGCTGGAAGATGTCCCTATGTGGAGTTTCGACGGCTCATCCACCGAACAGGCCCCCGGCGGCTCTTCGGATTGTATACTGGCACCCGTATACCTGGTTAAAGATCCGCAACGTAAGAACGGCTACCTCGTAATGTGTGAAGTGCTGAGCCCCAATGGCAAGCCCCACCCCAGCAACGGCCGGGCATTGATCGACGACGACGACAACGACTTCTGGTTCGGATTCGAACAGGAATATTTCCTCTGGAATCCTGAAACTGATAAACCCATCGGATTCCCAGAAGGCGGTTACCCCCGTCCCCAGGGCCCATACTATTGCTCCGTTGGCGCCAAGAACGCCTATGGCCGCGCAATGGTGGAAGAGCACCTCGACGCCTGCCTCGAAGCCGGCCTCAATGTAGAAGGTATCAACGCTGAAGTTGCCACAGGCCAATGGGAATTCCAGATCTTCGCCAAGGGCGCCAAAGAAGCCGGTGACCAGGTTTGGATCGCCCGCTACCTGCTGGAACGCATCGGTGAAAAATACAACATCGCCATCAACTGGCATTGTAAACCCCTGGGCAACCTGGATTGGAACGGCAGTGGCATGCACGCCAACTTCTCCAATACCCTCCTCAGGACCGCCGGCAGCCGTGACGCTTACGAAAAAGTCTGTGAAGCCTTCCGCCCCTATATCCAGGAGCACATCGACGCCTACGGCCCCGATAACCACCTCCGCCTGACTGGCAAGCATGAGACAGCCGCTATCGACGAATTTAAATACGGCGTCTCCGACCGTGGTGCATCCATCCGCATCCCCATCGCCACCGTTGAAAGAGGTTGGAAAGGCTGGCTCGAAGATCGCCGCCCCAACAGCGCCGCCGATCCCTACAAAGTAGCAGGCCGTATCATCAAAACGGTGAAGACCGCCAAAGTAGAAGAAGTAGAACTCGTCGCCTAAAAACAACCACGATAATACCCAGGGGAAGTGTTAGCAATAACGCTTCCCCTTTTTCTATTACCATCAATGCGTGGCACCGTATTGGAGTTGGGTTAAATATGCATCCTGAATAGAAGCTTTACAAGCTCTTGATCGCTTTCACCAGAGCATCAGCTTCACCCTGCTGAATATCCGTGACATCGCCTTCCTCTGTACATACAAGCGTAAATTTTGCGACCTTCTTCTTGGCCTTTCTATCCAGAGACTTGTCATCCGTCCGTTTGATGGAAAAGCCTTTATAAGTGGCCTCTGTTCCATCATCGGCAGTCATAAGATAGCTTAATCCCTGCTCGAGGTAGCGCAGTTGTACCAGGTTGCCGAATTTCAGCGTCGATACATTGTGATTATTGGGGTATTGCTTGTCCCGGAAAGTCAGTAAATACATGGTGTCATTGTGCTTGACAATGCGTTGCAGCTGCAAGGGCCAGTCTCCGGATCGCAGTTCAGCGATCGTAATAGTAGAAGTATTCGAAATAGTGAATTGCGCCTTGGCTTTTACCACAACAAACGGTAATAATACAAATAAAAAGATAAGCTTTTTCATAGTGTTACTAATTTCGAAAGGTATTGGTTGACTATTGACGATTAATAAAAACGGATAACCACACTATTTATTGTGGCGCGGAGGACAAGAATATCAGCCTTTTAGAAGTTCCTGATAGCCTTGCTGATCATGTCGGCCTCCTGTTGGCGGAAGTCGCAGGTCGAATATTTCGTTCGCAAAATATACCACCAGCCATCATACTTTTTATTCGCGCGCTTGACACTGTAATTGGAGAAACTGGCCTCGTCGCCGTCATTTCCCCGTTTCAACACCGTCAGGGCCGAATCCAGGTAAACCAATTGTCGCTTATTGGCAAACACCAGGGTATCATATACCTCCTCCACCAGCACCTGCTGGTCGCGGAAAATAAATGAATAAGATTTCCCCTCCGACTCCAGGCTTATCGGCCATTTGCCGCTGCGTATCTCAACGGAATTAGGGGGCCCCATTTTGGTAAAGGGAAGTAGTAATAAACTTAGAAGTAGTTTTTTCATATAATTTGGATGTGGCAATATAAAAAGAAAGATCCGAAAATCCAAGACTCGTCCCATGGCTAGGAAGACTCCTTCGAGGCAGCCTTCCACGCTGCCCTCATACGATATAATTTTATAAAATAGGGGACCAGGGCAAGGAGCTCCAACCTGAAAGTGAAGGACGGCCCTTGAAGCGTGTACACCGTCGACACTAAACATATTGCAATCCCCAACCCCGCGTCGATCAGCCCCAGCGTGATCGCCCAGTCCTGCTCAAACCATAAACCATAGGCAACCGCTGTTTTCAACAAGAAAAGAAGGAGAACAAAGACCCCGAAGATGGTCGTCTGCTCATCGGCCCTGAGCCCGTATATCGAAAGATAGAACTTGAAACCAAGCAGCCCGGCAATAAAACCAAGAAAAGTAAAGATCCCGGCAACCAAAAAGATCCAGATGAATATCCTCATCCACAAAGGGATAAGGCTCCGCCGCTGCGCCTTGCTTTGCTCCTGGGTAAAGTCATCCAGTACATTCTCGTTCATTAGAACCTGTTTTATTTGTTCGTCGCGATCCGTATATTCCTATACTCGATAGGACCATGGTCCCCCTGTAAATAGATAGACCCCGGTTCACCTTCCCTGCTATCCAAAGCGCCTCCCGTGATCCCCGGTATCTCCTGGTTGCAGATCACCGTCTTGCCATTGAACACCACCGTCACCATCCGTCCCACCAGGGTAATATCATACATCTGCCAGACACCCGCACCTTTTGATGCATTTTCACTGGGCGTGAGGAACCCATAAACACCACTGATCTGGTCAAAAGCGGGATGCAGTCCCTCGCCGTCCTCTATCTGCACCTCATAACGCCCGCGAAGGTATACGCCGCTGTTGCTGCCGGCAGGGCACCTGAACTCAATATGTAATTTGAAGTCGGAAAACTTCCCGTCTGTAACGATATTCGCTCCCGAGTGAGGGCTGCGCAATACACCGCCTTCCGCCAGCCATTGATTGTTGCCATTGGCATGCCATCCCTTCAGGTCATGTCCGTTGAAAAGACTCACGGGCACGCCCCAAACGGGCGGCTTAGTACGTTTCAATGACGGCGCCCGCCGGCCCACCCATTGATATTCCTTCCCATTGGGCGCTACCATCGTCCCCACCAACGAATCTCCTTGCAGGGTTCCCTCAACCGTCAGGTCCTTGTCTTCCTTCTCCCATTGCGGCGGTATGGAAAAGCTGATCTTCCCTTGGTTATAATTGATCTTCGAAACAGGCCGCGCGCTGCCCCCTCCACCCACAAATCTTCCTACCAGCGTGCTAAAGCCTGAAAGCTGGATCTCCAGCCAGGAAGGCGTCTCCCGCTCCGATGAATGTACCGTGATATCCCAGCGGCCGATCACATCACTAATACTATCGACAGGCGCCGCGTCAGCAGCGACCGCTCCGGCCCACAAAACGAGAACAAACAATATTTTTTTCATATGCGTTCATTGAAGAATTGAATATACAGTAAAATAATATATAAATCACCCGCTGGCAAACACATGTATACTTTACTATCTTGCGCTATCCCAAAAACATAAACCAATGAAAAAGACCCTCCTTTTCACAGTCACCATTGCGCTCTTTACTTTATCCTGTAAAAAATCCAGCACCTCCGGCAGCCCCTACTACATCAAAGCTACCGTGGACGGAACAGCAAAAACTTTCAATGTCAATGCCATGGCCATAAAGATGACCGCCGCTGGCATCACCTCGATCTCGGTCTTTGGCAATGTAAAATCGGCCGCCGACCTGGAAGGCATCAACATCGGTATTAACAACACCCCCAGCAGCAAGCCCATTGTTGCAGGGACGTACACCGAAACCAACACTGCTGATTTTGTTACGGCCGGTGTCTACAACCCGGGCAGTCAGACCGTCGTATGGGGAGCAGGGCAATATCCAAGCCCGACCCACCCGTTGACGATCGTCATCACCTCCATTGATGACAAGACCATCAAAGGTACTTTCAGCGGCGACTTCTATTACACCAATACCGCAACTGCACAGATCGGCCCCGACAAGAAAACATTTACCAACGGAGAGTTCAACGTGAAATTCTAAAACCCTCCGGCAAAGTACTTTAAGCAAAGCGGCCTCCCTAAAAATGGGAGGCCGCTTTATTTACAACGGCTCCGCAGCCACGCCACACAGCTTTCAAAACCCGCCGTTGGGCAACTGCCGTCCCATCATTTTCATTTTATTGCTTTCTTGCATCTCTCCCCCAACCACCCGAAGGCCATCATTTTTTCATAACAAACGCATTACAATGAAAAGAGCCCTGCTCCTCGCCGGTGTCTGCATCGCACTGTCCAATCTCGCCAGCGCCCATATCTGGCGCGTCAACAACGACCCGTCAAAGTCTGCCGACTTCGCCCTCATCAACGATGCCATCGCGGCAGCGGCGCCCGGCGACACCATTCATATCGAACCTTCAGCCACTGCCTACCCAAACTTCCTGCTCAACAAACGTCTGGTCATCCTGGGCAACGGTTATTTCCTGGGTGGCGGCAATCTGCAGGTCGATAAGGACAGCAGCATGGCCAACAGCATGGTCGTCGACAGCAGCTCCGCAACAGCCAATGGCAGCGGCAGTTTCATCGCAGGCATGACCTTCAACAGCGTCTCCTTCCTGCATAACGTCCACGACGTTACCCTCACCCGTTGTCATGTGACAGGGCAGGTCAATATCACGGCTTTCGACAGACCCGCCACGGGCATTACCATAACAAAGAATTTCATAGAATCCTTCATCGTCTCCGCATTCCTCACGGCACAGGTGACGGCTACCATCGAGAACAATATCTTCTCCACCGCCACTGGCACCGGAGGCGCCTCCATCAACCTGGATGCCAACGTCACAGGTCTGTTCCGCAATAACACCGTCAATTTCTTCCAGGCCGGCATGACCCTGAATAATTTCTACATTGCCAACAACGTATTCGTCAGCGCGAATATGTCGGCCATCACCGGCGGGAACAACATCATCCGGAATAACTCGTTCGCCGCACCCACTGTCACCAACGTAACAGACGGCGCGGACGGCAACCACACCGATGTCGACATGTCTGCCCTGTTCACCGGTAGTACGTCCGCAGGTTACGGAGACAGCCGTTTCCGCACGGCCGGCCCGGGCGTCCTGCGCGGTACAGGCGAAACCATCGGAGGCATCACACCCGACCGCGGCGCCTATAACACCGTGGTCGCCACGGATTCTTACCGTACCAGCGGTATCCCTCCCATCCCTTCCATCTATCGCCTGACAGTGCCCGTCTCCGTTGACCCTTCCGCTACCACTGTCGACATCATTCTAAGCACACGCAGCAACAATTAAACTGGACACCATGAACTTACGCATCATCCTGCCAATAGCAGCCTTCTTTGCGGCCCCCCTGCTCTCCTCCGCCCAGCCAGCCTATTCCCCTGCACCTTCGGCCCCTCCGCAAGTCAACGACATCGAATGGTTCATAGACAACGACCCGGGCTTCGGCAATGGCACGCCTTTGTCGCACACCAGCGCCCCCGACATTGCATCGCTCACGGCCACCATACCTTTAACCTCCATTTCTCATGGGATCCATCATATCTTCATCCGTAGCAAAGATGCTTCCGGCAGCTGGAGCCTGACAGCAGCTGGCACCTTCGAGAACCTTCATCCCGCATACACACCGAACTCCCCTGCACCACCGCCCATCACGCAGCTGGAGATCTTCTTCGACAATGACCCCGGCTTCGGCAACGGCACCAAACAAACAGTCACAGCAGCCACGGATATCAGCAACCTCACCCTCACCCTGGGCATCGACACCCTGTCCAAGGGCCCCCACCAGCTGTTCATCCGCACCCAAGGCAGCCTCACCGCCTCGGCAGGCTTTGCAAACGACGTCCCCCTGCCCCTCACCTGGCTCTATGCAAAGGGAGAGATCATAGACGGGCAATCCCACCTCAGCTGGGCCACCGCCGAAGAGCACAACACCAAAAATTTTGAGATCGAACACAGCCAGGACGGCCATGTATATACCACCATCGGCGCCACACCTGCGGCAGGCAATAGCGCACAGCCTAAAGAATATGCCTGGATCCATACCACCCCCGCCACCGGCGCCAACTACTATAGGATCAAACAGGTCGACCTTGATAACAAATTCACTTACTCCCGCATTATCCCACTGCTCTATAACCCCTCGCTCACCCAAACTATCGCCGTACCCAACCCTTTCAGCAGCATCCTCACAGTCGTGCTGGCCACTCCAGCGGACCGATCCACGCTCGCCATTTATAACACCGCAGGCGTCCCCCTGGTCAAAAACCAGCTACCCGATGGCACACGCCAGCAAAACCTTGACCTGAGCGCCTTCCCGGCAGGCGTTTACTTCCTTCAACTGCAAAGTGGTGCACACCAGGAAACGCTTAGGCTCGTGAAGAAGCACTTGTGACCCGGCCGAGCGTAACCCCATTTGATCGGGTATGATCGATACCGGACTATACAAATTAGGTGTGGCCGTTACAGGGTTGGCACTGTTGCTTTTCTATGGCAGCGTGTCATCCAGGTTTATTTTCTTGAAAAGCTCCCGGGTTAAATATTTCATGTTCTTGCCCAGTTCCTCTACCGTACAGCTTATCACTTGCATGTTCATTGGTAATCCACCCCGCTTCTCGACGAGGTCCATGTGCAGAACTTCCGTATCGTCCTCAGCCGGGCGGCCTGCCAGGCCGGCAAAACGTTTGACCGCAAATCCGCGATCGCTGCCCAACTCGAAACATCCGAATCGCTCAAAACCGTCTACGGTTTTCATATTCAGTTCGATATAGAATTTACGTTCCATATGCTAAGGCATGTTTGATACAAAGCTGGCCTCAACGGTTATGCCAAATATGCAAATCCTCACCGTTATCATTGGAGACGCAGGGCGCTGTTTATTCAGGCTGGGGGAAGCGGAATTTTTGACATTTTCGGATGACAAAATAAACTGAAAAAATTTCATTTTTTGGATTGGCATGCTGCTTGCGGAGCCAAAATAACATTCTACAGCTATTCATATTGAACGTAGTTAGTGGTTTTGTTTATTTAATTCAAACTCATAAATTATGTCCAGTAAATCGCAAATTACTCCATTACATGATCGGGTAATTATCAAACCCGCCTCCGCCGAAGAAAAGACCGCCGGCGGAATCATCATCCCGGATACAGCAAAAGAAAAACCTCAGCGGGGTACCGTTATCGCCGCCGGGCCCGGCAAAAAAGATGAACCCGTCACCGTAAAAAAGGGCGACACAGTTCTTTATGGCAAGTATTCCGGAACGGAAGTCAGGATCGACGGCCAAGATCTACTGATCTTACGGGAAGGAGATATCCTTGTCATCGTGTAATTCATCCTGGTATTTTATCTAATTCATTAACCTGATTGTCTAACTAGTAAATTTATTACTATGGCAAAGCAACTTTTCTTTGATACAGATGCAAGAAATAGAATGAAAAAAGGCATTGACACCTTAGCGAATGCTGTCAAAGTAACCCTTGGGCCACAGGGACGTAATGTGATCCTTGAAAAGAAATTTGGCGCGTCGACCATTACCAAGGATGGCGTAAGTGTTGCCAAAGAGATCGAACTCGAAGATCCCATCGAAAATATAGGCGCGCAGATGGTGAAAGAAGTGGCTTCGAAAACAGCCGACGCGGCTGGCGACGGGACTACTACAGCTACCGTTTTGGCACAGGCTATTATTTCCGAGGGGTTGAAGAATGTCGCCGCCGGCGCCAATCCCATGGACCTTAAAAGAGGGATCGATAAGGCTGCAGAGAGTGTTGTTGGAAATTTGAAACAGCAATCGCAGGCGGTAGGTAACGACAACGACAAGATCCGTCAGGTTGCAACGGTATCAGCCAATAATGATGACAATATCGGCCGTTTGATCGCCGAAGCTTTTACGAAAGTAGGTAAGGAAGGGGTCATCACCGTCGAAGAGGCCAAGGGGACGTCAACTACCGTAGAGGTAGTAGAAGGCATGGAATTCGACCGGGGTTATATTTCACCCTATTTCGTAACAAACCCGGAGAAAATGGAAGCCGAGCTGCAGAACCCATATGTGTTAATATATGACAAAAAGATCAGCGTAATGAAGGACATGCTGCCCTTGCTGGAAAAAACCGCGCAGAGTGGCCGTCCCCTGTTGATCATCGCAGAAGATCTGGACGGGGAGGCGCTGGCGACGCTGGTAGTGAATAAAATAAGGGGAACGCTGCGGGTAGCCGCGGTCAAGGCTCCCGGCTTCGGCGACCGCCGCAAGGAAATGCTCGAAGACATCGCGGTACTCACGGGCGGTATTGTGATCAGCGAAGAGCGTGGCTATAAGCTGGAAAATGCAGATTTAAGCTATCTCGGTACAGCCGACGCTATAACCGTCGACAAAGAAAATACGACCATTGTCGGCGGTAAAGGGAAGAAAGACGATATTCAGGCCCGCGTGAACCAGATCAAAGCTCAGATCGAAACAACGACGTCTGACTACGATAAGGAAAAGCTGCAGGAGCGGCTGGCGAAGCTAAGCGGCGGTGTTGCCGTTCTGTATGTAGGTGCCGCGACAGAAGTGGAAATGAAGGAAAAGAAGGACCGCGTCGATGACGCACTTCACGCCACACGTGCAGCAATTGAAGAAGGGATCGTCCCCGGCGGCGGCGTGGCCTATATCCGCGCTATCGAAGCCCTTGACAGACTTTCGGGTGCTAATGCCGACGAAAACACGGGCATTGCTATCGTCCGAAGAGCCATCGAAGAACCGCTGCGACAAATTGTCCGCAACTGCGGCGTTGAAGGCAGCATAGTTGTTCAGGCAGTACGCCAGGGCAAGGATGACTATGGATTCAATGCCCGTACGGAGCAGTATGAATCGCTTTTGACTGCCGGAGTCATCGATCCGACCAAGGTAACCCGTATTGCGCTTGAAAATGCGGCTTCGATCGCCAGCATGCTCCTGACGACAGAGTGTGTAGTATCGGATAAGCCCCAAAAAGAAACGGCTGCTGTTCCTTCACCTGCCGGTATGGGGATGGATTATTAGGAAAATAGGTCTACAGAGTAAACCCTTCCTCTTCATTATGCGAATCCCGTTACCCAGGCAGTGCCCTCGGGTATACGGGATTCCACTACACGGGTATTTCGGCCTGCAATTAACAATAACTGGCCATGACTCCTGGTACCGTCAGCGGTCATTCACTAGCACTACCCTCGGCCCCCTTTCTCCTCCAGCCGCCCAATCTCCTTTCTCAGCGTCTCCATCTCTACCTTGGACCTCGTCAACGTAACTGCCTTTTTGTAATATCGGATTGATCTATCAATATCTATGTTCGCATACAAATATCCCAATAAAGAATAATAATGACTATTGCTGTTCAACGCTAATTTTTCAGCTTCCTCTACCCCCTTTTCCCATCCATAAACCTTGGCAAATGCAAATGCCCGGTTCAATGCCGTGATAGGTGAATATTCAATAAGAATAAGTTGATTATATAATTGTAAGATATGCTGCCACGTGTTTTCGTCAGTAGGCGTGGTATGCCAATACGCAATAGCCGCCTCCAAATGATATTTTGAGACCTCATTACTCTGGTAGGCATTTACCAGGTAATGATTCCCTTTTTCAATTAATTCCTTATCCCATAAGCTTCTATCCTGGTCCTCCAGAAGGATCACTTCCCCCTTGTCATTTGTCCTTGCATCAAAACGTGAACTTTGAAAATACATCAACGCCAGTAAGGCATTGACCTGAGGCCCGTCCGTCAACGCATTCTCCGTAAGTATAGAAGTCAGTCGGATGGCTTCCGAGCAAAGGTCCTTCCGGATCAGTTGATCATTTGTTTTTGAAAAATAACCTTCATTGAACAACAGGTACAACGTTTTTAGAACACTTTCCGCCCTGCTTTTAATTTCCAGGTCACTTAAGGTCTTGATCTGAAAATTCCCATTACGAAGGTTGGTCCTGGCCCGGTACAGCCGTTTTTTTATGGCTTCGGAATTCGTTAGGAACGCATTGGCGATCTCTTCTATACTAAACCCGCAAAGGATTTGAAGGGCCAGGCAAATTTGGGCATCCGTTGAATTCTCCGGATTGCAAACTGCAAAGATCATGGCCAATTGGCTGTCTGCTATATTTTGATGGCTGAATTCAAAATCCAGTGCTGTTTCAATATCATTCAATTTTACGGCTTCTTTCACCTGCCTTTCAACGACGGAATTGTGCTTGAAATAGTCCTTGATCTTGTTTTTCGCTACAGTATAAAGCCAGGCAGTAGGATTTTCAGGGACTCCTTTGATCCCCCAGATCTCGGTAGCCTTCAGAAAGGTTTCGCTTGCAATATCTTCAGCGATCTCAAGATGCCTTAGATCAAATGAATTACAGAGTACAGCAACTATTTTGCTGTACTCTGTTCTAAATAAGTGCGGGATCAGTTCATGTTGTTGCATGGACGATCAGATAGCATTGATCTCTCTTACCTCAACACTCCCCTCGTATGACAGAATGGGACATCCCTCTGCCAATTTAGAGGCCTCTTCCATAGAAATGGCTTTTATGAGAGAATAGCCCATAATGGACTCCTTGATCTCGGTATAGGGTCCGTCAGAGACGGAACCATTGCTTTTAAGGACTTTCCCCGAGTTTACTAACCTGTTCCCTCTGTCAACCAGCTTTTCCTGTGCTGCAATACCTGCCACCCAATTCATCCATTTTTGCGTCAGGACCTGCATTTCTTCCGGCGATCGCCTGGGGTTGGGGTAGGTGCTGTAGTCTGCTCTATAGATCAATAAGAAATCTTTCATTTTTTAAAATATTATAGTTATACGTTTTATTTTTTACTCCGGCTGCTGTTAAATGACTCTCTCCACATCTTCCACCCTTTGGGCGTTTTTTTCCAAAGTACAATAAATTTACCGTCATCGATCTCGATATTGCCAACATTAAATAATTTCCAAAAACCTACCTCCGCCACGATATCCTCGCTTACTCCATATACATCGACGGTAATGAGCTTTCCATTTCTTACCCCGAACTGGTTATACCCTCTTTGGAAAAAATCATTTGCTGCATTCGGGCCACATAGGGCCGGCGCATTCGGCAGCATTATCCAACAATCTTCGGCATACCGGCTGATAAACAGGGGTGCATCGTTCTTTGCAAAGGCTTGAAAGTATAGTTCGTTGCTCTCTGCAATGGCTTTCCTGGCGTCTTCAAGATCCGCCTTCGTATCCGATTGGGCTGATGCGTGATCAAAAGACAGCATTGACACGGCCGCCAGGCAAAGCGTGATAAACATTATTTTCTTTTTCATTTCTTTTATTTTTTTTAGGCGATCATTCCTGCCGTCAGGTTAAGGACTGTTCCGGTGATAGCGCTACTTTCATCAGAGGCAACGAAAACAGCCGCATCTGTCAGCTCCTTCAGCGTAGTTAATTGCTTTCTGTGCGTACTGCTTGCAACGACAGCATTAAATTGCGCCCGGGTCATACCGCTGGCTTTTGCATTAGCTTTATAGAGCTCCGTAAAGGCCTCTTTAATGATGGGAGTCTCTGGTATGGCCGTCGTGAACAGGCATACTGCCCGCACCCCATGTTCACCGCATTCCACAGAAAGCCCCCGGCAGAGGGCCTCCAGCGCCGCCCAGGCCGGTCCCCGGCCACCCCCTAATGGCGCGCTTACCCGGCTCAGGTTGGCCGTATGCATAATGATCACCCCGTGTCCCTGCTCCACCATACGCCTTGCTGCTGCCTTGGCGGTTATGAAGTGGGATTCTGTATAAGTAACGATGGGAAAGGAAAAGTTCGCCAGCGAGAGCTCTACCAGCGGAGTGTGTTGGACGTCTTTTGAGGAAAGACCGATAGCATTGAATGAAATGTCGACCTTCCCCGCTTTCTTAATTACTGCATTCATGTGCTTCTCTACGGCCCGTTCATCCAGGGCATTAAGCTCGGCTGTTTCGATGGACCCTCCTTCGGCCAGGATCTCCTCGGCAATAGCCCTGAGCTTTGCGGACGTCAGCCCTGTCAAAAAGATCCTCGCCCCTTCACGGGCAAAGGCCTTTGCAATGGCGCCCCCCACAGCGCCATTACCGTAAACCACTGCGACTTTGTCTTTTAATTTGCTCATTTTTTAAGATTTTATGATTCGTCTTAATGACGACCAGGATCTTAATAGGGGGACAAAGTTATATTCACTTTTTTAGGGTACGCTGGCCCTGTGGCCAATCTGATTATTTGACTACCTCTGCAGTCGCCGTTTTTTTTCTTTGCGGGAGCCCCTCGCCTTCATTTATCAGCTTGGCCAGGCTCCCTTTAAAATATTGGTCCCACCCTTTTACACAGCCGTCATAACATTCTACCTGGGGTTCTAACCCGACATGTGTAAATTGGATCCTGGTTGCATCCCCTTCGGCCGATATTTCAAAGACGATCTGGGTTTCCTTCCATTCTTTCTTGTCAGCCAGCCAGTGGAGGTAGCAATCAGTGACATCCCAAACGATCTTTCTGCCCGGAATGGATTCGACTATTTTCATCGCTACAAAGGCTTCCCCGAAATGGATGATAAAAACATCGTTCAGCTTTTCAGATCTGCCTTCGATATTTTCTGTCCACCATGCGGTAACCTCGTTAATGCTTTGGAATACCTTGTTTGCGGTGGCCTCGACCAGGATGGTGGCCGTGTAGTCTTGCTTTTTCATTTTGTTTAAATTTTTATGTTCGTGTTGTCTGTCACAATAAGTAACTTTAAAGTTACACGAACTTAAGAGTAACTTTCAAGTTACACAAATTTTTTGTCGACTTTTTTCACATTTTTTTATTTTACACTCATGAAAAGTCTATTCTTTTAAGCAAAAAAAGTATCCTTATCTCATTGAATCTCCGTTCGTTGAATACTATCAGGCATCACCCGGGCAGAGGTACGCAATCTTTAAATATCCGTAAGGGCAACCCGTAGCAGGCTGTACCCGTTTGCTCTAATCAAATCACTGTCATGAAAAAACACCCTTTGGCCCTGGCCTGCGGCTTTCTCTGCCTTGGCGTCACTATTATGCTGGCCTCCTGCAAAAAAAATACGAACCCGCCGGCTGCCAGGACCATCCAATATATTCTTTATACAAAAAAGGATTTTGCTCACGACCTCGATACTATCCGGTTCCGGCTGTTCATGTCCTCGGGTATTCATACCCTGTTCGACTCCAGCCTCGCTCCCATGACAATCGCCTCCATCCCCGATTCCTTGCATGCCCTGGTCTTCCGGAAGAATGTCCCGCCTGGCTATGAACAGGCCAAACTGGCCGTCGGCTTTTTCTACGCAATAGACAATGTCGGCGAATCCTGGTTCATCGATAGCAGTATTGCTGGTCAGGCCTTCAAGAAGGTGGAATACAATTTTCAATAAGCATTTCTGATCTTTAGCAATTCGAAAATTGCACTGGCCATTGCTTTAACGCCGGTTTTTATTGTCGTATCCGGCACCGGAACCATAAATGGCGAATGATTGGATGGCAAAGGGATGCCTGTTCTGAGAGATTCATTATATTTTTCTGCATCGGCGCTTCCAATTGAAAAAAATAAGCCGGGAATTGCTTTACCCAAACCATAATAAGAAAAATCCTCTCCGGTTAAAAGTGGTTTCACATTCACTACATTTTCTTCTCCCATTTCTCTTTTAAAAACCCTGGAGATCCGTTCAGTTAATGCCGGGTCATTGTAATTGGCCGGATAGCCTTTCAAAGAGGTAACTACGGGCATCCTATCGCCCGGAACGCCTGACGTCATAGCTATGCCGTTTGCCATACGGGTAATTGCAGCTATTGTTTTATCATATACTTCATCATTCAGCGCCCTGACATTAATTTTTAGGTGAACCTCTTCAGGTATTATATTAGCGGCAGTACCGCCCTGGATAGATCCGATGGTAAGTGTCACAGGATCGAAAGGATTTGTTTCACGGCTTATAATGGTTTGCAAGGTCAATATTAATTCGGCGGCCATAACAACAGGGTCTTTACCATCCTGCGGCCTGGCGGGGTGTGCGCCTACGCCACGGACTACAATCTCTCCAGCCCCGGTTACTGCATTTGAATACCCCGGTACGAGACCAACTTTGCCTGTTACAAGCGCAGGTGTTTGATGCAGCCCCAATAGATAATCCGGCCTTGGAAATCTTGTATATAATCCGTCATTCAGCATAGCCTCTGCCCCGCTTGCCCCCGGGCCGGCTTCTTCGGCAGGCTGGGCTACCATTAATAAAGTGCCGCGCCATTTTGTTCTCATCTCTGCCATTATTTTTGCGACACCCAAAAAAACAGCCATATGTATGTCATGTCCGCAGGCATGCATTACACCAACCAATTCATTCGCTTCATTTTTTATTTTTACCGTACTTGCATACGGCAAAGCAGTTTTCTCTGTTATCGGAAGCGCATCCATATCTGTACGCACCAGGACGGTAGGGCCGTTTCCATTTTTCAGTATCCCTGCAACACCATACCCTTTCCATGGTCTGTTCTTGAACTTTCCAATATTTTCCGTTACATCATATCCCAAGCCCTTTAATTGCGCCGCTATATAAAATGAAGTTTTTTCCTCCTGACCTGGCAATTCAGGTGCGGCGTGAATCGTCTTATATGCATTCACCAGGTCGCTTAATTCTTTATTTATAGCTTTGTCAATATTTACTTGAGAAAAAACTTGATGGCTGACCAAAGAAAAAACAAAAATAATTGTTGTAATATTTTTTATCATTTGTTGGATATTTCGCTTACTCAGATGTCACTATGCCTATAGTCCCGAATAGCTGTATTTTTAAACTTTTTGGGATTATTGCCTGCGGCCCCGATTGATTGAGAGAGGGATCGGCCTGTCATAATAAATACCAGGTACAGAACTGTAAAGGCCTTTTTTTGCCAGTTAATATTGTTCATATAAGTGAGATCTACAAATGGATCAGCGTTAAAAATAAGGGCATTATCCACTTGCAGGACCAGGAATTAGGCAACGGCGTGTTAGGAAAGGCAACGGCATTTTTCTTTTAAAGATGGTCACACAAATACAAATAGTGATTATCTTCAATCCGTAATGCCCCTATTAATATTTATAAAAACACCCCTCCGGACCGTCAAACGATCAATTTGCTGCACGTTGGTCCTGGTTTTGGCAATATCCGGCCATTGCCTGTTTGCACAAAGCACCCCGCTAAATGATAATGCCGGATACACCATTAGTAAAAGATTCCTTTCTATTGAAGATGGACTGGCATCCCACGAAGTATTTTGTGGTCTTCAGGACAAAGCCGGTTTCCTGTGGTTTGGCACCCGCAATGGGCTGAACCGCTATGACGGTAAGAATTGTTTGCTCTTTACCCGTCAGCGTAATAACCTGCAGGATAATAAAGTAGTGCAGCTTGCTAAGGACGATGGCAACAACTTGTTTATAGAATATAGCAGTACAGGTTTTCAACTCAGGACCATCGGCAAGGTGGATGTATTGAATGCCGCCACACAGGAAGTAAAAACCCTTACGGCTGCTTTTCCAAACATGCCTTTTAAAGAACAGGACGTGTACTGGATCTCGAATGATGGAACAAATGAAATTAATTTCCTCACTGCTTATCCTTTCAGGCTTTGGAAATATTCATCCGGACGCGGATTTAGACTTCGGTATGAGATCAAAGATTGGAACAATTACGACACTTTGCCGTTTGTTGATCATCGCAGCACAGGGCCTCTCTGTATGTTCGCAAAGGGAAAAGCGCTGGTGAAATTATTCAACCAGGCAACCCAATATTTAATATCGGATGATACAGTAATTGCCTTTACTCAAAAGGACGCATTAAGATCGCTGCCAATGGGATTCACAAGCCAAAACGATCTTTTAATTACATATAATACAAAAGCCGAAAGCAATACATTTGATGTAGGGATGATAACCCATTCGGGCAACAGCCAGTTTCCAGCCAGTGTACAAAAATCTAATACAGATAGCATTAAAGGGAGATACTGGTACCAGGCTGCTGGCTCCACCGACGGCGCATCCTGTATATTTTATATAGGCACGGATGCACTTTACCTGTGGAATGAAAATGCATTCCTGAAAATAGTTTCCAGATCTGAGATAAAAGCTTTTGAAAATTTATTTCTTTACCAGCTTTTCCCTGACAATTTAGGAAACCTTTGGCTTTGCACTTCGCATGGCGTATTGCAGTTGAAGATAGAAAAGAGCCGTTTTAAACAGTACTTCACAGGCAAACAACAAAACATTGAGCCGAACAGCCAGGTCCGTGGTATCTATGCTGATGACACCGGCAAGGTAGTGGCTAATATATGGAGGCATACTTTCATGCAACAGGATGGGAAAATACAATATACAGCTGATGATGAAATTAAGTATGCGCTCATTAAACACCGTTCGGGATTATACTGTGGCGGCAACAACCTGTTTTATTATGATGAAAGGAAAAATAAGATCGTAAAATATACCACGGGACAACGATCCGAGATTTGGTCGATGTTTTCTCTCAATGACAGCCTGCTGTTGCTGGGAAGGACCAACGGTTTTTCTTTGTTCAACTCCAATACCAACCGGTTCGATTCACTTTCCCCTGCAAATAAAAATGTTCCCGAAGCCAGATTTGTATATCGTTTTTTTAAAACGAATGATGACACTTTGTGGGCTGTTTCGGAAAATGGATTGTATAAAATATTCATCGCCAATGGCCGATGGTCGATAAGCTATGGGCTATCGCCGGCGATCAATGCGCTGATCTTACAGGATGCTTATGCCGATGCAAATGGAATATTCTGGCTTGCAACCAATGGCGAAGGATTATATCGTTGGGACCGGAAAGATAATTCGTTTCGGCAATTCAACATCACTTCCGGCTTCCCTTCCGATGTTTTATACCGCGTGGAACCGGATGACTATGACAACCTCTGGATTAGTTCAGATTACGGTTTGATCCGCTTCAACAAAAAGACATTGTCTGTAAAAACGTACACCGCCGGTGATGGTATTTCTCATAATGAATTCAACAGAACATCTTCATTCAGGGCTAAAGACGGCAGGCTTTATTTTGGCGGACTGGATGGCGTAAATGCCTTTGATCCAAAAGATTTCACAACGGATACCAATTCGTTTAATGTACCATTGCGGATCATTGCTTTCCGCCAGTTTGTCGGTTCCCGAAGTGAACTGGTCAATAAAACAAATGACTTATTGAGCACTTCGAAAATTAAGCTGTCGCCCAACGATCAATTCTTCACGCTTGAATTTCAATTACTGGACTTTGCAAAAGATGAAGTGTACCGCTATGCATATCAAATTGAAGGAGTAGATAAGACCTGGAATTATATCAATGAGAACTCCATACGCATCAGCGGATTGCCATACGGCAGCTTCACATTGCATATTAAAGCGCAGAGCCGTGAGGGAGCATGGAGCAAAAGTGAACTGAACATCCCATTGATCGTTTTAAAACCATTCTATCTTGAATGGTGGTTCATCACTTTACTTGCTTTGCTCTTTGCAATAGCTGTTTACTGGATCATAAATGCGAGGACCAAACAACTGGCCAATGATAAGAATAAGCTGGAGAAATTGGTGAATGAAAGAACGGCACAGCTAAAACGATCATTGTCGGCCCAGGCTGAATTGCTTACAGAGAAGGACGTCTTGATGAAAGAGATCCACCATCGGGTAAAAAATAACTTACAGGTTATTTCGGGACTGCTGGAGTTGCAGAGTAAAGTCCTGAATGACGAGGCAGCACGGGATGCATTAAGGGATGGGCGCAGCCGGGTAAGAAGTATTGCATTGATCCACCAGAACCTCTACCAGTTTGAAAACATCAGCACGATTGAACTGCGGCAGTTCGTAAATGATCTGTGCAGGCAGGTGGAAAGCGTGTTTCATAAAAACAACAATGTGGCTATGAAAATAGAAGTGCCTCATTTGCACCTGGACATTGATACTGCGGTTCCACTTGGATTGATCATGAATGAGCTCCTGTCCAATTCCTTTAAATATGCATTTAATAATGGCGCATCGGGGATAATAAACCTTGAAATTCACACCCGGACAGAAGGAAAATACGACCTGGTCTATTCCGACAACGGCCCTGGGCTGCCTGTAGAACTTGATCTGAGAGAAGCAAGAACGCTGGGCATCCAATTGATCACTGACCTGAGCCGGCAAATAGGAGGAAAAGTAAAATATGAGAACAAAAATGGCGCCGCGTTTACAATAAATTTCACCAACCGCGACATGCGAAAAAATGAGGACTAAAGCCTATGTCTGTTTTAAAAATAGGAATTGTAGAAGATGAGCTTGTAATAGCCCGCACTATCCTAAGTACGCTTACCGATCTGGGCTATTCTTATTGTGGGCCCGCAATAAGCTATACGGAGGCGATGGAAATGCTTGACAATGATAAACCGGATTTGCTGTTGCTCGACATCCAGTTGTCAGGTAAGAAAGACGGCATTGATCTGGCGAAAAAGATCAACGAGCTTTACCAGATCCCCTTTATTTTCCTGACGGCCAACAGCGATGTTGATACGATCGACCGTGCAAAAAAGGTAAAGCCGCATGCCTATATTGTTAAGCCTTTCACCAAAGAAGAATTGTTTGCTGCCATTGAGATCGCATTCAGCAATTTTACAGGCGGTCATTCGAATAAGAAGACTGAGCAGGCAGCTTCATATAGCAGCAAGGACTATGTGTTTGTGAGGGATGGATATGTTTTTAGAAAAATATTCTTTAATGAGCTGTTATACATGGAAAGCGATGCCAATTATGTCACCCTGCATCTAAAAGCTCAAAAAAAAGTGATGGTAAGATCTACGCTCAACGACTTTATTGAACAGATCGGCGAAAAAAGCTTCATTCGCGTCCATCGCAGCTATTCCGTCAATATCCACCTGATCGATGATATTTTCCCCACGGAGATCTCAGTTGCCGGAGTTAAGATCCCTATTGGTAAATCATTCAGAGACCCCCTTTTTAAAGCCCTCGGTATAATTCATCCCTAACCAGGTGGATTCGTCCCTTTTATTTTGCAGTCTTTTATGGTGGGTGGACATTTGCTCACGCAATGCCACTATTGGATTTAGATAAGATCATCATTAAAAGAACCATCCTGGGCATCCGCTGCACGTATTGTGGAGGCAGCCTCGTAATTACTAAAAAAAGGTCCATAACGGCCCTATTGATTAGACTGATCTCCCTTGGAACCATTAAACCAAAGCATTTCGAATGCGAAAATTGTAAAAAAAAGCACATCCTATTGTAGCAGGCAATTTATTAGTCATTATTATAAACCCTTCAAAATCAGTAACAATGAGTATCAGATTAGGCGACATCACACCAGATTTCACGGCTGAAACAACACAAGGCGCCATTCATTTTCACGAATGGATTGGTGACGGTTGGGCCATTCTTTTCTCCCATCCAAAAGATTTCACACCGGTTTGCACGACAGAGCTTGGGTACATGGCAAAGCTTGCACCCGAGTTTAAGCAAAGGAACTGCAAGGTTATCGGCTTGAGCGTAGACCCGGTAGAGAGCCATCTAAAATGGGAAAAAGATATTGAAGAAACCCAGGGCCATGCAGTGAACTATCCTATGATCGGCGACCCAACACTTTCTATTGCAAAATTGTACGATATGCTTCCCGCGGACGAGGCAGGCACTTCAGAGGGCAGAACCGCAGCCACCAATCATACAGTACGTTCTGTTTTTGTAATTGGTCCTGATAAGAAAGTAAAGCTGCACCTTACGTATCCAATGACCACTGGACGCAACTTTAATGAGATCCTCCGGGTGCTTGATTCTATGCAGCTTACGGCCGCACACAAAGTAGCGACCCCGGTAAACTGGACCAATGGAGAGGATGTGATCATCGTTCCCGCGGTATCAGATGCGGAAGCAAAGGAAAAATACCCGCAAGGTTGGAAAACAATTAAACCGTATTTGCGCCTTGTTTCCCAGCCAGGCAAAAACTAACAATGTAAAATAAAGAAATGAATTACGTGTAGTAGTATTAGGCGCGGGTTTTGGAGGAATGGAGCTAAGCTCCATTCTTTCCGAAACCATCGGAGACAGCCCAACATCACTTCATCTTAATCGCACCACGGCCATACTTATCTTTATATTCCCGTGGCGCCATGCCAACATGCCTCTTAAATACTTTTCTGAAAAAACTCATGTCTTCATAGCCGCATTTCATAGCCACTTGCTCAATTCCGAAATTTTTGTTCTCAAGCATCTTTTTTGCATTTTCTATTCGAAAGCGTTGCAGGTACTCCAGCGGGGTGTTGCTGGTTGCTTGTTCAAAACGCCGGATCAGGTTTCTGGGGCTCATGTTGCTGATACCAGCCATATCCTTCACAGTGATGGTTTTGGCATAGTTCTTCTCCATATATTGCTGCACTATGGCAATTGCATCGTCAGCATGGCTTTTTTGAAACTGAAAAATGGAAAAGCTTGTTTGAGGCTGCTGGTGCATATTGATCATCAAAATTTTGGAAGCGGTAATTGCAACCTCGTGCCCGCAAAATTTTTCGATCAGGTATATCATGAAGGTAGTAAAGCTAAAAGCGCCTCCGCAGGTATATATACTGCCCTGGTCAACGATGATCTTATCGTCCTCTAACGTTACCTGCGGGTACTTCTTTCTGAATAGATCAGCAAACATCCAATTGGTAGTTGCTTTTTTCCCATTTAGAAGCCCGGTGGCGGCCAGCAGAAAACTACCTACACAAATACTTGCCAGCTCAGTATTCTTATTATATTGCTGCTTCAGCCATTCAATGATCCTGGTCTCTTTTTGAACTACTTCCTCTATTTTAGTGGAGAACATTGCAGGAACAATTACCAGGCCATATACATCGTTCTTTGTTATTTTATGCTGTTCTTTTTCACTAAAAGCCTTTCTCCAAAAAACACCCTTTTCCTCTGTAATGAGATCAATTTCAAAATCAGCATCCAACTCCTTTCCACTCACTACAGGGTAAGTTCTCATTAAAGCCGCAAAAATATCAGCGGGGCCGCTTACACTTGTCGGCACAGCATAATCATAATTAAGTATACCAATTTTCATAAAACTTTTTCAAATGAGCAATAAGGTCCAGTCAACCTGTAAATTACACAATTTGTCATTATCAACCTCATTGTTGGCAGTTTAGCCACTTCCAACGGCCTCCCGGTGATGTATTTTTGTGTTGTAAAGCAATTACAAACAATAAAAATACAAAAAATGAAAAACAAGCATTTCACAACTACCATTTTGGTAGATCAATCACCACTGGAAGTTTTCAACGCCATCAATAATGTACGTGGCTGGTGGTCGGAAGGGATCGAAGGCAACACCAGTAAGCTCAACGATGAGTTTACATTCCAGGTAAAAGATGTCCATTACACCAAACATAAATTGACAGAAGTGGTTCCGGGCGAAAAAGTAGTCTGGCTAACTACGGATAGTCATATAAGCTTTGTTAAGGACAAGAGCGAATGGACAGGCACAAAGATCATTTTCGACATCACCCGGGCCGGCGATAAAACAAAGCTGGTTTTCACGCACGAAGGATTAGTTCCCGATGTGGAATGTTATGACGCCTGCTCCCCCGCATGGACCGAGTACGTTCAGCATAGTTTGTTCAATTTGATCACCACGGGCATAGGCGATCCTAATCTCGAAGGAAAAAGAATAAAAGCAATAAAGTAAAACAGGTACCTGAAATTATTATTTAAAAAATAAAAAACTTAACAATGACACAGACAAATAGCAAAACAATGACAACCCGGGAAGTTGCCGCCCGTTTCAACGAACTTGCCAGGGAGGAAAAATGGTTTGAGATCCAGGACGAATTTTTTGCAGACAATGCAAGAAGTATTGAACCACCGGGATCACCCTATTTTGACTATGCTGAAGGCAAATCCGCGATCCATAAAAAAGGGAAAGATTTCGTCAGCCGCATCACAGCTGTTCACAGGCTCTTTACCTCGGAGCCGATCGTTGCCGGCAATCACTTCGCAGTAGGAAGAGAAACGGATATTACTGTGGAAGGCCATGGCAGGATCCAGATAAATCAGATCATGCTGTACGAAGTTAAAAATGGTCAAATTATTCTGGAGCAATTTTTTTACTAGCGAGTAAGGCAAATAATTTTAATGCCATAAATTAATCAAAGTGAAAAATACAGAAAGCAAGGCGCTGCAGGACAAAAGCTTCACCACTTCTCTATCGGTAACCCAATCGCCGGAAGAAGTATTTGATGCGATCAACAATGTTCGTGGATGGTGGTCGGAGTCAATTGAGGGCATTACAGACCAGCTCAATGCTGAGTTTCTCCAGTACTACCGGGATATCCACATTGCCAAAATGAAAATTGCAGAATTCATACCTGGCAACAAGGTGACGTGGCTTGTGTTAGACAGCTACTTCAGTTTCACTAAGATCAAAAAAGAATGGAAGGACACGAAGATCTGTTTTGAAATTTCCAGGAAGGGCAATAAAACACAACTCCTTTTCACCCACCTGGGTTTAGTTCCGGAATACGAATGCTATGATGTTTGCAATGATGCCTGGAGCGATTTGATAAATATTAGTTTACGCGGCTTGATCACTACCGGCAAAGGCCATCCCAATCCGAAGGAGGAGGATGGCTTCAATCCCAAACAGGCCAAAAGATGGAAATTGTCACATTAATTTTCAGCCTAAAATACCTATCCAATCCTGTATATACGCAAGGAGCCGGGTTGAATCCAGATCCGGCGAAGGACCTGCCTCAGCCCCCAGTACCGCCAGGCCAAGCGCCAAACAATACCTTGTCTCCAGTTGAAGCAATAACCCTATCTGGTAACCTGCGCTGAACCTGGCCCTGGCGCCTGCTGCTTCGCTGCTTTCGGCCGGCGGCCTCCCGGGAAGGACGACTTGTCCATCCCGGGAAAGCTGCATCGCACCATAGCCATGAAGGACCACCAGGGAGTCAATGTTCATTGTGTTGAAGATGAAATGATATTTTTCCCCTGCGCGCGGAGAACCTGATCCGGAGATGCCGGCGCCCGGACTACGGCCATTCAGCTTGTTCCAAAGATTGCCGGCTTCGTCGTTGTTGAGCATCAGCATCACCTTTCCGTACGAAGAATAATCACCGATGATGTCAAGGACCTCGTCTATATCAAACACCGGTTTATTCGCGACGTCTCCCAGATGAAAGATGAAGTGAAAATCCCGCTTCTGAAGAGGCTTGATCACGTCTGTATACAGCCCGTCCCAAAGGCCGGAAGCATTCTGTATCGCAGCCCAATCCGTGAACTCGATGATCGGAGAGCTGCTGAAGAGAACGCTGCGCTCGTTTTCGGGCATCGACCCGCTGACCCTTATGCTGCCTGTCGAAGCATTACTTTGAAAAGGATTGGTCATGGTCGGTTGGCCGGTCTGTCGCAGGCACTGGTCCACCGGGACATTGAACTCCCGGATAATGCCGGTGAGGGTAGACAACATGCAGGCTGTATCCGGCCTGTTCTGTATTTGGCACATGGCTGTATTTTTTGATGACGTGAGGGAAAGGATCAATAACCCAGTGTTTTCCTGATACTGGCTGCTGCCTGCAACAACGCCGTTCTCACTGCGGGAACGCCGGCTATTGGGTTTAGCAGCCCATAATCATGGATGAGGCCTCCATACCTGGTCAAAGTCACCGGGACACCCGCTTCATCCAATCTGCGGGCATAGGCTTCACCCTCATCCCGCAGCACGTCATTCTCTGCCGTTTGGATCAGGGTCGGCGGTAATCCTTTCAATTGTTCCACTGTTGCCTGGAGGGGTGATGCGTAAATTTCCCTGCGCTTTTTTTCATCAGGAAGATATTGATCCCAGAACCAGACCATCATTTTTTTGGTCAGGAACCTGCCTTCTCCCAGGTCATTATAAGTAGTTGTCTCGAAATTGGCGTCCGTCACTGGCCATAGCATCACCTGAAGCCTGATGGCCGGACCGCCTTTTGCCTTTGCCATCAAAACCACGGCGGCAGTCATATTGCCACCGACGCTGTTGCCTACCACAGCGAGGTTCTTTCCGTTCACCCCGATCTCGCTGCCATGCTCCGACACCCATTTGGTAGTGGCATAGATCTGGTTGATGGCAACAGGGTAATGGGCTTCCGGTGAAGGTGTATAATCCGGGAAGACCGCCACAGCGCCGCTTTCTACTACCAGGTCCCTTACCAGGCGTCGGTGCGTGGGGTAATCTCCTAAAACCCAACCACCGCCATGGATGAAAATAAAGACAGAAGCGCCTGTTCTGTCACCCACAGGCCTGACAATATGTATCTTGACATGCTCTCCATCCTGGGTGATAGTCTTCTCTGACTCTTCGATGCCGGAGTAATCTACGGTTACGGACTTTTGCGCATCGGACAAGACCTTGCGGGCATCGGCCGGGCTGAGCGCTTCAATGGGTTTGCCATCACCGGCATTCAGCGCTTTCAGGAAATCTCTCACCTGTACAAAAATGCGCGGATCGTTCTCTGCTTTTACTGGACTAGTGGACTGTGCCATAATAATTGTGTTTATACTCATGAATAATATCGAATGAACGATCAACGATGTGAAGCTGACTTTCATAATAAGATGTTTTAAGGTTGCTGCCCCGGATCCGCGTCATGCGCATCCACTAGTATACCTTTTACGCCTGTAATGATGGAAATGGCGTACACGGTCTCGATTTCATTAGGTTGAGATGGGTCATCGATCCGGAAGCTCTCGTCGACCTTATATGCCGCCGGGTTCAGCCGCATGTCCAGATCACCGCAATAAAGGCAGAAAGGGTCTGTTTCAAAATTAAGATCGGCTTCATAGCCTCTTTTCCTGAGGTCTGACAAAGCGTCGTCGGGGGATGCATTGTTTTCCATATCATTTACTTTTAATTGGTTAATATTTCATACAACAACCCTACAATAAGTTCATGGGGCTGCCAGCGGCAACGCTTACTTCGGTGGGCGTCAATATCAGGTCTTCCATACGGAGGGCGTCGTCGAGGAACTCACCGCCTTCGCTGGTATTTTGCGGAGCCGCATGAACGGCAACCAGCGGATGTTCATCCTCTAGCTGCAGCTTAAATGGATGTAAAAAGGAATAGTGCATGGTATTTTGTGTTTAAAAGTGAATTCAATGAAAAAGAAGAATGAGAATTGGTCTGCTGCCTGTCGGATTGCCGTGTTGTTGACCGGTTTTCGTAAGGATCATACGCCGGCGTGGGGATATCCTGATGCACGAACAGGTGGAAAGTGCATTCCCGTTACAACCGCCTCGGCAAACTGGCACCCGTCATCTTCGTTCCGATAGCCAGCAGACCCTCAGCCGTTAAGCATGTTGAGCCTGTTTGTCGAACCAGGTTGCAAAGTCGATAGCGCCCAGCTTTGCCTTTCCTGCCGGCACCAATGATGCATAGCCGATCTGTGCTCCATAATACTGGGTATTGCTGTTGGGTATGACCTTGCGGGGATCATTGGTGCCTTGCAGGTATCGGGCAATAATTTCAGGCATGGTAAATCGCTTTGGCCCGGCTATCTCCATTATACCATTGATAGGTGCCGCCAGCGCAGCTTCTGCCACGAAGGTGGCTACATCTTCAGCAGCAATCGGCTGGAATTGGACATCCGAGACATGCACTACATCTCCTTCCGTAGCCTGATTCGCAATGCCCGCCATGAACTCCAGGAACTGGGTGCTGCGGACGATGGTATACGGTACTCCGGACTTTCTGATCAGGTCTTCCTGCACCAGCTTGGCGCGCATGTAGCCGCTGTCCTGCATAAGGTCGACGCCTACGATAGACAACGCCACATGATGTTTTACGCCGGCATTGATCTCTGCCCCCAGCAGATGGGCGCCGGCTGTCTGAAAGAATTCCATGACGGCCTTGTCTTCGAAGGAAGGTGAGTTGGCGAGATCCACAACCACATCCGTATTGTTCAAAGCTTCGGCCAGCCCTTCTCCCGTAATGGTGTTGATGCCCGTGTTAGGAGAGGCGGCAATGACCTCATGACCGCCCTGGCGGATTTTGTTTACTACTTTGCTTCCGATGAGGCCTGTGCCTCCGATGACTACGATTTTCATAATGTGTTTTTTAATCTCACAGACCAACGAAATGCCAGATACTCAGATCATTGATGATCAACGATCTAAGAATATCAGCCATCTTATTTTTCGTTATATTTCGTTAAAGCACGATAAGTTTCATCATAAAAAACTTGCGTAACTTATAAATTACATTTAAGTTTGTGTAACCATTCAGTTACTCAATAAAACAGAAAATGAACACCCAGGATTTTTCCACTACATTTTTAGTGGACCAAACACCAAAAGAAGCCTTCGAGGCGATCATTAACGTTCGCGGATGGTGGTCGGAAGAAATTGAAGGCAACACCGAGTTCCTCCAGGACGAGTTTACTTACCATTACAAAGATGTCCACTATTGCCATTTGATCTTGACAGAGGTCGTTCCTTACAAAAAAGTCGAATGGTCCGTTAAATACAACTACTTTAATTTTACCAGGGACAGCAGCGAATGGACTGGCACGAAAGTAACCTTTGAAATAAGCGAAGAAGACAATAAGACGCGGTTGCGCTTCACCCACCATGGTTTGGTTCCGGGATTTGAATGCTACGACATTTGCTTCAACGGATGGAGCAATTATATCAATGGCAGCTTATGCAGTCTGATAACCACCGGAAAGGGACAGCCCAATAAAAAAGAAGTTCAGCCTTTTCACCTGTTGAAAGGGGTCTCATTGATCAAATGAAAACCCCGGTTCACCAGCAGGAAATTATTGATATCATCCTTTTTCAGCGTTACGAAAATGCTGTCGCTCATCCATTTTCCCCGTAAAAGCATCCCATCCTTCCCCATCAGTGAATATTCCAGGTGCCCTTTCTGCGTCGTATCCCCTCTACGGGTCATCACGATCTTCCTTGCCGCCGTGTCCGGCTTGAATGTAAAGGTTCTTGAACTATCATTCATCAGCCTCACGCCGGCATACTCCTTGCCCGACACGATCAGCTTACGCCACCGTACAGTATCCGTGGTCAATGGTGCCAGCGTATCCTTATTCCGCACAAAGGTCTGTACATCATAAATTCCATATAAAGGAGGCTTCGCCCGCGTATCATAGTCCTTCAAATACTGGGATATCCCATACAGGTCACCCCCGACCACCAGGGCGATCAGCAAATATTTGAAAACAATAAGCGATCGACCCACCCATTTTCTTTTAAACACAGGCATCCCGCTGCTCTCCGGACCCACCATCCTGTTGCGGAAAAAGAAATTAAGATGATGCTCCCGGTGCTGGCACAATAAGTACGCTGCCATGATCACCAGGGTAGTGGACAGTAATTTCACACAAACATCGAAACAATAATTGACGGCCATGATATTTGCCGCCACCACCAGCGAAATGATGGCGCCGATCCGCAGGGTCCGCCTGGAAAGCAGCAACAGCCCGCTCGCCACCTCCGCAAAACCCATAAAATAATTATAACCCTGCGAATACCCGAAAAAGCTCCATGCAAGCCGCATGGGAGACGAGCTGCCATACGTCTCCGACAAACCAAAAAGGCTGGGAAAAGGGAACTGTAGCTTGAAAAATTTCCCGAACCCATAGTTGATCATCGTAAAAGCGAAATAGTAACGCACTAGCGCGATCAGCCAGTACCGAAGAACAGCATAGCCGGAACGCCGCCTGTCGAGCAGGGTCCATACCACACACCCAATCACAGACAGCAGAAAGATCAATACATACATCACCAGGTCAAATGTCGTATCGCCGCTCCCATTAGTAAATGAAGTAATGGGATAGGACAGGTGCAGCCAATGCTTGCCTATCCAGGGGATCAGCTTATGGAAAGGTTGGATATATGCCTCAAAGGCATTGTCGATAAAAGGCACAAATCCATTGGGATTTAAGACGATATATAATGTAAAAAATAAGAAAGCCAGGCGAAAGAACACATTTTTCATCGTCAAATTTATTCACCGATCAAATACCCAAAAACCCCAATAACCCATCGGCCGCCATTAAACGATTTTCGGCAGGCGCCGGTCATTCAACGGCCGCGTTTCCGTATATTACGGTAAATTAAAGAAAAACCCGAAAATCGATCTTCATGCTCAAGAACCTCCTCCTCGTCGCCATCCGGAACTTCAAGAGGGATAAATGGTACAGCCTCCTCAATATCTTGGGATTGATGATCGGCATCACCTTCAGCCTCTTCCTCATATTTTATATAAAAGACGAGCTGAGCTACGACGCCTATAATAAAAATGCCGACAGGCTCTATCGCATCAACTCCTATATCAAAGAACCTGAAAGGGACACGATGAAAATAGCCATCACCCAGGTTCCGCTGGCAGCCGCGCTCAAGAACGAATTTCCGGAAGTGGAGGAAGCCACCCGCTTCGTTTCGGCCGGCAAGCCCATGTTCAAAAACGGCGAAAACAGGTTTTATGAGGAGAAGGTCTTCTTCGCGGACAGCAACATTTTCAAGGTCTTCACCCATCAATTCATCGAAGGCGATCCAAATACGGCCCTGCAGGCCCCCCGCTCGCTCGTGCTGACTGAATCGATCGCAAAAAAATATTTTGGTAAGACATCGTCCGTAATAGGTAAAGCCCTGCAAAATGACAAGGGCGAGATCTATAAGGTCACAGCCGTTATAAAGGATGTCCCCAAAAATTCCCATATCAGGTTCAATATCCTGGCCTCTTTCAGCACCCTGCCCAAGGACTTCGGCGCCGATAACTGGGGTAATTTCAACATCTTTACCTACGCCCTTCTCAAACCCAATAGCAGCCCCAAAGCCTTCGAGACCAAGCTGCTGCCCATGTATCAAAAACATATGGCGGCCATCTTCTCCCAGTTCAATATAAAGATCAGGTACGGCATACAGCCCATCAAGGCCATCCACCTGCACTCGGACATGGCCAATGAACCCGAAGAGCTGGGGAATGTCTCTTACATCTACATATTCGCCTCCGTGGCCCTCTTCATGCTGCTGATCGCCTGCATCAATTATATGAACCTGACCACCGCCCGCTCCGCCAGACGGGCAAAAGAGATCGGCATACGCAAGGTCACTGGCGTGACAAAACCGCAGCTGATCACCCAATTCCTTGTGGAATCCACGCTGACAGCCCTCTTCGCCCTCCTGCTAAGCATAGGCATGATCGCATTGCTGCTGCCGACTTTCAACCTCCTCTCCGGCAAGCAAATTTCTTTTCATGCCCTCCTGGAGCCCGGCACCTTCGTGATCCTGCTGGCCATCGTCGTATTCGTAGGCCTGGTGGGCGGCAGCTATCCGGCCTTCTACCTTTCGGGATTCAATCCCATCAGCATCCTGAAAGGCAAGCTGGCAAAAGGCTCCAGCAACTCCACCCTCCGCAGGGTGCTGGTGGTGGTGCAGTTCTCCATCTCCATGATCATGCTCATCTGCACCTGGGTGGTCTATAGCCAATTGCACTACCTGCGCACCGTAGACCTGGGATTCAACAAGCAGCAGGTCCTCTCCCTCGCAGCCAATAGCAACAATGACATCCGCGCCAAGATCGAAGCCTTTCAGAACGACTTACGAAAGGACCCGAACATAACCTCCGTAAGTACTTCCCAGGCCACACCCGGTGGGGGCGACATCAACTTCAGCCTGTTCAGCGTCGAGACAAAAAATGGTTTCGTGGACAAAGGAGTGGACAACTATGCCATAGACGAACATTTTCTCCCTACCTTGGGCATGCAGATCAAACAAGGCCGGAACTTCACGGGCCTTGCCGATACACTTAAGAGGGTCATCGTAAATCAGAGCATGGTAAAATACTTCGGCTGGGATAACCCCATCGGTAAGAGACTTAGACAATCCGGTGACACCACTGGCTATTATGAAGTAATAGGCGTGGTAAAGGACTTTAACCAAAAATCACTCTATAATCCCATCACCCCGCTGGTCCTCTACTACACACACAACAGCAATCGCATACAGTTGAAGCTGGAAGGCAGGAATATCCCCGCCACGGTGACAAACATCGAAAGATCCTGGAAGACCTACTTCCCGGACCTGCCCTTTGCGTATACCTTCCTCGATCAGGACTTCGATTCGCAATATGCCGCCGATCAGAAACGAGGTAAGATCTTCACCGCCTTCTCCATCCTCACCATCCTGATCACCTGCCTGGGCCTCCTGGGTCTCATAGCATTCACCACTGAACAAAGGCAAAAGGAGATCAGTATTCGCAAGGTAATGGGCGCCGGCATCGGGCAGATCGTCCCACTGCTGACAAGGAATTTCGTTTACCTCGTGGGCCTGTCCTGCCTCATTTCTTTCCCGGTCGCCTGGCTGTTCATGAGCAAATGGCTGAAGATCTTCCCATACAACACTGGCTTGAACGCTACACCCTTTCTGTTGTCGGCGCTTTCGGTCTTACTGATCACCATGCTCACCGTCATTTTCCATGCGGTACGGGCTGCCGTGGCTAATCCCGTAAAAAGCCTCAAAGCAGATTAGGCAGATCAATCAGAAAAAAATTGAGTACCTATTTCTTGCTGGCAGTCTTCTTTTTCTTGGACGACTTCGCATGCTTATTAAAATCCAGGCACAACTTGATCCAAAAATCCAATGCAGCCTTCCTGGAAACATCAGCTTCATTCACAAGAATATACCCCTTATACTCCCTGCCCTTCATCACCATCGTCCGGCAGGGCTTCTCCTCCAGCAGCTGATCATGCAGCGCCGGGTCGATCCGGCACATGATCCTGTCCGGCCCCACATTGATACACATCTTATCATTCACCAGGAAAGCTATCCCGCTGAACATGACCTTTTCCTCCACCCTCGGCACGTCCACAAGGGCCATCCGTATCCGGTCGGCTAATTTTTCACTATACATTTATCTTAATAATTAAGATTCTTATAAATAAAGATAAATTCCTACCTTTCTCTTAAATAAATCTACAACCTTAAAACTATGAATAAAAACACCAACGATTTCGCCCCCGCCATCACCCTCATGTTCCTGGCCCCACTGATCGCCGAGGTCCTCCCGGGAGCCACCCGCTTCAGCTCGATCTTCGTATTCCCCGTAGAAGTATGCGTCTGGGGCGGCGGCGCCCTCCTCATCCGCTACGCCGTAAAACGCTGGCAGCTCCCCTGGACCAGCATGCTCCTCCTCGCACTCGCGCTCGCCGTCGCAGAAGAATGTATCATCCAGCAAACCTCCCTCGCCCCACTGGTGATCCGGCTAAAAGGATTGACCTATGCCCGTGCCGCAGGCATTAACTATGTCTACCTCCTCTGGGCCCTCATCTATGAATCCACCTTTGTCGTCTTCGTACCCATCTGCCTGGTAGAGCTGATCTACCCTGCAAGAAAAGAAAGGCGCTGGATCAGCAAAGGCGGCTTTTTCGCCGTCAGCCCTCTCTTCCTCCTGGGCAGCTTGCTGGCCTGGTACTCCTGGAACCACATAGCCAGAACCAAAGTCTTCCACCTCCCGCTATATACCCCGCCTGCAATAGCCATGATCCTATCCGTAACCCTTATCCTCCTGTTGATCATTACCGCACTTAAAACCAAACCTACCCCCTCACAACATTCCAAAACAGCTCCCCATCTTACCCTCCTCTCAACCCTCCCCGCCATCTGGGCCATCCTCCTCTTCGCCATCGCACTCCTCGCCTTCGGCATCGCCCCCCAATTCCCACCGGCACTCGCTATCCTCCTGGGCCTCCTCCTCGCCATAACAGCAATAACAACCGTTCCCCGCTGGAACCTCTCCCCCCATCACCTTTTTATCCTCCTCGCCAGTATCCTCACAGGCTCCATGGCCGTCAGCTTCATCGGCTTCATAGACACCGCGGGTCCCGACCTCTATTTCAAGATCATCATCAACTTCATTGCCGTAGTTTTGCTGATCCCGTTAGGATCCAAAATAAGAAAACATGCAGACACCTCCCGTCAATCCGAAAGTCTATGACCTCATGCTGGCCGTCAGAAAGCTCACACGGACCACCTTGATCCATCAACATACCATCGCCAACGATATGGGCCTGCATGTCACTGACGCTGAATGCATCGATTTCCTGCAGGAAATGGGACCTTCCACCGCCGGCGACCTCGCCAGAGCCACCCGCCTCACCACAGGCGCCATCACCAATGTCATCGACAGACTGGAAAAAGCCGGCTATGTCAAACGCTCGCCCGACCCGAAAGATCGCAGAAAGGTCATCGTATCTTTCTTACCCCAAAAACACACCGATTCAAAAGCAGCGGCCCGCTATGGCGCCCTGGCCGGCGCTGTTCAGGAACTCTTCCTCAACTATACGGACGATCAGTTGAAGTTCCTGGTAACACATACACAGGCGCTGACAAACATCTACTCCACCCAGACCGAGGCTCTTCAGGCCCGGCAATAGCCAAAGCCCCCGGCCGGGAACGATTGCGTAGATTCTTCCATGCGTAGAGGACGCATTTTCATCTGAACTTGCTTACTTTACAAGCAGTACAGTTTACGTCCAACTTAAACGATTGCTTCATATGAGAAAACACCAACGCCATGGCAGGCTGCTGATAACACTTACTGCCACAGGATTGCTGATGACGATCCTCACTTCATTCCCCTCCTTTTCGTTCGCACAAAACAAGACAGCCGTCAAAGGTACCGTGGTCAATGGCCGGACGAACCAGCCATTGCCGGATGTCAACATCATCCTCAAAGGTTCGGCCATCGGGACCCGCTCCGGGTCAAAGGGGGAATATTCCATCAACGCAAGGCCGGGAGATATCATTTCCTTCTCTTACTCAGGATATGAGACCTATGAGGTCAAATTCTCCAGTGAGTCGACGATCAACATCACCCTGAAAGAGACAGCTTCCAAGCTGGATGAAGTGGTGGTCATCGGATATGGCACCGCCAGGCGGAAGGACATCACGGGTTCTGTCGCCTCCGTTTCAGGCAAGGAGATCGCAGCCATTCCCACGGTCAATGCGGCCCAGGCCCTGGCCGGCAAACTCCCGGGTGTACAGGTGTCCGCCCAGGACGGCCGCCCCGATGCCGCCATCTCGATCCGGGTGCGTGGCGGCGGGTCCGTTTCTCAAAGCAACGAGCCTTTGTACATCGTGGACGGATTTCCCGTCGGCAATATCATTGACATCCCGGGCAGCCAGATAGAAAGCATCGATGTGCTGAAGGATGCTTCTTCCACGGCCATCTATGGCGCCCGCGGCGCCAATGGCGTCGTGATCGTCACCACTAAGAATGGCAAGGCCGGCAAGCTCACCATCAACTATGATGGTTATGTGCAGTTCAACCGGCCAACGAAATACCTGCCTACCATGAACGCCTATGATTACATCGCCTATAACTGGGGATATGCAAAGGCCATCAGCGATAACTATGCGACGGCCTGGGAGCAGCTCTGGGCCATCGGCAATTCCGCCGCGACATACAACAACAGCGAAGGTATCGACCATTATAAAAATGTGGCTGCCGCCGACTACGCCAAACAGGCATACAGCAGCTCTTTTTCGCATAACCACAGCCTGAGCATCACCAACGGCAATGCCAATACAAAATACCTGCTGGCCATGAGCTATGCCGATAATGACGGCATGAAGATCAATTCATGGTTCAAGAGGGCTAATGCGCTCTTCAAGCTCAACCAGCGGTTGAATGACAGGCTCAGCTTCTCTTTCGACACGCGCTTTACCAATATTCAGAAAATGAGCGATGAGAGTACCACCAACGGCAAAGGCTCCATACTGTCCTCGGCCTATCAGTTCAGGCCCATCGCTACAAAAGATGTCCTGGGCGAGCTGGACGATACCAAAAATACACAGCTGGGATTATACGATCTCGTCCTGCAGGATCAATACAATCCGGTAGCCAGGATGAAGGATTACCTGCCGCAGGCCACGGAGCGGGATCTGCGATCCAATGCATCCCTTTCGCTCAACATCCTCAAAGGCCTGAATGCAAGGACGGAGTTCGGATATCATCTGTATTGGAACAGGTCCAAGACCTGGTCCGGCGCCCTATATAACAACTACCTGGACAACAAAGGCAACAAGACCTATGCGGGAAATGCAGCCATCGCCTCCAGCGAAGGCTGGGCCCTGCGATGGGTCAACACCCTGAACTACCAGGTGCAGGGCCTGGGCGTGGATCACAACCTCAATATGGTCATTGGCCAGGAAGTCAACAATACGCACTCGGAAGGCACCACCCAGTTCGGGAATAAATATCCGGTCTCCTTTTCTCCCGACAGGGCCTTCGCCATGATGGACCAGTATCTGACGAGCACGACTACCGTGAACTACGGGCTGAGCTCCTCCGTCGGTACGCCCAGCAGGCTGACGTCCTGGTTCGGCCGTTTGAACTACACCCTCTTCGACAAATACCTCTTCACCGCCACCTTCCGGGCGGACGGGTCTTCGCGATTCTCACCAACCCATCGCTGGGGCTATTTCCCCGCAGGCGCCATCGCCTGGCGGGTCAACGATGAAGCCTTTCTCAGGAATGTCCGCTGGCTCACCAGCCTTAAGCTCCGCGCGTCCTATGGACAAGTGGGCAATGACGGCATCAGCGCCAACCTCTGGAAAACGCAATGGACCTCCGATGGATTGACAAAATACTCCATCAATGAAGCACAGCAGGTGTCCTATTCCCCCGCATCCACCATCGCCAACCCCGACCTGAAATGGGAGACTACGACCACCAGGAACATCGGCGTCGACTTCTCCCTTTTTAATTCTCGCTTATATGGCACGATAGAGGTGTACAAGAATTCCACCAAAGACCTGCTGATGCTGACATCCATCTCGGCCATCAGCGGTTTTTCCGCCACGTATGACAACGTGGGAAGCACCAGCAACAAAGGCATCGAGATCTCGCTGGGCGGCGAGATCTACCGCTCCAAAGACTTCCGCTTAAGCGCTAATTTCAATATCAGCTTTAACAAAGGCCGCGTGGACGAGCTGGCGCCGGGTGTCAACGGCCTGTATAAAACGCAGTGGGGTTCCACCGTGACGCAGCCGAATACGGGCGATTATATCCTGAAGGTTGGGCGGCCCGTTGGACAGGTGCGGGGCTATACCTATGCCGGCTGGTACTCCGTCGATGACTTTGATTATGCCAATGGCGTATACACGCTGAAAAAAGGTATTCCTGACATCGGGTCCGGGATCCTGGGCACGGTCTATGGCACCAATGCCCACAAGCCGGGAGGACAAACGGCTTATCCGGGTGTCATGAAATTCAAGGACAGGAGTGGTGACGGGGTCATCGACGAGAGAGATGTGGACATCATCGGGGACATGACGCCTAAGCATACGGGAGGCTTTTCACTCAATGCAGGCTACAAGCAGATAGACCTGGCCCTCAACTTCAATTGGAGCTACGGCAACCAGGTCTACAATGCCAACTATCTCGCCGCCTTTTATGGCAGCAAGGAGGATGGTTTGTATAAGAACAGGCTAAACTATCTTTCCACTTCTTACAGGATCTATGATATTCAAAATGGTCAGCTCGTCAGCGTCACCGATCCGGCGGCATTAAAGGCGCTGAATGCACACGCCACCACCTTCCTCCCCTACCAGGAGAACCCCGTGGTTTCTACCCTGGGCATTCAAAACGGTTCTTTCCTCCGCCTGAACACCGTGACGGCGGGTTATACTTTCCCGGAGAAGCTCAGCAAAAAGGCAGGGATCAGCCGCCTCCGTATCTATGGCGCCATCTACAACGCCCTGACCTTTACGAGCTACAAGGGTCTGGACCCGGAAGTAAATACCAACACGGCCCAGGGCGGAGCGCAGTATCCCACCATCGGGCTGGATTGGGGCGCCTATCCCCGTGCCAGATCATTCACCGCAGGCCTTAACCTTGAATTTTAACTATTCCAAAATTGCTGTCATGATGAACAAGACTATCATCGCCCTATTTGCCGTCCTCTCCCTTGCCGGCCTCTCCTGTAAAAGATCTTTCCTGGAAGTGCAGTCGCCTTCTTCCGTCGACGAGGACTTCGTATTCTCCTCTCCCGGCGAAACTTATAAAGTAATGATCGGTATGTACGAGCTCTGGCGCAATGCCAACAACGGCTTGTTCTACGACGTCGACGTGGTAGGATCGGATGCGGAATGCCACCCGGAAACATATGACGCACAGACAAGGCATGTTCCCGAAGGGCTTTATGCCACGGCGCTTACCATTGATTACGCCAACTCGGTCAACGCATGGGCAGCCTGGTACAAAGTGGCCAATCGCGCCAACATCATCATGAAGGCCATTGCGGAAAAGCAGGAATACAAAGATGCGTTGGCGGGAGCACAGCCCACCAACTGGACCCATTTGTACGGCGAAGCCGCAGTGTTCCGGGCATTCTCTTATTTCCAGCTGATCCGCTATTTCGGTGATGTCCCCTATTTCACCATTCCTGTCAGCACCTCGGCCCAGACGGATACGGCCAGGCTGATCTCCAGGGATCTCATCTACGACGGCGAATTGCAAAGCTTGGAAAATGCGGAGAAGATGATGTATCGCCTGGGCGAAGGCGGCATCAATGCTGAAAGGTTCTCCCGGAGCTTTGCGGAGGGCCTCATTGGAAAAATGGCCCTGTTTGCCGGCGGATACGGACTGCGCCGCACCGACTTCAATTATGGCGGCGTAAGCTTCGAGCAGAAAGGCACAGAGAAATGGAACGCCAAATATGTCCGGCTGACCGATTATAAAAAATATTACCAGGTTGCAAAGACCTACCTGGAGGAACTCACCCAGCAGCCGGGTTCAGCGATCCTGATCAGCACCGACAACCGCGGAGCAGGCTATGACAACCCTTTTCAGTTGAACTTCCAGTACAATATGAACCTCGTCACTAGTCCCGAATCATTGTATGAGATCGGCGAAACGCAGGGACAGTTCTCGGAAAGGCCTTATGCATTCGGCCGCCCGTCCGGTGGCGGCAGCGCCAATGCTTATCCCTGTAAGGCCTATGGCCAGAGCCGTATGTATGCCAGCTATTATTACGGCGATTTTGATCCGAAAGATCTTCGCAGGGATGTCACCGTGGGCGTCACGGTCAACTCGGGGTCTTGCAATGAAAAGATGATCGATTTTTCGCCGGGCAGCAGGGACAAGGGCGGACTTTCCAACAACAAATGGGATGAGAGCCGGATGCCGAACCCCTGGATCGCTTCACAGCGGCAGTCCGGCGTCAATTGGCCGATGATGCGCATGTCGGACGTTATCCTGATGCTGGCGGAAGTATATGCGGAACTGGGCGACGAAGGCTCGGCAAAGACGCAGCTGACAAAGGTCCGCAGCCGCGCTTTCCTGCCTGCCGACCGCCAGGAGAAGGTTACGGACTATGTCAATGCCTTATCTGGCGATGCCCTGAAAGCCGCCACCCTGGATGAAAGGAAGCTGGAGCTGGCCGGTGAAGGACTCCTGCGCTATGATTACATCCGCCTGGGCGTACTACCCGACAGGATCTTTCAGCGGCGGAACACGCAAAAAGCCATGGTCGCTGCACTGAAGACAAATGGCTACTATACCTTCCCCAATGGGAACACGATCTCGAACTACATTTATGTAAAGGCCGTCAACGTTGCCGACCTGGGGATGAGTAAGATGCTGACCTATCAATGCGAAGTGCCTTCCACCGATCCTACCTATCCCGTTCGATTCCCCGGATGGCGCGGCAACTGCGACCTCTGGGCAGCACAAAACTTCACCGCAGCAACAGGGCTTCGCAACCTGGCGATCCAGGGATTGTTCAATTACATCGATCCCAATGGCGCCGAGGCGGCAGCCCTGGTGGCAGCGGGCTATAAGAAGACAGCCTGGGGATCGAATATCGTGGCATATGAGGATCAGTATACCAACAATATATTCAAGGGTTACACCGACGCCGATTATGCAGCGGGCGTTCCACCCAGGTACCTGTTCCCGCTGTCGTCTGAGACAGTGTTGAAATCAAATGGACTGATCACGAATGGTTATGGCTTTTAAATTTTAAACCAAACTACCCACTTACAATTATCAACCGTCTCCTTTCGGAAACCAGACCCTTCCATTCGGAGACCCTCTCTTCCCACTTGGGAAAACTGGCCACTAAGTGGTATTGCTAATGCCCGTCGACAGCCTAATCTTTGCATAAAAAGAGATATGAAAAGATTTGTGTTGTTGATGTCCCTCATTGGTTTGGCCCATGGCAATCCCATCCGCGCCCAAACCCAAAAAGTTAACGAAGTTTGCAGCGCCATTCCCTGCGAGAGCGGTCTGTACTGCGTGGAAACAAGGGACGGCAAAAAGAAATGCGCCGCCTGCGAACAGTCCACGCTGAACGACCTCACAGGTAAAGTAGAGGATTGCTGCAAAGCCTTTGGCAAAGGCTGGACACCCGAATCCAGCGACGAATACCAGGCCGCACTTGCCGCAGATGGCAGGGTCCTCGTTGACGTCTTCGACAAGATGCTCGAAAACGCCAAAAAATGCAAGGAAGCCCGCGAATACAGGGAAGACAGATGCTGGAAAGGCGGTGACGACGAGCATAAGACAGCCATCAACCAGGTAAAGGAAAGCATCGAGCGCATGTCCGCCCATAAATACAAGATGATCTCCGACAGGCGCGTGTACTACGGCTCCAAAAGCTACTACGACAGCAGGCTCAGCACCTTTAAGTCAAAGGCAAACCTGAATTTCCCTGACATAGATCAAAAACTCACATTAATCGAAAAAGATATTAACGATGGCAAAAAAGTTAGTTGCTCCGACATTGAAAGATACAGCAATGACTGCGAACGCTGTGTCGACGCAGGTAAAGATCTATTATACGATGGATTCTCAAATAGCAACGAAAAATTTCCGGAAGAATACAGCACTCCCTACATTCGGGCACAGGATTTGCTTAAACGGGCGAAGGCGCTTCTGGAAACAGCCAAAAGCAAGAGTCTCTGCAATTAGTTAAATTGGAAAATGGCTTAACTTCAGTAAGCCATGCCAACAACAAGAAGAGACTTCATAAGAACAGCCGGAAGTCTCACCATCGGGTTCTGCCTCGGTGGGAGACCCTGGCGCCAGCCCGCCTCGTCGAACCCTGGGGACAATGCGTCCATTGATGCCTGGTTGGAAATACTGGCCGATGGTAGATTGCGCGTCTTCACAGGCAAGCTGGAGCTGGGACAGGGCATACGGACAGCCGTAGCCCAGGTGGCGGCAGAAGAGCTGGACATGGAAATGTCTCAGGTAGAAGTAACGATGGCAGAGACCGGCCGCACACCCAACGAAGGTTATACAGCCGGCAGCAACTCGATAGAGAGCAGCGCCATGTCCATTCGCCGCGCCGCCGCTGCCGCCCGGGAACAGCTGATCAGGTTGGCCGCGGAAAAATTAAAAGTTCCGCCCAATGACCTGGTACTATCCCGGGGAAGGATCAGCACAAACACCGGCACAAACCCCTTAACCTTTGCCGAGATCCTGGATGGCAGACAGCTGACAGGAGACGTCCCCGAAAAAATAGCCCTAAAGCCAAAGAACGCTTATAAGCTCGTCGGCAAACCCATCCCCCGCGAAGACACCGCGAAAATTGTAAAAGGGGATCCAGTATATGTCCACGACCTGCGCTTCCCCGGTATGGTACACGCCCGTGTCCTCCGCCCACCCGCTTATGGCGCGAAGCTCCTGCACGCTGAAGAAGTCCCCGGTATAATAAAAACGGTGATCAATGGCAGCTTCCTCGGCGTCATCACAGAGCATGAATATCAATCCATACAGGCACAGCAGCTGCTCCGGAAAAATGCGATTTGGTCAGCAACCCCTCCCCTACCAAAACTTGGCAGCGGTCACGAACTAGCGGACTACCTCCTGTCCCTCCCCGCCAAAACTGAACAGGTCACAAAAAAAGGCGACATAACCCAGACCAATACCCCAAGCCTGAAGGCCCGCTATTTCAAACCCTATATTATGCACGGCGCCACAGGCCCTTCCTGCGCCATAGCCCTGTACGATGACAATAACAACTTACATATATGGACCCACAGCCAGGGCGTATACCCCTTACGGGAATCCCTGGCAAAAATGCTGCGCCTCCCCGCCGCCAACATCCATGTCAAAGGTGTTCCGGGCTCCGGCTGTTACGGACATAATGGCGCCGATGACGTCGCGGCCGATGCCGCCCTGCTGGCAATCGCCTATCCCAAAAAACATATTCGCGTCCAGTGGATGCGCGAAGAAGAGAATGCATGGGAACCCTATGGCAGCGCTATGGTCATGGACGTGGAAGCCAGCCTGGACAATGAAGGAAAGATCACTCAATGGAAATATGGCCTGTGGTCCGATACCCACGGCGCCCGCCCCGGCGGCAACGCGGACAACCTTTTACCTGCACGTTATATCGACAACCCTTTCACGGCAAAACCTTCCGGCTTCAGCGGAGGCGCCTACCGCAACGCAGCTCCTTATTATTCCATTCCCAACCAGCTCATAGAAGCACATTTCTTCGACGGCCCCCTGAGAACATCCTCCCTGCGCAGCCTGGGCGCATACGCCAACCTCTTCGCCATCGAATCCTTCATGGACGAGCTGGCCGAAAAAGCCGGCAAAGACCCCTACGAATTCAGGCTCCTCCATCTCGAAGACCAGCGGGCCAAAGACGTCCTCCTGAAACTACAAACACTTACAAAAACCAACTCACAGCTCACAGCTCACGGCTCGAAACTTAACATAGGTGTCGCTTTTTCAAGGTACGAGAACACAAAATCCTATTGCGCCGTTGCCGCCAGCGTATCCGTTGACCCCAAAACAAAAACCATCCACGTACATAAAATGTGGGCCGTCATCGACGCTGGCGAAGCCATCAATCCGGATGGAATAAAGCAGCAGACCGAAGGCGGCATGGTCCAATCCGCCAGCTGGACCCTATACGAAGAAGTAAAATTCAATGAAAAGCATATCACCAGCCTTAACTGGAACACTTACCCCGTATCCCGCTTCCCCCAGGCTCCCGCAACGGAAGTAATCGTCATCGATCGCCCCGCGGAAAACCCCGTGGGAGCCGGAGAAGCCGCACAAGGCCCGGCCGCCGCCGCCATCGCCAACGCGGTCTATCGCGCCACAGGTAAAAGGGTCCGCTACCTGCCCATCATCTTAACCTAAGCGTAACAAAATACCCCGCCCCCTGCAATACATTGGCGGAATGCATCAATCCCCGCGGTATCCAAATACAGGAATTATTCTGCACGACATATTCCGTGCCGCCCAGCAGGATCTTATACCACAGCGACTGCTGCGATATAAGGATATTGATCTCATCCGAATCATGATGGACATGCGGCTCCGTATATTCCGCAGGGGGCGCGGTCACCAGTGACACCTCATGGATGGCCAGGTGCACCGGGAACTGCGCTGCGAAGAGACGTGTAATGGATCTGGTATTACGATGGAAAGGAACGTCCGACAACGCCGCGGGAAGCATATTGCATATGACCGGTTCTTTCTCCCGCTTCTCCGACAACGACTGGCTTACCAGCGACTGCATAAACTCTTTTAACTTTTGCACATTAATAAATTTGTGCAAACTTGCCAAAATAAGGACGGCCCTGCAATGGTATATTTGTACTATCAGTCCTAAAAAACAGCAACTATATCGAATGGGAATATATCCGCCATATATCCGCCATATCCGCCATCTTAGCGCCAAATATCCGACGTGGTTATTTCTTCAGGAGATAGCGGCTGCCTTTTTTTTCGCCTTCTTTAATCAGGATTTTTTGGGAAACCAACTTTTCAAGGTCCCTTAATGCAGTTCTGTCTGACACGTGATATTCCTTCTGGTATTGACTGTTGGTAATAGAGCCTTTTTGCTTTATAAAAAGAACCGCTTGCGTTTGCCTGTCGTTTAGCGCGAGATGAGACAAATAATCTTCCGTATAAATATCTTTTAAGAATGTTACCCTGATGCCTCCCTGGTCCTCTTCCAACTTTGGCTCAGGTAGCCCGGAGGCCAGACATTCATTTATCATGCTTGTCGTACCCCTTCCCCAGGCCTCGATGTAACCGGCCTTAAAAAACACTTCTGCTATATGCGGATTCCGGGGATAGGAGGAGTGCCGTTCTTTTAACTTTTCAATAGTTAATTCTTCTGGAAGTAGGCCAGGATTCCATAGTTCCAATTTATCGTCATATACTCTTAAGAATGTCCATGTGCTCGAATAATCCTTATGGATAATGGCATTCAGGATGGCTTCACGTAGTGCGGATTCGGGATATTCTAATGTCTCTATGCGTTCAAGGCCTTTATAAGAAATCGGCCTAACAAGATAACGATCGCTGAGTTTCCTCAACACTTCGTCCGGCATGGAAATGAGGTTGCATTCTATTATATCCTGAAACTGCAATTCATCGTCTCTTTTGCCAAATCGGCCGATTTTGAAGCTGCAGGTAGGGGATATTGTGGAAGGCCTTTTCCCGAACAGTAAGATCGCGGCGTGAGTCGGTTGACCTTCCTTAGTAGTAAGATGCAGGCTTTCCAATAATGCGGCAATATTATCTTCCATCGCTACCTTAGGGATGCGTTTTTGAGCAATTGCCTTTTTCAGAAATTTTTGTATACTATCCTCGTCAAGATCCTTTAATGTAGCGGACGGAACCGGGATATCTTCCCACTGTTTCCCAGCCTTTTTGAGTAGCCAATTTTGCAAGCCTATACCTTTTAGTTCTTGCTTCGTGCTTCCGCTGCGATAATGATAAGTGCCGTGGAAGGAAATAGGCACATTACTTACTGGAACATCTATCTCTATGTAGTGCTTATTGTCTTTTTTATGATGGTTGACATCGACCATAAGCCCCAGGTGGTTGACCGCTTTATTAGGGATTTCTTCCATTAATTTTTTATAGTCATCTATGCCGGTAGGTACTCCGTTGTCGTTCATCCCGATGTATATTTTCCCCCCTTGGGCGTTAGCAAAGCCGCATATCCATTTCAGGTATTCATCCCTCCATTGCTGTTTGTATTCTATGTTTTGCGTTTCTGTCACATTTACGGGGTTAGGAAAGAGTGTGTAAAGTTATAAATTGAAAAAATAATTTCCACATCAATTTTTCCCTTCATTATAGGAATGTACCTGAAAGCAATTATATCGATTTTCAATGGTGGAGGTAGATATATTAAAAGACTAAAACCACTTGCTCATCCTGGCATTATAATGCGCGAGGATGCGATTAAATAGTACGGATTGACCGTAACGGATGCTGCCAAGTTGCTAGGCGTCACCCGAACGGCCTTGTAGGATGTTCTGAATGGCAAGTCGGCTATCAGTGCCGAAATGGCTTTTCGGATCGAGGCTGTATTTGGTGGAACAGCTGATATCTGGACCCGATTGCAGATGAAGTATCAAAATTGGTTTGCAGCCGAAAAGAACAGAGGGTTGAGACTAAAACCCTTCAAGCCGAAGGCGGGGTATCATGGCTATGTCTGACCATTTAATCTCGGTAAACTGTTAGGAATCAGAGATAGAATGTCCAGGGACCTGTAGATTTATTCAACCCCTTAAAACATATAGAATATGGCATTCTTTGAAAAATTGGTTCATGCCCGTAAAGTGATGAATTCGACGATTTGGTAGAATTATTATAAAAAATGATAATTTTAAGCCATATCCTGTTCCTGATGCTAAATTCTAATAGATAAATGGAGTTTAAGAAGCGCACATTAACGCAGATTGCCGACATGATATGTGGTAATTTCCCTGTTGAAACGACATTCTTCCCATATAGAAGTAGTAGTTACCTTACCCGGTTTTTCGAGGATGCGGACACTGATTTTATGCATACCGGGGCCACGAGGAATTATTGGGTTGCAGAGGTCCTGGCTCAGATACTGGCCGAGCCACAGACAATCCCAAACATGCCACCTGAAACATTTCTCCGGGTGATCGCGACTCTAATGGACCCTGGCGATGCTAAGAATGAAGGTGTTGATAGACAAGGCGCATTGGCGGCGTTGAATACCGCACTGCTGCGTGAAAGATATGAGGCGTTTTACGGAGAAGATCGAAAATGCTATATTAGGCATATAGACACCAACACTATTGGGCAGCCCGGACCGAATCCACACCGCCCTTTTTCAGCGGCGGAAATAAAGAAGAAGGAACAACTAATTGAATATTTGGATAATGCGTCAGAGGATCAACTAATAGAAGAAGTTCTGCTACCCTTATTTCGCCAGTTGGGTTTCCAGCGGATCACTGCAGCTGGCCACAAGGACAAGGCCTTGGAATACGGCAAAGATATTTGGATGAAGTATTTACTACCTACTCTTCACCCCATTTATATAGGTCTTCAGGTCAAAAAGAGCAAACTCGACGCCGCTGGTGCTAGCAAAACAGGGACTTCAAATATTGCAGAAATACACAATCAAATAACGATGATGCTCGGGAATGAAATTTTTGATCCCGAGATCGGCAAAAGGGTGCTGGTCGACCACGCCTACATCGTGGCTGGCGGAGAAATCACCAAAGCCGCCCGACTATGGATTGGTAATAAACTGGATGCCTCAAAGCGCAGCCAGATTATGTTTATGGATCGGGACGATATCCTCAATCTTTTTGTAGTTACAAATCTGCCGGTTCCCGGCATCAGTTGGAAAAAACCGGAGCAGACGCCGGATCCCGCCGACGATTTTCCCTTCTAAGAGTAGCTCGTCTGTTATTCCATTAATTGCGGATGCATTTTTAAAGCCTCGTGTAACATGTGTCCCTACCTTCAATTGTTCTAAGTAGGAATCCATTCAGCACGCAATGCCGACGGAGCCTTATACCTGGAACACCTAATATCTGAAAATATACTAGCCGCAATTAGACAACTTTTTAAGGTAATGTAAGAAGCGTCCAGTACATCCTTGGCCACTTCGGCTAATCCCATTAGGTGGCGACTTTTTTAAAGAACCTGAAAAGGCAACCTCCATAATTTCAAATATATAGAGTTAAGATAGCCTAAAAAATAAAAAAACAGGCTGAAACACTTGATAAATCAGGAAATTAGTTTACATTTATGTTAGTTAACGATATTGTTAACCTTTTTAAATTTCACGATTATGAAACGTTCAGAAAAATGGTTTTCCAAAGCGAGAACCGATGCGCAGTCCATAAAGACTGCTGAAAATCTTCAAAGTATTGCATACGCCGCTGTCATTGATTGCCGTTCGCGACTGCACGTCCTCGCAGACACTGCATCGCACAGGCGTCATTTTGATCTGGGCGATCATTCGACAAAAGCATTACAGTGCTTCCCCAAAAAAAGGGCAGCCTAATAAGTTCGAGGTCAGAGCCTCTGCGTCAGTTGAAAGCAGAAGCACACTGGATTCGAATTTTTGAACAGTATTAAAGGATGGCTATTTTTATGTAGATCCTGGTAAGCTATCCGGAAGAGTTTTTTTACAACTCAACTTGTATACCATGAATATCCAGGATCTAAGGGCCATGGTAGCTGCCTTGAAAGCTACCGCCAAAAAGGGTCAACAACAGCTGATTGATTTGATCCTGAAAATAATAGACGGCAAGGCTAAAGCAGCACCGAATAAAACTTTGGCTCGTCTATTGCGTATCCAAGAAAACAGACCGGTGATTTATGAGGTGCTGGATCTGTTGAGCCGTTTTGGGGCGGTTTGCCTTGAGCATGAATTGGTGGGTGACTTCCTTCATGCCCTCAAAGAACTTCTTAAGAAATGACTCAAAAAGGTTTGTTTAATTTATTTTCTTATGGAATTTGGAAAGACAATAGCGTCCTTCCGTCAAAAATGGGGTATTGAGCAAAAAGACCTTGCCAAAGCAATTGGGGTAAGCAAGACCTACATCTCTATCATTGAATGTGGAAGTAGGAAGCCTAGCATGCGTGTGCTTACCAAAATTGCCGATTATTTCGAGGTACCTATCTCTGTTTTTGTGTACGAGTCATCCAAGTTGGCGGGTACACAAAAAAACAAGAAGGAAAAACAAGCCTTGCAAGTAGTAGATTCACTAATCCAGGAACTGACGACCTTTTTGATGTCAGAAAGCAAAGGCGTTGCTGGAACAAAACGCCGTTCTGCAAGGAATTCGAAACAACCTGCCCTAGGAAAGAAGAAGCCTAAGGCATAGCTGGATCGGAGTGCGCGCCCACATGCATGCACTGACTTGGCTACGATGCACCCATTATCTTCTTCCCAAATGAAACAACAATCGGCTTTGCCACCCCTGGCAGAATAGTGATCTGAACTGCTTACCATTCTGTCGCCTGCTACTGTAGCTAGGGCAATTACCCGGCAGTTTCTATATAAGATTAGCCGGAAGCATGCCTGTTTTAGGAAGATAAAAGAAGAATACGATAAGACGCTCTTCCCAAAAGGAATTTCCTACAACGCACAAAATCATCTATATCTAACCGAAAAACTTATTAATTTATTTCTCTAACAAGCTGCATAATAACAGGCTACCATGAAATTAAAAAGAAAATTCCCAAGTATTGCTTGAAAATTTCCCATCAGTATCGCTCAGGAGAACCGAACTCCCCCCTTATTCGTTCGATTACCAAACTTAATCTAATACTTTTTGCTTAAGTTTGATCAAAGCCTCCTAATTAAGTAAAAATGCATGCAATATTCTTAGATGCTGTCGGCGCCCCTAAATCTGCTTTATATTCACTAATTTTCATTATCATAATCTCACCGTTTGTCATTGCTCTCTTTATCATTGTATTTTTTAAACTATTAGATAAATTTTCTAAAAAATAGTTCCCTAAAAAACCGCCCTCCCCACCTCCTGATCCTTAATCTGCCACGCCTTAACCAACTGCCCATTTACCCTCCTCAACGCCACCTTATCCCCCAACGCCTCATACGCCTGTCGCATCCCCGTCAACGACCATCCATTCATAGGATTGATCTCCAGGTCCCTTTGAAAAACCTTCACCGCTGCCCCAAACCTCCCCATCCTCAACAACAGATCCCCCAAATACTGCCGGGCAGGAATAGCCCAATCCCTTGGCTCATCATAGATCAGCGCATCCTCCGCCATCACCGCCTGCTGAAAAGCTGCAAGAGCCGATGTATAATCCTTCCTTTTCTCCGCCAGCACCCCGGCCAAAATACTTTTAGCTACCAGCCCCGCATCATACGCATTACTGAAAGGATCATAAGAAGCCTTCAAAGCCGCAGACTGCAATCCCTTTTCCAACAGCCCCAGCTCCCGGCCCGCTTCACCCAACCGCCCCAGGCCGCTGAATGCCATGCCTCTGGCAAAATGATCGAGCACATAAACATAAGCATTCGAACTATCAGCCGCAGGCGCTTTCAATATTTCCTCCCACTTCCCAAATCGGATCAACGTGAACAGCCGGAACTGATACACATATTGCACAAAGTTCCCAAAGCCGCCGGGCGCCTTCAGATCCGCAGCCGTTATCAGCGTACGTATCGTATCACTGCTGGCGATGGCATCTTTGAAATTCCCCGCCATCATGGCGCAGGCGATCTTCATATGCACCGCATGCAGCAGGTAAAGTCCGGCGCCTTCTGTCACCGGCTGATATAATTGCACATACTTATTATAGCCGGTTACCGCCCGGTCATTGACATCGATCCCCTTCCTGTAATTACCGCTCCGGATATAGATATGCGAAGGCATGTGTACCACATGGGCTACATCAGGCATCAGGTCCGCCAGCAGCTCCGCGCTCTTTACACCGTCTTCCGGATGCAAAGAACCTTCCACCGTATGGATCATAAAATGAAGACCTCCCGGATGCAGCGAGTCGATGGCCAGCGCTTTTCCAAGGATGTTTCGGATCTCCGGTGTCCAGGGCCTTGGCTGCAGCGCCGCATCATACAGGTCCCATGGGTGTTCCAGCATCAATGCATCCGCATACAGGACCACGACATCTGCATGATGAGGATAAGCTTCGGCCAGCGATCGCATAGCCGAGGTATAATTCACCTGCAATATTTTCAGGTCGGCCGTCGTATCCGCGCTGTATCTTTTCGCCATCGCATGTATTAGTCCCTTTTCCACCGCCGAACACCCCGATAAATATTTCTCACCGGCCTGTATCGTTTCATAGGCAGCCATCTCTGCCCGGTATCCATTACCGAAATTGATGGTCGGCCCAAGCGCCAGCGCCTTCCCATAGTAAGCCATCGCACAGGTGGTGTCAAACCGCAGCGCCTTCGCAAATGAAGCCCGGGCCTCCAGCGTGTGAAAGGCATAATACATATTGATCCCCTGGTCGAAATAGAACTGTGTACTGTCGGAGGCGGTAGTGATCTTCCATTTGTGATGGCCCCAACCGGTCATAGGAGGTATATCCACCGCCTCAGCAAAACCCGGAGGCGGCACCCTGCAATTCAAGGCAGATTGCCGTTTCCACGCAATCACCTGCTTCAGGTCAGCGCTTTTTCTCGTAATAAGACGGAAAGCCGCGGCCAGAACGAAGCTACAGACAACACACGCGAGAACAACTATTTTTTTCATATGCACGCCGTTTTACCTAGTATTTCCCCACCTGGCCCTTTACGGACGCAAAGATTTTTTGGGAATTGAATCCAACTCCCTTCTTAAACACCCAGACGATCTTTCTGATATTTTGAATATGCTGAGACACATCCCCATCGATCACCACCAGGTCAGCAGCCTTCCCCACTTCGATGGAGCCGGTCCTGCTCTCCAATCCCAACGCCTTGGCGCCATTCAAGGTAGCAATACGCACAGCCTCCAGGGGCGTGAATCCAGCCTGCACCAGCAGCTCGATGGACTGCTGCGACCCATACCCCGCCAGCACGCTCCCATTTCCCGTAGGATCCGTTCCCACCGTCAACAAGCCGCCGGCGTCCACAAACGCCTTCTCCATCTTCATTTCCTCTAACAACATCTTATTCAATGCCGGGCTTCTTCTCTTATTATATACATTCAAATACATGCTCCTGGTATCCGGCGCCATCGCTTCCAGCACCTCCGGCCGCAGCACCGTATCCAGCGTGCTGAGATTTACCAGCACAGCCAGCGTGGAAGTAAGGATCACCTTCTTAGAAACCAGTAAGGCCGTCAGGTCCTTCACCCCCTTACTATCCACCGGCATAAAAGGAGCCGAACCCGCAGGACAGGCATTTTCTTTCTTATTGGGAAAAAAGTCGGTAGCGGCAAAGAAGCCATGTTCCAAATGGTCGATCCCCAGTTCAGCCGCCTCCCGGTAAGTGACGGAACATAGATGGCCGGTCACTTTCAATCCTTTCGCATGCGCCTCGTCGATCGCAGCTTTCAGCGTTGCCTTATCCAGGTAATTGTACGCCTTGAAAGATGTTGCGCCCTGGCTTACCCAAAAATCCACGTATGCCTTCGCTTCCGCCGGTCCGCTTAACTCATGCATCTGCGGGAAAATAGTTCCCTTTCCCTCCAGGTAAGGTGCCGTCACATCCATTGCGGGCCCCATGATCTTTCCCTGGTCGATATCCCGCTTCAGATTTAGGTCCGAATACGGCTCAAGGCTCCCCGCCGTCCGGATCGTCGTCGCGCCGCACGCCAGGTACATTTTTGGGAAAGTAATAGGCAATTGCTTACAATGCAGATAGCTGAAGTCCTCCGGGTACGCCGAATAGTACATATGCTCGTGTAATAATACAAATCCCGGCAAAAGAGATTTGCCGGTAAGATCGATGACCGCGGCCCCCGCAGGTACCGCCACCTTCTTACTGTCTCCTACCTCGGCTATCATGCCATTACGTACGATCACCGTCTGGTCATCATGATACTGCATGCCCTTCACATCCGCCAGCTTACAGTGTGTAAAAGCAATAACGGATGTATCATAATCGATAAATTTCTTGACAATAGGCGCATAGGATGTCTGCGGGAATGCCTGGCAGCAAAATACCAGGCAGCATAAGCCGGAAAGCAATTTTCTCATCAGGAAAGCATTGTGTACCCACAAAATAACCCTTTCCGGCGGTTTCGACAAACCCTATCGCACCCGCCCATACCTCCGCGCCAGCCTCAGTATATACAACCCCGACAAACCAATACCACCCCCTACCCAACATACAATAGCCTCACCCGAAGAAAGAACCCCAAGCAGCAGGATGCCCGCTCCCGTAAACCCAATGGCCCATCCGATCACGGCCACCCCAAACTTGTTCTGACGATCCGCCTCCTTATGCGCCGCAACATCTTCAACAATCTCCACCACTCCACCACTTTCCCATGCCACAACCTTTCTCCCCCTCAACATCACCTCGAAAAACCCCAGCAACACCAGCGGTATCCCCACCCCTAGCACCGTCTCCCACGTCCTGCTTAACTTAACTCCCAACATCCACGGACTAATGAACTTAAAGAACATATTTATACTCAGCGCCACGACCGTGACGGTCACCACGGAGAAAGCCGTCTGCCGCCGCGAATACAAACTCCATATCACAGGCGCAAACAAGGCAGAACCCGCAATAGAAGCAATGCTCAGCACCACTTCCACGATCCCACCCGCCTGCGGGATCACCATGGCGACTAATATCGTACATACACCAAAGATCAAGGTAAACAATCGGCCCACCAGGATCTGCTCCTTCTCCGAAGCCATAGGCCGCATCAGCTTTAAATAAACATCTTTCGCAAACACAGTGGCGGCCAGGTTGATGGTCGTATTGGCCTTGCTGGACGTCGCCGATACCATCCCTGATAATACCAGCCCGATCAGCCCGGCAGGCAGCACACGCTGGCAAAGCAGCATATACGCATTCTCCGGCTGCAGGCCCGTAAGGCCGGGATGGATCACCCGGAAGATCATGGGAGGCAGCATCCAGATGACAGGACTGATAAGATACAAGGCGCCAAATAAATAAGCCACCTTTTTAGCATTCCGCACACTGGCCACACTGGTATACCGCTGCACATAGCTCCAGTTGCCGCCGATATACACGGTCTGGTAGACGATAAAAGCCAGCATGAAACCCAGCGTGTAATCCTGCGAAAAGAAATGAAAAAAATCAGGAGGAGCGTTCCCGGTAAAACCCTTGATACCCCCCACTTCCTTAAAAGCGGCAGGGACGACGATGAGGACAGCCGCCAGCAGCACGACAAACTGCACCACATCCGTCACCAGTACGGCCCAGAGGCCGCCGGCAGCAGTATACAGCACAATGATGACGCCAATGATCACGATGCACATATTCAAAGAGAGAGGCGTAGCCGCACTCACCATCTTTCCGACGGGATAGAGCACCGCGCCGGTATTAAAAAGGCTCAACAATAAAATAAGATAGGTATAAAATTGCTGGGTCGCCGTATTAAATCGCTTCCCGATGAACTCCGCCGCCGTCCTTGCGCCCGTCTTCTTCCACTTGCCTGCAATGAACAGGGCGGTTAAGATGCCGCTCACGGCCATGGTCAGCTGTATGGAATTGGCTACCAGTCCCTGTTTATAAGCAATAGATCCCCATACCACGAAAGTTCCGGCAGAAAAATAGCTGATAAAAAGAGAAAGTCCATTGATCCACCAGGGCGTCTCTCCGCCCGCCTCGAAAAACGCCTGCCCGTTCTTGCTGCCCGCCCGGGTGAAGACGAGCCCGATGGCAAAGATCATCACCGCGAAAACCACCATGACTATCAGATCCAATTTTCCCATACAGTACAGTTTATTCTATGTCTATTGCCTGGACCTGGATACCGTAAGGCGAGAGCCTTACAGGCCACGTCGTCGCGTGACTGATCACTTTGAATGGCGCATCCGCCGGCAATTTACTGATGTCCAGCCGGACTTGCGTCTGCGTTGCCCTTTTCCTGTCGTTCAAAGCGATGACATACAGCCGGCGCCCATCCGTCGCCAATGCCGTGATGATCTCTACATCAGGATTATCCTGGCCTACCAGCCCGGGCCGGACGATGAGGTTGACAGACCTGCCTTCGATAAGTCCCGGCGCAAATCCACAGCTCTCATGCGGACCTACCTTCGGCGTAACGAAACCCCTGGGAAAAGAAATGGTTCCCCCGGACCTTAGTTCGGCTTCCGCCAGCAGGTAATCCGTTATCCAACCGATCTGCCACCACGCATGATGCGGATAAGGCCCCGCACCTTTGTTCATGGCGTTCCAATAATAGGATGCCACCCCGGTTGCACTGTCCACAAAAGCATCCCGGCCGATGGCCGCCGCCCTCGCCATATCCGCGAACAGTGAATCGCCTGTCAGCCGGAACATCCGGATAAAAAGTCCGGCATGACTGCAAAGCTGGATAGGCCCTGCTCCATTGGCGGAACCAATGATCCCCCCATGCTCGAAGCTGAGCCCGGCCTGCGCGATCTCCCAGCTTTCTCTCGGTACGCCCTTGACGGAGCGCCCTTCCCGCGTCGGGATGGGATGCGTATAAATAGACGCAGTATAGATCCGCGCAGCACGGATAGCAGCCTGCTTATATTCCTCATTACCTGTTAACTCATAAAGATCCAGCAGGCATTGGGCGGTCTGCGCCGTGGCAAAGTCGGGAGCATACCGGGCATCACCGCATACCCCTATGAAATGTCCCTGGTCGACGCCTTGCCTAATATACCAGCGGGCGCCTCTTTCCGCCGCATCCAAAAACCGATGATCCTTTAAGATCCTGTAGGCCACCAGCAGCCCATAAAAAGTTGGCCGCAGGTCCTGGAGGTCGGTGAATAAGGGTCGATGACTATGCCGGTCATAGGCTACGTCCCAGCTCCCGTCTGGCTTTTGCCATCGCAGCAGCAGTTCCGCTCCAAGTCGGAGCCGCTCGCGCAGCAGCGTATCTCCTGGTGTGAATAACAGCACGTTCCCCAGATCGAGCAGGGTGTAATAGGTCAGGCTGACTGGCTCCACGAATTCTCCCCACTCCTCCACAAACTTCTTCCGCCTGGCCAGGTAATACTGCCCGATGGCCGCTCCGCTGAAAAAGCCCGTGTCCGTCTGCTGCTGCACCAATTTGAAGTTGCGCGCATAAGGCAGGATGCTGTCGCGGAACCAGCCCAGGCCGGTGATCGCCCCCACCATCCACATGGCCCCATAATCAGCGTTCTTCATCGCATCATGCTGCGAGCCTACCACACCACCCAGGTATGACTGCGCACCGATCTGAATGCCCTTATATTCTTCCACATTCCACAGAGCAGTGCGCGTGTCGGCAAGATACCCCAACAAAGAAAATACCCGGTTCGTTAACGAACGCTGGTTATGCCGCAACGCCAACCCTTCTTTGAAATGATAAATATCGTTGATGCTGTGATGGAGCGATGCATACCAATCCCCTTCGATAATACTAAATCTATAACTACAGCGAAGCAAAGTTCCGGCGACACCGGCAGAGGCAGGCTCACCCAATACAGGATACCAGAGCGTGGGAGTCAGCTGCGCATGCCGGTTCATATGCGAGAGGCCCACCTGCCAGTCCTGGTGGGTATAATGGTCCTTCGCCCAGGGATCCCTGCCCACGCCAGGGTCCACCACTGCCGACATAGAAAGCCCATGCGCCGTACTGATAATAGGCGAAAGCGTACTGGCACAACGCTCCCTGTATATGACAGGCCGCTCCGGAATGCCCTGCCCATACGCATAGGCAGCAACAAAGTCCGGCTGCAATTGCGGCCCCTGGAAATAACCCGGCACGGTGGCCCACGTCAGATCCTTCGCATCCACACAAGCCAGCGAAGGGCTCGCTAGAGAAAAATAGCCGGGCGCCCGCACCACTAACTGCTGGCTCACCCGCACATCCGTCGCATACAGGGAGTCCAGCCTCCATTCCGTGATGACGGTAGCCCATGAACACGCATACCTGAACCTGATCCCACCTCGAAAAACCTCGGCCTTCGAAGGATAAAAACTGATCGCCTCCCCCGCCGTATTCATGGCCACCGGCGAAGTTGCCTGCTTCCAGATATTGATCTGGTATTTATAGGCCGTATCCGGCCAGGCTGCGCCGCTGGAGGTATGGAAGGTTTCCTGCGGAACATCCGAAGGCTTGTCTTTCGAATATACCAGGGTGTATTCGCCGGAAGGTTTGCCCGCATCCACCCACGCGCCCTTTACCTTCCCCTGTACTGTAGTGATCACCCATCCTTTGGCCTCATGCTTCCATTCAATACGTATCCTGTCATTGGCAAGCTTCAAAACGCCAGGCTGCCCCTGAACAATCCCCCCAACACATAAACAAACGAACAACAAAAACTTATTCATAACAAAGGATTTCAAATATAGCAGCAGGTGTGTCTTCCGAAGGATGTTCGACATGCAGCGTCAGCGATTGCGTCGTCACCGGCCCATCAAACGCGATGTCCCGGATGGTTTGATAATTTCCAGTGACCGCATACAGCACCTCCCCATTCTCCCCGTGAAGACTAAAATTACGGACACAAAAAGGCATGACGGTCTCCGGATGCGCCATCAGCACGGACTCCATGGGATGATCCGCATCCGTATCGAACTTGATCACGACACGGCGGATCTGCCGGGGGACCTTCCAGGTCAGCCGGATCGCCGGCGCCGGGTCATTCGGATTGGCCACCCATGCATTAGGCCGTACTGTGGGCCTGGACACGCCATTACGAACATTCGCCCCCTCAAATACATCCAGGCCGGGGCTGATCTTCATCGCTACATTCAATCCTTCCGGCCGCCTTTGCGGACACCAGAACTCGAATTCCTCCATGCCGATCCCCTCCGGCGGCGTCTGCCGCCCATAGTTCGAGACAGCCTCGTTCACCAGGTTGAAGACGGACAATACACCGGTGATCCGCTGCACACTGAATGCCACTTTTACCAGCGGATTCTTATATAGACAAACAAAGCCATAACACGCTTCCGAAAACCTTACCCCAAAATCCAGCAATACCTCCTGCCTGCCGGTCCTCAACCCAAAACTTCGCTTAGCCAGACTGACATCCGGCGTAAAATTACCCGCCTTGCTGCTGACCTTCAGTTCTACCTCGAGCTCAGTCGCCTCCAACGCCTCAACATAAACCACCACCGCCGGAGAAGACCCGGGCCCCAACGGCAGCATCTGCGCTGTGGAAAGCTCCAGCACCCGCCAGGCCTCCTCCGTCAGCCTCATCTCCTCCAGCACCAGCTTCGAAGTAACCGAGATCTCGGCTGACTGCACCAGGTCCTCTTCATCCCGAAGGACCATCCCGGGAATAAATTGTCCCGATCGCATCAGCTCCTTTTGTAATTCAGCCAAAAAAGTCCCCCGCCCCAAATCCCTCGGAGGAACTCCATGCCGGTGGCATAGCACAGCCGCCATGCCGGAAACCTGCCCCACATAGGCGCCCGTCCCCATTACCCTCGAAGAGCCAAACGCCACATGAGATGCACTGATCAGCCTCCCCGAGAAAAAAAGATTGGCAATATTCCGGCTATAAAGACACCGGTACGGAATAGCATAGATCCCCTTCCCGTGCCATTGGTTACAACCCGGCTTTTCACTGAAGACCCCATCCGATGGATGCAGGTCGATCGACCAGCCGCCATAAGCAACAGCATCTTCAAAAGGCCGCTGCTCCACGATGTCCTGCTGCCGGAGAATATAATCACCCTCAAACCGGCGGCTCTCCCGCTTGCCCGGGATCATGCCCACCCATTCCAGGGTAAGGGTCTCCGCTTCAGGAAATTTACCCGAGTTCTTGATATAGTTCCATACCCCATACACCACCTTCCACAATTCCCATTTGATCGTCTCGGTGTCATGCACGGTATCCAATCTGCCGCCATATTCGATCCACCAGAGGCGGCAGCCATAGTCTTCTGTATTGAAGCTCCGGAAGCGGGGGATCTTCGTGATATCGTCCAGCGCAAAGGCCGGAGGTACATAACGGACAGGCCTGCCCGTATCCTTTGTATAGAAGTAAAGGGAATGCCCCAGCAGTTCGCCATAGTCCGCGGCAGGAGCGAACAGCTCCCCGAACTCTTCCGTCGACTCCGCTCCCATGCGAAACGCGGCCCCGGCAAGAAAGCCCACCACCCCATCGCCGGACGCATCCGTGAACAGCGGCGCTTTCAGCTCATAGGCCGTCTGGTTCTGGCTGCAATAGGCCTTGACAGCCCCTATCATACCCGCATCGGTCTTGACCACCTCGTTGACCGCCGTATTCAGCAGCAGCGTAACATTCGGTTCGGACATGACCTTGTCCAGCAATACCATGTCGAATACCACCGGATTGCCTTCGGGATTTCTATACGTATTTTCCACCAGTATCTCGTCGACGACTCCGCCCTCACGGGCCCAGCGGTTGTTATTGCCCATATGGGAAGTAGCGCCCAGGATCCACAGCCGCACTTCGCTGGATGAATTGCCGCCCAGCACTGGCCTGTCCTGCACCAGGATGACATGGATGCCCTGCCTTGCCGCCGTCACCGCGCAACAGACGCCGGAGAGTCCCCCGCCTACCACCACCAGGTCGGCTTCAAGGCTTATATGCGGGAACGAACGCTCGGGTACACCGGATGATCTGATCATGATGCTCGCTATTTAAAATGATTTTGTAAGAATGACAAAGCCGCCAGGCTTTACCAGCGAAACCTTTGTCTCACCGACGCCATCGATCACCAGTTCCTGGCTTTCTCCCGGCCGCAGCGTACGCAGCGGCAAGGTCTTGCCATTGCAGTTCAGCGTATAATCCCTCAAAGTGTAGGAAGGAAAATCCTTACGCGCCGTTACACGGATCGTCAGCTTGCCCGCGGATGAAACCCCTTCCACAACCGCCGGCGCAAACTCCTCCTGCCACGCAGTATACATCCCTCGTACCTCCCGCTGCGGCGTCACCAATCCCCACGGCCGGTAACCATTCACATTCGATCCCGGAAAACGACTCCGATAATCCTGGAACGTCCACACACAAGCCCCGATGACATAATCACACTGCCGGAAGGCCGCCATGGCATTTTGCAGATGCGCCACCCGCTGGCCTTCATCCTTCACCTGATCGGCCCGTACACCGAATTCACTTAGAAAAACAGCCTTGTCAGGATAGACGGCGTGAATATGTTGTATGTTCTTAAGATAATTGCCGTAAATATTCGCACTGATGAAATCCACGAAAGCAGATGCTTCATCCTGCGCAGCCTTCACCGTCTCCCGCCACACCATCATGCTGGCAAACGTAATCAAACGCGAAGAGTCGATGCCCCGCGTAAAAGCGCCCATATCCTTCACCCAGCTTTTCCCCTCTTCCGTCTGTGACTGAAACTCATTCCCCACCGACCACGCAAAAATGCTGGGATGGTTCCAATCCCGCTCCACCATTTCCCTCATCTGCGATTGCCATTTGTGTCGCATCATCGTGTCGGACATTTGCTTAGGCGTCATCTGCCAATTGCCGGCCTCTTCGATGATCAATAAACCGTTCCGGTCCGCCCAGTCCAGCAGGTACTCGGGCACAGGATAATGATTGATCCTTGACATCTCCATACATCCGTCCTTCATTAATCCAAGGTCCTTATCCAGCACCACAGCCGGATCCATCGACCCATATTCCGGATGGTCCAATGGCCGGTTGGCTCCCCCCATCTTGATCGGCTCTCCATTCAATAAAAGCCGGTTACCCTGCACCTCCAGCTTCCGTATGCCAAACGCAACAGCCAGCGTATCACTCCCCAGGAAAACTTCCGCCTTATAAAGATTCGGATGGTCCTGGTCCCACAACGCCACCTGGTTCGCCGGCAATACCGTCTCAAAATTCACCGTCGAATCCACACCAACCGAAATGCTCTTCAAATCCCGAACAACACCTCTCCCCTCTCTATAGATCCGTCCTCCTATCAACAACCTCGAAACCCCATCCACCATCGCCCGCACCCGCACTCGCGCAGTACCCTTTTTAAGATCCGGGTCCGTGCTGACCTTTATTCGCTTAATGAAAACTTCAGGCCGTGTAACAAGCGACACAGGCCGCGTGATCCCACCATAGTTGATCCACGGATATTGCTGCCCCACATTGCCAGCCTGGTAGGGGACGGACGTTTTTGCCCCGGGGATAGTGGTCGTGTCCCAGGAATTGTCCACCTCCACCGCCAGTACATTCTCCTGCTTCAGCTTCCCCGTCACTTCCACTTCGAACGGCGTATACCCCCCTTCGTGATTCCCCACCCGCTCGCCATTCAGCCACACCCTGGCCCTGTAAAACACCGCATCGAAATGCAGCCAGCTACGCATAGGCAACTCTCCTGAACCACGGGAAGGAAATCTTTTAAAGTACCAGGCCTTGCCCGTATAGAACTCATATCGTTTGTCTACGGAAAAACAATGCGGCACCGTCACCTCATCAAACTTATCAGAAGCCACCTCCGGCCGGTACCATCCCTCACGCTCCCCAACCTTCACCGGATCCAGCGCAAATGTCCAGTTCCCATTCAGCGACGCAGCACTCCTTCCCTGCCCCAAGACTATTTCACATAAACACACCACTAACACACTTAATAAGATCCGCATCTTTTTCATATATTTTATTTATTGCCCGCCGAAGGCGCAACAGTTCTCAAAAAAGCCAATACCTGCTCCTGCCGCTCCGCATCGGAGAATACAGGGCCCCCATGTCCGGCGCCAGGCAGCGTGATCATTTCTGCCCGCACACCCGCCGTCAACAGCACATGGTAGAACAGCACACCCAGGTAGTAGTGTATGATGGGGTCCTTATCCCCATGCAGGATCAGCACAGGTGGATCATCCTTGTCCACATACGTGGCGGGACTCGCCCACCTTGCCAGGTCAGGCCGCAGCAGGCAAGAGGCTCCCAGCAGCTTGCTGACGGAAGAGCCGGCGGAATCCACCTGGTAGCCCGCATTGTCCCCATGGAAGGCATAGAGGTCACCCGGGCCATAAAAATTGATCACTCCCCTGAAGCGAGGTTCCCGCCCCTGCAATAGATACGGATAAAGGTCCTGCCGGCGATTGTTGGCGCTCATGCCGACCAACGAAGCCAGATGCCCTCCCGCAGAAGCCCCACCCAGCACAAACCTGGAAGTATCGACCCTCAGCTCATGGGCATGCTGGAACAAATAATGAATAGCCGCGTTACAATCTTGCACCGGCGCAGGAAAGACGGAATCCTGGCTGAATCGGTAAGCAATGCTGGCGATCGCATAGCCATGTCTCGCCAGGTACGATATCTCCATATTCTTCTTGCCTCCTAGTCTCCAACCGCCCCCATGGATCCAGATCATCACGGGCAACGCCCCTTTCACATCGTTAGGCAGATAAAGATCGAAGTTCTGCTTCGGATCCACCGAACCATAACGGATGTTCTTCATCAGCGTCACACCAGGGATGGCCACGGTATCATCCACCTGCGCCGATACTCCGGCAGAGAACATAAGCATCAAAACAAGCAAAACATATCTCATACAATACAGCATTTATTTCAAACCTATATATTCCCATCGTATTTATTCTCATCCCATTTATTCCCATCCCCTCTATTTCCAATCCGGATTCTGCTCCAACGCAGTGTTCGCATTTATTTCGTCCAGCGGTATCGGAAAATACCGGTGCTTGGCCATCGGCGTGCGCGTCGGGTAAACATCATTCACCGCCGCAGGGATCACCGTGAGGAATGTATTGGTCCGGGTCAGGTCATACCACCGGTCCCCCTCCGCAAAAAATTCCCAGCTGCGTTCCCGGATGACACTGTCCACAAAAGCGCCCTGGGACAATCCCGCAGTCAGGTCCGGCAGTCCCGCACGGTCCCTCACCACCTTTATATACCCATAAGCATCGGTAGTCGCCCCATTCGCACGAGCCTCCGCTTCCGCGGCAATGAGGTAGACATCAGGCAATCTGAAAATAGGGATATTGATCGCCCCACTGCCCCCGATCGAATTCGGATCCATGTACTTCTTCACCAATACTCCCTTTGTCGTGATCGGCGTTATATCTTTCTGCGCCACCGTCTGCCCCGATTTATTGATATAATTGGTGTCCAGCAGCTGCCGCCGCTTGTCGATGGGATTGAAGCTATCGAAGAATGCCTGGTAAGCGAATATAGAGCCAAAGCTGGTATTGGCATACGCCGGGCCGTCGCTGTTCCTCGGGCCGAAGAGGCTCATGAGCTGGCTGCTCTGACCGGGCGTAGCGCTTTCACACTCATAAGCCCACATATTCTCCTGCCGGGCCACATCCTCCTTCGGGACACTATATACATCCCGCACATCCGTCATCAGAAAATATTTATTGTTGGTAAGGACCTGCTTCGCCTTCTCCAGGGCCAGCGTCCAGTTCTCAGCATACAACGCGGCCTTTGCATAGAGCGTCAACGCCACCTCCTTTGAAGGACGCCCTTTCTGGATGGCAGTCGAATAGCTGGGCAGCACGGGCACCGCCAGGTCCAGGTCCGCAAATATCTGTTTGTATACATCCGCCTTGGGACTTTTACCTACGACGGCCTTGGCCTGGCTGCTGCTGGCGCTGGTCTTCACCACCACATCCCCGAAATTCTTCGTCAGCATGAAATGATAGAACGCCCTGAGATAATAGGCTTCCGCGATGATCACCGCACGACGGGCCGTATCCATGCTGGTGGACGGCACCTTCTCGATCACCCAATTGGCTTTTTCGATCCCGGCATAGCAGCTTGTCCATATCTGCTGCGGCGACTCGAACAGGCGGCTAAAGCTTTTCTGCGTGGTATAGTTGGGATCGTAGTTGAAAAGCGTCAGCGTATTGCGGCCCACCACGGGTCGCGGATACGTCTGGTCGGCGCTCCAGTCGGAGGCGGAGGGCGCAGCCGTATTGAACAGGTCCGCAACGGGGGAATAAGCTGCTGTCAGCGCCGCTTCGGCGTCGGACGCTGTCTTATAGAAATTGGAAGTGAAAATGGATGAATACGGCTGTTCTTTCAGCTTGCTGCACGCAAGGAACGACACGGTCATCACAGAAGCGAGATATATCTTTTGAAGCTGCATATTTCGTCATTTAATAGTTAAAACCTAAAAAGTCACCTGCACCCCGGCCAGGAACGTCCTCGCCACAGGATACACCAGGTTATCCACCCCCACCTGCGTATTGCTGCCGCCAAATGAGTTGACCTCGGGATCAAAGCCGGAATATTTGGTGATGGTCGCCAAATTATTGCCGCTGACATACACACGCACCCGGCTGATGCCTTTGAACACCGGCAGTGTATAGCCCAGCGTGACATTTTTCAGCCGGACAAAAGAGCCGTTCTCGACAAACCGGTCCGAGACGGGGAGTCGCCCTCCCTGGAATCCGCTGGCATATTCGTTACTGGGGTTCGTGGCGCTCCATCTGTTGGCCAGCCCCGCCAGCACATTGCGCTGGCCCAGCGCGTTCTCGAAAGTATAGCGGCTGAGATTATAGATCTGATTGCCTTGCACGCCGGAGATAAAGGCGCTGAGGTCAAAATTCTTATAGGACAAGTTCGTGGAGGCCCCGAAAATATATTTCGGGTTGGCATTGCCGGTAATGCGCTGGTCATCCCCCGTGATCTGCCCGTCTTTTTTCACGTCCGCTACCTTCACCCCGCCGGTACGGCTGCCCGAGCCGGGCAGGATCGTTTCACCCGTCTGGTAGATGCCGTTGAATACATAAGTTTTAAAAACACCCAGCGGCTGGCCCACCCGAAGAACCACATATGGATTCACCACATACTCCTGCAATGAACCGGTAAGGCCCACCAGTTTATTCCGGTTAAAAGAGATATTACCGCTCAGGTCCCATTTGAAGGCGCCTTCCAGGATGCGGGTGTTGAAAGCGAATTCGAAACCCTTGTTCTCAACGGATGCGAAATTGCCGGTGACAGACCCATAGCCGCTGGAAAGGGGCAGGTTCTTGATGAAGAGCAGATCGTTCGTCCGCTTGCGGTAATAGTCCACCACCAGCGTAAGGCGGTTAGAAAAGACGCCGATGTCAAGTCCAACGTCCGTCTGCGTGGACCGCTCCCATTTAAGATCTTTATTGGCAATGCCGGTAGGACTGATCCCCACCGTATACACATGGTTGAACTGGTAGTTGCTGCCGGATGCCACCAGCGCCAGGGACTGGTATGGATCGATGGCCGCCGCATTTCCCGTGATGCCATAGCTGGCCCGCAGCTTCAGGTCGCTGAACAGATGCTGTCCCTTCATCCACGATTCTTCGATGATCCTCCACGCAGCAGAGGCGGCAGGGAAGAATCCATACTTATTGTTCTCCCCGAATTTTGAGGCTCCGTCACGGCGGGCCGTCAGGTCCAGGAAATAACGGTTCTTAAATCCATAGTTGACACGCGCAAGGTAAGAGTCCAGCCTGTCCTTGTTCCTGCTGCTGCTCACCGTCCTGTTGACGGCCAGGCCCAGCGCCTCATTGGTGGTGGCGTCATTCGGGAATCCGCTGGCGGAGATGGAATTGGCATTATACAAGCCCTTCTGGGTGGCGCCCACCAGGGTCACCTTCACAGAATGGTCACCGAAATTACGCAGATAAGTGAGGATGCTCTCATGCAGCAATCCGGTGGTATTGACATTTCCCTTACTGGCGCTCCCCGAGCTGGCATTACGCTCCACCGCTCCCAGGATATAGATGGGGCTATAATAATCATTCAGCGTCCCGGAGAGGTCCGCATTGAAAGAGGCCCGGTAGGTCAGCCCTTCGATGATCTTCGCTTCCAGATATACATTGGCCAGGGTCCTGCGGATGGTATTCTGGTTGAGCACCGCCGCCAGGCCCAGGGGATTGGTCACTTCCCGGTAGCGGCCGTTGAACTGATCGGAAAAAGGATACAGCGTGCCGTCTGCCTTATAAGGCTGAAGGGTCGGCGGCGCTCCCATCGCCGCACCCACGATGCTCTGCGTGACCACAGGTCCGTCGATACTGTTGACGCCCGTGGGAATATTATTGTTGATGGTATTGGATCCAAGTATGGTAGTGCCCACCCTGAAGTGATCGCTGATGCGATGGTCCAGGCTCAGGCGCAAGGAGTATCTTTTAAAATTGGAATGGATAATGATGCCGTCCTGGTTGAAGTAGTTGCCCGACAGCGAGAATTGCGTCTTTTCAGAGCCGCCGCTGACAGAGACCTGGTAATTCTGGATCTGCGCCTTGCGGAAGATAAGGTCCTGCCAGTTGATCCCCTTGCCCAGGCTATCCGGGTTGGAATAGATGGGTGAATTATAGACGTCGTTCTCCAGCTTCGCAAACTGGGCCGCATTGAGCATGGATATCTTTTTTGTCACTTCCTGGAAGCCCTGGTAGGTTTCCAGCTGGACGCGGGAGGGACCGTTCTTGCCCCGCTTGGTGGAGATAATGATCACGCCGTTGGCGCCCCTGGCCCCGTAGATAGCCGTAGCCGACGCATCCTTTAGGATCTCCACGGATTCGATGTCGTTGGGATTGATCGTGGACAATGGGCTGGGGTCCGTAACGCTGCCCCCGTTCGAGATCTGGATCCCGTCGATGATATACAGCGGTTCCGACGATCCGTTGATGGAATTGGTCCCCCGGATCCGGACACTGATATTGCCGCCCGGCGCCGCATTGTTCTGGGTAACCTGGATCCCCGAAACCCTCGCCTGCAGGCCCTGCGCCACATTGGTGACCGGCGTCTGGGTGATCTCCGCGGCTTTGACGGAGGCGATCGAGCCCGTGGTGGCGGCCCTCCGTTGGGTACCATAGCCCACCACGATGACATCGTCCAGCTTGCCGACCCTGCGCTTAAGAACAATGGATACAGAGGTCTGTCCTTTCAGTTCCACCGTCTCATCCTCATAACCCTGGGACGTAATGAGCAGGATGGCATCAGAGGTAACACCTTTTAATGTAAATTCACCGTTGACTTCGGTAGAGACACCTTTTTGGGTGCCTTTCACCGTGACGCTGGCGCCGCTCACCGGGTGATTTTCCGCGTCGTAGATCCGCCCGGTGACGACGGTCTGGGCCAGCAAATGGCCCGGGCTAAGCACGACGACGGCAAATGGAAGGAAGAGAAAGAGCCGGTGCAAAAAATGGTTGAACGAGTATGCGCTACTCATATGGCAGTTGTTTAAGTTGATGCAATACGTTACTGATTACGATGGTGCAATTTTAAACAAGTTCTCCATTGAAAAAAGAAGACGAGGGCATTTCCGGCATCAGTATCTATCGGGAACGATTGCGGTAACGTTCCCGGTAGCTCAGGCGGAGCGGAGCCTGTAATTAAACTATAATCTTATATTCGCGTAGCTTATGGGAATGATACGCTGTACAAAGTGCGGGCAGGTGCATGCCATCGCTAAATCCGGGCTGGTCCGCGGAAAGCAGCGGTATTACTGCAAGGACTGCCACGTCTATTTCACCTTGCCCGATCCCGGTTCCCCATCCCCTCCTAGTCCCAGGCCAGGTCACAGCGCAACCATCCTGGACATCGCGAAAGCCCTGAACATCTCTAAGTCCACCGTATCCAGGGCGCTCCAGGGTCACACAGATATAAAGAAGGAGACACGCGAGGCTGTCGTGAAGATGGCCGGCAAACTGGACTACCAGCCAAACCTCCTGGCAAAGAGCCTGGTAAAAAGTAAAAGCAACACCATCGGTATTATCGTACCGGAATTCGTCAACTACTTCTTTCCCGCCGTGATCATGGGTGCACAGGAGATAGCCAGCGAGGCCGGCTACAACGTCATCATCTGCCAATCACAGGAATCCGTGAAGACGGAGATCGCCAATACAAAAGTTTTACTGGCCAGCCGTGTGGAGGGTGTCATCATCTCCATGACCCGGGAGACAAGTGACTTTGACCATTTTAAAGCCTTCGGCCGGCATGGCGTACCTATCGTGTTCTTCAACCGCATCTGTGAGAAGATCCCGGCTTCCCGGGTGATAGTGAATGACTATGAAGGGGCTTACAACGCAGTAGAACATCTCATCGTCAACGGGTATCGCAGGATCGCCCATATCAGCGGCCCACCCAACCTGCGGCTGAGCCAAAACAGGATCAATGGCTACCTGGATGCGTTGAAGGCTCATAAATTGCCCAGCCGCCGCAGCTGGATCGTTCATCACGATCTCACCGCCGCCAACGCAAGCGCCAGCGCAAAAAAATTACTCTCGCTCAAGTCGCCGCCCGACGCCATCTTCTGCGTCAATGATCCTGCGGCCATCCAGACCCTCCTGTACGCCAAAAGCATCGGCATCAAAGTCCCCGACCAGCTGGGGATCGTAGGCTTCAGCGACGACCCCATCTCTTCCATCATCGAGCCGCAGCTCACAACGGTCAAACAGCCGGTCAGCGAAATGGGCCAGATCGCCATGCGCATCCTGCTGGACCAGATCAAACAGGGACCAGGCCCCCACAAGCCCATACATACAAAGCTGCTGACCAATCTCATCGTCCGGCAATCATCCGTCAGGAAACATCCCTAGCGCACATCGCAAAACCACATCCCTAAAACCGAACCCCTATATTGATCGCCGCATACGGCCCGCTCAAGGCGCCATTATTTTCCGCGGACACCTTCCCCACCGTATTCGTCTGGTGCGAAGACGTGCTCGTCTGCTCCAATTGCAGATTGCACCGCTGTGACACCTGCAGCATCCACCCCAGTTCCAGGCCAAACACAAATCTGCCGGTAACCCTGGGCGCCAACACCACCTTGGGATTGGCAAGGAAACTATACCTCCGGTAATTGATATCCAGGTGATTCGCATCATACGTAGCCTCATACGTCCCGCCGTCCCCATCATCCAGTTGTTTCGTGTATTGCTCATAGGCCGTATATCCCAGCAGGCGGATCTCCTTCTGCGTGTTGTCAATGGTGCCCAGTTTATTTTTCTCCACCATGTAGTATATGTCCAGGGATGGCCTTATCGCCAATCCGCCCAGCGGCACACTATACCCATAGCCGCCTTTCACATAAAAGCCATGATCGCCGCCATCCTCCCGCAGCAGGCCGCCCCCCACATCCACATGATGATGCACACGGACCACGCCGAAGCTCAATCCCAGCAGATAAGCCGGGCTGGTGAACTTTCCACGTAGCGATCCGTCAAAAGTTTGCTGATCTCTCGTACCGGTAGCAAGAGAGGTCACAGTATAAGGAAAATTGACCGTAATATCCCGCCCCGGCCGCTTGGGGAAGAACGTACCTGCGTCCAGCGAGAACATCTCATATTTTTCCGGCGCCTGCGCTTCCGCACCTTTGAAGAAAAGGGAGGTAAACAACAACAGGTAGAGTTTTTTCATAAAAGGAGTATACTCTACTAAATTCGAAAGATTCCTATTCAAATCATAGTAATTCTGCTTAAAAAGGGATTAAAGGGAAATTATTTAAGGGAACTTTAATCTTTAGGTTAAAATGTCATTATACACTATATCCGCATCAATACCTGGCGGCAAATTCCCAGCAGCAAGAGCCCTCCGATCACAAGGGCAATATAGTTTCTGGAATTATTGTTTGTCTTCAGGCTTTTTAGGGAATTTCTACATGCCAGGAACGCATACACACCTGAGATAAATGTCAATGCATAATAAATGGATATCATGGACCAAAATAAAATCTTGCCGGATGAGGGCATAAGGCTGTCCATGGAAAGATAGAATGATATGCTTGCCAGTACGGAGTACCCCAGGGCAAGCAGCGAAAATTTTAAATTCTTTGCCGGCATACTGTCCTCGGTTATGTCTTTGAATTCTTTTTCTAACATATTCGAATTTTCCAAACATACACTTAAATCGGTAAATTACAAATCCATGGACGCCCGTGCATCATACTGGCTCACCCGCTTCGTGATCCTTCGCCTGATGGGAGCAGTCTACGCCATCGCCTTTCTCGCGGCGCTCAACCAGGTCATCCCCCTCATCGGACACAACGGTCTAACGCCGGCAAACCTGTTCCTGCAACGGGTCAGCAACGCCATCGGCCCAACCGCCGGTTTCGCCCGCATCCCCTCCATCTTCTGGATCACCCATTCCGACACCGCCCTCCTGACAGGGGCCTGGATCGGCTTCGTCCTTTCCTGTGTCGTACTGGCCGGCTTTGCCAATGCCCCGCTAATGACCCTCCTCTGGTTCCTGTATATGTCCTTCGTCAACGTCGGCCAGGAATGGTATGGCTATGGCTGGGAGATCCAGCTCCTGGAAACAGGCTTCCTCGCCATCTTCCTCTGCCCGTTGACAGACATGCGTCCCTTTCCAAAACACGCCCCTCCCATTCTCATCATCACCCTGTTCCGCTGGCTTATCTTTCGCATCATGCTGGGCTCGGGACTGATCAAGATCCGCGGCGATGAAGTATGGCGTAACTGGACCGCCCTCTATTATCATTTCGAGACCCAGCCCATTCCCGGTCCCCTGAGCCGCTGGTTCCATTTCCTGCCCCGCCCGGTCCTGCAATCCGGCGTGCTCTTCAATCACCTCGCCGAGCTCGTCGCACCCTGGTTCGTCTTCTGGCCCCGCCTCGCCCGCCATATTGCGGGAGCCATCATCATATCATTACAGGTCACCCTCATTTTCAGCGGCAACCTCTCCTTCCTCAATTGGCTGACCATCATCCCCGCCCTCGCATGTTTCGACGACGGCTTCTGGGCAAAGCTCCTCCCGCGCCAACTCGTACAACGTGCCCAAACTGCCAACGCACAAGCCGAACCATCCCGCCCCATGACCATCACCGCCTGGATCGTGACAGTGATCATCGCTTTTCTCAGCATCCAGCCCGCGCTCAATATGCTGTCTCCCAACCAGATCATGATTACTTCCTACGATCCGCTCAACCTGGTCAACACCTATGGCGCCTTCGGCTCCGTGGGCCGCGAGCGATACAACGTTATATTCGAAGGGACCAGCGACAGCCTCGCCAACGACAGCACCCACTGGAAACCCTATCCCTACAAAGGCCTGCCCGTCGCCCTGGATCAACGCTCTCCGCAAATTGCACCCTACCAGCTTCGTCTCGACTGGCAAATGTGGTTCGCCGCCATGTCCACCCCTGATGAATATCCATGGACAATCACCCTCATCTCCAAACTTCTCCGCAACGACCCGGACGCGCTCAGCCTCTTCGCCGCTAATCCCTTCCCCGGCAAACCACCCCGCTACATCAGGGCCGTCCTCTATCGTTATACCTTCGCACCGCCAAACGACCCCGCGCACCTATACTGGCATCGCCAGCGAATAGGCGACACCTGGCTTCCTGCAATGGCAGACACAAGTTTATTTCATATCTTCCATGATAACCCATAACTAATTTGCTCATGCGCGCGCTCACCCTCTCAGTCTTTATGCTCCCGATGCTGGCCGTCACCAGCCTGTATGGTCAAAAGACAGCCATTCTTTGCAAAACCCTGATCGATGGCACAGGCGCCGTTATTGATGCACCTGCAGTTATTATAGAAGGGGATCACATCGTCGCTGTCGAAAAAAAGCAAACGCTGCCCGCAGGCATTAAAATTATCGACCTGCATGAATACACCTTGCTCCCCGGTCTGATCGATGCCCATGTCCACCCGGACATGGCGGCCGAGGACGATTACCAGGTAGCGCACCTCCGTAAATCTTCCGCCGCCAAAGCGCTCACCAGCTTGAAAAACGTGCAGGACCTGCTTTCAGCCGGCTGGACCTGCCTCCGGGTAGCAGGTGATGCCGACGTGGGATATTCCGATTTTGAAGTTCGTAATGCCATCGATAAAGGACTTTTCACCGGACCCCGTATCTATGGCGCCGGCCATTATATGTCGGTCACCGGCGGCGGTGGCGATATCAATTTTTTCTCCTATGAACAACCGGTTATCCCGGACGGGCTCATCGTCAATGGACCGGAAGAAGTTCGCAAAGCCGTCCGCACGGAAATAAAATACGGCAGTGACTGGATAAAGATCTTAGAGACCGGCGCCTTTATGACAGCAGGGGACAATCCTAAGAATGTTCACTTCAGCCCCGAAGAACTGAAGGCAGCCGTGGAAGAAGCAGCCCGCCGGGATGTCCCTGTCATGGCGCATGCCCACGCTACAGAAGGGATCAAAGAGGCAATAAAGGCCGGTGTACGTTCCATCGAACACGGCACCTATATGGATGAGGAGGCCATCGACCTGATGGTCAGTCACGGCACATGGCTGATCCCTACGCTAACCATCGACGTGTATATGCAGGAACAATTCACCAATAGCAAGGCCCTGTCAAAAGCCGTCGATCTGGCAAATTCCTCGCGGACAATTATGTATAAAATGCTCCGGCTCGCTGTTAAAAAAGGCGTGAAAATAGGCATAGGTACCGATTACATCGGTTGGCCCGCCGACTTTTCAGCGCACGAATTTGAAGAGCTGGTGAAAATAGGTATGACCCCCATGCAGGCTATCCAGGCCGGCACCAGGGTCAATGCCGAGCTACTGCGAAAAGACAAGCTCATCGGCACCATTGAACCAGGCAAATTGGCAGACCTCATCGCAGTTAAAGGCGATCCGCTAAAAGACATCACCGAACTGCGCCGGGTAAAATTCGTCATGATGGGAGGAAAAGTGGTGAAAAACGAACGGTAGTGGGTATGGATTTTACCCACACCTGCATCTCAGGTGGTCTAATACTTCTGTGTGAGAACTATCCTTTTTATTCTCATTTTCTTAAGTCATTGCCTGCAAAGCCTGGGTAATGAAAATAAACCATATGTCAGTAGCAAGCGAGGGATTACTCTTTTTGCAGAAGGAGGCTGGGATTCAGTCGCGGTGCAAAGATCACTCGATGCCGATCTGGATTTTATCCTTGACCATATCAGCAAGCCGCCCGATCTGAATATCTTTATTATCCTTGGCGTTTACGGTATGCTTCTCCACGGGAAAAGTAAGATCCCAATGATTTTTATAACCGCTGCGTTTGATAGCTTATCCAACACTGACACCATGTACAGCAAGTCCTTTGATTTGTCGGACTTGAATTGGGGGGATTTTAAACAGGAATACCGGCCCGAAAACTATTGGCAACCCTCCGGTTCCTACCTGGGCGATTTAAAATTGGTAGCACCTTGCCTGAAAGGCAGGCAGGGCTTAAAGATATCTTACTACGATATTTGGGACACCGTTAACTACTACAATCACCTTCTTAGCGTTGTGGATTATGCCGTCAGGCACATCAAAGAGATAAAAAAGGAGCAAAAGCGTATCTGTCTTCCTGCAGAATTATATGACTGGGAAATATCCATCCTCACGTATGACACCGCAAAACTAAGTGCCGTCCCCGTCACTGATTGGGGTTTTACTGTCGATCCGAAATTGCGTCACGCCAGAAAACATGCTCTGCCTACGATCTATTTGATCATTTTTTTTGGATGCCTTCTCCTGGTCGTTGCAGCAGTTATATCTTCATTCCTTCACAACATCCCTCACCAACTCCAACGGCAACGTAACCCCTGACTGCATCCATTTCCCCACGATCCGCCCATCCGCCATACGCCCCTCATACACCCCTCCGATCGTGGCTACCTCAAACCTCACCTCCGGATGCTTAAAAACAACGGAAGTCACAACAATATCCTTAGCCTGCTGATCCGGACTATCCATCGTCGCCTTATAGACTGTATCCGTCTTCGTAACATGAAAAACCACCCGGAGATCGATATTCTGCACATGTAACGTCCCGCTCCATTGGCCCTTCAACTCCTGCCCATTCCCGGCAACAGCGAAAACCATAAAACCAACAACTAATAATAACGTCTTCATATCTTATAGATTTAATTTACCACCACCTAACGCTCCAGTTTGTCATACAGACTCTCCAACCTTTCCTTCTGCCGCCTGTAACACCCATGCTCGAACCCGCTCAAATAGTAAGTAACGGCAAAGAACAAACCCACCAAAACACCTACCCATGGCGACTTCCCGCTCTCCCACATCCCAAAGACACAAAGCGCCCCTATCAAAACTATATTCCACCGCGAGAACTGAGACAACCTCACCTGGTACCTCGCCACCGCCAACGCATGCTGCAGCTCACCCCGGACCGACCTGTCAAACCTCCTGCCCGAAGCGATCCTCCGCACCCTGCTAACCACGCACAGCAACGCCACAGCGATCATCCATCCCCCCATCACGTAGATAAAAAAAACACCTCGTGTATTCAAATACCACACATAACCCCCTGCCCCCATGTTCACACAGATCAACAGCAGCTCACTGATATTGGTGATCCGCAGCGCCTTCCTTTTCCTGCCCAATACCTTCCCGTACAGTTCCTTCTCATCCACCCGGTAGATCGACTGCGCATCCTGCGCACCCCATATATTTTGCACTTCTTCAAATTCCATAACAATCTTGTTTTTCTGATTTAGCGATCAGGCGCTTCTTGATCCGGTTGATCTTTACGCCTACATTCGACTCCGTGATCCCCAGGATCGCAGCCATTTCCTTATAGCTGAAACCTTCCAGCAGCAACAACGCTATAGAACGATCGATCTCATCCATCCGATGGATCTCCGCATACAGCCACGCCACTCGCTCATCCACCTGTACAGCCCCTTCCTGCAAAACAAGCCCCTCGATTTTCTCCATATCCCTGTGCTTAACCTCCTTCCTCACCCAGCTCAATGCCGCATTGATCGCGATCCTGTAAACCCACGTCGACACCGCACTGTCACCGCGGAACGCCGGCACCGACTTCCACACCTGGATCACGATTTCCTGGAACAGGTCATCAAGCTCCGGCCCGCTGACAGCATAAGCCCTCACTATCTTGAAGAATAACCCTTTATACTGGCTAAGCCAGCTTTCGAAAATATGTTGCTGCTGTTCTTGGGTCACGTGAAGGATGCTTTTCTCTATTAGTAACGGCAAAAGGTCGAATTCTTACAGGTAACAATATCTATCTAAAAGATAGATTTCTGCTCTTTTTCCAATGCAATAGTTTCATTATCAACAGTTAGGGCTAAATCTATTAAAAAAATATAGATTTAGCCCTAATTTTTAATACTATAGGGCTAAATGTTTGCTTTTTAAGTACTTTTAGCCAAAAATGACCCATGGAAGCAATAGCGGGTAGACTCAATGAGCAACAATTGTTGCGACAATTGATTCAGGAAGGCAAATCCGAATTCCTCGCCATGTATGGCAGAAGGAGAGTAGGCAAGACCTTTCTGATCCGAAATGTTTACCAGAAAGAAATTGCTTTCCAGATGACAGGCATTGCCGGCGCCAGTTCGGAGCAACAACTATCCAATTTTTTTTCTGCATTACAATTCGCAGACCCGAATAATTCTAATGAAACTAAGCCCGCCGACTGGTTCAAAGCGTTTGAAATGCTTCGGATCTTTCTGCAAAAAAATACCGCGAGAAAAAAAGTCGTCTTTTTTGATGAACTCCCATGGATCGACACACCACATTCAAATTTTCTCTCTGCCTTGGAGCATTTTTGGAATGCGTGGGCATCAGCCAGAACCGATATTGTCCTGGTAGTATGCGGCTCAGCGGCATCCTGGATGCTAAGCAAACTGATCAACAATAAAGGTGGCTTGCACAACCGCGTAACCAGACGGATCAGGCTCTTGCCCTTCACCCTCGGTGAGACAGAAGCCTATTTCAAAATAAAAAATATTGTCCTGGACCGTTACCAGGTCATACAGCTTTATATGGCAATGGGAGGCATCCCATTCTATCTGAATGAAATAATGCCCGGCAAAAGCGCCTTCCAGGAAATAGACCGCCTTTGTTTTACAGAAGGAGGGCTGCTTGTCAGTGAATACCAAAATCTTTATCGATCTCTGTTTAACAGTGCGGAAAGACATATGACCATTGTTGAAGCCCTGTCCCAAAAAAACAAAGGAATGGTCCGGGCTGAGATCATCCAAACCAGCGGCTTAAGCAATGGAGGAAACACTACAAAAGCCCTGATGGAACTGGAAGAGGGCGGCTTTATCACACGGACCCATCCATTTGAAAAGAAAGTCAAAGAAGCCATGTACCGTCTGACCGATCAATATTCCCTCTTTTACCTAAAATTCATGAAAGATAAAAGAGCCTTTGGCGAAGGTTCATGGCTCAGCCGCATAGATAGCCCGGCATGGAGGGCATGGAGTGGGTACGCATTCGAAAACATCTGTTTTCTGCACATCGGCAATCTCAAAAAGGCCCTTGGCATTAGTGGCGTCTATACTGAAATATCATCCTGGTCGAATGCTGCAAAAGGTGTGCAGATCGATCTACTCATCGATAGAAGGGACCAGGTAATCTGTTTGTGCGAAATAAAATTTTCGAAAGACCCTTACAGCATCACAAAAGCCTACCGTGCTGAACTGGAAAAGAAACTTTCTGCATTCAGAACAGTAACTGCAACACGCAAATCCGTTTTTCTGACCATGATTACACCTTTTGGACTGGAGAATAATGCCAATTCAATAGGATTTGTGCAAAGTTCCATTACCATGGAGGAACTATTCGGTTAATACTATAAGGTATTTCCTCTATACCTTTCCCTTTCCCATATAAATTGCCTATCTTCAAATACCCCATCCCGCGAAAAACCTCCCCGATTGCTTCGCTATTCCAAACCAAAACAACGCCCGATCTATGTCCATACGGATAGCCATCAATCACAAGACCACCTACAAATACGACCGCCTCGTCTCCCTGTCTCCCCATGTCTTCCGGCTAAGACCCGCCGCGCACTCCCGCACCCCCATCGAAGCCTATTCCTTCAAAGTCTCGCCAAAAGATCATTTTATCAACTGGCAGCAGGACCCTTTCGGCAACTACCAGGCCAGGGTGGTCTTCCCCGATAAAACAAAAGAACTGAGCATAGAAGTAGAGGTCATTGCCGACATGATCGTCATCAACCCCTTTGACTTCTTCGTCGAAGATTACGCGGAAAAATACCCTTTCTCTTACAAAGAAGACCTCGCCAGCGAATTGATACCCTATCTTGAAATAAAGGAAAGAGGCCCAAAGCTCATGCAGTGGCTCGCCGGCACCGGTCACATAAAAATCAAAGACAAGGACGTCTTCAATCCCTCCGGCACCGACCCCCTTCCACGTACCCCATCCCCAAAAACCAAAGCGTCGGAAACCAATACCCCCAAAACCAAAACACCCATCAACGACTTCCTCGTCTCCATCAACCAGCGCCTGAACAAAGACATCGCCTACAATGTCCGGATGGAACCCGGCGTTCAGTCCTGCGAAGAAACACTGGACCGGGCCCTGGGCTCCTGCCGCGACTCCGCCTGGCTGCTGGTGCAGATCCTGCGACACCTGGGCCTGGCAGCACGTTTCGTCTCCGGTTACCTGGTACAGCTCACCGCCGATATCAAATCCCTTGACGGCCCCTCAGGTCCGGAAAAAGATTTCACCGACCTGCACGCCTGGGCCGAAGTCTATATCCCGGGCGCCGGATGGATCGGCATGGACCCCACTTCGGGCTTATTTGCCGGCGAAGGTCATATCCCGCTGGCCTGCACGCCCCACTATGTCAGCGCAGCCCCCGTAGTTGGCGCAACGGATAAATGCGAAACGGAGTTCTCTTTTTCCAACACGGTCACCCGCATCCACGAAGATCCCCGCGTGACAAAACCCTATTCCGAAGAACAGTGGGCTACCATCAACGCAACAGGGTATAAAGTAGATGAAGACCTGAAAGCCAACGATTGCAGGCTGACCATGGGCGGCGAACCGACCTTTGTCTCCATCGATGATATGGAGTCGGCGCAATGGAACACCGAAGCCGACGGACCGGAAAAAAGGCTCCTTTCACATGAGCTGATCTTCCGCCTGCGCAAACAGTTCGGGCCCAACGGTATGATCCATTACGGACAGGGTAAATGGTACCCCGGCGAACCCCTCCCCCGCTGGCAATACGGCCTGTTCTGGAGAAAAGATCATTTCCCCGTGTGGAGGAACAGCCGCTTGATCGCCCATGAAAAAACACCCAAAATATATGGAGCAGGCGATGCCGCGAGATTTATAAAAGAGCTGGCAAAATACCTGGCGGTGAGCGAGGACAACATCAGTCCCGCCTATGAGGACCCGTTTTATATCCTTTGGACAGAAGGGAAAATGCCCGCCAACATCGACCCGTTCAAGGTCGACCTGAAAGACTCCCTCGAACGGAGGACCCTCTACAGGCTGCTGGACGCGGGTATTGACGAGCCGGTCGGATATACCCTGCCGTTAAAATGGAATTACAGTACAGGCAAATGGCGCAGCTGTAAATGGATCCTCAACAGGCAGCACCTGTTCCTGGTTCCCGGCAATTCCCCCATTGGCCTCCGCCTGCCCCTGGATTCCCTCCCCGTCGTCGCCAAAGATCACGAAGAGGAAAAAGTGGAACGCAGCCTGTTCGAAGAGCTGCCCGCCCTGGGAAACTACCAGCACGCCGTCAACAGCCGGTATACCCATGCCCCCCTCCCAACCAAACAACCGCAAGCCCCCCAAACCATCGAACACGACGTTCCCGTCATCAAAACCACCCTCTGCACAGAAGTCCGCGAAGGCATCCTGTACATCTTCCTTCCGCCGATGGATTACCTGGAACATTACCTGGACGCCATCTCCTCCATCGAAGCCACAGCCGAAAAACTGAACATCCCCGTCCGCATAGAAGGCTACGAGCCACCCAGGGACTATAGAATGGAAAGGCTGGTCGTCTCTCCCGACCCCGGCGTCATCGAAGTGAATATCCATCCCGCCAACAGCTGGCCGGCCCTGGTCAATATCATCGACACCCTCTACCAGCAGGCATTCCTATCCCGCCTCGGCACGGAAAAATTCATGCTGGATGGCCGGCACACGGGAACAGGCGGCGGCAACCACATCACTATCGGTGGCTCCACGCCCTCCGATAGCCCCCTGCTGCGAAGACCCGATCTGCTGCGCAGCCTCATCGCCTACTGGCAGCACCACCCGGGCCTCTCCTATTTATTCTCCAGCGCCTTCATCGGCGCTACCAGCCAGGCGCCCCGCATGGACGAAGGCCTGAATGAGAAATTATACGAGATGGAAATTGCCTTCAGCCAGGTTCCCGAAAAAGGGTTCATCCCTTTCTATCTTGTAGACCGCATCTTCCGGCACTTGCTGACAGACCTCACCGGCAATACACACCGTTCCGAATTCTGTATCGATAAACTATATTCTCCCGACACTTCTTCCGGCAGACTGGGCATTCTCGAATTCCGTGCTTTCGATATGCCGCCCCACAAACAAATGAGCCTGGTGCAGATGCTGCTGATCCGGGCGCTGATCGCCAAATTCTCAAATAAACCCTACAAACATCCCCTCGTTCGATGGGGAACGGAGCTGCATGATAAATTCATGCTCCCCCACTATGTACGCGAAGACCTGAAAGACATAGTGAATGATCTCAACGAGGCCGGCTACCCCTTCCACATAAGCTGGTTCGATCCATTCCTGGAATTCCGGTTCCCGCATTACGGCACAGTAACCCTGCAAGGTATCCAAATGGAGATCCGCATGGGCATCGAACCCTGGAATGTATTGGGAGAAGAAATGTCCGGCTCCGGCACCGCCCGCTATGTGGACTCTTCTCTGGAAAAAGTGCAGGTAAGGCTGAAAGGGTTGAATGGCTCCCGCTATATCCTGCTGGTCAACGGCCGGAGAGTGCCCCTGGTGTCAACAGGCGTCAAAGAAGAATTTGTTTGCGGCGTTCGCTATCGCGCCTGGCAGCCACCCTCGGCTCTTCATCCCACGATCGGCATCGATACCCCCATCACTTTCGACATCGTCGACACCTGGAACAGCCGCTCCATCGGCGGTTGCACCTACTATGTCTCGCACCCCGGCGGCCGGAGCTACGACGCCTTCCCTGTCAACAGTTATGAGGCGGAATCCAGGAGGGTCAACCGCTTTGGCGTCACCGCGCATACACAGGACGTCCTGCGCCCCTCGCCTGACCTCTCAGTGGTAAAGCGTTATATCGCACAGGACAGATTACCCTTCCTCTGCGACGCGCCGGAAGAAGAAGTAAATAAAGAGTATCCGTATACATTGGACTTAAGACGTTTCCGCGGGATTAATTAAACTGCGGCTAAACCTCCACACCGGCGAGACACAGCTCATGGATGAACTGTAACTTGTCGATCACAGGAGTAGACAAAATGAAAGGATAAAAATCGGCATGCCCCATGGAACGGTTCAGGCTATTCACCGCGAAACATAGAGGCAGCCATCGCTTGATCAGCCGGTTGAAATCAGTCTGATCATACGGTTCACGTATTTTAGTCACCTTGATCCCCGCATCGTCCTCCAATTCCACCGGATCGATCCGGATCCCGAACGACCAGGCCGTCTCCAGGGTATCCATCATGTGTAAATAGTGCGCCCAGGTTTCCGCCCAATCTTCCCAGGGATGGGCAGTGGCATATTGACTGATAAATCGCTGGTTCCAGTCCGCCGGCGCCCCATTGCCATAATACGTTTCCAGGGCCGCCGCATAATCCTTGCGCTCATCGCCGAACAACTCCCGGTATTTTTTCTGGGCAGGCCCTTCCTTTATCAGCACATCCCAATAGTAATGACCTATCTCATGGCGAAAATGTCCCAGCAGCGTCCGGTACCGTTCCCCGAAGTCCTGCTTATTACGCGCACGTTCTGCCTCGTCCGCCTCGGCGATGTTAATGGTGATGATCCCGTTATCATGGCCCGTCATCACCTTGTCCCCGTTCGGGGTATCCGCCATAAAATCGAATTGGATGGCTTCCTCCTTGCCTTCCCTCGTAACACTGAAAGGAAGGTGCAGCCGGAGCAGGGAATAGATCAGCCGGTGCTTGGCCACTTCCATGTTCTTCCATCGCAGCTTGTTCTGGTCGCTATCCAATGAAGGGATCACCCGGTTCAGCGCGCAGGCAATGCAGTAAGCAGGTTCCGGAGAAGCCGGGACCAGCCAGTTGCAGACCCCATACTCCGCATTCTTACAGTACCTTTCTTTGCCGGTCAACGTGATCATAGACAAACTCACCGGATCAAAACCCACAGGATGCGAGCATTTAAGACATTGGCTGTTCTCAAAATACAGCGGGTTCTGGCAATTATTGCAGATGTATACTTTCATATCAATCTTTTCACATCTACCAATACCGACAACCCATGGTGGCCGCTGCTGATGATGATCCCCTTCATCGGCGCAATATCCGCATAGTCCCTCCCCCAGCCGATCGTAATATGCTGATCTCCCGGCAGCACATTATTGGTAGGGTCGAGATCAACCCAACCTATATAGGGCACATATATGCTGAACCAGGCATGGGAAGCATCCACCCCGATCAATTTTTCAACCCCCGGCGGCGAAATGGTTTCTATATAGCCGCTCACATAGCGGGCCGGCAGCCCTACGCTCCGCACACAGGCGATGGCCAAGTGCGCGAAATCCTGGCATACCCCTTTGCGCTCCTTCATGACCACCGAAAGAGGGGTCGAGATCGTGGTAAACCCCGGCGTAAAGTTGAAATCCGTAAAGATCCTGTGCATCAGGTCCCCGGCCGCCTCCAGTACGGGCCTTTCACCATGAAAAGACAAACGGGCATAAGCCGCTATCTCTTCCGTACACGCCGTCATGGGCGTCTCAAAAATAAACTGGCTGATCGCTCCCGCCTCCTGCCTGTCTTCCAGCAGCGCCTGTTTCACCATTTCCACCGTCATATGCTTGTAAAGACTGTTCTCCTCCTTAACGACAGCCTTTTTTTCGATCTCGGAATGAACTTGCACAGTCAGCTGCCCATGCTCTTTTTCAATGGAGAAATAGAGTACCTTATTGCCGAAGAAATCTTCATATTCCTTTAAACTATCCGGCTCCGGATGAATTTTTACGGTGACGTCCTTACACACCTGTCTCCCGGTATTCCGCGGCGCCAGCCGCAGCACATTGTGGCATAGGCTCACAGGCTCCAAATAGTTATAGATCGTCGTATGGTTGATTCTATATTGCATCATCTGAAAGCAATCGTTTTAGAGGTCAGCTCATGCTTAAAATAGGTCTTCGAGATCACATCGGGTATAGCCGACAGCAAGAGGTACATTTTCGACAGGAACTCATCCAGTCGCTGATATTCACTCCAGTCACCATCAGCCGAAACCAATTCCTCCTTGTCCGCCAGCTTCAGCAAAGTATCCGCCTCCAGGATCAGCCGTTCATATTCCGGAAGCCGGTGACCATCCAAACCCTTAGGCAAATTCTTAAGGTAAGCCTTCAGCCGGTCCATCTGGTAAGTCAGCGACCGGGGATTGTTCGGATCGAACAACATGAGATCCAGCACCAGTCCATTGGTAATGGGCATCCGGTATTTATACCGGTAATTCACCAGGCTTTCATGGCTCATCAGCACGCTCTGCTGCAAATTATATTCCACCTGGTCAGGGTGCCTGCCCACCAGCGTTACCCGCAGCATGTTGATCAGCAAAAGGCTTTGCTCGATCTTTCGCCCCAGGTCCAGCAGGATCCATCCCTGTTCCCGGGAAATGCTTTCCCTGTTGAGCCCGATAAAAGCCACGATGAAGGTTATGACATTATCCAGCGTATGCAGCATCCGGATATGCCCCTGATGCGATAGGGATATATCCTGCCGGAACTCCTCTTCCATCACCCGCAGCACTCTCCAGGTGTCCGTCGACCAGTGTTCGCGGACCTCGTGGATGCTCCGGTTGAATTGCATAAAATTAAACTTAAGGCTTCCCGCCCGCTTCTCATTGAGCAGGACATCCCGCAATTCCTCCCAGGGGTTGGCCAGCTTCGCTTCGCTTCCTTCACCCGCAAACCCCGGATAGGTATAGCTATATTTTGTCAGCGCCACCAGCAGGTTCCGTTCCGTTTGGCTATTGGCATCCGTGATCTGTTTATTGCCTTCCGCCATGAATTGCATGACAGTTCTCAGCAGCCGCGCATTACCCAGGACCCGTTCCGTATAGCGCCCCACCCAGAACAGGTTCTCAGCGGCGTGGCTGGGCAGCATGTCATTATAGCCCGCGCCCGGTCTTTCCGACGTTTCCTTTAATACGCTCACGATACGGCTGGGTTCCGGGGATAGTATCCAGGCGTCCTTGCTGATCCCCCCCGACTGGTTGGAGATGATAAAATTTCCCGCACCTGATGCAGTCCTGCACAAGCCACCCGTCATCGCCACATATCCTTCTTTATTGCTTACCAGGAAACTCCTGAACAGCACATTCCTGGATTCGATCTTCCCATCGATCAGGGACGGCGTGGAAGAAATATCTACCTTCTCCTGGCCCACATATAAAGACGGATTGGCCCTGATCCTTTGTTTCCACTCGCTCAGCTCCCGGGCAGACAGCGAGGACCCGTCCACGGAAGAGCTGCCGGTCGGATTCCGAAAGATCTTTTTTATCACCAATGTCGGCAGGTGTGCCAGCACATATTCCAGCTCTTTGGGTTGGCCGCACCACCAGGAGGCGATCGTGGGGATGATAAGGTCCTGAGATAAAAAATAGCGGGCTATCGGTTGGAGAAAAGGCATCAGGCCCGGGTTTTCCAGGACGCTGCTGCCGATCGGGTTCGCAATGCTCACATGCCCGCTCCGGACCGCTTGCAGCAGACCCGGCACGCCCAATTGCGAATCTTCTTTCAACTCCAAAGGATCGCAATAAATATCGTCCACCCTGCGCAGGATCACATCTACCCTTTCCAGCCCGCCCATAGTCTTCAACCAGACATGGCTGTCTTTTACGATCAGGTCATTGCCCTGCACCAGGGTAAATCCCAGATAAGAAGACAGGTAAGAATGTTCGAAGTAGGTTTCATTGCTGGACCCGGGTGTCAGAATGACGACCCGCGGGTTCAGCCGCTGGTGCGGGGCTATTTCATTCAGCCCGTTCCGCAATGCAGAAAAGTAGGGAGATAGATGCCGCACTTTCAGCCCGTTGAACAGTTCCGGTATCACCCTGGTCATGGCCGTCCTGTTCTCCAGCGCGTATCCCGAACCCGAAGGCGCCTGCGTCCGGTCATTGACGACCCAGAACCGCCCGTCCTTGCTGCGGGCCAGGTCCGCCGAATACATGATCAGCTGATGCTTACCCGGTTGTCGGATGCCGGCACATTGGCGCAGAAAACCGGCATGATTATAAATGAGCTCGACAGGCAGGATCCCGCTCCGGATCAATTTCCGCTCGCCGTAGATGTCTTCCAATACAAGGTTGAGCAATTCAGCCCGCTGCAAAAGTCCGGACTCGATCCCCGGCCATTCATGCTTGCTGATCAGGAAAGGGATAATGTCCAGCTTCCAGGGCCGGTTCAATCCGGAAGGGTCGCCATAAATATTATAGGTGACGCCATTCTCCCTCAACAATCGCATCATATCCTCATTCCGCCCCGAGATCTCTTCCGCCCCTAGTTTGTTATAGGACTGAAAGAATGTCTCCCAATGGGGACGCAATTGGCCATCCTCCCCTAATAATTCATCCAGCTGCAGCTCAGGTATCATGTTTTCTCCTCTTACATCAGTTAGCGCAAAAGATACAAAATAAAATTTGGTTGTTATTTTTCTTTGTTCTATGTTTGTAGAACAACATTTCAATGTGTAGAATATGAATCTATCCAAAGCAGAAGAACAGCTGATGGAAATCATCTGGCGAAGCGAGAAAGCATTTTTGAAAGATCTTATAGATGCCTTCCCGGCGCCCAGGCCGGCGGCTACCACCGTAGCCACTTTGCTCAAGCGCATGAGTGACAAAGGGTTCATCGGACATAAGCTGTATGGGAATTCCCGCGAGTACTATCCGTTGGTCACCAAGTCGGATTATTTCGCCCGCCATGTCAAGGGAATGATCAAAAACAACTTTAATAATTCCGCCCTGCAATTTGCCTCCTTTTTCACCAAGGCTACGAATTTAACTGCCTCAGAGCTGGAGGAGCTGCGAAAAATTGTAGACGAAGAAATCAAAAACAAGAAAAAATGATCCTCTATCTGCTTAGATCAGGCGGCTGCCTGTTGCTGCTGCTGGCGTTCTACCGGCTACTGCTGGAAAAGGAAAAAATGTTTCATTTCAACCGCGTGTACCTCCTGTTCAGCCTGGTATTTTCCTTTATCGTACCCTTCATCCCGGTGATGGATCCTCTTCCGCCGGTGAAATTGAATAACCTCCCGGCATTACCCGCCGGAATAAGCCAGTGGGTGGCCTCCCCTGCTGCAAAAGCAGGCAGCGGATGGCAGCCGGCGCAATCAATTCCCCTTAGCACCATGCTGCTGCTCTGTTATAGCCTGGTGACGCTGGCTCTTTTAACCCGGTTCATACGTAATCTATATCTCATCCTGCGGCGGGCCTCCACGCATCAGCAGATCCTGTTGGAGGAGGCGCGGCTGGTGCTAGTGCCGGAAAAATTGGTAAGCCACACCTTCTATAAGACCATTTTCATAAATGCAACTGAGTATAGGGAAGGCTTGCTGGAACAGGAAGTGCTCATGCACGAACTGGCCCATGTGAGACAACGCCACACGCTGGATATCCTGTGGGTGGAATTGCTCCAGGTGTTTTTTTGGTTCAATCCGTTGCTGAAGCTCTACAAACGGGCGATCCAGCTCAATCACGAATTCCTGGCGGATGCAGCCGTAATAGATACGTATCAGAACCCCAGGCAATACCAGCATCTCCTGTTAAACAAGGTAGATCCAACCACCCCTTTTTCTTTAAGCAGTCCGCTAAATTATAAGATCACCAAAAAACGTTTGATCATGATTACGACAACACCCAACACAAAAAACATCCTGGTTAAAAAATTGACCATGTTCCCCTTACTCCTCGGCGCCCTGTTCCTGTTCAGCACAGGCATCAGGGCCCAGCAGGATCTCCCGGAAAATGACTTTACGATCTCCGGCACAGAGAAGCTGGGAGCGCACCCCTACGTGTTGATAAATGGCAAGCAATACCCTTCCGATATCTTGCTGAAAATAAGTCCATCCTGCATCAGAAGCACGTCCATCTCTTCCAAAGCCCAGGCCGTTAAAACGTACGGTTCAGCCGCAGCGGATGGGTCCGTGACCATCACCACGGGGGAGAAAGGCATATCATACATCACTGCCATTGAAAAGGAGAACGTGGTAAAAGAGCGTGCAGCCAGAACAGGGTTCTACCATCGTCTCACACTCAAAAAAGAGGATGGCGGCTACTTTGATAAGCTGTTTATCAATCTTCCCACTGGCAGAGGATCCATCAACGCTTCAGGTGAAAAGAACTGTAAAATGGGCATCCTGGTCGGTGATAAATTATACAACGAGGACCAGATCGGTGAAGTTGAAAAGTTGTTAGCGTCCTTCCATGGCGCCAGCGGTGTGGGGGGAAATAGAGTAAAACAGGTTCCCGGCCTGGATCTGTCCTCCTATGACGTTATATTCTATTTTGATGTAACCGTTTAATGTCCGAATGCCGCCTGCTAATAATGTTTATTATTATAAACATTATTAGCTTTTTTGTCAATTATAGTCGACATTATGAAGTTTATTACTCCGGGACAATACTTAGTAGTAAGTATCTCCTCCTACCCCTCTATAAGTTTACCAATAAACACCTGAAACCAACCGCTATGATCTCAGGTTCACACCGCATTCCATCGCATCTTTGATCCCTGACCCACCCCGGCCCGTTTGCCGTACCATGAAAGCTGATCCGATTCTTTGAAAAACCTCTGATAACCCCGGAGGTTTTTTCGTTTTACCCCGATACACCCCACTTAACTATCTTTGCCCCGTGGCAGCCTATCAGCAGAAAATGATGCATGAACTGGAACAATGGCAGCAGAAAATGCTCCGGAAGCCTGGATATTTTAACAAGCTGTCAAAAGCCCTGCAGGATAAAGTGAATAGCTGGATACCGGAAAAAGTCCATAAAGCAATTACAGAGACCATTAAACAGATAATCCGCGGTGTATTGTTCGGCGCCAGGTGGACGACGGGCAGAAAGGAACCTGCCAGCCTGGAAGAAAGTGATCAGGCCGCGGAAGAAAAAATAAAATTCTACCGGAACACCGCAGCCGCAGAGGGCGCTGTAACAGGTGCAGGAGGTTTACTCCTGGGACTAGCCGACTTCCCGCTGCTCATTGCCATTAAATTAAAATTGCTTTTTGAGATCGCATCGATATACGGACACTCTGTGGACGATTATAGAGAGCGCGTGTATTTACTGCATATTTTCCAGCTGGCTTTTTCAAGCGCAAAGCATAGGAGAAATGTATTTTTGATCATGCAGAACTGGAAGGAGACATCCGGGAATTTACCCGCAGATATTCACCAATTCGACTGGCGCAGCTTTCAGCAGGAATACCGTGACTATATTGATCTTGCAAAACTAGCACAGCTGATCCCTGTTATTGGGGCGCCGGTCGGTGCCGTCGTAAATTACAGGCTCATTAAAAAACTGGGGCGCACAGCCATCCAGTGCTATCACATGCGCTGGGTAGAGACGCAGCCATGGCGTTAATTAAGCATATTTATTTATCTATCCTATAATCAATTAGATATAGCACGATGCTATCCTCCTTCTTTGCAGCCAAGAATTTTTATCCGGGTTAGGACTATGGCCGGTTTTTCCTGTCTTTCAATTAAGCCCCCCGTTATGACCCAAAACATCTTATTGGTGTATTGCCGGCGCACCATGCACTACAGCCCCAAAAAAGTAGCCGCTGAAATAGGCATACCCGTTTCCCTTTACCGGGAAATAGAATGCGGCAAAGTCCTGCTTACTTACGAACAGGCACGAAAAATGGCAATATTATACAAAACTGAAACAGGATATTTCTTTGAATCTGCGCAACAACTGGATCTGTTGCTGACCAGTAGGATCATTATCCAAACATTGAAGGCTGATAATGAGCGGCTGCGGGCAGAGATGTACAAAATGAATGAAGAAGACGACTTCCATTAAGGTGATCAAATGATCCGGTCTTTCACGTTCTGAAATTCGAGGTCCCTTTCCCTGTTCTTTTTAACAGTGGATTTCCCAAAATTATAGTTCACCGTCAGCGCCACGCTGCGCGTATCGTAATAATACTTTTCCACCGTCTTCAACTCGTTCACGTGCCTGACATAGTTATCTTTAAAGCTTTTAAAAAGGTCCGTGGCGGCAAGGGTAATGTTAAAAGGTCCGGTAGTCTTCCGCACCCTTACCTCCGTTTCAAGCCTGTTCCCCACCCGTGTATTCACGATCGTACTGGGGAAGCTGTTATTGGCAATGACGGTACAGTAGAGGCCATTTTTCCGCGAAATATTGAACGTCTGATTCGTCGATATGCTTAACAGGAACGTTTTATTGTCGATGGGGATAGCCGCATATTTCCCTTTGGAGTACACATACCCTGAGAGGATCGTTCCGGAGAATTGCCACCAGGGCCGGATCTCATTATAATAGATCAGGGTGCCGGTGTAGCTGTATTTGTTGCCGTAATTCACTTTCTTATAGACCACCGCATTCCCCGTATCATTATAGGGCAGCGAATAAAATTCGTTCAATGTCTGGCTTGCGGCTGCCTGGAAGGTATAGCTGGCTTTTCCTATATTCAGGGTGCGCCGCAGCTCCTCCCGGTAATTGCGCGAAGGCAGCAGGAAAGGGTTGCCCTCCCAATAGATCTTGTCGGTCGTATAGGTCCTGAAAGGATTGACATCCCAGAAGCTTGGGCGGGTGATCCTGCTGGAGACAGCCAGAACATAGGCCTGCTGCGCAGCGGGCGAATACTTCAGAAATCCCGTCGGAAAAGCGTTGATATAATTTCTGTTGACCACTTTTTCCCCGTCCAGGTATCCTTTTGCAGCGGTATTTTCCAGGCGCGTACCCACCTGGTAGGCCCACCGGGAATTTATTTTATGGTTCACAATGACATACACCGCAGCGATATCCTCATCGTACTTGAATAAATTGCTCCTGCTGCTATCTTTGACCCATCCATTGGCGCCGTCGTTGTTCTCAAAGACAAGATTGTCATCGATCCTGGAAAAAGACATCTTTGCCCCCATCTCGAGAGATATTTTTTTACTGAACGGCCATTTAAAGTCCGCTTTGACAGACTGGTTGCTCACCTGCTGCGGGGACGAGCTTCTGAAATAATCCTCCACATACAGCGGCTTCTCCGTAATGTCGTCCAATACATCCGTCCTGCTCACCGAATGATAAGCAGAGGTATAGCGCAATGCATCGAGATCCACACTTAATTTTTTTCCGGTAGAATCCAGTTTTCCATCGTAATTCAGGTTCAGCGAATACGTGTGGGAATTTATCTTGTCGGTATTGTCGGAGTAGCTTAGACCGTTGGAGGTAAGGTACTGGTCATGACTAAAGGCGTTACGGGTATTATTGTTCCGGTCGCCCGAGTAGTCGAATAATAGTCCGGCCACATGGTTTGGACTCAACTGGTGATCGATGCCAAGGTTCGCGCCCGAAGAGAGCATCCGGGTCTCATTCACCGATTGAATACTGCTGCCCGTCAATCCATCGCTCCCCGGTACGGAGAAATAAAGGTCCTGGTTCGATTCCCGTTTTCTCCTTCTGTTCACCAGGTATAGATCGGAATAGATATTCCATTTCTCCATGCGGTCGTTCAGAAAAACACTGCCGGATTGCGAGTTCAGCGCTGTTTGCCGGTTACTTAGGGCAACATTCCCATCGAACCCTTCCTCCTTATTCTTTTTTGTTACGATATTCAGTATTCCCGCGCCCCCTTCGGCATCGTATTTACTGGATGGCGTCGTGATCACCTCAATCGCCTCCAGGTTATCCGAAGGAATAGCGCTCAGATAGGCCTTCAGCGCGTAACCCGACAACACTTTCCGCTTATTGTTTATATAGACGATGGCGCCCGTGGTCCCGGCGATCTGGAGCGTCCCGTCCTCCGCAGCCTTTACCAATGGGGTCTTTTCAATAACACCCCATATATTATTCCCAAACACAAGATCCGTCCCCGCTACATTAAATCGCAGGCGGTCGATCTCCATTTGAATGATCGGCTTTCTCCCAACCACAACAGCCTCCGCCAGCAATTTATCGCTGCGTTTCAGCGTATCGCTGCCCCTCACTGAAACCTGGGCTGATGAAATATGAAAAAAAAGAATGAAAAATAATGTCGGGGTAACTGTAAGCGCGCTTCTCATGCGGTAAATTTTAAATTTTTCGGCCAAAACGCCAAACCTATATTATTGCTTAATTTAATAATATGTTCTATATTACATATAGATCCTATTCCTTTTACCTATTGTTACTCCCCCCTTTGACGCCTTCGCAAGTCATTTTTTTATTAATTAAAATTAACCATTATGAAGAAAGCCCTGCTCTTAGCCGCTCTGGCTATTTTTGCCGCATGCAACAGTAATGCTCCTGCTTCAAAGACTGATTCCACCGGCGCAGGTCCGGATTCGGGTTATACGGCAAAGACCATTCAATCGCCCTATGATATTACCTATTCCTCGAAATTTGTGATGGATGACCCAAAAAATGCCGAGTCCTTATTGGCCCTCTGGAAAGCCTATGATAATGGAGACCTAAGCGTTACCAAAGATCTGATTGCCGACACCATTGAAACGCATTGGGCAGATGGTTCGGTAATGCGCGCTTCGCGGGATTCCACACTTGCATCTGTGCAGGCATACAGGAATTCATTTAAGGCCGCCATTGACAAGATACACGCAATAATGGCCGTCAAGAGCACGGATAAGAATGAACATTGGGCGCTCATCTGGGGCATGGAAACCGACACTTACAAGAATGGCAAGGTCGATTCCACCGAACTCCAGGAGACATGGCGCTTTAACAAGGACGGCAAGGCTGACCTCGTTTTTCAATACAAGGCAGCCGCCGCTCCACCCATGAAGTCAAAATGATCGATCTATCCCAAAAGAGCCCCGGAAGATAATATTCATCCATTCGGGGCCCTTTCCTTTTCTTCGCTTGCACCATCCGTATGCCTGTTGACCTTATAGGATCTTCCAAATCGGTACGTGAATGCCAGGGCGACAACGCGGCTGTCCCTTTTCAGCTTAAAATATTCAGTGGCATCAGGGAAAGAGGTCAGTCCTTCCATCGCACCCGTATAGAAGATGTCACGGTAGCTAAGTTTTAAGGTTCCCTTCTTCTTTAGCACCGTCTTGCTCATTCCGGCCGAAACCTGCCCGGCAGGGTAAAGCAATTCCTGTATATCCTCGCGTGACCGGGTGGTATAGAAGCCGGAAAGCTCGCCGGTATATCCTTTCCCAAAGTCCAGCTGATTATTGACGTTCACATTCAGCTGGTTAATAGACGATGTGTAGTTGTTGCCATTGAAACCCTTCAGCTGTTTATGATTGCAGACGGCTGTCAGTTCCACCGACCACCATTGCAGCGGGGACAAGCTGAGACTGGCCGATAATCCCAGGTTATAGACCCTTCCGACATTCCCTTGCGTATAGTACAAGATAGTCTTCGACGTGTCAGACAGGAAGATCTGGGAAAAATAGTTGCTGGTCCGGCTATAGGATATCCCGGTAGTAAGCAGGTTGCTATATTGATGGACAAGCTCGAAGTTCCAGCTGAATTGCGGGAGCAGGTAGGGATTCCCGGTCTCGTAAGTGTATTTATTGATGATATATAAAAAGGGATTGAGGCTTTGAAATGGCGGCCTGTCTATTCTTCGCGCGATCGTGAGCGTTAAGCCGTTCAGGGAATCCAGCTTATAGGATAGGTAACCACTTGGAAATAAGCTCCCGTAATTACGGGATACGGAGGAATCCTTCTGCAGACTATTTCCAAGCTGATGCGCTTTGTAGGAAGTGTATTCATATCTTGATCCTGCCTGGTAGCTCAGCCGGTGATATTTCCCCTCGATCGATCCGTAAGCCGCTTCGATGTTTTCCTGGTATACAAAATGATTGCTCCGCGTGTCATCCTTCACCCATTGCTGGTTCTCCAGATTTTCATAAACAGCGGCATTGTCCGTATGGTTCGAGGAGGATTTCAGCCCGGTCTGAAGGGTCACATCGGGGCTGACCCTTACCGTAGCATCCAGCTTGCCGGAAAGAATATGGATAGTCGTTGGGATGTTGCTCCTGAACACCTCATGATAGCCCATCGGGGCAAGCAGCTGGTTATCGAAATCCTGCTTTCGTTCAATCGGATAATGCAGGTAGTCCAGGTCTGCGCTAAGATCCGCGTTCTCCGACAGACGCTGCCTGGCATTGAGGTTGATCGCCCCGTTCCTGAAAAAGTTCACAGGCCTGCTTTTGGTAAGAATGGATGAATCCATCTTTCCGTCCGCCTGCAACCAGTCGGCATGGGCAGTATTGTTTCCGCTCCGGTGGATCTTTACACCGGTCAAAGCCAGCCCGATCGTTGTCCCGGACGATAGACTGTATTCCACGCCCGTTTTGACCGTATTGTTATCTACAGTGCCCGTAAAATAGGCAGGTTGTTGCAGAATGGCCACAACAGACCGGTTGTCGTCATAATATCTGCGATAGGCAAAGAGATCGGTCAGGTATTTTGTAACACTAAAGCTATAATTGAAAAATATATTCAGCGGACCTTTCCGGTAGTTCAGCACCAGGCTGTTATTGTTCTTGGGATACACGCCCTGGCCGTAGGACGTGGTGAAGCTGCCATTTAAACCATCGCTGCTGCTTTTCTTAGTTTTGATATTGATGACCCCCCCGCTTCCGGCAGCATCGTATCTGGCAGTAGGATTCGGTATTAGCTCGATCCGTGCCACCTGCGACGCATTCATGCTGCTCAACAGGTTGTTCAGGTCCTCTCCTGATAGATAAGTGGGTTTGTCGTCTATCATCACCAGCACACCCTGCTTTCCGTTCAACGAGATCCCGCCGTTCCTGTCGACAATTACGCCCGGCGATCGCTCCAGCACCTCCAATAGGGTCGACCCGGTATTGGTCACCGAGGCCTCAACATTCACCACCGTTCTGTCCCGCTTCCTTTCTACAGGTGGCATATGGGCCGTAACCGTCATTTCTTGTAACGAATGGTTCAGCAGCAGCAGCCTGACCGTATCGCCGCCCGGTCCCGGCAATCGGTATTCATCCGTCGTCTTCGGCTGGAAGCCCGTACTGCTAACAAGGAACCTGTACATACCCTTATCGACGGAGGCAAATACCACCCGCCCGTCTTCCCCGGCCACCATGCTGTTGACTACCTTCCCATTGCTCAGCTGCCTGACGGTCGCCCCGCTGACCGGCTCCTGGCGGTCATTGACAATGACCAGCGAAAACCCGCTTCTGCTTCCCGGTTGGCCAAATGTCCACACCGGCAACAGCAAAAGTATGACAGGGATAAAAGGGATATTCTTCATGGCTGGCTACAAAGATCAACCAGAACCCTCAAAATGTGCAGCCACTGAACCTTCCCTTTCACCGCCGGTCACGTTGCCCCCTTCTAAAAAATTAATGCCCCCATTTAAGCAGCATGATCTTCTGTCAAATGAACATTAGGAAGTCCAATGGACTTCTCTTCATCTACTTCGTAACAGAAGTTCTTAGCATACTTGCCCGCATGCTTATCCAGGAACTGTTGAACTTCCTGAACGGAATCGCTTTCCCAAAGACATGTACCTGTTTTGCCGTCTTTGGCAGGATAAACGCCATGCAGCTTTAAATTGCCAGGCAGGTTCATTGTAACGTCTTTTGCAGCACCCCAGAAACTTTCAGGATCACTGATGATGTGATGAGCAATAATTAGCATGGTTTGAAATTTTTGCGGTGAATAAATAAATTGCCCGATAGACAGGGTGGGAATAAAAACGAAGAATTTGAAAATTACCTGATAAGGCTTGAGGAGTAAAAGGAAAGGAATTAGAAAGTTACACCAAAACAAAATGTACTCCAAATCTTATCTTTGCACAGTTCTATATGAAAACAGCGCAGCAACCAATTCATTCAGGGTATAATGCAAAAAGCACAGCCGCCGAAATAGCCGCTGGCCACGATTTAACAGGAAAGATCGCTTTAGTCACGGGCGGAAATTCCGGCATAGGTTATGAAACGGTCAAAACACTGGCCGATAAAGGGGCACAAGTCGTAGCAGGCGCCAGGGATGCAGGCAAGGCCGGGGACCGGCTTTCTGATCTTAATAATGTGTCCTTTTTTCCCCTTGACCTGGCCGATCCCGCTTCCGTCGATGCCTTTGCAGAACGCTTCCTTGCAGCATATGACAGCCTGCATTTACTCTTTAACAATGCTGGTCTGTTTCGCACGCCTCAATTGCTGAAAGACAAGCGGGGCTATGAACTTCAGTTCGGCGTAAACCATCTTGGGCACTTTCAGCTCACCGGGCGGCTATGGCCGGCCTTGAAAAATGCCGGCGGGGCACGGGTAGTAGTGCTCTCTTCCGTTGGTCACCGCCGCACGAGTCTGCAGCTGGACGATCTGAACTTTGAGCGACATCCTTTTGATACAACGAAAGCCTACGGGCTATCCAAGACCGCCAACTCGCTTTTCGCAGTCGAACTGGACAGGATCGGGCAGGAGCACGGCATAAGGGCATTTGCCGTACACCCCGGCGCCATACGGACAGATATCTTCCGCTACATGACTGACGAAGAATTGCAAGCCTGGATGCAGCGGGTAAATGACTTTAAAACCCCGCAGCAGGGGGCTGCTACATCCATTTGGTGTGCCCTGAGCCATCAGCTCAATGGCATTGGGGGCGTTTATTGTGAGGATTGCGATATCGCAGCGCTCGTCCCTGATGATTCCCAGGCTGTTTACGGTGTCCGTCCCTACGCCATTGATCCGGACACTGCGGCGGCCTTATGGCAGTTCAGCGAGACGGCGACCGGCGCCAGGTGGCCTTAATTCCCTTCACGCCTCCTCTCCCCGTTGTGGTTCCCATTATCATGATGTCTCCATTCTTCATCGGCTTCATGCTGATCATGCCAATGATCCCGGTAACGATCTTCATGACTATCCCGGATGAATACCTGGCTGTCAGGGTTTCCCCTATATTGTGCATACGCCGTCCGGTGTTCGTCAAAATGCAGGTAAGGCTGGGGCTCGTTCATCACCACCTTATGACTATGGTACAGATCGAATCCCCGGTACTTGCCAGGCAATTCCGTCGAGAAGGTCCAATGGCCCCGGTTCTGGTAGATCCACTGATGGGCAGGAACATAATAATAACACTGAATATCAGGGATGTAATAATAGTCCACGTGATCATATCCCGTCGGCCCCCAGGAAGGCTGGGACCCAATATTGATCGAGACACTTATCTGCGCCTGGGAGGAGGTAACAAAAGCCGATGCCAAAAAGACGATCCCGGAAATAATGAGATTTTTCATGTTTGTTTGAGGTTTTACTGGAGGTATCATCCACAAAATAGTATCCAATTACTATATAAACCACTAACCTTGCTTCATTAACAAGCCGCTTACAAATTCTTCCTGAAAGCCCGGCTTCCCCCGGACTTTCCTATATTTGGCTCCAATGCGTATTACCGAACTGAACATAAAAAATCGCCTGGTTACCATGTTGCTGGACCACGTGATCATGACCTTCATCATTTTTCTTTTTGAGGCCCCGGCAATGGTAACCAGGATATTGTCCCTGCCCCATACAAAAGTGCCTTTGCCCGGCGCCTTTTTTCAGCTTGGCCTTTATGATGTTTTCGTTTTCTCCCTGTACTTCAATAAGGATATTTTCCTGGGGCAAAGCATGGGCAAGCGCGTCCTGGGATTCCAGGTCTTCAACAACAGGACCGGGCAGCCTGCAGGCCCATTTCGATGCCTCGCGAGGAACTTCACCATTTTGCTGTGGCCCGTCGAGGTCATCGCCGCCCTGGTAAATAAGGAAAGGAGGATCGGCGATCATATCGCCGGAACAAGGCTGGGCGTTTACGATCCCGGGGTGCCGGCCCGGACAGATTGGGTAGCAATGGTTGTTTGTATGCCGGTCGCGCTGGGTTTTACCTATGTGGCTTTGATCTATCCGGTTGACCTTTTGATGAATTTTTTCCTCTCGCTGCAGCGATAATAATTTGTAATTTAATCATATGAGAAAGGTCCCTTCCATCCCGGCAAAAGCTTTCATCCTCCTCCTTATCCTCACAGGATGTATGCACGCTTCTTTCGCACAGCAGAAAAAGATCCGGGTGCTCATCGTCACCGGGGGACATGGATTTGAGCATCAACCTTTTTATAACGTTTTTGATTCCATCCCTTCCATTACTTACGATACCCTGGTCCAGCCCCGGGCCAATGCACTCATCGCTTCACCGGAAGTAAACAAGTATGACGTACTCGTGTTTTACGATCTGTTCGATTCCATCTCTCCTGCGCAGCAGGAAGCCTACATCAGCTTGCTGAAAAAAGGCGCATCCATGATCTTCCTGCATCATTCGCTGGTGTCATACCAAAACTGGCCCGAATTCATAAAGATCGTGGGCGGCCAATACCACACTTCTCCCGTGCTGGTGAATGGCGATACCCTGAGAGCCAATTACGAGCACGGCGTGAACATCCCCGTGAAAGTGGAACAGAAAGATCATCCGGTGACCCGGGGCATCAGCGATTTTGAAATTGAGGACGAGGTGTACGGCGATGTTGAAATATTACCGCAAGTTAAACCCCTGCTCAGCACCACGCACCCCAAAAGCATGCACTATCTCGCCTGGATCAATCATTATGAGCATTCAGATGTCATTTGTATCCAACTGGGCCATGGCCCCACTGCTTATTCCAATCCGAATTTCCGGAAACTGATCCGGCAGGCCATTGAGTGGTCCGCCACCTTGTCCCCTGCAATAAAAAAGAATGTTCCGCTGGACTCCATAGTGCTCAGCGATCCTTTTATACTGGCAGACAGCACAACCAGCATGTATTATTTGACAGGCACCGGCGGCCTGTTATGGAAGAGTAAGAATTTAGCCGTATGGGATGGCCCTTACCAGGTGGCTAAACCTGACCCCGCATCATGGATGGGGCCAAAACCAATGATATGGGCGGCTGAAATTCATCCCTACAAAGGCAAATACTATTATTTTGCCACGTTTACCAACAGGGCCGTTAATATCGATACGGTCGAAGGGCGGGTGATAGAACGGCGCGCCTGCCATGTATTGGTAAGCAATAACCCGGATGGCCCCTTCGTACCCATGCAGGATCCAGTCTACTTACCCGCAAATAAGCCCACACTCGATGCCACATTATGGATCGACACCGACGGAAAGCCCTATATGATCTATTGCTACGAATGGCTGCAGAACCTCAACGGCACCATTGAGAAAATAGCGTTGAAACCCGACTTAAGCGGTACCACAGGCGCAGGTAAAGTGCTGTTTCGCGCCAGTGATTGCCCCTGGAGCCGGGAGAAAGATCAGCATGGCAAGAACAGGCCGAACAAAGTAACCGATGGCCCCTACCTGTTCCGCACAGCCACCGGCCGGCTGGGGATGATATGGACCAGTTGGATCTACGATGTTTATACCCAGGGCGTTGCTTATTCCAACAGCGGTACGCTGGACGGACCCTGGACGCAGGAGACAGCCCCTGTTACGCCCCCCAATTACGGCCATGGCATGATCTTCCGGGCATTGGATGGAAAGCTGCTCATGTCAATCCATAGCCATAAGAGCATCAACGGCCATACACACCGGGTTCCCCATTTGTTTGAAGTCGATCTATCGGGGGATCGACTGGTGGTAGGAAAGCCTTATATCCCCGGCTAAACATATCTGCCCGCATTAACCCCGGAAATCAGTACATTTATAGTACAATCTGAAAGGATGCGCATCATATTGATCATATTTGCTTCGGTATCTTTTCTGTCCACGCGGGCGCAGACGGCCTTGCCCCTCAGCCGCCTGGATTACATGCAATGGCGGCCCTTTCCCGGCCCAACATTCGATAAGGGCGCTGCAGGGTATAAATTTCATTTGCAGAAATATGCCGGTCTCTCTGCCGGCACCGTCCTTTTCGGCGGCAGCGCAAGCTATATATCGGCTCCCATCGGGCTGCAGCTGACCCGGCCGTTAAATAACAACCTGATTGGATTTGCGGGCCTCTCCGTGGCGCCAACCTTTTTTAGCTTCAGTCGCCTCTACAATGATCCCGGTTTCAAGGCTGGTTACCCGGGATTGCAAAATGGCTATGGTTTGGGCCTGCGCTCCAGGGTCGAAGCCGGCCTGATGTATGTCAATGATGACCGGACATTTTCGATCTCGGGCAGCATCGGGATAGAGCGCAGCAGCTACCCGGTTCATCCTTCGAATAACGCCGTCAGAAAAAACTACTGATCGCTAAATTCCCTCCTCTTTACATTCTCCAACAACCGGTTAAATTCTATCCACTGGATGAACAAATTAGCTTATCTTAACATATATTAATTTCGCCATATGTTTTTCCTCAAAAACTAAACTGTTTACGTATGAAAAAGCTATTGTTCCTCCTGGCCATCCCGGCACTGGTATGCTCATCTTCCTGCAAGAACAAGAATAGATCATCCGATAAAATTGAATCTGTCGGCGATATGCAGGAAGCTTCGCAAAAAGTAGAAAAGAAGATGAAAGAATCCTCAGACCGTTGGGCGGAAAGAAAAGCCAAAGGCGATACACTGGCTTTATCTTATAAAGAACTGGAGACGTACCTACCCGAGATCAATGGTTATTCCAAAGACGGAGGTCCCAAAGGCAGTCAGATGAACTCGTATGGCATGGGCGCCTGGTCTCAAGCCGAACAGGAATACATCAACGGGGACAAAAGGATCTCGGTAAAGTTATTTGATTACAATTCAGCACAGCAGGCTTTCATGGGCATGACAGCTGTATTTGGTATGGGCTTCTCCTCTGAAGATGACAACAAAAAGCAGGCGCCCGTAGATTTGGGTATCAAAGATGTAGCTGCTTATGAAACCCTCTACAAAACAGAAAAAAGAGCTGAGATCGTGTTGGTGGCAGGCGACCGCTTTATCATAAACATTGAAAGCAATGGTGAGGGAGATGAAGATTTTATTAAATCTGTCGCAAAAAGCATCCATCTCAGTGAACTGGCTTCGAAATAGAATTTCATTAAATTATCCGAACTTCAGGTCTCAAAATCAAAAAAAATGAGCACGATCAAAGTAAAGGACGGTACAGAAATTTATTACAAAGATTGGGGAACAGGTCAACCCATTGTTTTTCATCATGGCTGGCCTTTATCAGGCGACGACTGGGACGGACAAATGATGTTTTTCCTCAACAAGGGATTCCGGGTCATTGCGCATGACCGCCGGGGACATGGAAGGTCTTCCCAGACTGCCAATGGGCATGATATGGATACCTATGCAGCAGATGTTGCTGAACTTACGCAGGCACTCGATCTGAAAAATGCAGTACACGTTGGTCACTCCACCGGTGGCGGCGAAGTGATCCGGTATGTCGCAAAACATGGTAAAGACCGGGTGGCCAAAGCGGTTTTGATCAGTGCGGTCACGCCCATCATGGTCCAAAACAGCAGCAATCCGGAAGGCATTCCTCTATCTGTCTTCGATGAGATCCGCGAAGGCACCGCCACAAAACGAACGCAATTTTTTCAGGATTTCACTTTGCCCTTCTATGGCTACAATCGTCCGGGGGCAAAAATATCGCAGGGTATCAGGGATAATTGGTGGCGGCAGGGCATGATGGGCGGAATAAAAGCGCACTATGATTGTATCAAAGCTTTTTCGGAAACAGATTTTACGGAGGATCTTAAAAGCGTGGATCTGCCGGTACTGGTCCTGCATGGAGAAGATGACCAGATCGTGCCCTTCCCCCTCACCGGCGCTAAGGCAGTAAAATTATTAAAAAATGGAAAGCTGATCTCATACCCGGGCTTCCCTCATGGAATGCCCGCGACAGAAGCTGCAACCATCAATGCAGACCTTTTAGCTTTTATTAAATCCTAAAAAAATTGAAGTAAATCACGGAACTTAGCGCCTCAAATGGCACCCATGAGTTCATCATCGACCCAACAAACAAAAAAAGTTAGCATTCTCGTAGTAGGCTGTGGCAATATGGGTGCATCCCATGCCACTGCCTATCACGAACTCGACGGCTTCGACATCGTCGGACTGGTTTCCACAGGCAACAGCAAGGCAGCGCTCAACGCGACGCTGGGCGGCCACTATCCCTTATTCGATGATCTCACGGAGGCATTGACAGCCACCCGGCCCGATGCCGTCTGTATCTCCACCTACCCGGATACGCACGAAAGCTTTGCCCTGGCCGCTTTCGATCATGGCTGCCACGTTTTTATCGAGAAGCCCCTGGCCGACACCGTCGAAGGAGCCACACGCGTCGCAGAGGCGGCCTCCCGGGCCGGCAAGAAACTGGTGGTAGGGTATATCCTCCGCCATCATCCTTCCTGGCAACGTTTCATCGAAATGTCCCGTGAACTGGGGGCCCCGCTGGTTATGCGTATGAACCTCAACCAGCAAAGCCAGGGAAGAATGTGGACCGTTCATCGCAATCTGATGAAAAGTCTCAGCCCCATCGTGGATTGCGGCGTCCACTACATCGACGTAATGTGCCAGATGACCCGCTCCCGGCCCCTGCAGGTCAGCGCCATCGGTGCCAGGCTCACCGAAGAGATCCCCGCCGGCAACTACAATTACGGCCAGCTCCAGATCCGCTTTGAAGACGGGTCGATAGGCTGGTACGAAGCCGGATGGGGCCCCATGATCAGCGAAACGGCTTTTTTCGTCAAAGACGTCATCGGCCCCAAAGGGTCCCTGTCCATCGTAGCCAAACAGGCAGGCGCTTCCGGTAAGTCGGATTCCATCGAAGCGCACACAAAGACAGAATCCCTCCGCTACCATCGGGCAGAACTGGATGAAAAAGACAATTTCCGCACGCCCGATACCTGGATCAACCTGGAGGACGAACCCGGTCATCAGGAATTATGCAACCGGGAACAACGCTTTTTCTTACGGGCCATCCACGAAGATCTCGACCTGACAGACGCGACAGCCGACGCGATCGCCAGCCTGCGTATAGCCTTTGCCTGCGATACCTCCGTCCGCACCGGGCAGATCGTATTGTTATAAAAAAAAGGGCTGCCTCGGGCAGCCCATTTTTAAACTCATAATAATAATACTACAACACCAGCAACTTCGCCGTCGCCACAGCAGTGGCCGTCGTAACCTTCACGGTATAGATCCCACGAAGCCCATGCAGTCCCACCGGGATCACAGGCGTGCCCGGCAAACCACTTAACAGTCTGACTACCGTCCCGCTGCCTTCGATGATCTGGATGCTATACGGCCCGTCTGCGTTGGTCACGATCAGGTTGGTCGATCCGATCGCCGGGTTGGGAAGAATGATCACTTTCAGCGGCGGTGCGAAATTCAAACTCACCGTATTGGAGAGCGTGGAATGCCCGATCGATTCGAATTCCTTCAGCCGGTAATAGTTGGTGCCGGGCAGAGGCAGCAGATCGACAAAGCTATAGTCGGTAGTCGCATCGGTGCTGTTCTTTGCCGGAACCACACCGATCGGCAGGAACAGCCTTCCGTCGAGGCTTTTTTGCACTTCGAACCATTTGGTATCGTTCTCTGCGGTGGTGGTCCACTGCAGCAGCGCCTTATTCCCTTGTTTCACCGCAGTAAAGACCAGCGGTGGCTGCGCCGGCTGAGAACCCGGCGGGGTGAACGAGTATTGGGTGAACACGGGGTAGTGGTCCGTCGTCGTGGTGCCGTATTTGGCAACAAGGGTGGCGACATCGGAGCGCACCGTAGCCGAAGCCGGCAGATAGTACCGGCTCATCGAATCGGTGAGGATCACATTATCGATCACGCTGGTGAAATTGACATCGGAATGCTGACCGGCCGGGCTCAAGGGCTGGGTCGGGAAGCTATACAAGGAAGAATCAGTGATGGTGAATGCGCTCCAGGAGGTCACCGGCGGGTTGACCCCGGCAGTGATGGTCGTATTCAGGTCGTCATTGAAATCGCCGAGGATCATCACATTGTCTGCGGGGTATTGTGCTTTCAGCAGCGAATCCAATGCATTGGCGCCGTTGGCGCGGCGGTCATAAGCCGTGAGCACGGGTGCGGTGTTCGCTTTTGCATGGACGTTGATAAAGCGGACCGTCCTGGTATTCGTCCCGCCATGATTGTCGCTCAGGGTCACGTTCGCCGTCAGCATATACGGGAATCGGCCGCTCGCCCAATCATTAAAGTATCGGGTGGAAGGATCCAGCGGGTTGGTCACACCCAGCGTAAGCAGCGAGTCCGTACGGATCATCGAGATCTTCGCCGTGTTATATACAAAGGCCAGCTTCTGCACCGCGATCAGCGAATCCGCACCGCCCGGAACAAAAGGATTGGAGTACGACCCGTATTGGCCGACTACCACAGCATAGCCCGGCATCGTAGCAACGATAGAATCCAGGGCCTGCTCATCGCAAACTTCTTCCAGTGCGTACAGGTCGGCATGCAGGCTGGGCAGGATAATACCTACATTCTTTTTCTGCAGGGCCTTGTCGGTGGGTCCCAGGGTCGGATCGGGCGTGCCGAACCAGTTCAGGTTCCAGTCTATCACGCTGAGGGTGGAGGCGGGATCGATGCTGTTCCCCTTTACATTGACGATGGCCGTCGTGTCGGAGATGGTGACAAACACCGAGTCGATCGACTGACTATTGGCGGCCGAAGGCCGGAAACGTACAAACACTGGCACCGGCGTATTATTGGCCGTGGCCACGTTCAGCGAGACAGAATCGCTGAAATGTACGCTGTCCGTGGAGATGCTGAAGTTGCCGGAGGACATGACCGTGACATTCGCAATAAGATCATTCCCTGTAACGACCAGCTTCTGAACAGCAGACCCGCCGGCCGCAACATACCCGAATTCCAGGTTATTCGTGCTCAGGGTAAGGCTGGGTGGCGGCGGGGTCAGCGAATTGATCAGGCTGATGTCGTCGAGTGTCCAGCGGGAGCCATCCTCCGTGGTAGATGTGTATACAAAGGCGATATATACGCTGCTATCCTTGAAAGCAGACAGGTTGATATTGGCGGACTGGGTCCAGACGTCCGATGCCTGACTGGGGAATTTTCCATTCAGGTCTGTCCAGTGAGCGAGAGAAGGATCACCAGATCCCGCATAATCGGTGGATATTTTCAGCGTCAACGGGGCGCCGGCAAAGGCGTTGCGGCTCCAATAGCCCAACAAGGGGAATGTTGTTCCGCTGAGATCGAACTTCGGTGTGATGAGCCAATCCTGGTTGGTATGGTTGGCGCCACTGGCAAATCCGTTGATCTGCAGGGCGTGACCGGAGGGTGTGGTTCCCGCAGGCGCCGCACTGTCCCTGCCGAAAGTAGTGCAGTCCCATACCTGGGCGCCTGTTACGTTAAAGGCGGTGAAACCGTTGGGCAGCAGGCCGCTGCCGAGGCAGCTGTCAAAACTGGTGGTGAAGGGCAGCGTCTGGGCAATGGTGTTATTAAACGTAGTAAAGGTCCAGGCAGAGTCGCTCGTCAGCCCGGCAAAACCGTTCCCGAAGACATCCACGAAGGCGCCTGCTGATATACGGATCGAGTAAGTATTACCCCCCGACAACGGCAGATGGAAGATGACAGAATCATTGCTGACCACGATGCGGGCATCGCTTACGGCGATGGGCGTGCCATCGACGGCATTGGTCACCAGGGTGATGCTGCCGCTGGCTTTGGTGACAGGTTTGCTCAACACCAGCACCGGGGTAATGCTGGACGGGATATTGCTGGCATGGTTGACAGGTACGAGGGTTTGTACCACGGGCGGCGCAGTAGTAAAGGTGCTGTTCCGCGGGTTGGGTGTGCCGGCCACAAAATCGGTGGAGTTGTTGTTGGCATCCTGCCCGTCCGGGGTGCGCAGATCCGCAGTGGAATTGGTCAGCACAGGTGCGGGTGCACCTTCGAAGCCCGTAGCCGTCGGTCCATAACCCACCAGGTCGATGACGGTTGCCCCCGAGGGACTGGCGCCCGTTTGCGCTGCAGTGGAATTACTCAAAAGGATCTTGCCTGAGGTAGCGCTCATAGCGATGACGCCCGTGATGTCCGGCGTCGGCAGTGGTGTGCTGGGTGTAGCGCCCGCCGATTCCGCCACCAGGAAATACCCATGCGGGGGAATGGTTCCGGTCAGCGAGGTCACCTGCCAGGAAGCACCGGTTGCGGCGGCATATTGCACACTCCACCCGGTGAGGTTCACCGCAGTATCGTCGTCATTGAAAAGCTCTATAAAATCGTTGGAAAAGACGGAGCCGGAATTACCGCCGCCGCCATACACCTGGTTGACGACGACTTTTGCCGCCGGCGCTGTCACAGCCCCGGAAAGCAGCACCGTTTGCGTATCCGCTCCTGCAGAACGGAACGTCAGGGTTCCGCTGACTGCCCCCGCAGGTGCGCTTGCCGTGAGCCGTACCAGGATGGGCGTGTCGGCCACCGTCCCGCCGTGCTGCGGCAGCGTGAGCGAAGTGGTGAACGCAGCACCGTCCCTGGAGATTTCATAACCCCCGGAAACGGCCGCCGTAATGTCACCCGTCAGATTGGTTCCACCGATGCTGACCGTTTGCGCTGCCGATGAACTTCCGGCCACAGCATTGAAAGACAAGGTGGAAGGGGAAACCGTGAGCGTTGGCGAAGGCACGTTGCCGGAAGTGGCAACGAGGACGCTCAGGTCGTCGATGCGCCAGTTAGCGGTATTCTTCGACGCATTGCCTGCGCCGTTATACGCATAGAGGCGGAAAGTGATAGCCTGTCCCGAGGCGCCGCTAATGGACATCGTATTGGTGATGAGGGCCCATGTACTGTTGTTCACCAGCGTGGAAGCGACTGCCGGCGTGGCAAAATTGTCAAGACTGGTGCGAATATCATAGGCCTGGGGCCCCGTCCCGGTAGACCGGCTCCCGAAATTGATCTGGCTGACAGTGATGGCCACCCCCGCGACAGGTGTCAGCGTCCATTCGAAATAGGTGGTGGTGTCCGGCCTGAAAGCTCCCACATTAGCCGCCGCGCCGGCATTGTTGCCGCCGGTAGCGCCGGTATAGCCCGACGAAGCAGAGGTGGTGGTCAGCAGCGTGGTGGTACCGTTGTTGTTACCCTGCGCAACAGCCGAAACGGTAACCCCGGCAGGAACGCCGGACAGCGGAGTGGCGGAGGAAAAATCCCAGGTGATCTGGGCATGGATCATGACTGGCAGCACAAAGGCCAGAACTAACAGGTAAAGTTTTCTCATGGACAGAACAGTTAATTTTTACAGGTAATGTTTAATTATATAAATCTACCAAATGTCTGCAAGGCCGAAATTAAGTTCACGGGTTTTTTGTCAATTATTTTGTATATTACTTAACCTTTATACATAAAGATTTGATTTCCCTACCACGGATCCTCCTGCCGCAGAGTTACAATAAAGAATATTTTTCTTCATCTAAAACTCTGTTATATGAAAAAGGTCAGTATTGTTTCAACAGGCATTTTGTTACTGGGCGTTTGTTTATTTATTTCACAAATGGGATGTGATCAGGCGCCGAATGAAAAAGCCGATACCTCTTCAACTTCAAAAGAATTATCCCGGGGAGAATTGATAGCACGTGGCAACTACCTGGTCACCATTGCTTCCTGTAGCGATTGTCATTCACCGAAAATATTTACCCCACAGGGACCTGTGCCCGATTCCACCAAATTATTATCAGGTCATCCCGCAGAAGCGCCCTTGATGCCTATAGACAAAAAAGTTTTGACGCCGGGCAATTGGATATTGATCAGCCCGGACCTTACAGCATTTGCAGGGCCATGGGGCATTTCTTACACTGCTAATCTCACCCCTGACACCGCAACAGGGATTGGCGCATGGACAGATGATGTGTTTATCCAAACAATTAGAACGGGGAAACACCTGGGACAGGAAGGCGGTCGTCCTATTTTACCCCCAATGCCATGGTATTATGTTTCGAAGTGCACTGATGAAGACCTGAAAGCAATATTTGCCTATTTAAGATCGCTGCCCCCTATTATTAATAAGGTTCCAGCCCCTACACCTCCCGATGAAGTGGTTAAAATGAAATAAGTTCCCAGGCTATCAATATACAAAGTTGCTATCTTAGCACCCAGCAACAATCTTTATCATGAAGTACAAATTACTGGGACGCAGCGGCCTAAAAGTATCTGAATTATCCCTGGGGACGATGGGATTTGGCACCGAGGCAGGCTGGGGCGCCGATAAGGACACCAGCTTTGCGATCATGGAGGCATTCGCCGCCGCCGGTGGCAACTTTTTAGATACCGCCAATATTTACAAGCTGGGCACGAGTGAAAAGATCATCGGTGAGTTCATCAACCCCCGCGACCGGGATTATTTTGTCATCGCTACCAAGTATTCGCTGAAAGATAATACGAGCAATCCGAATGCCAGCGGCAACAACCGGAAGAACATGATGCGCAGCGTCGAGCAAAGTCTGCAGCGGCTGCAAACCGATTTCATCGATGTACTCTACCTCCACATCTGGGACGATCTTACGCCCATTGACGAAGTATTGCGGGGGATCGATGACCTCATTCGCCAGGGTAAGGTCAACTATGCCGCCATCAGCGATACACCAGCCTGGATCGTAAGCAAAGGAAATACACTGGCCGAACTGATGGGCTGGAGCCAGTTCATCGCGCTGCAAGTCGAATACAGCCTCCTGCAGCGCACACCGGAGCGGGACCTGATACCCATGGCAAAACACTATAATATGACCGTCACGCCCTGGGCTCCCTTAGCCGGCGGCGCCCTGACAGGAAAATACCTCCGGGGCGAACAAGGCCGCATCAAGGCGGAAAGCAACCGCCGCGATGAGAACAGCACACGCATAACACGGGAAGTAATTGCGATTGCTGAGAAACTAGGCGTAGAAGCCAGTCATGTAGCACTCCAATGGACCCGTCAGCAAGGCTTCGAATGCATCCCCATCGTAGGCGCCACCTCTCTGAACCAATTGCAGCAAAACCTCAAAACGATCGACCTCCTCATCCCCGACGACGACATCAAAAAACTGAACGAGGTCAGCGCCATCGACCTGGGCTTTCCCGGCAAGTTCTTCAAAGAAGAAGGCGTCCGTCAGAATAATTTTGGGGGATTTTACGACAGGATCATACCCCGGAATCAGTAAAAGCCTGTATTACAGATTGCTCCCAACCCACCGGTCATCAATCTGTCTTAATTCTTCCCGGATATTTCCGTACATTTTATCTTCCATATTAAAGGGAGTTCAAATGTATGTATAAAAATTATCTGCTGGTGGCCTGGCGAAACCTGCGCCGCAACAAGCTTTTCTCCTTCATCAGCATGCTCGGTCTTGCCCTGGGAATGACCTGTTGCTTTCTGATCCTGCTCTACGTCAGGAATGAACTAAGCTATGACCGCTTCCATAAGCATGCGGATCGCATCTACCGGACGACCTATCTTCCAAAATTTGCGGGTCTCACCAAACCATTGCCGCTCCTCCCGCCACCGGCCGCCCCCATGTTCAAAAACTTTTTCCCGGAGATCGGGGAGTCCGCCCGCCTTTTTAAACAGGCGAACACGATTGCGTTAGGCAATCAGAAATTCCCCGAACAGCGATTCTTTTTCGCCGATCCGGCTATCCTGAAGATCTTCACTTTTGATTTCCTGGAAGGCAATCCGGAACAGGCGTTAGCCAATACCTTTTCGGTCATCCTGTCTGCAAAGACCGCCCGCAAATATTTCGGAAATACAGCTGCCCTGGGCAAGACCCTGCTGCTGGACGGCAAGGATCCCCTGCTGGTTTCCGGGGTAGTGGCAGACTTCCCGGATAATTCGAGTATCCATATAGACCTGCTGACAAATTATGAGACCATGTTCGCAACCTTGCCGGAAGAAGGCCGGAAGAACCTGCCGGGCAATTGGGTCATCAGCCATTCCATGACCTATGTCTTGCTAAAGCCCGGCGCCAATCCGGCAACAGTGAACGCCCGCTTCCCGGCCTTCCTGTCGAAATATGTGCCCAAAACATTTTCCAACGGCATCGAATACAAACTGCAGCCGCTCACAGCGATTCACCTGCATTCAGACGCACAGGTAGAGCCGGAGCCGGTGGGAAATATCCTATACGTCTATATTTTTACGGGTATCGCAGTGATCACCCTGTTGATCGCGGGGATCAATTTCGTCAACCTGGCTACCGCGCGGTCCTTACGGCGGGCCAGGGAAGTAGGCATGCGTAAGGTGCTGGGTGCGGAGAAGTGGCAATTGATCGGACAGTTCCTGGGAGAAGCCTTGCTGCTGAGCTTAATGGCTTTTGGTTTGTCCCTGGTCCTGCTTATCCTTTCCCTGCCTGCTTTCAATGAGCTGGCGCAAAAGCATTTTACGCTGCGCGATATTTTTTCCGATGGCATTTACCTGTCCGCTTTCCTGGCGATCTTCTTTATCACCGGTCTCCTGGCCGGGTTGTATCCCGCTTTCTTTCTCTCCGGCTACCGGCCTACGGAGACATTGAAAGGAGGTTTTTCCAGTGGGAAGAGCAAGGGTGGGATTTTACGCCATGGGCTGCTGGTATTCCAGTTTACCGCTTCCGTAGGGCTGATCATCTCCACCCTGGTAGTTTTTCGTCAGCTTGAATTTGTAAGGAATATGGATCTCGGTTTCAAAAAAGATTTTGTCCTGGTTGTTCCTTTCAAAGGATCGAATATCAATAACATCTTCGATGCACCCAATGACACCCTCTACCAGCGGCTCGAAGCCTACCGCCAGACGGTTTTGAAGGATCCCCGGGTACAGGACGTGGCTTTATCGGATATGTGTCCGGGACAGAGCGCTGTTCGAAGGGAGATCGTCCCCGAAGGGTTTTCGGCCAGCGACAACATCTTCGCCATGAATATAAAAGCGGATTATAATTTTATCCCCGCCTACAACATGAAGATGGTGGCCGGTCGCAATTTTTCCCTATCCTATGGTTCCGATAAAGAGCATGGTTTTGTCATAAATGAGACGGGCGTGCGGCGATATCATTGGGGCAGCCCCGAACAGGCGCTTGGGAAGCGTATGTCCCTCCTGGGGAAGGGTGGCAAGGAGATCAAGTCGGGCACGATCATCGGGGTAGTAAAAGATTTTCATGCCGAATCACTGTTCGAGCCGCTGGACGTGGTGGTGATGGATATTGATTTCAGCCAAATGAATATGTTTTCCATCAGGATAAGGCCGGACCAGGCACAACAGACTGTTGCCTTCCTGGAAAGGAACTGGAACCTCTTCTTTCCGCAAAAGGATTTTGCCTATACCTACCTGGATCAGGACCTTGTGAGTCAATACGCGGATGACCAGCGTACGGGTAAGATCATTGGCTGTTTTTCCGGCCTGGCCATTTTTATTTCCTGCCTGGGCCTATTCGGTCTGATTGCGTTGGCAGGCCAGCAGCGGGTCCGGGAGATCGGTATCCGCAAGGTTTTGGGAGCCTCTGTCCCCGACATCATCGTACTGGTTTCCAGAAAATACCTGGTGCTGGTAACCTTGGGCATCTTCATCGCCTCACCCGTAGCCTGGCTGCTGATGCGTCAGTGGCTGATGCATTTTGCTTTCCGCATCGACATCAGCATTTGGATCTTTGTCCTGGCGGGAGTGGCGGCCCTCCTGATCGCAACAGTGGCGGTGAGCTACCAGGTGCTCCGGGTGGCGATGGCAAACCCTGTAAAAAGCATAAGGGAACAGTAACCGTTCGCCGAATTATGTGATTTAAATTCCGTTTTATATCTTAGATACATGACAATCCAATATTCCATCGCCAGAAAGGCCATGTTATGTACACGCATGGGCAGGTTCGTAATACACCTCCTGCTCCTCCTGCCATTGTTCTCTCAGGCACAGGATGCCGAAGCGCCGGGATTAAACGACGGTCTGGCAAAGCTGCAAAAGGGCAACTATTCCGCTGCCATCAGGCAGTTTACAAAAGTACTTGAACAGTTCCCTGATAATTATGCAGCCAACCTGGGAATGGGTATTTCCTTGCGGGAGACTGGCCGCCTGGACTCCGCACTTTTGCATCTGGACCGTGCCGTCAGGGTGCAGCCAACTGCAGAAGCCTATTTAAACAGGGCAGCGCTGTTCTATGTCCTGAAGCAAAATGCAAAGGGAGATAGAGATGAGCAAACAGCCATGCACATGCAGACAGGTTCGGCTCTCATATATGAACTGCGGGGTTATTGCCTGTTGATGAAACAAGACTATGTGAAAGCGATCACGGTTCTTGATTCAGCCATTGCAAGGGACAAGACCACTTACAAAGCATACGTAAATAAAGCATCGGCCTTAAGCATCCTGAAAAAATACCAGGAAGCGATTGCCGTTCTCGACCATGTGATAGAGCTCAAGCCTGACTATTTGAATGCCTGGTACGACAGGGCCTATACCAATATGTTATCAGGGAACATGGAACAAGCCTTTGCTGATTGCAATAAGCTCATGGAGATGGATGACAGGAACGTAGACGCCCTCCTTTTAAGAGCCGATGTAAAGGACCGCTCTGATGATGATGCCGGAGCGATGGCGGATTGCAAGCAGGCCATTGCGCTGGATCCCAACAATGCCAAAGCATACAATCTACTGGCTTTGACCAGGTTTGATGCACATGAGTACCAGGAGATCATTGCAGATTGTAATAAGGCTATTGCATTGAAGCCCGATTATTATGACCCATATATTCAAAGAGGAGATGCTTATGATGACCTGGGCGACTACGATAAGGCGATAGCAGATTATACAAAAGCCATCTCGATCGATCCCACCAAACTCATAGCCTATCGGGAATGTGCGGCATCCGTTGCACATAAAAATGATTATAAAGGTTCCCTCTATTATTTGAACAAGGGCCTGCAGATCGAGCCGGACAATAAATATTTATTGGAGCATAAATATCAGATCCAGCGCTACACCGGAGATCCCATGGGCGCAATTTCCACATTGGACCAATGCATAAAATATCATCCGGACTCGCCTATGGCTTATAATATGGAAAAAGCTTACATATATGATTCCCTCCACGACAACGCCTCCGCCTGCAAGTTCGCTTTCGAGGCCTTGAAAGGGGGGCTGACAGATGGCTATGAATATTTAACAACGCATCCTTGCGCCGCCTACAAACAACGACCATTGGTCCTTGCACAACCGTACATACTCCAGGCATCAAAGGAATATGAATTGGGAATGTATAATGCCGAAATTGCATCCTTTACCAAGGCTATTGCGCTGCTGCCGGACTCCCCCATCCTTTACTACAATAGAGGCGCAGCGAAAAGGAAGCTCAATGACTTCTCGGGAGCCATTGAGGATTACAGCAAGGCCATCAGCCTGCGGCCCCGTTTCTCCGATGCAATAGCAGCCCGCGCAGTGGCAAAAGCATACCTGAATGATATCGAAGGCGCAAAGAAGGATTACCAGTTGCTCTTCAAACTCGATCCCGGATACGCCATCGCGTATAATAACTACGCATCAATGATAGCAGAAACGGACATTTTGGGCGCAATCGATTACCTGACAAAAGCCGTATACTACAATAAGAAGTATACATCGGCATATCTGATGCGGGGAAAACTCTATCAAAAAATCGGGAAAAAAGAAGAAGCATGCGCAGACCTTAAAAAAGCAGAAAGCCTCGGCTCAGCCGATGCTAAAATAGAACGGATGGTCTACTGTAAATAAGATCAAAACTGGAACATGCGTTCCTTTTTCTTTATTTTTGCACTTCAAAGGAGTTGCAACTATGATAGTAGACCATAAGAAATATGACTTGTTCGGAAAGACGCTGCTGCAAAAAGTGGTAATAAAGCCACCCTTTCAATTTACTTTCCCGATCACCGACAATGCATGTTTTTTATATATGCTGGAAGGCGAAACGCAATACCAGGTGGATGACGAACAAATAAATATCCCTTGCAAACACTCCTTATTTCTAAATTGCATAAACTCCAGCAAACAACTAAGTAATTCAAATTCCAGCGTCCCGAATGAGATAGTGATCGTGAATTTCCATCCGGATGTATTAAAAAGGATCTACGACAGAGAAATACCATTATTACTTCAAGCCCCCAAAAAATTAATTTCCAATAAGTCAACTGAAGTAATTAACAATGACTATTTAATTCAAAAATACATTGAGGGATTATTGTTCTATTTTAAAAACCCCTCGCTGATCAATGAAGATATTCTAATTCTGAAATTAAAGGAAATTATATTACTGCTGTCGCAAACGCGAAATGCAGAATCGATCCAGGTGATATTGTCCCAGCTTTTCTCTCCGGCCACTTATACCTTCAGGCAAATAATTGAAGCAAATCTGTTTTCTCAATTAACCATTGAAGAATTAGCCCAGCAAAACAATCTAAGTCTCTCCTCATTTAAACGGGAATTCGCAAAATTATACAATGACACTCCTGCGAATTACATTAAAGCCAAAAGACTTGAAAAAGCAGCCGAATTACTTTTAGCGTCCAGTCAACGAATAACAGATATTGCTTTTGAATGTGGATTTAATGATCTGGCCAGTTTCACCAAAAGTTTTCATGATAAATACAACATCACGCCTACAAACTACCGTTTGGATCAAATTGCCAAACAGCCGGACTAAAAGTGCGCTTTGAACTGTTTTACCAAATAATTGGACTAATCTACAAAGCCGTCCCACGCTTCATATGCCAACTTTGTGGAATAAAGAACAAAATCATGGGACTATCTAATTTAGGGATTTTTCACACGGTCATTGGCATCATTGCCATCCTGGCCGCAATCATATCCTTTGTACGATTTGGCAAAATTAATTTGGCGCACCTGACAGGGCAAATATATTTTTACGGCACTGTCATTACTGCATTGACAGCACTGGGAATTTCTAAACATGGCGGGTTTAATCCGGGTCATATCTTATCAATTCTTATTTTTATCCTGGTCGTAATTGCTTTTTTTCTTTCTGCTAAAAAGAAAGGGAACAACAACGCCCGCTATTTTGAAAACTTTTTGCTGTCTTTCAGCTTTTTCCTGTCGATGCTCCCCACCGTCAATGAGACGTTTACCCGCATTCCTGTGGGACATCCTTTGGCTAAAGACATCGCTGATCCGGTAATTGCTAAAACACTGCTTGTTCTCTTAGCATTATTTATTGCAGGTTCAATCTATCAATTTATAAAGCAACGGAAAGCCAATATATTGAGAAAGACGGAAAGTGCATTATAGTGCACTTTTCAAGATATAGCCGGCCAAATACCGTGAAAACATTCACGTCGTTTACTTTATGGTCACCTTCGCTGGCAGTTGTTCCTGATAGCCCTTTTTTGTAGTATATACATACACGTGTCTGATCGTAAAGCTGCCCTGCTGGCCGGCTTTGACCTTACCTTTGAGCTCCTGCGGGAGATGTTCTGGGTCGGGCGCTACAAAATGCCCCTTGCAATCGATCACGATATCCCGAAACGCCTGCCTTTGCCCTGCGATCACGGAATAGGAGCAGGTCCAGGAGCTTTTGCCCTCATTTCCTTCGGTCCGGCCGGTGCCGTAGGCCGCCAGCAGTTGCTGGAAGGAACCCTCCATGAGCGCAATGAGATAAGTGTCCTGCCAAAAAGGCCCGCCGGGGCCTCCGTTCACATGGTCGATGAGGAAGGCATATTGACCATTTCCGATCAGCAGCGGCTGGGGTTTGGGAGCTTGGGAAAACGCACCGTATGCACCGATGGCCGGTTGGAATATTTGCATCTGCCAGCCGCTGTCCACGCGCACGAAGGACGCCATACCTACCAGTCCGCCACTAAACCGTCCTGTCTGAACCCCGTCCGCATCGTATTCGGAATGATTAAAACTCATTACCTTATACTGCTTTCCGCTGGAATCGCTAAACGAAAAGACATCTAGCAAGCGCGTCGCCACGCCATCCGGGTATGGGAATCGGAGCGTGTCCATTTGATTGGCGTCTGGATAGATCTTCGGGGTACAGGTAGGACATATCCAACTGATGAGCTGGTTCTGATATTTAGATTTGCTCTGATCATACCATTTGCCGGGAAACAGCCGCAGCAGCGTCCGTTTCGCATCGAAGGGATCGGGCACCACCAGGGACCTGTGGCGTAAGATCATATCGGACACCTTTTTCCTGCCGATGTCCGTGGGTTCTGAGTCTTGTGCGCCGGCGGCCAGGCTGGTCAATAAAACGATAACAAAGAGAAGGAACTTGCCATTTCTAAACATAGTATCGATAAGTTGAAGAAAGGATTACCTGGGATTCCTAAATTCGCGATAAGATCCCGATCACTAACTTTTTGAACAAACCTACTGGATGAGCCAGACATCCTACTACCGATTTTACCCTTTTTCGATCCAATCCTCAATATCCTCTTTTATAAACTCCCAATAGTGGCCTCGAAGGCATATTGGATCATATTCTTCGTCCGCCTTCGTGAAGTCTATTAGATTCTTCCGTATTTGAGCCTCATCGTGAGTATATTCAGATCTCTTCTTATGCAAATCCAGCATTTCCTGGATTGAATAGTCATTTAATAGCTCACGCAGGTCCCAGAAATCCTTTTTCCGCCCGCCCCTGGAAACAACATCTATTTTCATAGCCACGATATCGTCTACTGTAGCGAATCGTATACCATCCTCTTCATAAGGAGGATGAATAAATTTGTCCGTACTATAAAATACATCCAGCTTGATGTTGTTCTCTCTGTCAGACCCTACCAGGTAAGACCGCCCCATGCCAGGTAATAGGCCAAAAGAGCTGTCTACATAAGGAAAATAGTACTGTAGAAACTTATCTATTGTACTAAAATCAACCCTACCATATTCGGCATCAGTAAACAAGTCAATGTCCACGGACATACGATGGCCTTTGTATAAGCTAAGGGCTGTTCCCCCAACCAACCGGAAGTCAGAAAAAGCCTGGCACTGCATGAAGAGCAGGAGACCATCCTTTAGAATTGGAGTGACAGTATTCCAGTATAACATTGATTAATGGATAAATGCTTCCTTTCCCATAACAACCTTTACCTTCTCAAGGCCGTAGAAGCGGATTATTTCTTCTTTTTCGGATGTATCTCCCCTCTCAAATACTCTTCTAATGACCGATTTAGCATGCTTATCCCAGTCGATGGAATTGATATCTGTATCCCAGAAAAGATTCTTCCTCAATATTGATAAATCTGGGTGGTAGGTTGAGACTTCCTTGCGTTTCTCTTCATTGATATCATAAAACATCTGAAGCATCAGCAATGCACCTTCCTCCAAACCAAGAGCATGCTCTATTTTCAATGCCAATCCTGCATTAAGCTTTCTCTTTCCCTTGATCATTGCATTGAAGGTCTGGGGATGCTCTGGAAGGGACATAGCAAAGGAGCGCTGGCTTAAGTTTCGTTTCTTAAGTTCCCGGTCAATGACAGCGCCAGGATGTATTCCTTTGTATCTCTGAATTCTCTCAAACACATTACAAATATAAGCAAATTTGCTTACACTAAAAGCGATTGATAATAAGACACTGTCAACCAGACGCTTATGTATTCCCAGGTTCGCCCTCTCAAGAACTTCCTGCAAAAAACCGTATCTTTTACCTGCTCTAATTCCTCACATCCAAGACTTATCTGAATGAAAAGTACCACCCTGGCGATATCCATGGCCTTCAATGCATGTGTATTATTCACCTTGCCGTCATGTGCCCAGCATGCAAACCATCAACTGCCATCCAACGACAATAATATCACCGGCGTAGAACCACAACCCCTGCTGGCCCAGGCCATGCATTTAAAAGAAGCCCTGTCATTCCTGGGCAGTTCGTTGTCTAAGGCGGATGAAGAGCAACTCGCCGCACTGCAGCAAGCGCCCTTGACTCCTGCCACATCTGTCCGGATACAGCAGATCCTCGATGCCTATTGCCTGGCCCGGGTAAGTATTAACCCGGAGTCGAGAGTAAAAGTGGAAAGAGGTGCTGCAAATGCAAAACTTATCCAGAATGGCTGGGTTAGCTATTTGGTAAAAGTGAACAATGAAGCGGGCATCACCGCAGTACTGCAGGTCGAGAGTCCGAATGCCGCGACGCCGCTGTATGCGCCTACGTATGATCCCACAGTCAATGAAAAAAAGAAGCTTTCCCCGGGGCAGGTCGCCAACCGTTTCCTGGAAATGCAGATCTATCGCAATCGTCCCATGCGAGCCAATTTATCAGGGTTGAGATTGGAGTATGCGATCCTCCAGATCTATTGCAAGGACGCAGGTAAAAGAGACGTCGAGATCGGTTTTAATGTAGGTCAGGGAACCCAGGATATCGGCTTTCGAAATACCATCAATATATTGTTTAACAGCCAGCCTTCTGTAAACCTCACACTGCATGTGAAAGACGACGATGGGGCACCCACTATTGCCTCATTTATTTTTACCGATGGCCTTGAACGCCTATTGGACGACACCGTGCAGACAATAGAGAATGGTGACGCCCGGTTCGTAAGGGCGGAAAGGAACCTGAAAAGAAACAGGTTATCCTCCCCCGAAGATTATAAGGCGCCGGCCTCGCTGGTAGGCATATATCCATTGCCTTCAAGGCGGGTGGCTGCCTATGATGAATATCCTGATTTTTACTTTCAGCCGCAAGTGTACCGTGCCGACGGAGAGCATGTCCAACTGCCGCCCGGCAGGTATACGGTAACGATCCAGAAAGGCCCCGAATATCTTCCCCAGGTAAGGGAGTTGGTCATTCCAATCGGCGTAAAGGAATACGCCGCATCCTTTCAATTGCGACGCTGGATAAATATGGCAAAATTGGGTTGGTATTGTGCCGACCACCATGTCCATGCCGCGGGCTGCAGTCACTATGAAAGCCCGGAGGAAGGCGTAAAACCATACGATATGTGGCGTCAGATGTTGGGAGAGAACTTGAATATCGCTGCCGTGCTTGCCTGGGGGCCGAGCTGGTATCATCAGAAAATGTTTTTCACCGGTCATGATGATACTCTTTCCACGTCCAGGAATATCTTGCGTAATGATGTTGAGGTGTCTGGCTTCCCGTCCTCTCATGCCGGCCATGTCGTGTTATTAAGGATAAAAGAGGACGATTATCCTGGCACGCAAAAGATCGAAGATTGGCCAAGTTGGACGCTGCCCGTCCTCAACTGGGCCAAATCACAAAACGGCGTCGTGGGCTATGCCCACTCCGGCTGGGGCCTGGAGCCCACGTCCCCAACAACAGAAATACCCAACTACGTATTGCCGAAAATGGATGGCATCGGGGCAAATGAATACATAGTGACGGTGACGCAAGGCCTGGTGGACTTTTACAGCGCGGGCGACACACCGGCGCCCTGGGAGCTGAACATGTGGTATCATACGCTCAATTGCGGTTTCACCACGCGACTCAGTGGGGAGACCGACTTCCCCTGCATATTCGACGAGCGGGTAGGCATGGTCAGAAGCTATTTCTCGCCGGAGAAAGGCCTTAGTTACGATGGATATGTGGATGCGATTAAAAAAGGGAATTCTTATGTCTCCGACGGATATTCGCATATTATCCGGTTCTCGGCCAACGGGCTGCTATCAGGAACCAATGACAGCAGACTGAACGTAAAGAACGGAGACATTGTTAAAATACAGGCAGCCGTGGCGGCGAATCTTGCTGAACACCAGGACGAGGCTGGCGCAGCCATCGCAAAAAGCCCCTGGAGCGATCAACCCTACTGGAGTATCGAAAGAGCGAGGATCGGCAAGAGCCGGAAAGTGCCCGTAGAACTGATCGTGAATGGTCGCCCCGTCGACACTGCCATCATCGAGGCGGATGGCAGTTGGAAGGATATTTCTTTCAATTATACCGTGAGCCGTTCCTGCTGGATGGCATTACGGGTCCTGGCCAGCGCACATACCAATCCGATCTTCGTATTGGCCGATGGCCAACCCATCCATGAACGCAAAAGCGCTGAGTGGTGTCGCCAGGCGGTCGATCAATGTTGGAAAATGAAGCGGGGTAATATCAGGCCGCAGGAGCTGGCCGCCGCAGAAAAAGCATATGAGGACGCACGGCGTGTTTATGATAAGATTACGCTCCTGCCGGATTAAGAATATCTGATACAGGAGAGCCAAAGCTCTGTTGGACCCAAATCAGGCTTATTGATACCTGGCTTTGAACCCTTCCGCGAAATCATGAAGTGTAACTTTCCCTGCCCTATCTATCCTTTAAATTTTATTCTCTCAATAATTTTTTCATAATCACATCCCGCCGCATCAACAAATCTTTCTTCAAATTCTGCAGAATCCGTTAAACTTACACCGCCTTCTGTTCGGACAATAGTATCGTCTTCAAGAACTATTGTAAAATTAAAGTCATCACTGTTTGCATTTCCGTTACGATCAGTTAGAATTTGAATCTGCTCTTTATACTTTTCGTAAGCCTGGTATACCGTTAGGTCACCTCCGATTACTCCCATACCTTCGTTGACAACCTTAAAGTCAACTTCTCCAAGCGTGTCGTCGTTTATTTTTAAAAATCCTTTCATAGCAATTATCTCTTGATTTAATCTATTCTACCAAAGTTAACAAAACAGTTATTTTCCCGTCAGATCGACCACACTTGATGCGTAAGCCTACGGCGAACTCCCGCACCACGGGAGGATTCTTTCGCTATTTTTTTGCAGTCCCCCTGTAGTTGTAATCTATTTGTTGCAATTCTTTATTGCTAAGGCGCAACTCTAAAAGCCCTCGGATTTCAGCATAAATTTCCGGTTTGACCCAGCGCCTCATATCTTGTCGGGTTGCCGCATGGTCACCTAGGTGTTCATAAAAGGATACACCTGCAGCATTCCACAGGTCCTTGCTCTTTTGCCTGAAGCACCATTCGGCAAAATCATAAATTTTTTGAAGCCGATCAATGTTATTTTCCCTATGGAAGTCGATAGCCGCTGATAGCATGGCGCTAAAAACAAGATATATTGATCCTTCCGGATCTTCAAAGTCTTTCCTTAGTTCAGGAAGACATTCAATAGCTTTTTTTCTCCAGGTGCTCATGACTGCATTTAATTGGCGCTTTATTTCTTGTCCCACTTAGCCTTCTTATAGCTCTTACGCTACAGGGATGAGAGTGAAAAGATTTTACGAACTTTTGGATGGACAAACCAAACTCCAATTGGGAAGAACCATAATAGGAAAAAGCTTCCCGCATAATTATCAAACCCAACCACGCTGTTGTTTTCAATTGTCGCAATACATTTTGCTATGAACCAAATAGTATAAAACAAACAATACATCGTAAACAGGTGAAGCGGTATAATTATAGCAAGTGTCCAACCATATTCTTTATAATTGTTCTGATTTATTTCATAACCGCCGTCAAACAAAATGAATACAATAATCAGGTAAACCAAGGGGAAAAGAAGGTTGAAATGGAATCGCTTGATTTTCAGGTCATGTCCAACTGGAAGTTTCTGATATAAACTGTCACCCAAAAAATAAACACAATAAGCAACAAATCCTGCCCAAATAATCGTAAGAATAATTCCGGCTAAGGTTTCCGAAGGAAAAAAGCAAGGAATGATCCACAATAAGAATACTTGCCAGGTCGGAAGGGTCAATATCTTTTTCATAATAAAGTTCAGGGGTTCGTTATGCTTGCCTACATATTCACAATATACACAACTGTAAGAATTATAATTAACAAATCGTATTCATTAAACCACTGAAAATAGGGGGATCGCAGGCAAAATGCCCGCCGGTTACTTCCCAATACAGAAAATGAACACGTCCGTAGCTATTCCTTCCACACCTGCGTCGGAACCATCGTATCATTGCGCGTAAAAACAACAAAATAGCCTCCTCTTGCCAATCCGGCGACGTCGATACTGGTAGCTGTTGAGCCTGCAGGGACAGTGATGGTCCGGTATACCCTGCCATCGACGCCCAATACCCGGATAAAGCCGTTGCTGCTGGCGCCGGGGTAAGTGCATCTCACCGGCGTACTACCCGTAATCAGCCGGGGAATTACAGTAAAAGAGAGGGTGTTGTCCATATGGAAGGAAATAATTTTGCTATAGTTGATAACACCGTTGTTTCCTATCATTTCCAGCCGGTAGTATACGACGCCGTTTGGCACGTACGTATCGATGGCCATATAGCTATCCTGTATGGCATTGGTGGCTCCAACCTCTTGCACGGGAGTAAACGTAATCCCATCTGTGCTTCGCTCAACGATATAATAGCTGATCCCTGCCTGATCGGCCATCTGCCAGCTGAGCCGGATATTGCCGTCTTTCTGCTGGCCGCTGAAATGCAGCAAGGTCTCCTGTAACACCGTGCAAAAGCCCAGGGTGAGGGTTCTGGTGCTGGTGCTGGTACATCCGCCTATCGTGCTGGTGGCCGTTATCGTATAGGTGCCCGTGTCAGCGCTGGTAATGGGGTTGAAGGAAAGGGTATCCCCGGTTGTGATCGTACCGTCCGGGCGCTGCCAGGAATAGCTATTGAAAGGGCTGACCGGGAGCGAAAACGTCGCGGCGTTCCCGGAGCAGATGCCCCCTTTCGTGGTCACGACGGGCACGGCCAGCGTATCGATGCTGATATTGCTGGAGTAGCTGTTCCCGCAGGCGTCGGACATCAGGAATGTATAGTTGCCGGCGGCCAGCCCTGTGAACACCGGACTGGATTGGGCCGGGACCGTTTCCGGACCGGCAATGATCTGGTATTGGTAGGGCTGAACCCCACTGGTGCTGTCGGGGAGCAATGCCACGTCCCGGGTCGTCCCGCAATTCGCCACGGCAGGGGTCGTGAAGAACGAAGGTTGCTTATAGCCGGGGACGACGACCGTATCCGTAATGACGTCACAACCGAGATTGGCCATGCCCGTTGGGTACGTATAGGGTAATATTGTCTGTATGGGATCTGTAAAATGATACGACACATTATAGGTCCCCGGTGTCAGACCGGACACCGTATTGACATAAGGTGACGAGGCGACAGAAAGCGTCGGCCCCGACGGGCTGATCGTGATCGAGGCCTCCGGGGCGTCAGTCGTTGCATGCAGGACGATGCTGCCCCCGCCTCCACAGGCTACTTTCCCCGACGCGGTAAATGACGTGCTGCGCAAACTCGAGGGGGCGATCGTAAACGTCGTGCTGTCCTTGCCACCGCATATATCCAGGTCGTACACCTTATAGGTACCGGCCGTGAGCCCGGTCAGGTATACGACGTTTATGTTCGGGCTTGGATCCGGTAGGGTATCAGGGTAAGTGTACGTATGCACGGTGCCGTCCAAAAAGGTCACGGAAGGCGGACCGGACACCAGCACGATCGACTTTGTAAAGTTTGGCGTCACCGAAAGGAATTCGGCGGTGGTATTCTCCTTGCAGGTCCTGAAGGGGGTGGCGACGCTCGGACTAATAGTCGAATAGGAAGGTGGGGGGTCCCAGGTAAACGTTAATGAATCTTTTTCACAGCAAGCCTGCCGGATCACTTTATAGCCGCTGCCGGGGGGGTATCCGCTAAACGTCGAATTATTGGTCTGCACGGCCAGGGTATCGCCGGCCGGGCTTATCAACGTATACGTAACGGTGGAACAGTGCCCTTCATTAATAGGCTCGAACCCATAGGAGTATCCGCTACCGCAACCGGCGGGTGAGTTGCGCAGGAGGATCATATCCATAACAGTCGACATTAATAAAAGGGAAGTGGATGAGGTGCCGCAATTGTCAGTCACCTTAAAGGTGATGGCATCCGAATGCTTGGTAACGTGGTGATACCTGAAGTTGAAGTTGACCTGGGTGGTCCCAGAACTGAACGCGGAGGCGGACAATACTTCCGTCGTCACCCTGCCGTCCGGTAGTGTAATGTTGACGGTATAAGGCGGCTTTAATTGGGACACGCTAATGAGGAGCTGTACCTGAAAAGAATCGCAAGCCTCATATTGCAAATAGTCTCCGAAATTGATCGATGCGGTGCTACCGGCGGCAACAGTAGCCGTCCTGGTCTGGAAATTGCCGCAGGAGTCGGACACCTGGTAAGTATACGTACCGGCGGGCAGGCCGGTAAATACATTGCTGGCCTGTGGGCCGACGGTAACGGGTGAAGGGCTGATCAACGAATAAGAAAACGGTCCCAAACCACCCGTGAGGTTGACCGTCAGGGAGCCGTCGCTGCTATTGGGACAGGAGGTCGTTTGGGTCGTCGCGGTGGGTAAGGGAATAGTATAGCTGCCGGTGACCGTAACAGTGCCGGTTACAGACGTATTGCAATTATCGGTCACCTGTACCGTATAGGTTCCCGGCGCCAGTGACGAGAACACATTGGACGACTGCGCGGCCGCAGTGGATGGACCGGCGATGATACTATAAGTATAAGGTGTGGCTCCGCCTGCAGCGGACACGGTGGCTGTCCCCGAGGCCTTGCAGCGACTTTCGGTAGGAATGACCGAATTGATCACCAGCGGCGAGGATGCTGGACATTGGGCCTTTGCGGTACACACGCACACGATGGTTAACAGGAAACAAAAGAAGACATAGGGTATTGTCCGTTGGATGAACATATGGATTTTCATAGCTTACGGAAAAAGGGTTATAAGCCGCTAAGGTAAATTGACTGCTGCAATAGTCAAATAGACCTACTTGGAGATACCAGGAGTTGATTATTTATCCGTTGGGCTGGTTGTACGTAGGCAACAATGCGGACTAACACTTATGCCTATCGTCTCGTTGACGGAGTGCCTACTGAGGCTTCTTCATTCTCTCGATGGCCACCGCGGCCAGTTGCCGATTGCCTGACCAATCCTCAAGATTGAATTTGAATTTTGAAATTACCCAATCCTCTCCCTTTTTCAGCAAAGTTGTCTCGTAGGTTCCCTCCACTACCCAAACATCATTGTCTATATAATGTTCCGCTTTCCCCCTGTAATGGGCCGTGGCCGAATCCTGGTTTTCACTGATCTCGATGTCGAACAATTGATGATTGGTCCTGTCGAAGCCCGGCAGAAGGGCGGCCCAGATATCCACTATCTGCCGGGGAGTCAACCAGGCGGGATCTTTGCCGGTCGTTGAAGTATAATCCAGCAATACACTTTCATCAAAGGCGCTCTCCACCTGCTGCCAGTCTCTTTGGTCCGTTACGGCAAACAGGTGCGTGATGGCAGAGGTTACGTTTTCCATTGTCGATCCATTTTTTTGGTACAGGAAAGGTAAGCAGTCCAGGTCCTTAGGATGATCAGGAATTACCGATCGGTTCCGAAAACCCTATAATAGGTCAGGCAGTCATTCCCCCATTCCGGCATAAAGTCAATAATTCTGAGTAAAAGCCATTCAAGGGATGTCGGTTTCCAATACAGAGAGTAAAGATTCCAAAATTTATCGATCCAAGATAGAAAAGTCACCTTACCACCTCACTAACTAAAATAACTGGAGCTATATTCGTGTAATTCGCGAAGTCGGCCCTTATAGCATCTCTATTCGGGCCAATTGCCGCCTGATAGTCATCAAGGCTCTTTACATAAAATGTTCCAATTGCCATATAAGGTAATGGTCGATTGGGAATGCCGCTCGCAATGCCTTTTTCAATGGTGTATTTTACCAAATTTGAGCCTAGAAACCCTGCAACCATAGGCATGTGCTTTGTTTGATAGTACTCCATATTGAATGTTTTGCCTTCTTCAAAAGGGTACATGATGGATACTTTGATTAGTCCTTTTTCAACAACAGCCGAATGGTGATTTTTAGATTTAGGAGATTGCTTTTCTTGACCAAATGCAGCAACACTTGCGGTCAGAAGTAGAAACGATATTATGAGCCTTAAATTCATTTTGTATTTTTTTAGCTGTGGTATTTAAAATCTCATGTGAGTAATCCTGTCCTTGGTTTTTGATTTATGAAGCATTACTTTCCAATCGTTCAATCGTTTTCTTCGCTGCTGCTAACCGTACCTGTTTATTTTTCTCTATCAATTTATGTGTGGCCCATTTCTCCAGGCGGTGATGCAAGGGAACCAATAATGCCGCAATGCAAACCAGGGCGAACAACATCCAAAGCGGAGAATGATGAGTGATACGCTCTAAAAAGGGATGTAGCAAAAGGTTTAAAAATTCAAATACAACCAACAAGGCTAATACTCCAAAGAATTGAATGACTTTTGTGTTGGTAATTTGGCGACGGCTTAGTACCAGGAAAAAAATGATGAAGATGATAATGCCTAAAGCGATTAGTGAATACTGAAGATTTTGCTTTCGTTGTTGCGCTTCGGCCTCCTTTTTACCTTCTGCTTCTATAAGGCGGAGTTGTTCATTAAATACCAACGCCTGTATCTTATTCAAATTAGCCTGGTTGAATACAGAATCTTTCATTGCCGACTCCAGCCGGGAATAATAAAAAGCGCTATCCGGCCGGTGATTATTATCATAAACAATCGCAAGAAAACCCGCAGCAGCCTTTTTTACATCAATATTATTTTTTTCGGTCCCGATACTCATTAATAGCAAGGCTTGTTGTCGGGCTTCGGCCATTTTTTGATTTCTGAGCAGGTAATTAATATATGCCAGTTTACCTTCAATTTTCCCAAATAAATACCGCACAGAATCACTTAGCAAATTTGACTTCGCCATGTGCATTTCAGCTAAAGCACTATCTCCTCTTCTTTCATATACTACACCCATCAATCCGTGTGCTCCGGATTCAAACATGGGGTTTTTTAAAGAAAAACTGACTTCAATCAATGCCTGCGCATAGTGAAGGGCTGAATCATTTTGCAGTTGGGATAAATAATGTGAGCTCATGTAATAATAAACCTGTGCGGCCATGAAATGATAAAGCGGCGAAGTTTTTTCAGGCAAGCTGTTAATCGCTTTCCGTATATATTTTATTTCTTCTTCCGCATTATTAAGCTTAGTGTATACAGCAGCAATATCAATATACAGCGAACTCATCCTGCGCTTATCATTCACCGTTTCAGCAAAAGGAATCCCTTTAAAAAAATATTCAAGCGCCCTGCTGAAATCACCCTTATTCCGGAGAAAATAATTTCCCACCTGATTGTAGGCGATGGCAAGGAGAGAGTCGTTATTTAACTGCTGCGCGATCCTAAGCAGATCAATGCAATAGGAGGAATCAGGATTGCCTTCACCACTAATATAACCATATTCAAGCAGGCCATTCATCAGCTTAAACTTTTCGGCAGGTTTATCAGCATTAGCTAAGACCGTTTTCAAACTGTCTGCATATTTGTTTTGCGCCTTACTGCTGCAAAAGAGCAAACAGATGAGTACAGTACTGAGAAGTTTTTTCATTATTCTTTTAAACATTGATTATTATCCTGTGAATATTGGAAAATTCAGTCATTATATCCTACTAAATAGATTATGTTAATCTCGTGAATTTAACAAAAACTCCCGGCTAATCAAATGCTTCTTTCCCACAACTATCGGCAAAAGAAAACCCCTGATAATCAGGGGTCTCAAAAATATAGTGCACCAAGCGCGGGCAAACTGCCCGCCGGTCATTTCCCAATACAGAAAATGAAAATGCCCGGTTTTAGGGCGTCTCAGCGATTTTAGCCCAGATTAGTAACACACCTTCCTGTGGAAATCTATAGCTGCCGAACTCGTATTTTCTTGGCCGTAATGGTTGCAAAAAACGGCCGCTCGGGGGTTTGACAATACCCATTCACCAAAATCCTTATCTTCAGTAAGCAATAGAAAATCATACTTCAGCGCCAGCTCAATTACCTGCTCGTCACTGATCCCACGTGAAGTTTCATAAACAGAAGTGACTTCGAATCCCCGTTCCCGAAGAGATTTGGTAATCTCAAAAGGGATGTTCTCATCGGCAAGGATCATGCAACAGCAATTATTGTTTCGTTGGAAATTACGTCGGAAGCATAAGCGAGCGCTGCATTTATAGCCTCAGCAGAAAGACCCGGATATGCAGCTAGGATCTGCTGTTGAGTAGCTCCTTCGGATAACTTTTTTAAGATCAGAGCCACCGTGATCCTGGTTCCTTTGATAACAGGCTTTCCCAACATAACACCTGCGTTGGATTCAATATAATCAGTGTAAAGCATAGTTTACTATTGTATCTCAAAGATCGCTATTCTTTTTGAGTTTTTGAATGCAATATTTTATTTACAAACATCTGTTTTCCAATTATTTATAATACATTCGATCATACCAACAAACTAAGTCTTTTGTTAGTCTCCCTTATACTGCAAAAATGCGCATCCCAGTTCTCACTGTCAACCAAACCCAGCCATTGCCTATATTCCTTTGTCTCCTTACTAGTAGATTTTTTAAACGCCTCGAGCATTTCTTGGTAGCCGTGGATCCCGCCTACATCTTCAGGAGGACAGGCTCCTTCTCCACCAAGGCAATACGGACCACCCATTTCTTTTGCCTCAATTTTCTCAAACCTTATCTTATGTCTCCAATAATCACCAAAATCATAAACGTAATGGTATTGCTGTCCTGGGACCTTGAAGACCTTACTTATTTTAACCTTCTTTGCATCGAAAACCTTCGTATCCGAATCGTAATCATCTGGAATGCCATAACCGATGGGATCCGTCAGATCATTCTCACAAAATTGAAACAAATGGCTATTTTCCCACCCAAATGCCCCCTGCAATGCCATGTGAAATTGATACAAATTATAATTGGTCGGAACCACTATTTGCCGCCAGACCAGTGGCTCACTATCCAGTAGTTCTATATAAAAATGGTAAATCATATCCTAGAGTTATGGGAACATCAGCCCATCTTCCGTCAAGATAGGTTGAAGATTTGAAATTTCCTCGGGCCAACCACCCTGCCAGGGATACACTTTCTTTTTTGTTGGATAGATACATTGAAGAAGTGGGAAATCATTCCCTTTGTAGAACCATCGGCAATATCCTACGTAATCGTGAAATAGATTGATTTTTTAACTTAAATAGCTGTAATCCAGTCAAATACCATCGTATCGATCAAAAGTACTTAGGGCATTTTACATTAATCGAAGATTTTATACAATTTCTGGCTACGAATAACGATATAACATCATTGAAATGGTTAGATCGATAATCAAATATTGTCTATCGATTTACCTTCTCTTGGGATGTATCGCTATTATAGCTGTAAGACAGTTCGATAATTTCCTTGGCTACTTCTTAGCGTTATCGATCCTTATAGTGATTGTCATAGTTTCTCTTACACTCTTTGCTTCGACTTTTACCCACACATTGGTGCGCCGGCAGATGGTATTAGTTTTAACATAACATCGTACGCGAAAGGGTATATACTATCCAACAAACACTTATGGTGCACAAGGATCGGTCTTAATAATGCTTCAGGCTTACAAATCACCGACTGGCTTCCCTTTTTTTTTGAAAGACTAATCACTACTGAACATTTTCGACCCCATTTTGTAACAATCCGGCACCATGGTGAACATTTCCCACCCTATTTTGGAGCAAACTGGCACCACGGTGTAACCAATATGGCATAACATTTGAAACCTGAACGGATTCAGTCAACGATTAAAATACGCTCATATGAAACAATGTTATCCAAAAAAGTTTTCGCTGTTCTTATTGTTGTACATAATGTCAGCAAAAGCTATTGCTCAAACCTACGCATGGAAAAATGTAAAGCTCGGCGCCGGTGGTTAGGTCACCGGACCTGTTTTTATCCCCACTCAAAGTAACCTGTTCCATGCCCGTACCGATGTAGGCGGTCCTTACCGGTGGCATGCAACATCCAACACCTGGGTACTCTTTGTTTCTCCATAAAAAAATCAGAAGGTTTATGAACCAATTATAATTAATATTCACTATTAAAAACCACAATTATGACAAAGACTAACGCTTTCGGCCCTTTTTATTGTCGGCCACGATTTATAGTGGCTTTTTCGCTGATTCTTTTTTGCTTTTCACAAACAAAACTAAGCGCCCAATCATTTGGCAATGTAGCCTTTGGGGGCGGTGGTTTTATAACAGGGATTGTAAGTCATAAAACATCAGGCGATGTTTACTGCCGCACAGATGTTGGAGGCGCCTACCGTTGGGATGCCGCAAATTCAAAATGGATTCCTTTGCTCGATTGGAATTCTGAAGATGAAACAACCTACCAGGGCGTGGAAGCGCTGGCCCTCGATCCTCAGAATGCAAATAATCTCTATCTATTTTGCGGGACTGATTACTTTAATGGCGGAAAAACGGCCATTTTAAAATCAACGGATAAGGGAAATACATTTTCCATAGTGGAGGTAACTTCACAATTTAAGACTCACGGAAATTCTTTGGGAAGGGGTAATGGAGAACGTCTGGCGGTGGATCCTAATAACAGCAACATCCTTTTTTGCGGAACACAATCAAACGGTTTGTGGAAAAGTACCAATGGAGGATCCAGCTGGACACTGGCCTGGAACGGAGTAACAACTACAACCAATGGAAACGGCATCTGCTTTGTAGTGTTTGATCCTTCCAGCGCTTCGGGAGGAGTTACCAGAACTATTTATATAGGAGTTTCCCGCACGGGAGGCAATAACATATACAAAAGTACAGACGGGGGCAGCACTTTCACTGCAATTCAGCCGGATAATTCATTTATGCCCCACAGGGCTGTTTTATCTGCTGATAATTCTACTTTATATGTAACAATGGCGGATTCTGAGGGTCCATCGAACGGCACAAGCGGAAGAGTTTACAAGCTTGCTACTGCCACCGGAACCTGGACCAACATTACTCCCAACGGGAATAATTACCCTTATGGGGGAGTAAGTGTTGATCCGACAAATAAAAACAGGATTATCGTTTCCACGGTTAACGTTTGGAATAACAACGAGTTTGGCGACACATGGGGAGATTTTATTTTCTTATCTACCGATGGAGGAAGTACCTGGACCTCAAAGTTGACCCCCACAAGCACCCTGAACACCAATGGCATTGGCTGGATCGCTCCCTATGGAATACATTGGGCAGACTGCATTGACTTTGATCCGTCAAATACGGCAAAAGTAAGGGTTATGTCGGGGAATGGACTTTTCACCTGCGATGATGTCAATGCATCCACCACTTCCTGGAAATTTGATGTAAAAGGACTGGAAGAAACGGTACCCCTAGACGCTATAAGCATTCCCGGTGGTCCGTTTATAATCGGAGTGGGAGACCAGGCCGGAGCATTGTACACTGATATTTATGCCTATCCGACCAAAAATATGACTCCTGCTGCAAGTTCTAACAGTGGCCTGGCATATGCCGCAAACAACACCAGTAAAGTGGCAAGGGTTACAGATAAAATATATTACTCTACCGATCAGGGAGCAACCTTCCCAACATCGGCTACTATTAATGGTTCATATGGGAAAATCGCATTGTCAGCAGATGGGAATACTACACTGCATTGTCCCGGGGGAAGTAGTACCACTTATTATTCAACCAATAATGGCGGAACCTGGACAAGTACAGGAGTTACGAATGTTCAGGATGCTTGTCCAATAGCAGATTACGTTAATACCAATAAATTTTATATTTATAATCCTGGTAGCGGGCAACTGCTGGTAAGTACCAATAAAGGTGTAAGTTTTACCGCGTCTTCATCTAATCCCGGCTCAGGTGGTTCACTTCGGGCAAGGGCTGTTCCCGGTAACGAAGGACATGTGTGGGTAGCGCTGCCGAATGGATTAAAGTATACTACAAATAATGGAACCTCATGGACAACTGTTCCCAATGTTACTTATTGCAAAGCTGTAGGATTTGGTAAAGCTGCAACGGGAGCTACTTATCCTGCTGTCTATATTTGGGGAACTGTTAGCGGAGTTAAAGGCATTTTCCGTTCTACAGACCAGGGCGCTTCCTGGACACGAATAAATGACGATGCCCATGAGTGGGGAGGCGTGGGGAACGGTAATTTTGTAATGGGCGACATGAACGTATATGGCCGGGCATATATGTGTACAGTGGGACGTGGTCTGGTTGCCATC